>Ga0163180_10000002_pt1 | contig 459418 bp, 425 predicted proteins | sample AtlANTMetagenome_2_FD_109647 | JGI IMG/M metagenome (GOLD analysis project Ga0163180, IMG submission 109647) | Marine eukaryotic phytoplankton communities from the Atlantic Ocean - Atlantic ANT 4 Metagenome | ecosystem: Environmental > Aquatic > Marine > Oceanic | place: North Atlantic Ocean...
ATCGAGATCGCTGCCGTCAGCGTCGTCTTGCCGTGGTCAACATGGCCAATCGTGCCGATGTTAACGTGCGGCTTGTTACGTTCAAACTTTGCCTTGCCCATCGGGCCTCTCCTTTATTCAAATACCGAGCCGGGAACCGGCCTCAATTGTTTACGAACCAGCGACGTCCGAGATGATCTTCTGCGCTTCAGCACGCGGCACTTCATCATAGTGATTGAAGAGCATCGTGAACTGGGCGCGGCCCTGCGACATGCCGCGAAGGTCGGACACATAACCGAACATGTTGACCAGAGGGACAAAGGCCTTGACCACAACGGCGTTGCCGCGCGGCTCGGAGCCCTGGATCTGGCCACGGCGAGAGTTCAGGTCGCCGATCACATCGCCCATATAGTCTTCCGGAGTGACAACTTCCACTGCCATGACCGGTTCCATCAGGCGCGGATCGCCCTGCCCCTTGAGCTCGCGGAACGCAGCGCGGGCTGCGATCTCGAATGCGAGGACCGAGGAGTCGACATCGTGGAACGCACCATCTGTCAGCGTGGCTTTGAAATCCGTCACCGGATAGCCAGCCAGCAGGCCGTTTTCCTTGGCACTTTCCAGGCCTTTTTCGACGCCCGGGATGTATTCCTTCGGAACAGCACCACCGACAATCTTGCTTTCGAAGATGAAGCCCGAACCCGATTCCAGGGGTTCGAAGTCCAGCTTGACGCGTGCGAACTGACCGGTACCGCCGGACTGTTTCTTGTGCGTGTAGTCGATCTGGGCAGCGCGGCCGATCTTCTCACGATAAGCCACCTGTGGCTGACCGATATTGGCCTCAACCTTGAATTCGCGCTTCAGACGGTCGATCAGGATGTCGAGGTGAAGCTCGCCCATGCCTTTCATGATCGTCTGGCCGGATTCGAAATCGGTCTCGACACGGAAGGACGGATCTTCTGCAGCAAGGCGCTGCAGGCCAACCGACATCTTTTCCTGGTCAGCCTTGGTTTTCGGCTCAACCGCAATCTCGATCACCGGATCCGGGAAGGTCATCGTTTCCAGAACGACCGGCTTGTTCGGATCACAGACCGTGTCACCCGTGGTCGTTTCCTTCAGGCCGGCAAGCGCAACAATGTCACCTGCATAGGCTTCGGTGATCTCGTCCTGCTTGTTGGAGTGCATCATGACCATACGGCCGACGCGCTCTTTCTTGCCCTTGGTCGAGTTCATGAAGCTGTCGCCCTTGGACAGCGTACCGGAATAGATACGCGTGAAGGTCAGCGTGCCCATGTAAGGGTCGTTCATGATCTTGAAGGCAAGACCCGAGAATGGCTGCGAATCATCTGCGCGGCGCTCGATATTGCGGACTTCGTCTTCGTCGCCCGGGGCAAAGCCCATATAGGCTGGCACGTCGAGCGGGCCCGGCAGATAGTCGATGACAGCGTTCAGCATTGGCTGCACGCCTTTGTTCTTGAACGCAGAACCCGCCATGACCGGCACGAACGACATGGACAGCGTGCCCTTGCGGATCAGTGACCGCAGGGTGGCTTCGTCAGGCTCGTTGCCTTCCAGATAGGCTTCCATGGCCGCGTCGTCCATTTCGACGGCGATCTCGATGAGCTCGGCGCGCATCTGTTCGGCTTTTTCCTTCAGGCTGTCGCGGATTTCGCGCACGACCCAGCTTGCGCCGAGGTCTTCACCTTCCCAGACCCATTCCTTCATGGTGACCAGGTCGACATGGCCTTCCAGCTCGGTCTCAGCGCCGATTGGCAGCTGGATCGGAGCCGGGATCGCACCGGTGCGATCCTTGATCATGTGAACACAGTTGAAGAAGTCTGCGCCGATCTTGTCCATCTTGTTGACGAACACGATCCGCGGAACCTTGTAGCGGTCAGCCTGACGCCAGACCGTTTCGGTCTGCGGCTCAACACCGGCGTTTGCGTCGAGCACGCAAACTGCGCCGTCGAGCACGGCCAGGGAGCGCTCAACTTCGATCGTGAAGTCAACGTGTCCGGGCGTATCGATGATGTTGAAGCGGAACTTGGCTTCGTCGGCCGTGTCGCCATAAATGCCGGTTGGGTTTACGCCGTCCTCGGTGCGGAACCAGAACGTCGTGGTCGCAGCCGACGTGATCGTGATGCCACGCTCCTGCTCCTGCTCCATCCAGTCCATCGTGGCAGCGCCATCGTGGACTTCACCGATCTTGTGAGATTTACCGGTGTAATAGAGAATGCGTTCAGTCGTGGTCGTTTTACCAGCATCGATGTGAGCCATGATGCCGAAGTTACGATAACGATCCAGCGTATATTCGCGGGCCATGAGATATACCTTCGTGTCTGGTTTCCGGGAGGAAGTTCGGAGCGATTTTCGGGCGCGTTACCCGCAATCGCTCCGCAGTTCCAGTGCTGATTACCAGCGGTAGTGTGAAAACGCCTTGTTGGCGTCTGCCATGCGGTGGGTGTCTTCCCGCTTCTTCACGGCATTGCCGCGGCCCTGAGAGGCATCCATCAGTTCGCCAGCAAGGCGCTCACGCATGGTGTTCTCATTGCGGCCAGCGGCAGCAGCGGCCAACCAGCGAATGGCGAGAGCCTGACGGCGCTCGGTGCGGACTTCAACCGGAACCTGGTAGGTGGCACCACCGACGCGGCGCGAACGCACTTCGACGGACGGAGCAACAGCTTCCAGGGCTTCATGGAAAACTTCAACCGGGTTCTTCTTGGCGCGGCCTTCGACCAGGTCGAACGCACCATAGACGATACGTTCGGCAACGGACTTCTTACCGTCGCGCATGATCTGGTTCATGAACTTCGAGACAATGATGTCCTTGAACTTCGGATCAGGAAGGACTTGGCGCTTCTCAGCAGAGTGACGACGAGACATGCTTCGGCTTCCTTACTTAGGCTTCTTCGCACCATAGTGCGAACGGCGTTGCTTACGGTCTTTGACGGGTTGGGTATCCAGGGCACCACGCACGATGTGATAGCGCACGCCCGGAAGGTCTTTCACACGGCCGCCGCGGATCAGCACAACAGAGTGCTCCTGCAGGTTGTGGCCTTCGCCCGGAATATAGCACAGCGATTCGAAGCCGGAGGTCAGGCGCACCTTGGCCACTTTACGAAGCGCGGAGTTCGGCTTCTTTGGCGTGGTTGTGTAGACGCGCGTACAAACGCCGCGACGCTGTGGGCAAGCCTTGAGGGCCGGTGTCTTGGTACGCGTCGGCTTTGGCTGACGCGGTTTGCGAATAAGCTGTTGAATCGTTGGCATTCGGGCCTTCTGTCTCTTTTGATCTCAGTGGCCCGATGGGCCGGTAACGAATGATGCCCCGAATGCCGAGAATGGCTTCCGGGACGGACGAAAACTTGGGGGCCAGATTGACCGAAACCGCCTGTTCCGGTGCGGCAGTCAGCCTTTTCAAGCCTTCTACCTCTCTGACGATTGGTGGCGTTTAAGCCTCTCAGGGGCTGGCGTCAAGGGCGGCGTGCTGTCTGGCTACAGCTGTTTCGGTCCCGTCACGGTCTGCCTAAAACGGCAATCCGATCTGCTGGACGCATGCAGCCTCTTCAATGCTCCCCTGCCCGGCCCGCAAGCGGGCTTCCAATGCGGCCAGTTCAGGGTCTGTCACATCGCCTTCCGCAGAGGCAAAATCACCGAATCTGAGCAGCTCACGACAGTCCGCCCGGGCCCAGCCATCCAGTGCCAGGAAACTGATCAGCCCGATTGCCAGCGCCGCGCAGGCGGCGCCGATCAAATCCTTGCGATCAAAATGCGTGCGGCGCATGGCGCTCCCCGTTCAGGCTCCTGTTCAGGCTTTCTGTCTGGTTCAGACCTAGGCCCGGAACGCAGGAAAGCCTGCCAAGACTGGCAGGCTTTCCCGAATGGTACAAGCTGGAGGCCCGGCCTATTCGGCCGACGTTTCCGGCTCTGGTGCCGGCAGCGCGGCAGTCGTTTCCAGCGCTTCCTGCTCCTTGGCCGCCGCAGCAGCACGCTTGGCACGAAGCTTCTGGTCGCGATCGCCAGCAACCCGGCGGAACTGGCGGATACCGCCGCCCGTACCCGCTGGGATCAGGCTGCCCACGATGATGTTCTCCTTGAGACCTTCCAGCGTGTCGACCTTGCCCATGAGGGCCGCCTCGGTGAGGACGCGGGTCGTCTCTTGGAACGAAGCTGCCGACAGGAAGCTGCGGGTCTGCAGGGAGGCCTTGGTGATACCAAGCAGGAGCGGGTTGGCTTTCGCCTCGACCTGGTCCTTCTTGCGGGACTTGCGCACCGCTTCATTGGCCTGTTCGAACTCGATCACGTCGACATGCTCGCCCTTGATCAGTGCTGTGGAGCCCGGATCAGTGATCTCGACCTTCTGCAGCATCTGACGCACGATCACTTCGATGTGCTTGTCGTTGATCGGCACGCCCTGCAGGCGATAGACCTTCTGCACTTCGTCGATCAGGTAATTGGCGAGCGCCTCAACGCCCAGCGTCAGTAGGATGTCCTGCGGGGCCGGGTTACCGTCCATCAGGTATTCACCGCGCTTGATGAAGTCCCCGTCCTGAACGGCAAGGTGCTTGCCTTTCGGCACCAGGTAATCGATCTGCTCGCGATCTTCCTCCAGCGGAACGATCGAGACGCGACGCTTGTTCTTGTAGTCGCGACCATAGACGACCTTGCCGTCCACTTCCGCGATGATTGCGTGGTCCTTCGGACGACGCGCTTCGAACAATTCGGCCACACGCGGCAGACCACCGGTGATGTCCTTCGTCTTCGCACCACCGGTCGTGACACGTGCAATCGTGTCACCGGCAGAGATCGTGTCACCATCGGCAACCGACAGGATCGCGCCCACGGACAGCAGGTAGACCGCATCGGAACCATTCGGCAGCTTCACCGGCTCGCCATCCTTGCCGATGATCTGAACCGACGGCTTGATGTCTGCCGACTTGATAGCCGAACGCCAGTCAATGATGACGCGCGAGGAGATGCCCGTCGCTTCATCGGTTTCTTCACGGACAGACACGCCGTCGATCACATCGACCAGTTTGATCTGGCCTGTGACTTCCGAAACGATCGGCTGGGCAAACGGATCCCAGTCAGCGAGCAGCGTACCGGCAGGCACTTTCTGGCCATCGGTGACCATCAGGCGCGTACCATATGCTGGGCGGAAAGACTGACGGGTACGGCCATCGGCGTCCACCAGTTCCACCTGCATGCGGCGGCCCACCACGATCAGCGACTTGTCCTTGCGGGCAACGATCTCGGCATCCTTGAAGCGGATCGTGCCTTCGAAGCTCGATTCCACCGAGGACTGGTCTGCCACCTGGGCCGCACCACCAATGTGGAACGTCCGCATGGTCAGCTGGGTACCCGGCTCACCGATGGACTGGGCCGCGATGACACCAACGGCTTCGCCGCGGTTGACCACGGTACCGCGTGCAAGGTCGCGACCATAGCACTGGACACAAATGCCGTTCTTGGCTTCGCAGGTCAGGGCCGAACGGGCCTTGATCATGTCTACGCCGGCTTTCTCGATCGTATCGGCCAGTTCCTCGTCGATATAGGTATTGGCCGGAACGACCAGTTCGCCTTCGACATTCTTCACGTCCACGGCCGTGACACGGCCAAGGATGCGCTCAGCCAGGGAGACGACCACGTCGGCACCTTCCAGGACAGCAGCGATGTCAATGCCGTTTTCCGTGCCGCAATCATCTTCGTTGATGATGCAGTCCTGGGCCACGTCAACGAGACGGCGGGTCAGGTAACCCGAGTTTGCCGTTTTCAGAGCCGTATCGGCCAGACCCTTACGGGCACCGTGCGTCGAGTTGAAGTATTCAAGGACGGTCAGGCCTTCCTTGAAGTTCGAGATGATCGGCGTCTCGATGATTTCACCCGATGGCTTGGCCATCAGGCCGCGCATACCGGCCAGCTGTTTCATCTGGTTCTTCGAACCACGTGCACCGGAGTCGGCCATCATGTAGATCGAGTTGACCTGCGCCTTCCGGTCGCCCTTGGCAACCTGTGCCTCAGCCGCCGAATCCATCATGGCATCGGCCACTTTGTCGGTACAGGTCGACCAGGCGTCGACCACCTTGTTGTACTTCTCGCCACGCGTGATGAGACCGTCAGCATACTGGCGTTCGTACTCGGAGACCTGCTCCTTGGTGGCGTCGACCAGTTTCTGCTTGGCGGCCGGGATGACCATGTCATCCTTGCCGAACGAGATGCCGGCCTTGCAGGCTTCACGGAAGCCCAGCTCCATCATCTTGTCACAGAAGATCACCGTCGCCTTCTGGCCACACAGGCGATAGACCTCGTCGATGATCTTGGAGATCGTCTTCTTGGTCATCGTCGTGTTGACGAGGTCAGGCTGGATGCCTTTGAAGCGCGGCAGGATGTTGGCGATCATGAAGCGACCCGCGGTCGTGTCGATCACACGGCGCCATGGATTGCCCTCATCATCAACGCCTTCATACATGGCCTTGATCTTGGAGTGCAGGCTGATGTGGCCATTATCGATGGCCTGTTCGATCTCTGCCACGTCGGTGAACATCATGCCTTCGCCAACTTCGCCATCGCGGTCCAGCGACAGGTAGTAGAGGCCGAGGACGATATCCTGGGACGGAACAATGATCGGCTTGCCGTTGGCAGGCGACAGGATGTTGTTGGTCGACATCATCAGGACGCGGGCTTCCAGCTGGGCCTCAAGGCTCAGCGGCACGTGCACGGCCATCTGGTCACCATCGAAGTCAGCGTTGAACGCGGCGCAGACCAGCGGGTGCAGCTGGATGGCCTTGCCCTCGATCAGTTTCGGCTCGAACGCCTGGATGCCGAGACGGTGCAGCGTTGGCGCGCGGTTCAGCAGAACCGGGTGCTCACGGATGACCTCGTCCAGGATATCCCAGACTTCCGGCTTTTCCTTTTCGACCAGCTTCTTGGCCGCTTTCACGGTGCCAGCGAGGCCCTTGGCGTCGAGACGCGCATAGATGAACGGCTTGAACAGTTCCAGCGCCATCTTCTTCGGCAGGCCACACTCGTGCAGCTTCAAGCTTGGGCCAACCACGATGACCGAACGACCGGAATAGTCGACGCGCTTGCCGAGCAGGTTCTGACGGAAGCGGCCCTGCTTGCCTTTCAGCATGTCGGACAGCGACTTCAGCGGGCGCTTGTTGGTGCCCGTGATCGTGCGGCCGCGACGGCCATTGTCGAACAGGGCGTCAACGGATTCCTGCAACATCCGCTTTTCGTTCCGGATGATGATGTCCGGCGCGCGAAGTTCCATCAGGCGCTTCAGGCGGTTGTTCCGGTTGATCACGCGGCGATAGAGGTCGTTGAGGTCGGAGGTCGCAAAGCGGCCGCCATCCAGCGGGACCAGCGGGCGCAGATCCGGTGGAATGACCGGGATCACGTGCAGGATCATCCATTCCGGCTTGGCGCGCGATGTCAGGAAGGCATCGACGACTTTCAGCCGCTTGGACAGTTTCTTGGTTTTCAGTTCGGACGTGGACTCAGCCAGCTCTTCGCGAAGCGTCTCGGCCAGAACCGGCAGGTCCAGCGCCTGCAGCAATTCGCGGATGGCCTCGGCACCGATCATGGCGGTGAACGCGTCCTCGCCAAGCTCGTCCTGCTTGTCCATGTATTCTTCTTCGGTGAGCAGCTGACGCGGCTCCAGCTCGGTCAGGCCCGGCTCGATGACGATATAGCTTTCGAAGTAGAGCACGCGCTCCACATCTTTCAGCGCCATGTCGAGCAGCGCGGAGATGCGGGACGGCAGCGACTTCAGGAACCAGATGTGCGCGACCGGCGCAGCCAGGTCGATGTGGCCCATCCGCTCGCGGCGCACGCGCGCCAGCGTCACTTCAACGCCGCACTTCTCACAGGTGATGCCGCGATACTTGATGCGCTTGTACTTGCCGCAAAGGCACTCATAGTCCTTCGTTGGGCCGAAGATACGGGCACAGAACAGGCCGTCCCGCTCCGGCTTGAAGGTCCGGTAGTTGATGGTTTCAGGCTTCTTGATCTCACCTGACGACCAGGACCGGATCTTTTCCGGGCTGGCGATAGAGATACGGATCGCCTCAAAAGTTGGCGACGGGGTATTCGGGTTGAAAATGCTGGCGACGTCCTGGCGCATGGGTGTCTGCTCCTTGGGTGGGCGGTTGTTTCGGGGCTGGCGGGCCCCTGCCCTATGAAATCTCAGTTTCGTCCGGGTCGCCCCGCCGGTCTGGCGGGGCTATCCGGTTGGTATCAGCTCTACTCGGCGGCGACGGGGGTATCGGCATCGTCGTTGCCCCCACCTTCTTCGATCAATTCGACATTCAGGCCGAGCGACCGCATTTCCTTGACGAGCACGTTGAAGGATTCCGGGATACCGGCCTCGAACGTGTCATCACCGCGAACGATGGCCTCATAGACCTTCGCACGACCGGCCGTGTCATCGGACTTCACGGTCAGCATTTCCTGCAGCGTGTAAGCGGCGCCATAGGCTTCGAGTGCCCAGACTTCCATCTCCCCGAAGCGCTGGCCGCCGAACTGGGCCTTGCCGCCCAGAGGCTGCTGCGTAACGAGCGAGTAAGGTCCGGTCGAACGGGCGTGAATCTTCTCGTCCACCAGGTGGTGCAGTTTGAGAAGATACTTGTAGCCCACGGTGACAGGACGCGAGAACTGAACACCGGTCCGGCCATCGAACATCTTGACCTGACCAGACGAGTCGAGACCCGCCCGTTCCAGCATCGCGTTGATGTCGCTTTCGCGGGCACCATCGAACACTGGCGTGGCCATCGGCACACCGTTGCGAAGGTTTCCGGCGAGCTCAATGATCTCGCTATCTTCTGCCGGCAGCTCCTGCTCTTCGCCATAGGCGGTTTTCAGGGCTTTCTTCAGGCCTTCGACATCATTGTTCTGGTGGAACTCGTCGAGTGCGTTCTGGATGATCCGGCCAAGACCACGGCAGGCCCAGCCTGTGTGGGTCTCGAGGATCTGACCGACGTTCATCCGCGATGGAACGCCCAGCGGGTTCAGAACGATATCGACTGGCGTACCATCTTCCAGGAACGGCATGTCTTCCTGCGGGTTGATCTTGGAGATAACCCCCTTGTTGCCGTGACGGCCGGCCATCTTGTCGCCCGGCTGCAGCTTGCGCTTCACGGCCAGGAACACTTTGACGACCTTCATCACGCCCGGCGGCAAGTCATCGCCGCGCTGGACCTTCTCAACCTTGTCGTTGAAACGGGCTTCCAGCTCGCCGATCGCGCCATCGAACTGATCGCGGAGGGCGTCGAGGTCGGCCTGGGCCTTTTCGGACTTCAGGGCGATGTCCCACATCTGGGTCTCGCTCAACTCGTCCAGTGCGGACGCGCTGATCTTGCCCGGTGTGAAGCCTTTTGGCCCGGCCGCGGCTTCCTTGCCCGTCAGCAGATCGCGCAGACGGTTATAGGTGTTGCGTTCCAGGATGGCCTGTTCGTCTTCTTTGTCTTCCTGCAGCTTCTCGATCTGCTCACGCTCGATCTGGAGGGCACGCTGGTCCTTGTCGATGCCATGACGGTTGAAGATGCGAACATCCACGACCGTACCGGCGTCGCCCGGAGGCACGCGCAGGGATGTATCCCGCACATCAGACGCCTTCTCACCGAAGATGGCGCGGAGGAGTTTCTCTTCCGGCGTCATCGGGCTTTCGCCCTTCGGCGTCACCTTGCCGACGAGAATGTCGCCAGCTTTGACTTCGGCGCCCACAGCCACGATGCCGGCTTCGTCGAGGTTGCGGAGCGCTTCCTCGCCGACATTCGGAATGTCGCGGGTGATTTCTTCAGGGCCCAGCTTGGTGTCACGGGCAGCGACTTCGAATTCCTCGATATGGATCGAGGTGAAGACGTCGTCTTTCACGATCCGCTCGGAGATCAGGATGGAGTCTTCGAAGTTGTAGCCATTCCACGGCATGAACGCGACGAGCACGTTGCGACCGAGCGCCAGGTCACCCAGATCCGTCGACGGACCGTCAGCAATGATATCGCTTTTGGAAACGACGTCGCCCACGCGCACGATCGGACGCTGGTTGATACAGGAGTTCTGGTTCGACCGGCGGAACTTCGCGAGACGATAGATATCAACGCCCGACTTGGAGCCTTCGAGATCTTCGGTGGCGCGAACCACGATCCGCATTGCGTCGACCTGCTCGACCACACCGGAGCGGCGGGCCGTGATGGCCGCGCGGCTGTCGCGGGCCACAACGGCTTCCATGCCGGTGCCGACGAATGGCGCTTCGGACTGGACCAGCGGCACAGCCTGACGTTGCATGTTCGATCCCATGAGCGCGCGGTTGGCGTCATCGTTTTCGAGGTACGGGATCAGCGAGGCAGCCACCGAGACAACCTGTTTCGGCGAGACGTCCATGAACTGGATGTCGTCGCGCGATACCATGGTCGCTTCGCCAGCCACACGGGCGTTGACGAATTCATTCGCCAGCATGCCCTTCTCGTCCACGGTCGCATTGGCCTGCGCGATGGAATAGATGCTCTCTTCCATGGCCGACAGATAGACCACTTCATCGGTCTGCTTGCCGTTCACGACCTTGCGGTACGGGCTCTCGATGAAGCCGTACTTGTTGACGCGGGCATGAGTGGCCAGTGAGTTGATCAGGCCGATGTTCGGGCCTTCCGGCGTTTCAATCGGACAGATCCGGCCATAATGGGTCGGGTGCACGTCGCGCACTTCAAAGCCGGCACGTTCGCGGGTCAGACCACCTGGGCCAAGCGCTGACAGGCGGCGCTTGTGGGTGATTTCCGACAGCGGGTTGGTCTGGTCCATGAACTGCGACAGCTGCGAGGAGCCGAAGAATTCACGCACCGAAGCCACAACCGGTTTCGCATTGATCAGGTCATGCGGCATGACCGTATCGATATCGACAGAACCCATACGCTCCTTGATCGCGCGCTCCATGCGCACGAGGCCGATGCGGTAATTGTTTTCCATCAGCTCGCCGACCGAACGGACACGACGGTTGCCGAGGTTATCAATGTCGTCGACTTCGCCCTTGCCGTCCTTCAGGTCGAGGATGACCTTCATGACACCCAGAATGTCGTCATGGCGCAGCACGCGCATGTCGTCAGGAGCGGCCTCATAGCCGGGCACGCCCACATTCAGGCGCATGTTCATTTTCACGCGGCCAACAGCCGAGAGATCATAACGCTCCGGATCGAAGAAGAGCTGGCCGAACAGGGCGTCAGCGGCGTCCTGGGTTGGTGGCTCACCTGGGCGCATTACGCGATAGATGTCCGACAGGGCTTCAAAACGGGTTTCGTTCTTGTCAGCCTTCAGCGTATTGCGCAGCCAAGGGCCACGGCCGGACGCATCAATGTCGAGCACTTCGATCGTGCTGATGCCGTAATCGCGCATTTCCGCGATGATTTCTTCTTCCAGCATGTCGCCAGCTTCGCCGAAGATCTCACCGGTTTCGGTGTTCACAACATCACGCGCCAGGAACTTGCCGACCAGAGCGTCGGACGGCACGAGGATCTCGTCTGTATTGGCTTCCGCGATCCGCTTGGCCTTCAGGGCGGTGATCTTCTTGCCAGCTTCGGCAACGGATTTGCCGGTCTTGGCATCAACAAGGTCGTATTCGGGCTTCACACCCTTCCACGCATCGGCGCGGAAACCGGTGATCCAGCCAGCCTTGTCCATGCGATAGATGGAGTTGGTGTAGAACAGGTCGAGGATCTGCTCGGTGTCATAGCCGAGCGCATACAGCATCGTCGTCGCCGGCAGCTTGCGCTTGCGGTCGATACGGATGTTCAGCACGTCCTTGGCATCGAACTCGAAGTCGAGCCACGAACCACGGTAAGGAATGATGCGGGCTGCGAACAGCAGCTTGCCGGAGGCGTGGGTCTTGCCCTTGTCATGATCGAAGAACACGCCCGGAGAGCGGTGCATCTGCGAGACGATCACACGCTCGGTGCCGTTCACCACAAACGTACCCTTGTCGGTCATCAACGGGATGTCGCCGAGATAGCATTCCTGCTCTTTGACTTCCTTGACCGAGCGGGCGCCGGTGTCTTCGTCGACATCGAACACGACGAGCTGGAGGCGAACCTTCAGCGGCGCCTGATAGGTCAGGTCGCGCTGGACGCACTCTTCCACGTCGAATTTCGGCGTTTCAAATTCGTAAGAGACATATTCCAGCGTCGCGCGCTCGGAAAAGTCGGAGATCGGGAACACAGACTTGAACACGCCGCCCAGGCCATCATCCGTCCGCTTGTCGGCGGGGGTGTGCATCTGGAGGAAGTGTTCGTAGCTTTCGCGCTGAACCTCGATCAGGTTTGGCATTTCGATGGCTTCGGGAATGCGCCCGAAGGATTTGCGGATACGTTTCTTTTCCGTGAAGGAGAGTGCCATCCCAGGATCCCATTTTTTGTGTCGTCAGCCACCGGGCTGACAACTATATCGCCAGAACGCGAGTTCGCGGCGGCCTCAAAATGAAACCGCCGCGCAAGTCTTGATAGGGCAACGCCTCGCGCGAACGCCGCCCGGATTTGAAGTCGCCGGAGCTTACTTGAGCTCGACTGTTGCGCCGGCTTCTTCGAACTTCTTCTTGAGCTCTTCAGCTTCTGCTTTCGGAGCGCCTTCCTTGACAGCTTTTGGAGCAGCTTCAACGAGCTCCTTGGCTTCTTTCAGGCCGAGGGACGGCTGAACTTCGCGGACAAGCTTGATCACGTTGATCTTCTTGTCGCCAGCGGAGGTCAGAACCACGTCGAACTCGTCTTTTTCTTCTGCAGCAGCAGCGCCGCCCGCATCACCAGCAGCGGCTGCAACAGCAACCGGAGCAGCGGCGGAAACGCCCCACTTGTCTTCGAGCAGTTTCGCCAGCTCAGCCGCTTCGAGAACGGTAAGAGCGGAGAGGTCTTCGACAATCTTTTCGAGATCTGCCATTTTTCTAATTCCTGTTTGGTTCGGTGTTTGTAGTCTTTAAAGTGCGAAAACGGGTAGCTTATGCGGCATCCTTGGAGCCGTAGGCCGCCACCACGCGAGCGAGCTGGCCAGCCGGAGCCTGAACGACGCCTGCAACTTTCGTTGCCGGTGCCTGCAGGAGGCCAATAAGCTTGCCACGAAGTTGGTCGAGAGAAGGCAGCTTCGCGAGGCTTTCAACGCCTTTGGCATCGAGAACCTGATCGCCCATCACCGCGCCGAGGATTACGAGTTTGTCGTTTTCCCTGGCAAACTCGTCAGTGGCTTTCGCCGCCGACACCGGATCGGGAGAGTAAGCAATCGCCACAGGACCTGAGAACAGCTCCTGGGCAGCATCGCCGCCTTGTCCGTCTAGAGCGATTTTCGCCAGACGGTTCTTGACCACCTTAAGCTGTGCGCCATCCTTACGGAGCATGCCGCGCAACTTGGTCATTTCCGCAACGGTAAGACCGGTATAGTGCGTCACGACGACAGCACCGGACTCGCCGAAAACCCCTTTGAGGGTTTCGAGAGCCACTGTTTTTCCAGCTTTATCCATAGCGGGTCTCCAGTTTGAGGCGCCCGGACCATCCGGCCGCCCTGGTAATCGCCTTCTGGCCTTGCAGCCTTCCAGCGCCTGCCCAGGGATTGGCCTGCCCGGTTTTTTAACTCAGGGCGCTAACCCCTTGTATCCGAACCGTTTATACGCCTCACCCCGTCTGCATAGGTGACAGAAGACTGTCTTTATCCCCCTGAAAAGAGGGGCCTATGGTCTAGGACAGGAAAACGGGAGGTCCCCGATGCATATCAGAGAACTCCCGTCAAGAGCGGGTTGTTAACGCTTCTTGTGGAAACCCGCAACCCCCCATTGTGATAAAAAGTCAAGGGCGGGCTGGAAAGCCAATCGCGGCCTGCGGGAACAGCCCGATAATATGCCGGCGGGCAAACCGGGCCCGCATTCGGATCGCTGCAATTCCTTCATCACGAATCAGGATTTCGCGCAAGCGAGCATTGCCTATCCGACGAACTCCCAACCCTCCGTCTCAATCAAATCAATCGCTTGCGAAATAATTCGCCAATCTCATCCCCCTCGTCTGGGGCTGGGCGATACTGCACCGCATGGAAACGCATCCTGACCCTATCCCCACGGCCGCTGAGCCGGACCGGCTTGAAGCCGTCGCGCTGGAGATCGCGGCGAAGATGGTGGCCGCGCTGACAAGGCTTGCGGGCAACGGCCTCGCGCTGGCCCGGCGCGGCATGCAGGATTTGCCCTTCGTGGAAGACTTGCTGCGCCGCGTGATCTATCTCATGGCCCTGCGGCTGGATGCGCCCGCCCCGGCGCCTGCGGCAATCCCGAAGCGCCCGGCCGCCTCCGCCCCCTCTGCCGAGATGCAACGCGAACCGCGCGCGCCCCGCTTCCGCCTGATCGAACCGGAACAGGACCGCGATCCGCGCCGCCTGCTCACCCCGGCTGAATGCCCGCGCGTAACGCTGATGGATGACACGGCGCAGCCCTTCATTCCGCCCATCCAGGCGCCCCCCAAGCCCCCGCGCCCAAGGCCCGGTTTCGAAGATCGTTATCTCCGCCGGACCCAGGCGCTCGCCGATGCCCTTGCCAACCTCGACACTTATGCGATGCGCATGGCCCACTGGATGGCCCGGCAGGCATCGAATGGCGCAAAGCGATTGAGCCCCCTCGCCGCCGCGCCCGCGCCGGAACATGCTGAGATCGCAAAGACGGAGCCAGCCGTGCCGGTCTTGTCCGATCTCTACCTCCTCGTCCTGATGGCGCTTGGCTCGGATACGAGCTGACCCCCACACTCATCGCCAGTCCTGACCAAACGCCCCGGTCCCACCGGCGGCGGCGCATCTGCTGCGGGTTCACCCTCCCCCGTGTGCAAGTGTCGCGTTCGCATCCTGGAAAGGGCGCGCTATAGCCCCGCCCCATGCCTGCCCTGATCAGACATCTCCGCCTCCTTGCGCTTCTGGTCCTCGTGGCCGGGCTTGGCGTACGCGGCGCGGTGCCCGCAGGCTACATGGTCGACGCAGCCGAGGATGGCAGCGTCATCATCCGCATCTGCGGCGATGGCGCAGGCTCGCTGATGCGGCTCAATCCCGAGGCTGGCACGCTGGAAAAGCTGCCAGATGATTTCGATCCGGATGCCCCCGTAGATACAGATGCCTCTGACGCCTCGACCTGCCCTTATGCGCTGACCGCAGCCTTTGACCTGCCGCACACGCCGCCCGCCTTGCCGGCTCCGATAGAGTTTGGCCCGCCCCGGCTCGGTGCCAGCCTCTATGTCCTGCCGCTCACCCAGCGGCCCATCGACACCCGCCTACCTGCGCGCGGGCCGCCCATCCTCGCCTGATCTGACTTTTCCGACAATTCAATCAGACACCGCCTGACCGGACCCCGGCAGGCGAAGAGGACTTACACATGAAACGCATTCTTTCTGCTGGCACGGGCCTGCTCGCCCTGGCCACCTGCCCCCTGCTCGCCGCTGCCGAAACGCCAGACCCGGCGCTTCAGGACGTGATCATCGTCACTGGCCACCGCACCACGACCGCCACGGACTCGGCGCTTTCGCCTGAAGCCGCCCCACTGGACGGCGTAGACATCACGCGCCTCACCGCCCGCACGCCCGGCGCGGCCCGCATCGGCAATGGCGAAATGTCCGGCCAGATGCAGTATCGCGGCCTGTTCGGCCCACGCCTGAACCTGCGCATTGATGGCCACAGCTTCGCCTCCGGCGGCCCGAACCTGATGGACCCGGCCCTGCATTATGCGCCAACCCCGCTTGTCTCCGCCGTGCACATTGACCGCGGCATCAGCCCGGTCTCCGAAGGCCCCGGCATTGGCGGCGGCGTCGATGCCGTTTTCAAGAAGACCGACTATTCCAATTCGTCGGATGCCAGCCTCGGCTATGATCTGACGATTGGTGGGCGCAGCGTGAATGACAGCGTCTCCACCGGCGGCATTATCGGTGCCGCCACCGATACCTGGCGGGCGAACCTGCTTGGGGCCTACGAAGAAGGCGGCGATACCGAATACAAGGACGGCACGATTGGCGGCTCCGAATTCCAGCGCAGCATCTATGGCCTCGCCACCGGCCTGCGCACCGATCTCGGCGAGTTCAGCCTCGACTGGCGTCGCCACAATACCGGCTTTTCCGGCAACCCGCCCTTCGGCATGGACATCCGCTTCGTCGATACAGACGTGCTGAAGGCCGGCTATGAGAAAGCCTTCGGAGACGTGCTGGTCGAAGCGTCTGCCAGCTACACCGACGCCGCACACGGAATGAATACGTTCGACCTGCGCCCGGCCATGATGCAGCGCGAAGCCTTCGCCTATGCCATCACGCGGAAAGCAGACATCGCCGCCACCTTCCCGGCCTTTGGCGGCAGCCTGCAAATCGGCGCAGACACAGCCGAGGAAGACCACAACATCCATGTGGTCGATCCGGGCAATCTCGACAATTTCGTCTACTCCCTGCCAGACATCGTGATCGACCGCACAGGCGCCTTTGCGGAATGGACGGGCGCGCTCGGCGCCTTCAATGCCGAACTTGGCCTGCGCGTCGATGACTATGACGGCACAGGCGGCACGGCGACCTTCGGGGCGGACGCCTCAATGGGCCAGAAGATGCTGGCCGCCAGTTACAATGCCTCTGACCGCAGCACGGACGCGACCACGCTGGACGTCGCCGCCCGGCTCTGGCGTCCGATTACGGATGACCTGACCTGGCGCGTGACACTGGCGCAGAAATCCCGCGCACCATTTTACCTTGAATGGTTCCAGTGGCTCCCGTCCGGCTCCAGCGCGGGCCTTGCCGATGGCAATGTCTATCTGGGCGACCAGTCCCTCGATCCGGAAGTGGCCCTGATCGCGGAGACCGGCTTCGACTATGTGACCGAAACGGCCTATATCCGCCCAACCGTCTACATTCGTCAGATCGACGATTTCATTCAGGGTACGCCCTTTGATGATACGCCGGGCGTGGTCGACTCCATGGAAGAGATGATGGCCAGCATGCATGGCAGCTCGTCCGCCCTGCTCCGCTTCACCAATGTCGAGGCGCGGCTCATCGGCTTTGACCTTGATGCTGGCATGGACCTGCCCGGCCCGCTGCGCGCAGATGTCGTCTTCTCTTATGTCCGCGGCGAGCGGCGCGACGTTGATGATGATCTCTACCGCATCGCCCCGCCCAGCCTGACCGCTGGCCTGACCTGGGAGGCGCAGGATTGGTCCGCCACGCTGGAAACCCGCGCCGTGGCCGAACAGGACAAGGTATCGGTGACAAACCTCGAAGCCGAAACACCGGGCTATGTCACGCTCAGCCTGTATGGCGACTGGCAGGTGACAGAGGGCGTGCGCCTGTCAGCAGGCGTGGAGAACCTTTTCGATCGGGTCACCCGCGATCACCTGTCCGGCTACAACCGCAACGCCTGGAGCGACGTGGCCGTGGGCACCCGCCTCCCCGGCGCCGGCCGCGGCGCCTTCCTCCGCCTGTCCTTCGTGGGCCGATGACCCCTCTGCCCTCCCCCGCCCAAGCGGGGGAGGCACCTCGGCCTCATTCCTCAGGCAGAGGCGCGTCTCGGTCCCAGGCTGCCTTGACCATCGCGTTGATCTCTTCGCGTGTGTAGGGCCGCAAATCTTCCTCAGGCCCGAATGCGCCCTCGGGCTCATAGTACAGGCTCTTCGTCACCCGGACCGATACCTCGCCCGCATCCACCTGACGCCCCTCTTCGTCTCGCTCGGCATCGCGCTTCTGCATCTCTGGATAAAGCTCATCATCCCAATAAGTGTCATAGCTCAGATAGCGCCCCTCACGGTCATAGAACACGAAGACCTTTTGGGCTTTCTCCAGAACATGATCCGGCAAGGCGGCAATTGGCGTACCGTTTGGAAGGTTTTCACCCGGATAAATATTTTTCATGTTTGCACGGATGAAATCTGCCTGAAAGCATGATCGGGCAACTTCTTCACGGGCATAGATACCGATCTTGTCATTAAAGTATGTCTTCGGAGCAATTTCCGCCCAGTTCGGGCTGTCGGCGTATCGGTCCCATCCGCTCAAAAGGTCGTCCATATAGAACACGGAAGTTTTCGGGGCGAAAGCCATGATGGCTCGCGCCCGCCAAGTCTCCGGATGGAAGAACGCCCAAGCCACCAGCCACTGGCAGATCAAAAGGCTGGCGATGACAATGTTTGCTATTCCCAGAATGAGATCCCGTAGCCGCCATGATTTCTCCACCAGTGAGGTCAGCCCCATGGCCGCGACTACACCCATGCCGGCAACGCCTACCGCCGCCGTTGTGTCCAGTACAGCATCAATCCGGCCTGGCCTACCCAATAGAGATGGCTGCATCGCCCCGCAGACCGGCAGCTGGATCAAGGCATCCATGTAGCCAATCTGGCTGATGATGAAAAAGCCGATCAAACTGGCGAAGACAGTCAGCCCCATCCCTGTGGAGAATGCGCGCCGCCCGCGCGGCAGATGCGTTCTGGTAGACCCCATCCTCCCTTTAAAGCGGATTCCTGCTGCGCGCGCTACAGGGCAGACACCCCCCAAACGAAAAAGCCCGGCGCATCGCTGCGCCGGGCTTTACTGTGTTCTCTCTCTCAATCCGATGTCGGACTTAAGCCGTCTGGTTGGCCTCGGCCGTGTCGATCGTGACGCCAGCGCCCATTGTGGACGACAGGGTGATCTTGCGAACGAACTGGCCTTTGGCGCCCGATGGGCGTGCCTTGGTCAGGGCATCAAGGAAGGCTTTGACATTGGTTTCGATGTCGCCTTCGGAGAAGCTGGACTTGCCGATACCGGCATGGATGATCCCGGCCTTCTCGACGCGGAACTCGACCGAGCCGGACTTGGCGTCCTTGACGGCCTGCGCCACGTTTGGCGTGACCGTGCCGACTTTCGGGTTCGGCATCAGGCCGCGGGGTCCGAGCACCTTACCGAGACGACCGACAACGGCCATCATGTCTGGCGATGCGATGACGCGATCAAAGTCCATGAAGCCGCCCTGGATTTTTTCCATCAGGTCTTCAGCGCCGACGAAATCGGCTCCGGCTTCCTTGGCTTCGTCCGCCTTGGCGTCCTTTGCGAACACGGCGACGCGAACGTCCTTGCCGGTGCCCGATGGCAGGTTGACCACACCGCGGACCATCTGGTCTGCATATTTCGGGTCAACGCCGAGATTCACGGCGATCTCGACGGTCTCGTCGAATTTCGCTTTCGCATTCGATTTCACCAGAGCAACAGCTTCGGTGATCGTGTAGGCCTTGTCGGCATCCACGGATTCGATGATTGCGCGGGTACGCTTTCCTGGTTTCGCCATGATGCTTACTCCGTCACTTCGATGCCCATTGCGCGGGCGGAACCGGCAATGATTTTCGAGGCTGCGTCGAGGTCGTTTGCGTTCAGGTCTTCCATCTTCATTTCCGCGATCTCGCGAACCTGAGCCATGGTGACCTTGCCGACCGTCTCATAGCCCGGCTTGTTGGCGCCGGAAGCAGGCTTCTTGCCGAGCTTCAGCTTGGCAGCCTTCTTCAGCAGCACAGTGGCCGGTGGAGACTTCACGATGAAGGTGAAGGATTTGTCCTGATAATAGGAGATCACGACGGGAACGGGCAGGCCCTGTTCCATGCTCTGTGTCTTGGCGTTGAACGCCTTACAGAATTCCATGATGTTGATTCCGCGCTGACCGAGCGCCGGGCCGACTGGCGGCGACGGGTTGGCTTGGCCGGCAGGAATCTGGAGCTTGAGGTGCCCCAGGAGTTTCTTAGCCATATTGTCCTCTCGAACGTTTCAGATGGGGCGGTGGTCTTTCGATCCGCCCGGTTACTTTGGAGGTTCGTGGTCTGGCCGGGCTAACGGCCTCCCACGGAAGTGGGGCGTATGGCTGAAAGTGCAGGGAATTGCAACTCCCCAGCTGAATCGCTGCGCCTCAGCCTGCGCGGCTAATCCTGCGCAATCTTCTTCCTCATCATCACATCGATCTGCACGTCGTCCCCCAGGCGGAAACTATGGCGGCCAAAGGGCTCGAAGCCCTGATGCGCGTAAAAGGCGATGGCCTTCTGGTTGTGTTCCCAGACGCCCAGCCAGACCCAGTCCACACCGGCCTCCTGCGCCGCCTCCAGCGCGGTGGCCATCAGGCGCTTTCCGACGCCCCTGCCCTGAAAGGCACGGGTCGCATAGATGCGCTCGATTTCCATCGCGTTTTCGAGATCCTGCTCGGTCTGGGCAGGCCCGGTGTTCAGTTTCAGATATCCCGCAATGTCGGAGCCGGTCCGAGCGAAATAGAAGCGGGAATGCGGGTTTTCATACTCTGCCCTGACCTTGTCCATATCGAAGGCGACGGACGTATAGGCGGAAACATCCTGCGGGGCATTCTGGCTCGAGAACGTGTCGAGGAAAGTGGCCTCGGCCAGATCCCGCAAAACAGGCAGGTCTTCGGGCCCTACCGGGCAAATTCTCATCAGGTCAGTCATGCTGAAGGGCTGCCAGATCACCGGCAGAGTTCAAGTCTTTTTTCCCGCTGGCGTCGCAAACAACAGTCGGCAGGTCGCGCCAATGCGCACGCGGCCATCGGCCTGAACAAAGGGCGCAATCGCCGCCGCATGGGCTGCGTTCACGGCCGCCTCACCCGAGGCGTCCATGGCCTTCGCCGCCACACCGGAGGAGCCGATCCCGCGTATGGCCAGCGCCTCGCTTTCATATTCCCACGGGCTGGACACATCCACGACCTCCAGCGGCGTCAGCCCTGCCTCGGCTGCGAACGCCCGCAGCCTGGCTTCGTCCGACAGCGCAAACGGTCCGGGCGCGCCCGGTGGCGGAGGCGGCAGGAGCGGTTTCAGGGCGCCGACAATCGCGGCCGCCTCCATGCCGTCCGGCTCGCCCCAGGTCATGATGACCACAGTGCCCGAAGGTGCCGTCACGCGCCGTGCTTGGGCCAGCGCCGCGCCGGGATTTCCGGCATATTGGAAAGAGTTGAAGCCGACGACCACATCGAAGCTGTCATCCCCGAATGGCAGGTCTTCCAGGTCGCCTGTCTGGAAAGCGCCCTGCGGGACACGGTCGCGGGCAATCTGGAGCAGCGAGTCCGAGGCATCAATTCCCGTCACCTGCGCGCCGCGATCCGCCGCCAGCGCCGCAGCCATGCCGGATCCGCACCCGGCATCAAGATAGCGCGTGCCTGCCCCGACCGCTGCGTGCTCAAGCGCGGCAACGTATCCGGCGCGGAATCCACCCTCCTGCAAATCGGCCCAGTCACGCGCCCGCATACCCCACAAACGGCCATTGGCCCCGGCCGTCCTGGGCGTGTTGGTTGCTGTCATCTGTTCCCCCCGGTCCTGCGCGGTTAACTGGCGCAGTTTACTGGCGCGCGTTCATCCCGCTGTCAGAACACCACGGATGGCGAAGTTATCACACCCCCGGAATCAAAAAGGCCGCCTCCTTTCGGAGACGGCCAATCTGATACAACTGGAAAAGTCCTGACGGACTATTCAGCGGTGATCGTGTCGACGGCGGTCTTGCCGCTGCGCTTGTCAACGGCGGTCGTGAAGGAAACCTTCTGACCTTCGGACAGGGCGCGCATGCCAGCGCGCTCAAGCGCCGTGGCGTGCACGAACACGTCGGTGCCGCCATCGTCTGGCTGGATGAAGCCGAAGCCTTTTTGGTCGTTGTAGAATTTTACGGTGCCACTTGTCATGAAACACTCCTGAATAGATGCGGTCCTGCAACATGCGGGTCCGCGGGAACACGAATTTTGTATGGGAGGTCTCTGAAGGAGTGGCAGGGCAAGCCCGTTCACTCAATGCCTGATCGTCCGGCGAAAAGTCGAATTCCCCATATAACGGGTATTTCCACCAATACAACCGCGCGTCTCCACCCGCGACTGTTTAACACACGCAAAAGCCCGGCAGCACAGGGCAACCGGGCTCTCGAAATTCTGGTCGGCCGGCCGACTACATCAGCGCATAACCCCGCGCATTGATATAACGCTTCAGCTCTTCGGCCCGGCGCAGTGGATCCGGGTGGGTGGACATGAACTCGGCCGGGCGCTGGCCTTCCGACTGCGCGGCCATCAATTCCCACAAGCGCACGGATTCGCGGGTGTCATAGCCGGCATTGTGCATGTAATCGACGCCCAGCTTGTCAGCCTCCAGCTCATGCCGGCGGCTATAGGGCAGGATCACGCCGAATTGCATGGCCGCGCCACCGAGAGCGCCGATGGCCGTGCCATACTTGCTGAGTTCTTCTGACTGCGCGACGGCGATCTGACCCGCCATCAGGCCAACTTGCGCTGCGGTCGAAACCGACAGGCGCTCTGCAGCATGGCGACCGACCACGTGGCCGGTCTCATGGCCCAGAACGGACGACAGCTGGTCGTCATTCTCGGTCAGTTCGGTAATGCCGCGATAAATGCCGACGCGGTTGCCAGGCATCACGAACGCGTTGACGTCATCGGTGTCGAACACCGCCACGTCCCAATTGGCGTTCGGGTCGATATGACCCGCCTTCACTGCGCCATCAGACGTACGCTCCCAGACGCTCAGCACCTGGTTTTTCAGGCGCGAGTTCGAGACAACGGGCGTCTGCGATTTCATGTCGGTCCAGGCCGTTGCGGCCATGCTGGCCACCTGCTCTTCCCCGAACAGGATCAGCTGGCTGGATCCGGTCGCCGGGTTTGTGGTGCAGCTGGAAATGAAGGGAAACACGGTGCCTGCGGCAATACCGGTAATCAGCGCGCGGCGCGACAGGCGCACCTGCGGTGCTCCGGCCAGAACTTCGCTATCAAATTCAACTAGATCGGCCATCTCATTCTCCCTATCGCCTCGAGCCAGAGGTTACCCCTGCACCCTTAAAAAGCAATCGCACCCCTGCACGATTGGTTCCCAACTTGAACGATTACGGCTGAATAGGCCCTGAATGGGCGGTTGCCTAGGCGTCCTCGTCCACCGTGTCGCCTGCCAGGATCGCCGCTTGCTGCACCCAGCCCTCACGTGTGATCCGACCAGAGAAATTGAGCTCATGGTCAACCCATGTGACGTTTTCAGGCGTCCAGGCAGCAATCTGGTCATAGTGCCAGATGCCCATACTGTTCAGCACTTCCTGAATCTTCGGCCCCACGCCGCCAATGATGGTCAAATCATCCGGCGTGTTGGCAACGGGCTTGTCGAGCGCCATCGGCTGTACGCCTGCGGGCCCCTCTTCTGCGGTCTCGTCGGACCCGGAGTCGTCATCCGCCTCTTCCGTGTCCGCTTCGACGAAATCCGCCTCGTCTTCGGGCTCGGACTCACTCTCGGCCACGCCCAGTTCGGCGGCGTTGTCTGACGCTTCGTCTTCCTCATCGGTCAGTTCGAGCGCTGCCAGGATAGCCCGGCTGGCCTCATCTGCGCGGTCGATATCGGTCTCTTCTTCTGACCCGTCGGCGGGCACTTCATCATCTACATCGGCCTCGGCAGTCTCTGCATAGTCTTCAGCCAGTTCGTCCTCGACGGGCGTCAGTTCTGTATCGTCGAACGCTGTCTCTGCCTCAGCAGGCGCCTCATCGGCGAACCGGTCAACAATCTCGAAAGCAGGTACATCCGGTTCAGCGTCAGGATCAGCGGCCAGCTCGGCTGGCGCTTCCGGCTCCTGTTCAGCCTCAAACTCAATCGCCTCTTCGATGTCATCTTCGGCATCTTCCGCGAGTTCTTCGGCAAAGTCGGCTTCGTCACTTGGCTCGGCTTCAGGCTCGGCAAGCTCAACCTCCGGCTCGTTTTCAGCTTCGCCATCAAAGTCCGGCACGGATTCCAGTTCAGATTCGGGCTCGGTCTCCGGCAAGTCCGGAAGAGGCTCCGGCGTGATGGCCGCTTCGGCAACCGCGTCGGCCTCAATGCCCTCTTCCTCGGCGTCTTGGTCGCCTTCGAAATAGGCAAGGCGGCCTTCCAGAAAACGATTGCGCCAGCGCAGGCGGGCCAGTTCTTCTTCCGCCTCACCATTGCCGTTACGCCCGCTTGGCGTAGCTGCCGGGGCTTTCACCTTGGCGAGTTCATCTTCCAGCGCTTCGACGCGCTGCTTCAGGAAATTCTGTTGCCATTCTGCCTTGGCCGCATCGGCGTCGCTGGTCTCGCCAGTCGCCATCGCAGCAGGTGCCGCCTCCGCAGGGGATGCGCCAGCGGCTTCGCTGCCCCCTTCGCCGATCATGGCTTCCAGATGGCGCACACGGCTTTCGAGGTGACGGTTGCGCCAGACCAGCGCCGGGTTCGGATCGGTCGCGCCGCCAACAGCAGCAAGCGTGCCCACAGCGCCAGCTCCTGCCGCACCCGCAGCCTTTGCGCCGCTCACCAGCGCCTCGTCGGCTTTCGCCTTCAGCGCTTCCAGCTCGCTCTTGGCGCGGCTCAATTCATCACTCATGCGCTGGAATTTCACATTCTGCTCGGCCTGAGCCTCACGCGCATTCGTATTGCCCACCGGCTGACCACGCTGGGCCGCATATAGGCTTTCAATCTCTTCCTTGGCCTGTTCGAGTTCGGTCTGGGTAACATCGCGCTCGACCATTGCGCGCCGCATTTTTCCAACCAGCATCATGCCGCGAATGGACCAACCCAGCAGCAAACCGAATACGGCAACCCCTGCCAGCGCCGCCCACATATGTGCCAATAGCCACGCCATCATTCGCTCCGTTCTCGAACCTTGAACCCAATCCGGCGATTCTTCGCCCGACCGTCTTCTGTGTCATTACTCTGCACAGCCTCGTCGGGACCATACCCAATTACAGTCAGCCGCGCAGGAGAAAATCCGGCCGAAACCATATAATCCCGCACAGCCAGCGCCCGTGCCTCGCTGAGGGCGATATTTGCCCCCCGCTCGCCCGTGGAGTCGGTATGGCCGCCCACTTCAAACACCAGATCTCGCGCACACCGCTCAGATACGGTCATGACCTTGTCCAGCGTCAGGCCGCTTTCACGGCTAATGTTTGCCAGGCCGGTCTCGAAATACACCTTGTTGGTCTCCATCACCGCGTCAAAGGCCTGCTGGCAGGCCGCAACCGGGTCTGCCTGAAAGTCGATGTCGCGAATCTCGTCCACGTCTACCTGCACCGTATCGGCGAAGACTGTGACAGGATAAGGGCCGCCAAGATTGGCCATATCCTGCTGGAGGTAGGCAATCGTGGACCCTGACGCCTCGCCCTCGAAACTGAGACCGGTTTCCTCTGGCTCGAACGCCATTTCGCCGGACCGGAACTTGGCAAAATGCGGCAAGCCCACGCGCACGCCGTTCAGCCAGCCCGGATGAGGCTCGCCAGCGACCTCCATCTCGTCACGTACGGTGCGCGCATAATATTGCTTGGCGATCGTCAGGATTTCCTCGCGCTCGGCTTCGCTGGCGACCTTACCGGACAGCACCAGTTCGCCGTCGCCATGCGCCGCGCTCCACAAGGCCGGGCCGCGCAGGAAAGGCTCTCCCCGGAACGGGGCGGTCACATTGGCGATGTCGGCCGAAACCCGCGCGCGGGTCGCAGTCTCCATAGAGACCCCGCGCAACCGGACGCGCGTGTCATGCAGGCGGGCTTCGCCTGTATCGAGTTCCGCCAGGCTGTCCAATGCGAGCCGGGCCATGCCCTGCCAGTAAGCGGCTGGCGCGCCATTGGCCAGCTGCATACGGTCTTCCACCGCGCCATCGCCAGCATGCGAACCGGCATAGGCCAGAAGGTCAGCGCGAATGGTACGCGAGGGCACATGCCCCATCAGGATATAGTCGCCTGCACCAGTCTTGATGGCGCGCCAGACATAGGGGGTCACCGGCGGCGCAGTGCCCACCCCACTCTCGACCATGGTCACTCCGCCAAGGATGATCCCGCCTGACCCGCTGGATGTCAGCACGGTTTCAGCTGCTGCTTCTATGGCATCCATGGAGGGGGCCTTGCCGGTCAGCTCGGCGCGTTGGCCATGCATGCGCACGCCTGCCCAGTCAAAGCCCTGCTCGGCCAGCGCCGCATTGGCGTTGGCCTCCAGCCGCGCTTGGAGGTTTACAGGCGTGTTCGCTGACTGGTACACGGCCCACCAGCCCGTGCAGATCAAGCCAACAAGGGCCACAAATCCAAAAAGGTAGTCGAGCAGTCTCATAGAGGCCCCGCGACCTCCTCCATTGCTAATCCCCTGATAATCAGGGATGCCCTATTCAGCATGTCCTCGCAAGAGTTACCCCGCAGAGTCAGAGACGCCGAATCCCCAGCATGACCCGCCAGATTGAGACGATCAGCAGCGCATCAAACCCGCTCATCAAGTCCTTGAAAAGTCTTGAAAGAAAGAAAGGCCGAGCCGAAACGGGCCTGTTTCTCGCAGAAGGCGCGCGCCTGATCGGCCAGGGGCTTGCAAACGGTTGGAAGGCGGACTCGCTGATTGTCGCGGCAAGCATGGCAGATCGGCCACACCTCGCGGAATTGATCCGTCAGGCAGAGACTTCCGGCGCGCGGGTCGTGCTGGCCGCCGACAAGCTGATGTCGCGTATCACTCACAAGGATAATGCGCAGAGCGTGGTCGCGGCGTTTCACCAGCGCCATCTCGGCCTTGATGCCCTGCCGCAGGACAGCAATGGCCTGTTTGTCGCCCTTTATGAAGTGCGCGATCCCGGCAATTTGGGCACGATCCTGCGCACGGCCGACTGCGCGGGCATTTCCGGCGTGATCCTGATCGAAACCTGTTGTGACCCTTACAGTTTCGAGGCCGTGCGCGCCTCCATGGGCTCGATCTTCGACATGCCCTTTGCGGCCGCCTCGTTCGACCAGTTCAACGCCTGGCGCAAAAGTCTTAGCCTGACCATGAGCGCCGCGTCGGTCAACGGCACGGCCCGCCATGACCGCACCGATTTCACCTCCGGCGCGGTCATCATCATGGGTAATGAGCAATCCGGCCTGCCGCCCGAAGCCGAAACCGCCTGCGACCAGCTCTGCCTGATCCCGATGCGGGGCGGCGCCGACAGCCTCAATCTCGCCCAGGCCACCGCCATCATGACCTATGAAGCGTGGCGCCAGAGGGATTTCAAATGAAGACCGAAACCCGCCTCCTGATCGCCGACGACTGGAAAGACTACGCCCTGCTCGACAGTGGCCACTTGCAGAAGCTTGAGCGCTTCGGCAGCCAGACCGTCATCCGGCCCGATCCCCAAGCTTTCTGGGAGCCAGCCCGCCCCTTGGAAAGTTGGCGCGCCGATGCGCAGTTTTCTGCGAAGTCGCAAGATGATGACGGCGCGGGCAATTGGGAAGTGCTGTCTCCCAAGGCGCTCGACAACTGGCCGATGCAATGGAATGGCCTGACCTTCGAGGCGCGCCGTGCTGCCTTCCGGCATATGGGCGTGTTCCAGGAACATTCGGTTCACTGGCGCTTCGCGCAGGAGAAGATCCGCGCAGCCGGCCGTCCGATCAAGGTGCTCAACCTGTTCGGTTATACCGGCATGATGTCGCTCGCCTGCGCAGCCGCGGGCGCCGAAGTGGTCCATCTGGATGCCAGCCCGAAATCAAACGGCTATGGCAAGGACAATCAGGCGATGAGTGGCCTGCAGGATCGGTCCATTCGCTGGATCGCCGATGACGCCATGAAGTTTACCGCCCGCGAGGTCCGGCGTGGCAACGAATATGACGCCATCATCCTGGACCCGCCGAAATTCGGACGCGGCCCGAAGAATGAAACCTGGCGGTTCGAGGAAAACTTGCCCGAATTGCTGGACGTCGTGAAGCAGCTGCTGAGTGACCGGCCCCTGTTTGTGATCCTGACGGCCTATGCCGTGCGCCTGTCTTATCTGGCCCTGTCACAGGCGCTGGCTGACCGGCTCTCCCCGCTGGGCGGCGTGATGGAGACCGGCGAGATGGCCCTGCCCCAGCAAGGTTCAGACCGGCTCTTGCCGACAGCCATCTATGCACGCTGGCACGCGGGCGCCTGACCGCACGCCTCTTTCTGCTCAGCCAGACAACGCAGCCCTGAGCCCGGTTCGGGTGAAGCGCTAAGCGCTGACACCGCACCCGTTAAAACAAAAACGGCGGCTCCGAAGAGCCGCCGTTCCTGTTTCTGTTACGTCGTCAGACTTAGAAGTCGAACGTCGCACCCATGAAGATGTAGCGACCAAGAGCGTCGTACACTTGTGGGTAGGTGTTACCGTTACCCGGCGCCGTACCGACAACCGAGGAAAGCGGTGGATCTTCGTCCAGAACGTTGTTCACGCCGAGACGCAGGGACATGTAGTCCGTCGCGTTCCAGGAACCGGAAAGATCGAAGTAGTTCTGGGCATCCAGAACACCGTTGATGGTGCCATCGTCACCACCTGCGATTTCGACTTCCGAGAAGTGGCGCCACGTACCGGTGACACTGAACAGGCCTTCGGCATCGGCCCAGGTCATGGAAGCCTTGTGGCGGTATTCTGGCGAAGCACCGTTGGCAACTTCCGTACCACCACCGGAGGCACAGCTGCCGCCGTAGTAGCCGACACAGTCGAAGATATCAGCGCCGGTGGAGTTCGGCAGTGGCTTGGTCTCGAGAGATTCAAGCATCGTACCGACATAGTCGAAGTCGATTCCGCCGCGAGCATCCAGGTCCAGAGCGTAGCTGGCCAGAAGGTCGAAGCCGGAGGTCGAAAGCGAACCGGTGTTGATGTTGGTTGCAACGATGTAGCCGGTCTGACCCGCCCACAGTGTGCCGCCATTGCCGCGATTGACGAGCGAACAGAAGAACGTGTCGCCGGTTTCAAGGCAGGTATCGAGTGCCAGTTCCTGTGGAACCGTACCCACGAGGTCTTCAACAGTGATGTCGAAGTAGTCGAGGGAAACTGTCAGGCCCGGGATCATCGACGGCGTGGCCACGAAACCAATCGTGTACGTATCAGCCGTTTCTGGTTCCAGGTCTGGGTTACCACCGGTCAGCGTGTTGAACTGGCCAGCTGGGTTATCCGCGATGCTGCCGTACTGGGCAGCGGTCACGCCAGTGTTTGCACACTGTGCAGCCGTTGCGGTTGGCGTCGTGCCGGCACATGGATCGTAGATGCCGTTTGAACCTTGAGTCAGGTCGAACAGGCCGATGGACTGTGTCGAGAAGAGCTCGAAGATGTTCGCAGCACGCACGGCGCGCTGGAATGAACCGCGGAAGCGGATGTCTTCAACCGGAGCGTACTCAACACCGATCTTGTAAGCGTCAGAAGACACGGCGTCATAGTTCGACCGGCGATAAGCAAGGTCGACACCCAGGGATTCAACACCCTCATAACCTTCGATCAGTGGTGCGTTGACCTCTGCGAAGTAGTCATAGACTTCCTGCGAACCAGCGATTGGGTTCGTAGGTCCACCCTGACCAGCACCGTCGCCGGACTGGAAGTTGCTGTCTGGGTTGGAGTCGAGGCTATCACGACGATATTCCACACCGAAGGCAACCTTGATGCCTTCTTCAGCCATCGGAGACACGACGCCATAGTCGGCGAGGTCTGCGAAGGTCTTGGCAGTCACAACCGTCTGCTTGACGTCGCCATCCCTGAACAGCGGGTTGACGATGTAGTTCACAGCAGCGTCGCTTGGGCCGGCACCTGAGAAGATGTCGTAAGGAGCACAAGCCGCGTCGTCATTGTTCGGATCGGCATCGGCATTGACCGCACAGACAATGTTGCCCGTTCCGTCATCAACAGCGTAGAGCGCTTTGGACAGTTTCGAGATCGACAGGTCGTTATTGTAGACTTCCGAACGGTGCACGTTGGCGTACACAGCAGAGATGTCATAACCCCATGGCGAGTCGCCAATGGTGCCCTGCAGGCCGATCACACCACGATAGGTCGTGTGACGGATGTCGTTGTTGCGGTTTCCGCCTTCGACGTTCCGGCGAAGGAACAGGACGTCGCCGATACCGGCAATGTCATCACCCGCTGCACCGCGCGACGTACAGATAAAGTCGACCTGTTGTGCGCTCAGGAATGGGTTGTCACAGTTGATGCCGCCATTTCCGCCGGTCACACCGTAACCAAACACACCAGACGGCGCGATTTGGGAATTGGTCTGGTTGTCCATGAACATGAATTCGCCATATGCGTTCACATATGGGTTGATGTCATAGTTCGCGAACGTACCGAAGGAGTAGCGCTCGTTCGGACGCTGGAAGTGGTTGTACGGGTTGTAGTTGAACGTGTCAGAGACAAAGTTCCGCTCAACGAACTCGTTCGTGGTCGGGTCAACGCGAGCCCACAGACCGGTCGGCAGGTTGGAGCCGAGGTCCAGAATGTTGGTGAACTGGTTCGTGGACGAACCGGCACATGTGAAGTCGTTACCACCATTGGTGGTGGACAGGGCACACTGCGAATAGTCGCGGTTAGCCTGAAGAACTTCCTTGGTGTTCTGGAAGCTGGCGAAGCCCATGACGTGACCGCGGCCATTGTCCAGCTTGCCACCGAACGCTGCGGTGATGTCAACGGACTCACCATCAGACGTCGAGCCATCCGGAACCGTGAACTGGGAAGGGTTGTCAGCTGCGAAGCCACCCAGGATGTCCTGGATGTAGCTGTTGGAATTGTCGTGCTGGTAGAAGGAGTAGTTACCTTCCAGGCGAACACCTTCGAAATCCGTGTCGAGCACGAAGTTCACAACACCGGAAACAGCGTCAGAACCGTAGGTTGCGGACGCACCACCGGTCAGGATGTCAACTTTCTTCACCATTGCGGCTGGGATGAAGTTGATGTCCGGAGCAGCCGTGTTCAGCGAGCCATATGGCAGGCGGCGGCCGTTCAAGAGCGTCAGCGTGCGGGAAGCACCCAGGCCGCGAAGGTTGACCGAAGCCGTACCGGTCGCGCCGTTGGCGAGGGCGGAACCCTGAGCACCGAATGCCTGTGGCAGGGCGTTGATCATGTCTTCCGCACGGACAACACCGCGCACGTCGAAGTCGGCGGAGCCGAGGGACGTGACCGGGCTGGTCTCAACCAGGTTGCCGCTTTGCGGGATCAGCGAGCCCGTGACGACGATGGTCTGTTGTACGGATGCTTCTTCCCCGTCCGCCTCTGCTACAGCAATTACGTCTTCATCTGCGTCTTGGGCGTACGCTGGCAGCGCAGCAGCTGCAGCAAGTGCAGCGCCGGCAAATACCGACGACGCCAATAGGCGCTTCTTCAAGTTAAGTTCGCTCACTTGAACCTCCGAAAGGATTGTCAAAAAAATGTGTCCACATCATGCAGACAAACCTGGCCCCCTAGACCAAGTCTTACCGGGCAGTAAGGATTGAGCACCTTGCATAGTCAATTGGATGCAGCGGCGCTCACAAGCAAAATGACACCAGTGTGACAGAATCGCATCACCTTTTTGGTCGATTTGGGGCAATATTGTTCCAGATACGCCTGATAAATCCGAAAAAATGCCCCGAACGGATTTTGCGGCGCCCTCCACTATGCTTGTTTTTCAGGCAGGCCACCTGAATTCGAGCCGAGCTTCATGCTGCGCCTGATCGCATTTCAGGCAATTTGCCCTGTTCAGACCAGCATGAAGCTGACAACGACCAGGGAAATGCCCAGCGTGACGCCCACGATCAGGATTGAGAACAACAGGATCAGGGTTCGCAAGGCAGCCATGAATCGCCCCGTCTCGTAAGTCACGCGCAATTGGCGATAGAGATACGCAATGCCGACCAGCACCCCACCCAAGATAAGCTCGCCAAGCCAAGCTGCGTTCACGGCGGCGAGCACAATTAAGAAGGTCGCTGTCAGATAGATGAAGGTCTGCACATGCAGCGCGGTGATCACATGGTCATAGATGTACCGGCTGCGGTGCCACGCATACAGAATCGTCAGCATGAAGGCCAGGATAGGCAGGAACATCAAACTGAATCTCGGCGCCCATTCCCGAATGCGCGCGCCATAGCGATCCTGGTTCTCGTACACGGTCGCCGCATGGTCGGCGGCGCGCCATGCCTGCTCGCGCTCCGCGGGGGTCGCATCCTCGTCCAGTCTTGAAGTGACCTCATCATAAAGCGCGTCGCGATTGATGCGGCCGTCATCCGTCATGATACGCTGAAATGTGATGCCGTGCTCCGCCTGTAGCAATTCCAGCTGGATGAGCTCGCGCTCATCCGGCGTCAGGTCGGGGTCTTCTGCCCGGGCGCGCAATTCCTCCAGCCCCTCTTCGGTCACCACCGGAAGAGGCTCACCATCCTCCCCTATCCCGACATCGATCCCGTTTTCCAGGAGGCGGTCGATCTTGAGAGAATTGTACCAGCCCATCTGATCGCCGAGCGTGAACAGGGTCAGGAAGAAGATCACAGACGCCATCAGGAACATGCGGAAAGGCGGCACATAGCGTGCGCGCTTTCCATCCAGATAGTTCCGGGTCATCCGGCCGGGGCGGAACAACAACATGGGCAAGGACCGCCACAAGCGGCCATCCAGCGCAAATACGTCCGCCAGACTGCTCGCCACCAGATCCCAGACCGGGCGATGGAAGTCAGACGCCAATTGGCCGCACGTTGTGCAGAACCGGTCCTCGACGATGGTCTCGCAATTTGCGCAAGGCAAGCCGGACTTTACCGGATGATGGTCTCCGGTCGACAAGCCACTTGCCGACCCGAGACCTGCGGCCTCCATTTCATGTTCCATTTCGAGACCCCCGTCTGTTTACCGCTACTCGGCGCTGAGCCCCTCCCGGCACAGAAAGCGCGAGCGATGCTGATCCTTCGCATTTTCTTCCCAGCCGGTCAGCTCCGGATCGACCATGTTCTTGGTCACCTGAAACCACATCGGCGTAATCGGATATTCTTCGAGCATCAGTTCTTCAGCGGCTGCGAAGACTTCTGCCCGCATCTGTAGGTCCAGCTGCTGGTTCGATTGGCTCAGAAGCGCATCATACTCCGGATTGGCATAGTCGCCATAGTTTTGCTGGCCCGTATTGGAATCGAGCAGGTAAAGAAAGTTGATCGGATCATCGAAATCCGCGACCCATGCCGCATCCGCTACCGAGAAGTTTCCGGTCCGCAAGCGCGAATAGAGCACTTTTGTATCCTGTTTCACGATGGTCGGGTTAACCCAGGGGGCGATATCACTCCAATTGGACTGAGCGACCGGCGCCACCTTCGGATTGTCGTCCGTCGAACGGTGAATGAATTCGAACTCAAGCGGATTGCCCGGGCCGAACCCTGCCGCTTCCAACAGGCTGCGCGCCTCGGCAAGCCGATCTTCGCGTGAGGTGTCCTTCCAATCCATGGATGGCCGACTGACATCGTAATTATTGATGCCCGGTGGCACGAAGGAATACGCTGGCAGATAGCCCTGTGTCAGCACGTTGCGAACCATGAACTCCCGGTCGAGCGCCATTGAAAGGGCCTTGCGCACGCGCACATCGTCGAACGGCTCAACGGTGGTGTTGAATGTCCAGTAGGTCGAGATGAGAGAAGGTGTCGTGCGCAGCCAGCCGGGGAATTTCGCATCCAATTCGGTATAGCGAGACCCGTCAAAGGCATTGTTGATGTCCAGTTCGCCGGCGGAAATCTTGTTCTCGACGGCCGACAGGTCTTCCAGTTCCAGATACACGACCCGATCAAAACACGCCTCTGGCGCGCCAAATCCGGTCGGGTTCTTGTCGGCGACCAATTGGTCACCCGTGCGCCAGTAGACCAGCTTGTAAGGACCGTTGACGACAATATTTTCCGGCTGGATCCACGCATCTCCGTGCGCTTCGATGGCCCAACTCGGCAACGGATAGGTCGTGTAATGGCTCAGCAAGCCAAGCAAATAAGGCGCCGGGTATTCCAAAGTGATTTCCAGCGTCTTGTCGTCGATGGCTTTCACGCCCAGTTCTTCGGGCGGCAATTCCTGTGAACTCACCTTTTGCGCATTCTTGATCAACCAGAGGAGCGACGCATATTGCGAAGCAGTTTCCGGGTTCTGGATGCGGCGCAGGCTGTAGACGAAGTCGCCGGCAGTGACGGGCGTGCCGTCAGACCAGACATGATCACCCAAAGTGAAGGTCCAGACCAAACCATCTTCACTGACTTCATAACTGTCGGCCATACCCAGCACCGGGCGGCCATCTGGGCCATCCGTGGTCAGGCCGATGATCATGTCGCCAATGATAATGTTCTCCCACTGCGCGGATGATTTGTTGGGGTCCAGCGTGTCCACCTTGGCCGAAATTCCCCGGCGCAGGGTCGGCACGTCAGAGGCTGCGGAATCCCCACCGCCCCCGCAGGCGGCCAGTGTCAGGGCAAGTGCGGCAGCCAGGCCGGTTGTCATCAAGGCGTTCAACTTCATGGGTTTTGTGTCTCCAACGTCTTTTCCGCGATCGCGCGATTTGCAACACTGCTGCCAGACCATTACGGTTTTGCAAAGCCTTCCTGCTGGAAGTCGCACATGAGGTAACAGGAATGACCCGAATTTGGTGCATTGCAGGGATGATTTTTGCGCTTGGCGCAACAGCCACTGCACAAGATGTCTCAACCGATGACGTCTATGCCTGCACATCCGTCGCCGAAGATGCAGAGCGCCTTGCCTGTTACGATGCGGCTGTTGGACGGCTGCAAGCCGCCGAAGCGGCGGGTGACGTCACAACCGTGACCCGACAGGAAGTCGAACAGGTCCGCCAGGATTCCTTCGGCTTCTCCATTCCGTCCCTGCCCTCTCTGACGCTCGGCAATTCTGACGACCAGAGCCTCAAGGAGATGACGCTCCCTGTGAAAGCCGTGCGCGGCAATCGTGGAAATCTGGTGATCACGCTGGAAAATGGACAGATCTGGCGGCAAACCGATTCCAAGGCGCTGCGCAATAATGGCCAGACCGAAGCCCAGATCTATGAAGCGGCCTTCGGCAGCTACAAGATGAAACTGGATGGCAGCATCGCATTCCGGGTCGAACGCGTGAAATAATACGGGAATCCTTGCCGCAAACTTCAGCAAACACTGACCGAACCGCGCGCAGGCCAGCAATGGCTTGACCTATTCCGGGCACGTGGCTTGCTGAATCGATGAAACCTTTCTCAGGCTGAGACGTAGTCCCGTCGAGCGACTGGAAGGGAATCTGCGTATCCGGACGAAGATCACTGCCCACAGGAATACGCGCTGGCTGAAGCGCTTTCGCCCGCCCCTTCTGTTTGCGCTGGCCGGCGCGGCGCTGGTCTTTGCGACGCCCTACCTACCTCAGTACATCCCTGACGGCTTTGTCTCAGGCGACCGGCTCGAGCGAATGGCAGGGATCAGTTCAGGCGTATTGTTCATCATCGCCTTTGGCTGGCTGGTCGGCACCATTGTCGATGCCTTGATCAAACGCCGTCTGGCTGGCCTGCACCTCGATGCAGAAGACAATCTGGAAGCGCGCAAATCGGCCACGCGGCTAGATGTCGTGCGCCGCGTCTGGATCGTCATTGCCGGAATCGTCACCCTCGCCGCTGCGCTCACCGTCATTCCCGGCGTGAAGCAGATTGGCGTCAGCCTGTTTGCATCGGCCGGAATCGCGGGCATCGCCATCGGCTTGGCGGCCCGTCCCGTACTCAGCAACCTGATCGCCGGACTGCAGATCGCCTTCACCCAGCCGATCCGGCTGGATGACGCCGTCGTCGTCGAAGGTGAATGGGGCTGGATCGAGGAAATCGGCCTCTTCTATGTTGTCATCAAGATCTGGGACTGGCGACGCCTCGTCGTGCCGCTCTCCTATTTCATCGAGACGCCTTTCCAGAACTGGACCCGCAAGAGCGCCTCCATCATCGGCAGCGTCTACTGGACGGTAGATTATCACGCACCCATCGCGCGGATGCGCGAGAAGCTGGAAGAGATCTGCAAGTCCACCCCGCTCTGGAATGGCGACGTGGTGAATCTGCAGGTTACCGAAGCCTCGGGCAATTCTGTAACGGTGCGCGGGCTCGCCTCGGCCAGCACGTCTCCGAAAGCCTGGGACTTGCGTTGCCTGATCCGTGAGCAGATGATCGAATGGCTTCAGGCCGAGCATCCCGAAGCCCTGCCCCGGCTGCGCGCTGATACGGATGTAAAATTGCCGGAGGATTTCGGCGGCTTTGCGCCCCAGCAGGGCTAGTCGCTACCAGGGATGGGTCTTGCCTTCGAAGTCCAGGAAGCGCAGCTCGCTTGATGGCCCTGCCGTGGTGATGACCGTGTAGAGACCAGCAGCACTCTGAGCCGGATTGACTGGCGCCTGCTTGCCGCCCATGTCAGTGTTCACCCAGCCCGGATGCAGCGCGAGCAGGGTCACCCCCTTCTCCGCAAGTTCGGGCGCGGCGGCACGCAGGGCCATGTTCAGGCCCGCCTTGGACGTGCGATAAATCAGTCCGAAAGACGCCTGCGTGTTCTCGATGGATCCCATCATGCTGGACAGGCTGGCCGCCATCTTCACATCGCTGGCCGCAATATTGTCCAGGAACGTGTCGATCATTCGGATCGGCGCAATCGTGTTCACCGCCAGCATGTTGGCGAACGCGTCATAATCGAGATCCTTGAACGCAGCGAAACTGCCAATGCCGGCATTGTTGATCAGATAGTCGATGGGCTGGTCGCCGACCGCTTCCTTCAATGCCGCCACCGAAACTGCATCGGTCACTTCGAGCGGATAAACTTTGGCGTCCGTCGCGTTCAGTTCGTTTGAGGTCTCAGGGTCGCGCGCCGTGGCAATCACGTCATGACCTTGAGCGAGAAACTTGCGGACAAGCTCCAGACCGATCCCACGATTTGCACCGGTGATAAGCGTGGTAGTCATAGAAACTCTCCGTCTGGATAGGTCTGGGTATATGGGAACGCGTCGGCAAACGCTGCGACAGGGCCGCTACGAGTCTGGCAAAATGCGGTAGACCGCAGTTGCTTTCATCAGGGGCTTGTCACCTTGGCGGGCCATGCCGCCGGTGAACAGGATCGTGCGAGTTTGCCGGTCAACCTTGGGCTCCAACGTGACATCGGCGCCTTGAGCCGCCTCAGAGGACACGTCGATCGTGACAGAAACCATTTCCACCGGATTGGGAGCGCAGATCGCTTCAGCATCGGCACGTATCGCCGCCATCAGGTCCAGCGCCAGTCGTTCGTCCGGTTTCAGAGTGGTTACGTCTTGCATGTGGTGGAAGCCCTCAATCACTGGCCTTGCACATAGACAGGCCCGTTCCAAAAGAAAAGGGCCAAGCCGGTTGGGGGGAAGAGAGGGAGAACCGACTTGGCCCCATATTGGGAACGTCTTGAGGCAACTGACAGTGTCAGGGGGGTGTCTGCCTGCAAGATACAAGGTTTACGCTCTTCAGTTGGCTTGGTTCCGCGGAAAAGAAAAAAGTTTCGCGCATGAAAAAGCCGCCCTCGCGGCGGCTCATCCAAAGCTTGTCTTTCGAGCCAGATCAGGCGGCTTGGGCCGCGGCTGCGACCGCGTCGAGGTCCGACCCGATGAGGTCACCCAGATGGCCAAAGCCGACCAGGGCGTGGTGCTCGTCCATATAAGTGGAAATACTCGGCAATAGCAGGCCGATGGCCTTGTGGTCCAAACCCAGCTTGTGGAGTTCGGAAATCATGGATTGCGCGACAATGCGCTTGCCGCCGGGCGTCTGTTCGATCAGGCGAGCAATCTCTCCAACCGGGGCGCCGATCGTGCTGCCTGTGCGGGCCGACAGGGCGCGTGCGCCCGGAATGGTCTTGAACATGGCCGTGGCGAAGGGGGAATCCTGACGCTCTGCTGCGTTCAGGACAATGCCGAGGGCTTGTCGGGACGCGTCCTCCGAGAGGCCATTATGCCGGGCGAGGTGTGCTGTAAGATCGTTCAACATGTGCGATGGCACTCCTAGGATTAACGGCTTCGGAATTATCATTAACCCTCATTGTGCTTACCGCTTGGTTACCGGGCGCATTGCTGTGCAAGGCAAATGCGACCAAGAGCGTTAAGATGCATTAGGGCCGGGTAAACAAACCGCCCCAAATCATTTACCTTTGACCCCTCATCCGTACGTCCCAAGGAGTTTTCATGATCCGTATCGGCATACTCGGCGCCGCCAAGATTGGCCCCAAGGCCATCATCGAGCCCGCTGCAAACCGTGATGATTGCGAAATCGTCGCCGTGGCAGCGCGCGACGCGGACAAGGCGCGCACCTATGCCGAAGCGAACGGCATCGCGCATGTTGAGACCGATTACGACGCGCTGGTGCACCGCAAGGATGTCGACCTGATCTACAACGCCCTGCCCCCGCATCGCCATGCCGATCTGACCATCGCCGCGCTGGAAGCTGGCAAGGCGGTATTATGCGAGAAGCCCTTCGCCATGAACTCCGCCGAAGCCACGCGCATGGTCGACGCCGCCAACCGGGCCGGCAAGCCACTGATCGAGGCGTTTCATTATCGCTTCCACCCAGCTTTCCTGCGCGTTCTGGAAATCGTGCGCAGCGGAGACCTCGGCGCGATCAAGACCATGGAGGCGGTGTTCAATGTGTCGATCCCGTATCGCGAGGGCGAGTTGCGCCATACGCTGGAACTCGGTGGAGGCGCATTAATGGATCTGGGCTGCTATTCGGTCCACATGATCCGCACCCTTGCAGACGCAGAACCCGATGTCCTGTCGGCCAGTGCGCAGTGCGACCGGCCCGGTGTTGATATCGGCACCAAGGCACATCTCGGTTTTTCAAGCGGCGCGTCAGCAATTGTGGAATGCAGTATGGCCGAAGATGTGGACCGCGATATCAGGCTCGAAATCGTCTGCAAGGATGGCTGTGTCTCCTTGCTCAACCCGGTACACCCGCATCGCGGCCACCAGATCACCATCCGGCAAGGCGGCCACGAACGCACCGAGACGGCCGACGGCATGATCACCTATGAGCACCAATTGGCCCATGTCATGGACGTGATGGCCGGACGCGCCGTGCCGCTGACCGGTGGCGCCGACGCGATTGGCAACATGGCCGTGATCGACGCAATCTACGCAGCGGCAGGCCTCTCGCCCCGATAAAGCGTCAAGGCTCGCTTGACGCATGAATATACAAAACGTATACGGTATGTATATAATTCATATCGAGGACAAACATGGGTATCGTGAAGATCGACAATGACCTGCATGAAGAAGTCCGGCGGGCGAGCGGGGTCATGTGTCGATCCATCAATGCGCAAGCCGAATTCTGGATTAAAATCGGCCGGCTCGCCGAAGCCAATCCAACGCTCTCCTTCAATGACATTGTGAAGATGCAGCTCGAAGCGGCCGATGCGCCCTTGGCCGACCTGAAGGTCGCCTGACATGGTAAAGACGCCGAGCGAGATCGCGCTGATGCGCATCTCTGGCAAACTGCTGGCATCCGTTTTCGAAATGCTGGACCAGCAGGACCTGGCTGGCATGTCGACGCTACAGGTCAACGATCTGGTCGACCGCTTCATCACCGAAGACCTCGGCGCCCGCCCCGCAAGCAAAGGGCAGTATGGCTTCAAATTCGTCCTGAACTGCTCAATCAATCATGTCGTGTGTCATGGCGTGCCCAGTTCGGATGAGATCATCCGGGATGGCGATATCATCAATCTTGATATCACCCTCGAAAAGAACGGCTTCATCGCGGATTCAAGCAAGACGTACATGGTCGGAAATGTCTCAGCCGCCGCCAAGCGAATTGTTCGGATCGCCGAGACAGCCATGTGGAAAGGCATTGGACAGGTACGTCCCGGCGCGCACCTTGGCGATATCGGTTTTGCGATTGACCGCCATGCCAAGCAAAATGGCTGTTCTGTCGTACGGGAGTATTGCGGGCACGGCATTGGCCGCGAAATGCATGAGGATCCACAGGTTCTCAATTTCGGAAAGCCGGGCACCGGCCTCAAGCTGCGCGAAGGCATGGTCTTCACCATTGAACCCATGATCAATCTGGGCACACGCCAGGTTTCGACCGAGGCTGATGGGTGGACGGTGGTGACCAATGACGGAAAGCTCTCCGCCCAATTCGAGCATACGGTTGCTGTGACGAAAACCGGTGTTGAAGTGCTGACCTTGCGTCCGGGCGAGACACCCATGCAGGCGCGCCGCGCGTAGTCAATACGGCACAGTCCGGTACAAGCGCATGGCAGGACATGATAAGCTGACTTGGTCTGAATTTGACCGGGAGCTGATCACATGAAAATCGCAGGCATCGTCTTTGTTATCCTCGGAGCGCTGGCAATCCTCTTCCCGTATGTTGCCGGGCTCTCCTACAATTTCATTCTCGCCTATCTGATCATCTTTGCGGGCGCGGCGCATCTCTGGTGGGCCTGGCGGCCGAGCCTTGAAGGGCGCACGCAGCATTTGCTGCTCGGCCTGCTCTTCCTTGCTGGCGGGATCAGCCTGCTCGTCTTTCCGTGGATCGGGCTCATCTCCTTCACCATCATTCTGGGCGTCTCCTTCCTGGTCCAGGGCGGGGTCCAGCTTGCCCTCGCCTCCAACAGCCCGCGTCTGCGCGGCAACAGCAAGACCATGCTGATCGTGGCAGGCCTTGCCGGCATCATCGCAGGCGCGCTGATCCTGATCGGCCTGCCCAGCACAGCGGCCTGGGCCATCGGCATATTGGCCGGGATCAACATGCTGTTCTTCGGCGTCGCCCTGCTGGCAATGGACAAGGCCCTGTCGGACGTGTTTGACGACTGACGAGCGCCCTGCGCGGCATCTTGCATGGCGGGCTGGCTCCGTGATATTCGACCCATCTCACAACAGGCGCTGAGCGCGGTCGCGTCACGAAGACGAGGCAACCGCGGCGCAGGATAAGTCCTGTGTGTGCGCCGTTGTCGGCACCCCCCAGGACATTCAGAGCCAGGAGTGCTGACAGATGAAGACCATTATCGAACCCTTCCGCATCAAATCGGTCGAGCCGATCCGCATGACCACGCGAGACGAGCGCGAACGACTGCTGAAAGAGGCGGGCTACAATCTGTTCAAGCTGCATTCGGATGACGTGCTGATCGATTTGCTGACCGATAGTGGCACGTCGGCCATGAGCGCGGCGCAATGGGGCGCGGTGATGACCGGCGATGAGAGCTATGCCGGCGCGCCGAGCTTCTATCGGTTCGAAGCGGCCGTGAAGGATCTGATGGACTTCAAGCACATCATCCCCGCCCATCAAGGGCGCGCTGCGGAGCACCTGCTTTTCTCGCTGATCGCCAAATCCGGTCATCTCATTCCGTCAAACACGCATTTCGACACGACGCGCGGCAATATCGAAGCCGCAGGCGCCGAGGCACTGGACCTGCCCATCGCAGAGGGCAAGATCCCCTCCCTCGACCATCCCTTCAAGGGGAACATGGACCTGGACGCCCTCGCCAAGTTGATGAGTGAGCGCGGCGATGCCGTGCCGTGTGTGATGATGACGATCACGAACAATGCAGGCGGCGGCCAGCCGGTCAGCCTCGCCAATATTCGCGGCGCCGCCGAGATCGCCCATGCGCATGGCAAGCCCTTCTTCATTGATGGCTGCCGGTTCGCCGAGAACGCCTGGTTCATCAAGCTGCGCGAGGACGGGCAGCAGGACCGCTCGATCAAGGAGATCGTGCGCGACACGTTTGACGTGGCCGACGGCATGACAATGAGCGCCAAGAAGGACGCCTTCGCCAATATCGGCGGGTGGCTCGCGCTGAATGATGACGCGCTGGCCGAACAGGCCCGCACGCGGCTGATCCAGACCGAGGGCTTCCCGACCTATGGCGGCCTTGCCGGCCGCGACCTCGACGCGATCGCACAGGGCCTGACCGAGATCGTGGATGAGGATTATCTGCGCTACCGCGTGCGCACCAATGCCTATATCGCCGAACGGCTGGACGCGCTGGGCGTGCCGGTGATGAAGCCGGCGGGCGGCCATGCAGTGTTCGTGGATGCGCGCGAATGGCTGTCACATATCCCGCCGCTGGAATATCCGGGCCATGCGCTCGCCTGCGCGCTTTATGAGGAAGGCGGCATTCGGGGCTGTGAGATCGGGACGGTCATGTTCGGTCGCAAACCGGATGGCACCGAAGAACCCGCCCGGATGGACCTTGTCCGCCTAGCCATGCCGCGCCGCGTCTACACCCAGTCGCATGCGGACTATATCGTCGAAGTGTTCGAGGAACTCGCGAAGCGCAAAGATGACATTCGCGGCCTGAAGATCGTGAAAGAGCCGCCCATGATGCGCCACTTCACGGCGGAGTTTGAAACGCTTTGATCGCAGATTGACTCCTATATAACTAAAGCCTTATATAATTGTAGAATTATATATAGGTGACTCATGATCCATGATATCGCCGCTGCCATCGGTGCCACGAGCCGCATCGTCCGCAAGCGCGAACGCGACGGAAAACCTGCAGAGGCCGTCATCGCGGAACGCACTTACGACACCGGTATCAAGGACCTATGGGATGCGTTGACCAATCCGGAGCGACTGCCGCGCTGGTTCTCTCCCGTTACGGGCGACCTCAAACTCGGCGGGCGCTACCAAGTGGAGGGAAATGCGGGCGGCACCGTGACAGTGTGCGATCCGCCGAAGACGCTTGAACTGACGTGGGAGTTTGGCGGAACGGTCAGCTGGGTGGAGGTCCATTTACACGCAGTCAGCGAAGATGAAACGCACCTCCAGCTGGTTCACGAGGGCCATATCGATCCGGTATGGGCCGAGAAATACGGCCCCGGCGCCACTGGCGTTGGCTGGGATCTCGGATTACTGGGCCTGCAAACACATATTGCCAGCGGCTGGTCGAAACCTCCGGAAGCCGACATGGAATGGACAAGGACCGACGAATACAAGTTGTTCGTCCGCAAGAGCAGCGCAGGCTGGCGCGACGCATCCGTCGCCGCCGGTAATGATCCGCAGATTGCAGCCAGCGCTGCAGCGAATACAACGTCTTTCTATCTCGGCGAGGCTCCGCCGGAAGGAGGCTGACCATCATGCATGCCTTTGACGTTCTCGGTGATCAGGTCCGCCGTCGCATTCTCGAGCTGTTGGCGGAAGGCAGCCTGTCGTCAGGCGACATTGTGGACGTGGTCCAGGCCGAATTCGGCATTTCGCAAGCCGGCGTTTCCCAACACCTCAAGGTGCTGCGCGAGAACGGTTTTGCTTCAGTGAAGGCAGAAGGCACGCGGCGAATCTATTCGCTCGGTACAGAGCCATTGAGAGAAGTCGACGACTGGCTAGGCCATTTCCGCGGATTCTGGACGCACAAGCTTGAATCGCTCGCAACAGAGGTGAAGCGCGGAAAAAAACCTCGGGAGCGTTAGGCTTCCTTCGCCATTTCGATCCACTCTTCGACTTCCTCTTCGGCGAGGTAGTCGTCGTCGCGGATCACACGGTCCCCCTGTGGCGTCTGGAGGAATTCACTCGCCAACATGAACAGGGTGCGCGCAGGCGCCTCGGCCAGTTCCTTGCGATTGCGGATGCCCGCGCCGACAAGGATCTGGGCGTCGTGCACGCGCAAGCCCGGCACTTCCATCATCAGGATCGTCTGGTCCTTCCAGTCGTTCAGCGTGTCAATGTCGATGTAGGCCACATCGACGAGGAAGACGGTCTCTTCCGTATCGCAATCCAGCAGGTCACCCACCGTGGTGATCCCCGCGCGCGACAGGCGTTTGGCGGTCTTCTTTCCAATGCTCGGCGCCTCGACCACGGGGGACTCGCGGGTGATGCGGCTGCGGCGGGCGATGTCGCCGGACTCCTCGCCAAGATCATCAGCAAGCGGCGCGGGGGCAGCGGCCTCGGGCTCCGGCTCGAACAAGACTTCTTCTGCCTTTGGGGGAGCCTTTTTCTTCGGCGGAGGGGCTTCCTCGGCCAGCGGCACTTCTGCTTCGGCCGGGTGAAGTGTTTCGTCGGTTGGCGCCGCTTCGATTACGGCCTCCTCGACCGCATCCTCTTCAATAACGGTCGCCTCAGCGGCGATCTCGGCCTCATCCTCGATCAGTGCGGTCAGCAAGCGCTCCTCGACCGCCTTGTTCTTCGAACCTATTGGGCCAATCTCCTGTTTGTTCAGCTCTTTCAGCGGAACGCGCAAAACTTGTTTGGCGTGAAGCTTGCGGATTTCCTTGTCATCATCCGGCAGGGTACGGATGACCTTACCGGTCTTCTGATACTCCTTGTACATCCGCGTCACGGTGCGCTTGTCGGCCGCGTCCGACAGTTTCGCCGTTACCCAGCGCAGCGGAATGTCCAGTGTCTCGATATAGCCCTGAAGGGTGAGATTGGTCTTGGGCGGGCTGACAGCAGCTTCCGCAATACCGCGTGAGAGGATCGCGCCGAATCCGGCCGTGGCATAGGCGACCAGTTCCACGATCGCATCGAACATGGTCTCGTCCAGCCCGGCGGGCGGATCCTTCACGCCGACGTCCAGATCATAATGGTCAATAAAGGTCTGATAGTGGGGATGCGACAGGCGCGCGCCATTGCGGACCATGTCGGCGATGAATCCTGCGCCGTCCGGCACTAGCACATCCGGATAGCCGAGCGTCTCTATGCGGGCATCAATCTTGTCGCGGGATTTGGCGATGCTCCACTCCACCGCCCGGTGCATCGTGCCCTCTTCCTCGGTCTGGCCGGTATGGAAGGGCTGGATCGGATCGGCATAATAATGGCTCAGCACGCCGAACGCATAGGCGGCCTTGCTCCATTGCTTGCGACGGAGATGGTCGACCGCCGTCGCAAACCATTCCATCGCCTTGCCCGGCGCGCCGCCCCACTCCCCTTCGGAAATGTGCAGGACATGGTTGCGGAAATCCTTGAACTTGGAATCCGGCGCCTTGGCCCCTTCGAGCAGGTGCTCGTGGTGAACCAGGAACAGGTCCTTCCACTTGTCGGCCTCCTCCGAGGCTATGAGCGACAGCGCGTCCATCGCGATATAGTGGTGCGTCGAGCGGCACCGATGGCCGCGAATTACTCGTTCGAGCAGAGACATGCCCGTCTCCCTTCCCGCCTGATTCAATCTGGATCAAACGAGAAATGCCTAATGATAGTTACGCCATCATTAACCATTCGCGCGGGAGGGGAGTTTTGTTAGGCGAAGCTATTGCGATTTTAAATTGGTGAGATACCAGGGAAGTGCGCGACCAAGGATGACTAGTGAATGGCCAAAGGTGTTTTCCTGCACAGACCCGGCTCGATTTATGACGATCTCCCCCACGAAAGGTACCACTTTCCCACGAGATACCTCAAATCTGTAGAGCGCACCGTAGGAGATTGGATCGTTTACAACGAACTTTTGGGGGGCAAGGGCAGCTCAGGCTATAGTGCGATCGCAAAGGTGGACCGGGTTCAGCCCGCCCCCAAACAGCCAAGTCTATATTTTGCGTACATGGAACCCGGCAGCTATCTCGGTTTCGAAAAATTTGTTCCTTACCGAACAGGCAATCGTTTCATGGAAACGCGGCTCAGCACCGGAACGAATAAACCGTCCGGCTACGTCCAGTCGGCCGTTCGCGAAGTTTCAGATGAGGACTTCTTTCGAATCTGCTACAGAGGAAACCCTTTGGAAGACGAACTCCCAAGGTTCGATGCAGATGATGACGACAACGCGCCTTCCGACGGTGTTCGTGAACAGCCGCAACCATTTATTTTTGATGAGGACCGTCAGCGCTTCAAACAAATCTTGTCACGCCCAATCCGTAAAAAGATATTTCGAAACTCCGTTATCCATGCATACGACAAGCGCTGCGCCTTCACCGGGATGCAATTCATCAATGGCGGAGGACGCGCCGAAGTCCAGGCTGCACATATCAAACCGATTGAGCACAGTGGGCCTGATCACATACAAAATGGTATCGCCCTATCCGGAACGATCCACTGGATGTTTGATCGAGGCCTGATCAGCCTATCAAATGACTTCGATATTTTGGTATCGAGACAGGTCAACGATACCGAGCGAGTGTGGCAACTGATGTCGCCAACCCGCAAAGCAACCGTCCCAGAAAGCCCAAAGCTGCAACCGCATCCAGCATTCTTAGAATGGCACAGACGAAACTGCTTTAAGAGCTAAATCGAACCTGCCTACCGCACCGCAAAATCGGTGGGCTCGGTGCTCTTGCCCTTGGCGTCTTTTTCGCCCTTGGCCTGGCCGTGCTTGTTGGGACCCATGAAGCCGAAGAGGTGGCCACCGACCTTGCGCATCTGGATCTCTTCCGAGCCTTCGGTGATGCGATAGCGGCGATGGTGGCGGTAGATGTGCTCGAACGGCTTGTGGCGCGAATAGCCCATCCCGCCATGCACCTGCATCGCTCGGTCGGCGGCATTGCAGCAGAGCCGGTTTGCCCGGTAGTTGCACATGGAGACCTTGTCGGAGAGATGGATCGCGACGTCCGGCTTGGACATCTGGTCCATTTCCCAGGCCGTCTTGAAGATCAGCAGGCGCAGCATCTCGGCCTCGGTGGCGAGCTCCACAAGCGGGAACTGGATCGCCTGGTTGGTCGCGAGCGGCTTGCCGAACGGTTTGCGCTCACGGGCATATTGCACGCTCTCATTGATGCAATACATCGCGGCGCCCACCGAACTCGCGGCTTGGCGAATACGGTTCTCATGCACGAAATGCTGGGCCAGGGCGAGGCCCCCTTCCGGCGGGCCGAACACGGCATCTTCAGGCACCCAGACATCCTTGATGGTCAGGCGCGGATGGTCGGTCGGCATGTTGAAGGTCCACATGTATTCTTCAATGATGACGCCGGGATCACGCGCCGGTACGAGAAGACAAGTGATTCCCTTGGCGTCGCCATCTTCACCACTTGTGCGGCAGAACATCATGATGTGCGTGGCCACATGCATGCCGGTGATCCACATCTTCTCGCCATTGATCAGCCAGCCATCCTTGCCGTCGCGCTTCTGGCGCACCGCACGGGTTTCCATATGGGTCGCATCGGACCCATGATCAGGTTCGGTCAGGCCGAAACAAGCGAGAAACTTCCCGTTCAAAGCGTCTTCGGCAAGATGCTTCTGATCCGGCCGGGCGAAGTCGCGCAGCATCAGGATCTGCGGGAAATTGCCGACTATGGAATGTTCGTTCTGGAGATCATTGTGCAGGCCGAGGCCCTGTTTGGCGAAATGCTCGCGGATAATTGCCATGCCGAGGTTCGAGCCGTCCTGCCCGCCGAACTCCTTCGGCAACGCATAGCGCAGGTGTCCGGCCTTGTCGGCGCGGCGCTTGGCTTCGCGCAGCAATTCTTCCCATTCGGGCCGCGGCAGGCCCTCATTTTCGAAATCAGTCCGGGCCCATTCGCGCCGATGGTCGAAGAAGCGGATATTGTCGTCCTGCTGTTCGAGCGGCCTGATCTCGTCCTCGATGAACTGGTCGAGCACGGTCAGATAATCGGCGATGTCCTGCGGGATATTGAAATCCATGATGCTTTGTCCTCCTGGGCGGTCGCCTCGGCGGCGATCTCTTTTCCACCTTCGAGACTACCGCACTGAAACCGCGCGGCAATTTATGCCGCCACGGCAGGATTGAAACAAAAATATAACCACTGAACAATTGACTTTTTATTCAATGATCATATTCTGTCTTTACGGTCACCACCGACCGCAACTGCAAGAAGGTTTCCTCCCATGCCGTCTTCCCGCCTCTCTCTTATCGTTGTCGCTGCCGGTCTTGCCGGCCTCGCCTATGCCGCCCCTGCCATGGCCGATCCGGCCCAGACTGTGTCAGCAGAAATCCAGTATGATAACAGCGCATTGCACTCCCGTGCCGGGGCCGGAGTCGTTCTGGATTCCCTGCAAATGCAGGCAGATTCCATCTGCCGCTACGATGCCCCTGTCTCGCAGGCACCCCGTGTCGATGATTCGTGCGTCTCGCAGGTTATCGCGCAGGCTGTGAACAAGATTGACCACCCGAAGCTCACCGAAGCCTATGTGTCGCGTTCTGGCCTGAACAGGCGCATTCTGGCTGACGCGAACTAGGCACCAAGGCCAGAAAGGCTGAATGATTGACGTTTTCGTCAGTAATCGCTATTGAGTGCGAACGGACGCTTAGGGTCCGACACTGTTTTGAAGTCCACCCACCGAAAGGTATCCTCCCATGATCCGTTCCGCTCTCACCGCCGCAGCCTTCCTTGCGCTCGGCGCACCAGCTTTCGCCAACACATTCACCTTCGAAACAGCCGCCCCTGTCGACGAAGGCCAGGTCGTGGCCATCGGCACTGTTTGGCTTTGCGAAGGCACTGTCTGCAAAGGCGAACTCGACCGCAAGAAGGCCTCTGTTCGCGATTGCAAGAAGATTGCGAAGAAGGCCGGCGAAATCATCTCCTACGGAAACTCCAATTCCAAGCTGGAAGCAGACGATATTGAAGCGTGCAAGAAGTCCGCACGCTAACGCACTTTCCTGAATAGCAGACCTCTCCTCGGGCCGCTCTGGTGTCATGCCAGGCGGCTCTTTTTTTTGCGCGCAGTGCGAACCCCAGCCGACTTGATGCGTTACCATGAGTAACCAAGAGGAAGGCCATGCCCGCATCACAGAGCGATCCGCTGGAGAACGTACTCGAGACCGCCATTGAAGAAGGTGGCGAAGGCACAATCTCGGTTGGGGATCTGCTCAACATGTTCGGGCACCGATCCTTTGGTCCCATCATCACATTGCTGGGCCTTCTGGTCGTCTTGCCGCCGCTAGGCGGAATACCCGGCCTGCCAGCGGTGATCGGGGTTATCATCCTGCTTTTCAGCATTCAGATTCTGTTCGGCGCCGATCATATCTGGATGCCGTCCTTCGTTGAGAAACGATCCATCGAAACCTCGAAGCTCAAAGAAGCCGAAGACAAGGTGAAACCCTGGCTGGAACGCATTGATCGCACGATCACCGAGCGGCTCGCTTGGGCGACAGGACGTGTGGCCACCTATCTGGCCGCGATCGCGGTTTCCCTGCTCGCTATTCTGATGATCCCTCTGGAACTCGTGCCGTTCGCCGTCGCAGCGCCGGGTGTTGCGATTGTCCTGTTCGGTTTGGCGCTCGTCGCCAAGGATGGCGCGCTGATGCTTGCCGGCTTCGCGGCAACGGCCGCCGCTCTTACCATCACATTCCTGTTTGTCCCGTGGGGACGGGTGGCTGGCTGGTTCTGAGAGTCACCGCTTCAGGTCGCGGGTTGCGCCTCGATGGGTTCCCAGAGTTCGACCTTGCGGCCATCAGGATCCATGATCCAGGCGAACTTTCCATAACTTTCCGTCATGGGCTCGCCTTCCATTTCAACGCCCTCAGCCTTGATTTGCTCAATCATGGCGTCGAGGTCATCCACCATCAGATTCATCATGAAGTCGCTGTCTGAAGGTTTGAAATAGTCGCTTCCTGCCTTGAAGGGCGCCCAGATCGTGCGGGCACCTTGCGGGAATCGTGCAGCAGCATCCGCTTGGGAGAAACTCGCGCCCCCATATTCGTCAATCTGCACACCGAGTACCCGCTTATACCACGCCCGCGTCGCATCCACGTCTCTGCAAAGAAAGAACAGTCCGCCCAACCCAATCACTTTTGCCATGTTTTTCCCCCCACTTGTTCTAATCGGCTAGATCGCCTCCAATGCCTCCGCCAGCATGTCACGCACCTGCCCGGCTACGGCATGGAGTTCCGTGTTCTCAATCGCTTGCATGGACGCGACCGGATCAATCGCACTGATCTCAATGCCGCCATCGACTTCGCGCAGAATGACATTGCAAGGCAGCATCGCACCGACCCTGGGCTCCATCTTGATGGCCTCGAACGCCATGTCCGGATTGCACGCGCCAAGAATGCGGTACCCGGCCATGTCGGCATCCAGCTTCTTCTTCATCGTCGCCTGGACATCAATCTCGGTGAGAACCCCAAACCCCTTGCCAGACAGCGCTGCGCGCGTGCGCTTGTCGGCTTCTTCGAGCGAGATGCCATCCAGTGTGCGGGTGATTGTGTAGGCCATGCCAAACATCTCCAGTAGCGCCTCAAAGGCTAATTGAATTGTGAAGAAACGCAATGCGATCCGGCGGGCCACGGTTCCAATTTCGCCCTGCCAATCGCGCCATGGCCCTGTAAACTGGTAAGCATGACTGATTCTAACTCCCTTCCCGGCGCCGGTTGCGGCGCAGCCATTCGCGATGCGCACGGGCGCCTGTTGCTTATCCAACGTCTCAAGCAACCCGAAGCGGGAGCGTGGGGTCTGCCCGGCGGCAAGATCGATTTTGGCGAACGCGCCGAGGACACCGCCCGGCGCGAAATCGAAGAAGAACTCGGTGTCACCATCGAGCTGACCGGCCTCGCCTGCATTGCCGAGACCATCGACAAGGGTGACGGGAAGCATTGGGTTGCGCCAGTCTATTCTGCGCGCATCGTGTCAGGCGAACCACGTGTCATGGAACCGGAAAAGCATGGCGGATGCGGCTGGTTTGCGCTGGACGACCTGCCAGACCAGATCACCACGCCTGTGAAAGATTATCTCGCCTCTCTGGAGCCGGCTGGCCCCACCGGCTGAAACTGCAAATATGTAGTCATTGTTGCGGCTCGGCTCTAGCAGGCCGGGGCCAGTTGGTGATTATAGCGGCTGTGATTCGACGCATCCGAACCTTGCTGATCTGGCTGGTCCTCGTGGACCTCGCCGCGACGCTTCTTTTCTGGGGCGTCACCCGGCTTTCAGACCAAACTGGCAAATTGGCGGGGGGACGCGGGATCATCTTCTATACAGACAATGTATCCGATGCCTCTGCGCGAGTCGACAAGGGCGTCGCCCTGCTGAAAGCGGGCAAGCTGGACCAATTGAAAGTCGTGGGGGGCCATCGCCCCCAGGAAGGCCGTCTCGGCAGCCAGGAGATGGCCTTGCTCGCGGCGCGCCGGTCCGGCCAGGCCGCGAAGGTCAGCGCCGATGTCGAGAGCCGCGATACGATTTCCGGCCTGGAAAGCCTCGCCAACACCACCAGCGCCTCGGAGAGTGGGAAGATCGTCTTCATCTCCAATTGCATGCATATCCTGCGCGCCAAGGCCGTCTATGCCAGCCATCCGGGCAAGCAGGCCAAGGCGCTCGCCGCCTGTCCCAATGGCGGGTACAATCCGCTCGATATCTGGCGTCGTGCACATTACGAGGCAGGCGCGTGGGCACTGTTCCTGATGCCGGAAAGCTGGCGGGATGCGATTATTGACCGCCTGCGCGGCGACGAGGACAGCGCCTAGCCCAGCGGTTCGCAGCGACGCTCATATTCCGCAATCGCCTCCGGCATCCATTTCCGGAAATTTTCGGCCCGGGTTTCGGACGCCGGATGCGTGGACATCCACTCCGGTGGACGCTGGCCACCACCAATCTGACCCATCCGCTCCCAAAGATCAGGTGCTTCGCGCGGGTCGTAACAGGCGCGAACCAGTAGATCGAGCCCGATCTTGTCGGCTTCCGTCTCATGCTTGCGCGAATAGGCGAGCATGCCACCCTGGGCCGCGATGCCGAAAGCCTGCATGATGGCGCGCTGTTGAGAGGCGTCCATGTCGCCAAGGCCCACGCCGACAGCGATCTGCCCGAACTGGACGACGCGTTGCTGGCTGACCCGCTCAGCACCATGATGGGCCAGGGCATGGCCAATCTCATGCCCCATCACCACGGCCAGCTTGTCGAGATCGCTGATATCCTCGGCGTCAACCTTGCCATCATAGTTTCCCGTAATGTCGAGAATGCCCGTGTAAATCGCAACATACCCACCCGGCAGGCAGAAAGCGTTCGGCGTATCGGAATCGACGACATAGTAGGTCCAGTCGAATTGGTCGGCGACCGGGGTGAAGGAGGCGCCTTGGCGCAGGAGATCCTGTTCCAGCTCGACTGCGGCGCGCTGGAGGCGTGCGCCAATCTCGCGAACGGCCTGAGTGTATTCCGCCTCCGTGCCTTCGCAATTGTTGCCATCTGCGCACAGGACGTCATTTCCCTGCTGCTGCTCCTGGTTCAGTATCTGGATATAGGACTGCTGGCCCAGCTGCACCTCTTTCTCGATCGGGACGGTGTTCAGTTGCTTGCGGCCCGAGAAAGGCACTTCGGTCTGGTTGGCTTGCCAATACAGAAACAGCAGGAACAAGCCGACAAGGATCAGGCTGAACCGGCTGCGCAAGAGGCCACCAATCCCGCTACTGCGGGTCTTGTGGCCATAGGCGTGTCGCGGCAGGCGCATGGGCAATCTCCGTCAAATCTGCTTGGTAAATCGTTTAAACCAAGAAGAACCGCGAGGGAAAGCACGCTTGCACCTTCACGAAACCATGTCGGGACGCTATTTCTGAGGCATGACAGACCAAGCTCCCCCGCCCAAGCTCGAAATTCGCATCATTCCCGTGACGCCGCTGCAACAGAACACGTCGATGATCTGGTCCACAGACACAATGGAAGGCGTCTTCATCGATCCGGGCGGCGAGGTCGACAAATTGATGGGCGCAGCAGAGCAGTTCGGTGTGAAGATCGTCGGCGTCTGGCTGACCCACGGCCACCTGGATCATGCCGGCGCGGCCACCGAAGTGTCGGAGCGCACGGGCTGCCCAATCATTGGCCCCCACGAGGACGATCAGTGGCTGCTGGATGAACTGGAAGCTCAAGGCGCCAAATACGGCATCACTGATGGCCGCAATGTGACTCCGGACAAGTATCTTCATGATGGCGACGAGTTGGAGCTGTCTGGTACGAAATTCGGCGTCGCACACTGTCCGGGCCATACGCCGGGCCATGTTGTGATCTATCAGAAAGAAGGCGCGCTCGCTTTTGTTGGTGACGTCCTGTTCAAGGGCTCCATCGGCCGGACCGATTTCCCGCGCGGGAACCATCAGCAACTGATCGACTCGATTACCGGCAAGCTCTGGCCACTTGGCAATGAAATGCGGTTTGTGCCGGGTCATGGTCCGCTGTCCACTTTTGGCCAAGAGCGTCAAACCAACCCGTTCGTGGCAGATACGACTACCGGATATCAAGGCGCCGCAAAGCAAGATGCAAGCTCGACCGACCAGAAACTTGCCAAGCGTTGGAGCTGACAAGCAAACGGTATTACCATCCCGTAAGCCTCGGAAATCCAACGGAACCAAGCCACCAAGGAGACGTTTCTGACCCGTACACAACGGAAAGGAATGTCTTATGACCGCTTATCTGAAACTCGCCGCTATCGGCGCCAGCGCCTTCGCTCTGGCCGCCTGCACCCAAACTGGCACCACTGAACGCAACGCTGCCTATGGCGCCGCTGCTGGCGCAGCCGCAGGTGCTGTGATTGGCAATAATGTCGGGGATGGTGACGCGCAACGCGGGGCTGCGATTGGCGCCGTTCTGGGCGGCACTGCTGGCGCAGCAAAGGGCTGCACGGAGTCGGAAGACTGCGATATGCCGGGCGTGAAAGACCAGGCTGACGAAAAAGACACCGACCGAGACGGTCGCGCGGACATCTATGACCGCTACCCGAATGACAGCACGCGCTGGTAAGCAGCCGAGGCACTAAAGTGATGGTGAGCCCCGCATCCATTGGATGCGGGGCTTTTTCTTTCGCGGCACAGTTTCGCCGCCAAATCACCCCGGTCTCTCCCCGCCCAAAATCGGAACGCCCTGCGCGACAACGCGTTTCCCTTTTACCTATGTTAAACAGGAGAGACTTCATGGGACGGGTAACGCCCCTTAACAAAACTGCTTCAGACGACCCGTGGATTGCGCCAGATGATCGCGCGATCCGTGAAAGGATCCGCGCCTGGTACAGCTGTTGGCCGCAAGGCCATGCCGACCGAGAAGCCATACCCCTCACAGGCTCTGGGTGTATCCGCCTGCTTAGTGATTTTGGCAGCGACGTCGCGATAAGCAAAAACCTTGCCCAATATCGTCAGCTTTGGCAGCCGGTTTTGGAAGACACGTTCAAGCGCTGGCATATCAGCATCGTATCCGCGATCAATTTGCGCCGCACCCAAGACATGGCCGCCGCAAACTTCTTCACCGAGCTGAGCGGCATCACCCATGAAGACGGGGTGATGAACCAGACGCAGGCAGTTTCTCAGGTCTGGGAGAAAATCACAGGTGGGTGGCACCTGGTTCATGAGCATTCGACGGTCCATAATGGAGCGCTCTGAGCTTGCAGCCTGATCGCCCCGCGACAGTCAATTGCAGCTAATAACGGAAACCCACCCCTTTAGTCTTGCCCCCGCCCCCGACTCCCAGCTATGGAGCAGCCGTTTGGCCGGTAGGAGAAAAGCAACATGCCGAAGCGCACGGATATCCGCTCTATCCTGGTTATTGGTGCCGGTCCGATCATCATCGGGCAGGCTTGCGAATTCGACTATTCCGGCGTGCAGGCGATCAAAGCGCTGAAAAGCGAAGGCTACCGGGTGATCCTGGTCAATTCGAACCCGGCAACGATCATGACCGATCCAGAGCTCGCTGACGCAACCTATATCGAGCCCATCCTGCCGGAAGTTGTCGAAAAGATTATCGAGGCTGAAAAGCCGGATGCCCTGCTCCCGACCATGGGTGGCCAGACCGCACTCAATTGCGCGCTGGACCTCCACTATGCCGGCATCCTCGAAAAGCATGGCGTGGAGCTGATCGGCGCAAAGGCCGAAGCCATCGAGATGGCCGAAGACCGCAAGCTGTTCCGCGAAGCGATGGATCGGCTCGGTCTCGAAAATCCCCGCGCCGCCATCATCGCGTCTCCGAAGAGTGAAGACGGCAAGTATGATCGGATCGAAGGCCTGAAGCGCGCCATGGCCGCGCTGGACGAAGTTGGCCTGCCCGCCATCATCCGCCCGGCCTTCACGCTCGGCGGCACCGGTGGCGGCGTTGCGTACAATGTCGAAGAGTATGAAGAAATTTGTCGGTCCGGTCTTGCTGCCTCCCCCATGGCGCAGATCCTGGTCGATGAAAGCCTGCTGGGCTGGAAAGAATACGAGATGGAAGTGGTCCGCGACACAGCGGACAATGCCATCATTATCTGTGCCATCGAGAATATCGACCCGATGGGCGTCCATACTGGCGACTCCATCACGGTCGCGCCGGCGCTGACGCTGACCGACAAGGAATACCAGGTCATGCGGAACGCCTCGATCGCGGTGCTCCGCGAGATTGGCGTAGAGACGGGCGGATCTAACGTCCAGTTCGCGGTCAACCCCGCGGATGGCCGCCTCGTCGTGATTGAGATGAACCCGCGTGTGTCGCGCTCCTCTGCGCTTGCCTCGAAAGCCACCGGTTTCCCGATTGCCAAGATCGCCGCAAAACTGGCCATGGGATACACGCTCGATGAACTGGACAATGACATCACAGGTGTCACCCCTGCCTCGTTCGAGCCGACAATTGACTATGTTGTCACCAAGATACCGCGCTTTGCCTTCGAGAAGTACAAGGGCGCCGACCCCGTACTGACCACGGCGATGAAATCCGTCGGCGAAGCCATGGCGATTGGTCGCTCATTCCAGGAAAGTCTGCAGAAGGCCCTGTGCTCATTGGAGACCGGCCTGTCCGGGCTTGATGATATCGCATTCGACACAGAAGCTGATTTGCGCACGGCGCTCGGCGTGCCGACACAGGACCGCTTGCGCGTGGTGGCGCAAGCCCTGCGTCAGGGTCTATCCGTGGACGAAGTTCATCAAATCACCTCTATCGACAAATGGTTCCTGCGCCAGATCGCGGAACTGATGGAGGTTGAAGCTGGCATCCTGAAGGATGGCCTGCCTGACGACCATGAAGGCATGCTGCGCCTGAAGATGCTCGGCTTCTCTGACAAGCGCCTCGGCAAGCTGGCCGGCAAGGGCGAAGCGGAAATCCGCAATGCACGCCACGGCCTCGGCGTGCGCCCGGTCTACAAACGTATCGATACATGCGCAGCCGAGTTTGCCGCGAAGACCCCCTACCTTTACTCCACCTATGAACAGCCCGTGTTCGGCGCCGACGAAGCTGAATGCGAAGCGCTGCCATCAGATCGCAACAAGGCGATCATCCTTGGGGGCGGCCCCAACAGGATCGGTCAGGGCATCGAGTTTGACTATTGCTGCTGTCATGCCGCATTCGCGATGGATGACATCGGCATCGAGTCCATCATGGTCAATTGCAATCCGGAAACGGTGTCCACGGACTATGACACATCTGACCGGCTCTATTTCGAGCCGTTGACGGAAGAACATGTTCTGGAGATTATCCACAAAGAGCAATCGGCCGGCACGCTGAACGGGGTGATCGTACAATTCGGCGGCCAAACGCCGCTGAAACTCGCCAACACGCTTGACCACGAAAACGTGCCAATTCTTGGCACCAGCCCGGCCTCCATCGACCTCGCCGAAGACCGTGAGCAATTTGCAGCCCTGCTCGACGATCTTGGCATCCAGCAAGCACCGTCCCGCACGGCCCGCTCTGTCGAAGAAGCCGAAGTCAAAGCCAACGAGATCGGGTATCCGGTCATGCTGCGACCCTCCTTCGTGCTGGGCGGTCGGGCCATGGAAATCGCCCGCAATGATGAAGACCTGCGCAAATTTGCTGCCGAAGCCCTGAGCGTCGCCAAGGATTCCGGCGATGCGTCGCTATTCATTGACCGATATTTGTCCGATGCGATCGAGGTGGATGTCGACGCGCTGTGCGATGGCAAGAATGTGCACGTCGCCGGCATCATGGAACATATCGAAGAAGCAGGTGTGCATTCGGGCGATTCCGCCTGTGCCCTGCCGCCCTATACGCTTTCGCCTGCACTTCAGGGGCGCCTCGCCGAGCAAACGATTGCCCTTGCCCGCGCATTGAAAGTACGCGGCCTGATCAATATTCAGTTCGCCGTCAAGGATGACGAAATCTACGTGCTGGAAGCCAATCCCCGCGCCAGTCGGACCGTACCATTCGTTGCAAAAGCCGTTGGTGCCCCGATTGCCGGAATTGCGGCCAAGGTAATGGCGGGCATGAGCCTGACAGAATTCGACCTGACCCAGGCCAATCCTCGGCGCGTGGCGGTGAAAGAGGCGGTGTTCCCATTCGCCCGCTTCCCCGGTGTGGACCCGCAACTCGGCCCGGAGATGCGGTCGACCGGCGAAGTCATGGGCTGGGATGATGATTTCGGCATGGCCTTCCTGAAAAGTCAGCTTGGCGTCGGGGTCCATCTTCCAGACTCAGGAACGGTGTTCGTGTCTCTGCGAGATTCCGACAAGAAGGCCATCGTTCCGGCGATTCGAAAGCTTACGGAGTTCGGATTCTCGATCCTCGCCACCGCCGGAACAGCTGCCTTTCTGGAGGCTGAAGGCCTGAAAGTGAGCCGGATCAACAAGGTTCTCGAAGGCCAGCCGCACATTCTGGACGCCATGATCAATGGCAACGTGCAATTGGTTTTCAACACGACCGAAGGTGCAGCATCGCTTGCAGATTCCGCATCCATTCGCCGGACTGCCGTAAACCGCAAGATACCGTATTTCACAACTCTGGCCTCCTCGATTGCCTCGGTGCAGGCCATTGAGAGTATGAAAGACCGGGAAATCTCGGTGCGCGCCTTGCAATCGGCCTGATCAGCCCCACTTGACGCCATTACCAATTAAGACAACGATTTTGCCGCCAACAATAGAGGTGACACAGATGGAACGCATTCCCATGACCGCTGAAGGCCATGCTGCGCTTCAGTCAGAACTTAAGACGCTGAAATCCGTTGAGCGCCCGAATATTATCGCGGCGATCGCGGAAGCGCGTGCGCATGGTGATCTGTCCGAAAACGCTGAATATCACGCTGCCAAGGAGAAGCAGAGCTTCATCGAAGGCCGCATCGCCGAGATCGATGACAAGCTTGCCCGCGCGGACGTGATCGACGTCTCCAAGCTGGGTGGCAGCAAGGTGCGCTTTGGCGCGACTGTGACTCTGATTGATGTCGATACGGAAGAAGAGAGCACGTACAAGATCGTTGGCGAAGACGAAGCCAATGTGAAGGACGGCAAGATCTCCGTCACCTCGCCAATTGCTCGTGCAATGATCGGCAAGGAAGAAGGCGACGAAGCCGAAGTGGCCGCCCCGTCCGGAGCGCGCGCTTACGAAGTTGCCAAGGTCGAGTACCTGTAAATGGCAGAGGCGGGGTCGCTCGGACCATCCGTCTGGGCGGTCTCGGACGGCCGCGCAGGCAATGCCGCTCAGGTTCGCGCAGTGCTGCAGGCACTGGGTGATACGCGGCGGTGGATTCAGATTGCTCACATAAATGGTGAATCGCACCGCTCCGAACCTCTGACTCTGACTCCACGCTTGCCGTGGACCCTGTTGCCTGCGGACAAATGGCCGTCTCCCCTAGCTTCCCTGCCGAAGAATCAGCGCGACCTGCTATCCCCTCCATGGCCAACGATCTGGATTGCTGCGGGCCGTCGTTCAGCTGCCCTGACTCGTGCCGTGCGGGAACTGTCCGGCGGAAAAACGCTGACAGTCCAAATCCTCGACCCAAGGATTCCCTCAGAAAACTTCGACCTTCTGGTCACACCGGCGCATGACGAGACAAACGGCCCGAATGTCATTCAGACGATCGGTTCGCCATCCTATTTTGCCCCTGATCTGATCGAAGATGCGGGCCAATCCTTTGCCGATCTGGCCGACGAGCGCAACAAGAGCGCGATCGTCATTCTGGGGGGGAACTCCCGCACACATACATTTACCGATTCTGCTGCCGAGCGTCTTGAATCCCAGCTTCGCATCCTGGCGGGGCAAGGCTGGCGTCTGCGGATCACAACATCGCGCCGCACGCCTGTGCCGATTGTATCCAGGTTCCGTTCGATGGCGGATGAAGTCGGAGCTCGATTCTGGGCCGGCCCGGAAGATGGCGACAATCCCTATCTTGCATGGTTGGTCTTTTCCGATTGCGCCATCGTGACAGAGGACAGCGCCAACATGCTGTCCGATGCGGCCTGGCATGATCTGCCAATCCACATCGCGCGTCTGGAGGGTCGCTCCAAGAAATTCGACAGCTTGCACCAGAGCCTGATCGATCATGGCGCAGCTCGCTGGTTCGGGGGCACATTGGAAACATGGAGCTATCCAGCATTGCGTGAGGCAGACCGCGTTGCAGATGCAATCGTCGAGAAGCTTCTGGAGCGCCACCCCCAGCCAGACATGGGCGGCGATGGGTCGAAAGTCGCGCCGCCGGATTGGATGGAATGATACTTTGTCGACAGTGGCGGAGCGGTGCAGCATGAAGCTGTTCGCACTCACCCTGCTCGCCATGCTCGCCTTCGCTGCCAATTCGGTGCTCAACCGGCTGGCACTCGCGGGCGAGCTGATTGATCCAGCAAGCTTCGCAGTGATCCGCCTGTTCAGCGGCGCGATCATTCTCGGCCTGATCGTGCTCGCACAGTCTTCGACACGTCCGGCTCTCTTGTCTACAAAGCGGGGGGTCAGCGTCGCCGCCTTGCTCGCTTACATGCTCGGTTTCTCGTTTGCGTACTTGTCGCTCGATACGGGCGTCGGGGCGCTGGTCCTGTTCGGCGGTGTGCAAATCACCATGTTCGCTGGCGCCCTGCTGGCCAGAGAGCACGTCCCGGCCCTGAAATGGATCGGTGCACTCGTGGCGGCAGGTGGCCTGGCTTGGTTTCTTTGGCCGACTGACGCCGCTCCGGTCGACCCAGTGGGCGCGGCGTTGATGGGCATCGCGGCGCTCGGTTGGGGAATCTATTCACTCCTCGGTCGCGGTGCACAAAATGCCACCGAGGATACCGCAGCAAACTTCGCGCTGGCAGCTCCGCTCAGCCTGCTAGGTCTCTTCGCCATCGGGCCAGAGTTGACCCCAGTAGGCGTCTTGCTGGCCTGCCTGTCAGGCATTGTTACGTCTGGGCTCGGTTATGCACTCTGGTACGCTATCCTGCCCCGTATCACCTCAGCCACCGCGGCCATCGCACAACTCAGCGTCCCGATCCTCGCCGCGCTTGGCGGCATCGCGATGCTCGGCGAGGATCTGACACTACGCTTTGCAATTGCCGCGCTGATTGTACTCGGTGGTATCGGGCTGTCCGTGACCGGCGCCCGAAAGCCCCGCTAGGCAGCAACAACCCGCTCATCGGCCGGGATCGGCTTCAGAATAAAGCCGCCGCCCAGAATACGCGTGCTGCCTTCTGCGTCGTAGAGCACGGCGGCCTGGCCACGCGCGACACCCTCTTCCGGATCATCGAACCAGATCACGGGAACGCCATCACTCCACCCCAAACGGGCCGGCACGGGCGGACGCGTGGACCGCACACGGACGAGCACGGGCACCCCTGCATCAGCAGCCGCCTGGAGCGATCCTTCGCCCAGCCAATTGAGTTCTTCCAGCAACAGGCCGGACGTCATCAAGGCTTCACGCGGGCCAACAATGACCCGGCGGTTGGGCGCGTCGATCTTGACCACATAGAGCGGGTCACCCGTCGCAACCCCAAGCCCCCGGCGCTGGCCGATCGTGTAGTGGATCACGCCATTGTGCTGACCGAGCACGCGACCATCAAGATGTTCAATGTCTCCGCCCCGTCCGGCACCCGGACGCAACTTTTCCACAACCGTGGCATAGGAGCCTTCCGGCACGAAACAGATGTCCTGACTGTCCGGCTTGGAAGCCACCGGCAGATTGAACTGATCAGCCAGTTCGCGCACCTGCGTCTTCGGCAGGTCGCCGAGCGGAAAGCGCAGATAGTCCAGCTGCTCTGCCGTCGTTGCGAACAGGAAGTAAGACTGATCACGGCTCGCATCCGCGGCACGGTGAAGCTCCGGCCCATCGTCACCATCCGTGCGGCGGATGTAATGCCCTGTGGCAAGACAATCTGCCCCGAGATCACGGGCGGTTTTCAACAGGTCCGAAAACTTGACCGTCTGGTTACAGCGAATGCACGGAATCGGTGTCGAACCGGCCAGATAGGTATCGGCGAAGTCTTCCATCACCTGCTCGCGGAACTTGGACTCGTAGTCGAGTACATAGTGCGGAATGCCGATCTGGTCGGATACGTTGCGGGCATCATGGATGTCTTGCCCGGCGCAGCAGGCGCCCTTCTTCTCGATGGCAGCGCCATGATCGTAAAGCTGTAGCGTGATGCCAATCACGTCGTAGCCCTGCGCCTTCAGCATGGCGGCCACGACAGAGCTGTCGACTCCGCCCGACATGGCAGCGACGACGCGCGTTTCCGCGGGCGGTTTGGCAAATCCAAGAGAGTTCACACGGCCATCCCAGGCCGGCGGCAATTCATAAGTCATGTCTCACTCCAACCGGGTTAAAGGCCCGGAGCAGTTTCAGGAATGGGGGCATATAGCGCGAGACGCGCCAAATTGCGAGGGGGTCAGGCTGCAGATGCTTCAGCGTTGGCCGTTCCGGCAGCAACCCAACCGCCCCGGAAGTGGCGAGCCGGCTCCAGCTTGTCGGTCAGGCCGATGACACTTTCGCCACCACCGAGCAGAATCATGCCGCCGGGCATCATTTGTTTCGAGACGCTTTCAATCACCTTGGTACGGGACGCGCGCGCCATTCCGGACAATACATTCCGACAGAGGATAACATCGAAGTTTCCGAGCCCGTCTGCCCGCTCGAGCAGATTGTGCTGGCGAAAGCTCACGCGCGAACGCAAGGCTTCAGACGCTTCCCACTGGCCGGTTTCGAGACGGGTGAAGTGCTTGACGAGTCGGTGGATCGACAGCCCCTTCTGAACCTCGTAGTGCCCATAGCGCGCCACGCGAGCGGTCTCGGTGGAGACCTTGCAGATATCGGTCGAAAGAATATCGATCTTTGCGCCGCGCAGGCTGGCAGGCAATTCGTCTTCCAGCAGGATCGCCAGGGAATAGGCTTCCTGGCCCGTGCTGCCGCCGGCGCACCAGACTTTCAGACGGCCCGTATTGGACGCCTTCAGCCGTTTCGGCAGTACGTCGTCGACAACACGCTTTAGGGCGTCGCGGTCCCGGAAGAAGCAGGTGTCCTTGGACACCAACGCGGATGCGACTTCGGCCGCGAAGACCGGATTGGCGCGCGATTTCAGGCAGTGGACGAGATCCGCCATAGTGCCAAAGCCCTCGCGGCGGGCGATTGCCGCAAGCCGGGCTTCAATCAGATAGGATTTGGATTTCGGAATCGCCTGACCGGAGCCTTTCAGCGCCAGCTCAGCCAACTCGTTGAAGACCTCTTCCTGCATCTAACACTCCGAATCGGACATTCTGCCCATAAACCTTACCCATAGGGCTCGGTTTATTAAGAAATGCTTCAGACCAGGCCGACTTCCGCAAATTTGCTTTCCAGAATATCGGCGTCGAATGGCTTCATGATGAACTCGTCAGCGCCTGAACTCAACGCTTCATTTATGTGTTCAGCATCATTCTCAATGGAGCAGAACACGACAAGCGGATGTTTGCCGCCTTCTTCGCGGCGCAAGGCCCGCAGGAAGTCCAAGCCGTTCATGACTGGCATATTCCAGTCAAGCAGGATGGCATCGGGCATTTTCTGGCGACACTGGCGCATGGCGTCTGCTCCATCGCCGGCTTCCAGCACGTCAAACTTCAGGTCGCGCACAATGCGCGCCGCCACTTTCCGGACAACGCGGGAGTCATCAACGATCAGACAGGTTTTCATGATGTATCCTGTGCGCAGCGGTTCGGACTCGAATCTGGCCGACCCCGGTTAAGAAAGTCCTGCCAAAGTGTAAATTTCGGGCCAGCACTATCCCTCTGCGCGAATGCCCGCTGCCATGATGATGACCGTCTCTTCGCTTTCGCTGGCGGTCAACTCGCCGCCGAGACCATCGCAGATGATCTTCGAGAACAAGGGCTGAATGGTTTCCGGACGCCAGCCATCCTCTGGTTCGATTCCCTTGATACCATTGGCGATGTCAGGGCGCAGGCGCGCCCGATTGCCCTTGCAGGTCAGAGTGATCGTCAGGCCCACTTGCTCATTGCGAATGCGCACATGAATCACGCCGCCGCGCGGCAGACAGTCAATGCCCATCATTACGAGGTTCATCATCATCCGAACATGCGAGAAGCTCAAATGGTCGGTCTGGATATCGAATTCGATACTCGGCCGGTGGCTGGCCACGAAGTTCTCGGTGATCTTGCGCGCTTCATGAATGTCGGCCGCGCCCGCATTCAAGCCGATCGACCCAAAGGCGTAGCGCAGAAACTGAATCCGAGCGCCCGCCTTCTCGGCTCCATCATGCAGCAGGTCCTGGGCCTGCGCCTTCATTTCCATGTCACCCGGATCGTTCAACAGATCGAGCGCATTCGTGACCGAAGATACGGGCGAAACAAGGTCGTGGCAGATGCGTGATGCGATGTACGCGGATAGGCGTGCAGGATCGATCATGGGTAGTGGAGCCCCGTTCTAGAGTTCAGATTTTGCGCAGGATTGTGTGAGCCGCCCGGCGTGTCAATCAAGGCTGTATGAACTATTGGCGATATTCAACATTCTGCTCAGTTGCATCTTCCGGACGGTCGATATCGTCATAGCCGTGGCGCGCACTGTGGAAGGTGAGCAGAAACAGGCCAATCGACAGGCCAAGCGTCATGACGCCGCCCAGGACATAGGCGATCCAGCCATGCCCTGAGAGCCCGTCAGCATTGCTTTCCCAGAACAGCGAAATGCCCCAGAGCATCAGCCCCAGGAGCACGAAACTGGCTACAATCCAGAAGATCAGCTTGCGTGACATGTCTGATCACCTACGCCTGACGGCGCTGGAAACAAGCTATTTCTGCTTCCAGCTGCCGCTGGCATCCATGTACCATTGGCCAGGGCGCAGTTTGGAAATCTGCTTTTCGCCGGTGATGCGGGCGACTTCAGCGACCGTCGTGCCGGTTTCAGTAGCGACTTCCGCATATTTGGCGGCGCGCTTGTTGTTGATCTCCTGAACCTTGCGAATGAGCGACGGGTCAGCCGACCCGATAACGCCAAGGCGACCGTCAATGCGTTCGCCGACCTCACCCGCCTCAATGGCAGCATCAATGGCGGGATCACCCGCAAAGGCGGCTGGCGACATCGCGGCAAGGCCGAAGGCCAAGGCCAGGGCAGCGAAAAAAGTGCGAAGGGATTTCATCATCTCGTCTCCAGATTTCGCGAGTTTAGAACAAGTCTGGATTGTCCGCGATCAGGTCTTCGACTTCCTTGTCGAGGATCACGCGGACTTCCTGGGTAATATTGACATTCAAGTCGATCTTGATCGGCTTGTCGGACGGTTCGATGCGGACGGTCGGCGTGCAGGCGACCAGTGCCGCAATGCCCGCGCCAGCCAGCAAGGCTTTGGAATAATTCATCAGGATTCGCTCCTCAGGGTTCAATGGGGAACATGACACACGCCACCTTAACGTCAATGAAGTTGGCGGTTGTGTCCTATTCAGATTCATCCAGTCGTTTTGCTTTCACCTGCTCGACAACGGCGTCGGTCAGCCCCTTCTGGCTCGTATAGTATTGAGTGTTGCGCAAGAGTTCGCCGAGTGCCGAGTTAACCGTGATGTTGAACAGGAAGGGTTGCCCCGTCAGCACCTGATTTCCGTCACCATACGCGATCCCCTTCCGGCTCTTGCCCTCCAGAATGAGAGAAATGGTCATCCGATCGCGGACGTTGCCGTCAAGGCCAAGCTCAAGGACCGTGAAATCGAAATCCTTCAGCGCTTCAAAGGCCATTTTTGCGTTTTCGTCTGCTGCGCCAGCAGAGTCCGCAGCCGTGCCCAGATAGGAGATATAGCCCCCATCCGCATCGGCTCTCAACCGAGCATCGCGGACCAGAATATCTGTGCCGTCAATGTCGATTGGAAAGCTGCCGGACACAGTGCCGGTCGCTCGTGTGTCGGGCAGTTTCAAAACCTCGACCAGTTTCGCGAGTTCGATTGCTTCTGCCGTAACTTCAATGTTCTGTTGCTCGCCGCCAAGCGACCAGACAAAGGGCGGCAATGCCAGTGTCCCCCCGGCGAAGGGGAACGCAGCCGACTCGACTTTGAACTGCGTACCCTCGACCAGCTGAAACGTGATTTGGCCATTCTCCAGCGGTACGCCGGGGTTGAGACGCTCGACGAGGATGGTCTGTCCTGGCTCGGTGGTCAGGGCCAGCAATTCGCGAAAGGCGACGGTGCCGTTGACCCCCTGCACCCGGCCAAGCCGTGTCGTCTGAAAACCGAATTCGGAAACCGAGACTTCCCCTGTCCCTTCGATCTTGCCTCCAACAATGTCAAACCGCGCCGCCGCAGCAAGACCGCCGCGCGCATCCGTGAAAACGCCCCGCAAACGGTCTGACAGGCGCCAAGGCTGCAGGGCACCGGGCTCGAATTGCAGGTCACGGCTCTCCAGCGCCGCCATGCCACTCAGCTTCGTCACGTCGAGGCGAAGCAGTGTGTCCGCAACGGTGATGCCGTTTGACGCAAGCCGCAAAGGCCCGGACATGCTGAAATCGGCACCGCTCAGAGTTGCGTCCAGGTCTGCTGTCAGCGGCTGGTAGAGGGGGTCATCGCGATAGTCGCGGATCATCACACCGTCGGCGCTCATACTCCCCTTCACACCACCCTCGCCCGTTGTGCCGTCGAAGCGGAAATCACTGGAGCTGACATTGGCGGGCACAAGCGTTCCGTTGAACTTGGTTGCCCCCAGTCGCGCCGACAGAGCGGGCGCGGCGTTCAGACGGGTGGCAATGCCCAGCCTCAGTCCGTCGCCATCAATGCTGAGCGTCTCCTCACCGATGCCAAGGGCCAATGAGACAGAGTCTGACACCGCCGAGACGCTCGCAGTCTTTCCGCCCGTCCAGTCAATCTGTGCATTTGTGAAGCTGACCGTCCCGGCATTCGATGAGAAAGCGACCGGAACCACCAAGTCTCCGAGTTTTGTGGCCCCAGCAAATCCGGCCCCCGGCGAGATGAAGTCTTTCCCTTCCGGGCATATCGGCGTGCGGAAAGCGCCGAGGCTGACCGATCCGAACCGCAAGCCCTGGCTGTCCAGTGACAGGCAGGACCGATCCGGAGTGGATATCCGCCACCCCGCCTTGTCGGACGACACCAGCAACTGACCGGACAGGCTGGAAGAGTCGAGATCAAAGCCGGACACATTACCCGCGACGCCGATTTTGCCAGATGTCTCAAGCGCCATCTCCCCTTCGCCGACGCGTTGATAGTCAATCCGTTTCAAATCGGCTGAGAGAGTCCTGCCACCTGCCGACCAGGAGGACAGTTTCAGATCCGTCGCGTTGAAATGCGACAGGCCCATTTCGGACATCTGGACCTGAAGGTCTGCCGTAAGGGCTGGCAAACCGCCGCCTTTCAAAGAGAGCTGACCTGCTACCGATCGATCACGGCCCATCCAAGAGAGCCATTTTCCGTTAGCGCCAGGCAAGATGTCTAACGCCAGCCCTGATGGTGCGTTGAGCTGCGCAGGCCCATCCGCCGAAATGGCCCATCCGTCCGCCTTGTGCTGAGCCTCGACCGTGAACGATGCATTGAAGGCCGTTAGCGCTCGACGCAGCGCGCTCGTGAGACTAGCCTCATGGGCCGCGAACATGTCGGGCAGATTGACCAAGTCGAGCAACTGGTCGGTTGTCGCGGCAGTCAACGATGTCCCGGACGTCGATACATCGGCCTTGAAGCCGATGCCGTCCGCGACCGTCCTGTCCAAGTTTGCCCGGATCGACCCACGTTGCGTGCGGCCCTGAGGAATGTCCAGGTCGCTTGCAGAAGCCAGTACGGGGCCGATGACGTGCCCCGCTTCGCCCGCAAGATCGAACTCCAATTGCATGTCGCGACCGGCAAATGCGCTGCCGGAAACTTTCGACGCATCTGTCTCGGCAGAGGCCTCAACCAGCGCATTCAAAATCGAGTCGATCTCAAAGGATGGCAGACGATCCAAAATGGCACGCCCCCTACTTGATGCATTGGAAATTTCATATCCGCTCCAGGAGGCGCTGGCGACATGTCCGTCCCAGACAATTTGTGTGTCACCTGCTCCGTCGAGGGGGGAATTCAGCAACGCGTCGAGTTGAACGTTTCGCGCGTGAACGCCGCGTATATCGGCCTCGGCAAGATCCAGAAAAGCCTCGCCTTCCAGCTGGCCGTCGCTGGCGGTGACATCGACTCGCCCCTCCGACCAGACCAGCGTGCCGTCCGGACCGGACAGGGACACCGGGTCGAGTACCATCTGCAATGTGCCGGATTCGGGAAATTCGCCTTCCAGATCGACCGATGCCCCGATGTCGCCGGCGCTTGTGGCCAGCAAGACGCGGCCCTTGGTAATCTTCACTGGAGGCAGCGGACTGCCACTGTCCCCGCCAGACCCGCCCAGATTTTCAAGCCCATGAAAGCGAATACCACGATCATCCAACGTCCCGTGCAATTCCGGCGCAATAACCGATACGGCACCGAGAGATGGCACCAGCCCCTTCCAGGATATGTCTGCAGTTACTTCGTCTGCCACGAAGGGCGTCTCGTCGCCGGATTTGATGCGCACCCCGGTAATCACCGCGCCACCAGGCCCAAGGCGCTTGAAATCGGCCTCGCAAGTCAGGGACTGGTCATGGCACCACTGCGCCAATGCCTGTTGGGCAATGTATTTGCGACCGAGCCAGCCGAGTGCACCAAAAAGCAGGATCAGGGTCAGGATCGCGATCAGCAGCCAACGCCCCCAATTCAGGCGGCGCGTGCCCGCCTTCGAGCCTTCAACCTCTAAATCTTTGTAATGTGGCGTATTCACTGACGGTTCCGGCTTGCTTCTTGCTTTGATTGGCTACTAGGATTTGTAGGAAAGCAAGAAGGCCAAATTGAGCAAGAATGTCGTTTCTTAACGTGTAAACGGTATAAAAGGTCCTTCTGACATTCACAGTCTTGAGAGACAGAGGTGCTGGGTGGCACTGGAGTGAGGGAGATCGCGCCATGGTGCATGACGTGAAAACAGTCGAAACAAACACTGCCGAGCCGGGTCGAACGGTCTCGCATGGCGTGAAGAGTCTGGTCGTATTGGGTCTGTTGGGATCGGTTTCGGCCATTCTGGGCCTTGTAACGGTCGGTCCATCCAATGAGCCGGTCGGAATGGGCGCCGCCCATGCATCGCCGGCCCCGCCGCCCCTCGCCACAACACTCTTGTCTGCAACCGAATTCGAGCCCGGCCTTGGCATTCCAAACCGCGTAAGCGGCACGCTGAAAAGCCGCGAAACGCTGACGGAACTCGTTACGCGCCTTGGGGCCGAGCCATCCGATGCTGCCGCTGCGCTGCACACGATTTACGAAAAGGAATTCCTCGATCCGCGGCGCCTTCGCCCCGGGGTCAAGGCCGACGCCTTCATTACCAATGGTCAATTGACCGCGCTCAACATCAAGGCGGACGCCGAACGCAATCTTTTCATCACGCGCTCAGCCGAGAGCGGCTGGACAGCCAGCGAGCTGAAAGCCCGCCTCAGCCCAACTTATCACCGCGTTGCAGCCCCAATTGAAACCTCAATCTATGAAGCCGCCCGCAAGCTGGGCGCCGGCGACCAGCAGGTTGTCGATTTTGCCAGCGCGTTTGCCTATGACGTGGATTTCCAGCGCGAGATCCATCCGGGCGATACCTTCGAAATGGTCTACGAGACCCAGGTCGATGAACGTGGCACACCGGTCAAGAATGGCGATCTGGTGTTCGCCAAGCTGAATGGCCGGGCCCTGACACGCGGCTTCTATCGCTTCACACCCAGCGATGACGGCGTAGCTGACTATTTCGACGAGAATGGCGAAAGCGCCACGAAATTCCTGATGAAGACTCCGATCAATGGCGCGCGTCTGTCATCCTCCTTCGGCAATCGGCGCCATCCGATCTCTGGCTATACGCGCCTGCACAAGGGCACTGATTTCGCCGCACCGTCCGGCACGCCGATCTATGCAGCGGGCAATGGCACGGTCGAGCGCGCCAGCCGCTATGGCGGCTATGGCAATTATGTCCGCATCAAGCACGCCAATAATTACAAGACCGCCTACGCCCACATGTCCCGCTACGGACCAGGCGTGCGCGCTGGCAAGCGGGTCCGCCAAGGCGACGTGATTGGCTATGTCGGCTCGACCGGTGCCTCAACCGGACCGCACCTGCACTACGAAGTCTACATCAAGGGCAAGCCAGTCAACGCGATGCGCCTGAAACTGCCGACCGGCCGCAAGCTGGCTGAGACGCCGGACATGCTTGCCGAATTCGAAGCCCGCAAGGCCGAGATCGACGCGATCCGCACAGCCCAGGGCGCCCAGCTCATGGCAGGCACCGGCTCGCTGACCAATCCACCCTCTCCGTAAAAGGAATGTCGCGGAGCTCCCGAGGCTCCGCGTATCCTGCGGCTATTGCACTGGGTGATGCGCCTCCAGAAATGTAAGCGTCCGATTCAACACATCCGAACGTGCGTACGTGGACTGCAGGAAATGATCCTCGCCTTCCATCTCCACAAAGGTGAAGTTCGGGCGGTTTCCGGTAGCTTCGCGCATCCGCGTGAACTGCCGGAAGGGCACGCGCGTGTCTTCGCGGCCATGCATGATCAGGATCGGCGCCGACATTGCCCCGGCCTGACGGACCGGCATGATGGCCGCGCGGCTGGCATCGTCTGAAAACCGGCCTGACCCGAGCATCAATTCATAGTCATTGTAAGCATCGCTGTCGGGTGTGTATTCCGACAGGCGCAGGATCGGATCCGTCACTCCGTTCACCGAGATAGCACATTTCACCCGTCCGGAATCCCGCGCGGCCACCATCAGGGCCGAATAACCGCCATAGCTGCCGCCAGCGATGCAATAACCGTCCGGCTTGGCAATGCCCTGCGCGATGGCCCATGCCGCACCGTCGATCACGTCGTCGACCATCTTGCCGCCATACTCGCCATATCCGGCGAAGCGATGCTCCGAAGTCGAACCGGTCGAGCCGCGATAGTTCGGGCGCAATACGGCATAGCCTGCCTCGGCATAGGCGCCGGACCACCAGTCGAACTCGGCCGTGTCATGGGCCACCGGGCCGCCATGCGGCAGGACGACCAGCGGAAACGGGCCATTATCCGACGTCTTGCCGGGCGGCAAGGTGACGAAACCCTGAATGGTGCGGCCATCGCGGGCCTCATACGAAATCGAAACGACATTTCCAACAGGGCGGTTCACCAGATGTGATCCGGCGCTGCCGATGCTCCCCATCGTGCCGGCGGCAGAGTCATAGACGAAATAGTCTGCCGGCCGCCCGGCCTCCGCCAGGGCGACAGAGACTTTCTTGCGGTCGGCCGTCCAGGAAGTGATCGTAACATGCTTGCCCGGCATGGCCGCCTCGATGGCGGACTGCGCAGCATCCAGTTCCGGCACGAGGAAAACCTGCTCATCCCATTCCCCACCATATTCGACCCCAACCAATGTGCCCGTATAGGGATCGATGATCGTCGCGGCGGCCCCGGCCCGCTTGTCTCCGATCATGACGGGAGACATCGATCCGTCGCGCAGCGACATGTAATTCAGGCCGCGGTTCTCACCCCTGTCGATCCAGACGATCAGGTCTCCAACGCTTTCTTCGAGCGCGATCAGGCGCAGATTACGAACATTCACATCATCTTCGAAGTAGATTTCATCCCGCCCGCGATAAACGGTCGACGTCCCGAGATTGATGTCGCGACGCAAACGGGCAACCTCTCGACCATACTGGTCGAAAACGACCTGATCTGTGTGTTTGGGGAACGTTTCAGCTTTCCGGGTCTTTCCGTTCTTCAGATTGACCGCAAATGTACGGGGCATCCAGCCCTTGTTGGATTTCGTCGGCATGATCGTACCCGAAGTCGCACCACTATCGTAAATCCATCCCATGATCAGGACCTTGCCCTCATCCTGGGGCAGCAGAGACACGATGTTCGACGTGTCCACCATGCCCCGCGTGTCGTTCATGAGTACGGTGGATTCGCCAGAGTTCACATCATACGAAACGGCCCGCCACGCCTCGAATTCCTGCATTCCGCTCTGAGTCTGCAGGCGCTCGAACATACCGAAACGAAAGATCAGGCGCGCTTCATCTACCCAGAAAAAATCTTTCAGGCGATACGTGGAGTCGAGGCCGATCAGAGCAGACTCCGTGGCCCCGGTCAGGTCGAACACACACAGCGACGGCAAGCCCTGCGGGGCTCATTCAATGGCCAGTTTCGTGCCTTGAGGAGAAAGCTGCGGCTCAGCAATTCCGTCCGCACGACCATAGAGTTCCGCGATCTCGTTCATGTCCGCGCGCGCACTCTGGCACGCGGCCGCCAGTGTCACCGCGAGCGCGGTCAATATCATTTTCAAATGCAAGATGGCCTCCCTGAGTGACAGAAAGGCCATCATAAAATTCTCGGTCGATCAACCTTTAGTTCAGGGCTGCAGCACCTTTGGCGAACCCGTTCGGGACGCCATTGATGGACAGCTGGTCGCCTTCGACCCCAATCTCGATGGTCTCGCCATCATGGATGCGGCCTTCCAGCAGGAGGCGGGCCAGAGGATCTTGCAATTCCTTCTGGATGACACGCTTGAGTGGCCTTGCCCCATAGACCGGGTCATAGCCCCGCGCGGCCAGCCAGTTGCGAGCATCGAGGCTCAACTGCAGCGTCATCTTCCGATCCTTCAGCAGCGCTTCCAGGCGCTCCATCTGGATATCGACGATATGGTCGATCTCGCCGCGGCCCAGCCGCTTGAAGAAGACGATCTCGTCGATCCGGTTGATGAATTCGGGTCGGAAATGCATGCGGATAGCGCCCATGACGGACTCTTTGGCTGCCTCCGACACCTCTCCCTCTTCGCCGCTCGCCAGCGCGTCTGCGCCGAGGTTCGACGTCATGATGATGATCGTGTTCTTGAAGTCGACCGTACGGCCCTGGCCATCGGTCAGGCGCCCATCATCGAGGACCTGCAACAACGTATTGAAAAGGTCCGGATGGGCTTTCTCGACCTCATCGAACAAGATCACCTGGTAGGGCCTGCGCCGCACTGACTCCGTCAGCACACCCCCTTCATCATAACCGACATAGCCCGGAGGCGCTCCAATCAAACGGGCGACGGAATGCTTCTCGGAAAATTCCGACATGTCGAGCCGAAGGATCGCGGTATCATCGTCAAACATGAACTCGGCCAGTGCCTTGGTCAGCTCGGTCTTGCCGACGCCCGTCGGACCGACGAACAGGAAAGAGCCAATGGGACGGTTCGGATCCTGCAAGCCAGCGCGTGCACGGCGAACAGCATTGGAGACGGCCTCCAGCGCAGCATCCTGACCCACGACCCGCTTGCGCAAATCGTCTTCCATCTTGAGCAGCTTCTCGCGCTCGCCCTCCATCATCTTGTCGACGGGAATGCCTGTCCACTTCGAGACCACGGCAGCAATATGCTCTGGGCGGACGACTTCGGAGACGAGTCCACCGTCTCCCTGATCATCCTCGCTGCCTTCGACTTCCGCAATGAGCTTTTCCAGCTGCGGGATTGTCGCGAACTTCAACTCAGACGCCTTGGTCAGGTCGCCTTGGCGCTGGGCTTCCGCCATGTCGGCATAGGCCCGGTCGAGCTGTTCTTTCGCGGAGGCAGCGCCCTTCAACTTGTTCTTCTCGGCCGACCATGTCGCCGTCAGCTCATCAGACTTTGTCTGCAGATCCGTAATCTCGCTCTCGATTGTCTTGAGGCGATCCACCGAAGCAGCATCCTTTTCTTTCTTCAGAGCCTCGGCCTCGATCCGCAATTGCAGGAGGCGGCGATCGATCTCGTCGAGTTCTTCGGGCTTGGAATCGACCTGCATGCGCAAGCGCGCAGAGGCCTCGTCCATAAGGTCGATGGCCTTGTCCGGCAGGAACCGGTCAGTGATATACCGGTTCGACAAATTGGCGGCAGAAACAATCGCGGCGTCCGACACGCGGATACCATGGTGCGCCTCGTAACGGCCCTTCAGGCCACGGAGAATAGAAATCGTATCCGCAACGGTTGGCTCATCCACGAAAACGGCCATGAACCGTCGTGCGAGGGCGGGGTCACCTTCAACATGTTTGCGATACTCGTCCAAAGTCGTCGCACCGATACAGTGCAGTTCGCCACGCGCCAAGGCAGGCTTGAGGAGGTTTGAGGCGTCCATTGCGCCATCACCCTTGCCCGCACCAACCAGCGTGTGCATCTCATCAATGAACAGGACAACGCCCCCTTCCGCCTGCTGAACTTCATTCAGCACGGCCTTCAGGCGTTCCTCGAATTCACCGCGGAACTTTGCCCCCGCAATCAGTGCGCCCATGTCGAGCGCAAGCAGGCGTTTGCCTTTCAGGCTTTCTGGTACGTCGCCATTAACAATGCGCAGCGCGAGTCCTTCGGCGATTGCCGTTTTACCCACACCGGGCTCACCAATCAGGACAGGGTTGTTCTTCGACCGGCGAGACAGGACCTGGATCGCACGGCGGATTTCTTCGTCGCGCCCGATAACCGGGTCGAGCTTGCCTTCCCGCGCATCCTTGGTCAGGTCGCGGGCGTATTTTTTCAGGGCTTCATAGCCTTCTTCGGCATTTTCACTGTCAGCGGTGCGACCCTGACGGAGTTCGGCAATGGCGCCTTCGAGGCCAGATGAGGTCACGCCCGCATTGGCCAGCACGTCAGAAGCCGGATCACCCTTCAGACTGGCGATTGCCAGCAACAGGCGTTCAACGGTGACAAAACTGTCGCCAGCTTTCTTTGCGTCCGCTTCGGCAGCCTGGAACAGCTGGGCTCCTGCCTGCTCGAGACGCAGGCCAGAGCTTGCGCCTTGCACCTTGGGCAGTTTGCCAAGCGCCGTGTCGATGCCTTGCGCAACCAGTTCCGGACGCCCCCCGCTTGCACGGATCAGGTTCACCGCGAGTTGGTCGCGGTCTTCCAGCATGGTCTTCAGGACATGGGCAGGCGTCAGAACCTGATGGCCATTTGCCAAGGCAGCGGTCTGTGCACCCTGAATGATCGCGCGAGCGCGCTCTGTGTATTGTTCAATATTCATCTACATCCCCTTTGAAAGGCAGATCATGGAAGTTGGTGGACAATGGCCCCGCTCAGCGGCAGCCGGTATCCGGTTCTTTCCTGATGTGGGAAGCCTTGATGGGTTTGCAACCGCCCGCACCGTCACGATACGCGCAAGAAAAAGCCCGGCCTGCAAGATGCAGCCGGGCGCTTCAAATCGGTTTGACGACTTGTAATCAGTCGGTGGTTTCGGCGGAAGCCTCTTCGGGCTGGGCACCATCATCCCCCTTCGGCGCAGCTTTACGGCGACCACGGGAGACGGTTTTCAGCACTCCATCGGTTTCAGCTTCTGGCGCATCATCGGCCTTTTCGCGCTTGGCGTAAGGCTTGCGGCGACTGCGCGGACGGGGCTTGTCAGCCTTGTCATCGCCATCATCGGACTTGTCTGAATTTTCTGACGCGTCGTCCTGGTTGGATTTCGCATCGCTGGATGAGTCAGAGTCCTGATCGGAACGGTCATCCTCGTTGCGGTTCTTGTTGCGCGATTCGACTTCGGCTTCCTGCTTGGACGAATTGTCGTCATCGGCATTGCTGTTGTCATTGTTGTCATTGCTATCGCGATCATCGCGGCGATTGTCGCGATTCTGATTGCGATTCTGCTGGGAGCGTTCTTTCGCTTCCGCCTGCTTGGCCACGATGCGCTGATAGTGTTCGGCAAACTGGTAATACGCCTCAGACAGGATCCGGTCGCCGCTGGTTTGGGCGTCACGGGCATATTGTTGGTATTTGTCCAGAACCTGCTGTGCAGAGCCACGAATCTTCACATCCGGACCGACGCTTTCATAGTGACGATTCGGATTGTTGTGGCTGTTCTGGTTGTTACCGCCTGAGCGACGATTGCGCCCGCGTGAACGTTTCATGCAGATCTTCCCGTTTCATGCGCCTGATCAGTTTTCAGGCAATTCCCAGCGCAATTGGCCTTCTGGATAAAGTGGCCCCAGCCCTTGATTTGCGCGAGTCTTGTGAGGGGGACATGCAATTACACCGTGTGTGGTCGCCGTCTCACGAGAATCTTCTAGCGTGACTTTCCCAATACGCCAAGAAGAAATGTAAGTATTACACAACAGGGTGTTGCGCGGCAATGGCCCGGTCATTTCCGCCTAGATCCTTCAGACAGGTGATGGCTTCAAATCCGGCCGTTTCCAGCAAGGCGCCGACGGATAGTCTCTGGTCATACCCGATCTCGAATACGAGCCAGCCGCCGGGCTTCATCCGACCCGCTGCAAGGCCAACGATTTCCCGATAGGCATTCAGGCCATCCGGGCCGCCATCAAGCGCTGCCGCCGGATCATGGTCACGAACTTCAGGCATGAGGCCTGCCATTTCCGCGCTGACAATATAGGGCGGATTGGAAATGATCAGGTCCGCTGCACCCCATTTCTGCCAATCGGACCATGGGCCGTTATGGATCGATGCGCGATCCGAAAGGCCGAGCCGGGACAGGTTTTCCTCCGCCAGTTCCGCTGCATCCTGGCTTGCCTCGACGCCCTCCCCGGTCGCCAGCGGTCGATTTGCGAGGATTGCGGACAACAGGCACCCACTACCCGTTCCAAGATCAGCAATGAAGACAGGTGCATTGTCAGGGATGCGCGCAAGGGCCGCCTCAACCAAAATTTCGCTGTCCGGGCGTGGAATCAATGCGCGCCCATCGCTCAGGAATTCAAGACCGAAAAACTCCGTCGAGCCAATGATGTGTTGCAGAGGCTCGCGGGCGGCGCGGCGCAAAATACTGTTGGAATATGCAGAATTGATTTCATCTGAAACATTGCCTCCCCCTCGCGCTATAAGGTCTGAGGACTGACAGCCAGCCGCATGGGCCAGCAACCACCGCGCTTCAAGCCGCGATGTATCAATGCCGGCTTTGCGCAACTGCGCCGCGCCTTCTGCCAGTAAAGTGTCATATGTCTTCGCAGGCAGCTTAGTTCGCCTCCATCGCGGCCAGCTTGCGCGCCCGGTCTTCCGTAATCAGCGCTTCGACAACATCGTTCAGCTTGTCGCCCGTGATGATCTTGTCGAGCGAATACAGTGTCAGGCCAATACGGTGATCCGTGACCCGGTTTTCCGGGTAATTATAGGTCCGCACCTTCTGGCTGCGGTCGCCCGTGCCGATCTGGCTGGCGCGCGCCTCGGCGCGTTCAGCATCGCGCTCGGAGCGCTCTTTCTCGTAGAGGCGAATCTTCAGCTGTTCCATCGCCTTCTCGCGGTTGACGTGCTGGGACTTTTCCGAACTCGTCACCATGATACCGGTCGCAAGATGGGTGATACGTACCGCCGAGTCCGTTGTATTGACGTGCTGGCCGCCCGCACCGGAAGACCGCATTGTGTCGATACGGATGTCTTCGGGTTTGACTTCGATCTCGACATTCTCGGGCGCTGGCAAAACAGCCACAGTCGCGGCCGACGTATGAATGCGTCCCTGCGTTTCGGTCGCTGGCACACGCTGGACGCGGTGCACACCGCTTTCCCACTTCATGTGACCGAACACGCCGTCGCCAGCAATATTGGCGACGATTTCCTTATAGCCGCCGGCATCGCCTTCGGACGCGTCGACCACTTCGACTTTCCATCCCATCGTCTGCGCGTAGCGTGTGTACATGCGGTAGAGGTCGCCTGCGAACAGGGCGGCCTCGTCTCCGCCCGTTCCGGCACGAACCTCCAGCACGATATTGGCCGCGTCATCGACATCCTTCGGCAATAGCAGGACCTGCATCTCCTGCTCCAGGTCCGGCAGGCGGTCCTTGATGTCCTCGATTTCCATCTGAGCCAGTTCAGCCATTTCGGCATCGCCAGAGGATGCCAGTGCCTGCGCCTCCTCCAGGCCCTTGCGCGCTGTCATCACTTCCCGCGCCTTGTCGACCACGGGTTTCAGTTCGGAATGCTCCTTGGACAGGGCGATGATTTCATCGGTTTCGGTCGTCGCGCCCATGCGCGCCTCGACCTGTTCGAAACGATCAACAACCTGCTGGAGCCGGGAAAGGGAAAGAGTAGCCATCCGCGCCCTTTAGAGCGCTTTTGGCCACCTGATAAGTCCCTTCGGCTGTGATTGCCCAAGTCAGAGGAGGATGCGGATCACTTCCTTACCGGCCAGCACGATCAGCGTGATCGAGGCGAGCGCGAAACACGTAAACCGCAAAACCACTTTCGGCGACAGGATCTGGACGAAGGAATGCAGAACGCGCAGGCCGACATAAATCCAGGCAATCAGCGTCGCGAGATGGTCCCCACCACCGGTCAAGGCCGCAAAGAACATCAGGGCATAGAAAATGGTCGGCTGTTCATGGAGGTGATTGTAATTGTCCGCCACAGACCGGACATTCGCCGGCAGTTTATCGCCATAGGTGCCTGGATGACGGGCGTCGTCCGGGTTTATATGAGCCTTCTGCATGGCGGGGATACGCGTCGCGTACATCCACAACCAGAGGATCAGCGTCCATACGATAAGCGCAAGAACAGGATGGAGAAATTCGACATTGATTGGCATTTTGGCCTCCCACAGCTTTTTTTAATTGAGGGGAGCTTAGGCACTATTCTGCAGCATGAACAGCACTTTGCGTCCGAGAGGCTTCAGGAAACTGTGCGTGAACGAAAGCAATGAACGTGTCGATGTCTTCCGATACAATGCTGTGCCCGCCCGGCCTCAGCCACCACGCAATCCCCGCCTCTGGAACGAAATCCTGCTTCATGCCGCCGGCTGGCAATCCCGGCTCACCAGCCGCTTCATAAACGTCTGAGGCCGAAAGGGCTGCGCGAAAGGAGGAATTCGGATCGGACCAGACATCGCGGCGTCCATTGCCTAGCAAGACGGGGGTTGGCGCCAACAGGCCCAGCAATTGGTGCTGATCCACCGGCAATTCGTCCAGCCGATCCAGCCAATCCCGTATCTCAGGCGCCAGCCAGTGCGGGTAGGATTCTGCCATACGCTTCAATCCTTCACCTGTTTCCGAACGCGAGAGCGATGCGCCAGCGAACCCGGCCTGGTGCGCAATGACCCCGTCAGTCCGCCGGTCCCAGGCGCCCGCGATCAGCGCAGCCTTGCCGAACCGCGAATGCCCGAACAGCACTATCGCGTCGGAATCGATCGCTTCGCGTCCCTCCAACGCGTCCATAGCGGCCGAATACCCGTAGGCCCAAGCCATCAACGTGCTGGTTGGATTGATCGGCCCGCCCAGATTGGCCATCACGCCCGGCGCTTCAGTGCGGCGATCCGGAACAAAATCCGACCCATAGAAACTCGCATAGGCAATGCCCGAATCCATGAAGCGGTCGAGCGGCACTTTGGCGATATATGTGCCGAAGATCTGGGTCGCGATGAAGCCGAATGTACCCTCCATCTCGCTGCCCTCGCAGATCGTTCCGTCGGTCGCGGTGACCGGGTAACCGGGAAAGGCCGCGCAGTTGGAAGAAAAGGTCTGGCTGATCACAAGCGGGAATGGCCCATCCCCGGCGGGAGTGGCTACAGCCAACCAGAATTGGCTCGCACCCTCACCTTCACCGATCGTGACAGGTATCTCTTCAAGCCGTCCTTTTCCGCCAAGCAAATTGGCATCGACCAGACGTGGCTCACCCCATTCGATCGGCAGTCCTTCCGGCCATGGCCCGTAGAGAACGTCCTCAAAGCCCTGCATAACGTCTGATCGGTAAGCTGGCTCATTTACAATCGCCGCCACATTAAGTTCAGGCTGGGGTGCAGGCTTGTCGGCCGTCTCCAGGCTCGCATAATTCAGGCCCAGCATGGTGCAGCTGCTCATGATCAGCGCGGTCACAAAAATGAGCAACAAGAGCGGCACGCGGACAAGAAACCAGACAAGGGCACGAAACACGTTGAGCATGGACCTCTCCGAGAAAATTGTTCCGGCACCCTAGCGGCATTTATCCGGCCGCCTACCCCCTCACGGAAAAGTGGTCAGGCCGCCCGTTCCGGCTCGAACTGGGCGCGATACCGCCGCGAGCCCGGTACCTCGTCGCCCGTGTCCAGCCGCAGGGTCACATCCCCTTCGCCGGTAGGCTCAATTGCCTGCACATGGTCCAGGTTGACGATGTGTGAGCGGTGCACCCGCACATGCCGTCCGCCAGCAGCATCCAACAGACGTGACAGCTCTGTCAGCGTCAGGCGCGCCAGATAGGTTTTGCCCTTGGTGACAACTTCGACGTAATTGCCCGCCGCCTTGGCCCAGATCACATCCGGGGCATTCACGAAATAGGAACGCCCACCGGATTTCAGCGTCAGCCGATGCAAATCAGTTGCGTCGCGTTGCGCCACCCGGGAATCAAGTGCGCGTTGCTCGACCAGTCGGTTCATCCAGAAGATCGCAGCGATCAGCGAATAGCTCAGCACATCCTTGCGGTATTCGTAGAGCCAGACCGAAACATTCGAGAGCCCGAAATCATACGGAATGCCGAACACAATCGGCGTGAGCAGTTTCCTCAGGGCCACCATGGCCAGGATATGTACGACCGAGAACAGTATTGTCGCCGCTGCATGCACCAGCAGATTGGTGCGCCACTGCCCCGCCGAGAGTGGGAACCGGCTGAGCATGAAAGTGATAAAGGGCGTCAATGCCAGGATCACGCCATGCGACGTCGCCTGGCTCAGCCATGGCAGGTTTGGGTACGGATCCCCAACCCGATTCAGCAAATGCTGATCTGACAAGGACTCCACGAGAAATGACGCGAACAAGAAGCATCCGAAATAGATCCACGTCTTCCGGTCTGCGCGACGGTCAGCTTCGATCTCGGGATGCAGCTTGCGAGGTTCCATGACCCGCTTCCTGCCACAAGCCGGGCTGGAGCTGGAACAGAAATCTCAGGATTTCGTCCCCAGGTACCGCCGCACACCCCTGGCAGAGGCCTTTCATCCCCCCGACACACCGATCGCCCCATCCGAGCTGACTTGGACCCGTGTCCCCAACAGGCTGGCGTCAAATCCACAGGAGAAACCCATGCCCAACGCTCCCGCCTTCCCGCGCCGATACGATCTAGACTGGCTGCGCATTATCGCGTTTGGCCTGCTCATTCTCTACCATTCCGGCATGTTCTACGTGACTTGGGGCTGGCACGTGAAAAGCGTGCATGCAGGCCCTGAGGCCGAATGGGCCATGATGTTGCTGAACCCGTGGCGCCTCGCGCTGCTTTTCTTCATCTCCGGTGTGGCGCTACGCTTTGCAGCCGACAAGCTGGGCGGCTCGAAACTGGCCCGGGAACGCGTCGTACGTCTGGGCCTGCCCATCCTGTTCGGTATGGCGGTCGTGGTCGCGCCGCAAAGCTGGCTGCAGCTGGTCGAATCCGGGGAGTTTTCAGGTAGTTTCTTAGCCTTCTGGCCTCAATACCTTGATTTCGGGTCGGATTTTTCGATCACAACCCCCACCTGGAACCATCTCTGGTACATTGTGTACCTGCTGGTCTACACGCTGATGCTGGCGCCATTTGCGGGTCGGATCGCACGCTTCATGGGCGGCACAGGTGCGCAGATTACAAAGCGTCTGTTCGGCGGAAAATGGGGGCCAGCCGCGGCGCTTGTCCTGCCCGTACTGCCCCACATACTCTACCGCATTACCCTCGATCCCTATTTCAAAACTACCCACGACCTCACCTGGGACTGGGCCAATCACGCTCACAGCCTGACCATGCTGATGATTGGTTTCCTGCTGGCCAAGGACGTCCATTTCTGGAGCGCAATCCGCCGCGTCTTGCCCTTTGCGGTCGGTCTGATGGTCGGTCTCGGCGCAGGCCTGTCTGTCCTCTGGGAAAACTGGGAAATGCTCAGCGAGGGCGGAGACTGGGACTGGATCATCTGGCCAGCCCGCATTGCGCGCCTCGCCTATGCCTGGATCACCATCGCAGCCCTGCTCGGCCTCGCCGAACGCTACCTCAACCGGCCCAGCCGCGCGCTGACCTACATGACCGAGGCGATCTTCCCCTGGTACATCCTGCACCAGACGCTGACCGTCATGCTCGGCTACTGGCTGACCCGGCAGGAACTGCCTGTCGGGATCGAAGCGCCGCTTGTCATCGGAGGCACATTTGCCGGATGTGCCCTGTTGCACGAATTGGTCATCCGCCGCGTCCGCTTTCTGCGGCCGCTATTCGGGCTGAAGCCCGCCAGCGCGTCGCCCGTCTCTAGAAAGGCGAGCGCGGCAGCGACAGTTTGAAAATGATCGCCAGCGCGCGGATCATGAAGGCTGCGAGGAGGCCGCCTCCAAAGGCAAAGGTCTCCTCGACGGCGCTCAACTTGAGCAGGAAATAGACGAGCGACCCCATCAGGGCGGCTGTTGCGTAAATATCCTTCTTGAGCAGCAGCGGCTCTTCATTGGCGACTACATCACGGAGCAAGCCGCCTGCACTTGCCGTCATCGTGCCCATGATCAGCACGACCGGCCAGCCAAAACCGAGCGACATGGCCTTCGCCGCGCCGGTCACCGCGAACAGCGCCATGCCGAACGCATCGGCCCAGCGCAGGGGCCGGAAATTCTCCAGCCAGCGATGAAAGAAGAACGCGGTAAAGCCCCCTGCGACCGCAAGCCCGAGGGTCTGCGTGTCCTCCAGCCAGAAGACTGGTTGGGACAGGATCAGGTCGCGCAGTGTGCCGCCGCCAATCGCTGGCAGGAAGGCCAGCACAATGACGCCGAACATGTCCATTTGCTTGCGCACGGCGACAATGCCGCCAGAGATCGCAAAGACGAACACGCCGATCCGATCGGCAAACAGGAGAAGAAGGTCAGGGGTCATTAAGCGATTAAGTCGGCTTTGGCCGCCGGATCAATGGCCGCGATGACATGATGGTGGGAGTCGCCATCAGACCGCGGGCCATCATAAGCCCCGTTGCGCTCCCAACAGGCGCAATCACCGCCCCGGGTGAAGGCTTCCCTTCGCCCGTGTATGCGCAAGCTTGAAGAGGCCACGTCCTTGGCCGTACACAGAGCTATTCAGGCCGGATCTGAACCGTCTGGAAGCGCTGATAGCCTTGCTGGCGCTCATCCTGGCGCTGGTTGACTACGCGATACTCACCCGTGACGCGGGCCACAAACCCCCGCTCCGCCAGCATGTTGGCCACCGCCTGGGCGCGCTGGTAGGCAAGCGCCTGGTTGTTGAAGCGCTGCAACTCCCCGGCCGTCGAAGCATAGCCCACAACCGCAATGTCCGTGGCGCCCCATCGCTGTAGGGCCCACACACAATCCTCGACCGTTTGCAGCGCGCCGTCTTCCAACTCCACGCCGCCCTCCCTGAAGGAGATCCGCGGAAGTTCGCCCACCGGAGGAACGATACGGACTGACCAGTCACCATATTGCCGGGCCAGGCCCTGCTCCAGCGCGCGATAGGTGGCAATGGTGAAGCCGGCTTCCGGTTCGGCGAAGAAGATGGCCTTGCGCTCGTCGGCATTTACATCTGCTGCTGAAACGGCAAATGGCGCGGCCTGGCGCATTTCGGCTTCACGCTCGCGAACCAGCGCCACCGATTCCAGTCGGGCCATCTGCGCCCGGAGCGGTGCGGCAATCGACGCATCCGCCAGTTGCAGCAATTCAGTCCGCTCCAGCGCCTTGTCTTCGTCGATCATGACTTGGTACAGGCTGACACTGATCGGACGACCAAGCCGCTCTTGCAGGAGGTCCCTGATCGCGGCCTCGGCATTTTCCACACGCTCCCGTGCACGGACCGTGGCAACCACTTCGACCGGCGCCTCGCGCGGAAATGTCACGACCAGGTCTGCCAACCGGGCCCGTTCATCCGCAAAAGGAGACAGGATCGTGTCCCGCACGGTCACCGTGGCCCGGGCCTCATAAGCAATGTCGCGCAGAGCCAGGCCGAGTGGAATCGAGAGGGCCGCGAACACGCCGACGACGAGTGCCGATCGCCAATAGCCGCGCTTGCCGCCCGCTTCCTCGTCACCAAACCCGTAAATCCGGGACAGGACGGTCACGGACAAGGCTATTGCAAGAAGATTGGTCATGAACAGGAAGAAAGCTCCGCCGGCCACAGCGAGCGAGCCGACAGCAATGCCGTAGCCTGTTACCGCCAGTGGCGGCATAAGAGCCGTCGCGATCGCCACACCAACAATCGTCTCCCCTTTCCTGTGGATCACGGCATAGCCGCCAGCCAAGCCGGAAAAGACAGCAACCAGAAGGTCAAAGAAATTCGGCCGGGTCCGGGCCACAATTTCCGGGGTCGGATCTGTCAGCGGCGAAAGCTTCACAATGAGTATAGAAATCAGGAGCGCGCTGAGCACACCCACGACCAGGGACACCGCAGACTTTCGCAGGAAGGAAAGTTTCAGTTCGCTGAGTGAAAAGCCAAACAGCATGATCGGCCCCATCAGCGGCGAGATCAGCATGGCGCCGATGATTACGGCCGGGGATGACAATAGCAGGCCCAGGGTCGCAATCGCGCAGGACATGACAATCATGAAGATATAGCGACCTGACAATTGTCCATCATCACGGACATGCGCGACCACATCTTCATGGTCTACCTGGCGGGAAATCAGGTGCTGGAATGCCCGAATACGGCGCAGTTCTCTATGGAAAACACTGGGCTTCCTGACCGTCTCGGTCCCTGAAAAACTATCCGGCATCACACATACTCCTCGACGCCCTGCAACGCAGGGCGGGTTCTTCTATGCGTTGAGACATGAAAACAGGGTTAGGAAACAATGCCGAAATGCAGTGACCGCCTACTCCGCTGCCACCTCGGCCGCCTCGCGCTCGCGGCGCAGGGATTCGGCTTTCTGCTCCACGAGACCGACAATGTGATCGACCATTTCGGCATTCGAGACATTATGGTCGGCGCGGCCGGAGACGAACATCTTGCCGCTTTCCTTGCCGCCACCGGTAAAGCCCAGATCGGTCAGGGCCGCCTCGCCCGGTCCGTTCACGACACAGCCGATAATCGACAGGCTGATCGGCTCGGAAATATGCGCAAGGCGCTGTTCGAGCAGTTCGACGGTCTTGATGACGTCAAAACCCTGCCGCGCACAGCTGGGACACGCCACGATGTTCACGCCGCGTGTCCGCAGACCGAGCGACTTCAGCATCTCGAAGCCGACCTTCACCTCTTCCACCGGATCGGCGGAAAGCGAGACACGGATTGTGTCGCCAATGCCCGCCCAGAGCAAAGCGCCCATACCGATAGAGGATTTCACGGTACCTGTGCGCAGACCGCCAGCTTCAGTGATGCCCAAATGTAGCGGCGCGTCAGTTGCCTCGGCCAGTTGCTGGTAGGCCGCCACGGTCAGGAACATGTCCGAGGCCTTTACCGAAATCTTATAGTCGTGGAAGCCGAGATCATCGAGGATACGGGCATGGTCCAGCGCGGACTCGACCATCGCATCCGGGCAAGGCTCACCATATTTTTCCAGCAGGTGGCGCTCCAGCGAGCCGCCATTGACGCCGATCCGGATGGAGCACCCATTGGCGCGCGCCGCTGCCACGACTTCCCTCACCCGGGCTTCAGACCCGATATTGCCGGGATTGATCCGCAGGCAAGCCGCGCCAGCGTCGGCGGCTTCGATACCGCGCTTGTAGTGAAAATGGATGTCCGCAACGATTGGCACGGGACTCGCCCGGCAAATTTCCGGCATCGCGGCTGTGGAGTCTTCCGTTGGACAAGAGACACGCACAATGTCCACGCCCGCTTCTGCGGCGCGCTCGATCTGCGCGAGCGTGGCGGCGACATCCTCGGTCGGCGTGTTCGTCATGGTCTGCACGGCAATCGGGGCATCGCCGCCCACAAGCACGTTGCCAACGCGGATCTGGCGGGATTTCCGGCGCTCGATATTGCGCCAGGGACGGATTGGATTATGCGACATGGGCGCGGGGTCCTGTCCGGTGAGTGTCCCGGATCACATGGCGGGTCCGGCGGCTCATGGCAAGCCTAGCGGGTCGCCTTGTTGCCACCATTGGCAGCCATGGCTGGGGCCGCCGCGTCGGTGGCACGACCAATCTGGTCATCAATGCTCGCCGAAAACACCTGGGCGCCTTCAGGGCCCAGAGGGCCGATCGTGACATCACCGACACGCCATTCAAAGGCGCCGCCATTGCGGGCAGACACGGTCCAGCCGGCCTGAAGGCGCGGAAAATAGCTTTCCCCGGCAGCCATTACGCGGCTGCGGAAAATCGTGCCATCAGCGCCGCGAACTTCCATCCAGCCCTGCTTCACCGCCACCAGTTCCAGCGGCAAATTCCTGGGGACAGGGCGATCGGATTTCGTGGATTCCGCGAACAGGCTGTCACGCGCACCATTTACGGAGACGACACCAGGTTCGGCGGAAAGTTCGACATTCGGGCGCACCAATTGCGACACGCCGAGCGCGCCTGCGCCCAGCGCAACCAAGACCGCGGCCGCAGCAACCGCGAGTGGCCATTTGGCCTTTTCCGGTGCGATCTGGCCAATCTTGGGGACCGGGGCGTCGCTGTGCACTTCTTCGACAGCGCCGCATTCCTGACTGTAAATCCGGATTACGTCCTTTTCCGGCAGCTGGAGATACTTGGCGTAAGTATTGAGGATCGCGGTCAAATAGCCGCCACGTGGAAGTTCGCCGACTTCCATGCGCTCAATCCACATCAGATAGTCTTTGCGCATCAATGTTGCGCGGGAAACGTCTGCGATTTCGAGGCCCAGAGCCTCCCGCACACGGCGCAGGACCTGGCCCATACGCAACGTCTCGCCATCAAACTCGCGTGCCTGGAAAATCTCCATGGCGCGTTCGCGCGGGGTCATTTCCGTCTCATTCGACTCAGATTCCGACACGCTCGCAGACGTGTCCTGCGATGCCGCAGGGCTCGCATCATCACGGTCGTGCTCAGGGGTCAGGTCGTCGTGTGCCATATTCTTCCAGCTCTTCGATACAGCGAGGGGGTCCCCTCCCTGCAGCGCAATTTCTGGTCCATGAATGTGGTTATTATATGGGCCAGTCCATATTAACCATCAGACAGCTCAATCCCATGATCGGCTGCCAAGGCTAATACTTGGTTACGGAAATCCTGCTTCGGGGCGTCCAGAGCCGCCAAAAAGTCGGGCCTGAATGCCTGCAAGTCGAATGACCTTATCATTTGCTTGACCGGTCCAATAGAGCCCGCCGACATCGACAATGTGGTAAATCCCAGTGCCACGAAGCAAAGCGCAGACAGGGTTGATCCCGTCGCTTCCCCGCACGCGGACATGCGTATGCCATGAGTTTTACAGGCGTCCGAGACCTCTTTCAGGAATCGCAAAGCGCTGGGTGACACCAGATCGTAGCGATCCGATACATGCGGCGTCATCCGGTCAGCCGCGAAGAAAAATTGCATCAGGTCATTCGTCCCGACCGACAGGAATTCCGCCTTGCCGGCAAGTTCCGGCAAACCATACGCCAAGGCTGGCGTCTCCAGCATCACGCCGACTTCCACGCGTGACGGTCGGCGGCCTGTGCGCTTTGCCGACCATTCAACTTCTGTCAGCAACAGATCTCGCGCTTCCTCGAATTCGGACGCCACCGTCACCATCGGAAACATGACGGTCAGCGGTCGCTCTCCAGCGGCGCGGACGAGCGCGCGCAATTGGCGTCGGAACAGGCCCTTATGGTCCAGCGCGAACCGGATCGACCGCCAGCCCAGCGCGGGGTTTTCTTCCCGTTGCAAGTTCAGCGCGGGCAACACTTTATCGCCGCCCAGATCCACGGTGCGGAAGATGACCGGCTTGCCATCGGCCTTGTCCAGAACGCGCTTGTAGAGGTCGATCTGGTCATTCAGCTTGGGCAGAGATTCCGAGACGAGGAACTGAAATTCAGTGCGGAACAGGCCTACGCCGTCAGCGCCTGCCTGTTTCATCATGTCCATGTCGAGGTCGAGCCCCGCATTCAGCATCAACGAGACTTCCGTGCCATCGGTCGTGCGGGCTGGCAGATCCTTCAGCGCTTCATAGCCTGCCTGACGTTCTGAACGCAGCGAAACCCGCCCTTTGTACGCATCGTACAGGGAGTCATCCGGGCGAATATGAAGCGTGCCATCCTCGGCATCGACGATGACCCAATCGCCCTGGTCGATGCGTGTGGTCAGGCCGGCAATGCCACCCAGTGTCGGGATACCAAGGGCGCGTGCAACGATGGCCGCATGAGACGAGGCGGCTGCCTCCTCCATCAGGATCGCCCTGAGGCCGGTGTTGGAGTATTCCAGCAGTTCTGCCGGTCCAAGCCGCCGCGCGACAAGCACGCTGCGCTCCTCGCTGATCTGGGGCTTGCCCTCTTCCCCGCCGAGAATGCGTAGCAGCCGGTTGTCGAGATCTTCGAGGTCGTGCAGCCGCTCGCGCAAATAAGGGTCGCGCGCACTTTGCAGACGTGCGCGGTGTTCGCGCCGCGCCCGGTCAACCGACGCCTCAGCGGAAAGCCCGGACTTCACGCCTTCCTGCAGCTTTTCGGCCCAGGACGGATCATGTGCCAGCAGACGATAGGTTTCCATCACATCGCGCGGGTCTTCGCCCAGCGCGGCGCCATCCAATGCCATCATGCGGTCGATAGAGGCCTTCAGCTCCGCCATGCCTTCGGATAGGCGCTTGCTTTCTGTCACCTGATCCGCCGCAAAGAATTTCGCGGCCGGCACGACCGGATCGTGCAACACAGCGCGCCCATAACCGAGGCCTTCGCAAAACACGCGTCCTGTCAAGGATGCCGTGTTGCGCTCTCGCTTCTCATTACCGCCATTGTTCAGCGCATCGGGATCAATCCGATCGACAATCTCGGCCAGCACCATGGCGATTGTCTGGAGGTTGTCGATTTCCTCATCATCATAGGCCCGCTCGGTCCGGTTCTGAACCGTAAGGACACCAATGACACGTCCGCCGCGCAGGATCGGGACACCGAGAAAGGCGTGGAACGGGTCTTCCCCGGTCTCCGGCCGGTAGGAGAATGAGGGGTGGCGCGGCGCGTCCTGAATGGCCATCGGCTCGGCGCGGCGTGCAACCAGACCGACAAGTCCCTCATTCACGCTGAGGCGTGTGGCCGCGACAGCATCGGCCTTGAGACCTTCCGTCGCGATGAGGAGCAGCGCGCCGCCCTGCAGTCTGAGATAGATGGAGCAGACATCTGCCACCATGGTGGAGGCAATCAGGCGGACGACCTTGTCGAGCCGAGACCGTGTTTCGCCTTCCTCCGCCATAACCTGGCGGAGCCGGTTCATCAGCAAGCGCGTCGCGGGCAGATTATAAGGCATGGTCAGCCCGTATGTCGCAGCCTCTATCAGGCAGCGTCAAGGCCGAATGCCGTATGGAGGGCCCGAACGGCCAACTCAGTATAGGCATCTCCAATCAGTACTGAAATCTTGATCTCCGAAGTAGAGATCACGTCAATATTGATGCCCTTCTCGTACAAAGCCTTGAACATTGTCTCTGCGACGCCGGTATGGCTACGCATGCCAACACCAACGATGGAAATTTTCGACACGTCGCGCACAACTTCGAGGCGCTCATAGCCAATTTCCTCATGCATGCTCTCAAGTGTGTCGCGTGCAATGGGGCTGTCCCGGTCGGTGCAGGTGAATACCATGTTGGCCTGTTCCGGCCCGCGCGCCTGCGCCTGGACGATCATGTCCACATTCACCCCGGCGCGGGCGAGGGCCGAGAAGATCTTGGCAGAGATACCCGGCTTGTCCGGTACTCCATAGAGCGTGACCTTGGCTTCATCCCGGGAATAGGCAACGCCGCTGACAACCTGTTTTTCCACGATTTCTTCCTCTGAGCAGACAATGGTTCCGGGGTTCGGCTCGCCCGGCTTCAGGAAACTGGACAGAACCCTTACGGGCACATTGTGATTCATCGCCATCTCGACAGACCGGGTCTGCAGAACCTTGGCGCCGAGGGATGCCAGTTCCAGCATCTCCTCAAACGAGATTTTCTCGATCCGCTGCGCCTTGGGCACAATCCGGGGATCGGTGGTGTAGACGCCGTCCACATCTGTGTAGATGTCGCACACACTTGCCTCAAGCGCGGCGGCAACCGCCACGGCGCTGGTATCCGAACCGCCCCGGCCAAGCGTGGCCACACGGTCATCGTCGGTCACACCCTGGAATCCAGCGATGACGGCAATCTCGCCGGCATCAATCGCGTCCGGCAGCGTGGAATCATCAAAGCCCATGATCCGCGCGCGGCCATGGCTCTTGTTTGTCTTCAGCCGCAATTGCCATCCGAGCCAGCTCCGCGCCTTCAGGCCCCGCCGGCGCAACGCCAATGCGAGAAGACCTGCCGTCACCTGCTCACCCGAGGCCACGACCACATCATACTCATCATCAAACTGCTCGCGCGGAAGGGCATCGCCCGCTGCGCCTTCGGCATAGCCCACCAGCTTGTTGGTCTCGCCCGACATTGCGGACACAACCACCGCCATGCGCTCGCCTTTTTCCGCACGTGCGGCGACGATGTCCGCCACATTCGCAATGCGATCAAGGTCAGCTACGGATGTGCCGCCAAATTTCAGAACCGTGCGCGCCATTTCGCCCCATATCCTGTCGTTTTCTTGGGATATCCCACTATATTCGCCCTCATAGTGGGTGTTCACGCCCGGATCAAACAGGTTTCTTGAACTATGACAGTAGCAAAAGACACGGCAGACCACGCGCCTGCCACACCCAGCATCGATCCGGACGAAGTTGCCAAGTTCTCAGCGATGGCTGCAGATTGGTGGAATCCCCGCGGCAAGTTTCGGCCGCTTCACAAATTCAACCCTGTGCGCTTGCGCTTCATCCGTGACCAAGCCGAGAAGCATTTCGGGATTGCACCGGAAGCCAAACGCCCGCTGGACGGCCTGAGACTGCTCGATATCGGGTGCGGCGGCGGGCTCGTCTGCGAGCCAATGAAACGGCTGGGCGCGTCGGTCACCGGCGTGGATGCCTCGGAGGCCAACATCAAGACAGCGATGACGCATGCCAGCGAACAAGGCCTCGACATCGACTATCGCGCAGGCACAGCCGAAGGCCTGATTGAAAGCGGAGAGCCCCTGTTCGACATCGTGCTCAATCTGGAAGTTGTCGAACATGTCGCTGACCCGCACCAGTTCCTGAAAGATACGGGCGGTCTCGTGAAGCCGGGCGGCCTGATGATTGTCGCCACACTGAATCGCACCGCCAAGGCGCTGGCGACCGCCGTGATCGGTGCCGAGTACGTGCTGGGCTGGTTGCCGCGCGGCACACATGACTGGTCGAAATTCGTGACGCCGGACGAGGCCGATGCCGGACTCACAGCCGCAGGCCTCGTCACCGAACCGGCCATCGGCGTCTCCTACAATCCGCTGGCCGACAGCTGGAAGCTCTCCGGCGATACCAAGGTGAACTACATGATCGTGGCCCGGAGACCTGCCGAATGACGAAAATACCCACCCCCGAAGATGTGCTGGCCTACTGGATCGGCGATACGCGCCATTCTGCCGAAAACCTGAAGGAAAAGCACAAGCTCTGGTTCGGCAAATCGGACGAGACCGATGCCGAAATTCGGGATCGGTTCCTGGGCCTGCTGGACGATGCTTCGCACATGCCCTTCGCCGATGATTGGGCGGCCGAGGGCCCGCGCGGACGGTTGGCCGCAATCATTGTGCTTGACCAGTTCAGCCGCAACCTGTTCCGGGGGGATGCGCGCGCATTCCATCAGGACTCGCTTGCCCTTCGTATGTGCAAGGACGGCCTCGCGCTGAATGAGCACAAATCCCTCAGCGAAACAGAGCGCGTTTTTCTCTGCCTGCCACTGGAACATTCGGAATCCCTGGAAGACCAGAAACATTGCGTCGAAATGTTCGAAGAACTGGTCGCGGATGCGCGTCCGGAGTTCAAGGATTTCGCGAAAAGCACGCTGGATTATGCCCACCAGCACTTGAAGGTGATCCAGGATTTTGGTCGGTTCCCGCACCGGAACAAGGCGTTTGGGCGTGAGACAACCGCGGAAGAAGCCGAGTGGCTGGCAGAAGGCGGCGGCTTCTAGTCCAGCATTTCCGGCCCGCGCGGATCCAGGCTCTTGCTGATATCCCGCTGCATGGCCCGGGTCAGCGTGTAGCGCGATGCGACAAGCGCCGCGAGGCCGTACAGGATCACCGGCAACACACAGAATACCAGAAGGAGGCCATGCAGGGCTTCGGGGGAGTTCTCGGCACCCGGCCGGAACCCGGCCACCCGTCCCAGCACGAAATAGCCAACACCGAACGCCAGGCTGCTGCCGATCTTGTAGGCACTTGTCAGGAGGGAATAGTAGATCCCGGCGCGGTTTTCCCCGGTTTTCGCTGCCTGATACTCCACCACATCGGCCGCCATGGAGCGCGCGATAACTACCGGGGCGCTGAAGGCGGCACCATTGACCAGCGCGCCGATCAGAAGCGCCCAGAAACCTCCGCCGAGACGTCCGGCAAGATAGTAGATCACATAGCTCGACATCCCCATGATCACCGCACACAGAAAAGCGGTGTTCTTCTCTGTCCGCGCCGAGAATTTGAGCCAGAAGGGCAACGCTGCAACAGCCGTAGAAAAGAAGATCATCAGCACGACGCTGGACATGGAATCCGACAAGCCAAAGACGTATTCTGCCACGAACAGATAGTTTGACGCCGTAATGGCCACGGCCGTCCCGACCAGCAGCTCCATGGACAGGACAACGCCGAGAAACCTGTTCCTGAGCGCCGCGATCATGGCTTTCAGATCAAACTTGGCTGCTTCGCCCTTGTCGCCGCGCATAGGCCTGTCCGGCACGAAGGTGCAGGCGAGGAAGGCCACGATCGGCAGGGAGATAAGCAGCGCCCAGCCCATTACCTCGACTTGCCCGAACCGGTCCACTTCGACACCAGCTGCAGCGAGGATCGCTGGCACAGCCAGCAAGGCCAGCATCGAAATGATGCTGAGCACTTCTGCCCATGTGAAGAAGCGGGAGCGATCATCATAGTCGGTCGCAATGGCGGGCACCCACGCAGACCGCGCGGTCTGCAACAGGGTGAAACCGACATAGAAGAGCAGCATCCAGACCACGAAATAGCCCGGCCCCGCGCCGCGCTCCGGCATGTAGATGAAATAGGTCGCCAGCCCCAGTATCGGCACGCTCAGCACGATCCAGTGGCGCACACGGCCCCACGGGCTACGGTATCGGTCAACCACGAAGCCCATCACCGGGTCGGTCAGGATGTCCCAGAAGCGGAGCACCATGAACAGGAAGCCGGTCAGCTCCAGGCCCAGGCCAACTTCATTTGCATAGAGCGGTGCAAGATACACGGCCAACGGCAACCCCACCCCCGCCAGCGGGACGCTGAGTGAGGAAAAGGCGAGCACTCTCGGTAGGGACAGGCGCGGGCCACTTGCGTCAGTCATGCGCGCAGCCTGCCCGGTAAAAACGTGACGGCCAAGTCATTTTTTTATTGCCGGAACGGTTGACGTCGCGCCGGTCGGGCCTGACACCGGATAAAAGATGTGCCGGGAGGAAATGGGCCAATGCTGAAGAAAATCTTGTTCGGGGTCGTCGCGCTCATTGTGCTTCTGGTGGCGGTGATCCTGTTCCGCACATTCACATATGGCGGCGCGGCGACGGGCGAACGCGTAGAGCTTCCCCCTGTGCCCGAAGTCTCCGCAGATCGCGCCGCAAGCCATCTGAGCGAAGCCATCCAATTCCGCACGATCACGGTCGCTTCCGGCGACCCGCGCGTCGGTCAGGAAGGCCCGTGGCTGGAATTGCATGACTGGTTGGAGACGACCTATCCCGCCGCGCACGCCGCCATGAACCGCGAACTCGTGCCCGGTACCCTGTCCCTGCTCTACACATGGGAAGGATCAGATTCCTCGCTCGACCCGATGTTGCTGATGGCCCACCAGGACGTCGTACCAGTGAACATCGGCACTGAGAACGACTGGACCGGCGCGCCCTTCGCAGGCGAGATCGTCGACGGCTATGTCTATGGTCGCGGCGCGCTTGACGACAAGGGCAGCCTCGTCGCCCTGATGGAAGCGGCTGACGCGCTCGCCGCAAACGGGTTCCAGCCCAAGCGCACCGTCCTCATCATGTTTGGCCATGACGAGGAAGTGCTCGGCAATGGTGCCGAGGCTGGTATCGCCCTGCTGAAATCACGCGGCATTTCGCCGGTCATGGCACTGGACGAAGGCTTTGCGATTATTGACCCTTCCCCGCTGACCGGAAAGCCAATGGCCTATATCGGCGTCTCCGAGAAAGGCTATCTGACGCTCACCCTGACCGCGCTGGCCGAGGGCGGGCATTCATCCACACCGCCACGCGACTCTGCTGCGGTCCGTCTCGCCCGCGCCATTGTTGCGCTGGATGAGAATCAGATGCCAGCCGACTTTTCCAAACCTCCGGTGTCTGATCTTTTCCGCGTCTCCGCCCCGGACCTGCCCTTCATGCAGAAGATGGCCTTTGCCAATCTCTGGCTGTTCGCAGGCAGCGTGGATTCCGCCATGGCCGATATCCCGGCCGGCAATGCCATGATCCGCACGACCACGGCGCCCACCATGCTGGCCGGCTCTGCCAAGGAAAATGTTCTGGCCCAGCGCGCCATGGCGACCGTGAATTTCCGTGTGCACCCGAACAATACGGTCGAGGACGTGATCAAACACGTGAAAGACGTCACGTCTGACATCAAGGGGATTGAGGTGACGGTCTCCGACGGCGGCATCAGCGGCAGCGAAGCATCGCCAGTCTCGCCTACCGACAACAAGGCCTATGCCGTGCTCGCCAGCGTAGCCGAAGCGCAAGGCGGCGGCGCCGCAGTTGCACCCGGCCTGGTGCTGGGTGCCACGGATGCCCGCTATGCCAGCGCCATCACCGACAGCGTCTACCGCTTCGCGCCGTCCGTGCTGAACCCGACCGACCTTTCAGGCTTTCACGGCACCAATGAACGTCTCGCGGTCGAGAACATGAAACGCCTGTCGGAAGGCTATGCCCAGATCATTGTGGCAATGGATAGTGGGGACTAAAAAACGTTTGATGCCCCCCGCCCACCCGGGTCCCTCGGGGGGCACCAAACTCCCCTCCCACCGTCATGCAGCCACGGGGACTGCAGGACGGTAAGCTTCAGCATCTGATGTGAACTCGGCATGGCCGTAGCGTTTCAGCAACTTGCGGATACGCGCCGTCAGTCGCCGATCCGCAATGCCGCGTAATCCGGGCACGGAAAGGGCAAACCGGTACAGTGCCATCTTGGCCGAGATGTAAGGGAACAGGCCCATCGCCACCGCATAGTCCAGCGGCCCGACTGGCACGCCGATCTCACGCGCTTTCTGGCTGTCACCGCCAAGAAAGTGTTTCACCAGGACCAGCCGCGCGAGCCGCTTTTCCAGTGCGTTGAACAAGCGGTGACCGAGCTTGCGGTCTGGTGGCAAATACGCCTCCAGCGTGGCGCGCACCAGTGTGCCACAAGTCTCGTCGTCAAAGCCCTGGCGTATGGACGCGCCCCGGGCATTCATGATGTCAACAATGCCCTGCGGCGTGTCCATCAGCAAATCTTCCGGCAGGCCGAGCAGGTAACAGCGATAGCGGCTGAACTCGACACGGGCGCGCTCATCCGCAGTGAACTCGGTACGCCCCTCATCCAACATCTGGTAGGCGAGCAGGAACACATCGATCAGGCCAGCTGGCATCTGGTCGACTTGTGGCACCGGAATGCCGTACACGGACACGTCCCAGCTTTTCATCTTGCGCAGGATGTTGAACCGGACCATGGAATGCATCAGCCGCACCATGGCAGCGGCCTTGAAGCCCTCGCCACGCGGCTCCAGCGCACCGGGCAGCGTGGTCACCGTAAAGAAAGTCGCCGTCTCGTTGACGCGGCGCGCAGACGTCGAGTAGCCGAGCGTGCCCGTAATCGCCATGGGTAGCGCGGTATACTTGTTCATGAAGGTTGCAAGGAACGCCCCCCGGATCATCCACGGAGACGTCACCGCCATGGGGAGGCGGTTCAGCGCCGCGCCCTTCCGCACCATGTCCATGTCCAGCCAGTCCGGCCTGGTTTCCATTTCCGTGATCAGGGCCACCAGTTCCGGCGGCGCATCGGGCACAGCTTCCAGCCCCTCATCGCAAGCCGTCGTCAACATATCCACGAGCCGCCTGAAACCATACTCACCCATCAGGGCCGCATAGGCATCAGCCGTCACATCCCCCAACATCGTATAGGCCTTGACCCGCGCAACCATATCCGCTGGAGGCGGCGCCATATTGTGCAGCGATGGCGGTAGTGAACTTTCCACTACATCCTGAGTGTAGCGTTCTGGTGTCTGCGTGAAATCGACATCGCCATACATTTGAGGCAAGGCTGATTTCTGCAGCTCAATCCGGTCGTGAACCTGCGCGAGCGAGGGATGCATTCAGACGCCTCCTGTAGTGTTCTTGGCAGTCGCCGCCCTATAATGTAAGCAAAGCTCAGATATTCCACTCGCATCAGGATGTACGCAGGGTCAAGCAAATCGGAATGCACAAGTGACTGAAAAAAATAGAAGAAAACCAAGGCAAGCCCGAGCTCAGGCAACGGTGGAAGCCATTCTGGAAGCAACGTTTCAGCTTTTGGAATCGGATGGTCTCACAAATTTAACCACAAACCACATCGCTGAGCGCGCTGGCGTCAGTATTGGCACGCTCTACCAGTATTTTGCCGACCGGGAAGCCATCCTCTTTGCGCTCAGTCAGCGCCAAAGCGACAACGTCCGCAAAATGATCACGAAGATTGTTCTGGATTCCCCTGAGACATCACCCGTACGTGCTGTCATCCGGGCACTGATGCATGGCCCCACAGGTTCGCCTCAAACACGGCTCATCCTCTCAGACGTCCTGTTTCGCTCTGGCGGCAGCGATGTCATGAGCCGTCAGCATTTTGCCTTCCTTGAATCCATCAGTGGGCAGCAAAGTTTCGATTTCCCCCACGGCCGGGAAGCGGCTTTCATCCTGACACACACTGTCGTGCAATTGCTGAGAGCGGCTGCCGCAGAACCGGAATTGGAACTCGATGCGGACATTCTGGAAGATGAACTCGTCCATCTGGTGGAAAGCTATATCGAAAGCCTGATGACACGCGCCACTGCGCGGTCAGCTTAGCCGCTATTGAAATGGCCCCAAATGCGTTCGGCCAAAGCTTCGTTGACGCCTTCCACTTCCATCAAGTCGGCGACCTTCGCGCGCGAGACGCCCTTGGCCGATCCGAAATGGTGAAGCAGAGCCTTCTTCCGCGTCGGACCGACCCCTTCGATCTCGTCCAAGGGTGAGGTCTTGATTGCAGCAGAACGTTTTGCCCGGTGCGCGCCAATCGCCCAGCGATGGGCCTCGTCGCGCAGGCGCTGAAGGTAATAGAGCACTGGGGCGGTTTCCGGCAGCTTGAAGGGCGCGCGGCCCGGCCGGAAGAATTGTTCCCGCCCGGCATTCCGGTCCACGCCCTTGGCGATGGAGACGAGGTTTACATCTTCCGGGGTCACGCCAATTCCGGCCAACGCCTCGATCACGGCGTTCAATTGCCCCAACCCACCATCAATCAGAACAAGGTCTGGCCAGTTTGCGCCATTGCCCTCTTCGCGCTCTTTCAGGGCGCGGGAAAACCGCCGTCGCATCACCTCGCGCATCATGCCGTAATCATCGCCCGGCTCGATGCTCGTATCCTTGATATTGAACTTGCGATACGCGTTCTTGATGAAGCCTTCCGGACCGGCAACCACCATTCCGCCCACGGCGTTTGTGCCCTGAATGTGAGAATTGTCGTAGATCTCGATACGCTCCGGAGGAGTCTCCAGCTCGAACACTTTCGCCACTTCGGCCAACAGGCGCGTCTGGCTGGCCGTCTCGGCCAGCTTGCGCGACAGGGCTTCCCCCGCGTTGCGCGCGGCCTGGGTGACAAGGTCCTTCTTGCTGCCCCGTTCGGGACGACGCACTTCCACCTTGCGCCCGGCTTTCAGCTCAAGCGCGTCAGCGATCAGTTCGGCCTGGTCCGGTAATTTGTTCACAAGGATCAGCTTTGGCGGCGGGCGCTTGTCATAGAATTGCACGAGGAAGGCCGACAGCACTTCTTCCGGTGTCTGCTCACGCTCATGGCGTGGATAGTGCGCGGTCGCCCCCCAGTTCTGTCCCGCCCGGATGAAGAAGACCTGCACACAGGAGACCCCGCCATCCATCTCGATGGCGAACACATCTGCCTCTTCGATGTCTTCCGGGTTCACATCCTGACTGGCACGCACATGGGCCAGCGCCCGGATCCGGTCGCGCAACCGCGCCGCACGTTCAAATTCCATGTCATCTGCCGCCGCTTCCATATCGGCAGCGAGACGCTTTTGCAGGTCGGCCCCCTTTCCGCGCAGGAAGTCTGCCGCCTGATCGGCAAGGGCCTGATAGTCCTCGGTCTCGATCAGCCCGACGCAGGGCGCCGCACAGCGCTTGATCTGGTGCAACATGCAGGGCCGCGTGCGCACACTGTAGACACTGTCCTCACAGGTGCGCAGCAGGAAGGCTTTCTGCAATGTGTCCAGCGTCCGCATGACAGACCCGGCACTGGCGAACGGACCGAAATAGTCGCCCTGATCCATCTTGGACCCGCGATACTTCTTGATCTGGGGCGCTTCATGGTCCCGGCGGATCAGGATGTAGGGAAACGATTTGTCGTCACGCAGCAATACGTTGAAACGCGGCTTCAGGCTCTTGATGAGACTTGCTTCCAGCAGCAGCGCTTCGGTCTCCGTCTCGGTGACCACGAACTCCATCCGCTTGGTCATGGAGATCATGCGGGCGATCCGCTGGGTATGCCCGCCGAGCCGCGCATAGTTCGAGACCCGTGCCTTCAGGTCGCGCGCCTTGCCCACATACAGGACATCGTCATGCTCACCGAACATGCGATAGACGCCCGGCTTTGCAGGCAGTCGTTTGAGATTGTCCTTGATGACGTCAATGCCCCGTAGGGACGCTGCGCCGGAATCAGTCGGGTTCATGCCTCAACAGATAGTCCGGCTTGGCCGGGGATGCGAGCCTCAGAAGAAGTTCATTACATCCTGAACGTCAAACCGGGAATCAATCATCCATCCCGCACCGAAGCTGAACAGCATCACCAGGACGATCGACGAGACGAAGGATCGCCCCCGTGCCGGGTCGGCCTTGCGACGCCCTGCCCGCACCAGGATCAGCATGAACAATATCAGAATGAACACGACCATGAAGAACAGCTTCTCCATGTCGTCGAGACGATCTACCCAACGTGAGAATTCGAGATAGGCCTCATTGGCCACTTCGGCGACCTTGTCCAGAACCCGATTCAACAGGTCCATACTCGATGAAATGCTCATGGCTCCGTATCACTGATCCCTTTTCGGGACCGCCTTTCGACTGGGTTGCATAATCCTGCATCATGCCAAAACAAGGCTAATAGTCTGGCCCAAGCGCGCAGGTGATTTTGGGGAATGTTGTTAAGGCCTCAGAAAGGCTTTGAGGCCGGCCCTTGAGGCCCGTGCGTCAGAATTACCCTCGCCCTCCCCTTGCGGGCCGGGGTCCTCAGGATTAAGCGAAGGCAAGCGCCGCCGCGCGTGACACTTCACGGGAAAACCTCATGTCCGACACCTTCCACTTCTCCGATGCCCTCGACCGCGTAAAGCCATCTGCCACCATCGCCGTCACCACCAAGGCCAATGAGCTGAAACGGGCCGGACATGACGTGATTGGTCTTGGCGCGGGCGAGCCGGACTTTGACACGCCGGACAATATCAAGGACGCCGCCATCCAGGCGATTCGCGATGGCAAGACCAAATACACGCCCGCCGATGGCATCCCGGAGCTGAAGGAGGCGATCTGCGCCAAGTTCCAGCGCGAGAACGACCTCACCTACACGCCCAGCCAGATCCACATTGCGCCCGGCGGCAAGCCGGTCATCTATAATGCCTTCCTCGCCACCCTGAACCCCGGCGACGAAGTCATCATCCCGGCCCCCTATTGGGTGTCGTATCCAGACATGGTCCTGCTCGCCAGCGGCACGCCCGTCGCCATCGAATGCGGCCCGAATGCCCAGTACAAACTGACACCCGAAGCCCTCGAGGCCGCCATCACCCCGAACACCAAGTGGCTGCTCCTGAACTCGCCATCCAACCCGACCGGCGCCGCCTATACCGAGGCTGAGCTGCGCGGGCTCGCCGACGTCCTGCTGCGCCATCCGCATGTCTGGGTTCTGACCGACGACATGTACGAACACCTCGTCTATGACGACTTCAAATACTTCACGATCGCCCAGGTCGAGCCCGCCCTGTACGAGCGCACGCTCACCGTAAATGGCGTCTCCAAGGCCTATGCCATGACCGGCTGGCGCATCGGCTATGCAGGCGGCCCGGAAAAACTGATCACCGCCATGCGCAAGGTGATCAGCCAGACCACATCCAATCCCTGCTCGATCAGCCAGTGGGCCGCCGTCGAAGCGCTGAACGGCCCACAGGATTTCCTGCCCACACGCCGCGCCGTCTACCAGCAGCGCCGCGATATGGTGGTCGCCGGCCTCAACGCCGCCGAAGGAATCACCTGCCCCACGCCGGAAGGCGCCTTCTATGTTTATCCGTCCTGCGCGGGCGTCATCGGCAAGACCAGCCCATCCGGCAAGAAGATTGAAAGCGACAAGGATTTCGCTGCCGAATTGCTGGAGCAGGAAAAGGTGGCCATCGTCTTCGGCGAGGCGTTCGGCCTGTCCCCGGCCTTCCGCGTGTCCTATGCCACCTCAACCGAGGCGCTGCAGGAAGCCCTCACGCGCATCCAGCGTTTCTGCGCAAATCTCACGTAGGAAACTGCTATAGAACAATCCTATATCCGGCCTTCCCCCTATTGATTGGCATGGAACGATCGGGGCTCTTACGTCTTTGATAAGAGAGACAAAGGAGTTACCCCCATGCCTGTAGATATCGGTTTGAACGACGAAGCCCGTAATACGTCCGCTGACGCCCTGCGCGTTCTGCTGGCGGAGACTTATGCACTCTATTCCAAGACCCACGGATATCACTGGAATGTCACCGGTCCGCGCTTCAACAGCCTGCACACCATGTTCGAGACACAGTATAACGAACTCTGGATGGCGCTGGACGAGATTGCCGAACGCATCCGCGCGCTGGGCCATTTCGCCCCGACATCACCTGCAGAAATGGTAGAGCCAGCCACGATCAAGCCCGACAATGGCATTCCGGACGCCGACACGATGGTCGAGAATCTGGTCAAAGGGCATGAAGCCGTCAGCCGCGCTGGCAAGGCAGGCCTGAAAATTGCCGAAGACAATGGCGACGCGGTGACCGCAGACCTGATGACACAGCGCGCGGCGATCGCAGAAAAAACAGCCTGGATGCTGCGCGCGAACCTCTGATCCGCCCGCCAATACTGGATTGGCGCATCCTGCATATTGCACTGCACAACACTTGCCGTGCCTCATGGGCTTGACCGCGCCCATGAGGCGCGGCAATCTTGCATTCAGTTAATAAAAAAGCGGTCGTTAGAGCCCTGAATTCAAGGCAAAAAAAGGCCCGGCAGCGAATGAACGCGCCGGGCTGTAAGTATCGGGCCCCGTAGGGGGGAGGAAACGCCCAATCGGAGGAATGATTGGGTTAATGCCCGAGGCCCTTGGCATGCGTGGTAGATAACCTCTCCCCCGATGATTACAACCAACATGACAGCAAAGCTTTCATGCACTTATGCATGGATGTCGCATTTCTGACTAATTCTGACGCATAGCCGGACGGCGCAGGATCTCGGTCTCTGCGGTGATGAAGTCCCGGAAGGCCGACACGCGCTTCGAGCGGCGCAGATCGCTCGGATAGATAAAGTAGAGATCGAAGATCGGGCCGACCGTCTCCGGCAACACTTTCACAAGCCGCGGCATGGTCCCGGCCATATAGTCCGGCACGTCGGCAATCCCCAGCCCGGCATCCACGGCCCGCAACATGGCGAACACATTGTTCACCTTCAGTGCGGCCTGGCGCGGCGGGCTGTCATCCCGGCCCACACGGCAGGCAAAGCTCATCACATCCAGCATCGAGCTTTCATCGCCATAGGCAATAATCCGGTGATTATCGAGATCCTGCGGCGTGCGTGGCATGCCATAGGCTTTGAGATATTCCGGCGAGGCATAGAGATTGGTCGCCACCGTGCCCAGCTTGCGCTGGATCAGGTCCGCCTTGTCCGCCGCCCACAGGCGGATGGCGCATTCGGCCTCCAGCTTCAGCAGGTCATATTCGCGGCTGTCATCAAGGCGCAGGTCGAGATTCATGTCCGGATGCTTGCGGGCAAACCCGCCCAGGCGCGGCACCAGCCAGGTCGAGCCGAACGCGACCGGCGCAGCGACGATCAATTCGCCCTGTGGGGTCTCCTGCTGGTCCTTCAGCAAGGCATTGGCCGACTGCGCCGCCGTCGCCATCTCCATGGTCGAGCGGAACAGCGTGTGGCCGCTATCGGTCAACACCAGGCCGCGCGCGTGCCGCTGGAACAGGGAGACGCCCAGCGCCTCTTCCAGCGCCGCAATCTGGCGCGAGACGGCCGACTGCGAAATGCCCAGCCGCTCGCCCGCAGACGTCAGGCTGCCAGCTTCTGCTGCCGCGTGAAAAGACTTCAGCTTACCCCAATCCATGGGGATCGTTTGTGACGCCTAAATGACCCCGCGGCAAGCAGAGAATGCGGGAGGTGCGAGAACTGTTCTTAAAGCGCATCCGAGTGCAAGTAGAATGATTGGAAAAGCAAGGTTGGCACCGTCTAATCGGCTTGCGCAATTTAGCTAGAAGACAACACCCAACTGCCACTACTGTTGTAAGCGCTCAACTGGAATAAGCTGACGTTCTTATGGGGAGATCATCTCAATGTCTGAAGACCCGAACAAAGACTACAATACCACGCGTATGGCGCACTTCTACGAGGACGCTCGAATAAACAATCGAGGTGCCATAGAGTTTGGAATCGTGGGGTTGCGAAGCCTATTTTTGGTGAATGGCGGCGCAATGTTAGCGATGCTGACATTTGTCGGAAACGTCGGTGTGACATCCGAGGCCGTGTTAAACTATAGATTGGCGTTTTTATGTTTTGGTATCGGAATATCTTCTGCGCTGATTGCAACCTTCTGTTCGTATTTTTCACAGGGTGTATCTGGGGTTACATCAATATATGATGCCGACGGCATCTACTTTGCACAGATCAACAGAAAACAGGCTTCAGATGAGATTCGAACGGAAGCGGGTCGGGAACGCCGAGTAAGTAATAGGTTTAGGTACTCTGCCTTAGGATTTGCGTTGATTTCCGGACTACTTTTTATAGTCGGCATGTTGGTAGCAGTAGAAGCTATCATTAGCTCGAATACATAGCGTAAGACGCTGGGCGGCAGTGCGATCACAAACAATCCGTCTGATAGCCCCTTCCCTCATACTTCCTCACATGGATGCGCAGACCGACATTCTTAAACGCGGGCTCGAACAGGCCGCCCTTGCCGTGATGGGTGCGTCGGCGCTGGCGAACCTGCATCTGGGGCCGAAGCGGATCGGGCGCGGCCTGGCGCAGCGCGTCTCCGGCCGGCTCCGCATTCTTGAGACAATCGTCCGTCGGCTGATCCTCCTGATGGCGCTCGGCCTGCAGCTGGCCCCGACGCCGCCGCGCCCGGCTCCCGCCAATCCCGCGCCAGAGCCCGACCTGCCCGAAGGCGTCGAACTGGCCATCTTCCCGCGTCTCTCCCCCAGACGGCTAAAACTGCTGCCCGCGCGCCAGGCCTTTGAAGGCCCCGGCGGCTTTCCGGACATTTCCGGTACCAGTTATGGACCCGTTTCCCCCCACAAGCTGATGGCCCGCATTGCTGCGCTCCGGCGCGTGATTGCCGCGCCCGAAGCGCACGCGACCCGCCTCGCCCGCACCCTCAACCACCTGCAGAAAAACGGCGAGCCCAAGCCAACGGTCGGCGCAGCAACGCCCGCCTTTCGCCTCTCGCCTGAGCTTGGCGCGCTGGCCGCCATGTTGCCCGCGCAGATCAGCGCCGGGCTGGAAACATGGGAAAGCTCTGGCTGACTCCCCCGAGAAACCATTCCTTTCCGCCCGTTTCCCTCGCGTGACGGCCCCTTGTCATGCCTGTCATTCTTTCCGCGTGGTGGTACACTCCCGACCGGGAGGATACGCGTATGCCACGACTGAAACAGGCGGGCCGCGAAGCCGGAAATCCGTTCGCGAACCAGATTTTCGATTTATTGTTTGAAGACCGGGACCCGATTGCCGAGCCCGGCACCGCAACCGGCACGCCCGGAAACTGGTGGACGGTTTTCAACATTGTGCCGGATGCCTTCAAGCACACGACCGAAGGCTTTCAGTTCTACCGCTCAAAGAACCGCAAGCTCGACCCGAAACTGCGCGAGCTTGGCCAGATCCGCGCTGGCTTTGCCATCGGCTCACAATTTGTCTTCTCTCAGCATTGCAAGGCCAGCCGCGATGTCGGCCTGACCGAAGATCAGATCGCCGCCATTCCCCACTGGCAGGTCGCAGACTGTTTCAGCCCGCTGGAACGCGCCGTGCTCGCCTACACAGACGGCCTGGTCCTGCAACGTGGCCGCGTGCCCGATGGCGTGTTCGAGGCCCTGAAAGCGGAATTGTCGGACGAGGAAATCCTCGAATTCACCTACATCACCTGCACCTATATGATGCACGCCATCATGAGCCGTGCACTGAAACTGGAATATGATGATGTGGATGAACGCGTCGTCGAAATCGCTGCACCGGATGGATCGGATACAGACGTCATGTCGATGGTCGACAAGGAAGGAAACTGAACATGGCCTATCATCATCTCGCGCTCGCCGCGAAAGACATGAAAGCCACGCATGCATTCTATGAAGGCATCATGGGCTTTGAACTGGTCAAGGTCGAAGTCGCCCCAATCATGGGCGGCGGCTGGGGCAAGCATTTCTTCTATCGGATGGATGGCGATGACAGCCGCTTCATCGCCTTCTGGGAATTGCACGAGACCGATGGTAGCGACGATTATGTCTACGACATCAACGCCGCCGCCAAACTCCCGCCGGGTACAAATCATTATTCCTTTTCGGTGGATACGAAGGAAGAACTGGAAAGCTGGAAACGGAAATGGCTCGCCGCCGGGCTCGACGTGTTCGAGATCGACCATAATTGGTGTCACTCGATCTATACGAAGGACCCGAACGACAATGCAGTGGAATTCTGCCTGACCTCCGGCACCTTCACCGAGGCCGACCGCCAACGCGCGCTGGACGCCTTGTCGGAAACCGAGTTCAAGCCCTCTCCGCCGCCGGCCTTCATGCAAATGTGGAATGCCGAGAAATCCGGCCGCTAACTACCAGCGCGCCGAATAGCCTCTCGTATCAACATGCACGAACGGCCCATGCGCCGCATTCGATCCATAGGCCGATGCGCCGCCCACGACCCAACCTTCGGGCTGCTCGGCGGCAAGTTCGTCAATCAGCTTGACCAGCGCGCGGGCATCTTCCTTGTCGATCCGGCCATTGCCGTCGAGATCATCCATCTGCCCGTCCCGGTCCTGATCAATATAGATATCGGCGGCATCACCATACAAATGGCGCGATGAAGTCGTCGTATTGCCAATGGCCGCATTATAGAACGGCGTGCGATAGCCACTCATCACGAAGAAAGTATCCGCTTCCCAGCCCTTCTCATTGGCAGCGGCAAGAAGGGTTTCGAGCTTCACCAGCATTTCCGGCTGCATCAGCAGATAGGTCGGCTCATGTCCCGGCTGCTGCTTGCAGCGGAACTGGCCGAGCTGGAAATTGGGCGAAACGCGCAGATCCTCCGACATCGCCGTCAGGTCGATAAAGCCCTTGGGCACGGCATAGGACGGAAGGTCCCGCAACGGCCGGGCATACATTCCAATCCGATAGCCATTCAAGCTGTCATCCACGCCATTCTCGAACGGCGTCAGCACCAGCAGGTTCAGGCGGGTTTCGGCGCCGCGATGGGAGATCTTCATGTCGGCCATCCCCGGCGCCTCCGGAGCGGTCCAGGCAATCTCCGCCGCGTCACGGCTCAATTTTCCATCAGAAATCTCAATACGGGCATCTTCGGGAATGGCGAGCCTGACCTCCTCCCCCGGCATGGCGGAAACAGAGATCAGCGGCAGCGCAGAGCGTGTTCCGTTTACGGTAATCTCGACGCCAGCACCTGTCTTGACGGTCTCAGTCTTGTCGACCGGCTGGACCGGGTGCAGCTCCGCCGATGCGATGATCCAGGGCAGGAAGATGAATTTCATGAACGCGGAAAATATGGGTCTGGTCCTCTTGTTTGGTCTGAGCAGGCACGCATCACTTTAACCATTACGCATGCCCCCTCAAACGCATCAGAGCGCAAATAGTGCCATACTTTTTCTGATGTTTTTCAGAGCCGTAATTCGGAACCGGAACGGGCGCGATCGGTTTATCCAGCAACACCGCGAAGAGTTCCGCCAGTCTTCCCGACCGGACAGGCCAGCCTGCTGCGGCGGCCGCGCTCTTCTCTAACAAGAGTATTTTGGAGATTATTTATGCGTACGCATCGCCGACTTCTTGCATCAACCCTCCTCGCGACCGCTGGCCTGCTGACCGCCATTCCCGCCAGCGCCCAGCATGCCGCGCCCGCCGATACTGTGCAGCTGGCCGACCTGAGCGAGAAAGAGGCCATGGGCGGCGAACTTGAAGCGGAAAAAGCCTCTGCCATCCAGACCCTGATCCTGAATGACTGGCTGGAGCGCGAATTGGGCAGTGAGACCGAAGCTGGTGTCCTGACCACAGTGCGCGCCGCCTATGCTCAGAATGTCTTCAAGCCGATCTGGACCGAGAAAGGGATCCGCTCGCTGAAGCGCGCGCGCAGTGATCTCTTCTCATACGGCCTCGTCCCATCCGACGTCTCGAAAGCCAACCTCAACAAGATCGCAGCCAAGCGCCTGAAAGGCGACAGCGACGAGATTCGCGCCACAGCCGATCTGCAACTGACCGCAGCCTGGATCCGCATGGCCTCTGCCGTAAGCGGAGGATTGTCCGATAATGGCGAAGCGGCAAAATCGAAGACCGATGCGCCCTCCAAATCCACTGTGCAGAAAAGCCTGATCAAGGCGGCGCGGGGCGATGCCGACGACATCCTTTCCGAGCTCGAACCTGTGCACCCCCAATATAATCGTCTCAAGAAACAGCTGAAACAGTATCGCGAAATCCGGTCGGAGGGCGGCTGGCTCGCCATCCCGGATGGGGAAGCGATTGAACTGGACGACGAAGACCCACGTATTCCGGCCCTGCGCGACCGCCTGGAAGCGGAAGGCTATTACACGCCCGAGACATGGGCAGGCGATTTGCTGTCCGCCATCAGCATGGCTTCGAAAAATGATGACGGCACATCCGCTACGGAGATCGTGTTTGATGAGCGTCTTCAGAACGCCCTGAAGGACTTCCAGCGCCATCACGGCCTTGAGGATGACGGTGTTGTGGGCCGGAACACGCTTGCGGCGCTGAATGAGAGTGTCGACTCCAAAATCGACCGGATCGCCGACACGATGAATCGCTGGCGTCATTATGATGATCTGGGTGACCAGTATATCTGGGCCAATATTCCATCCTTCACCGCCGAAGGTTGGCGTCACAACCGTCGCGAAATCGCGATGAAGACCATTGTTGGCATGCCCAGCCGTGAAACCCCGGTTTTCTCCGACCAGGTGGAATACGCAGTCGCAAATCCGCGCTGGTATGCCCCGGTCAGCATCGTGCGCCGCGACAAGCTGCCAAAGCTGGCCAAGGACCCGTCCTATGCCGCCCGCAAGAATTTCAGGGTGATTGAACGAGCCACGGGTCAGTCTGTCTCCGCCGCCTCGGTAGACTGGACCGATCCAGTCGCCGCCGACAACTACCAACTGGTCCAAGGCCCTGGCGCGAACAATGCGCTGGGCGATCTGAAAATCATCTTTCCCAATCAGTATTCTGTCTATCTCCATGGCACGCCCGGCGTGAGCCTGTTTGACAGGGCCCAGCGCACGTTCAGTTCAGGCTGCGTCCGTCTGGAAAGGCCTGAAGACATGGCGAAATGGATTGCGGCGCATGACCCGGAAATCACATCCAGGGATGTATCGGAGGCGCTCGAAGGGTCAAATCCGGAACGAATCGAGTTCAAGTCCGAAACCCAGATTCACATCACCTACATGACCGTCACAGTGGACGAAGACGGGGAGCCGAATTTTTGGCGTGACGTCTATCACGAAGAAGACGGCATCGAGATGGTCGACAAATATGCCCCACTCTACCAGCCCGCCCAGGATGAGGAACTGGCTCAAGCGACATCCGACCAACGCAAGGGATAAGCCTTACTGGCTCGCCCAGAGAATACGGGCGAGCCAGGCAATCTCTGACGGTTTGAAACTGCGCACGGGATAGGCCGGGTTCAACGAGGCCAGTTCAACTGTGCGCGTATTCTTGCGCGCCAGGACCTTGGCCATCACTTCGCCACCAACAGTTTTTGCCACCACCCGATCGCCCGGTTTCACTTCGGAACCCGGCGACACGATAATCCGGTCCCCGGCCCGATAGGCCGGCTCCATGGAATCTCCGCTGATCTCCAATGCGTAAACCGACTCCGTTTCCAGCCCCGGAAACCGAACCTCCTCCCAGCCCCCGCCAACCGGAAACCCGGAATCATCGAAGAAGCCGTCCTGCCCGGCTTGCGCAAAGCCTATCAGGGGGGCAATCGCTCCGCGCCGACCATCGACCAAGGCGGCAAAATCCTCAAACCGACTGCCAACAGATTCCAGGACGCGCGCAAGGCTTTCCGTGGACGGCCAGCGCGGACGTCCATCAGCCCCTTCCCGCTTGGAAGGATTGAAGGCCGTCGGATCCAGCCCGGCCCGGCGTGCCAGTCCAGACGGCGTCAGCCCATGATGCGCAGCAAGGGCATCAAGCCCCCGCCAGATATCACGATGTTTCATGGGATAATTTTCCCAAAGGTTGCACCTGCCGCTAAATAGGAATATTCACCTATTGTCAAGCAAGAGGTGGGGAAATGGCAATGAAACTGTTCATACATGGCGTTCCGGATACGCCGCATCTGTGGGAGCCACTGATTGCGGCGCTCGGTCTCGGCGCCGATGACTATCGCGCCCCCGCCCTACCCGGCTTCGGCTGCCCGCGTCCGGACGGGTTCAGCGCAACCAAGGACGCCTACGCGAACTGGCTGGTCGAGCAGATGGAAGCGGCCGGTGGCAATGTCGATATTGTCGGCCATGACTGGGGCGCACTGCTGACCCTGCGCGCCGTGTCCCTCAGGCCGGATCTTGTAAGCAGTTGGTGTGTCACCAATGCGGTGATCGACCCCGACTATCGCGGCCACTCGCTGGCGAGGCGCTGGGCAACGCCTGTGCTGGGTGAGCTTGTCATGCTGGGCATGCGCAACAAGAAACGGCTCCTTCCTGCACTGGTTTCCGGCGGCATGCCGCGCAGCCTGGCCGAGCAGGAAGTTCCGCTCATCGACAAGACGATGCGGCAGAGCATTCTTCGCCTCTACCGGTCAGCGGCCGGCCTGCGCTTCTCGGATGAATGGGTGAAGGGTCTCGAAAATCTGCCGGAGCGCGGCCAGTTATTCTGGGGCGAGACGGACCCTTATGTCGACCTCTCTGTGGGCGAACGATTTTCCAAACGCTGGAACGTGCCGCTGCATGTCGAGCGCGGCGCCGGACATTGGGCCTGTGCGGAGCGGGCAACCGAGTTCGCTACCCTGCTCCAATCACACTGGGCCTGAGTTTCAGGCAGCTTCCTTCTTCGGGCTGCCCAGTTCCTGTTTCACGCGCTCGGCCAGCTGGCGGACTGTGAACGGCTTCGGCAGGAACGAGACCGCACGGTCGTCGTCCAACTGTTTGGCAATGTCGCGCTCGGCATAGCCGGAGATGAAGATCACGCGGGCATGACCCAGCAGATCCTTGGCTTCGCGGATCAGCGTCGGACCATCCTTGCCCGGCATCACCACATCGGAAATGACAAGATCAAAACTTTCCGGATTGTCCTCGAGAATTTCCATCGCTTCTTCGCCATCGCAGGCCTCTTCGACTTCATAGCCGCTCGACCGTAGCAAGGAGGCGGCAATGCCGCGCACGCCATCTTCGTCCTCGATCAACAGGATGCGACCGCGACCGGAAATATCCACCGGCTGGCTGGCAATTTTCTCGGCCTGCGCCATGTCCACCGGCTCAGGTATTTCCTCTGCCTTGAGCGCGGGAAGATAGATGTGGAACGTTGTGCCCTTGCCTACGCTGGAAGTGGTGCAGATATAGCCGCCCGACTGCTTGATGATGCCGTAGACCGTCGCAAGCCCGAGACCTGTGCCGACGCCAGCTTCCTTCGTCGTGAAGAAGGGCTGGAAGATCTTGTCCATGACGTCTTTCGGCATGCCGTGACCGCTATCTTCCACTTCGATCAGCATATAGTCGCCATCGCTCACAAAGGCGAAGCCCTTGTCCTGGGCTTCCTTGCCGGTGGCGCGCGCCGTGCGGATTGTCAGCTTGCCACCATTCTTGTGGCTGAGCATCGCGTCGCGCGCATTGGTGGCAAGGTTGAACAGTGCGTTCTCAAGCTGGTTTTTGTCGGCCTTGATGTAAGGCACATCGCGGCCATGCTTGACGTCCAGTTCGATCCGCTCATCCAGCAACTGGCGCAAGAGGATCGAGAATTCAGACATGAAGTCCGTCACCGCAAACACTTCGCGCTTGAAGGTCTGCTGGCGCGCATAGGCGAGCAGCATCTTCACAAGGTCTTTCGCACGGATCGAGAATTCGTGGATCGATTTCAGATTGGAATAGGATGGATCTCCCAGAGGGTGGTGAACCATCAGCTGTTCATTGTTCAGGATGATGCCTTGCAGCACGTTGTTGAAATCATGCGCGACGCCGCCGGCCAGTTGTCCGATGGCCTGCATCTTCTCACCGTGCGCCAGACGCATTTCCAGCTGGCGCTGTTCGGTGATGTCCATGACATAGGCCACCGAGGGACGGCCTGCGCCGTCAAGCGCCACGAAGACGTTTACGTGCTTGGGCTCTTCTCCAACCAGTTTCAGGTTCACTGGCTTGTCGATGGCATCAATGAGCAGGCTCTTGAGTGCATCTTCGCCTTCTTCCGGGGCAAACAATTCAGAGAACTTGCCGCCCGGCGCGGCTTTGCCCTCGGTCAGGTCCATCAGCGAACGGTTGGCATCCATGATGATTGCGCTGTCTACGCTGCCGCCCTCGAGGCGCACCGCTCCAAAGGGCGCATCATCAAACATCGGATCACCATCCGGACGCGGTGGGCGCGACGCAGTCGAAATGCGGAAGCCTTCCTCGCCGGTGTTCATGACTTGCTGGCTAGCCAGAATGATCGTGCGTCCGGTCGCGTCCGCGCCCTTGCCCGACCAGGTCGTAATCGCCTGAACCGGGCGCTCAACACCATCACGTCCGCGCAGCTGGATGTCGACCCGGCCCGGCACGCCGGACTTGCGGTCACGCGAGAGCATCTTCACGAACTCAGGGCGCATGATGTCGTCGATACGAATATTCTTGGCCGTTTCCGGCAGACCCAGCATATCGCGCAGCCAGCCATTGGCATAAGTGATCGTGCCATCCGGGCGCGCAGCGAAGAAGCCCATCGGCGCGTCTTCGACATAAAGCGATTTCAAGTCGGCCGCGCCGGTCGCTTCGCGCTCGCCGGCGATCGGACGAATGCGCCAGAGTACTTTGTCACGCGGTAGCGGCGACACAGTGATTTCGAACTGGGCGGGCACACGCTCCGGGCCGATCGTGATCGGCGGCAGGATTTCGCGGCGCGCATGACCGGCCTTCGCCCCCTTGGACAGGCGGTAAACCGGTGCGGCCAGACCTGGATTGGCACCGAACAGGCGATCCACGGTCACCGGAGCGCCTTCGGCTTGGGAGCCGATCAGCGCAAGGCTTGTCAGCTCGCGATAAGATGTATTGGCCGCAACAGGCGCCCCCCCCTGATCGGCAATCAGGACCGATTCATCCAGCGCCTCGATCCAGCCAAAGCGCGGCGTCGCCGCTTGAGCGGCGCGCGCAATCGAGCCTCGCTCCGGGAACAAGCCCAGCATCCGGCCAGCGCCGCGTACGCTCCACAGCAAGAATACCAGTCCACCAGAGGCCATCGCAATCAGCAGGATCGGACCAGGCGCGCCCGAAGCATTTGGCCAGGCAAGCGCAACACTGGCCGCAGCAATCGAAACGAGCAGGCAGACCCAGAACGAAAGCTGCATGAAATCCACGCGTCCGCGCTCAGTCACTTCGCTTGTTTCAGCGGTGGTATCCTGATCGTCAGCGGGAGCGGCCTTCGCCTGCATTTGAAAATCCATTGGTCGCTTTACACTCCTGTTGCCAGCCGCCAAGGTCAGGCCAGCACTCTACGCCTTTTCCGTTCGGCATCACTGCCGACTCAGTCATACGGAATCCTAGTGTACCAAATGTGGCACGACAAAGGTTAATGAAAGCGAAAAAGGCGTTAAGACAAACGTTGAAAATTACAGAAATCACAGTGGAATCGGAGCTTTTCATGAGACGAACTTCAACAGCAATCGCAGCGCTCCTGCTGCTCGGCGCCTGCCAAAGCGCGGATGACACAACGCTGCCGCCTCCTGTCGCTGAAATGCCGCCTGCGCCAACCCAAGCCGACCGGAGCGAACTGGTCGCGGCCGAAAGCGCCCGGCTGAATGAATGGTTCGAGGACAAGTTCCAGGAAACTCTGGACCGCAACCCGATGTACCAGACCTATCTCGGTGTGAAGACCGACTATGACAAATGGAATGACGTCTCCGACGCCAAGGCTATCGAAGATATGGAAATCCAGCGCGCCAATATCGCTGAGATGAAAACACTCTTTGATTTTGACCTACTGAATGATCAGGCCAAACTGTCCTGGCGGCTCGCCGAATATGAGCTGGCCGAAGCAGAAGCCGGATTTCCGTATCGCCACTATGATTATGTTTTCGACCAGATGCGCGGCGTCCAGTCCGGCATTCCGGCCTTCTTGGTCAACCAGCATGGCGTGACCAGCCTGTCCGATGCGGAGGCCTATGTGGCCCGCCTCGAAGGCGTGGAAACTTACCTGGCGCAAAACATTGAAAATGCGGAATATTCCGCCAGCCTCGGTATCATGCCACCCGCCTTCGCTTACCCCTATGTACTGAACGATTCCAAGGGCGTAATCACCGGCTATCCCTTCACGACCGATGTGAGTGATGGCAGCGAAGACAGCCCACTGATGAAGGATTTCCGCAGCAAGGTCTCCGGACTTGTTGAGGCCGGAACGATTGACGATGTTCAGGCGGCTAAGCTGCTCGCTGATGCCACCACCGCCCTCACATCAGCGGTCGGCCCGGCCTATGAAAACCTCATCGCGACCATGACCGAGCAGGCCAAAAGCGCGACCACAGAGGATGGCGCATGGAAGCTGCCCGAGGGCGACGCCTATTATGCGATGCGTCTGAAGCGGATGACGACGACCGACAAGAGCGCGGCAGAAGTCCACCAGCTCGGCCTTGACGAGGTGGCTCGCATCCATGAGGAAATGCGCGGGATCATGGCGAAGGTCGGATTCGAGGGCACGCTGAAGGAATTCTTCGAGTTCATGCGAACAGATGAGCAATTCTATCTTCCCAACACTGAAGAAGGCCGCGAGGCCTATCTGGCCGAAGCTCGCGCCCAAATCGAGCTTATGAAGGTCGACCTGCCCAGCGTATTCAACACATTCCCCAAGGCTGACATGATCGTCAAAGCGGTCGAACCATTCCGCGAGAAATCCGCCGGCAAGGCCTTCTATTCCCGCCCTGCCCCGGATGGCAGCCGGCCCGGCACTTACTATGCCAACCTCTATCGCATGCAGGATATGCCGACCTACCAGTTGCAGGCCCTCGCCTTCCATGAAGGCATTCCAGGCCACCACATGCAGATCGCCATTGCGCAGGAGCTGGAAGGCATTCCGAGCTTCCGCAAGTATGGCGGCTATACTGCCTTCTCCGAAGGTTGGGGCCTCTATTCGGAATTCCTGCCAAAAGAGATGGGCTACTATTCCGACCCGTATGACGATTTCGGACGACTTGCGATGGAGATCTGGCGCGCAGCACGCCTGGTCGTCGATACAGGCATCCATGACAAACAATGGACCCGCGAAGAGGCGATCCAGTATTTGCTTGACAATACGCCCAACCCGGAAGGTGACGCGAAGAAGGCCATTGAGCGCTACATCGTGATGCCGGGACAGGCAACGGCCTACAAAATCGGTATGCTCAAAATTCTCGAGTTGCGCGAACAAGCCAAGGGGGAACTTGGTGAGTCATTCGACATCGCCGAATTCCACGATGTTATCCTGAAGGATGGCCCCGTGCCCCTGAGCATTCTGGAAGAGAATGTCATGGCTTGGGTCGCCGAGAAAAAGGAAGACTGATCATGACTTCACGCAGCTTCGGTCCCGCCTGTTTCGCTTCTGTCGCACTGGCGGGGCTGGCTGCGTGTACATCTGTGCTGGCGCCGGTGCTCAAACCGAACGTCACCACGGACGTCGTGAAATTGGAGGGCGGCAACTGGCAGCTGGATCCGGCTCACGCCGCCCTCACCTTCAAGATCGATCATCTGGGCTACTCGACTTATATTGGTCGGTTCGAACGATTTGATGTTCAGCTGAGCGGCGCCGCTGACAATCCAGCCGATGCGAAGGTCGAAGGCAGGGTGGACATGAGTTCGCTCGACATCGCAAATGACGAGTTTGCCGAAACGCTTATGGGAGCAGACTGGTTCAACGCCGCCAACTTCCCCGAGGCCCGGTTCCAATCGACTCGCATCGTGATGACCAGCGAAACCACAGCGGACGTCGAAGGCATCCTGACCCTGCATGGAAAGAATGCCCCGGTCACTCTGGCCGTGGCATTCAATGGCGCGGGCTTCGACCGGCTACGCAACGCGCAAGTGGCCGGATTCTCGGCTACCACGGAGATCGACCGGACCGTTTTCGGCATCAGCCGGTTCAGCGGACTGATCACAGATATGGTGCGCGTTGAAATCGAGGCGGAACTGTTAAAGACTCCCGGCGTAACTTGATCTGACGGGTCTACCCTCCCTATCAGGGAACAGGATCAGAACTAACATCAGGAGATTCGGGGATGCTGGGTGAAATGTTGGCGGAGGTCTTCTCCGTATCGGGCCTGTTTACGTTATTCATGCTATTGTTGCTTCAGGCCGTGCTCGGCTTCGACAATTTGCTCTACATTTCCATCGAATCAAAACGGGTCGGCGAAGCAAAAGCGCCGATGGTGCGCCAATGGGGCATCGGCCTCGCAGTGCTGTTCCGGATCGTCCTGCTCTTCGTCATCGTCGCGCTGTTCGATGCTCTGGCCGAGCCTTTGTTCGGCTTCCATCTATCAGGAATAATCGAGGGAGAGTTCACCTTCCAGAGCATGATCACCTTCGTCGGTGGGGCCTTCATCATCTACACGGCGATCAAGGAAATCTCCCACATGTTGACGGTGGAGCACATCGAACACAGCGAGGGCGGCAAGTCGAAATCTGTGTTGCAGGCAATTGGCCTTATCGTGGCAATGAACCTCGTCTTCTCGTTCGACTCCATCCTGTCGGCCATGGCCATTGCGAATGAGGAAATCGCGCGCATCGTGAATTCCGCTGGTGAAACGATTGGCACGTTCAAGGGCACGGTCACCGATTGTAAGGAAGCCCTGATCGCTCAGCCAATAGCAGATGCGGTCGCATGCCGGCCGGGCAAGGACTACCAAGTCTGGTTGATGGCAATTGCGATCATCGCGTCAGGCATCGTCATGGCGTTGATGGCAAACGCGGTGGCGGACTTCCTGAAGAAAAACCGGATGTATGAGGTCATGGGCCTGTTCATCCTGTTTCTCGTCGGCGTTCTTCTGGTCACCGAGGGCGCACATCTCGCCCACTTGAAACTGTTCGACTACACGATCGAAGCCATGTCGAAGTCTTCCTTCTACCTCGTCATCTTCGTACTGGTGGTCACTGACATCATCTCAGTACGCTACCAGCGCCGCCTCTGGGCGCAGCGCGAGGCTGAAATTCTGGGTGGAGGCACCGAAGAAGCGTCGAAAGCGGGCGCTGAAGCCAATATGTAGCAATTGTTGGGCAGCCCCTGCCTAGCGCAGAAGGGCTGTCCGCCGATTGATGCGCACCGCCATCCGATTGCCCTTCCGGCCAATCTCGCCTTCGGCAACAACAGCGCCATCGCGGCCACCGGTCAGCAGCTCAACGGGCTGATCGGCTGGCAGGCCCAGCAGCAGGGTTGAACCCGGCTTGAGATTGGCAAGGCGTGACATGGGTACGCTGAGGGATGCCACGCGCGCCGTCAGCACAGCCGTCATGGCCCCTGCCCCAACAACCGGAGCGACGTCGCGGGAGATGCGCTGTTGCGAGCGCGTCGTCGGCACATCGCTGGACAGGTCAAACAGGTCATCCTCAGCTAGGATCAGGCGCGCCGGCATCTTGATGTCATCGACGCGCACATCGAGATCGAGAATGGATGTCATGCCCGGTCCGGCAAGGGCGCAGGCGAACTCCGCATCGGTTTCGATGCGAGAGAATTTCAGTGAGGATGCCAGCGCCGCTCCCAGGGGGCGTACCAGGCCTTCGAGGAGCGCAGCATCCATCGGCGTCAGGGCGCGGTGATGCCCCTGTGTCGGCTTTCCGCCACAGGCAGTCTCAATGAGTGCATTTGCGAGCGACGCGCTGATCACCAGCATCGCCGCAATTTCACCACCGGGCGCAGAATAGCAGGCAATGGCGGAGCCACGACCAGCGCATTCTGTTGCCAGTCCCTGGTCAAAACTGCCACGCGCGCTGGCGCGGGCAAGCGCCGCCGCCTTCAGACCGCAGCCATCTCTCAGCGCCAAAGTCAGCCGGGACGCAATACGGCGCGCATCCTGTGTAATTTCGGTCGGTTCAGCCGGCGCCAGCTTGCGCAAATTCGGAACATCAACGTCCGTAACTTTGACAGGCTCGGGTTCCGGTTCTGGCATGTCGTCCAGGTTGGGACGCAACAATGCCTCGATCTCGGCGGCGCTCAGCACGCCGCGAGATGTCGGGATTGGACGATCCGGTGTGATTGGCTCGAACGTCGTCGGCATGTCGAGCATGATGTCGGCTTCCCGTCTGGGAGACATGTCCCAGCCGTCATCGGCAGCAAGAGGCAGATCATTGGTCATGGTTCGGTGAGCCGACTTCCGTGTTCCAGTCTGTTTTGCGTCAGATACGGTTAACGACTGGTTAGGAATTTCCGCTTTGGTGCGGTCATTGTCAGCCATGATTCCACTCGAAACTCCGCCAGTGTTAATGCAGGTCCGCTTCGCGTTAAATATCACATGCCGTCGTTAAGGCCTTGATTACCATGCTGTAAGACATCCTTTGGACCTTGATGCCATTATGTCCTCAACGCATGAGGCTCCAAGCATAACCGCCGAAGCGTTGGGTTGATGGGCAAATGAAAACGGCGGTGATCCGATCAGGATCACCGCCGCTTTTTAATTCGGAAATGGTTTTGCGCAGGCTCAGTCGTCGCGCAGCGTGCGTTCCTTGCGCTCGTGGCGCTCCTGCGCTTCGAGGCTGAGCGTTGCTGTCGGACGCGCTTCCAGACGGCGCAGGCCAATTGGCTCGCCGGTCACTTCGCAATATCCGTAGGAACCGTCATCAATGCGGCGCAGCGCGGAATCGATCTTGGAGATCAGTTTGCGCTGACGGTCACGGGTACGCAGCTCAAGAGCCTTGTCGCTCTCTGCTGAAGCGCGATCGACAATATCCGGCAACGAACCTGACTCATCCTGCAAATTATTGATCGTCTGCTTCGCACCGTCGAGGATATCGGCTTTCCAGTTCTCCAGAAGCCGCCGGAAGAAGGCGAGCTGACGCTCGTTCATGAACTCCTCGTCATCCGAGGGGCGATAGTCGTCCGAAAGGTCAACACTCATCGCTTATCACCTTACTCTGTTTGGGGGCGGATATAGACCGCCTAGCGATTCTCTGCAATTCCTGATGCTGTGTAATTTTTGTCAATGTTTTCAGACAATTGAGGCGAAATCATGTAATCTTCATGAGTTTGTCCCTGATCCTCGGCACCTGAAACCGACTATTCCCGTGCAATTTACAGGCCGGGACTTGATCTTTCTGACGACGACGCGCTCTATAAACGCCTGTCTAAAACACAACTGATGCACTGGTTTCAGCGTAGATGGCCCGACGCCGGAAAACTATGGATAAGTCGTCCGGCTGGATGCAGGCAGTAGTGTTCAACTCACTGCTGATCCTCATGCCGGTGATTGCTGCGCAAAGTCTTGCCATGGCATTCTCTGGCGAGAGTTTTTCAGAGTCCCCCACTATTGAATCGATTGATCAGACCCGTCGCAACATTGACGAAACGTTTGCGTCAATCGCCCCCCGCAATGGCGGCGACAAGTACAAATTCTGGCACGACATCGTTGAACGTGAACTGATGGATATGGATGTTGCGGCAGCACGCGGCTTCCTCCTGGCGGCGCCGCAAATGCTTGATCGGGAATCGGTGCGCGAACTCGAAGCTGACTCCAGCGGTGTGAAGCTGGACCGTCCGGATGACCGGATGGCCGCGGCCGCGCTCCGTAAATTACCTCTTGATATCGGCCTGAAGTTCGAAAAGGCACAGGCATCCGCCGGCCCAAGAAACACGCCCTCTTCCACAAGTATCGTGGAGGAAGAAGAGGCCTCCGACGATCCCGCCGATACGCAGGATGCCGATGTGCCAAACGAAGAACCTGAAGTGACCGTATGGGGCAATACGCGACCCTCAGACCGCCGGTTTGTGCTGCTGGGCAGCTTTTCTGATCTCGCCAACAATTCCGAACGCTGGCTGAAGGGCGACCGGGTTGATCCCATTACGCTGAAGATCACGGCGCTCGCCCTGATCGGCGAGGAGGGGTCTGATGGTGTGTCGGACGGCAATGTACGGGCCGCCTCGATCCTGAAGTCCGCGCGCAGGGCACGGCGCATGACACCCGAATTCACCGCTTACATGAAGAGCCGGCTGAATGATGCCCTGCCCGACACTGTGTTGCGACCAGCCCTGGAAGAATCGCTCGGTGAGCTGGCCACGACAAGTGTCCGCGTAGACCGGGTACGGAGTGCTTATCTCAACTCCATTGATGCGGGCGGCCTGCAGCAGCTCGAAAAGGACCTGGCCCAGATCGATCGTATTGGCATGCTGACCAGCACACCGGCGGCCATCACTTTGATTGAACATGTGAAAGACAGTTCAGACTTGCGGCGCGCGCGCTTGCTCGCGGAAGCTGGCGGAGACCGGTCCGTTGCCCTGGTCAAGCAGGATGGTCCTGGCGCGCTGCGGATCGCCGACACCGGAATCAAATGGACGCAACAACTGATGTTGCAGGTGATGGGGCTGACCGCATCCGGTCTCGCCCTGCTCTATGTGATGATTGCGACCTTCCGACGGAACGTCCGGCTGCCGAAGAAGAGCGTAGAGCCCTCCGGCATCTGATCCCTACAGATTGAACGCGCCGCGAATGCCGTCGATCAGAAGCTGTACCGAAAGCGCCGCAAGGATGACGCCCAGGATTCGTGTAAGTGCCCCGGCAACACTCGCGCCCATGAGACGCACCAGCGGCCCGGCAATCAGAAATATCACCAGCGTCAGCAGGAGGTTGAGTCCAATCGCCGACAACACGACCCCCTTCTCGATCCAGTCCGACTTGTCCGACATGTAGAACATGGCGGTTGCAATGGAACCGGGGCCTGCCACCATGGGAATCCCCAGCGGGAATACCGAAATGTCGTCCGGCTCGGGATCGGCGGAGTGCGTACCGAGATGCTCTTCGGCCCGGTGTTCGCGCCGCTCGGTGCGCTTCTCGAACACCATGTCCAGTGCGATCATGAACAGCAGAATGCCGCCAGCCGCCCGAAACGCATCAATGGAAATATGCATTGCGCCGAGCAACCAGGATCCACCAAACGCAAAACCGTAAATGATGATCGTGGCCACGATGATGGACTTCACCGCCATCCTTCGCCGATAGGCGGCGTCGCCGCCCGCCGTAAGCGTCGCAAACACAGGTGCGACCCCCAATGCATCGATCAGCACGAAGAAAGTGACAAATGTCGCGGTAAATAGGGAGAGAAGGTCTGCGCTCATGGGCGCCGACCTAGTCCTTTTGACCCGTTGCGTCGAGGATTTCCTGCACGAGCGGCGCAACGATCACTGAGTCATTCAGGCCTTCAAAGCGGGAAAGGTCTGCGCCGCCAGTCGCGAGCGAGAGCATCATGCGGTGACCGCGCAACCTCTGGAGTAGGCCGTCGGTTCCGCGATGCCCGTCAGCACTGGCGGTACGCCCATTGCCGAGATCGACAACAAGGCCTTCGCCCTGCCCGGCTTCCAATAGCGATATCCCCTCTTCGAGGGAGACCGGCTTGGTGTCGGGGATGGGATCGATACGCATCACACTCCCCATCACTCCGCGCCTCGCGCGTCAGCCGTCATGAGTTTGCGGCAACGGCTCAGCGCGCGATAAAGGCTTGAACTGGCAACATCAGCCGAAATTTCCAAGACTGCATCGCGATCCTCATCGCAATCACACGCCGCAAGCAGCCCGGCCAGAGCTTCCGCGGTCTGCGCATAGGCCGGGCCATCGACCTCTCCCAGCAGATACATTTGCATAATGGCGAAATAGGTGCGGCCTGCCTGAGTGGTCGCATCATTCGGGCGCAAAATATCTTTCTCACGCAGGACACGGGCGCGATTTTCGAGCAGGAGAACGCCGCGCCGATCGCCATTTCTGACAACCGCGCCGTTCACCACGAATGTTTCGCCCGGTTTGAGGGACAGCTTCAATGGCATGGCGTCTGATTCCACTCCTGCAGATTTCGGTAAAATTTGCAGAAAGGCGTTAACGCTTGATTGCGATCCGGTTAGCCGGGTCGAATGAAAACAATCAACTGCACGCTTGGAAGTGTGCCATGCGCCCGTTTCCCATATGCATAGGATCATACGGCCTGCGTCAAATCCGGTCCGTCATGGTCCTCTCGGACAACCCAACCAAACCCGGCGCGGCGCTCATCTGAAGCTTGAGGCACTGCGGCGGCACGCATGGCCATTCCCTTTTACCACACTCACGAAACCGGCAGAAATGATTTCGATGCTGCACTGCGGTGACAGGCCTTTCGCCACGTAAGCGCTTGCTCCTGACTTCCGCGACACTATTGTTGGATCAGACCCAGATGAGGAAGAGTTCATGCGCTTTGAAGGCACCCAGGATTACGTCGCCACCGAAGATTTGAAAGTGGCCGTCAATGCCGCGATCGCTCTGGAGCGTCCGCTCCTGATCAAGGGGGAACCCGGCACCGGCAAAACGGTCCTCGCCATTGAAGTCGCCAAGGCGCTCGGCGCCGAACTCATCGAATGGCATATCAAGTCCACCACCAAGGCGAGCCAGGGTCTTTATGAATATGATGCCGTGTCTCGCCTGCGCGATGGCCAGATGGGCGAAGAGCGCGCCAAGGACGTGGCGAACTACATCAAGAAGGGCAAGCTGTGGGAGGCGTTCACCGCCGAGAAGCGCCCGATCCTGCTGATCGACGAGATCGACAAGGCCGACATCGAATTCCCGAACGATCTTCTGCAGGAACTCGACCGGATGGAGTTCTATGTCTACGAGACCGACCAGACGGTGAAGGCCCTTCAGCGCCCGATCGTGATCATCACATCGAACAATGAGAAAGAACTGCCGGACGCTTTCCTGCGCCGCTGTTTCTTCCACTTCATCAAATTCCCGGACGAAGAGACGATGCAGGAAATCGTCGACGTGCACTTCCCGGACATCAAGAAGAAACTGGTCAAGGACGCGTTGACGACCTTTTACGCCATGCGCGAATTGCCGGGTGTGAAGAAGAAGCCGTCGACATCGGAATTGCTCGACTGGCTCAAACTTCTGATGAATGAGGATATCGACCTCGAAACGCTGCAGGAAACTGACCCGGACCGTCTGACGCCACCGCTTCATGGCGCGCTGCTGAAGAACGAACAGGACGTCGCCTTGTTCGAACGCCTCGCCTTCCTCGCCCGTCGCGGCGACAGCAGCGGAGGCCGCAGGGGCCCGGCTGGCTGACCACAGACCAGTTAAGTCGACCTTTCCGAACATAGAACTCTGGGATAGCACCCCCTAAGGGAGCATTTGCCATCCATCTGAAATTGATACATTGTATCATTTCAGATTTAGGAGGATGCCATGCTAGCTGACGTCAGACGAACGGCGTTCGGATCGGCCTGTATTGCACTGGCCGCATGTGTAAATCATCCAACCTCAATAATGGACCAAGCAACAGCAAACTGCGGAGCGCCCATCGGCTGGGAACAGGTCGCCACCGCAGCAGAAGCCAGAGTACTGATCTTCGGCGAGACCCACGGCACTAATGAAATTCCGGATACTTTTGCCCGCTATGTCTGCGCCGCTTCGGCGCGGGGCGGCAAGACGCTGGTGCTCCTGGAAATTGATGCAAGTTACGCAGACGCATTCGCCGCTGCATCCGATGCCGACGACCCGCGCGCAGAACTTCTCTCCAAAATGTCAAAACATTGGGCCAGTACGGATGGCCGAGCTAGCGAGGCCATATTGGAAATGATGGAATCGCTGATTGAACTGCGCCAGAGCGGGCGGGCCCTTACCATTCGTCCCATGGCTCAAATGGTAGGATGGCCAGAGATGGATTCGCCCGAAAAACTTGCTGCATGGCTCGCCGAACAGCCTCCAACCAAGATACAGCAAATGGGAGAGGACGGATTGGCCGAGATCATTCGCACAGAATCCGAAGGCTTCGATCGCACGATTGTGCTGGTAGGTAACGTCCACGCCAGAAAAGCAGAACTAACAGGGCTACCCGGCGTCCAACTCATGGCCATGCTCGTTCCGGACTCGATTTCCCTGATAGTTCTCCACGACGGGGGAACATCCTGGAGCAAAACCAACGGAGAGGCCCGCATAACGGATGTGTTTAAGACAAACGCGATGAATAATGTGGCCGACTCGATGGCAGTGGGCCCGGAAAAACAACCCGCCTATCCTGGCGATGTGCCGAATTTTGACGGGTATGTATCTGTCGGCGCAATTACCGCATCTTCGCCAGCGATGCCGTCCGCAGAGACACCCTAATAATTCGAGTGTTTCATCGACTCGATGAACTCGTGGCACGCCACTTCAATCAAAGTGAGAAAATTTATGCGTTTCCAGTCACTCGCAATATCAATTGCAAGCTGTCTCTTCATGGCGGCTTGCGCGACCCAAGGCCACCCGGATAGCGGCAGTACGCCCAGCCCCGTCACGATGCATGACGCGGGTGAAGATATTTTTCTTTCTTTGGATGAGGGCGGTGTCTGGCACCCTGCCAGCAAAGGCCGATGTCCCGCTCAATTAGCCGATTTCGAATTTCGCGAGACTTCAGTATTCAATGCGGACGGATCGGATGTGGCCTGCCAATATGGTCGCAGCGATGGCACCACACTCACAGTCTACTTCTATCAGCATGACGACCTGAAGACCGCGCAAAGCGCTGCTCAAGTGGCAGGCGATGCGATCATGCAAGCCTTTCCCCACGCGAACTATCTCAAAGAAGAAAGCCGATCCTGCACCACCCATATCGACCTGATGGCTGGCCTGAGCGATGCCATGATTACGGAGGGAGGCGACACAACGATCGAAGTTGGAAAAACGCCTTGCTTCATGTTCGATATCTCGACAGGCACGGCTGCCGTTGCAACAGACATGATTGGACCTTGGCACTTCAAGATTCGTGCAACGGGCAGTCAAACCGGAGCAGACATCACTGAGCTTCAGATGGCAGTGGCCGAAGTGCTCATTCTGGAACGTAGCAGCATGTCCGGCCAACCCGGCACCTATCTGGGGAAATTGCTTCACCCAAGTGACGAATAAATCGCTGTAACAGCCTGAACGTCCTAATCCGTGCGATCTCGCCGAGCGGCTCTGTCTTTCCCGGCGGATCACGTCTTCGCCGCTGTTCAATCCGAAAAGCAAAGCTTATTGCCGTCCAGGTCCCTGACATAGGCCGAATATCGCGGTCCACGCTGGCCAGGTCGACCTTCGCAAGTGCCACCAAGTTTGATCGCCCGTGCGTGAACCCGTCTGACTTCTTCAGCGCTCCCGACATTGAAGCCAACCATGGTCCCGTTACCGACGCTGGCAGGTTGTTGGTCAAAAGGAAGGGCCACCGCAAATGCGAAGTCTTCGCTCAACCAATAAGTCATCCTGTCTGCCGGAGAAAACTGGTTCAGACCGGCCCCGTCAAGAAGAGGCCCGTAAAAAACCCATGGAAGCGGACATGTCATTTGTTCCGACGACGAAATAGTTCATCTTCATGTTGCGATCTCCTCTACACCTAACTTGTGGCGACTTTGCTTGCGGTTCGTGTTGACCCCCTCCTATTGAGTAATACGACACTTTATGTCGTATTTCTTTTATGGTGAGAACGAACGCGACGAATCGACTGCGACGGTTGGAGTTACTGGCCGTACATTTGAAACAATATGCGCACTGCACGGTCAAAGACCTGGCACACCAACACGGGGTGAGCGAGCGAACCATAACGCGGGACCTGTCCCTCATGCGGGACCAAGGCATGCAGATTGACGCAGACCGAGGGCGTGGCGGTGGCGTGCGCCTAAACCGAGAATGGGGTGTCGGCCGGATAAACCTCACTTATATTGAGGCCGTCGACCTGTTGATTAGCATAGCCGTCGCAGAGCGGATGAACTCACCCATGTTTCTGGCAAATCTCGACTCAGTCAGGCGGCAACTGGTGGCCTCTTTCTCACCTGCAAAGCGCGAGGATATAGATCGTCTCAAATCCAGAATCCTGGTGGGTGTCACAGCGTCGACTTACGTCCAAGCAAGTGTCAAAGCTCCACCGAAAGCTGTCGTTCACGCTCTGCATCAAGCGTTCGTTGATCAGGAAACGCTGGAAATAGGATATCATCGAGAAGATGGCGTAACCTCTAAGCGACTGATTGAACCGCACTATCTCTTGTTGAAATATCCGGTCTGGTACGTTGTTGCGTTCGACCATATGCGCGATTCACCCCGCACATTCCGTTGCGACCGGATGCTCGCGGCAGCAATCACTGGCAAACGCTTCAAACTGCTATCAAAGGACAAGTTCCCACTGTCACTGCAGGGAAACGAGTTCATCATGTGATCGGCATGTAAGGCCGGGACGTCCCATGACGAGAAAGCGACACATCTAGTCCTGCGTGATGTCGCCCAGCGGCTCTGCCTTTGCCCGGCGGTTTACGTCTTCGCGGCTTTTCAGAAAGTCGGCCATCTTGGTCTTGTCCTGGCGTTCGTCGAACCAGGTTTTCCAGGCAAGCGTCATCCAGGCCGCGTGGAAGGCCAGTCCAAAGACGATGGAGACAAGTCCCGGAATAGGTCCGATATGCGCACGACGGACGAACTCGCCGAGCGTCAGCACATCCGTGGGGTGGATGGCGATCTTGGCGAAATAGGCTGCGCCCTGAATGGCGAAGATCCAGCCATAATTACGGCGCAGACGCCGCCCGATCGCGCGGGGCATTGATATTCGGTATTGCGGCTTTTCGTAATCATCCGACAGCGCCGTGCCCCGGTCGAGCGGAATGCGAGCCCCTTTCCCGCGCAACATCGGTACGTAAAACGCGATCTCAAGCACACGCGCCCGGAAGCGCCACACATAGAAGAAACGGTAGCGACGCGCCTCGAGTATCAGGAACATGATGCACAGCGCGCCGACGAGTACGATCGGAAAGGGAGAGGCACGATCACTGGCAAATGAGACGGATAGACCGATGCCGGTGGAGATCACGGCCCAGTTGGTGGTCTGGTCGAGACGTTGTCGCCAAATGGTCGAGCGATAGACTTCGGCGCGATAGAGGTGCGCCAACGCGCCGACCTCCTTGCTGCCAACAATAGCTTCTGGCGGGTCGCCGTCCGGATCTTCGGAGAATTCGATATCGCTCATTTTGGCATTCTATGGCGGGAGTCTCCGCCCCGCCAAGAGGCAAAGCGCCCCGGACTCAGCTGTCCTCGTTCAATGATGCCTGTTTTTCGTCGCGCATTGTCCTCAATGGGATCGGCACAGACTCTTCTCGGAAAGACAGGGTCGATTGAGGGAACGGTATGGTAATGCCAGCCTCATCCAGTGCATCCTTCACGGCAAAGGCGACTTCATCATAAGTTTCCCGTTGCTCTGCCGGGCGGCTGCCGGACCACCAGAGCAGCTTGAAGTCTATTGAGGAGCCGCCGAAGGAGACGCATTGCACGTCCTTGGTCTCGGATTGTTTTACGGTCTCGCAAGCCTCAAGCGCCTCTTGCAGTACCGCTTTCGCCTGACGCATATCGGTGTCGTAATCGACGCCAACAACCAGTTCCTGACGTTTCAACCCGCGATCTGTCTCAATATTCACGGGGTTCTTGAAGAGATAGGAATTTGGTACGATCACCAATTCGCCGTCGGTCTCTCGTACATGAGTTTCGCGGATGAGAATATTTTCTACCCGACCGTAGACGTCCTCGCATTCGATCACGTCGCCAATGCGCAGCTTTTCCCGGCCAAGGATAATGACGCCAGCGAGAAAATTCTCGAAGACATCCTTGAACGCGAAGCCGATCGCCACGGAGGTCAATCCAAGGCCGGCAATAATGTCGGAGGGAGACACAGACGGAAAGATGACCGTCATCGCAATGGCGACGCCGACAATCCACGCGGCAATGGAAATGAGATTTCGTGCCAGCGTGATTAGCGCGTCGCGCACATGAGCGCGCGTCATGGCAGCGGATACGATAGCCCGCACGACGCGACCCGCGATCAGCGTCACGACGAGTATCGCCAACGCAATGGTCAGGTTCGGCAAGCTTTTAAAGAAGGCGGAAGCCATGCTTTCGACTTCAGTCTTCAAATCCTCAATGGGAGTAAATTCCATGGGCTTTCAACGCGCTGACAAGCCTCGAGTTCCCGCTAGGGGCAATAACCCCTCTGAAGGATGGCACCATAGCCCTCCAGCGCGGTACGAACATGGTGGGTGTCATCTGCATCCGCCTCACGCCGGATACGACTGGCCAGGACACCGGCATTTCCCGTAATCCGATGTCGCCACAACGCATAGCGCAGCGAGTCCGGATCCGCCGTCAGCGCGACCGCGCGATCAAACTCCGCCAAGTCGCAGGCCTCCATGGCAAGTTCAGCCAACGCATATCCGAAGTCTGCCTGTTCGAACGACCGGTCGAGCCCGGACGCGCGCTGGCGTGGCCCAGCCAGCTCGTACATTGTCTCGATCACGCGGCGTCGTACCGTCTCATTCGGAGCCAGACGCGCACCGGCGGCCATGATCTCGGGCCTGCCAATATTGAAGGGGCGCCCTCCAGAACGGGCATCCTGGAGAAAAGCATCCCAGTCGCCCTCGGCCAGCGCCATCCGGGCTTTCTCCGTCGCATAAGGCGTGTCAGTCGTTTGGCGCGGCTCAGGCACCGCGAGTCGAGATCTCCAAGCGCGTTTCAACGCAACATCACGGCTCATGGAAACGACTTCCAGAAAGGGCCGCGCCAACCGAGTCTGTTTGTCTGACGGCAGAACAGAGGCAGCTGACCATATCGCGTCGAGCATGCAGGCTGTCTCTTCAGCCCCCTCGCAAGACTGGCCGTCCAGCGCATTTGCGGGCCCCGTCTCAAACAAGGTGAGGCCAATCAAGACTACTACGATCATCGCTTTCATGGGGACTGATTAGCAAATCCAGCTGAACCGAGCATGAGTGCGTCACTCAAGAAGCCACCACCCGCAGGCGGGTAAAATGTTGGTCCCAACCCTTGTCATGGCTTGTAAGCATATCGAACACGTCGCCGGCGAACGCCTCAAAGCCGGAGTGAACAAGCGTGAGTTTCGTCCCGCCGAAGGCCTCTTCCAGCTGCCACGCCACTTCAGTTTCATGGCCACCGAGAAAAGCGTGCGTAAAGGTGTAGACCAGCCTGTGCGGCGGTTCGGACACGAGAACCCGTCCCCAGCACATCTTCGGATCCGGTTTATCCTTGTTCTCTCGCAGCAAGGCGTAGTCCTGGCCTGCGTCCAGCATTTTATCGGATTCATGGAACCAGCGGGCGAGCTTGTCAGGCTCGACGAGATAAGTCCAGACGCGCTCCGGCGCGGCATTGATGAAAATAGTTTTTGTAAGTGTGGCGTCAGTCATCGGATCCCTCCACAGCCTGTTTCAGTTTGGCGAGCTTGTCGTCCCAGAACTGACTGAAGAAGGTCAGCCATTCCGCAACGGGTTTCAGTCCTTCCGGATTGAGTCGATTGATCGCTTCCCTGCCTTGGCGCTCGACCATGATGAGATCGGCCGACTCCAGTTGAGCAAGGTGTTTGGATACCGCTGGCCGGCTCATCTCGAACTGGCTGGCAATATCAGAGACGCGCAATTCACCGTCCGCCAGCATCGACATGATCTGTCGGCGGGTTGGATCAGCAATGGCGCGGAAGACATCTTCGTCAGACATATTATGAAACCTTTCAGTTTCCCTTTATAGGGAACCAAATGGTTTCACGTCAAGTCGTCAATTTGCTTTTCCCAGCGTCATCTTGGACATGAGGACTTCGCGACGCTATCTTCAGGGTCAACCCAATCGAAGAGACCCGCCCATGTTCCTGAACTTCTTCAATGAGCTGCGCGAAGCCAAAGTGCCCGTCACCCTGAAGGAATACCTTCTGTTGATGGAGGCGATGGACAAACAGGTCATCGATATGGACGTGGAGGATTTCTATTACCTCTCCCGCGCCGCGCTGGTGAAGGACGAGCGCAATATCGACAAATTCGACAAGGTCTTTGGCCATGCCTTCAAGGGGCTCGACAGTCTGGCCGACGCAGTGGACGTCGAAGACATTCCCGAGGAATGGCTGCGCAAGATGTCCGAGAAATTCCTCAGCAAGGAAGAAATGGACGAAATCGAAGCCATGGGCGGCTTCGAAAAACTGATGGAAACGCTGCAAAAACGTCTCGACGAGCAGAAGAAGCGACATGAGGGCGGCAATAAATGGATCGGCACCGGCGGCACCTCGCCCTTCGGCGCGAATGGCTACAATCCTGAAGGCGTCCGCATTGGGCAGGAGAAATCCCGTCACCGCCGCGCCGTGAAAGTATGGGACAAGCGCGAATTCAAGAATTACGATGATTCCGTCGAACTCGGTACACGGAACATCAAGGTCGCCATGAAGCGGCTGCGCAAATGGGCACGCAAAGGCGCGCCGGATGAACTCGACCTTGACCAGACGATCCGCAACACTGCGCGCAAAGGCTATCTCGACATCGAGATGCGCGCGGAAAAGCGCAACACGGTATCGGTCCTGCTGCTGCTCGACGTGGGCGGATCAATGGACCCGTATGTCCGCATCATGGAAGAACTCTTTTCGGCGGCTCGGTCCGAGATCAAAAATCTTGAATATTATTACTTTCACAACTGCCCCTATGAAGGGCTGTGGAAGGACAATCGCCGCCGTATGAACAATCGCATTCCCACTTGGGATGTCCTGAATAAATACCCAAGCGACTACAAGGTCATCGTCGTTGGCGACGCCACGATGAGCCCGTATGAGATCACCTATTCCGGCGGCTCGGTGGAGCATTGGAATGAGGAAGCTGGCGGCATCTGGATTCAGCGCTTTGTTGAACGCTATCCGAACCTTGTCTGGTTGAACCCGGTCAAGGAAGGCGCTTGGGAATATACTGGTTCCATCAAGCTGATCCGGGAACTGATTGGTGACCACCGCATGTTTGAACTTACGCTGGATGGTCTTGACGAGGCCATGAAGGAACTCAGCCGCTAGGGCTTACCAGCCTCCACCACCACCGCCACCGCCGCCGCCTCCAGAAAAGCCGCCACCTCCGCTGCCCGAGGAGCTGGAGCTTTGTGGCAGAGAGCTGCTGACGCCCGTACTCATGCTCGACATGATGGCATCATTCATGCCACCGACACTGCCGAAAGAGCGACTGCCGAAATGTCCCCATGCCGGCGAATAGTTGGCGGCCTCGGTGGGCAGCGTCTTCTCAAAATACTTCGTCCACGGCTTTTCCACATCGAGCGCCACAGCATAAGGCAGGAACCGTTCGTAGCGCTCAACGCTCATCGGAGGTGGGGCATCACTGCCAACCTCCACTGAATTCATCTGCCACTTCTCGGCTTTCTCCATATACAGTTTGAAGCCTTCAATCTCTGTTCGCACCTTCTGACCCTTGGGCGTTGGCGCTGGCATCAGATACATGAAGAGTCCATTCATGGCCGCCATCGCCAGGATGATGACCATATGCCACCATGACCAGTTGATGGTTTGGGAAACGGCCAGCGCAATGCCGGCAATCGTCAGCACAACAGCGCCCAACGTATAGCCGAGGTTCCAGCGGAAGTACGCCTTCCCATATTTCCGGGAAATCGACTTTCGGAACAGGGAATATGCTGTGGTGAAGCTTGCATCATACTTGCCGCCCAGCGTGCGTGTCCCCGCGCCATCAAACAGATCGTCGTCAAGCTGCTTCTCGTCAGCTGACAGGGTCGCGGACACGCCGGACTTCCGAGTCAGAACGGTTGACTTCTTTTCAGACGCATCGATATCGACGAGGCCTTTCGCGCCCATACTGATAAGCGTGGAGATCAGGGCGCCATGCCCGCGCAGCCCGCGATAGTAGATGTGGTGCACAGCGGCAGGGGACAAACCTTTCGGCGGCTCATACCGCGCAAAGACCGGATCCTTGGGTGGGTCCTCGCCGACCTTGCGGAAACTGCGCGTCAGGAAGGTAAGTACGCCCAGAAACGAGGCGATCAGCAAACCAAGCGACCCGTAGCGGAACCACCAGAGCGTACCCTTGTCCGACAGGGACAGAGGCTCGATCACTCCCTTTTCCAGCCCGAGCGATACGGTCATCCCCTCCCCCGGCAGAAAACCTCGCGTGGCTTCAAACACATGCGCTCCACCACTTTGGCGGTAGGCGTAGTCGCTGCCTACATCGCCAAACCCGCCGGTATACGCGTCCTGCGATACAGTACGCGCGTCTTCTGGCAGGGTGATGCGCACTGCAGACTGATCAATCGGGAACAGCCAGTAATTGCCGGTCACATTCCAAAAGAGCTCGTCATGGGTTTCGAAATAGCGAATCTGGTTCTTCACCTCATACTCGATTTCGTAAGTATGGCTACCATGCTGCAGAAACACGTCGGCATCGCCAATCCGGATACGGAAGGCATTGCCATCCCGCTCGACTGAGTAAGGCTCGCGACGTCCATCTCGGGTCACGCGCCTGACATCATATTGGTATGGCAGCTTGTCGCCCGTCAGCCCTTCGTCATCGGCATAGTATCGAGGCAGGTCGCGGAAGATGCCACGCCGGATACGTGTGCCCTCGGAGGTGACCTGAATTGTCTCGGACACCTCGATGTCGCCATCAGTCTCCACGGAGATCGAAACATCGAAACTGTCGATCTTTTCTTCGGCCACCGCACCGAATACGAACAGGCACCCCATCAAGGACAGGAGCAACGCGCGAACGTTCATGAAACGCCTCCCATGTCGATCTCTGGCAATGCCCGATCGGCCATGTCCACTTCGAAATAGGCGCGTTGCCGAAACCCGAGCGGGCCGGCCACCAGGTTGGCCGGAAAACTCTGAACACTCGTGTTCAACTCGCGCACGGCACCATTGTAGAAGCGGCGCGCCATTTCAATCTTGTCCTCGGTGTCTGACAATTCTCTCTGCAGTTCGAGAAAGTTGCCGCTGGCTTTCATGTCCGGATAGTCTTCGGCAATGGCCATCAGGCGCGCGACTGGTTGGGACAGGGCGCTCTCTGCCGCACCCCGACTGGCGAGATCGTCCCCCGCTGCCATAGCCTGCGCGCGCTTTTCCGTAACTTCTACAAAGAGGTCTCGCTCGTGCGCGGCATAGCCTTTGACCGTGGTCACGAGTTGGGGAATCAGATTGGCGCGTCGTTTCAGCTGCACATCAATATCCGACCAGCCATTGTCCGCCATCTGTGATCGACTGACGAGCCGGTTGTATATCAGGACACCAGTCACAATCAGGACGGCCACGAAGCCGAGTAAGAGATAGGTCAGCACGTCGAAGGCCTCCGAGTTGGTCTCCTTTATCCTTAACTGCGCTTTCGGGCGCTGTTAAGGCTGGCCACCGCCATGCCGGGCGCGCCAGTCCTCGCGAGTCATCTCCCAGACCAGGGACCTGCGCGATGTTCCGTCTGGTCGCACGCTCACGATTTCCCCCATGCGGGCAAAACCCAGCCCATCCAGCATGCGCTGGGTCGGGATGTTTTCGAGGCTGGCCGTCTCGCACAGCAGATCGAGATCCAGCGCCTCAAACATCCAGTTGAAGCTCGCGATGGCGCCGCGCGTTCCCTGACCCTTGGCGTGCTGCGACGGGTGCAACGCGCCGCCGAGCTCACCCGCCGCCAAGTCTGGCCAGACCTGCACGTCGCTGTATCCGAGGATTTGCCCATCTTCGGCTGCACGGACGAACAGGAGGCCAGTGCCCGCTTCGCGCTCTTCGAGGTGCTGTTCGATGAACGCGCAGGTGCTTGCCTCGGTAAGGGGGCGCGGCAGCGTGTAGATCGGCGCATGCACGGCGGGGTCCGACAACAGCGCAAAGAGACTCGCCGCGTCTGCGGGAACGGCAATTCGGGAAGTATTGGGTTGGTCTGCCAATGTCTCTGTTACGCGCAAACCCGCACGAATACCTTCGGCCCGCTCGGGCGATACATTCCGCCGCGTAATCGGAATAGAGTCGGTCATGCGAAAGACTGGGCCACAGGCGGACAGGTGCGACAAGAGCTCACGCGGCGATAAACCCCTGTCATTATGGGCATAAACACATTGACCGCCCCCCCGGCTGCGGCCAGATGCGCGCATGACTGACTCTGCACCTGCCACTCGGCGCCATGGCAAGAACGCCTTCATGTTCGTGATCATAACGGTCGCGATCGACATGCTGGCTTTTGGCCTGATTATTCCTGTCGTGCCGACACTGGTGCAGGAACTTGGCAATATCTCAGCCGAACGCGCCACGCTCTATATAGGCGGGCTGGGCACGACATATGCCTTCATGAACTTTCTGTTCGGACCGATGCTTGGGGCATTGTCGGATCGGTTTGGACGCCGGCCCGTACTCCTCGCCTCGATCGCAACGCTCTCTATCGATTTCCTGATTATGGGTTTTGCAAATTCGATCTGGTTGCTTTTCCTCGGGCGCGCCCTTTCGGGAATTTCCGGCGCAACTTATTCAACGGCCAATGCTTACATTGCCGATGTCACTGAACCGGAAAATCGCGGCAAAGCCTTTGGCATGGTCGGTGCCGCTTTCGGCTTTGGTTTCATCTTTGGCCCGGTCATGGGGGGTATCCTGGGTGAATTCGATCCACGCGCGCCTTTCTTTGCTGCTGCGGCGCTGGCCTTGTTGAACTTCTGCTATGGCTTCTTTGTCCTCCCGGAATCGCTGGAGGAAGAACACCGCCGTCCGTTTGTCCCGTCCCGTTCCAATCCGTTCGGAGCCGTAAAGCATTTCTCGAAACTGCCGCATGTATCCTGGTTTCTCGTTTCGGCAGGCGTGTTTTTCCTCGCCCACACGGTATACCCATCGACTTGGCCGATTCATGGCGAGATCCGATATGACTGGTCCCCGAAGGAAATCGGCTTGTCGCTTGGCTTGGTGGGGCTCGGCGCCGCTGTCGTCCAGGCCGGGCTGATCGGAATCGCGCTGAAACGCTTCGGTGCAGTAAGGACGACGCTCTACGGGATTATCATCAATGCGCTCGCCTTGTTCGCCTATGCGTTTGCCGGGCTCGGCTGGGTCGTTTTCCTGATCATCCCGTTAGGAGCACTTGGCGGGGTAGCCAGCCCGACCTTGAACTCCCTCATGTCCACTGTCACGCCCAAGAACGCCCAGGGAGAATTGCAAGGAGCGTCAGCCAGCCTGAACTCCTTCGCCATGATATTCGGCCCCATGATCATGGCTGGCGCACTGTTCTATTTCACCGAACCCGGCACACCGTTACACTTTCCAGGCGCGGCGTTTCTGTTAGCAGGCATTCTGACGGCGTTTTCGATTATACCCTTCCTGCGAGGGGTCGAGGCCAACAAGGAAAAGCTTCCAATAGACGAATAAAGCCGACCCACAGCGGAGCCGGCTTCATCGTGAATTTCGGTATGGATCAGCCTTTCGGCTTCATGACCAAGCCAGCGAGGATGCCGACAATTCCGCCCCCCACGCCGCCTTCCAGCAGTGTATTGATTATATTCATGGGTGAGGTTGAACTGGCCGCGGCATCGCCCAGAACCTGAATATTGGCTGCATCCAGTCCGTAGTGCGCACCAATGCCACCGATAATTCCGCCGATCAGTCCACCTGTGCCGCCACCGCCGGTTAGCCGTGAAACCAGCGGGCCGATCACCAGACCCCCAATAGCACTCAGGATGAGTGGTATAATGTTTTCCATAATTTGCCCTCCCTTAGGCATTTTGGGGGGCTCTGACGACCCCTCCAATCGGAAGGAAATCGTCTTTCGGACACAAGGTCCAGAAAATTTACCACAAATGAGAGTGTTGCAACTGCGAGAGACTGCGGGCAAAGACCGCTCATATGAGCGTCTCACGCCCCGCCCTCTTCCTTGATCGCGACGGCGTGATTAACGTCGACAAAGGGTATGTCAGCCGGATCGAGGATTTCGAATGGGTTTCAGGCGCCGCCGAGGCCATCGCCGCGTTTAACGCGCGCAACTGGTTCGTTTTCGTGGTTACCAATCAATCTGGTATCGCCCGCAACTATTACACAGAAGCCGACATGCACACACTGCATGAGTGGATGCTGGACGAACTGGCCCAGCAGGGCGCGCGCATCGACCGGATCTATCACTGCCCCTTCCACGAGGAAGGGGAAAATCCAGCTTACCGAAAGGCCAGTTTCAACCGGAAACCCAATCCCGGCATGCTACTGGCCGCGATGTCCGAGTTTCCAGTCAAACGAGAGCAGAGTTTTCTCATCGGTGACAAGGAAACCGACATCGCCGCCGCGCGCGCGGCGGGCGTAGCCGGTTTCTTGTTCCGTGATGGAAATCTCGCTGAATTTGCCGAATGGACCCTCGCAGGTTTTGAAGACGGCAATCGCGGGTAGGAAAAGGGTCGCCCCGAGTTCCGTTTACGCAAAGGTAAGGCTGGCTTTGCGGTTATCACCTGATTAGTGTGCGGCGCAACAACGACGCTCATTTTGGAGGAAAGCACATGCGCGAAGCCGTTATTGTATCCTATGCCCGTACCGGCATGGCAAAAGCCAACCGGGGATCACTCAACAATACGCACGGGATTACCATGGCCGGAACGGCCATCAAAGGCGCACTTGATCGTGCAGGCATCGAGGCCGGCCTGGTTGAAGACGTTTTCCTCGGCTGTGCGCAGCCTGAAGGCGCGACCGGACACAATGTGGCCCGCAACGCCGCACTCTGGGCTGGCTGCCCGTCCACGACGTCCGGTGCCACGATCAACCGTTTCTGTTCGTCCGGCCTGCAGGCGATTGCCAATGCCGCCCACACGGTCATCAACGAAGGCGCGCCCGTTGCCATCGGCGGCGGTGTTGAATCCCTGTCCCTCGTCTCCCGCAGTGGCCACATGAACTTGCACCGCTACACCGAAGACGAACTGATGAAGAAGTGGCCTGCCATCTGGATGACCATGATCGAGACCGCTGAAATCGTCGCTGACCGTTATGGCGTCAGCCGCGAATACCAAGATGAGTACTCCGCTGAATCCCAGAAGCGCACCGCCGCGTTCCAGGAAAAAGGCTACATGGCCGAGGAAATCGTGCCGCTGAAGACCACAATGAAACTGGTCAACAAGGAAACCGGCGAAGAGACGCTGCAGGAAGTCGTATGTGATCGCGACGAGTGCAATCGCCCGGGCACGACGTTTGAAAGCCTTTCCGGCCTGAAGCCGGTCTTCTCTGGCGGCATGGTCGTCAAGGAAGGCAAATACGTCACCGCAGGTAACGCGTCCCAGCTGTCAGACGGCTCCGCAGCCGTTGTCGTGATGGAAGCCAAGGAAGCCGAGAAGCGCGGCCTCAAGCCGCTCGGCCGTTTCGTCGGCTTCAACGTCGCTGGCTGTGATCCGGATGAAATGGGTATCGGTCCAGTGTTCGCTGTGCCACGCCTGCTGGAGCGCCACGGCCTGAAGGTTGACGACATTGACCTCTGGGAACTGAACGAAGCCTTCGCCTCGCAGTGCCTCTACAGCCGCGATCGTCTCGGCATCGACCCAGAAAAGTACAACGTCAATGGCGGCTCGATCTCCATCGGTCACCCATTCGGCATGACCGGCGCACGCTGCACAGGCTCGCTGCTTATGGAAGGCCAGCGCCGCGGAGCAAAATATGGCGTCGTCACCATGTGTATCGGTGGCGGCATGGGCGCAGCAGGTCTCTTCGAGATCTTCAGCTGATCCCCGTCAACTTGAACGCAGTGAACGCCCCGAACTTCGGTTCGGGGCGTTTTCCTTTTGGGGACAAGACCTTATGTTGAACGTCACCGACAAATCCGACCAGGGGCCATCATGATCCGTCACTTCTTTTCCGCCGCCAGCCTGATCGTCCTTGTCGCTTGTGGGCCTGGCGCAGATAAAGCCGACCATGGCGTCAGCACGGATCCGAACGCTGCAACAGGCTTCATCATTTCCAACACGGTCGCACCGGAAACCGCCACGGTGCGCGAAGGCGAGACCATCGCGCGCGACGCTGACGGCCGCCCCTACAATTACGCCCTTTTGGGCCAGCCCCTGCCCGCCCTGTCAGGCAAGTTGGCAGACGGCTCCGTTTTTGACCCGGCCTCGCTGGAAGGTACGTGGAACGTGATTGATATCTGGGGCATATGGTGCGGGGACTGTATGGCAGACGCGCCCTATGTGGCCGCGCTGGTCACCGCAATAGACCAGGACCCTGATCTCGGCTTCCTGTCCATTCACACGCCGGCAAACGCCAATCGTGCGACGCCGACTGACATGTACGGAAAATATGGTTCGGTCAGCGCCTATTTCGACGACAAGGGATATTCCTATCCGACCTTGCTGGATGAAGACGCCAGCCTCAGGTCTGCTTTGGAAATCAGGTGGACACCTTCCTATCTCCTCGTTGATCCAACCGGGATTGTGCGCGGCTTCCGGACAGATCTGTCTGTCGCTGATGGAGAGCCGGTGAAAGACTTTCTGAAAGACGTGGCCAGGGTCAAATCCTCGGTCAAGGCGGGACAGACCCCGCCAGCGTTTCAGCCCGTTATCGGCCCGCAAGGTGTGATGGGCATAACTGGCGCGACGCCATTCAATACCAACGCCATTCGCGCCGCGTTTCCAGATCAGGAGATCGTGCCAGGCGAGATGGTCGCCGAAGGCGATACCTACCCGGTCTTTCAGGTGATGACCCAGTCAGACACGGCACCAATGTTCACTGTGGAGCCCGACTGGTCCAGGGGACATGTTTACCGGGTGTCGACCACCCACTCGAACGTCACAGGGCCAGGCGGCGAACAGATCGGTACGTATCGGCTTAGCCAATTGACGGAGCAAGCGCGATCGACTTGCTTTGACGGGGTGGATGAGTCGGCAAATCTTCTGATTTGCAATGACTTGGACAACGGTGTGCGATTTCAACGCGTTTTCGAACCTCTGGACGATGGAGCTGATGCGGTTCTGACTGGCATGGCCTACTATCCAGCTCGCCCTGACGCGATGGATTAACTTAGCGGAAAGCCTAACCTGCCGGATTTCGCGTCATTTCATCGATTTTGATGGAACAGGGCGTTTGATCATTCGCCTGCCAGCTTGTAACTGTTAGGAAAAGCGTTCTGGATAAACGGAAAGGCGGGTCTTGATGCTGCATCCATCCACCAAACGGCTGATAGACAAGCTCGGCGACATGACACGTCGACAGAAGGTAACGTGGCAGGAAGCCGAAAACGGCCAAATGACCCACGACACTGAAGGCTATCGAGTCACGCTGACGCCTGACCCTTACGGCGTCTTGCTCACAGATGCGCAAGGCCGGGAAATAGAGACCTGCAGCCCGTCCGACTTCAATGATGAACTTGATGCCGACGGCCGCCCTTACGCAATGTTCGTCGAGGAGCTCTACCGGGAGGCCAAGCGCCATGCACGCGGCGCAGAAGAGGCGATCAGTGCGGTGCTGGCCGGACTGACTGCTGCAGAGACAGGCGTCAGCGATGAACCTGCCGATCTGATCGACGATGCTGACGAGGAGGTATCTCCTGAGGCGTCAGGAGAGGATGCGGTCGAGGATCCATTGGATGACAGCTCCCCGCTGGAACCGGAAGCCTATCTGGAAATGGACAGTCAGTCCGACATAACATCAGCGGTCGCGTCTCTTGCGAGCCAGGTAAATACACCTTTGGAAGCCCAACCGGTTGAACATGAAGCCCCTGAAGAAATCAGCGAAGACACGCTGGAGTCTCCGATAGCATCACGGGGCGACCAACAGATGCCGTCCGAAGATGAAATCCTGACCGATGAAAACACGGGCATCTCTCTCGAAGAGGCTGTTGCTGACTCGGCTCATGAGGTAAATACTGTCGAAGACGCAGAACCCACCGAAGAAGCCACGCCTGAAGCCGAAGCCTCCATGTCGCCAATCATGGGTTACGGTGTCTCGTCACCAGATGCGCCAGCCGCGATGGAGCCTGTCGATGAACCGGGGCCACTACACGAACCAGCCGCAGGCTATACACCGACGGGTTATACGGAAATCGAACCGGAAGATGCCTCGACTGCGGAAGCAGACGCGCCGCAATTCATGGGCAAAGTCGACTCCGAAGCTACGGATGAGGCCGACACCTACACACCTGCCTTTGCGGATGTCAGCGACAGTGCGCCGAACCATGCCCAGGCTGAGCCATTTGGCAGTTTCACTCCAGAACCGGAGCCAGAAATAGCACCCTACACGCCCGAAGTTGCGACGATCGACGCGACGAGTGGAACGGAGGAAACGGCGGGTGAGCCGTCGCCTGCCCCGCAGGACAACTCCCCCCCCTCCCATAGTTTCCTTACAGGTGGGTATGGTGGCGGGCTAGATGACTACGCGCCTGAGTCTGACACTGCACAAGCACATTCGGAAATGGAATCTTCGGAACCGCCTGAAGTAGAACCTCAATTGGAAGCTGCTCCAGCACCTGAGATCACCCCGCAGCCGCCTCAATCCTTCAGCCTTTCGGGAATTGGGAACCGGCAGGCTCCCGTCGAAGCACCAGCTCCGCTGGACGCGACCGACTCAGTTGAGCCGGTGAGCGCCCCGCAAGTCGTGATCGACGCTACTCATGACCAGCCTTGGCCCGGAGCAGAATCGGACGACTCTGACGAGCATGCATCCGCCGTGGAGATGCATTTCGAGGTGCCCGAGCCGCACGCAGAGCCCGAAGTAGAGGTCGCACCAGAGCCCGACTTCATTGTGGATACTCCGACCGAACCGGCTGAAACCTTAGCCAGCGAAGAAGAGACTCAAACCTCCGAAGACGCAGCGCCACGCCCGGTCAAGCGGTTCAATCCCTGGAACTGACCACTAACCGCGCCAGAAGCGTCGGGTCAGAACCACAAATACAGCCACGAACTCGAGCCGCCCTAGCAGCATGGCAATGGCGCAAACCCATTTGGCGAAGTCAGGCAATAACTGGAATGTGCCGGATGGACCGATCATGGGGCCAAGCCCCGGTCCGACATTTGACACGCTGGTAGCGGCACCCGAAATGGCCGTCAGCGCGTCCACGCCGGTCAGGCTGATTAGTGCAGCGGCGACGAGGAAAGTCAGCAGGTAGAGGCTGATAAACACCATAACCGACTGCAGGACTTCTTCATCCACCGTCTTGCCGGCATACCGGATAGGCGTGCGACGGTGCGGTTGGATCATGCGCTGCGAATAGGCAACGATCGTCTTGGCGGCGATTTCCAACCGGAACATCTTCAGCCCACATGCCGCCGAGCCCGCACACCCTCCGACAAAGGTGGCCCCCAAGAATATGACCATTACGGGCTGCCCCCAAGTGTCATAAGGCGCCGAAGCATAACCGGTGCCGGTCATGATCGAGATGATATTGAACAGGGCTTCCTTAAAGCCGTGAAAGATATGGTCGAACACTGGTGGATCAACAACGGCCTCGTGGTAGACGACAATGATGATCGAAAAGATCAATGCCAGTGCCAGATAGAGGCGCGGTTGCGGATCGGCGAGCATCGGCCGAATGCGACCTTGAAGCATCAGCATCGCCAACAGGCTGAATGGCAGGCCCGCAATGAACATGAAGAGCGTGGCGACATACGGCGCATTGGTGTCACTGAAATAGCCGAACGAGGCGTCATGCGTCGAATACCCCCCCGCCGACATGGTCGTCATCGCGTGAGTGATGGCGTCAAACCAATCCATACCAGTGAGATAATAGAGCAAGGCACAGAGCATTGAGATCAGCAGGTAAGTGAAACCCAGATACGCCGCGATGTCGGTGATGCGCGGCAGGAATTTGCCCGACATGTCGGAGCTTTCCAATTCAAACAACTGCATCCCGCCAACCCGCAGCTGGGGCAGGATGGCGATGGCCGTCACGATGATGCCAATCCCCCCAATCCATTGCAGGATGGCCCGCCACAGCAAGAGACCACGCGGCATGCTGTCGAGCCCCGTCAAGACAGTCGCGCCGGTCGTGGTTAGACCGGAAACAGTCTCGAACAGGGAATCCGTCACTGTCATGCCCGACGCCAGGAATGGAATGGATGCAATCATCGGCAGGAACACCCAGACCAATACGGTCAGGAGAAATCCTTCGCGCTGTCCGGTGCGTTCAATGTCGCCGCGCGACAAGACCCACATGCATGATCCGATCAGGATCGAACCGAAAGCAGACACCTCAAACACATAGGTTTCCGCCCGCCCATCGGCGGAATCGATCAATGCACAGGGGATCATCGCCGCACCCAGAAGGACGGTCATGATGCCGAGAGCAAGAAAGAGAGGACGAAGCTGCATGTCTGGAGGGCAAGATACGCTGCAATTCCTGCTGAGGTGTCAACGCGTTACGTGGTTAAGCAGTATGCACCAAGGATGCGATCTGGGCAGAAACTGAGGGCTTCCCATGGACTCCTGACGGTAGAACCGGGCCATGTGTGGCCTGTGCCGGGGCAACTATGCCATTTTCGCGCCAAGTCCAAGGGCAGACGCCGGTTGACGGGATCGTCCGCAAGGGCCTAAACGCCCCTTCGTTACATTTGCAACCGATGACTCTCTCATGTTCGATCATTCCTCCTTCGATGCCCATGAGGGTGTCCACATGTTTCACGACGCTGACAGCGGTCTGAAAGCGATTATCGCTGTCCATTCATCGGCCTTGGGGCCCGCGGCAGGTGGCTGCCGCATGTGGAACTACGACACTGGTGAAGCCATGTTGCGGGATGCCCTGCGGCTCAGCCATGGAATGAGCTACAAGAATGCCATGGCAGACCTTCCCCTCGGCGGAGGCAAGGCGGTCATCTGGGGCGATGCGAAAGCCGACAAGTCACCAGAATTGTTCCGGGCGTTCGGACGCGCGGTCGAGAGTCTGAAAGGCCAGTACATCACCGCCGAAGATGTCGGCATCAGCGTCTCCGACATGCAAATCGTGCGCGAGGAAACGCCACATGTCGCCGGGCTTGATGAGGGCGATGCCGCCAGCGGAGATCCATCTCCGATAACAGCAATGGGCATATATCTGGGCATTCTCGAAACCGCGAAGCGCGCGCTTGGAACTGATGACCTTACCGGCCGCACGATTGCTGTTCAGGGCGTAGGTTCAGTCGGCGGACATGTTTGCGAACACTTGGCGAAGGCCGGTGCGAACCTCATCATCACCGACATTGACCAGGCAGCCTTGTCCGACATCTCTACCCGCACTGGGGCACGGATCGTCGCGCCCGACGAAATTTATGATGTCGATGCAGACATTTTTTCGCCAAATGCGCTGGGTGCAATCATCAATGAGAAGACGTTGAATCGTTTTCGTGTGAAGGCTATCGCGGGTGGCGCGAACAACCAGTTGATCGTCCCTGAAATGGGTGAGTTGTTGCGTCGCCGCGGTATTCTGTATGCACCGGACTATGTCATCAATGGCGGTGGCATCATCAATGTCTGCGCGGAAATCTCCGGCACCTATTTGCGGGACTGGGTCGACGCCAAGGTGAAGGCCCTCATGGTGACGCTCGGTGAAGTCCTGGATTTGGCGATGGAAAGCAGCGAGCCGACCAATCTCGTCGCAGACAGAATCGCGCGCCAAAGAATTGGACGGACGGATTAGGTAGTCTCACCTAGTTAAACCGGGGCGATAAATGGTACACACCATTATCGAACCTGAATGACGCTAGGAGTGACCCCATGTCCGTAGTCGCCATGCTGCAGGGAACGGTTGAGACCGATCTTGCAACCATACGCACCGCCCTATCCCTTGCTCGCCGCATGAATGTGCCAATGCGAGCATTATGCGCCTTGCCAGATCCGAACGCTGCTCTGATGGTGATCGCCACACCGGAGGCTGCTGGCCTGACCAGTGCGACCACCCAGTCGATTTTTGACATGCAGGAAGAAGTGCTCGCCAAGGCGCGCGAAGCCTATCAAACAGCCACTCAGGACGAAGATGCGGTTACCTGCGAGTTCAAGCACGAGGTCAACACGGTCGAACGTGCAGCGTCCAATGCGGCCTCCCTCTCGGAGGCAGTGATATTCCCACGTACAGCAGCAGACGGATCACAGCCGCTGAATGTGGGATTCGAGTACGTCCTCATGGATGCGCACCTTCCGCTTGTTCTCGCTGGCACCACGCCCGATATGGATGGGCCAGTCATCATTGCGTGGGATGGAAGCAATGGCGCAGCCCGCACGGTCCGCTTTCACTTGCCGCTTCTGAGAGCATTTGGCGATGTCATCATTGCACAGAACACAGATGACCTGAACAAGGACCCTCAACGCGAAATCGCGGCGCCGGAAGCGCTTGTGGAGTGGTTGGTACTGCAAGGGATTTCCTCGCGTGTCATGGAAATCGAAGGTGAAGTTTCTTCCGGCCTTCTGGCGATGGCGAAGGGCACCGGGGCCTGCATGATCCTGGCAGGTGCCTATGGTCATTCCCGTCTGGCTGAGCGCATTTTCGGCGGCACCACACGACGCCTGCTTACCGCTGACAATGCCCCAGCCCTTGCGCTAGCCCACTAAAGGAGAACTTCAAATGAGCCTGTCAAAAATCGTCCTTCAGCTCGCGCGGAACCCCGGCCTCCCGAACGGTGACGCTGGGCAAGGTTATACACTGGTCGCACCACTGACGGCAGCGGGTCAGATCGATATCGATGCTTGGCGTGAAAATCGCGCCGCGTGTCGCGTTGTACGGTTTAGTCCCGATCCGGAGGAGCATGCCGACGGCTTGCTGACTCATCGAGGCAGCCATTGGTTTTTCCATTACGATGAAGACGAGGAGGGCGATGACGAAGCGGGCTTCAAACTCGGCGAACATGTGTTCAAGGAAGGCGAGTACGTTACAATCGCCAGCCATGGTGAAACGCCCCTGACGTACAAGATCACCGATATCAGCCCGGTCTGATCCTTCCCGGGCGTCAAGCTGGACAGCACGTTCTGTTCGTCGCAGAATTCCAACCAATGAGGGCAGGCTAAAATGCCCCTTGGGAGGAAGACATGAAAAGACTATTGGGCCTCGCCGTTTCGGCGATCGCTTTGGCTGCGTGCGACAGCACTGCGCCAGACACTTCCACGCAGGAGACCGACACCGCCCACATGGAGCCCGCCTCTTCCGCGACGGAGCGGACGGCAGGATACAGTGAAGACCGCAATGCCTATTTCGGCGATCTTCATATCCACACGCGATCAAGCTTCGATGCCTATATCTTCAATGTTCGTCGCACAGCCAACGACGCGTATCGCTTTGCGCGTGGTGAAACGATCACCCACCCTTCCGGATTCGACATGACGATTGCGGGCGGCCCTCTCGATTTCTACACAGTTACCGACCATGCCGAATATCTTGGCATCCTTCCTGTCATGAATACACCCGGCACAGAGCTCTCAAAATTACCTCGTGCCCAAGACATGTTTTCGACCGATCCGGAAAAAATCACCGCAGCATTTCAGAGCGTCGGCGCATCTGTTCGCTCTGGCGAAGTGATCGAGGAAATGTACGATGAATCTATTATTGGGTCTGTTTGGGAACAGAATATTGATGCCGCCAATCGTCACTATGTGCCTGGAGAGTTCACGACCTTCGCCGCCTATGAATTCACCTCAGTCACCGTCAATGAAGAGGAAGACTCCTTTGCAGGAGGCAACCTTCACCGAAACGTTTTCTTCAAGGGGGACGCGCCTGATCGCGCCTTCTCGACGCTGGATTCGCCCAACCCTGAAGACCTCTGGGACTGGATGGATGAACAGCGCTCAGAAGGTTATGAGGCCATTGCCATTCCACATAACTCGAATGTCTCTGATGGGCAAATGTTCCGTCTAGAGACATACAATGGAGATCCACTCGATGTGGCCTATGCTGAACAGCGCATGAGGAATGAGCCCCTGGTCGAGGTAACTCAAGTCAAAGGCACCAGCGAAACCCACCCCTCCCTTTCGCCCAATGACGAGTGGGCAAATTTCGAAATCTATGACAGGCTATTGGCATCTTATCAGGTCTCGAAAACCGAAGGCGGCTATGTTCGTGAGGCCTATCGCAATGGCTTGAAACTACAGGAAGAGGAAGGTTTCGACCCATTCCGCTTCGGGCTCGTCGCGGCTTCCGATAGCCACGTCGTCGGAGGAGCCTATGACGAGAGCGACTATTGGTCAAAGGTCGGAGTCGTTGACGGCACACCGATGGCGCGAGGATCCGTCCCTTTCTTCGGCAAAAAGAATTGGGATGAGCAACCAGACAATCAGATGGTCAACAACGCCCGGGAATGGTTTTCCAGGTGGGCAGCATCTGGCCTGACTGGCGTGTGGGCGGAGGAGAACACACGTGAGTCTATCTTTGATGCGTTCCGGCGCAAGGAGACGTTTGCCACAACAGGGCCACGCATGAAGGTTCGCTTCTTCGCGGGTTATCGGTATTCTGACGATATGTTGGACGATGCCGACCTTACCCGGCAGGCCTATGACGGCGGCGTTCCGATGGGCGGTGATCTGGTTGGGACTGGCGAAGCGCCAACCTTCCTTGCTTGGGCCCAGCGCGATCCCAACATGGGTGCGCTGCAGCGTGTGCAAGTCGTCAAGGTCACCTCTGTCGGAGAAGCTGTCTATGACGTCGCTTGCCATACAGGCTCGCCGGATCCGGCGACACATCGCTGTTCAGACAATGGCGCTGCCGTTGACATGGAGACCTGCGCCCCCACGGGAGCTGGCGCAAACGAGTTGAAAGCTGTTTGGGAAGACCCGGACTTCGATGTTGCCCAGCGCGCGACATACTATGTCCGCGTTTTGGAAAATCCGAGCTGCCGCTGGTCGACTTGGGAAGCAATGCGTGGAAATGTGCCACCTCGCCCCGACGTGCCCCAGACGATTCAGGAGCGCGCCTACACGTCGCCCATCTGGTACATACCAGCCGATTAAGGGACGCTCCCATTGAAGTTCCTGAGAGACCCGCTCGTCCATTTCATCACTGCGGCCGCCTTGGTCTTTGCCGCGTTTGCCATCTGGCAAACGCGGTCGAACCAGGCAGACTCCACCATTCTGATATCCGCAAGTGAGATTGAGCGCATGGCCGCACTGTACACGTCCGAGGCGGGCACTCTGCCCGGCGAGGCGGACATGGCGGCCATGCTGTCCGACCATATACGCGACGTGGCTCTTGCACGGGAGGCGCGACGATTGGGCCTCGACCAGAATGACACAATCATCACGCGGCGACTGGCGCAGAAGATGAGTTTCGTCGTGTCGGATTTGCACGAAGATACCATGCCGACCGAGCGACAGCTCGAAGACTGGCATGCCGCGCATGCAGATCGCTTCACGCTGCCTGCTACCTTGACCTTCAGCCATGTCTATTTCAGCCCTGATGTTCGCGGCGCAGAGACAGCTGCTGCCGCAGAAGAGACGCTCACGCGCTTAAACGCCTCCGATCCTCCAGCAGCGGCGTCGCTGGGTGACCCCTTCATGCTGCAGCGCCAATATGGTGACATGCCACTTAGGGAGTTGGCGCGGCAGTTTGGTGGCGCATTTGCCGAGACCCTTTCAACAATGCCGGTCTCTGAAGATTGGCAAGGTCCCGTCTCCTCTGCTTACGGGCTCCATCTCGTTCAGGTTACACACTCAACCGCAGCTATGCTTTCACCGCTTGATGAGGTTAGAGCAGAAGTTCGCAAGGACTGGCTCGAGCAAACACGTCGCGAAAAGAATGAGCAAGCCATTCAGGAGATCATTGCGCGGTACAAGGTCGAGATAGAGGGCGGAAACTGATGCGTGTCGCACTGTGCGTGTTGGCATCGATCCTGATGGCGCTCTGCGCTGCTGCACATGAGGTGCGACCAGCCTATCTGGAAATTACCGAGACCGCTCACGGCGAATATGATGTGATCTGGAAACAGCCAGTTCTGGATGGTCGACGACTGAAGCTCGACCCGGTCTTTCCTGGAAATTGCGCCCGACAAAATGAGCGGATGTCTGCCCCCGCAGCCACGCTCGTCACCCGGTGGTCGATGGCATGCAATCTCAATAATGGCGAACTCTCAATATCGGGCCTCGACCGGACCCTTACCGATGTGTTCGTGCGCGTAGAGCGGCTGGAAGAAGATGATGTTTCGGCACTTCTGCGGCCTGGCGCGAATGCCATCCAGCTGAGCGGCCCCCAGGGCGCGCCGACACTTGCCTATTTTAAAATCGGCGTAGAGCACATCATTTTCGGTTTTGACCATTTGCTGTTTGTGCTGGGTCTTGTCCTGCTGGTCAGACCGCGCCAGTTGCTTGCCACGGTGACGGCCTTCACCGTGGCGCATTCGATCACCCTTGCCGCCTCGGCGCTGGGCGGTGTGACGCTGCCCGGTCCTCCCGTGGAGATTGTCATTGCCATGAGCATCGCGCTATTGGGAGCTGAAGCAATATACAGAAAGCGCGGGCAAGACACGCTCGCACAGAACCAACCCTGGATCATCGCCTTTGGATTTGGCCTTGTCCACGGTTTTGGATTTGCGGGCGCTCTGTCTGATATTGGCTTGCCCAAAGGCGCGGAGATCTTCGCGCTGCTCCTGTTCAATTTGGGTGTCGAAGTGGGGCAAGTTGCGTTTGTGATATTCGTATTGGCCCTCGCCTGGGTCGGGCAGCGGCTCTATCGCCAGGGTGCACCATTTGTGCGCACGGCCGCAGCGTACGCGATCGGCATCACTGGCAGCTTCTGGGCCATAGAACGGATCGCCGCGACGTTTTTCTAAATGCCGAGGGCCTTCCACAACATGCGAGCCGCCACGATTGCGAGCAGAATGGCAAACCAGCGTTTCAGCTTCGCCGCATCCAGCTTGTGCGCCAGCTTTGCGCCAATCGGCGCCATGGTCACAGTGAAGGCGGAAATCAGCGCGAACGCCGCAAGGTTCACATTTCCGAGCGAGAATGGCGGCCGACCGTCTGTGCCCCACCCCACATAGATTGCAGCCAACGCGCCAGGCAAGCCAATCGCTACGCCCCAGCCCGCCGCCGTCGCAACAGCCCGATGGATCGGCCGACCACACAGAGTCATCAGGCTGACGCCAAACGTCCCGCCCCCAATTCCCATCAGGGCAGACAGTGTCCCTACAGATGCACCAAGCCCCGCGCGTACAATGCCGCCGGGCATCTCGTCTGCCAATCGCCACGTCGGACGCCCGAAATAGAGCTGTGCCGCAAGCAGGAAGGCCAATGAACCAAAAATCGCCAGCAAGCCACGATTGGACAAGTATCCGCTCAGCGCCATGCCAACCAGCGCCCCGATGACAATCCAGGGCGCCCAGCTCCGGATGATCTGCCAGTCGACGGCACCGTGAGCATTGTGGGCCATCACGCTACGGATCGAGGTGAGGATGATTGTCGCCAGAGACGTCGATACGGCGACGTGCATGGCTGTCTCGCCAAAGCCCATCCCTTCGAACAGGAAGTAGAGCACCGGCACAATGATCGCGCCGCCTCCGATGCCGAACAGGCCCGCGGCAAGGCCGGCCGCGATACCTGCTGCGGCGAGCGCCAGCAACAGGGGTGCATACTGGACAAGCAACTCCATCAGGTCACGATGGCCTTTTCCCGGTAGGCCTCAGTATCCCAACTGCGCGTTTCAATGATCTCGGCCAATTCCGACATCGCGTCCCAGATTTCAGCATAGCCAAGGAATAGCGGGGACAGACCAAAACGGATCGTGTGTGGCGTACGGAAATCGGCCTCAATGCCCCAATCGGCCAAGGCGCGGACAAGCGGGTAGCCATCTGGATGACACACACTGACATGCCCACCGCGCGAGGCCGGATCGAGCGGGGACGCAATGTCGAGCCCCATACCTTCGGCCATCATCAGACACATCTGGCCCAGGGCTCGCGCCTTTGACTGAACCTCGACCATCGAAACACCGTCAAAGACATCCAGCGCGCCATTCAGCGCGGCAAGTGAAAGAATAGGTGGCGTGCCAGAGGCGAAGCGCGCTGTCCCCGTTTTGGGCGCGTAAGCAGAAGTGAATTCAAACGGTGCAGAATGTCCCATCCAGCCCGGCAATGGCGTTTCCAATCGGTCAGCGACATCTGCCCTGGCATAGACAAAGGCAGGCGCGCCGGGACCTCCATTCAGATATTTGTAGGTGCACCCCGTTGCAAACCGTGCGCTGGCAGCGCTCAATTTAACATCAAGCACGCCAGTCGCGTGGCTGAGGTCCCAGATGATCACACCACCACCAGACTGAGCTGAAGCCTCGTCCGCGGCCATATCGGCGAGCTGAGAAGAGCGGTAATTCACGAGGCTCTTCACCAACACACCACCCTCAAGCTGGGAGATCCCCTTCCCCGGCGCAGCGCGGACTAGGTCCACGCCAGTCAAACCAGACAGACCATCAAGAATGTATTGATCGGTCGGAAACTCATCCTCTTCGACAACAAGGCGACGCGTGCGCGCCAAAGGCAACGCCGAGGCAGCAAGCTTGAACAGATTTATGGATACGCTGTCGCAAACAACTACTTCGCCCGCCTTGGCGCCCACCAGCCGTGCGAGGCGATTGCCGACATGTTCGGATAAATGAATCCACTCTGCCGAGTTCCATGCGCCGACGCGGTCGTTCACCCATGCACCCTCTGATGCTGCACGCAGATTTCGCAGGGCACCGATGGTGGCTGGCCCAAGCGAGTGCCCGACCAGATAGGTCACACCTTCCGGCAGGGCAAAGGCATCCCGGCAAAGGGCGAGCGGGTCGGTCGCATCCAGCGCCTCCGCTTCGGCGCGCGATTCCGGAAGGGATATCAAGGTCATTGCCTGTTTGTGCATGACAGAATGCGCCGACGCTAGTAGCAATCCCCGTATGCGCACACCTTCCCTCGCTACCCTCGCCTTACTCTGTCTCGTCGGCTGCGACGCGCCAAATCCGGAATTGTCGCAAACTCCGCCCCATGCTCGAAACGAGACAATACCGCTCCTGCAGTGGCCAGACCTGCTCTCGCGGGAACGACCAACCACGCCGCACACAATTCGCACTGGCCCATCAGAAACCGACATTGTTGATCTCTGGCTGCCTGATGGCGCCGGGCCGCACCCTGTCGTGATCATGGTGCATGGTGGATGCTGGCAAAAATCGATTGCGGACCGGAGATTGATGGATTTTGCAGCTGAGGACCTCCGCCAAAAAGGGCTCGCGGTCTGGAACATCGAGTATCGTGGCGTAGATGAAGCCGGTGGCGGCTATCCGGGGACGTTTGAAGATGTCTCTCGCGCGGCAGACGCGCTTCGCGGTCATGCGAGCCAGTTCAACCTTAAGCTCGACCGGGTCGGTGCGATTGGTCACTCCGCTGGCGGCCATCTGGCGCTGTGGTTGGCAGCCCGGCCCAAGCTGCCGAAGTCGAGTACGCTCTGGCGCTCAAACCCACTCCACATAGATTTCGTGGTCAATTCCGGTGGTCTTGCGGATCTCGATGCTTCCGCGCCCGTGACACAAGCTGCCTGCCTAAGCTCAATCATGGAAGCGCTGACAGGCGCACCGTCAGGCGCACGACAGGATGTGCTTTCCGATACATCTCCCGTGGAATTGCTGCCTTTTGCGGCGCATCAGGTCAGCGTGAATGGCGAGCAAGACCAGATCGCACCGCCGATACTCGGCGAGAGCTACACCGACAAAGCTATAGCAACAGGCAGCGATGCGCGGTTCGTGCTTGTCCCGAATACAGGCCATGTTGAGCTTGTCGCCCCTGGCAGCGAGGCGTTTGAACTACAAGCTGCCATCCTTCTTGAAGCGCTTGCCGACTAGAGTTTACCAGACGCCCGCCTGTTTCAACGCAGCATCCAATGATGGAGGAATGTCGACAGCGGCTTCCTTGCTACCCAGATCACGGGGTGCATCAGCAGGTTTGAGGTATCGCCAGCCCTGAAACGGGCGCTTCTGTTTGGCGTAGGTTCGGACAAGATTGGGATCGAACACCAACTCACACATTGTATGACCGTCGCCCATCACTTCGCGTACCTCCACAATACGCTGACGTACTCGGATGGCCCCCTTGATGACCCAATAGATCGAACCACCCTCGAGCAGTTGGTCTTTCTGTTTAGGCATCATGCGGGTCTGATGAAACGGCTCACGCCCCTGTTTCATCAAGCGCTTTTGCCAGTTCACCAAATCGTCAATGTCTTCCGCGCCAACGCAAAGCTTCACCATGTGAATCGTCATGCGCCCAATCTAGCCGCCTTAGCGCGGCAATCCAGACATGAGCTGCGGCCGTTTTCGTCTCACCTCGAAATCTGCCTCGGCTTCTGCGCTCGCAAAGAAGAATTCCGTTTTGACGATATTGGCGGAATAGCGCCGTGAAATGGTTCGGAATGCTGCGCGGGCTTCCAGATCGATCGAGAAGCTGGAAACATAGCTCATCCCCCAGCGCGGCTCAGTTCGGATGAAATAGCTCTGTTCGTAGCGGGTCAGCTTGCCGCCTTCTGGCCCGGCGACCGGATGCGGGAGTCGGTAGTCAATGCGCAGAAATCGCTCTCCCACCGGATCGAGCCATGCCGAAGCTTGCAAGCGCTCGGCGGCCCAGACATCGAACTCACCATCATTGGTCGAGGGATGATGCCTGAACGCGACCCGCCAAGCATGCCCCATATCCTGGACCTGCACCTGCTGCCCCATGCTCGCTCGGAGGTCATCCGGGAACAGTCGCCCATCTGGTGCAGCTTCGTTGGCCCAGTTTGCCGCGACCTCTTCCAACTCATCGTCTTCGCCTTGCCATGACACGATTTGCCAACGGGCATCCCTCTCTTTGCGGGGATCATACGAATATACGCGGCTGGCATGCTGGCTTTGCAGTTCGACGGTGAAGGCGGCGCGAAGCGTGCGCGGTGCCTCAGTTGCGCTCAGCGCCGCATTCAGCGGCGGCGCCTGCGTCATCATGATGAAGCTCGCGAGGAAAGCCAGAAACATGTCGAATTACCGTCCCGTAATCTGATTAGGTCCGGAATGCGGCTGATCTTGGGCAGCCTGCAAGGATTCACGCACCGGTCCAGACCAGTCAAAACTGAACAGCCAGTGTGGACGCTGAATACTTTACGGGACTTGAACGGGCTGCGTCGGGCAACCAAACTTCTATGAAGCCTGGTCGTCGTCCTGCAGTGGAATGCCATAGAGTTCGAGACGGTGATCAACCAGTTTAAAGCCAAGCTTCTTGGCAATCTCTACCTGAAGACGTTCGATTTCCTCGGAATGGAACTCGACCACTTCGCCACTCTTCACATTGATAAGATGGTCGTGATGTTCGTCAGGCACCTCTTCATAGCGTGCGCGACCATCGCGGAAATCATGTGCCTGAATAATGCCAGCATCTTCGAACAGCTTCACGGTCCGGTAGACGGTGGCCAGAGAGATCGACGCATCCATGGAGTTCGCACGCCGGTGCAGTTCCTCGGCGTCCGGGTGGTCTTCAGACGAGGATAGCACCCGCGCAATAATGCGCCGGGGCTCAGTCATCCGGAGACCTTTGTCTGCACAGAGTTTTTCGAGTCGATCCATAGCCATGTTTTGCCCTCACATTTCAGGGAAGTCCAGTCAGATAAGGTGTCAAACACACCAACAGGTGGTGCGATATCCGTCCCGGTCAGCCCAGATGCAGGTTGAAAAACTCCACGGTGCGGGCCCATGCCAGTTGTGCAGCTTCCTCATCGTAGCGGGAGGTCGTGTCGTTGTGAAAACCATGATTCACACCCGGATAGATATAAGCCTCGTATTCGGCACGGTTTTCATCCAGAGCCGCCTTGTAAACCGGCCAACCGCTATTCACACGCTCATCCAAGCCCGCCAGGTGGATCTGCAACGGCACTTTCACGTCTGCAGCCTCCTCAACCGTTGGCCAACCACCGTAAAACGGCACGGCTGCTGAGAGCCAAGGCTGACGCACTGCCATGAGGTTTGATACGGCCCCGCCGAAACAGAAACCCACACATCCGACCTTGCCGTTCACGGCAACATGGCCCCGCAGGAACTCAGCCGCTGCCATGAAATCCTGCACCATGGACTCGCGATCTCGCTTTGCCTGCATCGCGCGGCCATCATCGTCGTTTCCGGGGTAACCGCCGAGCGGGTAGAGCGCGTCAGGCGCGAAGGCGACATAACCCGCCCGCGCGGCACGGCGCGTCACGTCCTTGATGTGAGGATTCAGTCCGCGGTTTTCGTGGATTACAACGATGCCGGGCAATGCTTGCTCAGCCCCCGCCGGCCGCACGAAATAACCTTCCATCTTGCCGGCTCCGTTGGGGGAGTCGTAGAGCAGCATTTCCTCATACAGGCCGTCGTCACCTGGCTGGGTTTGCTGTTTCGCGTAGTCCGGCATCACACAGGCGGCGAGCGTCGAAACCGTCAGGCCGCCGACCGCATATTTGCTGAGGCCGGAAAAGAAGGCACGCCGCGACATGTCGCCATGACAATAGGCGTCGTAGAACTCGTACACTTCCTGTGGAATCTCTGCCGGGTCGGAATTGGTGGTCATTTGGATATCCTCCATGGCGGGTTCATCAGGAACATAATGCATTTTCGAGCGCCGCCCAAAGAAACTGAAAACAAGACCTACAGGCTCAGGGATCGGGACATCAGGATAGCATCCACAGGCACGTTTCGCGCGGCGCGGTAATAGCGTGGACGGCGACCATCTTCAGCGAACCCATGCGCCCGATAGAGTTCACGAGCGGGCAGGTTGTCTTCTGCTACATCCAGCATGATACGCGTGACGCCCCGTTCTCCCACACGCTTTACCAGCGCGCTGATCAAGCGACCGGCCAGTCCCTTCCGGCGCTGGTGCGGATCGGTCGCAATGGTCAGGATATCGGTTTCACCCGCCACCGTCTGGCCCATGACAAAAGCGGCCAATTGTCCATCGGAGAGGATGCCCAAGGTCAGCACGTTCGGGTCCTTGAGCAGATCGCGCATCGAAGCAGCGCTCCAGGCCTCGCTCTCACTAAAGGATTTCGCATGCAACAGGGCCACCTGCCCCGCATCGTCCGGTCGTAGCACCAGTAGGCCCGACATCAGGTTCTTGTTTCCGGCAGCTTCGCATCTGGCTCGCGCGCATAGACCGGCGCGGGCAGGTGCTGCGCGGGGTCGAACAGGGGCGCTTTCAAGGCCGCCGTCACGGCCGAAGGAATTAGGGGGCGGATGTCCAGCGCCTCTGCCATCTCCTCCAACGCCTCGCTCCCCTGCATGAAGATGGGAGCGTGAAACCCGGTCAGCATGGCCTTCAATTCGTCTAAGCCCACTTCCATCGTGCCGGCGAGGCCCTGATTGCCGGACACACCCTGCACCCACCATGTCTGCTCCGGCGGGCGCTTCTGCGCGGCTATGCAGCCAAGCACAGTGTCTTCCATTCCCGCGGGAATGGCGGCCTCGATGCTGGTCACGCCAATACAGGAAACTTCAGTCACAAGCGCCAGCCCGCGCGCATAGGCAACGCCAATGCGAATGCCCGTGAAACTGCCCGGCCCGGTCACCACAGCGATCCGGTCAAGCTCGGCTAGCGAGACGCCGGCCTCATCCAGCAAGCGCTCTACGAAGCCTGGCAACGCCTTGTCTTGTCCACGCGCCATGGTTTCGCGCGCATCGGCGAGAATTTCACCATCGCGTATAATGGCCGCTTCCATAGCCGAAAAGGCAGTATTCAGTCCAAGGACGAGCATGGCTTGCTAAACGATCCGACAGGCCTCATCGAAATGCAGACGCGGACTACGCGCAAAAATGGTCGATTTGTCGCCATATCCAAGATTGCAGATCCAGTTGGCGCGCCAGCTCTTTTCTTCACCATCCCGGTTCTCGAAGAATTCTTTGTTCACGGCGTCCATGTCGAAGCCGGACATCGGTCCTGTATCGAGGCCGAGTGAGCGCGCCGCCATAAGGAAATAGGCGCTTTGCAGCGACCCGTTCCGGAACGCTGTCTCTTCACGGTTGCTATCAAACCAGTGCTTGGCGCTAGGATTGTGCGGGAACAGTTTCGGGATTTTCTCCTGGAACTCCATGTCATATGCGATGATCACGGACCATTTGGCTTCCTTCACCTTTTGCTGGTTGCCCTGCGAGACGAGCGGTAGAAGTCGCTCCTTGCCTTCCGCAGAAGATACAAAGACGAAACGCGCCGGAGAACAGTTGGCGCTGGTCGGCCCCATTTTGGCAAGGTCATAGACAGCTCGAACCAGCACTTCCGGCACATCCTTGTCCTGGAACCCATTATAGCTGCGTCCATCCCGAAATATCACGTCGAGCGCATGGTCGTTGACCGGATGAGACATGACCTGTTTCCTTCTGTTCCTGAAATATGCTTCTGAGTCTTGCCGGGAAACGCCTGAACAATCAATGCGGTCGGCAGCAATCCAAATGTCGCGAAACCTACAGCACAGCCTCAACGGCGGTGACTTCCGGCACATAGGTCTTCAGCATGTTTTCAATCCCCTGCTTGAGGGTCATGGTCGACGATGGACAGCCCGCACAAGCGCCCCGCATCGACAAATGCACAATACCGGTATCCGGCTCAAATTTGTGAAAAATGATGTCTCCGCCATCTTGGGCAACAGCGGGGCGAACACGCGTCTCGATAAGTTCGCGAATTTCTTCGACGATCTCGGCAGCTTCGCCCTCATAACTGACATTGGCTTCAGCATCGGCCGACGGCGCTGCGCCCTCTTCCACCACCGGCAAGCCAGCCATGTAATGATCCATAATGGCGGCGAGCACCATCGGCTTCACATGTTTCCAGTCCTTGCCGGTATCCTTGTTGATCGACACAAAGTCGCTGCCAAGGAAAACCCGTTCCACGCCGTCGACTTGAAAGAGCGCACGCGCCAGCAAGCTCATTCGAGCGCTGGCCACATCGGGAAAATCAAACGGACCAGCATCGCCCGCCACAGGATGGCCGGGAAGGAATTTTACGGTGTCCGGATTCGGCGTTGGTTCTGTTTGAATGAACATGGCCTTGGGGGCCCTTTCTGGCTTGCGATCTTACCAATCCAGATGGCTCAGGCGAGGTGCAGGTTCAAGGGATAGCGTGAGATTACGGCGCAGAGGCGAGTTGCGTTTCCAATGCAGCAACATTCTCGAGTGCGCCCTCAGAGACCTGACCCAATGCTTCAGCCAGGTTTCGGGACGCATCCTGAGCTTCGCTGAGATAAAAGCCGATGCTTGCCAGATGATTGGCCATGAATGGGCCGTCACCGCTCTGGTTCGAAACGACCAACGGCTTCATCTGTGCCGCCCTGCTCCAAGCCAGTTCGGCGCGATCGAAGGCCGTACTGACCGAAGGCAGGCGCGCGAGGCGGGGCTCCGCAGTGCGTGCTGCGGCCAACATTTGCTGTGCGAGATGTGCACGGGCTTTCGCGCCGTAAAATGTCTCGATATCGACCCTGCTGGCTGGCCACTCAACAACGTCCTGATTGACCTGAACGGACAGATCGATCCGATCTGCTCCGGCCCAGTTCGCAAACAGAGTCGCTTCAGCTGCCAATTTGACTACCTTGTCTGGCGTTGCTGCCAGGCCACGGCCTGCGCGAGAGTCGTAACGGTTCAACGCCTCGGCTGCCGCAGTCAGACGCGGGCGCATGTCTTCGCCTTCCACCCCTTTCAAGAGGCGTGCAGCAGCCTTCAAATCTGAATCGACGTCGCCATCCTTGACCGTTAGATCCGCCAGAAGCGCAGTGTGTTGTGAAAGAGCATCTGCGGTTGCACGTTGCCAAGCGGGCATGGCGGTAAGCCGCGCTTGAGGGTGCCAATTTGCACGATCCCCTGCCCAGCCAGCACCTTCCAGCTCACGGGCGATTTTCACGATCGAGACACCAACTTCCGGCAAGGTCCAGTTCTGGCCCGCAACTTCGATACTGCTGTCATCGATCCGATTGGAGGCGACTGTCATGATGGGATACGCCGCCACTGCGCATACAACCGTGCCGACTTTCAGAAGCGTCACAGTCCGGCGCCACCAGCGCTGGGCAAACAACATGATGGGGCTAGGCTCAGCATAGTCGAATGTTACGAGATGATCGGAACCCAGCACAGTCACGACAGGACCTTCCTCCTGGTATGCCGCGGGGAGGCGACTATCAAATGCCATTCACTCTACCCTGTTTTCAATCACACTCACGCGGAACCTGTTGCGTTCAGGACACTATGCCGAGGTTCCGCGAATTTTAACAGTCTATTTACTGTTAAATATATGCAAGCATCATGCCTGCCCGCCAATTGGCCGGACGGCATGGTTTTGGAGGATAAATTTCAGGCAACTTGGGCGCAAAAAACTGCGCCTTGGTGAGCTTAATCGCCAAGTCCGCGGATTTCGGCTTCTGTGGTGAGGGTCGATTCGGAACCGTCCGAACCCGTCAGAGTGAGGACCAAGTCAACCGTCTCGCCAATCTCGATGTCAGGGCTGACGCCGAACAGCATCAAATGGGCACCCCCGCTTTCCAGCACCAGTGGCGCATCCTCGGACACGTCCAGCTGCTCGACCTTGCGCATTCTCATGACACCATCTTCCATGCTCATCGTGTGCAGTTCGACCGTATCGGCGATGTCAGTATCTGCGCCCACCAGCGCCATTGCATCACCGGTCACCGTAAGGGTCAGACCGCCTCCGGCAACATCGCGACCGGGCGTCGGCTTCACGATGTATGCCTCGCTCACGCTGACCGAGTTTTCACCCCCTTGAGAGGCTGGTGAACACGCTGCCAGGGTCGCAAGACCGAGGGATGCGACAAGTGCCATGATACGCATAGAAGAACTCCAACCGACTGAACGTTGCCCGAGAAGTAGGCCGACCGTCATCGGGGTCAATGGAGCGCGGCGCCGCAGGGGTACGCCGCACTCAGAGACTATGCCCCCCAGAACCCAACTCGCGTTCGAACATCTTCAATGATCGGCGCCGAGATCGCATCCGCACGCTCAGCACCATTTTTCAAGACGGAGTCGATAAACGCATGGTCATCCAGAATCTCACGATAGCGCTGTGTGATCGGCGCCAAATGGGCGACCGTCACCTCGGCCAGGGCCGGTTTGAAAACGCCAAATCCCTGCCCGCCATACTGCTTGAGCACACCCTCGACGGTCTCGCCTGCGAGTGCCGCATATATGCCGACAAGGTTCTCGACTTCCGGACGCCCTTTCAGGCCCTCCACGTCGCTTGGCATGTCTCCTTCAAGGTCCGTCTTGGCCTTCTTGATCTTCTTCGCAATCGTGTCAGCGTCATCCACCAGCGCAATCCGAGAGAGCTCAGACGGATCAGACTTGGACATTTTCTTCGTGCCGTCCTTCAGGCTCATGACACGCGCGCCCGGCCCCTTGATTAGCGGCTCCGGCAGCGGGAAAAAGCCCGGCGCGTCGTATTCCCGGTTAAAACGGTCGGCGATATCGCGGCTGAGTTCCAAATGCTGCTTCTGATCCTCGCCTACCGGCACATGCGTTGCCTTGTAGGCCAGGATGTCGGCTGCCTGCAGGACAGGATATGTGAACAAGCCAACCGACGCCCGTTCGGCATCCTTGCCTGCCTTGTCCTTGAACTGCGTCATCCGCTCGACCCATCCCATGCGCGCCACGCAATTGAAGATCCAGGCAAGCTCGACATGCGCCTTCACCGACGATTGCGCATAAATGATGGATTTCTTTGGGTCGACGCCACAGGCAAGGAACGCCGCTGCGATCTGGCGAGTCTGGCTCACAAGAGCTCCCTTCTCCACCGGCATCGTGATGGCGTGCAGGTCCACCACGGCGTACACTGCGTCCCAACCATCTTCCTGCAAATCCACGAACTTCTTCAGGGCGCCCAGATAGTTGCCCAGATGGAGATTGCCAGTTGGCTGGATGCCCGAGAAAATGCGCTGCGGGCCGTTATAGGATTCAGGTGTATCAGTCATGGGCAGGCGCTTTAGCGCGTTTGTCTAGCGCCGCAAAGCCTGTCGAATGTCAGAAATGCGGATTGCACCAGTCAGCAGGGCGGCAATCCCGTAAATCAGGCCGCCAGCCAGCACGATGGCGGCGGCCGAAACAATGCGCGAATTCCAGAGTTCGGCCCGGATCAGAGTGAGATTTTCCAGCATAAACCAAACCGCGCCCGACATGATCGCCGTAGCGACCGCAGCGCGGACGACCCCAGAGACGAGCCGCGCGCCGGGAACATACCAGCCGCGCCGCATCAGCGTCAGGGCCAGCAGCGCCGTGTTCACCCAGGCCGCAATCGAGGTGGCGATGGCAAGACCGATGAAGCCCGCCTGACCATTGGACTTCATCCAGAAGAACAGTCCCGCACCGAGCGCTGTGTTGATTACGACCGATATCAGCGCAAAGCGCATCGGTGTCCTGGTATCTTCCCGCGCGAAGAAGGCAGGCGCGAGCACCTTGATCAGCACGAAGGCGGGCACGCCCCATGCAAAATGAAACAGCGCATTTCCGGACATCGTGGCATCGGACGGCAGAAACTCGCCGCGCGTGAAGAAGGCGTCGATGAGGAAGACTGGCGCAATCATCAGCGCCGCGGCCGCCGGCAGGGTCAGCGCCAGGGCGAGGCCAATGCCCTCATCCATCGTCTGGCGGCTTGACCCGTCATCACTCGCCCGCGCGGCCCGGCTGAGACGCGGAAGGATGGCGACACCGACGGCCACCCCCACAAGCCCGAGCGGCAGCTGGTAAAGCCGGTCAGCGGCATAGAGCCAAGATTTCGCGCCGACTTCGAAACTCGCCAGCGACTGGCTGACGATGATATTGATTTGCGTACCGGACGCTGCAATCGTACCGGGAATGGCGAGCTTCAGCACTTTCTTCACGGCAGGTGTCATGCGGGGCCAGCCAATCAGGCTGAGACGTACTTTCTGCCGGTTGACGCCCCACCAGAGTGCTCCTGCCTGCAGCACGCCCGCAACAAAATAGGCCAGCGCCGCCGCCAGCGCGGTGCCTTTGGCATCCGGCGCCACGAAGGCAGCCGGGATCAGGGAGAGGTTCAGCAAGGTCGGCGCGCCCGCCGACAGGATGAATCGCTCAGCCGAATTCAGGACACCCGACAGGAGCGCCGCGATGGCCATGAAGGTCAGATACGGCATCGTGATCCGCGTCAGCAGCACCGCGAGGCCATAGCTTTCCGGATCATCCGCCTGCCCGCCATGGATCAGCAACAGGACCCACGGCATGAAAACCTGCGCAAGGATAGTCAGCGCCGCTGTCGCGGCGAACAAGACGCGGAGCGCCTCCTGTGCCACATCGCGCGCGGCTTCCGCCCCCTCGGCTTCCAGCGTGCGGGCATAGGTTGGCACGAAGGCCGAGGCAAAGGCGCCTTCAGCGAAGATACGGCGGAACAGGTTCGGGAATTGCTGCGCGGTCGCCCAGGCGTCGCCGACCGGCCCGGCACCAATCTTCGCGATCAGCAGAATGTCGCGAACCATGCCGAGGATACGGCTGCCCAAAGTCAGGGACGATTGCACCAAGGTATTGCGGGCGACGCTCATGCAGGAATCCCTGATCGCATTCTCAGAAACTGTCCACGGCGCGCGAACGCCTCAGCTTCCGGGCCGGTGTTTCCGGCGCATCGGGTTCATGCTGGCCCAATGCGTCAAGAAGACGATCCTTCAATGTCTCAATCTGGGCAGAGCCTGTCAGTTTTTTTCCGTCGCCCGTCTGAACATAAAACGCGTCAAACATGCGCTCGCCATAAGACCCCACATGAGCCGAGTGAATGGACAGGCCACTGTCAGCCAGTACGCTGGCAACATCATAGAGCAAGCCTGGTCGGTCTCGACCGGCAATATCGACCACCGTGTACTCGGTCGATACATCGTTCCGGATTTGCGCAGAAGGCTGCACAAGGAAGGCTGCCTGGCGGCGCCCAGTGCGGGAGGTTGCCAGATCCTTGACGCTGGCCCCATCCAACGTTTCCGCCAACGCCGTCTCGAGACGCCTCAGTCGCGTCTCGTCCTTTTGACCGAACGGCTTTTGCGCGGCGTCTTGCACCATGAAGATATCGACAATCCGTCCACTGCGGTTTGTGAAGACTTGCGCCGAAACGACGTTTGCACCGAGATTGGCCAATGTGCCGGCAAGGTCCGCAAACAGCCCAGCCCGGTCCTGTCCTGATACGAGCAGAGTGAGCGCACCGCCTTCCGGCGGAAAGCGGTAGCATACGACGTTGCCCGATCCTTTCAGGGCGGTTGCATGCCAGGTGAGCTCAGGCACATCAAAGCCCGTCCAATACGCTGTTTCCATTTCCAGCAGGACCGGCGGAATACTCCCTAAATCCTCAACCAGCGCTTCGCGCCGTGACTCGGCACGCCCCTCAAGATGCGCCTGCACACCCGCTTCATCGGCTCGACCCCCGCGCAGAGCAGCGGCTGTATTGTGATAGAGATCGGCCATCAACTGGCCTTTCCATGCGTTCCATACGCCGGGACCAACGGCTCGAATATCGGCTGCAGTAAGGATATAGAGCAATCGCAATCGCTCCAATGAGCCCACAAGATTGGCAAATTGCGTCACGGTGCGCGGGTCCGAAATGTCGCGCTTCTGTGCCGTTTCGCTGAGTTCAAGATGGTTGCCCACGAGCCAGGCAACAAGCTCAGTCTCGTCCGCAGGTATGCCAAGGCGTTGACAGGCGCGGGTCGACGTTTTCATGCCTTCAATCTGCTGGTCACCCCGTCCCTTGCCCGTGTCGTGCAACAACATGGCGAGGTAAAGCGCGCGGCGGTTTTCGATCAGCGGGAATATTTCGGTTGCAAGCGGCACGCGCTCAGCGTTCACCTGCTCCATCTCGGCAATCGCCTCAACTGCGCGGATCGTATGCTCATCCACCGTGTAGTGATGATACATGTTGAACTGTGTTTGCGCGACAATCCCGCCAAACTCCGGAATGGCCTTTCCCAGCACACCTGCTTCATTCATGCGGCGGAGAATCAAGGCAGGGTCCTTGCTGCCAATGACGGCGTCGAGGATCAGTGCGCGAGCTTCATCCGTACCCCGAACTTGTTCGTTGATGCCCCTCAGATTGCGTGTAATTGCCGATAGGGCATCGGGATGAATATCCTTGTTCTCACGCCGGGCAATGATGAAGAGCCGCAGCATGTTCAGCGGGTCACGCTTCATCACATCCTCTGATGTGATGCCGACCCGCCCAGAATCAATCACAAAACCAGGATCGTCCAGCGCCTGTGGTGTTTTTTGCGGCAGCAGGCGGCGAAACCCTTCAGGCTTTTTCTTCTGCTCCGCTTCCAGCTTGGCGGCGATAATTCGCGTCAATGCGCCAACGTCTTTTGCAACCAGAAAATAGCGCTTCATGAACCGTTCAACACCAAGCTGACCCGTTCTGTCGCGATAGCCCATACGCGCCGCAATTTCTGGCTGCAGGTCAAAACTCAGACGTTCCTCGGCGCGGCCAGTCACGAAGTGCAGATGACACCTAACCGTCCAGAGGAACTTGGCGGATCGTATAAATGAGCCGTACTCGCTCCGCGTAAAGGGGCCGCCTTTCATCACGTCTTCCAACGTTTGACCGCCGTAAATGTGCTTCACAATCCAGTAGAGTGTCTGCAGATCGCGAAGGCCACCTTTGCCTTCCTTGATGTTCGGCTCAACGACATAGCGCGCATCACCCTGGCGCGCATGCCGCGCATCGCGCTCAGCCAGTTTGTCGGCGATAAACTCAGCATCCTTGCCTTCGACGGCATCCTTTTTGAACTTGGCCTGCATCTCGTCGAACAGTGCCTGGTCGCCACACATGAAACGTGCATCCAGCAGGGATGTCTTGATGGTAACATCCTCTGCCGCCAATTTCACGCATTCGGCGGGCGTACGGAACGCATTGCCAACTTTGAGCCCCATATCCCACAGGGCATAGAGCATATACTCGATGACACTCTCCGTGTGCGGAGAGGCCTTGTATGCGCGCAGGAACAAAAGATCGGTGTCGGAGGACGGCGCCATCACCCCGCGACCGTATCCGCCCGTAGCAACAATCGCCAGGCGCTCGGCCTCTGTCGGGTTGCGAGCGCGGTGAACGTGCGTCGTGGTAAAATCATATAGTGCATGGATCACCTCGTCCTGCACCGCAGATAGAAGTCGCGCGGTGTCCAGCCCTTCGGCCCCCTGTTGCAAGCGCTCCTGTGCAATCATTCGGCCGCGAAACATGGCCCCGTGCAAATGGTCCAGTGCGGCCTTACGCATCGCCTGAGCATCGCCGAGGTTGTCGAGCGCCGCAGCGGTCAACTTCACACGAAGCGCGCGGCCATCAATGATGTTCGAAATACGCCATTTGCCCGGTCGGCGGCTCGTCCGATTGCGGGATTCAACAAGAGTGGGCTCTTGCGGTGACTGGTCGAGGGAATCTGTGCTCATCACTTGCCTATATAGCAGGTCCCTCCCCCGCGCCTATGCGGGATCACGGCGCAAGTACAGGAAGAGCCGGAATTTCATCAAATTTCAGCCGCTACCCGCCACAAACGGGTATTCAGGCCTGAATCTTGACGGGCAGCACTCGGGACTTCTTCACGACGCCATAGGCAAAACTGGTTTCAACCGACGAGATGCCCGGTAGCTTTTGAAACGTATGGCGTACTAGCTCCTCATATTCATCGAGTCCGCCGGTCACCACTCGCAACTGATAGTCCGATCCGCCCGCCATCAAATGGCAATCCAGCACTTCGGGCGTATCATGCACGATCCGCTCGAATTTCTGGATGGTGTCTTCGGTGTGGATCGACAAGCGAATGCGCACGAAACACGTAATGGGATACCCGCACGCCTTCTGATCAATCGTGGCGCAATAGCCCTTGATGATCCCCGCTTTCTCCAGGTTCCTGACCCTGCGCAGGCAGGGCGAAGGCGACAATCCGACCTTTTCGGCCAGATCCTGATTGGTCAGGCGGCCGTCCTCTTGTAAGGCGCGCACAATTTTAGCATCAATCTTGTCCATATAACCCCCAGTTGGTTATTTCTGCCAATCTCTGCTTCTTTATTGGCATAAATTGACAGCACATGTCCCAAGTGTGCTGCTAGATTGTGCGAACAGTTCAGGAGGTTTCCCGTTGCCACACGATACCGCTCGCTCTCACGGACCCGCAACGCGCGCCATCCACCATGGCTACGCACCTGCAAATCATTCGCACTCCCTTACTCCGCCCGTGCATATGACGTCTACCTTCGTTTTCCCTGATACTGCAACAGGTTCAGCACTTTTTGCAGGCGAAATCGAAGGGCACATATATTCCCGCATCTCAAATCCAACGGTCGCCTTGCTCGAATCGAGAGTGGCAAATCTCGAAGGTGCAGAGGCGGGGCTTGCAACCGCCAGTGGTATGGGCGCCATCTCCGCTACCTTGTGGACATTGGTAAAGCCAGGCGACGAAATTATCACCGACAAGACGCTGTATGGTTGCACATTTGCGTTCATGCGCGACGGCCTTTCGCGCTTCGGCGTGAAGGTCACTCATGTCGACCTGCGCGATCCAGACAATTTGCGCGAAGCGATCAGCGAGCAGACCCGGATCGTCTATTTTGAAACCCCGGCCAATCCGAACATGCGGCTGGTCGACATTGTCGCCGTTTCAGCCGTCGCGAAACAGGCCGGAGCGTTGACGGTGGTCGACAACACCTATGCGTCGCCCCTCCTGACCCGGCCAATCGAACTGGGCGCCGATTTCGTGATTCACTCAGCAACAAAGTACCTTGGCGGGCATGGTGATCTCGTCGCGGGCGTGGTCTGTGGCCGCGCCGACCTTATCCATGACATTCGAATGATTGGCGTGAAGGACATGACCGGCTCGGTGATGGCCCCACTGACGGCGATGCTGGTTATGCGGGGCCTGAAGACACTGCAACTGCGGATGGCGCGCCATTGCGAGAGCGGGCAGACCGTAGCGGAGTGGCTGGAGCGCCACCCTGCAGTTTCCGAAGTCTACTATCCCGGCCTCCCAAGTCATCCGCAACATGAGCTTGCGTGCTGCCAGATGAGTGCCTTTGGCGGCATGATCGCTTTTGAGCTGAAGGGGGGCTTCGAAGCCGGAACGGCCATGATGGACCAGCTCCGCCTGATTCAGCGCGCCGTCAGCCTCGGCGACGCGGAATCCCTGATTCAGCATCCTGCCAGCATGACCCACTCGACATACTCACAGGAAGAACGGCTGGAGCATGGTATCTCTGACGGCCTGGTCCGTTTGTCTGTCGGGCTGGAGGATTTGGTCGATATTCTCGCGGACCTTGAAAACGCTCTGCCGACCAACGCACTTTAGCCGTCGTCACGATGCACATTCACCTCGTTCACTCCACGGGGCTTTGTTCATCCAGCAGGTCATCTTCGGTGTTGTTGGCGCGTTCAGCCGCCACCTTTTCATCAAGGGTGTTGTCGGCAGCGACATCCGTCGCTTCGCGCGTATCAACATGGGGCTTGGGACGTCTAACATCTGCCGATTGCTGCGTGCCAATCTCCGGTTTACCGCTTTTTAGCGCATCTTCTACGCCGCTGTCGAAACGCAGCCGATAAATCGGCTCCGGCAGAGTAAAGCCCGCCTCTTCCAGAACATCCTTGGTCGCGGCTATCGCGAGGCCGCGTCCCTTCGCAAAGTTTGTTTGTGCCTGATCCACCCATCCCATGAAATGAAGGATGATGTTTGAGTCTCCAACCGTCTGGATGAAAGCTTCCGGCTCTGGATGGTCCAACACGAAACGTAGCGATTTTAATTTATCGAGGCCAAGCTGCATTGCCGCGACAGGGTCATCGGCTGCATCGACGCCAAGGTCGAACTCAAATCGGCGCTCAGGGTTGCGCGTGTAGTTTAGGATAACGGCCTTGAAAACAGTCGAGTTGGGGATGCGGAGATGATTGCCATCCATCGTCATCAGCACGGTGGCACGAGAGGTCAAGCGCATCACCTTTCCCTCATATTCATCAATCAGAACATGCTCATTCGCCCTGAATGGCTGGCGCACACTCAGCATTATGGAAGAAATGTAGTTTTCCAGTGTGTCTCGGACAGAAATGCCGATCGCCAGGCCGATGACGCCGGCTCCGCCGAGAATAGTTCCCATTACCGTTGTAGCACCCAAAATGCTCATCGCGACCACGAGTGCGACCAGCAGCAAGACAATACGGAACGCACCCGAAACCAGTTCTACGAGAAACGGATTTGGCAGAATCCAACGCCAAAAACTCCGCCAAGAAGCAACCAAGTGTCCAATCAGCGCAATCGTGAGAAATACTCCCAATGCGATACCGTAAAGTGGAAGAGCGCGGACAACACTTCCCCACGTACCAGACGGGTCCCCAAAAAACGGCGTCGCGCTATCTTCAACTGACAAGCTTCGGTCGATTTCGTTCTCAACCGTGACAACGCCATTTACACGCAAGGCCAGATCTTCGGCGCGGGCAACAGCGCTGGTGCTGGGGACTTCCCCGGCCAGCCGTACGACACCGTGCTTAACTTCGACCGTCACACGATTCAGCGATCCAATCTCATCAAAGATGGCGGAAATACGAGATTTGATGGACGCATCGCTGACCGCCGGAGGAGTCTGGATGATCGGATTGAGATCTTCGCTCCTATCCGAAGTCTGTGCCACGGAGATTGGGACGAGCCATACCAAGCACAGCACAACCAGCACTGCGTATTTGACATTCGACGCCGCAGAGCGAGCACCAGTCGGAAGTTGTAGCGAATTCACATTTCCAAAAACACGCTACAGGAGGCAAAGTTCCCTATGCGTGGCAATCCGGGCTGCTCGCGCGCACAACCGTCCGCGCGAAAAAAACTGAGTTGTGACGTTCACGGCGAACTTCAGGCGAAGCGAACGTTGAGCGCTGCGACTAACCTACGATCTCATACTCCCTTCCAAACCAGAGCGGCGAGTTGGCAAGGTCGATGAACTTCTTCTCGTCCTCCAGCAGCTCGGCACCGGCGTTCGCGGCCGCCTTGCTGGTATTCGCGGCCATGGCTTCCTCGCTCTCGAACCACAGTTCGGCAACGCCGTCATACGCTTCCGGTCCGCCACGCGACCCTTGCATGGCGCCGTTCAATGCGTCGTGCCCCGTGTGACATTGCACATAGCGGAGGATGCCTAGCGTTTCGGCATGATTCGCCACCAGCGGGGCATGCTGCTCCCGCCAGTAGCGTTGGAATTCCTCACGGCTCAGATGGGGCAAGCGGCGCAGGCAAAAGGTCAGCTTGATCAAAGCAGATCCCCGCCCGCTGCGGCTGCGGTCGTGCCGTCCTTCCGGAACGCGCGAATAACATTCTTGCCGGTAATCCATTTGTGCACTTCGTCCGGCCCATCTACGAGGCGTTGGGACCGGATGTGCGTGTACCAAGCCGCCAGGGGTGTATCGAGCGAATAGCCAAGGGCGCCATGCAGCTGGATCGCGGTGTCGACCACCTTGTGAACCATGTTCGCAAGGAACACTTTCGCGATGCCGTTCTCTTGTCTCAGATCCATGCCATTTTCGGCCTTGTAGGCAATATGCATCAGCATCAGCCGGGCAATGTAAAGTTGGCTCGCACATTCCGCCAGCATGAACTGGACACCCTGGCGATCTTCCAGTGGTTGGCCGAAGGTCTCACGGCTCGTGACGTGTTCCGTGGCCAGATCAAGTGCGCGCTGAGCCATCGCCACATTGTGCATGCCGTGACGCAGGCGACCATAGGCCAGGCGATGCTGGCCCATGGAGAATCCGCCCCCTTCCCCGCCGAGCAGATTTTCTTCCGGCACGACGAGGTTCTCGATCTTCACTTCAGCATGGCCGCCGCCCATCTCTTCATAGTGGGGCCCATGCACTGCCATGGTGGGAATATCACGGATGATCTTGTAACCCGGATTGGGCAGCTCCACGATGAAGGTGGAGAATTGTTGATGGCGAGGCGCGTCCGGATTGGTCTTGGCCATGACGACCGCGATGTCAGCAGCGGTGGCGGCGCTGGAAAACCATTTCTCACCATTCAGGACGTAATTGCCCTTGCCGTCCTTTTCCGCACGCGTCTGCATGCCAGTGGCATCCGCGCCGGCCGCCTTCTCCGTCATGGAATAGCAAATGCGCTTTTCGCCATTCAGCAGCGGTTTCAGGTACTTTTCTTTCTGAAAGTCGGTGCCGTGGGCCAACAGTGTGAGCATGGTCGCATCATCCGGACCTTGCGAATTCATCGACAGCGCACCGAGATGGCTCTGGCCAAGTTCCATTTGGACCAGCGCATTGGCCAGCGGCCCAAGGCCCATTCCGCCATGCTCGACTGGGATGAAGGGCAACCACAGGCCTTGCGCGCGCGCCTTCTTGCGCAGTTCTGGCAACACGTCCTTGAACGCGCGACCGTTGGACATTTCCTGTTCAGCAGGAATGCATTCTTCCTGCACCCATTTGCGCACGCGCTCGCGGACTTCTTTTGCCTCTTCCGGTATCGTAAAATCGATGGCCATCTTTTCGCTCCCTATTGTTTTTCAGGAAGGCTAAAGCGGAAGCGGAAATATGCACAGACTGACTTCGCGTCAGGCGGGACTATTCATAATCTACTTTTTCAAGATAGAGCCCGTCCGGAGGGGATATGGGCCCGCACGCCGTCCGCTCGGCAGCCGCCAGGATCTCCGCAATCCATTCGACAGGTTGCTTGCCACGCCCGACATCCACCAGGCTACCCATGATCGAACGAACCTGCCTGTGCAGGAAACTCTTCGACCGACAGGTCATCTCGACCCGATCTCCATAACGTGAAACAGAGATCGCATTGAGCGTCTTAACCGGCGATTTGGCTTGGCAATCCGTATCGCGGAATGTCGTGAAGTCATGCGTCCCGACAAGTATCTGCGCGGCTTCATGCATCTTGTCGGCGTCCAACTGTGACGATATCCGCCAGGCCCGACCGTCATCCAGCGTGAGGTGAGCGCGTCGATTGATAATGATGAAGCGATAATGCCGCTCGGTTGCGCTGAAGCGGGCGTGGAAGTCATCATCCACTTTATCTGCCTTCAAGACGGCAATCGGATGTGGGCGCAGATGAAAATTCATCGCATCTGGCACTTTGGTTCCGCGGTCAGTTCGCAGATCCATGTGCGCGACCTGCCCTGTCGCATGAACGCCGCTATCGGTACGCCCAGCGCCATGCACCTCAACGGGTGCACCATCGAGCTTTGCGGCTGCTTCTTCAAGGGCGCCCTGAACGGTCGGAATTCCGGGCAGGCGCTGCCAACCCTGATACGGGCCACCATTGTATTCGAGGAGGAGTCTGTAACGTGGCATTCAGCGGCCCTAGCCAAAGGCCGCCGGATAGGTCAACCGGCCGGATGTTGGTGCCGCCGGATCAAGACGCAGCGCCATGAAAGCCTCGCCGGACCATTTGCATTCGAATGGCTGGGCAAGGTCAGCGGAAAACCCAAACCGGGGATAGTATTCGGGGTGCCCCAGCACGAAGACAATCTGCTCCCCCGCTCCTTCCGCCGCCATCAGGCCCATCTGGATCAGGCCGCTGCCGATACCGGTCTTCTGAAAATCAGGATGAACCGACATTGGCCCAAGACCGACGGCCACCGGTTCGCCATCGAGCTGCATGCGGAAAAACTGAATATGGCCGGCAATGGCCTTATCGTCGCTCGCCACGAGTGAGAGCACGCTCTCACCGCTCTTGGCGAGATCCCGAACCATGCGGCCCTCAGCCTTGCCGCCAAAGGCAAGATCATTCAGCGCAACGATCTCATCAAGGTCTTCTTCACGGGCGGGACGAATCCAGAAGCTCATCAGCCAAGCACCGTATCCGGAGCAATCGCCTGCCCCTGCAGGAATTGGTCTGCATTCATTGGCTTTCCCCCTGGCTTTTGCAGGCGGAGGATACGCACAGCGCCGCCATCGCCGCAAGCGACCAGCAGGCGGTCATCCAGAACCATGCCGGCCGGCGCAGTGGTTTCCCGACCGGAGCGACGGCACATCAGCAGTTTCAGGCGCACCGGATCGTCCTTGCCCGGCGGCGTCCAGTAGCACCACGCCCCCGGGAACGGCGACAGGCCCCTGATATGGCAGTCGACCTCTCGCGCAGGCCGCGACCAATCGACCTTCTGGTCATCCGGGCCAAGCTTGGCGGCATAAGTCATCCCCTCTTCCGTCTGCGGAACGGGGGTCAGGCTGCCATCGGCGAGGCCTTCAAGCGCACGCGGCGCGAGTTCTGCGGCGAGCGCGGCCAGCCGATCATGCACGCTGCCGGCCGTATCTTCTTCGGTGGTCTGCGTGCGCGCCGAGGCAAGCACCGGCCCCGTATCAAGCCCGGCTTCCATCATCATCGCATCGACGCCGGTTTCCGTATCCCCTGCCATGATGGCGCGCTGGATTGGCGCAGCGCCCCGCCAACGCGGCAGGATCGACGCATGCATGTTGAGACAGCCAAGGCGCGGTGCATCGAGAACGGCCTGCGGCAGGATCAACCCATAGGCCACGACCACAGCCGCATCGAGATCCAGCGCCGCAAACGCCTCCTGCTCCGGCAATTTCTTCAGGGATTTGGGCGTACGCACTTCGATCCCCCTGGCCTCAGCGAAGGCATGCACGGGCGTGGGAGTCAGTTTCTTGCCCCGGCCAGCGGGACGTGGCGGCTGCGAATAGACACAGACGATCTCATGTCCGGCTGTGATCAACGCATCCAGCACATGTGCGGCGATATCCGGGCTACCCATGAAAGCAAGGCGAAGGGGTTTGGTCATCATGCCGGGAATAGTTTGTTCGGAGTCATTTTGGAAGCAACGTTTCGCAAGTGGCTCAGCGCACTGCGCCCGACATACTGAATGGGGTGAGCCCATTGCCGCCCACAATGATCACGATCAGGGCAGCCAGGAAAAAAGCGGCGGTCCAACGAACCCAGGGACGCGCGAAGAAGCTGCCGCGCTGCTTCATGACGATCAGGCCGACTCGCGTGCGTGCAGGCGTTTGGCCTTCTTGACCTTGTCGATCGCGCGCTGGCGTTTCAAACGCGAAAGGTAGTCAATGAACAGCGTTCCCTCCAGATGATCCATCTCATGCTGGATGCAAACCGCATACATGCCGGTTGCAACTTCATCGACTTTGAAGCCGTCATAGTCGAGGTAGCGGACGCGGCACTCGGTCGGACGTTCGACTTCATCGAAAATGTCCGGCACCGACAGGCAGCCCTCTTCATAAGGCGCCATGTCCTCAGTCAGAGGCAGGATTTCCGGGTTCACGAAATAGCGCGGCTGGGGCTCTTCGCCCTCTTTTGCGAGATCCATCACAATCACGCGCAACGGCACGCCGACCTGAATCGCCGCGAGGCCAATACCCGGCGCGTCATACATGGTTTCCAGCATGTCATCCATGAGCGCGCGAATCTCGTCGGTGACGCCGCCCTCGACGGGCTTCGATACTTCCTTCAGACGCGGGTCAGGGACGGTGAGGATTTCTCTGATAGCCATGCTTTTCAGATATGCACGCAGGGACCTCTGGTCAACACTTGGCCGTCATTCCGCCGCCAGCGGCTTCTTGACGCCGCCAAAGTCCAGCTCCCCTGTATTCTCCGATACATTCGCCCTGTTCTCGATCTGCTTGGGCTCAGCCAGCGTCTTGGCGGGTGGGGCGATCTCCATGTCCTCGAACTTGCGCAGGGTCGGGAGGACTCGTTTGTCGAACGATCCCATCGCGGAGTTGAAATGGTCCACCGAGCCGTTCAGCGATTTTCCGAGTCTCTCGATATGGCCGAGCATTACACCCATCCGACTGTAAAGCTCTGCACCCAGTTCCGCCGCGGCCATCGCATTTTCATTCTGGTGATGCTGGCGCCAGAGATGGGCCACCGTCCGGGCCAGCGCGATCAGCGTGGTCGGCGTCGTCACAATCACTTGCCGGCTCATGGCCTTTTCAATCAGGTCCGGAGAATGCTCAAGCGCCGCCGCGAAGAAATTCTCTCCGGGAATGAACATCGCAATATAGTCAAAGCGATTGCCCAGATTCGACTGGTAGTCCTTTGAGGCCAGCGTGCTCACATGCCGCTGGACGCTGGTCGCATGAGCCTTCAGATGAACGACCTTCTGGGCCGGATCCTCGGCTTCTACCGCCGCCATGTAGGAGGCGAGCGAGACTTTGGAGTCGATCACGATCTGTCGCTCGCCCGGAAGACGGATGATCGCATCCGGTCGCTGGCGTCCCTCCTCCGTCTGGTCATGCACCTGTTCGGAGAAGTCGCAATGCGCAGACAGGCCGGCCTGCTCCATGACGTTTCTCAAGGTCATCTCGCCCCAGCGCCCGCCGCCCTTTGGAGCCGTCAACGCGTTGACCAGCTTGCCGGTCTCCTGCGTGTTGCGGTGCAGGCTTTCCCCAATCGCCTTGACCTGTTCCGACAAAAGAGACTTGTCTTGGGTGCGGACTTTTTCGATTTCGTCGACCCGTTTCTTAAAGGCATCGAAATTCTCGCCGATCGGCTTCATCAGCTCCTTGAGATGCCCTTCAGCGCCTTCCTTGTGTCGCTGGAATCTCTCATCCGCAAGCTGCAGAAACTGCTTGTTCGCGCGCTCGAGGACACCCTGCGCCATTTCGCCAAACTTGCGTTCATCCTCGGCGCTGCGGGCTTTCGCCTCGGCCAGCTCCAGCTCTGCCTTGCGCGAGACCTCTTCCAGCGTGCGGATGCGCTGTTTCGCCTCGACAAGTTCATCGGTCGCACGCTCAAGGTCCAGTGTCAGCCGCTCCGCCTTCGCGCCGAACTTGCTGGCAAGCCACCAGGCCGTGCCCGCCAAGGCGAGAGCCAGGAGGAACAGAACAAGGTGCACGACGTCAAAGCCGGCCCCGCCGATAATGATGATTGGGTCCATACGGGCATCCTCGCACGATTCTGCTCAGAACATATAAGGAACATGCCGCATTGTCTATTGAACGCTGTGGTTTGCCCACCGCTTGACTTCCCGCTCAGGCTGATCCTCTTTTCCACCGGGATGGCACAAGGGCAGCGAGATGCGACTGATATGGATGAGTCTGTTTTTGGCGCTGGGGGCCTGTGCATCAGCATCTGGCCCAGTACCTCAAGCAGAGCTGCCACCAACCGGCGCAATAACATACCTGCCGCCGCTGGCCGAAGTCACTTTGGTTACTGCTTCTGGCCAGCGAGAACCGCAATCGGACTCCTCAGAAACGGCTCGCATTAACCTTGCCAACGCCTTGTCGAACGCGGTTCCAGCCGATGCGTTCGATCAATCTGACGAAGGACAAGAACGAGCAAAATTCCTTGCGATCAAGCTGGAGGAGGCTGCGGTCAATCCTGGTCCGGTTCAGACCTCCGAAGTCGACACACCAGAGCATCTGGTCGCTCTTATCCAGGTTAGATTCGATGTGGAAAGCTCCGCCAGTAAGCTGTTGCAAGGCGGTCTAAACCTCATGTTCGGCGGCGTTCCAGGTCCGGATGGTATAGACCAGACGGCTCAAATCGCCCTGTTCGCCCAAGGGACTGATGATCTGGTGTGGTCGCGCACCTTTGTTGCTCAGGATCCACGCACCCCCGATGATGCGGAACGCCTTATAAACGAGCTGATAGCCGCATCCAGCCAGGATACAGAGTTCTGACACTGTTCCCATCTGGAGGAATCACGCATGCGTGGCATGGGACTTGCTGGCAAGTATCCCGACATGTTTGACGCGTATGAAGCCCCCTATGAGGTCGCCGAATTGACTATCGATATTTGCGTCTGCACCTATCGCAGGCCTTCAATTGAGGACACGCTGCGATCGCTCGACCGGCAAACCCTGCCGGACGGCGTATCGGCGCGCGCAATTGTTATCGACAATGACGAAACTCCATCGGCCCGCGACCGGGTCGAGGCGATCGCGGCAAACTTGTCCATGCCCGTCAAATACATTCATGCCCCCGCAAACAACATTTCGATCGCGAGAAACGCCGGTTTGGATGCCGCCACCGCCCAATGGATTGCTTTCATCGATGACGATGAAGTGGCCGAACCGGATTGGCTGGCCTCCCTGCTCCAGATGGCACGCGTGAATTCTCTGGACGCTGTCTTCGGCCCAGCCATCGCCGTTTATCCTGAGACGGCGCCCAACTGGATGCGCCAGCAGGATTACCATTCGAATGTCCCTGTACGCCGAGGCGGCGTGGTGCAGACCGGACATACCTGCAACGCTCTGATGCGCGCCAGCTCCCCTATCGTGAAAGGCCAGCGCTTTCTGATCGAAAAAGGCAAGACTGGTGGCGAAGACACTGAGTTCTTTTTCAGGCTCTGGTATGCAGGCGCCAAGTTTGGCATAAGCGAAGCGGCGATCGTGCATGAAGCGGTAGACCCGAAGCGCTTGGACTCCGAATGGATTCGCCAGCGCAAATTCCGTTCAGGGATGAGTTTCGGCTACCACTCCCTGACCACACGCAACACGGTCACGCTGACCATTACTGTGCTCGCTTCGCTGGCGAAGATTGTTTTTTGTTACGCGATGGCTGGCATCTTCTTCTGGTCCACACAAAAGCGGAATTTCTGGGCGATGCGCGGCGTCTTCCATCGTGGCTGGCTGGCCTCGGCCTTCAGCACGAAGGAACCGGAACTCTACTGAGTCGCCCCTAAAACGGTAGCTTGAAGCCGGGCAACATGCCCCCGCCAAGACCTTGCGTCGCATCCTTCATAGCCTTTTCCATGGCTTCATCCAGACGCTTGCGCGCATCCGAATGCGCAGCCTTGATAAGGTCTTCAACGATTTCGGCATCATCATTCATCAATGATGGGTCAATCCTGACACTGACCATATCGCCCTTGCCCTTGAGGCGCACCGACACAAGACCCGCCCCGGCGACCCCTTCGGCCTCGGTCGATTCGATCTTTTCCTGCGCTTCCTGCATCTTGGCCTGCATCTGCTGGGCCTGTTGCATGATCTTGCCAAGGTCTTTCATGGGAAGCGGGCCTCCTTCAGGCCGATCGTCTGGAGTTCAGGTCAATAACGTTGCCGTCGCTTGCGGCAGGCTCGGTCACGTCAACAATGGTAATGCCGGGAATACTCTTCAAGGCGTCTGCCACAGCCGGGTGCGCCGCCGCTGAGGCAAACAATTCCTCGCGCGTCCGAATTTCCGTCTGGCGCATTGTTTCGGCATTGGTACGGATCTGCTCGACGACCCAGTCATCGCCTGTGTCGCGTTCGAGGAACGCCTTTAGCCGGGCGAGCAAATCGTTTGGTGCATTGTCTTCAAGTTCGCATGAGAAATAGCCGTAGCGCACAGGACCTGGCCGAATGTATCGCTCCAACTCGACCTGCAGGTTCACTTCCCGGTGCTCACCCAGATAGGCGACAATTTGGGCAAAGCTCTCCAGCCCGCCGGCGGGAGACGGGGCCATGCCATGTTGTTCAGGCTTTCCCGGCGCACCGCCTGACTCGGCGATCATGCGCGCAGCCTCCTCCGGTGACGGAAGGTTTGCCGCCGCCGCAAGGCGCAGGATGATCATGTTCAGCGCGGTCGCCGTGTCAGGCGCCGTCTGGAGGTCATTAAACCCGGAGAGCAGGATCTGCCAGTAGCGCGCGGCCTGCGCAGCGGTCAGTTTCTGCGCCATGGCCAATGTGCGCTGGGTCCATTCGGCGGGCCCGGCAGACTGGAACTCTCCCCCCGTGGCCTGAGCTACGGAGACATCGGCACAGACATCCATCAGGTCTTTCAGGATAACCGCCGGATCAGCACCTGCATGAATCTGGTCTTTCACCTCGGCCAGCGCCTCTGCAGCACTGCCGGAGATCGCTTTCTCGAACGCATCCAGCAGGCGCGCCCGGTCGCCGAGGCCCAGCATGTCACGCACCGCCGCGCCAGTGACTTCTTCGCCATCCATGGTCTGCACGATGGCCTGATCGAGAATCGAGAGGCCGTCGCGAACGGAACCTTCGGCAGCCCGGGCGATCAAAGCGAGTCCCTCTTCCGAGACTTTCGCCCCTTCATGCGTGGCGACCCGACCGAGATGTTCAGACAAATTCACGGCATCGAGCCGTTTCAGGTCAAACCGCTGGCAGCGCGACAGGACCGTGATCGGCACTTTGCGGATCTCAGTAGTTGCGAAGATGAACTTCACATGCGGCGGCGGCTCTTCCAGCGTCTTCAACAGCGCGTTGAACGCGGCCGTCGACAGCATGTGAACCTCATCGATGATGTAGACTTTGTGGCGGGCCGAGACCGGTGCATAGCGCGCGCCATCCAACAGGTCACGCATATCGGCAACGCCGGTGCGGCTGGCGGCATCAAGCTCCAGCACGTCCGGATGGCGGCTCGACATGATCGCATCACAATGCTCGCCCTTGGGGTCGAGCCGGATCGACGGACCGTCATGATCGTCTGACTGATAGTTCAGGGCCCTCGCCAGCAGGCGGGCGGTCGTCGTCTTGCCGACCCCGCGCACACCGGTCAACATGAAGGCGTGCGCCACGCGGCCTGTCTCGAACGCATTGGAAAGCGTGCGGACCATGGCCTCCTGGCCAATCAGGTCTTCGAAGCGGCGCGGGCGGTATTTGCGCGCGAGCACCTGATATTCGGCCGATTTCGGCGCCTCATCCTCCCCGAACATCGAGAAGGTCTGGTCGTCGCGTTCTTCGGGGAGTTCGGAATCGCTCATCAGCCGGGACTTTAGCGACTCATGCGGCCCTGCCGCAATGGGGCGAGTTCATCTCATTTACTCACAGCAGGATTAGGTCTCGAGCAATCGGGCTCGCAAGCGCTCCTGCGCGACGTCATCCACACCCAGCACATCCGCCAGATAGGCATCGATGGTTCCATGCTTGTCGTGAATCACGTTGAAGGCGGTATCGAGATAACGCAGCCGCACGCCGAGAAACGGTCGGAACACTTCGGGCTCATAGACCTTCCCAACTTGCTCGTTGAAGAAGGCTGCCGCCTGCGGCAGGAACTCGTCGACATTCACCGCCGTGTTGGTCAGTTCGTAATCGGCCCGAAGATCGGCTTCCTCGACACCGAGAATGTGATGCGTGAGCGCGCAGAGAATGCCCGTCCGATCCTTGCCAGCCGCGCAATTCACGAGCCCCGCGGAGTCACCCTCCAGCCCGGCCAGGTGCTCAAACCAGCCAGAGAACAGCTCAGCGTGATGAGCCTTGAACGGCGCCAGCGCGTAATAGTCGTTCATCCAGTCATCGGCCTTTTGCGCGTCCGCTTCGACCTTCTTCAGGAATTGCGCATGCGGCGCTTCATGCTCCCGGCCCCCATCATGGGTCAGCGTATTGGGCGCAGACCAGCGCGCCACGTTGCGTTCGCGCTCGTCCGGGCGGCGGAGGTCTGCCTGCAGATGGATACCCAGTGCGCCAAGTGCCCTCAGGTCTTCTTCGGTGGCCTCGGCATAGTGCCCGGATCGGAACAACCGACCGCGCTTTACCTGTCCACCGTGGCGGGAAGCATAGCCGCCAAAGTCACGAAAGTTGCGGACGCCTTGAAGCGTGTAGATTCTCTCTGTCATGTGATGCGAGGTACCGCGCCACGCCGCAATCGTCCAGATGGGCGTCGGGGAAGGTTTTGTGACCCTCCCCTTCCGCTCAGCTGTTTTCGTTGACCACAATCACCTTGCGATGGGGAAATGGAATCTCGATGCCAGCTGCATCCAGCGCCTTCTTCACCTGCTCGGGAAGCGAATAGCGCACATCGAAGTAATGCGCGCCCTCACAGAATGGCCGCACGATGAAGTCTACCGAGCTGTCATTGAGGGTCTCGACCTCAACGAAGGGTGCAGGATCCTTCAGGATGTGAGGATGATCGGCCAGCACCTTGTCGATGGTCGCGCGGGCCTTGTCGATGTCTTCGCCATAGGCCACGCCGAAATGCATATCCACACCGCGTACCGGGTGGTGGCTGTGATTGATGATCTGGTCGCCCCAGATCTGGCCGTTGGGAATAATGATCTGCTGATTGTCGAATGTCTGAAGCACTGTGGTGAACAGGGTGATCTCGTCCACCTTCCCAAACTTCCCAGCCGCGTCAATGAAATCGCCCACCTTGTAGGGGCGGAACACCATCAGCATGACCCCCGCCGCGAGATTCGACATCGCTCCCTGCAGAGCCAGGCCGACCGCGAGGCTGGCCGCGCCGAGCAGCGCCACGATGGAGGTCGTCTCAACGCCAAAACGGTTCAAGACCGCAATGATGACAAAAGCGAGGATAACGTACTTCGCGACGCTCCCCATGAAGCGAAACAGCGTGTCGTCCAACCGCTCATTGCGTTCACCCGCATTTCGGATGCTCTTGCCGACCCGTCCGGCGATCCAGAACCCTATAATCAGGATGAGCAGGGCGAGCAGGATATTGGTCGCCCACGAGAGCGCCGACGGAAGATACTGATTTATGTCAATCTGATCGAACCAGTCTTGCATGGTTTATTCCCCTTCTTTTCAGCCACATGACTGGCAAAAGCCGGACCCAGCCTGAATATTGGCCGGGTCGGTCATTCAGGTTGCGTTCACGACGCGGCAATCCGAGAGTCCAAGGGGAAACCACCAGAGACTGAAATATGAGGGGAACCGGTTGGCCTGGGCGCTGTTGAATTGAGACACACCAATTCGAAGAGGCCCCCATGACCGAGACCGTCAAAACCCAATATGACATGCGTGACCCAAGAACGCAGTACCCACAACCGCCCTTCCCCAAGCAACCGCAGGACAAGCCAGGGTTCGATCACAAGATGGAGCCAAAAGCAGATCATGGCGAGAACAGCTATCAGGGCTTCGGCCGCCTGAAGGACCGCAAGGCACTGATCACCGGTGGCGATTCGGGGATCGGTCGCGCAATTGCCATCGCCTATGCCCGCGAAGGGGCAGAGGTCTGCATCAACTACCTTCCCGAAGAGAAAGAAGACGCCGACTGGGTCTGCGACCTGCTGGAAGGCGAAGGCCACGCCGTACACCGCATGCCCGGCAATCTGACCGACAAGGAATTCTGCAATACCCTGATCAAGGAAGCCCATGAGAGAATGGGCGGAATCGACATTCTGGTGAACAATGCGGGCAAGCAGGTGCGCCAACCGGGCATCGAAGACATTTCCGATGAACAGTTCGATGAAACCATGAAGACCAATGTCTATGCCATGTTCTGGCTGACCAAGGCTGCGCTCCCCCTCATGCCGCCCGGCGCGGCCATCATCAATGTTACGTCCAATCAGGGCTTCAGCCCAGCTCCCTATCTGCTCGACTACGCCACCAGCAAGTTTGCCATTCGCGGTTTCACCGAGGCCATTGCTCAGGGTGCGATCGAGCGCGGCGTCCGCGTTAACGGCGTTGCCCCGGGCCCGTTCTGGACGCCGCTCCAGCCCTCCGGCGGACAAACACAGGAAAAAGTGCAGGAATTCGGAAAGGGCACGCCCATGGGTCGGCCGGGCCAGCCAGCGGAGCTAGCACCCACCTTTGTCTTCCTCGCCTCGCAGGAGTCGAGCTATATCAGCGGCGAAATCATTGGCGTAACCGGTGGAAAGCCGATCAGCTGATTGATACAAGTCAACGAAAGTGCGGTATCTTGTGACTCGCTTCCGGGAACCTTGCCCGGAATCCGGAGTTCAAGCGTACTGATGTCATGAAGGAGCAAAGTCCATGATGAAGTTTCGTTCTGCCCTGCTTGCAGGTTGCCTCGCCGCCAGTACTTCCCTCGGCCTCAGCGCCTGCTCATCCCTCCCAGACGAAGTGGACCGCGCGCAGATTGACGCTGGGAGCCGCGCCGCTCTCAACAAGCTGGTCAGCGAGAACGCCGCTGCCCGCGCCATAAACAGCCAGTCTCGCGCGGTTCTGGTCTTCCCATCCATGGTCAAGGCCGGACTGGGGGTCGGCGGAGCGTATGGCGAAGGCGAGCTGATCCGTGGTGGATCGACTGTTGATTACTACAGCTCATTCACCGGGTCCTGGGGGCTGCAGGCTGGCGCACAGTCATATGGTTATGCTGTCTTCCTGATGAATGATGATGCGGTGGACTACCTCAAGAAATCCGAAGGCTGGGAGATCGGCGTCGGACCAACTGTGGTTCTTGTGAATGCGGGCGTTGCAGAAAACCTCTCCACGTCTACACTGAAGGAAGACGCGTACGCATTTGTTTTCGACCAGAAAGGCCTGATGGCTGGCATCAGCATTGAAGGCACAAAGATTACCAAACTGCAGTAGACAGGCTTGGGCTCAGGTGAGCCAGGGCGAAGGCGCAAGGTTTTCGGTTTTCCGGGCCTTGCGCCTTTTTTTGTTGCCAGACGGCTCTGCCTATCTGAACGGTGGCTCGTCAAAGGCGCGCAGTTTGCGGCTGTGCAGCTTCGCACCTTTGTCCGCCGACAAACGTTCCAGTGTTTCTATTCCGATACGAATATGCTCGCCAATGGCCCGCTCATAAAAGCGGTTCGCCGCACCCGGCAGCTTGATCTCACCGTGGAGAGGTTTGTCCGATACGCAGAGCAGCACACCATATGGAACGCGCAGGCGGAAGCCATTCGCAGCAATTGTCGCGCTTTCCATATCGATCGCAATTGCTCGGGATTTGTTGAACCGGCGCGCGGACGCAGAGAAGCGCAGTTCCCAGTTCCGATCATCCGTTGTCACAACCGTTCCGGTCCGCAACCGCCGTTTCAACTGTTTCTCGTCCTCACCCGTCACAGACGCAGCCGCCTGTTGCAGCGCGACTTGCACTTCGGCAATTGGCGGCACGGGAATTTCCGGCGGTAGAACAGCGTCGAGCACATGGTCTTCTCGCAAATAGGCATGCGCCAACACATAGTCTCCGATTGCCTGACTATGGCGCAGCCCGCCACAATGGCCAACCATAAGCCAGACTTCAGGCCGCAACACGGCGAGATGGTCTGTGATGGTCTTCGCATTGGATGGACCGACACCGATATTCACCAATGTGATGCCGCCGCCATTCGGCGCGCGCAAATGATAGGCTGGCATTTGGAATCGGCGCCAAGGTGAAGCATCGATTTCTGTTCGGGACGTGTCGGTGGGCTCAGAGACCTCCAACCCGCCCGGAACAGATAGAGACGTGTAGTGATTGTCTTCTGTCAGCTTGTCCAACGCCCAGTCACAAAACGCATCGACGTAACGGTGATAGTTCGTGAACAGCACATAATGCTGGAAATGCTCAACGGGCGTACCGCAATAATGTTGCAGCCGCTTCAGAGAGAAATCGACTCGCTGCGCGTCGAACAATGCCAGTGGATGGGTTTCATAGGGCTCGTATAGCTCCCCATCGGCCACTTCATCACCAATATCGGCAAGGTTTGGACTTGGGAAGTGACGCGCCAGTTCAGCTGGCGAGATCTCGTCAAGTCCACTGGCCTGCCCCTGCTCCCACACATAGGCATACGGAATTTCGGAATCCGACTGCTCGACATACACATCAATGTCATAGTCCCGCATCAACAGGGAGAGCTGTTCTGTCAGATAGTCGCGGAAAAAGTCCGGCCTCGTGATGGTGGAAACATATGTGCCAGCTTCTGACATCTTGCCGAAGGCGCGCGAAATCGGCGGGGGTGGTCCGTCGGGATTGTAGACGATCCTGATTTGCGGATAGCAGAACGCGCCGGATTCGCGCAGCGCGGGCGCCGGTGGCTTTCCGGAATGAAGGAACATGTCCAGGGCCGAGGACAGGGCGGAAACGGCGTCGGAATACAGGTTTTCCAGCGCATCTATAACGTGTTCGGGTGTGTTCAATTTCGACATGGCGTCAAATGGCGGGATTGCGACGTTCTGTCAATCTACGAGCCTGAGCCGGTCGCATATGACAAACAAATGAGCACGGTCCGCACAGCGTTCGTGCAAACATGAGGTGCAACCCAGCTATGACTTTCTGCCGTGCACCTTTCACTTGAGCCATGCGGAAACATGCGCTTTTGTTGCGGTGCAACATGAAACGTCAATCCCGCACGGAAAGGCCATGACACTTCGGTGTCACTGTGGGGAGAACAGAACAATGACGTCGCATGGGGCGGGAGGAGTTCCCTGTCGGCAATCACGCCGTCGCTAACTCTGAAGGTAGTTTTGACATGAAAAAGTTCATCATCCCGGTCCTGATGGCCGCCGCGATCATCGTTCCTGCTGCTGCAAATGCAGAAGGCAAACCCATCACTGTAGAAATTGCCTATGACAAGGCCCTGCTGGCATCCGACGCTGGCGCAGCTGTCGTTCTCGAATCCATCGAGGCGCAAGCCAAGGAAGCCTGCTCAACACGCTCCCCGGTCACCAGCCAACCGGTTGTAGACCGTACATGTACCAAGAATATCAAGAAGGCTGCTTTGAAGAAAATCCTGGACAAGCAGGAAATCTCCAGCCTCCCGACCGCGCCTGTCTTTGCGCGCCAAGCTGTAACCCTCGTCGCTGACGCGGGACAACGCTAGACCTTTTCCTCCCGGAATAGCGTTGGAGGGGCTGCCCAGGGCCACGGGCAGCCCCTCATTGCATTCGGCGGGGCATTTGCTTCAGAAGCAACCTTGGCCACAATGTAAAAGGCGCACGATCCATTCAGACCGCGCGCCTTTTTAATCTCGCTTGAAAGCGGCGGCCAAATGCTAACCGACGGTCGCGTCCGCAGGCTTGCGCGTGTCGAACTTTGACCACACGCCATCATCGCCGTGCCAGTCACCGCTGGTCGCACCTTTGGAATATTCGGTTGCACGCTGCTCAAAGAAGTTTGCGTGCTCTACCCCGTTCAGGATTTCCGTCAGCCATGGGATCGGGTGCTTGGTCACACCGAACACCGGCTCAAGCTTCAGCTGGCCGAGACGCCAGTCCGCGATGTAGCGAATGTACTGCTTGATATCGTCGGCGGTCATGCCTTCGACCGGACCCATTTCGAATGCGAGTTCGATAAATTTGTCTTCCAGCGTCACGACGGTGCGACAGCACTCGCGAATCCGCTCGCGCAGCGCGTCATTCATGACGCCGGTCTCAGCACAGAACGTGTGGAACAGCTTGATCATGCCTTCGCAGTGCAGCGACTCATCCCGTACAGACCAGGACACGATCTGGCCCATGCCCTTCATCTTGTTGAAGCGCGGGAAGTTCATCAGCATCGCGAAACTGGCGAACAGCTGAAGGCCTTCCGTGAAGCCGCCAAAGACCGCCATGGAAACAGCAATGTCTTCATTCGTTTCTGTGCCAAACTGGCCGAGATAGTCGTGCTTGGCGGCCATCTCCTCATATTCCATGAAGGCCGAGAATTCCGAGTCGGGCATGCCGATGGTTTCGAGCAGCAAAGCATACGCCGCGATATGGATCGTCTCCATATTGGAGAACGAGGCCAGCATCATCGACACTTCAGTCGGTTTGAACAGGGGCATGTAATGCTCCATATAGTTCGCACCGACTTCGACGTCAGACTGGGTGAAGAAGCGGAAGATCTGGGTCAGCAGATTGCGCTCGGAATCATTGAGCTTCACCGCCCAATCCTTGCAATCCTCGCCGAGGGGCACTTCTTCCGGCATCCAGTGTACCTGCTGCTGGACCTTCCAGAAGTCATACGCCCACGGGTAACGGAAGGGCTTGTACGCCCGGCTCGGGGTCAGCAGTCCGGGCACATTGGAATTTCCGTCAGCCATCAGGGCCTCCTACGTCATTTACTGCGTTTTCTGTGACAATCTACACCATATATAGTGCCTCATTGAGGCCATTGCCGCAAGATGTTTGACTGCGGCAAACCGCACTTGTTCACAGGCTTGCCCACAGTTTTGGCATATTTCCCTCGTAGGGGTGGCGCCATGCGGTTTAGTGCAGAATGATCGGCACCAAACCGATACCCATGCGTTCCATTCCCGCCTTACGAGACAAGATATTCATGCGTTTCTTCAGTGCCATTCTTCTTGCCCTGATTTCGGCTTTCGCGTTTGCCCCACCCGCAAATGCTAAAGTGGTGAGGGATGTAATATATGCAGATGCGCCCGGCCTTGATCCCGGCGACGTACGGGCTGATGTCTACATTCCTGATGATGCGGACAATGCGCCGGTGATTCTCATGATGCATGGCGGCGCTTGGACCTTTGGCAACAAGCTGAGCGCATTGGGCATGTTTCAGGCGCGTTATTTCAACGATCAGGGCTTTGTCTTCATTGCCGTAAATTACCGCCTGTCGCCCGCACATCCCTTCCCCGCCCAACAGCAGGATACGGCCGCCGCGATCGCATACTTCCATGAGCACGCAACAGAGTTCGGGGGCGACCCGAACAGTATCTTCCTGATGGGTCACTCTGCCGGGGCTCATATGGCAGCGCTCACTGCGATCGATCCGGACTATCTGGACGCATTTGATCTGACGCCAGGCGTGATCAAAGGCGTCGTCGCCATGGATAGCGCCGCCTACAATATGGCTCGCACCGGCAGTGATGGCGATATCCCCGAATTCTACCACTCCACCTTTACCAGCGATGACCCAGACGTCTGGACGGCTGCCTCCCCGACCCTACTGGTAGAAGAAACAACCGACATCCCACCTTTCCTCCTGCTCTATGTGAACCGAGCTGTCGCGCCGAGCCGCGCCAAGGAATTGGCAGAAGCGCTGAACAGCGCCGGACACAAGGCCGAAGCGCGCCTCGTCAAGAACCGCGATCACAAGAGCCTGAATGATCGTCTGGGCGCCAAAGGTGACAAGGTCGCGCCGATGATCGCTGACTTTTTCCGTGACCAGTTGGAAGACTGACGCCGCCTAAGGCTCCACGACGTTGAACCAGAAGTCCGGAGTCTCCAGCGCCGAGAACCAGGCGAGCAGTGCGGTGGGGTCACCCTCGATTGACGCCTCCCCGGCAGCGGCGATCTCGCAAAAGCTGCGGGTTTGCAGAATCAGGTCATTGAAGGCATCGCGCGACAGGGTAAGCGTTGCCACGGCATCATCGGACTGGACACCGGGGCGTGGGAAGGCCGTGGCGTTCCCTACATCAATGACGAACTCCTCCTCAATGTCCGTAAACTGGAAGTTCAGTTCGAACGGCTCCCTGCTGAGCTTTTCGGGCGCATAGCGAACGGCTAGCGCATTGAATAGTTCAATCGTGGGCACCCCCTCGACGAACTCACGGCTTCGGGTGCGCACCGCTCCGGCATCGGCAAGGCCGTTACGAAGCTCCTGCGCTCCCGTTAGATAGAAATCGCGCCACGCGCCGCTTTCTGCCTGAAAGCCCATCTGCTCATAGCTCGCAGCCAGCCAGTCTCGCGCAACCTGATTCTGAGGATTGGCAAAGACCGCATAGTTCAAAACTTCGGCAGCCCAACGATAGTCGCCTTCCTCGAAGGCTTCCTGCCCAATGACGATGGCCGCCTCTTCGCCGCCAACGGCCTTGATGAACCGACTGGCCTTCGCTTCCAGTGGGTGTGCATTGAACGTCGCCGGCACACCATCCCACCACCCGAAATACCCTTGATAGACGGCTTTCGCATTATGGTTCAGCGTGCCGTAGTAACCACGCGTATCGAAATTCTCTGATTGCACCGCAGGTTCAGCGAGTTCTTCGGCAATTTCGAACTGGGTTTCACCGCGATTTGCCCGGCGAACAGTCTGGTCATGCGTATACCGATAAATATCGCGCTGACCCCGCAGGAAGGTCTCGACATTCTCCTGCCCGAATGTCGGCCAATGGTGCGATGCGAAAACGACGTCCGACCGCCCGCCATATTCAGTCAAAACATAGTCGATCACGCGGCTCCATTCGAGCAGGTCGCGAACCTTTGCGCCTCGCAAGGTGAGTGCATTGTGGAACGTTGCTGTCGCGACTTCGGCCGTGCAGAGCGCGTTGAAGTCCGGTAGATAGAACATGAATTCCGCAGGCGCTTCGGTACCCGCCGCATCGACGAACTCAAACGTAACTCCGTCTACCACGCGAACGGTTCCACGGCCTGGTACCTCCTCTGTCGGCGCGATCAGACCGATCGTGCCTTGGGAAAGCGCTGGCCCCAGCCCCACGCCTACCTGCCCTGTCGGGCCGCTGGGTAACGTATTGCCAAACATCAGCACAGCTCGTCGGCTCATATAGTTCCCGGCCAGCAAATTCTCGGCGACGGCGGATTTCGTAAAGCCAACTGGTGCGAGCACGGGTACACCGCGCGCTTCGATGTCGGCTTCGTCGATCACACCGCGCACACCGCCGAAATGGTCACCATGGGAATGGGTATAGATCACGCCCGTGACGGGGCGATTCCCCAGCGTGTCATTGACCAGTCCCAAAGCAGCCGCAGCTGTCTCCTGACTGAGCAGCGGGTCTACAATGATCCAGCCAGTATCGCCCCGGATGACCGACATGACCGCTAGGTCATACCCGCGAACCTGATAGATCCCATCCATGACTTCAAACAGGCCATGTTCGGAGTTCAGACGCTCCTGCCTCCAAAGCGATGGATTCACTGTGTCGGGGCTGTCCCCGTCAATGAAGTCCCGACGGCTGACCTGCCAAACGACATTACCATCGACGTCGGTGATCGTGTCCTGTTTCAGCTGCGCCAGCAGACCGCGCGTTGCGTCAACAAAATCGGAAGTGTCTTCCAGAGGCAGGCGGTCAGCCACAGCCGCATTTGCTGCGCGGGTCGTATCCGTCGCCTCGCCCTTCGGCGGAGCCTTGGCCATGGACTCAGGAATATTCGTCTGTGTGCCCGGAGAACAGGCCACCAGCAGGATGGCTGCAGCCACACCAAATAGAACTCGCATATCTTCCTCCCATAGCGACGCGTTCACGCACCGTTTTCTCGCACTGTGCGACGAGGCCAAAAGGCACGCAAGACAGCCGCGAAGGAAACAGGAATTTAGCGGGAGATACTGATCGACAAGGCGCCAAACCGTTGCGGGCCGTCTTGGCGGACAAACTCTTCAGTTCGGTTCACGAAAGTGAAGGCGACTTGCACGCTGCGGTAATGGACCGCCACGCCCGCCTGAATATCGCCCACTACCGTCCGACGATCTTCAACGCGCGGCCCATCCCGCCACAGATTTCCATCCAGAAACATGTCACGGGCCACGGCCCGCCCGTCCACGCCCACGAAGAAATAGCCACCAAGCGGATCTTCCGGCGTTCCGGGCACGAACTCCCCTGCCCCTGAGAGGGCTGGACGGATGCGCGGGGGACCGAAGCTCGAATTCAGGTCCCATCCGATTCGCGCCGTCAGGCCTGCAGATCCATATGTGCGCACATTGCCGAGCGCGACTCCGACGTGCGCTCCAAAATCAGTCTCCAGCCCGAGTGGCAAGTTTGGCCCGTCAAACATCTGCATCCGCTGGGCAATGACTTCGACTCCCGGCTCATCCTTCAGTTGGTGATCCCACCCTTTCGCAGTCGCAACTCCAATGATCTCGTGCCATGTGTTTTGCACAAATTCGCCGGCCGCCGATGGTCCGACGACACCAAGATTGACCTGCAGAGTGTCCTGAGTGTTTTCGCTGCTGGCAGCCACGGTCGATGACAGGGCGAGCCACGCTGCATACGGCCGGTCGGTCGGGTCGGGTGCAAATGTCTGAATGTCTTCGGGAGTGAATATGGCATGTGAAATGGCAAAGCCTTGCCGGAGTTCGGTACGATCCAGATCAATCCACGGCAGACGATCGGCGACCCATTCGAGACCAGGATGAACATTGTCTGCGCCGGACACGCGCTCTATGCGAAGTCCGTTGGAATAATTGCGATCCGTGCCACCGCCGAAGAAATCATTTTCCGTCGAGAAAGACACAACCGCAGGTTTGCGCGGAACAGTCGGTTCACCCTCCTGCGCGTACGTCGACGGAGCATACAGAAAAGCTGCGACCAGGGCCGCAGCTTGGATGAGAGGGAATCGAGCCTGCATGGGCGTCGATTAGCAGCTAACGACGCATCGTGAAACTAACACCTGCGAAATCTTCAGTCTCGCTGATGCTGACATTCCGGTCTGAATACTTCACTTCACGGCGAATATAACTGAGCGACAGTTCGCCTCCGCCGCGCTGAACGGATACGCCTGCTTGAAGATCACCGACGGTCACCTGGTCCGTGAGCGACATGTCGCCCAGGCTTGGGCGGAACCCGTTGGCATCGGCATCCCATACAAGCGCCTCCCCGTCAGCACCCGCGAAGACGTACCAGCCCTGAGGCTGTCCGTTGCGGTCAAGCAGGTCAAAATCCTGACCAATTCGAACTTCACCGCCAACCCGGCGCGTAAGGACTTCGCCCTCTTCCCGGACCGCAATACGTGGCGCAAGGCCGACATCAAAACTGAGGCCAGTCACCTCCTTCGGCGCGGAAATAGCTATCTCGGCGGCGATATTCTTTTCCAGCTGGCCCGGACGCGAGAGTGCAGCCCGGCTGCGCTCGGCGGCCACTGCGACGAGCGTCTCACTGGTCCCCCAGTCGACGCGCGTATTGTTTGGCACTCCAAACTCGGCATTGGGGTGAGAGCGGTAGTCAATGGGCTGGTCGGCAATCATCTGCGCCGCGACTGTATTCGTCGCTTCAAGCGGTACGCCACTAAACCGGGCCGAGGGTGCGCTAAATACGTGGACGGAAGCTGCATTGGGGACGGAGTTGGGCGCATAATTGGCTGGCGCGGCCATCTGCATACCAAGTGTTGGAGGCGCAACAGGTTCGGAGCGTACTTGCTCATGTGGAGACGTCGATACGCATCCCTGGCACGCCATCGTGATGACTGCGGAAGAAATTGCAAATGCCATCTGCCTTATACCTCTCATGCCTTCATCCCTGAGCACTCGTCTATTCAAGGATTAGACCGTTTGACGATTAACTTAACATAAAGAACTCGTCCGTCTCAAACGCCAATGGGCCGAATTCCATTAATTCTTCTCGTCATAACTCGCCTGTGTAGTGTTTGTTCCAGAACCCGGTAAAATTGTGTTTTTTCGGTGTCATTTGACTGATTTTCGGGTCATCGGCGCCGTTAACCAGCTGTAAAATTTCATGAAATTGTTCGGCTTATTCGATCACAAATGCCTCAATCTCTGCCTTCAGCCAGTTCCATGCAAAAAAGGCCGGGGCCCCACGAGGCACCGGCCTTTTGTTATATGCCTATTTCCAGTCGCAGCCTTATTGGCAGGCAAGACACTCGTCATAATCGGTATTCGGGGTGTCCATTTTCTGGACTTCAGACTTCTCAGACCCGGCAAATGCCGCGCGCTGTACCGATTTGGAGCGGCAATAATAAAGCGATTTGAGCCCGCGCTCCCACGCTGTCCAGTGCAGCATGTGAAGGTCCCATTTGGCGATGTCGCCCGGAAGGAACAGGTTCAGGGACTGCGACTGGCAGATATAAGGCGTGCGGTCGGCCGCCAGTTCGATGATCCAGCGCTGGTCGATTTCGAACGCCGTCTTGAACACAGATTTCTCGTGTTCGTCCAGGCATTCGAGATGCTGGATGGAGCCTTCATGCTCGAGAATTGAGGTCCAGACCTCGTCCGTGTCCATATCCTTGCTGGCCAGAAGACGCTGGAGCTGTTGGTTCTTCACAGTGAAGGAACCTGACAGCGTCTTGTGGGTGTAGACGTTTGCCGGGATTGGCTCAATGCCAGCCGACGTTCCACCACAGATGATCGAGATCGATGCTGTTGGGGCCACGGCCATCTTGTGGCTGAAACGGGCCATCATGCCGACGTCACGGGCATCCTCACAGGGCCCCCGTTCTTTGGCGAGCTTGACAGAAGCCGCATCGGCACCCTGCCGGATGTGCTTGAACATCTTCTCGTTCCAGACTTTCGACATGGCGCTTTCCAGCGGCACATTCATTGTCTGCAGGAAGGAGTGGAAACCCATCAGGCCGAGACCGACCGAACGCTCACGCTTCGCGGAGTAGACAGCGCGGGCCATTTCCGGCGGCGCACGCTCGATGAAGTCTTCAAGCACATTGTCGAGGAAGCGGAAGATGTCTTCGATGAAGGTCTCATCCTTGGACCATTCGAGATACTTCTCGGCATTGACCGAAGACAGGCAGCACACAGCGGTGCGATCCTGGCCGGCATGGTCGACACCGGTTGGCAAGGTAATTTCGGAGCAGAGATTGGACTGTGTGACCTTCAGGCCAAGCTTGCGCTGGTGAGCAGGCATGGCGTTGTTCACGGTGTCGGTGAACAACAGGTATGGCTCACCAGTCTGCATGCGCAGCTCAAGAATTTTCTGCCACAATTTACGAGCATTGATCGTCCGGATAACTTCCTTCGACTTCGGACTGATCAGGCCGTAATCCTCATCATTTTTCACCGCTTCCATGAAGTCGTCGGTTATGTTGATACCGTGATGCAGATTCAGGGATTTCCGGTTGAAGTCGCCGGACGCCTTGCGGATTTCGAGAAACTCTTCGATTTCCGGGTGGTGGACATCAATGTAACACGCGGCCGAGCCACGGCGCAGCGAACCTTGGCTGATCGCCAGCGTCAACGAATCCATGACACGAATGAACGGGATGATTCCGGAGGTCTGACCGTTCTGACCAACCTTCTCGCCAATCGAGCGGACATTGCCCCAATAGGTTCCGATGCCGCCGCCATTTGATGCGAGCCAGACATTCTCGGTCCAAGTCTCAACGATATCGTCTAGCGAGTCGCCAACCTGGTTCAGGAAGCAGGAAATGGGGAGGCCGCGTGCCGCGCCACCGTTCGAAAGAACAGGCGTCGCAGGCATGAACCAGAGCTTGGACATATAATCGTACAGGCGCTGAGCGTGCTCGGTGTCATCGGCGAAGGCCAGCGAAACGCGGGCGAACATGTCCTGATAGGACTCACCGGGCAGCAAATAGCGATCCTGGAGCGTCTTCTTGCCGAATTCGGTCAGAAGGGAATCACGCGACGGATCCATCACAATCGGGCTGCCTTCAACAACGCGCAGCAGGCCTTCCACTCCAGCCTTGGGCTTACCCTTGCGGAGCGCAGATTTAGACACAGTTTTTGCCTCGGTTGCAGACATAAGAGCAGCCCTTCAGAATCGATAGATACATATAGGTCCGGAAGCCCCTGAAAGCCAGATATTGCTCTCAACCCCGTTCCTGACACAAGATATAGTGTCTGAAGGTTAATATCGGGTCAACGGGCCTTGTCTCTAAAACGTCAAATTTGCCGTGGAATTCTGGTTAATCAATGATTAACACACCCATCGATGGCCCGCCAGTATTGGCCTTTCAGAGACTGCACAAATCTGCATCACAAATCTCTTTTCAGATTGGTCCGATTTTACCTCTTGGAAGATCAATCGACAGGGATTCAGTTAACGCAGAGTGACGATTCCTCAACCGATTGGTCCGACCTGTTGAGACAATCACTAACGTCCACCGTGCATTATGGTCTCATTGGTCCAATTCTGACCTGCAAGAGGATACTATGCTGAACTGGCTAAAGAATCAGACCCTGGAGAACTGGGCTAACGCGCCCATCGTGAATGACGGCGAAACGGTCATCGACGCCCCCGCCGCCGAGATCTTTGAACGACTGGACCTTGCCTCCCCAAGCAATGCCCTGCGCCAGCGCGGCTTTACCTTCGGTGCCGGCAACCCTGCCTACGACATTTTCGAGGCCAGCGACCCAGACCAGCCCGATGTCACGCTCGTCTTCGAAGTCACCGAATCCCGCCCGCGCAAACGCTATTGCTATCGCACGACTGCGCGGTCGACGGACAAGCACTGTGCGGTGACCGAATCATCTTGCGAGTTCACAATCGTCCCGCAAAAGGATGGTCGGCATCTGTTGCACCTTCAGGAGACCAGCACACTGACCCCGGGGCTCGACCGCAATCAATACATTCTGGAGCGCGCGAAGCTGAACTTCTCTGTGTTCCGGACATTGGCGCGCCTGAGGCTGCACCTCGAGCTGGGCACAGACCTGCGCAACATCAATTGATTGAATTTCATGGGTAAGGCGGAGACAGACGAGCGACCCGGGCGAAAAAACTCGTTGGGGCTGCTTCGTTCCCGACCTGACCCGATTGGCGAGCGACCCGTCCGCCGCCTGCCTCCTGCCGGTTATATGCGCCGAGCGGCCGCTCGGTGCAAGGGCCAGCGTCCACCCCGAAACACTTAACCCCTCCTCCAATACCGTGTTAGCCTTTCGGCACAGGGTTCTTGGAGGGATACTCAATGAAACTTCACCAAATTTGCGCCGCTGCAGGCCTGACGGCGGCTTTGGCCGTCACTTCGGCAATTGCTCAGGAAGAAACGGCTGAAGACAGCAAGCGCTTCACCGCAGAGCGCGTCTTCGACATCGAGTATGCGACCAACCCGCAGATCTCGCCAGACGGCAAGACCATTATCTATGTCCGCCACAGCATGGACCGGATGACCGACCGCGACACGGGTCATCTATGGATTATTGATATTGAGAGTGGTGCCCAGCGTCCCCTGCTCGGTGTGGGCGGCAGTGCAGGCGCGCCAAGCTGGTCGCCCGATGGCTCCCGCGTCCTCTACACGAGCACAGCGAGCGGAAAGCCCGAGTTGAAACTCGTCTATATGGACACCGGCTTGTCCTATTCGCTTGCACAGTTCACGGAGAGCCCATCAGGCGCCACTTGGTCTCCCGATGGCCGCAACATCGCCTTCTCCATGTTCGTACCAGGCGACAAGCCGGGCTTCGCGACGCCGCCGAAACAGCCCGAGGGCGCGAAATGGGCTGATCCGGTAAAGGTGATTGACGATCTGACCTTCCGGTTTGACGGTGCCGGCTATCTTGAAGATGGCGCGGACCAGGTCTTCGTACTGCCTGCAGAGGGCGGAACACCGCGACAAGTCACGACAGGCGAAGCCGACATGGGCGGGCAAGCCTGGCTCGACAATGATACGCTGCTCGTCACGGGCAATCTCGCCGACGACCGCGACATGGACCCCATTGAGAGCGAGATATATTCGGTCGAACTGTCCAACCTCCAGATCACGCCCCTCACCTCACGCGACGGGCCGGACTTCGCCGCCACGCCCTCACCGGACGGACGCTCCATTGCCTTTCTCGGCTACGATGACGAGCTGAAATCCTACCAGCAGAACCACCTTTATGTGATGGGCCCGGATGGCTCGGGCGTTCGTGAGCTCCTGTCAGGCTTTCCCGGATCGCCTGGCCAGATCGAATGGGCACCGGATGGCAAAAGCCTCTTCATGCTGTTTGAGGACCATGGCGTCCTTACGCTGAACGAGCTGGATCTTCAGGGTCGCCTTACCCAGGTGGTCACGGGGATCGGCGGCACATCCATCGGCCGCCCCTATGCAGGTGGCAGTTTTTCGGTGGCAAAATCGGGTCGGCGCGAACAGATTGCTTATACAGCAGGATTTACAGATCGGCCCGCTGAAGTCGCCACGATCCGGTCGGATGGAAAGAATGGACGCATCCTGACGGAATTGAATTCCGATGTGCTGCCTTATCTCGACATGGCACCCATTGAAGAACTGAAAGTTGCGTCCAGCCATGACGGCCTCGAGATCGAGGCCTGGGTTGCCCTGCCCCCGAATTTCACGGCGGATGGCAGCTTCCCGCTTATCCTCGAAATCCATGGCGGACCGTTCTCCATGTACGGCCCCTTCTTCGCCAGCGAGATTCAGCGCTATGCTGCCGAGGGATATGTCACCGTCTATGTGAACCCACGCGGGTCGACCGGATACGGAGAAGAATTCGCCCAGGCCATCGACCAAGCCTATCCGGGTTATGACTATGATGACCTCATGAGCGTGGTCGGCGAACTCGTCGCACGTAAATATGCGGATCCTGATCGTCTGTTTGTAACCGGTGGTTCTGGAGGCGGCATCCTGACGGCATGGATCGTCACCAAGACGGACCGGTTTGCTGCGGCTGCCTCCATCAAACCGGTGATCAACTGGATGACGATGGCGCTTGCCGGTGACATTGCGCAATTTGTCCGGCGTCACTGGATACGTGAAGATCCGTGGTCCAATCCGGACGCCTTCCTGAAGCTTTCTCCAATCTCCTATGTCGATCAGGTCGTCACGCCGACTCTGGTCATGGTTGGCGAAGAAGACTGGCGAACCCCGACCTGGGAAGCAGAGCAGTTCTACACCGCCCTCAAGATGAATGATGTAGAAACCGCGCTCATCCGCGTGCCCGGGTCCTCGCACTATATTGCAGGTCGACCGAGCCGCCTGATAGCAAAAACCGACAATATCATGGGGTGGTTCGCCAAATATGATCCGGCCAAAATCGATGCGGAATCGGAGGGAGAATAGTCCCGAACCGGAATACCGTTCACGTTAAATCGTGAACGGTATTCCGGTGCTATAACCCCTTCAAATTGAGAGAAATTTGCGACTTCCCGCCCCGACCGACCGTGCGGGAAGTCCGATGGCACCCCTTTTGCATTGCCTCGCGTGTCTAACGGGACGAAAGCAGGTCAGGGGGCCTGGACATGCTGCACAGTATCAATTTGCTCAGGACATTGTCCTGCTACGCTATTGCGATCTTCCATATACGGGCGTTCGTGCATTCTCATTCGGACACTGTGCACCTGACCTTTTCTGCAGCACCTGGATTTCACCTGTTCCTTGCGATCAGTGGCTTTATTCTGGTCTACATCACGCGCCCCGATGACACGCCCCTGAACTTCATGATGAAGCGCACCGTGCGAATTGTGCCCCTCTACTGGGCGGCAACGACATTGACCCTGCTCCTCGCCTTGGCGCGCCCGTGGCTCTTCCACGAGGCTGATACGTCCCTGTCCTCTATCGTGAGCAGCTATCTGTTCCTTCCACACTATGATCTTGGTGGCGATATCCAGCCGATCCTGTTCGTGGGCTGGACGCTTGGCTATATCATGCTGTTCTACTTGCTTTTCTCACTGTCGCTGTTCGTGCCGGAGCGCGTGCAAGTTCCCGCCGCCATCCTCATGACCATTGGCGTGATTGCGGGAGCGCAGCTATTGCCCGCAGGTCCCTATCGCGAATTCTACGGAAACCCGATCCTCCTGGAATTCGCCATGGGCTGCATCATGGGGCTCGCTTTGCGACAGAAGGCCGTTCAGGAATTTGTGAAGCGCACGTCGATGTGGCCCATTGGCCTGATCGGCATCGCGGGCTTTACCATCGCCATGAACACCACTTTGCCATCTTGGGGACGGATGGGTGTCTATGCTGTCTCCAGCGCGCTCGTCGTGTTTGCCTGCGCCGGACAAGATCTGTTCCGCAAACCGCTGAATAATGACTTCCTGTCGATGGGCGGCAAGATCAGCTATGGGATCTTCCTGATCCACCCCTTGCTGATGACAGCATTCGGGGTCACGCTGTTCCGCCTCACCAGCAATGACTGGGTCGCAACCATTCTCTTGTTCGCAACCGTGCTGCCGCTCACTTCGTTTCTTGCCTATCTCAGCTTCCGCTATTTCGAGACGCCGACAAATACATGGCTGCGCAAGGCGTTCCACCTGTCAAAGCTTCCGCCAAAATCGGTGCAGGGCAAGGCGGCGACCATGCGGCCGACTGTCGTATAGGGTTGGCTCCTACTCGCTTGTCGCGGTCTCATCCCGACGACGTGTCTTGGCAACGCCGGTAATGATACCGAAGCCAATTAGCACGATGGCACCAGTGCCGATCCAGACCGGCGGCGCACCAAGCAGAAAGGCTGCATAGGCAAGCCCTGATACGAGGACCAGGAAACCGATCAGGTAAATTCCGAAAGACGACATTGCGCGCTCCAGTGCTTCTAAAACATCTGGAGACACAACGTAGCCAATGCAGACCGGTTCCCCGGCCCGCATCAGCAATCTGACTTAGTCGCCCTTCTTGGCCGCGCGCTTGCGCTCATGCGGGTCAAGATAGACCTTGCGCAGCCGGATGTTCTCCGGTGTGACCTCAACCAGTTCGTCATCGGCGATATAAGCCAGCGACTTTTCCAGCGTCATCTGCAGTGGCGGCGTCAAACGCACAGCCTCATCAGTACCGGACGCGCGGACGTTGGACAGCTTCTTGCCCTTCAGCACGTTCACTTCGAGATCATTGTCGCGATTGTGCTCGCCAACAATCATCCCGCCATACACCTTGTTGCCCGGATGGATCATCATCGGACCACGATCTTCCAGGTTCCAAAGCGCGAAGGCGACTGCTTCACCCTGCTCCATGGCGATCAGAACGCCCGTATGGCGCCCCTGGATCTTGCCCTTGTGCGGGGCGTATTCGTGGAAGACGCGGTTCATGATCGCGGTGCCGCGCGTGTCGGACAGCAACTCACCCTGATAACCGATCAGGCCGCGTGTCGGCGCATGGAAAATCATGCGCGTACGACCGACACCCGACGGGCGCATGTCCAGCATGTCGGCCTTGCGCTCGGACAGTTTCTGCACGACCACGCCGGAATGCTCGTCATCCACATCGATGACGACTTCCTCGATTGGCTCAAGCTTCTCGCCGTTCGGGCCTTCCTGCATCACGACTTGCGGACGTGAGACGCCCAGTTCAAAGCCTTCGCGGCGCATCGTTTCGATCAAGACGGCCAGTTGGAGCTCGCCGCGCCCGGAGACGGTGAACGCCTCGGCGTCGGTGGCACGCTCGACCTTGAGGGCGACATTGCCTTCGGCCTCTTTCAGCAGGCGGTCCCAGATCATCCGGCTGGTGACTTTCGTACCTTCGGTACCGGCCAGCGGAGAATCATTGACGCGGAATGTCATGGAGATGGTTGGCGGATCGATCGGTTGCGCTTCGATCGGCTCGCTGACGGAAGGATCACAGAATGTGTCGGCTACGTTTGCCTTCGTCGTACCCGCAAGGGACACAATATCGCCAGCTTGCGCTTCGTCGACCGGCACACGGTCCAGGCCGCGGAACGCCAGCACTTTGGAGACGCGGGTCTGCTCGACCAGTTCGCCGTCACGGTTCAGCACCTTGATGGATTGGTTCGGCTTGATCGTGCCGGACGAGACGCGGCCCGTCAGGATGCGGCCGAGAAACGGATCGGAAGAAATCGTTGTGGCGAGGAAGCGGAACGGTCCCTCTTCCACTTTTGGTACGGGCACATGATCAACAACCATCTGGAACAGGGAATCCATGTTCTCGGTCTGGTTCTCATATTCGGTATTCATCCAGCCCTGCTTGGCCGAGCCGTAGAGGATCGGGAAGTCGAGCTGGTCGTCTGAGGCGTCGAGATTGGCAAAGAGGTCAAACACTTCGTTGATCACTTCATCGGGCCGACGCTCAGGCTTGTCGATCTTGTTCACGGCCACAATCGGGCGAAGGCCGACTTTCAGGGCCTTGGAAACAACGAATTTGGTCTGTGGCATTGGGCCTTCAGCCGCATCGACCAGCACGATGGCGCCATCCACCATCTGAAGGATACGCTCCACTTCACCACCGAAATCGGCGTGTCCGGGCGTGTCGACGATGTTGATGCGATAGTCTTTCCATTCCACCGACGTCGTCTTGGCGAGAATGGTAATGCCCCGCTCTTTCTCCAGATCGTTGGAATCCATCATCCGTTCGGCGGTCTTTTCGTTCTCGCGGAACGTGCCGGATTGTTTCAGCAATTCATCGACGAGCGTGGTCTTGCCGTGGTCAACGTGGGCAATGATCGCGATGTTGCGCATTTTCTCGATAGGCGTGGACATGGAGGGTATGCTTTCGGGAGGGAGGCTGATTTGCCGCGCACATACACGTGCCCGCCGCGATTGGCTATGCTTTGTTGTCAGGCAGGCCCCTGCCGCGGCGAACCTCATTTACAAACCCGCCTTCAGGCGGCAAGTCAGCCGGGCAAAGTGAGGATCGCCATATGACCAATTCCAATGACATGCCGCTTGCTGCCAAGCCGATTGATCGTGCCGCGCATCACCGCAAGGACGATGCCTGGCTGGATGAAGCTTTTGCGCGCGACGATGTGCTGGTCCTGCTGCTGCGCAATGGTGATCCATTCGCTGCGACAGATGGCGGCCTTGTCTGGATGGGGCCGGAAATCGAGGAAGTCTCGCCGGGTTCTCCCCGCATTTTCCTCGGTCAGGATACGAGCGGCGCACCCGTCTTCGCGGTTAATCTGCCGCCCAAATTTGATCTTGAAACCTCTCTCATCGCAGGCGTCGGCGAGTTCATTGAGTTTCGCGCGGCGGCCGGGCGCATGAGCGCGCTGGAAGCCAATTGCTCCTCGACCGCACGCAGCATCTTTCTTTGGCACGCCTCGCATGGCTTCTGCGCCAAGTGCGGCGCAGGTACCGCCATTGTCGAAGCAGGCTGGAAACGCGAATGCCCCGCGTGCGGCACCGAGCATTTTCCGCGCACGGACCCCGTGGCCATCATGCTCGCGGTCAAGGGCGACAAATGCCTTGTTGGCCGACAAGCAAATTGGCCTGCCGGATTTGTCTCCTCCCTCGCAGGCTTCTGCGAGCCAGGCGAAACAATCGAGCAAGCCGCCGCACGCGAACTGGAAGAGGAAGCCGGCATTGTCTGCGACCCCGCCAGCGCCGAATACATCGCTTGTCAGCCCTGGCCCTTCCCGTCTTCGCTGATGGTCGGCCTGATCCTGGAAGCTCAGACAGACGAAATCACGGTCGACACCGACGAGTTGGAATCGGCTGAGTGGCTTACGCGCGACGATGTCAAACGCATGCTGGCTGGCACGCACGACCGCTTCTTCTGCCCCCCGCCCATGGCCATCGCGCACCATCTGTTGAAAGTGTGGGCCGAACGGGGCTGATCGGGCGGTCTGACCTCAGACTATCCCTTTGCGGAGTTACGCAAAAATGGAGTTGATTTTGTTCGAATCATTCTAGGCTGAATGTTGCCATTTACAGGAGACCCGACATGGCAACAGCAACTCTGAAAAAGCCGGCCAAAAAGGCCGCCACCAAAAAGCCCGCGGCCAAGAAAACCGTGGCAAAAACGGCCTCAAAGCCAGCCAAGAAAGTAGCGGCGAGACCCGCTGCGAAAAAAGCTACGGCAAAGCCGGCAGCCAAAAAGGCTGCCGCTCCGAAAGCGGCCGCATCGGCGAAGAAGCCTGCAGCAAAGGCCACCAAGCCCGCCGCAAAGAAACCTGCTGCAAAGAAGCCGGCCGCAAAGAAGAAGTAAGCTTGCGGACATGCTTGTCGGAAACGGGCGGGCCTCCCGCCCGTTTTTTTGTGCCGATATTGGGGGCCGGACCGAAAACCCCCACGCCCATAGGACGCGGTGGACTCTGACAGGTCAGTGGCAAACGGCATCGAGTGCCCTCTGGCCCGTTCAGACCGGACTGATCTTCGCGGATGGGGTACCCGCTTGATCCTCCGCCAATCATACCGGCCCATTGTGGCGATTCTTTTTGCCCGCCGTTTACGCGGGGAATTTTTCGACTTGTGCAGCACCGGAACGCCTGGCCGGACGAAACAGTTGATTCAACACGCTTTTGCAGGACGCGCCGGAGAAAGATGCACTCCAATTTTCTGAAAACGCCCTTTAACCAATTGGGCCGCTTGCCCTAGTCATTAATGCTGGCCCAGGCTGTATCCGCGCGATCGATGAATGCTGGAACGTCCGAATCCCACTTCTTCTGGATGCTCTTGCTGTAATTGAGATAGAGCTTTCCATCGACGATCTTCCAGTATCTCGCATCGCCCTTTGCATGCTTGCCGTCCGCCATCGCCCAAGCGCAATAGCCGCCATATTGAGGCGCATATTTTTCCGGGGCTTCTATGAAGGCGTCACGATTGACCGCAGAAGCGAATTTGAACTTTGCGCCCATATAGTCAGCCGTGAACGCATCATCGCCCTTCACCGGCGCTCCCGATGTGAAATAGGCGACAGGGTCATACCCCTGCAAGGCCGTGTCAGAGAACACGCCCGTATAGATTGGTGGCTCCGCATGCGCGATCGGTGCGACCGCCACAATGGGCAGTCCAGCAAGCCCAGCGGCAAAAATCATCGAACGTAGCTTCATTTCGAAAACTCCGGTTGGGTTCAGGATTGGACTGATGCCAGTTTGGCAGGTGCAGAGGTACGGTCCACCACAGTGCGCGCATGTCCAGGCAGGATGGCACGGCCTACTCCGGTGAGAATGGAAAGGAGCGTACTCCGATGAAACAAGAGATACGCAATCGACGCCAGCCAAACCGCAACCGCCATGGCGAAAAGGCCGCCTCCATCATTGTTCGGATCAATGCCCAGCGGCGTGAACAGATGGAAACTTACCGCTCCGGTCATGACAGCGGTCGCGATCAATGCGCCCAGTGTCTGCAACCGGCGCAGGGCTGGAACAAGGCCTATGAGCAATAGTGTTGAGGCTACCAACTCAGCTAATCCGATGACGTACTGGCTGAACAGGCCGGTCTGATCGAACAATCCCCCCGCCCCGAAGCCGGCAGCCCACGCATCAAGCTTTCCGAAAATCACCTGCGTTTCGGGCGCATTGGTAAACTTGAACCGCAAACTGTCCAAAAAGACTGCGGCGGCGATCAGCGCATAGGCTATTGGGGCATATTTCTTGACGTGTGACAGCATGTTTTACGTCCTCCCTTGCGCAGGCTTGTCTCACGAAATTCGCTTGCCCTCAAAACAAGGACGTGTGAGCCCCACCCACTTTTGTGTGAGCCGAAAGGCTAAATTTCGTGAATTGCTGTTTCGCACTCGCGAAACGCGTTTATCGTTCCTAAATTAGCGTTCGACATGCAGGGAGGGGTCAGATGGACCGTATCGACGCAATGCGCCTGTTCGTTCGCGTGGCTGAAGCGGGCAACTTCTCCAAGGCCGCCGCGGCGCTCGGAGTGGGCCAGCCCACCGTGTCCCGCCGCATTCAGGATCTCGAAGCTCAACTAGACGTTACGCTCTTCCAGCGGACAACACGTGCGCTCAGCCTTACCGAAGCTGGCGAACGTTTCTACCGACGCGCAGTCGACCTGATCGCGGATTATGAATCTGCGGAGGCTGAAGCGCGCGGCCTGCAACATGAGCCGGTCGGTCTGCTACGCATATCGTGCTCGAATTCCTTCGCCCGGAGGATCATTGTCCCGGCCATTCCACCCTTCCTGGAGAAATATCCACGCATTCGGTTCGATGTGATTTCGGATGACGCGCTGACCGACCTCGTCGAGGAAGCCATCGACTTGGCATTCCGCTTTGGCCATCTTAGCGATTCCCGGCTGATGACTCGGAAGCTCGCAGATTCTCCACGTACGCTCTGGGCAGCGCCCGAATACCTCGCGCGCAAGGGCACGCCGCAAACCCCGACAGACCTGGAACACCATGACGCCGTCCTGTTCAGGAAAGGGCTCTACTCTGACTGGACTCTGACACGCGGCGACGAGAAGATAACTGTGAGGGTGGACGGCCCATTCGCAGCGTCTGGTGGCGATAATCTCGTCCAGGCCGGACTTGCCGGACTCGGTATCCTCATGGCGCCGAACTGGCTGGTTTCAGGCTGCGTATCAGATGGTCAACTGGTCCGCATCCTTCCCGACTGGGAAATGGAGAGCCTGCCCGTGAATTGCGTCTGGACCGCCGGCCGCCTACGCGGAAAGACAAAGCTCTTTGCCGACCATGTGACCGAAGCTCTGAAAGAGGCGATGTCTCACTGCTAGTCCGGCGCGTGTTCAGTGCTTGGGAACACGCCGAGAATTTTCAGGGATTGCGAGAAAAAGCCCAGCTCTTCCAAGGCCAGCTGAACGTGTCGTTCATCCGGGTGACCGTCAATTTCGGCATAGAAGAGCGTCGCAGTGAACGACCCGCCGACCATATAGCTTTCCAGCTTGGTCATGTTGATGCCATTGGTCGCAAATCCGCCCATCACCTTGTAGAGCGCGGCAGGAATGTTGCGCACCTCGAACATGAACGCCGTTTTGGCGGGGCCATCCTTGGCTTCAACGTCTGAATGGTCCTTCGACATGATGATGAACCGCGTCGTATTGTGGGCGGCGTCTTCGATGTCTTCAGCGAGGATTTCCAGACCGTAGACCTCCGCAGCCAATCGCGGCGCAATTGCCGCCACGGATGGATCGCCGAGTTCGGCCACTTCGCGTGCCGCGCCTGCCGTGTCCGCCGCTGTGACCGAATCAATGCCGTGCGTACGCAGGAAATTGCGGCATTGTCCGAGGCCCATGATATGAGAGCGCGCTTTTTTTATATCTGCCAGGCGCGTGCCCGCCAGCGCCATCAACTGAAACCGAATCGGCAGATAATACTCAGCAACGATCTGAAGCTCGGTGTTCGGCAACAGATAGTGAATGTCCCCCACCCGGCCGGCAATCGTGTTTTCCACGGGAATCATGGCCAAATCGGCATCTCCCCGCTCCACAGCCGCGAAACAGTCCTCAAACGTGCGGCACGGCATCGGCTCAAGGGCGGGATACGCTTCATTGCAGGCGATATGAGAGTTTGCGCCAGGTTCACCCTGATACGCGATTTTGCCGGTCATGGGTTTGATGTCCCCTTTTTCGTGGAATCATGTGCGTCGGATCGCCGCGACGAAAGGGGGAAGCCCTATAACGCACAGCCTTTATATTGTCTGCACTCCGTTAGCGTGCCAAAAGGCGCGCGCCAAGACGTATGACCAGACAGATTCGAAGGAATGCCTCCATGGGAGAACTCGGTCTCAACAAGATTTTCGGTGCGCTGCTCGCTACAGCCCTCGGAGTCTTCGCCCTGCAGACACTATCCGGCATCGTGTTCAGCGGTGGAAGCGAAGGCGCCCATCATGGCGACGAGCACGCTGAAGCGGCCTCCATGACGGAACAGATGTGCGAGAAATTCGCCTACTGCGTCGAAGTTGCTGACGCAGGTGGCACCGGCGGCGAAGCCGAAGAAGTCTTCGACCTCGGCCTTTTGCTGGCCAGCGCAGATATCGCTCGTGGCGAGCGCACTTTCAAAGGCAAATGCGCCACGTGCCACACGATTGATCAGGGCGGCGCGAACGGCACCGGCCCGAACCTCTACAACGTGGTCGGCGCCGACAAGGCTGCCCATGCCGGATTTGCCTATTCTGCCGTGCTTGAGGGCATGGACGGTGATTGGAACTACGCAAACCTGAATGACTGGCTCTACAACCCGTCTTCCTACGCACGCGGCACGACCATGTCCTTTGCTGGCCTGCGCCGCGATGATGATCGTGTAAACGTGATTGCCTATCTCGCAGCAAATACCACCAACCCACCGGCCTTCCCGGAGCCACTCGCTGCTTCTGCTGAAGAAGGCGCCGAGGGCGAAGAGGGTGCGGAAGCTGCCGAAGGCGACGCCGTCGAAGCAACCCTTCCGGCCGATGGCGTGGACGACATGGAAAACCCGACCCTGGCCACCGGCGAAGTCAAAACCATCGATTCAGTTGATGCGACCGGCCGGGATGATGGTGGCACCGGTGAGACCGTAACCGTTCCGGCAGAAGCCGTCGAAGCAGTTGAAGACGCTGCAGGCGAAGCTGAAGAGGCCGTGACCGAAGCCACGGACGATAACTAGGCGCTTACGCTTAGCCAGTCGGGGGTGTGCCCCCGTTTCGACGAAATATCTATGCGCCGGGCCCCTATGGGCTCGGCGTAATAGTTTGCGATCCGGGTGATGGCAGACTCCAGCGGTTCGACCGCCACTGCCATGTGCCACGCATTCGCATGCAGCAAATGGTCGGCATCGGTCATGATGCCGACATGCCCTTTCCAGAAGACGAGATCGCCTCGGCGCAAAGCGTTCGGCGCGCGCCAGTCCGGAATGTCATCTCCGGTCCAGGCAAACTGCATGTCACTGTCGCGCGGCAGTATCACACCCACCGCCTCGAAGGCCTGCTGGGTCAGCCCGGTGCAATCGAGCCCGAGGCTCTCCCGTCCGCCCCACAGATATGGCGTGCCGAGAAAACGCTCCGCCACCACAACCGGGTCATCTTCCAGAAACTCCATCGGAACGACATGACGCGTGTGCACCCAACCGCCACGATCCGAATAAAGCCAGTCACCTTCCCGCCCGCTGACCGACAAACGCGCGCCATGGCTCAACAGGAAGCGCGGGGCAGATTTGAGATCAGGTTCGCTGTAACAATGTGTCTTGGATGACGAAACCTTATGCGTTGGCTGTAGTAGCGGCGCAGATAGCGCCTCCATGGTTACCCAACCGCAATACCGGTCACGGCGACACTGCACCAGGCCGAACTCGCCCTGCTCTCTGAGCACGTCCACAATCTCACCATGCAGGGCCTGCGTAGCGAGGCGACCATCAGGCGCCGGTGTCTCGCGTACAGCCGCCACACCGGCGGTCACCTGATAGGCAAAGGCCTCGCCAACGGGTCGCTGAAGTCTCTTGTCGTAAAATGTTGGCATGCCTGTTCCCGTATTCGGGCGCTTCAGGCGGCGGCGTTGGTCTTCCCGCTGCGCTTGGGCGCCAATTGGCTATCATCCTTGCCAGAAGCTGCGGCAAGAACAAGGCCGGAGAATGTCCGCAGATATGCCATACCGGCTGGTGTGCGCTCGATGAAGATATTGCGCAGATCCGTGTCGTCCTTGATCCGGCGGATGAAATCGAGCCGGGCGAGCGCATCCAATGCCCGCGTGACCGCTGGCTTGGCGATATTCAGGTGCTCGGCCAAGCCGCGTACCGTATGGGGTCCCGGTGTCAGCGCGATCGTCATCAGAATGGCCTGCTGGCGCGCGGTCAAATCGGGCGCGTCCGAACGCACAGACGCCGTTACGGCACGCCGCCACAATTCCAGACCTTCGCGCTCAGACAGTGCCATTTCTCTACCCTTATTGTTCGCCTTATCGGAGAATCTCAGCTGATTTGCGGACTCCGTCTAGGGGGCTTGTCCTGTAAAGCTGGGGACAGGGGCCTTCACATTCCGGCCGAAACGCACGACATTGCAGGCATGGCCCAATCACATAGTCACATTCACGCAAACACCCCGTGCAGCCCCCAGGACGTGGATGCTTTCCTCAATGAGGCGGAAACCCTCGTCATGCGGCGCGGACAGCGGATGACGCGCATTCGCCGCAAGGTATTGCGCCTCCTGCTTGAGAGCACAGCGCCCGCCAAGGCGTATGATTTGCTGGCCAATCTCGACGGCGAAGGCTCTGCCAAGCCCCCTACCATCTATCGCGCGCTCGATTTCCTCCAGGAAACCGGCCTCGCCCACAAGATCGAAAGCCTGAACGCCTATGTCGCTTGCGGCCATGCCAGCCACAATCACTCTGCGGTGTTCCTCATCTGCGACACCTGCCATGGCGCAGAGGAATTGCACGCAACAGCAACGAATGAAGCGCTCGAAGCTGAAACAACCGCCGCAGGCTTCCAGATGAGCCGTGCTGTCGTGGAAGTGCGCGGCAAATGCCGGGACTGCGCCGCATGATCACATTGTGGAGGGGGAGCTGCAATCAGTGGGATTGCGACGAGATGGGGCACATGAATGTGCGCGTCTATGTCGAGAAGCAATTGGAAGGCCTCGCCGCCTTTGCGCCGGACCTCGGCATGCCACACGCTTTCAAGGCGTCGTCGCCATCGACGATCATTCCGGTCGATCAGCATATCCGATTCGTACGCGAAGTTTTGCCCGGCCGGCCGCTCACCATGAATGGTTGCGTGCTGGAAACGGACGAAGACAGCGCCCTGATCTATCAGGAACTACGCCACGCAGACGGATCGCTCGCCGCCGCCATGCGCACGCGCGTGCTACATGTCGACACCACCATGCGCAAACCTTTCCCCTGGAGTTCTCGAACCCGCGCGGCCTTCCCGAATTTCACAGACACCGCGCCCGAGGAATCCGCGCCACGCTCCATCGACATGTCGGCGCCCGGCCTGCCGCTGTCAGACATCACGCTCGACCGGGTAAAGAAGGTCGGCGCTCCCCTCGCCGGACGCGGCGCCATTCCGCCCCAACATCTCGACGTGCATGGGCGCATGCAGCCCTATTGGATGATCGGGCGCACCTCGGATTCAGTGCCAAACATTCTCTACAATTGGCGCAAGCGAGTGGCCGACACGGCAGGCGATCTGCGCATGGGTGCTGCAGTATTGGAATACAGGCTCCGCTACCATGCGATGCCCGTCGCCGGAGATTTGTACGAGCTCTACACCTCATTTGGCGGCGCCTCTGGAAAGACGCACAATCTGATTCACTGGATGATGGATCCGGCCAAAGGTACGCCTTGGGCCACCATGCAGGCGACCGCTATCACGCTGGATCTCGATGCGCGCAAGGCCATCCCAGCGCCGCCCGAAATGATAAGTGAGCTGACCGAGATGGCGGCGCCCGGCCTTGAAATCTAGGCTTCCTTGGCGATGATATCTGCCACAGCCGGAATATCCTTCAGGTTCAATCCGGCGATATTGATGCGTCCCGAATTTGGCATGTAAAGACCACTCTTTTCACGCATCGCCGTGATGCCGTCCTTCGACAGCGGCAGCTGGCTGAACATGCCATTCTGCATCGCCACCGCGCCGAGCCGGTTGGAACCCGTCTTCTCGACCAGCGTCTCGGCCAGCGCCTTGCGCAGCGAGATCATCCGTTCACGCATCTGCGTCAGTTCGGCCTCCCATTCGGCGCGCAGGTCTGCATTGTTCAGGATGGTGGCAACAATCGCTGCGCCATGCGCTGGCGGCATGGAATAGCTCGCTCGCGCCAGCGCTGCGACATGTGTTGACGCCGCCGCGATGCCCTCAGCCGACTCGCCCACGGCAAGGAAACAGCCTGCGCGCTCGCGGTACAGGCCGAAATTCTTTGAGCAGGAATAGGAGACCAGCGCTTCGCCCGCTGCCTCGATGAACGCGCGCACGCCTTTGACGTCTTCGTCCAGCCCCTTCGCAAAGCCGTGATAGGCAACGTCCAGCATCGCGATCAGGCCCTTGCTTTTCACTAGCGCTCCGACTTTTTTCCAGTCCTCGATGGTCAGGTCGATGCCGGTTGGGTTGTGGCAAGGTCCCTGGATGATGATGCCATCCCCGCGTTCGGCCTTTTCGATGCCCGCCAGCATGGCAGCAAGATCAAGCTCACCCGTCTCCGGATCAGCATAAGGATACTCGGCAACGTCCAGTCCCATGAAGCGCACGACGTTCGGATGGTTGGGCCAGGTCGGGTTCGACACCCAGACCGTCTTGACGCCCATCCGGCTCATAAGGCCGGTGCCAAGGAACAGTGCGCCACATCCGCCCGGTGCGGTGAACGACAGCGTACGCCCTTCTTGGGTAGCGGCCGCCCCTTCCCCGAACACGAAGCCTTCGATGGCGGCGCAATAGTCGGTATTGCCGCGCGGCCCTTCATATACCTTTGTGGTCTGGGATTTCAGGATCAGCGCCTCGGCCTTGGCCACGGCCGACATCACCGGGGTTTCGCCCTTGTCATTCTTGTAGACGCCGACACCCAGGTCGAATTTTTCATCGCGTGGATCTTCGCGATAAGCCGTCATCAGGCCGAGAAGTGCATCCGCCGGCATGGGTGTCAGGGTCGAGAATTGGGACATATTGGAAATCCGTTTGTTCTGGGAAGTCGCGCCGGACCCTATGCAGTTGTGGATGCCACGGCAACCGCCACGTACGGAACCGATTGTCGCGTCGGGGCTTTACTCCTCAGATACAGAAAGGCCCCTGATGACCCACCACGCCAATACCGCCCTCGAATGGCTCATGCGGGCCGGATATGGGGCGCGAGGCATGGTTTACCTGATCGTAGGCGGGCTCGCTTTTTTTGCAGCCCTGAATGGCGGTGAGGCCGAAGGCACCTCCGGCGCGCTGAACTTCCTGATCCGCCAGCCCTTTGGTGCCGTGCTGCTGGCCATCACGGCCGCCGGCCTTTTCGCCTACACACTCTGGCGACTGGTGGACGGCATCATGGACCTCGAAAATGAAGGCGATGATGCCGAAGGCTACGCCAATCGCGCAGGTCAGATCATGTCAGGCCTGACCCATGCTGCCCTCGGCGTCTCGGCCATCCTCATCCTGATGAAGGGCGCGCAGGCCAGCGGCAACGATTCCTCCGCCGAGAATTGGAGCGCATCCTTGATGCAACACCCGGCAGGTCGACTGGTCGTTATCGCTGCTGGAATCACGACGCTAAGCGTTGCCATCTACCTGTTCGTGAAATCGTGGAAGGCGGCCCACCGCAAAGATATCGTCCGCAAGGAAATGGCGGAGAAGCTCGAGCCCGTCGTCCGCTTCGGTCTTGCCGCACATGGCTTCGTCCTGCTGATTGTTGGTGGTCTGATCCTCACCGCTGGCATAACCGCCAACCCGGAACATGCCGCCGGTCTTGGCGAAGCACTGCGCATTCTGGAGACACAGACGTTCGGACGCATCCTGCTCGCGCTCGCAGGAGCGGGCCTTGCAGGCTTCGCGGTCTATTGCTTCGTGATGGCGCGCTATCGCATCGTGCCCAAACTGTCAGGCGACGCACTCTAGGCGCGCGCCGACTGTCAGTTCATTGTGATTAGTCGACCAGTGTGGCTTCGGTTTTCGACTTCGCCTCGTCCAGCGTTACGTCCGGCGCGAGTTCGACGATTTTCAGGCCGCCCTCGACCACGTCCATCACGCAAAGATCGGTGATGATCCGGTCGACCACTTTCAGGCCGGTCAGGGGCAGCGTGCATTCCTTCAGGATCTTGGACTCGCCGCGCTTGTTCGCATGATCGGAGATCACCACGACACGACCGACACCAGCCACAAGGTCCATCGCACCGCCCATGCCCTTGACCAGCTTGCCGGGGATCATCCAGTTCGCCAGGTCGCCATTCTCAGCCACTTCCATCGCGCCCAGGATCGCCATGGCGATCTTGCCGCCCCGGATCATGCCGAAGCTGGTAGCGCTGTCGAAGTAGGCTGTCTGGGGAAGCTCGGTAATCGTCTGCTTGCCAGCATTGATCAGGTCCGCGTCTTCTTCGCCCTCATAGGGAAACGGTCCCATGCCCAGCATGCCGTTTTCCGATTGCAGCGTGACGTTGACGCCGTCCGGAATATGGTTCGCCACCAGCGTCGGAATGCCGATGCCGAGGTTCACATACATGCCGTCTTCAAGTTCCTGCGCGGCCCGCGCCGCCATCTGGTTACGATCCCAAGGCATCAGGCACTCTCCTTCTTGCGGACAGTCCGCTGTTCAATCCGCTTTTCGAATTCGCCCTGCACAAGACGGTGCACATAAATGCCCGGCAGATGGATCGCGTCGGGGTCCAGTTCGCCCGGCTCGACGATTTCCTCGACTTCCATGACGCAGATCTTGCCACAGGTCGCGGCGGGCAGGTTGAAGTTGCGCGCAGTCTTGCGGAAGATCGCATTGCCGGTCGTATCGGCCTTCCAGGCTTTCACGATGGCCAGGTCTGCGAAGATCCCCTCTTCCAGGATATAGGTCTCGCCATTGAAGACCTTCTCTTCCTTGCCTTCGGCGACCAGCGTGCCGACGCCCGTCTTGGTGTAGAAGCCCGGAATGCCTGCGCCGCCAGCGCGCATGCGCTCGGCCAGCGTGCCTTGCGGGTTGAATTCCAGCTCCAACTCGCCGGAGAGGTATTGCCGCATGAATTCTGCATTCTCGCCGACATAGGACGAGCACATCTTCTTGACCTGCTTGGTCTGTAGCAACACGCCGAGCCCAAACTCATCAACGCCCGCATTGTTGGAATAGACGGTGAGGTCCTTGGTGCCGGCCTCGCGGATCGCCGCGATGGACAGTTCCGGAATGCCGCAAAGGCCGAATCCGCCTGCGGCAATCGTCATGCCGTCGAACAGCACGCCATCCAGCGCGTCTGCGGCCGTCTTGTATATCTTGCTCGCCATGAAGTGCGGGCCTCCCCTTGGGTAATGCTGCGGTGCAGCAGGGGTTCTAGACCTGCTCGACCGTTTGTTCAATTGCTCCGAATATCGAATGCCCGGATTTGTCGAGCATTTCCATCCGCACAACATCGCCCGGTGACATGAAGGGGGTCTTGAATTCGCCGGTCGCAATCTTCTCGATCATGCGGATTTCGGCGATGCAGGAATAGCCGAGACCACCCTCGCTGACAGGTTTTCCGGGGCCACCATCGGCGTCCTTGTTGGAGACCGTGCCAGAGCCGATCACCGTGCCTGCTGACAGGGGCCGCGTCTTGGCCGCGTGGGAAACGAGCCGTGCAAGGCTGAACGTGGCGTCTTCGGCGGCCTCGGCGCGGCCGAATGGTTGGCCATTATAGTCCACATGCAGCGGCAGATGGACAAGGCTACCCTGCCACGCCTCGCCCAGCTCGTCCGGCGTGACCGCGACCGGCGAGAACGCGCTTGGCGGCTTGGACTGGAAGAAGCCGAACCCCTTGGCCAGTTCGCCGGGAATCAGGCCGCGCAGGGACACGTCATTGCACAGCATGACCAGTTTGATGTGAGCGGCGGCGTCCGCCTCGCTCGTGCCCATCGGCACATCATCGGTGATGACGGCAATCTCCCCTTCCATGTCACAGCCCCAGGCCATGTCCTTCAGCGGGATCGCGTCGCGCGGCCCAAGAAAGGCGTCCGAGCCGCCTTGGTACATCAGCGGATCATCACAAAAGCTTTCCGGCACTTCCGCGCCGCGTGCCTTCCGCACCAGTTCGACGTGATTGATATAGGCCGACCCGTCCGCCCACTGATAGGCACGCGGCAGCGGGCTTTCGCAATCATGCTCGTGGAAACGTGCGGTCGGCACGCTGCCCAGTTCCACCTGCTCGGCCAGCTGTTGCAGCTTCGGGGCGTAGACATCCCATTTGTCGAGCGCCGCCTGCAGCGTCGGCGCGATGCCTGCCGCATCCGTGTAGCGGGTCAAATCCTTCGAGACGACAACAAGGCGGCCATCGCGGGCACCATTCTTCAGTGTGGCGAGTTTCATGGTTCAGCTTTCCTCCGCGATCTTCTCATGCAACCAAGCAGCATGCCTCGGCGCTTTCTTCGTCGCACTCCATTCCTCGATCATTGGCTGGGCAACCTCTTTCAGCTGCGCCAACTGGTCCGGCGTGCCGATGTCGGCGGCCAGTTCGATGCGGTGGCCATTCGGATCAAAGAAATAGATCGACTTGAAGATGCCGTGATGCGTCGGGCCGAGCACGTCGAGGCCCATGCCTTCGAGGTGGGCCTTGGTCGCCATCAACTCATCCATGGAGCCGACACGGAAGGCGATATGCTGCACCCATTGCGGCGTATTCCGGTCACGGTCCATGTCCGGCTGGGTCGGTAGTTCGAAGAAGGCCAGAACATTGCCGTTCCCGGCATCCAGGAAGACGTGCATGTACGGATCATGCGCGCCCGTCGACGGCACCTTGTCCTCGGCAATGGCCAGCTGGAAGTCCATGCCCAGCGCATCGCGATAGAACTCCACCGTCTCCTTCGCATCCTTGCAGCGATAGGCAACATGGTGAACGCCTTTCAGGGGAGCGGGAGCCGTCATTACGCGTCCTCCTCTACCTTGAGCGCGCCTCGCTCAATCTGGTCACGTTCCATGCTTTCGAACAAGGCCTTGAAATTGCCCTCGCCGAAGCCGTCCTTGTAGTCGCCCTTGCGCTGGATGAACTCGAAGAAGACCGGGCCAATCTGCGCCTGCGCAAAAATCTGCATCAACAGGCGCGGCTCCCCGCCCTCGGTCGTGCCGTCCAGCAACAGGCCGCGGGCCTTCAGGCCCTCAACGTCTTCGCCATGGCCCGGCAGGCGCCCGTCCAGCATCTCGTAATAGGCGGCCGGCGGCGCGGTCATGAAGGGCACGCCACGTTCTTTCAGGCGGTCATAGCACGCATAGAGATCGTCACAGATCAGCGCGATATGCTGGATGCCTTCGCCATTGTATTCGCGCAGGAATTCCTCGATCTGGCCCTTGCCGCCCTCGCCTTCCTCGTTCAGCGGGATGCGGATCTTGCCGTCCGGCGCCGTCAGCGCCTTGGAGGTCAGGCCGGTATATTCGCCCTTGATGTCAAAATAGCGGATTTCCTGGAAGTTGAAGAGCTTCTCATAGAAATCTGCCCAATATTTCATCCGGCCACCATAAACATTGTGCGTCAGGTGATCGATCAGCTTGAAGCCGGCGCCAACAGGATTCTTGTCCACACCCGGCAGGTATTCAAAGTCGATGTCATAGATATCGAGATCGTCGCCATAGCGGTCGATCAGGTAGATGATGGAATTGCCGATGCCGCGAATGCCTGGAATGTGCAATTCGCTGGGGCCGGTGTTCACATTTACCGGCTCAGCGCCCTGTGCCAGCAAATGCTGGTAGGCCTTGCGGGCATCGCGCACGCGAAAGCCCATGCCGCAGGCGGATGGGCCATGCTCACGGGCGAAATACCATGCAGCGGATTTGGGCTCGTAATTGGTGATGAGGTTGATACCGCCCTGCCGCCACAGCTCGACATCCTTGGTCCGGTGGCGGGCAATCTTAGTGAAGCCGATCAGCTCGAACACCGCTTCCAGACGGCCTTTTTCAGGCGCGGAAAATTCGATGAACTCGAAACCGTCGAGGCCGGCGGGATTTTCAAACAGGTCTGCCATGGTGCGCTCCAGTCGTAATTCCGGGGGGTCAAAACTATTAGTTTCATATGTAACTATTTGACAGGCGGAACGCAACCCTGAATCAGTAATCCATGCCTGATATTGAAAACGTTTCTTTGCTTCGCCTGCGCGAATTCCTGCCCTACCGCCTGTCGGTCCTGTCGAACACGATCTCGACGCGGATCGCGAGCCTGTATGACCGCGAATTCGGTCTCTCGATCTGGCAGTGGCGGGTCATGGCCGTGACCGGCGATCGGCCCGGCATCAGCGCCACCGAAATCGGCCAGCTGACCGCCATGGACAAGGTCGCGGTCAGCCGCGCCATCGCTGCCATGATCCAGATGGGCTATCTCGAGCGCAAGACGTCAGAGACCGATGGTCGGCGCTCCCAGCTCTTCCTGACGCCGGCTGGCCGCGATGTGTACGAACTCATCGTACCGATGGCGCTCGGCGCGGAACAGGAATTGGCCAGCAGCCTGACGGAGGAGGAGCAGAAACAGCTCGAACGCCTGATGGGCAAACTCGCCGATGCCGCCTCCCCTGACCGCCCGCTCTGGTAATGCTCAGGCCAGCGGCCAGAACATCGGGATGACGATCATGGACGCCGCGAACATGACGAGGTTCAGCGGCACTCCGATCTTCAGGAAGTCCGAGAATTTGTACCCGCCCGCACTGTAGACCAGTGTATTGGTCTGGTAGCCGATGGGGGTCGCAAAGCTCGCACTGGCCGCAAACATCACCGCCACGACGAAGGGGCGTGGATCAATGCCCAGCTGACTTCCCAACCCAATGGCGATGGGCGTCAGCAGGATTGCGGCAGCATTATTGCTCATGATTTCGGTCAGGAAGGATGTGATGAGGTAGAGCACCGCCAACACGGCCAGCGGCCCCATCCCGCCCGTCAGTCCGGCAAGATGCCCGACCAGCAGGCTGGCCGCACCGGTTTTCTCCATTGCCGTGCCAAGTGCCAGCATGCCGAAGATCAGCATCAGGATGTCCCAGCGGATCGCGCGATAGGCTTCCTGATGGTCCAGGCATCCGAGCGCAACGACGGATGTTGCCGCAATCAGCGCGAGCGCCGAGATCGGCAGCACGCCCAGCGCAGCCAGCCCCATCACCGACACCAGCGCGACAATCGCGATGGGTGCCTTGCCCCGTCTCATGGCGCGCTCGGTCGTCTCGGTAAGATTGTTGAGAACGCCATCATCAAACAATTGGCGCATGCCCCGTGCTGGACCCTCCAACAGGACCGTGTCGCCCACGTCGAAGCGGATGTCGTCTGTATTGGTGACATTCTCCCCGCGCCGGTGGATCGCCAGCACGTAGACACCATAGAGGCGCGCCAGGCCGAGCCCATTCAGCGACCGGCCGGTCAACCGCGATTGCGGCCCGATCACGCCTTCCATGATGACGGTCTCGCTGGTCTGGATCGGTTCAAAGGCAGGCCGCGCATCGGAGGCCGACGCACCAATGGCGATGCTGCCTGCCTCCTTCAGTGTCAGGACTTCTGAGACCGGTGTACGCAAGACGATCCGGTCTCCGGCCTGGATCGACAGGTCGCGCAAATCCGCCCTCAGCGACAGCCCCTCCCGGAAGACATCAATCACCTTGAATCCCTTCTCTGCAGAAAACCCGGTTTCGGAAACCGTCTTTCCGATCAGCGGCGACCCCAAAGGGATCAATATCTGAGCCAGAAATCGCCGGTCCTTCGCATTCGGCAACATGTCCACCAGCGATTCCCGCGTCGGCAACAGGAAGGGCGAAGTCAATGCGAGATAGGCAGCCCCGACCAGCGCGAGGATCACCCCGGCGCCTGTGATCTCGAACACGCCGAACGGGGCCAGCCCCGCCTCCTGCGCGACGCCATCCACAAGGATGTTGGTCGAGGTGCCGATCAGCGTCGTCGTACCGCCAAAGATCGCCGCGAAGGAAAGCGGAATCAGCAGTTTTGACGGCGCCACGCCGATCGTCCGCGCGAGTTGGATCACCACAGGGATCAGCACCACGACGATTGGCGTATTGTTCATGAGGGCGGACAGGATCATCACGCCCAGCATCATGGCCAGCATTGCCACTACTGGCGACGCCCGGCTGGCGAGTCGCGAGACCAGCCGTCCAGCCGCATCAATCACTCCGGTTCGCTCCAGCGCCGCCGACAACACGAACATGGCCGCAATCGTGATCGGCGCGGAATTCGAAAAGACCGAAAGTGCCTCAGGCACCGACAAAATACCCGTGAGCAACAATGCGCCCATCGCCAGCAGAGCGACGACATCCGCCGGCAGGACTTCCCTCACGAAACCGAAAAACACGATCCCCACCAGCAACAGCACGATGGCAATCTCTACCCCCGGCAGGGACAGAATATCAGCGGGCATGGGGTCAGCTCCAATGGCAACCCCGCATCCTTACACGACCGCGAATTGTTCCACTACTGAGCTTTTCTAAATCCAGCCGATATGGCCAGCCCTATCTGGACCCGCGCCGCCGCACTTTCAGCGACCGTTCCACAAAGGCATCTTCCTCAAGCGTGAACCGCTCGACGAGGCGCGCAAGGAAGGCCGACAGTTGGTCGCGCACTTCATAAGGCGCTTCCATCGGCAGGAAGTGGGTCGTGCCGCGCACCGCCTTCATCATCATGGCGGGATAGGACAGGATCAATCGCGCGCGCACCTTGTCGCTGATCACGGAATCCCGGGTCGGCCTCAGAATGGTCATCGGGATATGGTGTTTCTTTACGCGGCGCAGGGCACCCCAAGGCCGGTTGCGCTGGGCGGCAAAGGTCGCTGCTTCCCATTTCGGCTCACACAGCAGACGCCAGGTCTGCTCATCGCTATCAGCAGAATTGTGGTCGGTGCGTTCAATACCATCCAGCAGGTAATCTGCCAGAAAGGGCTCGCGCCATGATTTGAATGCGCCGCGACCTGTATAGGACTCAAGCGCCTCACGGAACGATCCGAACTCGGCGCGACGTTTCTTGGCCTGACGGGCCATGGCATTGCGCCGCAGAAGGAATGAAATAGGCGACAGCATATGCTGCCAGAAATAAACCGATTTCGACATGATTACCGGGTCGGCCAGTACGAGGCCTTTGACGAGATCGGGTCGCTTGCCTGCCACCAACAGGGCCACGCACCCGCCCATGGAGTGCCCGCCCAGGATCACGCCCTGTGGCGCTTCTTTCTCCAACCATTCGATCACATCGTCGCGGTGGCGTTTCCAGGATTTCATGCGGCCGGGTTTGGCCTGCAATGTGGAACGACCATGCCCCCGCATGTCGAGCGCCGCCACACGCTGGCGAAGCCCGAGGGGCGCCAGCAATGACTGATAGGTCATTCCATTGAATCCGGTCGCATGCAGCCATACCGCAGAGAAGGGCTTGATTGGGTCACCGAATTCAATGCCGGCCATCTCTCCGCCGGCTTTGGCCTCATACGTAAATCGACGCATCAGCCCCTCGATCCAAAGACGCGCCGCAACAGATCGGTCGTCCGAGCCACAGGATTCTCACGGATCTTCTTCTCCTCTGCAGCCACGTAGTGGAACATGCCATCCAGTCCCAGTGTGACCGCGTGATTGGTCAAGTCATTTTGCAGGCTGGAGGTGACTCCCCCGACGCCATAGCTATTGGCGACCTGCTCAAGTGACGTGAATGCACCCGCCTGTGCAAGCGACGTTTTGACATAGGGTGTGAATGACGCACGCAGCTGGCTCTCGGTCTTCTCGCGCAGGTAGTCTGTCGCCGCTGTGTCGCCGCCATTCAGGATGCGTACAGCATCCTCAATCGTGATCTGGCGGATCGCTCCTATGACCAGCGTCTTTGCCTCCGGCACAGCTGCCTCCGCCGCCCGGTTCATACGCAATTCCAGGTCATCCAGTGGACCGCTCGCCCCGACGCGCGACAGGCCGGATTGGATATCCCGATAGGTTTTCGGAAGCGGAATACGAATTTCCGAATCTCCGAAATAGCCATTGGTCTGACCCAGTTGCGCTGCCACGATGTTGGTGCCCACTGTGAGCGCTTCGCGGAGACCGGCATCAATTTCGGCCTGGCTGAGCGCACCGCCCTGCCCTGTTTGCTGGCCAATCACCTCGCCCAGAACCCGCCCCAGATCACCAGAGCTGCCCGTGGTCGCGCAGCCCACCGGCACCGTCAGCAGCGCCATAGCTGCGATCATCATTGGTCTCATGGCCGTCTCCTCCAGTTTTCTCCAGATGACCGTACTCGACGCCGTGACTGAATAGAAGCCACACGAGGATGTATTGCTGCAGCGCCAGCTCACCTTACGAACGTGTCATGGAAAATTTGTTGACCACGTATGTAGTCATGTCATACGACTACGCTTGTAGTCCAGAGAGGGGTTCTACACTATGAAGATTTCCGATGCAGAACTCGACGTGATGAGCGTGCTTTGGGCGCGGCCGGGCCTTGCTGCCTCGGATGTCCACGACGCGCTGGGCACCGAAAAGGACTGGACCAGCCGCACCGTCAAGACCTTGCTGGCCCGCCTTGTGGAGAAGGGCGCGCTAAGCACTGAGGAAGATGGCCGACGTTATCTCTACTATCCCCTCGTCGAGGAAGGCACCTACAAGGCCGGGGCCGCTCGCCAGTTCGTCGACCAGGTCTTTTCCGGTCGCGCAGCCCCCCTCGTGGCGCACCTTGCTGATACGCGCGGTCTTACGGCCGATGACATCGCAGAACTTGAAAAGCTTCTAGGGGAGTTGAAGAAATGATTTTTGACCTGAACAGCCTCAACTTCACCTATGGCGTACAGACCGTGATTGCGGTGTCTGTCCTGATCGCGCTCATTCTGTTTGCGCGCAAGCATGTTGCCCGGCAGTTCGGCGCGGGTGTCGCCTATGCGCTCTGGGCAATTCCGCTGGCCCGGCTTGTCCTGCCTCCCCTTTCCATGCCCACGCCGCTGGCCGGGTTCTTTGAGATGTTCCAGTCTCAATCACCTGCGGCGGCTGGGACGGCAGATGCTGCACCTGCATTCGTTCGCTCACCTGAACCCGTAGGATCCGCAGCCAACGCCGTCTGGGCTCCGCCAGCAACCGGTCCTGAGGCTTCGAGCCCCCTGTTCGAAGTGGCTCATGGTCCTGCGGCCTTCCCGGAACTGTCCGAGCCTGTTTTGGGCGGACTCCTTCTTGGAACCGTGTTGGCCGTGTGGGCTGGCGGAGCCATCTACATGCTTGCCCGCAGTTCGTTTGCACACCACAGTTTCATGCAGACCCTGCGCCGCGAAGAGATGCCTGCCTCGCCCGAGCTCGCCAGCCTTGCCGACGATGTGGCCCGGCAGATCGGCCTGAAGCGCACTCCGCAGATTTCCACCAGCTTCATTTCATCTGGCCCGCTGGTCTCCGGCCTCTTTCGCCCGACTGTTCTGCTACCGGCCTGGTTCGAGGAAGACTATACCGTGTCCCAGCAACGGGCAGCGTTGGCGCACGAGCTGACGCATATCAAGCGCGGCGACCTCTGGGCCTTGCAGATGTCGGAAATCTTCGTTTCTGCACTCTGGTTCAATCCGCTGGCCTATATTGCACGACGCGCCTTCCGCACCGACCAGGAAGCAGCCTGCGACAGCGATGTGCTGAAATCCGGAGCGTCCTCCCCTCACGCCTATGGTGAGACATTGTTGAAGGCCGTTCAGCTTGCCCTGCCGGAACGCCTGACCGCCGCGGCCAGCCTGCCCCTGACTCACGCCCTGAAGGAAAGAATGATCCGCATGACCACACCCAGCCCCTCCCGCTCGCGGCGTCTGCTCGGCGCAGGTGTTTCCGGACTTCTTGGCAGCGCGGCCCTCATGTCGTCAGCCTTCGTAGCCACCGCCTGTGCCTCTGCCGAAGCCGATGAAAAGGTCGATATGGCCGAACTCGCGGGCGGAGAACCCGACAACATCAACCCAGTTCCCCAGCATCGCAGTTTGCACTTCAAGGATGGCACATTGTTCATCGATGGCGACAAGGTCGAGGACCGGCAGGTCGTCATCATCGGCGATCCTTTCTCGGTCGATGCGATGACGCCGGAACTTGAGCGGGAAATTGAAATCCTGACATCAAAGATCGAAGCTGAAACGGCCGAAATCGAAACTCTGGTGGCCTCCATGCCGCACATCGAACTCGCCTTCGAAGGCTTTGACGAAGAGCTGAACCGGAAGATGGAGATGGCCTTCAGCTTCACCGACGAAACCATGCCGAAATCCGAAGCCGAGTGGGAAGCCTGGGCAGAGAAGGTCGAGGCACAGGCCGAGGAATGGGAAGCCCATGCCGAAGCGATTGCCGAGCGCGCCGAAGCTCATGCAGACGCCTGGGAAACCCGCTTTGAACCCCAGATGGACGCCCTTGAGGCTCGCATCGAAGCCCATGCCGATGCGCTCGAACGCAAGATCGAGATCGCCTATGGCGAGGAGTTTGAGGATGAAATGGAGCATACCCATATCGTACTGACCGATCTGGTCGAGCAATGCCGCGACGCCAATCTGGCAGAGGGCGAGACCCGGATCCTCGAAAAGAGCAGTAGCCAGGACAAGACCAGGGACGTGAAGATCGCCTGCATCAAGGGCGACAAGGACACGCTGAAAGCCAAGGCGACGATCAAATCCGTGATGAAGAGCGACAAGCTCGACGCCGCCGAAAAGAAGGCCTTCAAGAAGCAGGTCAACGGTTCGTCCAGCCACACGATCACGATTGAAACCGACACGACAGACGAATAACGGGTCCCGCTCGCGCATTGCACGGAATGCATAGGCGGAGTCCCCCGGCGCAGGTCCCATTGCGTCGGGGGCTTTTTTTGCGAATGAGTCCCGCGCTTTGCGGTAATGGGATCGGCGTCTAGGGTGGCCCCCTGAATCGCGCTCCGGAGGATTTCCATGATACGCCTGCTCGCCACAATGGCCATTGCCACCTGCCCGCTCGCTGCCTGTGTCACAGCGCCTGAGCCCTGCACGCAGGAATGGGTCGAATACAAGACCGACCGTATCCTCGGCGAGTTCGCTTCCGAAAATCGTGGTCTGATCAACGACCTGCGGCGCATTACTGATAGCGAGGGCGAACTCAACACATTCGCCACGATGCGGCTGATGTCGCGGACAGACGACCTTCAGAACTTTGCTGACAGCTTCCAGAATGTCGTCATCCCTGAACTGGAACTGGCCCTGGTGGAATGTGGGCAGAGCGATCAGTTCGCCCCTGCACTGACGGGCTTCCTGCGCGATGAAGGTGTGGACGAAGAGGCCTTGCAGTGGGTCGCGCCGATCATCGGCCTCATGCAACAAATGCGCGAAGATGATGTAGGCAACCCGCCGCGAGCCATGTAAGAGCGCGGCCATGAAAACGCTGATCGTTGTCCCCGCCCGCTATGGATCCACCCGGTTCCCCGGCAAGCCGCTGGTCGAGATCGCCGGCCGCACCATGGTGAGCCGGGTGGCCGCGATGGCTTCGCGTGCCGCCGCTGAACTGGATGATGCTGCAAGTGTCGTGGCCACCGATGACGAGCGCATCGCCAGCCATTGCCGGGACCTCGGCATTGAGGTCGTCATGACCGATCCGAACGTCCCGTCCGGCACGGATCGTGCCCTCGCCGCCGTCGACGCGATGGGGGTCACGCCAAACGTTGTCGTCAACCTGCAGGGCGACTCGCCCTTTACCCCACCCGCACATGTTGTCGCCGTCGCCGAAGCCGCCGCCAGTTCCGGCGCCGATGCCGCCACGCCCTATGTCCGCCTGACCTGGCAGGCGCTCGACGACTTCCGCGCGCACAAGAAAACCACCCCCTTCTCCGGCACAACGCTGGCGCATGACGCCGCTGGGCGCGCGCTCTGGTTTTCCAAGAATTTGATCCCCGCCATCCGCAAGGAAGACGCGCTGCGCCAGCAAGGCGACATGTCTCCGGTCTGCCGCCATATTGGCCTCTATGCCTATCGCCTCCCCGCGCTGCGCAAATATGTCACCCTGCCGGAAGGCCATTATGAAAAGCTCGAAGGTCTCGAACAGCTGCGCTTCCTCGAGAACGGCATGAGCGTGCAATGTGTCGAAGTCGAGCCGGACACAATCGCTATTCCCGGCATTGATGCACCGGAAGACGTGGCCCTCGCCGAGCGCCTGATCGCAACCCATGGCGACCCGCTGAAGGACTGACCGGACCATGGCAAGACTGATCATCGTCCGGCACGGAAACACGTTCGACAAGGGCGACACGGTCACCCGTGTGGGCGGACGCACCGACCTTCCCCTGTCCGCATCCGGACTGGCACAGGCTGACGCGCTCGCCCATCATTTCGCGGACACCCGATTTGTCGCCGCTTTCTGCTCTCCGCTGATGCGTACGCGGCAAACTGCGCGGGCCATGATCGGCATGCGCACCGGTTCCCCTGCCCTGATCGTGCTGCCCTTCCTGACGGAGGTCGAGTACGGCCCGGACGAAAACCAGCCGGAAGAAAAGGTCGTGGCACGGATTGGCGAAGCAGCGCTCGAAGCCTGGGAGCGTGATGCCACGCCGCCGGAGGGCTGGCTCGTGGATGCGGACGCGCTCCGCGAGGGCTGGCGCAGCCTGCTGGAGCGCGCAGCCGGGCTCGGCGCAGAAGACACGGCACTGATCGTCACCTCAAACGGCATCGCACGCTTCCTGCCAGATGTCGTGGATGTTCAGCCAGACGATCTCGACCGCAAATTGAAGACCGGGGCATGGGGCGTTGTCGAGGTCGACGGCGCCACGTCGTGCATCACCAGCTGGAACCTGCGTCCCTAGGCGACGTCCCGCGCATTGGTCTCATCGACGAGTTCGCGTGCGCCGGAGATCGGCAAGGTAAATGCCACCGTCGTGCCCTCCCCTTCGATGGAGGACAGGATCATCCGCCCCCCATGCATTTCCGCAAATGATTTCGTCAGTGCAAGGCCAAGCCCTGTGCCTTCGTAATTGCGGTCCTTGGTGCCGGAGACTTGCTCGAACGGCGTCGCGAGGCGCGGCAGGTCTTCAGCCGGGATACCAATACCGGTATCGGTCACGCCGACATAGATTTCCGGTCCGCGCTGCTCGACCGCGACCGTGATCTTGCCGCCAGCATCGGTGAACTTGATCGCATTCGATACGAGGTTCAGCACCATTTGGCGGATCGCCCGATGGTCGGCATCAATCTCAGGCATGTTGGGCTGGGCATCCAGCACCATCTCGATTTCCTTGTCCTCTGCCTTGCGACGGATCATGCGCACAGCCGCGTCGACCGGGTCCACAGGATCAATGGGCTGCGGGTCGATTGTCATCTTGCCAGCCTCGATCTTCGCCATGTCGAGAATATCGTTGATCATGTCCAGCAAGTGTTGGCCCGAAGTCAGGATGTCCTGCGCATAGCCCTTGTAACGCTCGTCCCCCATCGGGCCGTAAAGTTCATTCGACAGGATTTCGGAAAAGCCATTGATCGCATTCAACGGCGTGCGCAACTCATGGCTCATATTCGCCAGGAAGGCTGATTTGGTGTGTGCCGCATGTTCGGCCTTGGCCTTCTCCTCGGAATATTTCCGAGACAGTTCGCGCTCGCGCCCTTCAGACCGTTCAAGGTCCAGGGCGGTCTTGTGCATCTTGGCTTTTTGCTTCCTCAGCTCTTCCTCATTGCGGACATTCTCTGTGACATCCACGCCAACCGAGATCAGTCCACCATCAAGCGTGGGACGTTCCACCAGCTTGATCCAGCGCTCGGTGTTGAGCTCCAGCAAGGTCGTCTGCGGATCTTCCAAAGAGGGGTGCTCTGAACGCAAGGCTCCTGCCCGCGCAATGTTCACCGTGTGATGCGCCATACCCGGCCGCAAGGTTTCCTCGAGCTGGAGGTCGGAGGCAAAGGCCCGGTTCCAATAGAGCAGACGCTTGCGATTGTCCCACAGGGCGAAAGGACCATTGAAGCCTTCGATAGCCGTACGCAGTCGGCGTTCGGCCGCCTTGATCCGGTCCTCGGCCTGCTTGCGCTCGGTAATATCCAGCAGTACGCCGCCATAGACATTCGCCCCGGTCTCGGCATGAGGCGTCACACTGCCACGCAATTCCATCCAGCGGGCCGGTTGGAAACTGGTCACGAAACTGGTCTGCACCCAGCCGTCCTTGTAGCCTTTGCGAAAGGCGTCCTGAACCCGCTTCTGATGCTCAGGGTGTACCTGCGGCAGCATTTCATCAATCGTGATCTCGCCATCGCCCAGCATGCCCATCAACTCGGATGCCGCATCGCTGAGATAAACCGCGCTGGAATCGTCTGACCACTCCCAATAGCCTGCACGCACACCCAGCATGACCGGGCTCATGAACCGGTCGGATTCGATCTCCTGCGCGCGTTCAACGAACGTGACTTCAGGCTCTCGCGAGAGCTGGTTCATCAGTCCGAGAATGACCAGCATGGGCGCTGCCAGCAGCAGACCAAAAATCAGGAGCCGTATAAAATCGTCCAGCGTGAACAGCGGCGTGGCCTGACTGGTGCACACCTGCAAAGCACTGCCGCCCACCGGCGCGCACCCTGTCGCGGCGCGGTCGAGCAAGCCGAGGGCGCGAAACTTCGTGGCAGGTAACATGCCCGCTGTGCCGGGAAGGATCGTCCCGGCACTGAGATGCTTGTCGGTGACGAAAATGCCGGTACCTGCCCGGCTTGCCGGCAACCATGTGCCCGCCGGGGCAAGCGCCAAGATGATTTCGCCATCCGGGGCCGTGGTAGCCACGACAATGTCACCCTGCCCCGACAGACCGATCCGATGCCCTCCGGCCAGCATGGCTTCTGCAACCGGCACAGCCGCCAGCAGACGGCTGCCCTGAGGTGCCAGGCGGGCCTCCTGCAGAGAAACGACCACATCGACACCTGGCGTAGCGGAGGCGACTGCCGAGCGGGACGCGCCTGCATCGGCAATCAGCCGCATCGCCATTTCAGCTGTGCCGGCATGACCGGATAGCCGCGCTGCGATGGTCGAAGAGTTGGCTTCAAGCGCACCCAGAAGCGTGGAGTCGGCCGTCTGGCGCTCTTCCCAGGCCTTCAGGCCAAGTGCGCCTGCCAGCAACAGGATAATCGCAATGATCGTCCATTTCAGCCGCCGGTCATCGCGACTGGGGACTCCCGCAGCGACAGTATCCGTTTGCGGAGGGATAACCGACTTGGACAAGGTGCTTCCTGTGCCGATTCCTTAGAAAAACAAGGGCTCAGCTTTGGTTTTCTATCGTAATCCTTGCCCAATTCTTAACAAAGGTACAGATTTCGTTAACCCAGAAAACGGGTTCCGCCGCCTAGCTCAGCGCGCGGGACACGATATCTGCAGAATTCTTTGACAAATCAGCAGCTTGCAGACGGCGGAGGCAGGCTTCTGCCTCTGCCTTCGCCTTCGGCTCCAGAATGCGCCACTGTTCAAACGCAGTCAGCAGACGGGCACCGAGCGCAGGGTTTACCTTGTCGGCCTTAAGGATAATGCCTTCGATGACTTCATATCCAGAGCCGTCCGGCGCGTGAAACCCGGACAGATTCTGCATTGCAAAAGCCGCCGCGACCGAGCGGACGCGATTGGGGTTGCCCATGTCGAAGTCCGGATGCGCCGCCAGTTTTGAAACGGTTGCGGCATCACCGGTACCCGCCTGTACGCCAAACCATTTGTCCATGACCAGCGGGTTGGATTTCCACGTCCTCTCGAAATCGGCCAGTGCAGTCTCCCGCGCCGCGCCTTCCAGCCCTGCCAGGCCGCGCAACGCAGCGAGCTTCTCGGTCATGTTGGTGGCGGCGTTATAGAGACCCAGAAGGCGCTCACCCGCTTCGTCGTGGCCTGATGCTGCCAACAGGTTGATCAATGCCGTGCGCAGGGCGCGTTCACCCGCCTGCTCTGCTCCCGGATCATAAGGTTCCGGGGAAGACTTGGCGAGAATGTCATCCACAAAATCGGAGAGTTTGCTGTAGAGGGCTGCCTGCAATTTCTTGCGCGCGGTGTTCAACGCCACAGGGTCAGCCGGCTGACGTTCCTGGAACAGTTCACCCACATCCGGCAGGCGTGTCAGGAGCGACGCGAAGGCCGGGTCGTCCACCGCGCCGCGAATAGCCACAGCCATCGCTTCGACAAGCGCATCATCCGGCTCTGCCTGCGATCCTTCGGACAGGGCCAAAATTTCTTGCTTGGCGAGGTTCTGCACACTGTCCCATTGATTGAACGGGTCCGTTTCCAGTCGGATCATCGCGAGTTGGTCATCGCGGCTGAGCGCTCGCTTGATGCGTACCGGCGCGGTAAAGTCGCGATTGATCGACACCAGAGGGCGTTCAGATCCTTCCGGCAGGTCGAAGGTCATGGTCAGTTCTTCATCTTCCAGAAGCGTGATCCATTCAGCCATGTTGCCTTCATCGTCGATCAACGCCATTTCCATCGGGATCAGCATCGGCTTCTTGGCTGGTTGGCCGGGTGTTGCTGGCGTCTTCTGTTTCAGCGTGACAGCAATCTCGCGCGTTTCCGGATTCCAGCTTTCTTCCATCGTGATTTCTGGCGTTCCGGCTTGCGAATACCAGAGTCGGAACTGAGTGAAGTCCTGCTCGCTGACTTCTTCGAAACAGGCATAAAAATCCTCGATGGTGACAGCCTGTCCATCATGACGGTCGAAATAGAGGTCCATGCCTTTGCGATAGGTTTCCTCACCGAGCATCCGGCGCAGCATGCCAATTATCTCCGCGCCCTTTTCATAGACCGTGGCCGTGTAGAGATTATCGATGGCCCCATAGGTGGTCGGGCGCACCGGGTGCGCCAATGGGCCGGCATCCTCGGCAAACTGGCGTGCGCGCAAGCGGATGACGTCCTTTATCCGCTGCACTGGGCGCGAGCGCATGTCGGCAGAAAAATTCTGATCACGGAAAACCGTCAGGCCTTCCTTGAGGCACAACTGGAACCAGTCTCGACACGTGATCCGGTTGCCAGTCCAGTTGTGGAAATATTCATGGGCGACGATGCTTTCGATGGCCTCGAAATCTGCGTCGGTCGCGGTGTCTTCGTCAGCCAGCACATAGGCCGAGTTGAAGATGTTCAGACCTTTGTTCTCCATGGCGCCGAAATTGAAGTCGCGCACAGCCACGATATTGAACACGCCGAGATCATACTCCCGGCCATAGGTCTCCTCATCCCATTTCATTGAGCGTTTGAGGCTGTCCATGGCCCAGGCCGCACGATCCGCATCGCCCTTGTCGACATGAATTGCCAGATCGATGGTCTTGCCGCTCATGGTGGTGAACTGATCAGAGTAGACATCATAATCGCCAGCGCAGAGCGCAAAGAGATAGGCCGGCTTCTTGTGCGGATCATCCCATACCGCAAAGTGACGACCATCATCCACATCGCCTGCCTCGCCCGGCGTACCGTTCGACAGCAGGATGGGATAGGTCGCCTTGTCGGCCGTCATGCGCACGGTGAAGCGGCTCATCACATCCGGACGGTCGGGATAAAACGTAATGCGACGGAATCCGATGGCTTCGCACTGGGTGCAGAAACGGCCGCCTGACATATAGAGACCCGACAGCGCAGTGTTCTTTGAGGGCGCGATCTCAACTTCGGTAACCAGCGTAAACGCGTCTGGCACCTCTGCCAGCGTCAGTCCGGTCTCCGTCAGCTGGTAGGCATCATCCGGCACTGCAACGCCATCAATTGCGATCGACTTCAACTCCAGCGCTTCGCCGTCAAGCTCCAGGGGCGCGTTCGCGTCACCTGTCCGGCGGACCTTCAGATCGGCGCGCACCCGCGTCGCATCCGGATGAAGGTCAAACCTCAGATCCACCTGCTCGATTTCGAAGGGATAGGACGAATAATCCGACAATTGAACGGCAATGGGGGCTTCAGTGCGCATGTTTTCTCCGGCAAACAGGATTTCAGTCTTTCAGTTAGGGAGTCTGGCTGGCAACGTCGAGGGCTAGCGCCCATGCGTCTGCAGATATCAACCCGAATGGCGAGGCCTGATGCGCGCACTTCTGTCTCATCCCCTCATCCGCAGTCTGGCGGGGCTTGCCGCAATCGGACTGGCGATCATTATCGCAGTCTATTCCCTTGTCCCGGTCAGTGAGGCCCCTGCTCCGCAATTGTCGGACAAGATCAAACACTTTGCAGCCTACGCCGCCCTAGCCGCGTCGCTCTCGGTGGCGTTCGGGGTGGGCCCACGCCCGGCTGCTTTGGCGTTCAGCATATCAGGCTTGTTCGGTATCGGGCTTGAGATTGCGCAAATGCTTGGCGAGGCCGGACGCGAGGGGTCCAGCCTTGACGTTGCGGCCAATCTGGGCGGCGCGCTGGTCGGAGTTCTTGTTGTCGGGGTACTTGGTCGACAGGGGCGGCTATTCAGCCGCGACCGTCGCTGAATCTGCCTCAGCCGCGTCATCCAGCTGATAGACAAAGCGCAGGATCGATGCGCAACGCTGGGCGACCTGCTTGAGTTCGGACGGGCAGTCATCCGGTTTTTCCTGACAGAAGTCCGCGATCTGACGTACGGTCTGCAACAAGTCCGGCGTGCAGGCGATCATGCGGGCCTGATGCTCGATACGTTGCGGGTCGCGATCATATTCGCCGCCCGTGACGCGCCAACCGCCCTGGTCATCTTCATCCGTCACAACCACGGGATAGGTCCCGACATCACTGATGCCGAGGCCACCAATACTGGCCCGCCATTTCGCGCGGCGGCGAGCGATATGCCAGTGCTCCAGCAGGGAATCGTCGTCATCCGGGCGCAGGACATGCGAATCCCTCGCCAAGCTCTCTTCAGCCGCCAGTTCATGAGACTGGAAACTGCGTCCCAATCCGCACTCATAGGTCACGCGGAGCGGTTCATCCACGTCCTTGACCCAATGCGGCACGACTTTTTCGATCAGCGCCCACGTTCCGACGGGCTTCACGAAGACGCGCTGCGATTTGTGAAATAACGCCTTGGCCATCAGTTGCTCCCGAATTCAGACGTGATTTTTGCCATCTGGGCCTTTCAACGCAGTGAAACCGATCGATGAAATTTGACCTACCGGCACGATTTCCCACCAAAAGTGGATTTTCGCGTTTCCGTTGGGTGACGGGTTTCCGCGCACGTAAACCGCGCTATTTTGCTCATCATTGAAGAAAAAGAGTGGCCCGACCGGCCACAAAGGGGAGCGCAAGCGACATGAACTTCGACTTTTCCGAAGACCAGAAATTTCTCGGCAATGAGGCCCGCAAATTCCTCGAAGCCGAATGCCCCATGACGGCCGTCCGTCTGGTGTTGAATGACGACGATGTCAGCCACAATGAAACTGTCTGGAACAAGGTGGTGGAAATGGGCTGGCTCGGCACGGCCATCCCGGAAGAGCATGGCGGCCTCGGCCTGGGCCTGCTCGAAGTGTGCGTGCTGGCAGAAGAAATGGGCCGCGTCCTGGCTCCGGTTCCGTGGGCCTCCACCGTCTACTTCTTCACCGAAGCGCTGAAGCTGGCTGGCTCGAATGAGCAACAGGCCGAAATCCTCCCGCGTATCGTCAGCGGTGATGTAATGGGCTGCTACGCTGCCAGCGAAGGCCCTGGAAATCCAGCAGCGGATTCGCTGAAAACGACCTTCGACGGCTCCACGCTTTCGGGCACCAAGGTCCCGGTCACCGATGGCGATATCGCAACGCACGCCGTTGTGCTGGCCAAGGAAGGCTCCGGCGCGAGCCTGGTCCTGGTCGACCTGACCGGCGAAGGCGTGACCCGCAAGACGCTCCAGACACTGGACCCAACGCGCAGCCATGCCGAAATCGTCTTTGACAAGGCTCCGGCCACGCGCCTTGGAAACGCTGGCGACGGCGAAATGCTGAATGACCAGGTCCTGGATCATGCGGCTGTCCTGCTCGCCTTCGAACAGCTGGGCGGCGCTTCCCGGGCGCTGGAAATGGCGACGGACTATGCAAAAGAGCGTTACGCCTTCGGCCGTCCCATTGGTGGCAACCAGGCGATCAAACACAAGCTCGCTGAAATGTATGTGAAGAACGAGGTTGCTCGCTCGAACTGCTTCTACGGCGCATGGGCCGTCTCGACGGGTGCCGCCGAACTGCCGGAAGCCGCCGCCGCGGCGCGCATTGCAGCATGCGAAGCCTTCTGGTTCGCGTCCAAGGAAAACATCCAGACCCATGGCGGCATGGGCTTTACATGGGAGGTGGACTGCCACCTCTTCTACCGCCGCGCCAAGCTGCTGGCCGTTCAGGCCGGAGCGCCCAAAGTGTGGAAAGAAAAACTCGTCCGCACCCTTGAAAACAAGAATGCCGCCTAAGGAGGAATGACTCATGGACTTCAATGACACCAAAGAAGAAGCCGAATTCCGCGCCGAAGCTCGCGCTTTCCTCGGCAAGCACCTCGAGCCCAAGGGCGACAAGCCGCTGCGTCAGCGCGTGGACGGCAGCGAATTCATGAAACTTGCCAAGCAATGGCAGAAGACAAAATCCGAAGGCGGTTATGCTCAGATCACCTGGCCGAAAGAGATCGGCGGGCGCGGCGGCACGCCAATGCAGCAGGTCATCTGGAACCAGGAAGAAGGCAAGTTCGACGCGCCGACCGGCCCCTTCACCATCGGCCTCGGCATGTGCATCCCGACCGTCATCGCGTTCGGCTCCGACGAGCACAAGAAGCGCTATGTCGGCAAGGCGATGAAGGGCGAGGAAATCTGGTGCCAGCTCTTTTCCGAGCCTTCCGCCGGGTCTGACGTTGCGGGACTGAAGACCCGCGCCGTCAAGGATGGCGACGAATGGGTCATCAACGGCCAGAAGGTCTGGACCTCCGGCGCACACTATTCCGATTACGGCATCCTGCTGACCCGGACCGACCCGAGCGTGCCGAAGCACAAGGGCCTGACCATGTTCATCGTGGACATGAAACAGGCTGGCGTCGAAGTGCGCCCGATCCACCAGGCATCTGGTGGTCGCGAGTTTAACGAAGTCTACTTCACGGATGTCCGCATCAAGGATTCCGACCGTCTCGGCGAAGTCGGTCAGGGCTGGAAAGTGGCCATCGTCACACTGATGAACGAGCGCCTTGCCGTGGGCGGTTCCCCTGGCCCGGACTGGGCGGAGATCATGGCCTATGCCAAGGAAGCCGGCACCATGTCTGATCAGGCTTTCCGCGAGAAACTGGCCGACTGGTATGTTGCCGCGCAAGGCTACAAGCTGACCAAGTTCCGCACGCAGACGGCCCTGTCACGCGGCCAGACACCGGGACCGGAAAACTCGATCGGCAAGATCATCACCGCCAACCACCTTCAGGACATTTGTAACTCGGCCATCGAGATGCAGGACCATTACGGCATCCTGACGGATTCAGATCGCATGCCAGCCGATGCCATCTTCCAGCAGAGCTTCATGTGGGCCCCGGGCCTGCGCATTGCAGGCGGCACGGATGAGATCCTGAAAAACATCATCGCCGAACGCGTTCTGGGCCTGCCCCAGGATGTCCGCGTGGACAAGGACATTGCGTTCGACCAGATGAAAAGCGGCTAGATCAAGCCTCAGGCGCGTCTGCGTGAACGTTGATGTACTGGCTGACGAAGGCCGCCACATCGTTCACGCAGGCCCGGCCTGCTTCGCCCAGCGCCTTGGCACGGTCTGCATTGGACCCGCCATTGGCACTGGCAGAATTCGAGACCACGATCTGGTCCAGCACATCTCGCGATCCACCGTCCATGAGCGTCGCGCGCACGCGGCACCGTCCGGTCGTGCCGGACAAGGTGAAATCCGTTACCTGCCAGGAAAGCTCATAGGGCGCTGAAGCTCCCGTCTCGGGCGCAATCGCCTTGCCTGCGCCCTGCCCCTGCAACGCGTCCAGCATCGCCATCTGCATCAGACGTGTCGACGAATCCGTCCATTCCACATTCGGCACCAAACGTAGCGCACCACTGGAGTCTTCCGCCGCAATCGCCCGACCGGCTACGAGGCGTGACGCATCCGGCTCACGAATGAGAACAGACGCATCCAAATCGTAGGTTGTTTCCATCGGCGCAAAGCGATAGAGGCCCTGTGGCACCTTTGGCTCTGGCAAGACAGACACACATGCTGCGAGGCTACAGGCCGCAAGGCCAGTCATAAGAACACGGATCATCTAGCGGCTCTCCTCATATGGGGCCGGGTCACCGACCACGAAGCCCTGGGGGTTTTGTTCCAATTCACGCGCGACCCGGTCGAGGCGGTTGATCAACAGGCGCAAATCCCGGCTGGCAAGACGCGCGTCGACCAGCGCGCCCGTGGCCGGGCCTTCGATGGCGTCTGTCGCCGCAAGTACCGCGAGATTGCTCTGCTCAACCGTCTTGTTCGCACTGGCAGCCACTTCGCGGATTTCGGCGACCAGCGCATTGGCCTGCGAGCCGAACTCGGTCATCTGACTGTCTGCATTCGTCCCGAAGGATTCCAACGACGCAGAGGCCGCTTCAAAGCGCGCGCTCGCCGCCGACACATCTTTCAGCGTCTGGGTCGCTTGCGCCATCGTGCCATCGGAGGCGGCGAGTTGCCCGCTGAGTGTTTCGATGTTGCGGATCGTGGCTGACAGGGACTCAATGTTCTCATCCGTGAGGATCAGGTTCACCCGCTCAATGGTCCGGTTGGCCTTGCCGAGCACTTCGGCGCCACCGGCAAAAATTTCGTCGAGTTGTGTCCGCTCGGCCTTGATGACGGGCACGGGCTGACCCGGCCGCGCACGCAGGGGCGCTGCCTTGGGTGACCCTGCCGTGATCTGAACAAATGTGATGCCCGTAATGCCGGCCAGCTGGATAGAGGCCGTAGAATCCACTTTCACAGGGGTTTCCGCGTCCACACGTATCCGGGCCCGTACCTTGGACTGATCCCCCCGGTCGATCCGCACCCAGGAGACCTCACCCACCTTGATGCCGATATAGCGCACCGAAGCCCCCTGCTCCAACGAGACCGGTCCCTCGAAGACAATATCATAGGCTTCAAAATCCTGCCGGAACTGGGACTGGCCCAGCCACAGCGTGAATACCGCCACGGCCATCGTGGCGATCAGGACGAATGCTCCGATCAGGGCGTAATTCGCTCGCGTTTCCATCGTCTCCGGGTCCTCTTCTAGTGTCCCGTCGCGGCCCGCCCACGCGGACCTCCGAAATATTCCTGGACCCACGGATGATCGAAGGCCCGTAATTCATCAATTGTGCCGACTGCCAGCACGCGTTTCTCGCCCAACACGGCAATCCGGTCACAAGTTGCCTGCAGCGTATCCACATCATGCGTCACAAGGAAGACCGTCAGGCCCAATGCGCGTTGCAGCTGTCGGATCAGCGCATCGAAATTGGCTGCTGTGATCGGGTCGAGCCCGGCGGTAGGTTCATCCAGAAACAGGAGTTCCGGGTCGAGTGCCAAGGCCCGCGCAAGGGCCGCGCGCTTGCGCATGCCACCTGACAGATCGGACGGGAACTTTGGACCGGCATCCCCATGCAGGCCCGCCATCAGAATTTTCATGTCAGCCAGTTCGCGGCATAGCTGCGGCGAGAGGTCGGTGTGCTCTTTCATGGGCACCATGACATTCTCGCGCACGGTGAGGTTCGAGAACAGTGCGCCGTCCTGGAACATGACGCCCCAGCTGCGCTCCACGGCGGCGCGCTCGTCCGGGTCGAGTGTCTCCAATCGCTTGCCGAACACTTCGATACTGCCCGCCGAAGGTTCCTTCAGGCCAGTGATCGCGCGCAAAAGCACAGACTTGCCACAACCCGATGGGCCGATGACGCCGATGATCTCGCCGCGACGAATATCAAGATCAAGATGCTCATGTACGACATGAGACCCATAAGCGGTCTTCAGGTCACGCACGCGGATGATGATTTCGTCGGTCAAATGCCCATCTCCATATAGAAGATGGCGAACAAGGCATCGATCACGATGATCGAGAAGATGGCCTGCACAACCGATGTGGTTGTCTTGCTGCCAAGCGACTGGACGCTGCCACCCACATTCAGGCCCTGACGGCAGGCAATAAGCGCCACCACGAACCCAAACACCGGAGCCTTGGACATGCCAACCCAGAACTGGTCCAACGGCACGTTCGACTGAAGACGGTCAAGGAAGAGTGCCGGATTGATGTCCAGTGCCAGCCAGCCAACGATGACGCCGCCTGCAATGCCTGCAAGCGTGCCTACAAAGGCGAGTACCGGCGTGGCCACAACCATCGCAATGATACGCGGCGCGACCAGCACATCCATCGGCTTCAGGCCGAGTGTCTGCATGGCGTCGATTTCCTGGCGCATCTTCATCGTGCCGATTTGCGCCGTGAACGAGGAGTTGGTCCGCCCCGCCAGAACGATGCCGGTCATGATGACCCCAAGCTCGCGCAGCATGGCAAAACCGATCAGCTCGACCACAAAGATTTCAGAGCCCAGGTCGCGCAGGGTTGTCGCGCCAATGAAGGCCACCACCATACCGACAAAGAAAGAGAGAAACGCGATGATTGGCATCGCATCGAGACCAGCCTCTTCAAGCACAGAGACAATAGAGGTCCAGCGCAACTTCCAGGGCGTCAGGACAAGTCGAAATGTCGTCACCAGCGTCTCACCGAGAAAGGCCAACGTGTCCTTGGCTTCGCCCAGCATGTTCATGAAACCGCGGCCGGTCCGCTCAAGCATATCGACCAGTCCGCCGTGTGGCGGCCGCTTGGGCTCTTCCACATCGGTCACGGCATGCACCTGGCCGATCAGGTTTTCGGCGTTGGAATGGTTGCCCTCGATTCGGGCAGGCGCTTCTGACAATTGTCGCAGCGTGCGGTCAATGACAAAGGCGCCGGCGGTGTCGAGCTTGCCGAGCGCCGCAGCGTCCAACACGAGCGCGCCCTCATGGGCCTCCAAATCGCGCAAACCGTCGTCCACGGCTTGAACCGTGCGCACGGTCCAGTCCCCCGAGACACGGAGGACGGTCTGTTCGCCGCTGGTTTCCAGCGCGAATTCGGGGATGCTAGGGTTCGCCATTCAATTGCTTTTCTACCTGACCACCCTATCCAAACATGCTTAAGACCTGAAAAGCATGATTGTTCAAATTTCACCTATTGGGACCATACATGGGCCAGCGAACACTTGAAATTACTGATGTTTCTTCACCCCTGAAGACGGCGTTTACCATTTCACGCGGCGCCAAGACCAGCGCGGATACAATTCGGGTCACCATCCGCGAGGGCGAGGCGGTCGGACGGGGTGAATGCGTGCCCTACCCGCGCTATGGCGAAACCCAGACCGGGGTACATGCAGCGATCGAAGCCCGTCGGGCTCAGATCGAAGGCGGTCTCAGCCGGGAGGCCTTGCAGACCGCCATGCCCGCTGGCGCTGCCCGGTGCGCCGTCGACTGCGCCTTGTGGGATCTGGAAGCCAAACTGACCGGCACACCTGTGTGGAAACTGGCGGGCCTTCCCGAACCCAAGCCGATCGAGACTGCGGTTACGGTCAGCCTCGACACGGCGGACGCAATGGCCGAGGCCGCGCGCTCAACGCCCAGCCGTTTGCTGAAGCTGAAACTGGGCGGACCGGAAGACCTTGAACGGATCGAAGCAGTTCATGCGGCCCGTCCCGATGCCCGCCTGATCGTGGATGGCAATGAAGGTCTGCTGCCAGAACAATTCCCTGCCATCGTAAAGCGTGCCGCAGACCTGGGCGTGGTCCTGATCGAACAACCCTTTCCGGCTGGCAAAGACGAGGCCTTGCTAAGGTGGCCCGGCGCAGTATCCGTATGCGCAGACGAAAGCGCCCATACGAGCGCCGAGATCCAGGAACTCGCCCGCCGCTACGATGCGGTCAACGTGAAGCTCGACAAGACCGGCGGGCTTACAGAAGCTATTCGCACGGTCCGCGCCGCACGCGAAAGCGGACTTGGTGTCCTGCTCGGATGCATGGTGGGCGGATCATTGTCGATGGCGCCCGCCGTTCTACTGGCCGGCCTCGCTGACGCGGCAGACCTGGACGGCCCGCTCTGGTTGTCCGAAGACATCGCGCATGGCCTGACCTATTCGGACGGCATGGTCAGCCCTCCAACATCAGCGCTCTGGGGCTAGGCCGCCCCGTCGAGAATATCCCTGAAACCGCTGGGGGCATGAGGCCCCATGAACAATTGTTCGAAGGCGCCGATGCCTTCGGACGACAAGCCGTTCGGCCCTTCATGCCGCGCGCGGGCGATGGCCTGGATGTGGAGATTTTCAGGCTGTTGCCAAGCCATTTTCTCTGGCTCATAATCCTCGCGGAGAACCGACAACTGGTCACCATGATAGGAGCCATGCTTGCGCTCAGGATGGCCATAGCCGATGCCCTTCATCAGGAAGGTTCCGAACGGCTCGAAACTCACCGTATGCGGATTTCCCTGTCCGTCCTCGAGATGCAGCTTGGCCGACTTCATCCGCCGTGTGCCCGGCGTGTAATTGATGTCCATGTGCGGCTTGTCGAGATGGAGCAATTCGCCCTGCCCGGCGCCATCCATCGCCAGCACGGCGCGGGTGTTCCATGCCTCACCCGCCTCATCATGGTTCACATGATAGAACATTGAGAGGTTGGGGAAATTCGTCGGCGTCCAGATCCAGTAGAATTGCGGCGGCAATGGCGGGATCAGCGGCTGGGTATCCTGCGCGCCGATCGGGCGCACGCCCCAGCTGCGGTCACGCGTGCCCGTCCAGCTGTCTGGCGACACAGTGATTTCCTGTCCATCAAGGCGCAACTTGCCGGACCATCGTCCATTCTGCGTCATTCGGGTGACGTCCATCAGCATGCGCGGCCCCTGCCGACGTGTGAAGCGAGGTTCTTCGATCGGAAAGGCCCTGCCCTCGAACTCCACATCCAGCGCGATGCCTTCGGTCTCTTCAACTTTCAATCGGATGCGCTTCAGTGGCTCAACCACTTCGACCGAGAAGCCCCCGACATATGTGTTCATCCGCTCCATATTGAGGGGACGGGAGAAGAAAACCGAATGCTGCTTGCCATCGCGCAGGATCGAGACCGCCGCGTCGATAATGTTCAGATGCGGATAAATGCCCATCGCCGCCGCGAAGAAGGTCTCGCCATCGGCGGAATAGCCATTGAAAAAGAACCGGTCATAGAAATTCCGGTCTGAGCCGGAAAAGGCGATGGGCTCTGGCGTCTGGTGAATCGGATATTCGTCTCCGGCGGTCAGCATGTCATTTCCTTCCTTCGCGTTACCTCTTGGCGGGCAACGTCCCGCAAGTAGGGTGAACGACAGAGACACGCGGTTCAAGACGTGACGCCAAGGGAGGCTCCATTTAGATGACCAAGATGACGGCGGAAGAAGCCAACACATTTCTCAAAGGGGCATTCGAGACCCAGGACAATCGCAGCGAAGTGGTTCTGATGGAAGACGGTCGCGCTGTGATGCGACTTGTTGCCGACTCCTCACACCTTCGCCCTGGTGGCTATATTTCCGGACCCACTCAAATGGCTCTGGTCGACTCCGCAGCCTACATGGCGGTGATGACGAAGACAGGACATGAGCCGATGACGGTGACCAGCAATCTCAGCATCAATTTCCTGCGTCCCTGTATCGGAGACGTCGTGGTCGCCGATGCGCGCATCATGAAGATCGGACAGGCACTGGCGGTCATGGATGTCGATGTGCGGATCGAGGGCGCTGAAAAGCCCTCCAGCCATGCCGTCGTCACCTATGCCATCCCGCGCCAGCCGAGTGGCATGGCATGAACCGGTTGGGCATCTTCGCGGCCCTCACGGGCTTTCTTGCCGTCGCCTTGGGCGCATTTGGCGCCCATGCGCTGGACGGCCAGCTGACCCCTGAAGGGCTCGACTGGTGGCACACCGCCACGCTCTATGCCCTGCCCCACGCGGCCGCGGCGCTCGCCATCTCGCTCCATGCGAAGACGGGCCTTGTGCGCAAAGCCGGCTGGGCGTTCGTATTCGGGACGATTGTATTCGCCGGCTCGCTCTACGCGATGGCGCTCGGCGCGCCGCGCTGGTTCGGTGCGATCACCCCGATCGGCGGCATATCATATCTGGTGGGATGGGCGTGCTGCGCGTGGAAAGCCTAGCTCGTCGACCGGCTCAGCGAGGCGTACTTGTCGGCCAGACCATCAGCCGTCTCACGCGCATCATCAATCGTATCGGCGAAGGATTTGAGCTCACGGTCAACCGGCGCCACATCCATGTCCATGTCAGGGCGTGAAGTCACTTCACCCATGGCACCCTGGAAATTGCGATAGGCCATCTGCGCGCGAACAAGTGCCCGCTCATAGCTCATCACGTCAGCGCGGCTGGCGGTATCTTCCTTGCCGGACTGCAGCACATCGCGGGCTTCGCGGCTGACATCCGCCAGACCGGTGCGGGCGGCCTGTGCGTCCGACACGATGCGGGCCAGTACAAGCGAGGGGGCATCAGACTTCGCTCCGATGCGGGACGCATAGTCCCGGCTATCGTCACTATCGGATTTTCCGTTGATCAGCGTGGACGCAAATGCGGCAAGGCCGCCTGTCGCTTCGATCCAGCCATTCTTCACAGCGTCCGCACAATAGTCGGCTGATACTTTGCGCAAGGCAGATTGGGACTGCGTAAGGCTGGTTTCCACCGACGCCTCACCGGGTACCATCGAGACGGTTGCGCACCCCGCCAAAAGGCATAGGGATGCACCCAGAACTATACTACGCATTTGACAGCCACCTACACACCTGATTGGGACCACACCTGTAATAATGTTTACGGACGCAATTGGACCAAGTCCAGTAATGGCTGTGAATTTGACTGAAAATAGGTGAAGACTGCATGAACAGACGCCCAAACCGCCGCATTTTGTTCCCGAGACTGGAATCCAGACGCTCTGGACGGCTGCGAGTCAGTGAAATCCACGAGATTTACTGGGAAGAATCGGGGAATCCGAGCGGGATTCCCGTCATTGCCGTCCATGGAGGCCCCGGAGGCGGCTCTAGCCCAGAAATGAGGCGTTTCTTCGATCCGGGCAAATATCGCATCATTCTGTTCGACCAGCGCGGCTGTGGCCGCTCCACCCCGCACTCGGAATTGCGCGAAAACACGACCTGGGACCTGATCGACGACATGGAGTCGATTCGCGACATGCTCGGGATCGACAAATGGGTCGTCTTTGGCGGCTCGTGGGGGTCGACCCTTTCGCTGGCCTATGGCGTCACACATCCCGACCGCACGCTGGGCCTTGTCCTGCGCGGCATCTTCCTGGTCTCGAAGGCGGAGATCCAGTGGTTCTACCAATCCGGCGCCAGCCGTCTGTTCCCGGATGCTTATGACCGGTACATCAAGCCGATCCCGGAAGACGAGCGCGACGACCTGCTGATGGCCTTCCATCGCCGCCTGACAGGTGAAGACCGGCAGGTTCGCGTGGAAGCCGCGCGCGCATGGTCGCGCTGGGAGGGCGAGACCCTGTCCATCAAGGGTCCGACCACGACCCCTGCCCGCTTCAATGAAGATGATTTCGTCGACGCGTTCGCGCGCATCGAATGCCACTATTTCGTCAATCGTGGTTTCTTCGCGAATGATAGCTGGTTGCTGGACGAGGCCGAGACCAAGCTGAAGGACATTCCAGGCACTATCGTACATGGGCGATACGATGTGGTTACGCCACTGTCGACCGCATGGGCGCTGTCCAAGGCATGGCCGAAAGCTGATCTCCATATCATACCCGATGCCGGTCATTCCTCGATGGAGCCAGGTATTGTCGACAAGCTCATTCAGGCCACGGATGACTTAGCCGACATGTATGCAGGCCAACTGAAGTCCTAGCGCCAATGGCCGGACAGGCATCGCCTTCCGGGTTTTTCGATAAATGTAGCGGGCGGAAGATATTTCAGGCCACGCAGTCTTGGGTATTGGGGAAGTATCAGGGCGCGACCCTCATATCTTCCGCCGCTGGAGCGGCGGCCATGGGCGACCGCAACTCCCACCAACCGCGCTGAGCATCACGGCTGGAGACAGGGGCAGAATGCCATGCCCGCGCCGCCGCCGGATTGGTCCGGCAAGAACTGAATTGGTTGCATGAAAAAGGGGGCGGATAACCGCCCCCTCAATCCGATGTCTTCGCATGCTTGGCGCGTCGTCTAGATCACGCCAAGCTTGGTCAGCGTGCCCAGCACCAGAATGAAGGCCAGCGCCGGCGGCACGATCCAGCGACACATGAAGCGCCAGAGGTTCATGATCGTGCCTTCGCCCAGCTCGGTCGTCAGCATCTCGCGACTGACAATCCAGCCCGCAAACACAGCCAACAGCAGCGCGCAGAGCGGCAGCATGATGTTGCCGGTGATAATGTCTGCAAAGTCGATAAAGTCGGTGGAATAGACATAGCCCATGCCGATCATGAACAGCATGAAACCGATGCCCATGGCCGCGCCCGGGCGCGTGACCCCTTCACGTTCTTCCAACCATGCCACGCCAACTTCCATCAAGGAGATGGATGACGTGAACGCCGCAAACAGAGCGAGCAGGAAGAAGGCGCCACCAACCCAGACGCCCAGTGCGCCCATCTGACTGAATGCAATCGGCATGGACACAAAGAACAGGCCGGGACCGCCCGCAGGGTCTGCGCCAAATGCGAAGACAATCGGGAAGATCGCGAAGCCCGCAATCAGCGCCACCATCGTATCCGCGCTGGCCACGATCGCCGAAGCACGCGGAATGTTTGTATCGCGGCTGAGATAGGCTCCATAAGTAATCATCAGACAGGAGCCGACTGACAGCGAGAAGAAGGCCTGACCGACCGCTTCAAGGAACGTACCCATGGTCACTTCACTGAAGTCAGGGGTCAGCAGGAAATCGGCGGCTGCGCCCGCATCGCCTTCAACCAACGCAAAACCGACGATCCCGATCAGCAGGATGAAGAAGGCAGGCATCAGCACGGTTGCAGCTTTCTCGATGCCACCTTTCACGCCGCGCGCCACCACAAAAACATTTGTCAGCAGGAAGGAAGCAAGCAGGCCACCAATCACGTACTTGTTGCTGATCGTTTCACCGAAATTGCTAGCCGACACATCCGCAATTGAAACAGTAGTGCCAGTCTCCGCCGTCAGGCGGGCGGCCTCGGCGGCAAAGCCATTGAAGGTGCCCCCAAATGCCTGCGGGATGAAGGCAAGCACCCAGGCTGAAATAACGATGTAGAAGGTCAGGATAAAGAAGGCGCCGAGCGATCCGATCCAGCCAACGACCTGCCAATTCTCACTCTTGTTCTCGGCTCTCGCAAGAGAGTGGATGCCTTCAATGGCCGACATGCCCGACTTCCGTCCGAGCGCATATTCCGCCATCAGCACGGTCAGGCCGAGGAACAGGACGCAAAACAGATAGATGATGATGAAGGCGCCGCCACCATTCTCCCCCGCGGTGAATGGAAAACGCCAGAAATTGCCGAGGCCAACGGACGAGCCGACCGCCGCCATGATGAAACCGAAGCGCGAACCCCAATGGTCCGTCTTGCGGCCAATTTCTCCTGCCATACGCCCTCTCCCCGGGTACAAGTTTTGCGCGAACCTATCTTCGGCGAAACAAAAATCAACGACTGTTATGTTTTAGTGCTAAAATAGACCTCGGGCTGTCAGTTTCTCGTCACGGTGCATGTGCGCCGCGATGATGAGCCCGAAGCACGCCATGGTCGTCAGCATGGCTGTGCCGCCATACGAGATCAATGGCAAGGGCATTCCAACCACCGGCAACAAGCCCAACACCATGCCCACATTGAACACGATGTAAAAGCCGACGGTTGCGACGGCTCCCGCAGATGCGAGACGGCCGAACCAACTGACCGAGCGCGCCGCACTATAGAGCGACCACCCCAGCAGCACCGCAAAGCCGACAAGCAGCGCGGTCGAACCAAGGAAGCCAAACTCTTCTGCGATCACAGTGAGAATGAAGTCGGTATGTTGTTCAGGCACATAGTCTTGTTGAGACTGGATGCCCTGCAGGAAGCCACGTCCGTTCAGGCCGCCAGCGCCGATGGCGATCTTGCCTTGTTCGATTTGGTAGCTTTCGCCCAGTGCATTGGTCGCGCCGCCAAACAATTGTGCGAGGAACGTGTCGACGCGCTCGCGTTGATAGGGTGCCAGCACGAACTGATAGACTGGCCAGACCGAGGCGACACCGCCTATGATGGCAGTCCCAATCACGCGAACTGACAGGCCCGCCAGGAAGATAACCACGCCACCTGACGCGACCAGAGCCAACGTCGTGCCGAAATCGGGCTGTTTGAAAATGAGCGCCGCTGGCAGGAGAATGATCGCCAACGCGCCCAGATGCACCATGACGCGACCGGTCTGGGGCTGCAGCACCATCTGGTAATACCGCGCGAGCGCCATTGTGACAGCAAGTTTGGCAAATTCCGAAGGCTGTACGGCAACCGGCCCGATCTGCAACCAGCGTTGCGCGCCGCCGCCCGTAACGCCCATGACTTCCACAAGGATGAGCAGAACAATCGTGCCGACATAGGCAGGAAAGGCCAACCGCATCCACCAGGACAGCGGCAACATGGCCAGCCCGATCATCATGAAGAAGCAGACAACGAAACGCACCAGTTGCAACTTCCAGAGATGCGCTTCGGCAGGATTGGTGTGCGCTGAAGAATACAGCATCGCGATGCCTGTCAGCGCCATCGCCGCAATCAGCAGGATAAAGCCCCAGGGCAGTCGCATCAGCTTGTTCAGCGGCCCCTGATTGTCAAAATTGAGAGAGGTTGCCGTGCGCGTCCGCGCTTCGCCGCGCGAGAAGCCGGTAAACCCTTCGCGGTTCATGTTGGCTCTCCCGCATCGGTCATGGAGGTCGGCAGCGACGCGCTTTGCGAATAGGACGGTTTACGGCGGCTATCTGTCTTGAGCGCGAAATGTAGAATGTCGCGCGCAACGGGCGCAGCCGTACGCGAGCCTCCTTCCCCATGCTCGACGACAACCGAAATCGCGTATTTGGGATTGTCCGCCGGGGCATAGGCCACAAACAAGGCGTGGTCACGCAGCTCGCGGGCAATCTCGCTGCCCGAGCGCACGCCACTGAGGCGCTCTTCTCGGGTAATACGGCGCACCTGCGCCGTGCCCGTCTTGCCGGCGAGGCGCGGGCCGCCAAGGCCAAGGTCACCGGATCGATAGGCCGTGCCGCCACCTTCGGAGGTCACGCCATACATGCCTGCCTTCATCAGCTTCATGACTTCCGGGTCGAGCGGCGCATCCAGCGTATGATCATCCTGCGACTGCGGGCCAATGCCAATCATTCGCGGCTTGAACGGTTTGCCCTCGGTCGCGATCCGCGCCGTCATCAGCGCAAGTTGCAATGGCGTGGTGCCAAGCTGGCCCTGACCGATGCCAAAATTCAGCGTCTCGCCTTCATACCAGTTTTCCTTGCGGACGCGTTGCTTCCACTCGCGATCCGGAACAAGGCCGCCCCGGCCGCCCGTCATACCCAGCACCCAGTCCTGACCAAAGCCGAACTTGCGCGCGGTTTCGGCAATCTTGTCGACGCCTGTACGTCGGGCGATCTCGTAGAAATAGACATCGCACGAGCCCTTGATGCCCGTGTGCAAATTCACTGAGCCGTGCCCGCCCTTTTTCCAGCAATGCCAGGTCCGGTTGCCGAAATGGTAATAGCCATTGCAATGCACACGGTCGGTCGGCTTGATCGCGCCAGCTTCCAGCGCGGCCGTCGCGACGACCATTTTGAACGTCGATCCCGGCGGGTAGACACCGCCATGCGCACGCGGATAGAGCGGTGAGCGTGTATCGTCGCGCAGTTCGGAATAATTGGCGGTCGAGATGCCATTTACGAAATCATTCGGATCAAAGGCAGGCGTGGAGACCATGGCCAGCACGTCGCCGCTCTCGACATCCATGACAACGGCCGCACCGCTTTCGCCCTCGAAGCGTTCAATCGCGACACGTTGCAGGTCTGAGTCGATGGTGACGAACAGGTCCTTTCCGGGCGTTGGCGCAAGCCGCTCGTCCGGAATTTCCTCAATCACGCGGCCATGCGCATTGGTCACCAGCTTGCGGTAGCCAGGCTTGCCGCGCAGCCATTCTTCAGCAAAGCGCTCCATGCCCTGACGACCTGTCCGCATGTCCGGATGCCGGAACATGGTCTTCAGTGTCTCGGCTTCCTTGTCCGTCATGTCGTCAGTCAGCCGAACGAGATCATCCTGGCTGGCGCGTGCGACATAGCCGAGCACATGCGCGAAATCGCGTCCGCGCGGATAGGACCGCGTTAGCGCCATTTCGACATTCACACCGGGCATCTCCGCCGCATGCACGTTCATGCGCGCAAAGTCTTCATAGGTCAGCTCGTGCGCGACCGTGACGGGTACGAAACCGGCATTGCGGCGACGGCTGAGGCGGATCTCGTTGGCTATGCGTTCGAGCCGCTCATCCGGCAGCTCAATCAGCGCGGCGATCTGCGCGAGCGTATGCTCGGGATTGTCAGTCTGTTCCGGTGTGATCGAGATGCGGCCCGCTCGGCGGTGCGAGGCCAGCGGCCGTCCAAACCGATCAAGGATACGCCCGCGCTGCGGCGGGGCGAGTTGCAGCTTGATATGGTTGGCCTCGGCCTGTGCCTGATAGCGTTCCTGATCGAGGATCTGCAGCTGGAACAGACGCGCAATCAGGCCGGCCCATACGAGGCCGCCTGCAGCCCCGGCAATTGCGGTACGGCGTGTAAACGCAAAATCGAGATCGGCAGTCTTCTTGCTCATCCGGCCTGCCCCGCAAGTTCACCCGGCCTGCGGCCAAGGTCGAACATTTTCTGGAGCACGGCATAGGCGAGCCCGGTTGTAAGCAAGGACGCAAACAGCGGCACCACGCGGACGGGATGGTCTTCCAGCGTCGACGCCATGAGCCACAGGATGAGAAAGGCCCCGGAGAACAGCAGGACGGGTGACATGATCGCGACAAAAGGTTCGTTCATGACATCGAACATATCAGCAATTGCGGTGCTGGCACCGTAGGCGAGCAGGTTGACGATGACAAAACATCCGAGCGGCGCGTGGAATGTTACATCCTGCACGAGGCCGAAAATAATCAGCAGGATCATCGGACGCAGCGCCAGGCCCACCCTGCCCCAGCCGACAGCACCCCACAATGCAGCATAGGGCCAGGCAATCGAGAAGCCGAAGATTTCGCGCGGTGTCAGGCCCAGCAATCCGATGGCCGCAATGGCAAACGCCCCGAACAGGAGACGGGGCGTCGGGCCGGTCTGCGACCACAGGCTTTTCTTGTTGCGGGGAGCAGAGCGCGACATCCTATTGGCGCGCCCCCTGTGCCGGGCTTGCAGCAATGGTGGGCTCTTCCACCTCAAGCTCCATTGGCTTGCGTATCTCTGGGGCCGGGATCATCTGGACATAGCCGCCATCACGCTCTGCCATCGAGAATTTGACCCGCCAGTCATCACCAACCTTGCGAACCTCACCCACGATCAGCCCCCGCGGGAAAGCGCCACCCTCGGCGGAGGTCAGGATACGTTCGCCTTCGACAAAATCATCGCGCTCCGGCAAATCCGTCAGGCTGCCAAGGCCATCGCGGCCACCATAGAGAATGGCCCGCACGCCACTGACTTCGCCCATGACAGGGACACGGCTGTTGAAGTCGGTGATCAGGAGGATGCGAGAAGAGTACTCGCCGAGTTGAATGACGCGGCCGACCAGCCCCCCCTCGTTCAGGGCTACCGCGCCGGGCTCGACGCCCTGCGCACGGCCCGCATTGGCCAGAATGGTTTGCGCGAACGGTCCGTCATTCTCTGCGGTCACCCGCGCAGTCACGCCCCGTGCCGGTGGCTCGCCCATCAGGTTGAGGATTTCCTCATAGGCTTCGAGGCGCTCGGCCATTGAAATGGCGGCGGCCTTGTAGCGCGAGAGATTTCGCACTTCGGCTTCGAGTTCCTTGATTCGTCGCTCGCGCTTGGCCTGGCCGGTCACCCATGCCCAGGCATTGAAACCCTCATTGCCGCCTAGCTGGTCACCAACGGTCGTGCGAACGGGATTGAAAAGCGTGCGAATTTGCGGAGCGGACTGGGCCAGGACGAGCGCAATCGCGCCGAAAATGAACACACCGAGGATTAGACGCTTGGGAGAGCGTTTCTGACTCTTCGATCCTGATCGGCCGAGGCGCGCCATTGGCCAGTTCCCTTGCGAAATTACCCCTGTCAGCTCATCTCAATCAGACTTCGGGTGACAGCACCGTACGCATCTTCGTGAAATTCTCGAGCACGTGCCCGCAGCCATTCACAACACATTTCAGCGGGTCGTCGGCGATCATGACCGGCAATTGAGCCTGCTCACGGATGACCGTGTCGAGATTGCGCAACAGGGCGCCGCCACCTGTCAGAACGATACCGCGATCAACAATATCCGCAGCCAGTTCCGGCGGCATGGCTTCGAGTGCAATCTTAACAGCATCAATGATGTCCGTCACGGGCTCACGCAGCGCTTCGGCGATCATCGCTTCGGTGATCTCGGTCTCCTTCGGAACGCCATCCAGCGTGCCGCGCCCCCGAACGGTCAGGGCCATGCCGGTACCATTCTCCGGCGGCTGGGCCGTGCCGATTTCCTTCTTGATCCGTTCAGCGGACATTTCGCCGATCAGGATCTTCTGCTCGCGGCGCAGGTAATTGACGATGGCCTGATCCATCTTGTCGCCGCCAACGCGGACTGAGCGCGAATACACGATGCCGCCCAGCGACAGGACCGCCACTTCAGACGTACCGCCGCCAATATCCACGACCATGGACCCGGCCGGATCATCAATCGGCAGGCCCGCGCCGATTGCGGCGGCCATTGGTTCTTCGATCAGCTGCACTTCGCGGGCACCTGCGGCGAGGGCCGACTGGTGGATAGCGCGGCGCTCAACGCTGGTGGCGGAGCTTGGCACGCAGATGATGATGAGGGGAGACACAAACGCCCGGCGGTTGTGAACCTTCCGGATGAAGTGCTTGATCATTTCTTCGGCGACTTCGAAATCAGCAATCACGCCATCTCGCATCGGGCGAATGGCTTCCATGTTTACCGGAGTCTTGCCGAGCATGTTCTTGGCTTGCTCGCCGACCGCATAGACAATCTTGCGACCGCCTTGCGTCATATAGGCAACGACAGAGGGTTCATCGAGCTTGACGCCCTGCCCCTTCACATAGACCAGCGTGTTCGCTGTCCCGAGGTCAATGGCCATGTCCGTAGACAGCATGCCGAGGAGGCTACCAATCATGTCGTACCCGAGCTCTTTCTTGAGCGGCCGAGCGGTTTTGCCCGGCACGCATGTGCAATTCTTTACACAGCCCCATACACCATCTGCCGTTAACGCCGCTTTAATGCAAGAGTCGCTCGGCACATAAGTGGTACGCAGCGTTCATGGTGAATATTTGCGCTGTTTTAAAAGGGATTTTTTCCGATCACAGACAACTGTCCGCATCGCCAACGGAACGCATCGTACGGCAATCGTTAATAAAGGCCAAAGATGCTTTAGGAAAGATCTTCATCTTTCTGGTCGACGGCTCCGTCCCCAAGCACCCGATAGAGACGCGCGGGCGTTTTCGCACCCGTGTCGAGCGGGATATTTTCGAGGAAATCCGGGATCTCCTGGCGCTTGAGACGTGCCGCAAATCCGTCCTGATCATGCGTGGTCATCAGTTTCGTCTCGGCATCCGCCGGGCAGGTCACGATATAGTCGATCCTGCTGCGGGATAGCTTCGCGCGCGTCTCCCCTGCATGGGACAGCAACAGCTCGATGGCCTGACTGATGCCGTCCTGATTGCGATGATAATTGCCCTGCAGGACATTGTGATCGGTGCGATTCAGGATCTTCGGGCCAAAATCAGCCGGCGCGAGGACCCGGCCCTTCGGAAGCGTCTCCAAGGTGGCGAACAGACTGTCCTGAAGGCAGTCGGCCTTGTCGCCGGTCTTGTTTGTCTCAACTGCAGGCGACACCAGGAGGCCCGGCAATGCCCACAGGAAGGGTACGCTCAGGGCCAACGCGCCAATATAGGCAACGCTGGACGCGCTGCGCGCCTTGCCGGTGCGGTAGATATCTGCGATCCACAAGCCCAACGGAATGACCGCGAAAAGGTGGCCGAATACGTAGAAGCGCGTCTGGTAGAAGGTCATCGCCACTGCCGAGACGAGCAGCGCCACAAACAGGAAATTCGCGCGCATCCGCTGGCGGCGATACAGGCCGTAAAGGCAGAGCCCCAGCGCGAGAACCGTGATGCCAAGGCAAAATCCAAGCTTCGCGACAAGGTCTGATCGTTCTGCGAAGATCGGGCGCGCCTCATCCACACGGTCGAGCCAAAGGGTTTTCACATCCGGAGACAACTCATCCAGCGGGTTGGACAAGCATTCCGGGCCAACCAGAACCAGTGCCCCCGCACAGGCGGCCCCCACCAGCGCCAGCGTACCCAGCCGCAGCCACCATATGCGACCTGACATGAGCAATGCGGCGGCGGCCAGACCAAATCCACCCGCCATGCCAGCCAACAAGCTGACCGCAGAAAGCGCGTCGCACGCCACGACAGTGTATTGAGACGGCGCGACCGTCGCGAAGAAGGCAATTTCCAATCCGGCGGCAAGACCCGCCCCAAACCCGGCTGCGCTGCGCATGGCTGCGGCGCCGGACACGGCCCAATCCAGGGCCATGAATGCGCATATCGCGGCTGCGAATACATAGACTTCGCCGCCAATGGCAACGGACGCTGCCAGAGCGAGACCTGCGCCGACCGCTCTGCTGGCCCGACGCTGTGGATCAAGCGCAAGCCCCATCGCCACCGCCATAAGCGCCAATTGGAGATTGTGATGATCAATTGCTCCCGGTCGGAAACGATAATGAGCGGAGTAGACAAAAATACTGAGCACGAGACAGGCCAAGGCCCCTGCCCGGCCGCCGACTTGGCGCGCGCCCACATAGAGACCGCCGAGCACGATGAGTACACTGAGAGGTGGCCATGCCGAATAAGCCCAGACAAGCGCCGTTTCGGAGGGCAGGAACAGGTCAAACAGGCTGAAAAGCGCGAGGATGGGAAGATCGACCAGTCGCGACCAATGCATCGCCGTGCCGCCGTCTGGACCCATCCGGTATTGATGGAGATCGAACCAGTCCTGGCCGTTCAGCAGATCCTTGATCTGGACCAGCCGCATCACGTCGTCGCCATCAGGCCCGATCGATCCAAGCGTTCCCTGGAGGGCGGCAGATGCGACCAGCCAGACCGGCACGACCACAAACAACACAGCGATTTTGGCGTCGAACCGAGTTTGCACGACCTCCCTTTCCCACTCTGCAGGCAACCAAGCCTTCCACTCCCGAAAGGCAAACTTAACCAGTGGGGGTGTAGGAAACCCTAAAGAGGGAGGCGCTGAAAACCCATGACTGAAGAAGATGTTGCCCGATTGAATATCGCCGTCCTGTTGCCTTGCTACAATGAAGGCAAATCAATCGCGTCCGTGGTCATCGGGTTTCGCAAGGCCCTGCCAGCCGCCCGCATCTACGTCTATGACAACAATTCCAGCGACGACACGTCAGCCCAGGCCGCCTTTGCAGGCGCCACCGTCGTACCGTCGCGCCGACAGGGCAAAGGCAATGTCGTGCGCCAGATGTTCGCGGACATTGAAGCCGATGTTTATGTGATGGCCGATGGCGACGGGACGTATGATCCGACCGCCGCGCCGCGCATGATCGATACGCTGCTGGCAGACCGGGCAGACATGGTGGTGGGCACGCGCCGAAACGTAACCGAAGATGCAGGTCGCAATGGCCACGCTTTCGGCAACCGCCTGTTCAACATGATCTATCGCGCCCTGTTCGGCAGCGATTTCACCGATATTTTCTCCGGGTATCGCGCCTTTACGCGTCGCTTCGCCAAGAGCTTTCCCGCCTCGTCACCAGGATTTGAAATCGAAACCGAAATGTCGGTCCACGCGTCGACCCTGCGTCTGCCCGTGTCCGAGATCGAATTCGATTATGGCCGCCGCGTCGAAGGCTCCGAAAGCAAACTGTCCACATTTCGCGACGGATTCCGCATTCTGCGCATGATGGGCATGTTGGTGAAGGAAACCCGGCCATTCATGTTTTTCAGCTCAGTGTCCGCAGGCCTGTTTGGTCTCGCCGCGATCCTGAGCGTGCCGGTGCTGGCAGAATACTTCGAAACCGGTCTGGTCAGCCGCATGCCGACCTGGATGCTGGCCATGACCCTGTTGCTGGGCGCGATGATGTCTTTCACCGCAGGCGTGATCCTGGATTCCCTGTCACGGGCCCGCGTCGAACAAAAACGCATCCACTATCTGTCGATTGCGCCTGCACGCGGTGAAAAGCATTTCCGTGGCAGTGGATCTGTTTCAGACCGTCGTGAAGCGGATCAGGCAATATCCGCTCCTCAAATTCGCAAGACGAGCGCCTAGAACGATCTTCCATTTTGAAGGAGCATACCCCGCACCGCAGCCTTTGCAGTGCGCGATCCTCCTGCGTTTAACGCAATCGCATAGCGAGCTCGCCAACTAAGGCGAAGTGTTCTGGAATACTGGTTTTGAATGTCAGGTTGCCAAGAAGGATGGCGCGCTTTAGCCGGTCTTCTTCTGCAACTCTGCAGGATCAATGACCGAAATTTCCGTTGCGGTGGCGCTGTCCTGAGGGGCCGAGCGACGCACAAGCGTCTCTGGAATGGTGACAAACGCCGTGGTTCCACGGCCGAGTTCGGAGCGCAGCTTGATGCGCAGACCCTGAGCATCGGCCAGACGACGCGCGACGCTGAGGCCCAGACCGACACCGGTCGAGTGGTCATACTTCTGGTGCGCCGGACGAGAATGGAAAAAGGGTTCGAAGGCCTTTTCAAGCACGTCTGAGGTCATACCCCTGCCCCGGTCACGGACCATGACCACGAGCCCAACGCCCGACACCATGCCCGCCTTGACCACGATAGGCGCCGACGAGCCGGATTCCAGCGCGTTCTTGATGATGTTGCGAATGATGATTTCAAAGCTGCTTTCATCCATGTCCGCAGCCAGATTGCTCGGCACGCTGACCTTGAGACGATCTGCAAAGCGCGAGAATTCCCCTTCGGTCAGCTTGCGCACAACGTTCTGGATCACTTCAGACACTGGCACTTCTGATGATTGCGCCAGATAGTCTTCGCGTTCCATCCGCGTGAAATTGATGATGCCATCCAGTGTCGAAGACAGGATCATCGCCTGTTCGGCAATCTTGTCGGCATAGGTGCTGACTTCTTCTTCGCTGCATGGGATGTTTGACGATGAGCCGATAACGCCGGCGCATGCCGAGATGACATCAAGCGGCACTTTGAGTTCGGCGCTCATTGAGCCGAGGAAACGTGTCTTGGCTTCGTTGGCCGCTTCAGCATCGTTACGAGCATGCTCGATCTCAGACCGGGCTTCTTCCATGCGAGTCACGTCTGTGTAGACGACCACAGTGCCGACACCGCTGATGCATTCGACGGATTTTTGCCAGAAGACCCCATCACGACGGATCGGTTTGTCGATGGGCTCCAGCGTATCTTCGCTTGTTCCAAACACTTGTTGGTGCAGCTGGTTTTCTACGACGACATCCCCATCTTCGTTGAAGATTGCAAAGGCCTGGTGGCTGGCTTCGAGCGCACCAATCAAAAGGTCTCGGGATTCTTCCGCCTTCTGGGTCGCGTCGATGTCTGACTTGTAGACCATGTAACTGGAGCGTGCGCCAAGATAGAGCGCGAACATGAAGGACACCATCATCAAACAGATCGTGGCGCCCGTAACGGATTGCGCATAGGCGCTATAGGCCGCACTCGCGAAAAAGGCTGAAAGTGCATAACGCAGGACAATGCGGGGCACGCGCGTCAACATACTGGCCATGCCAGCCGCCATGGGGGTGATCATGAGACCACCCATGATCATTGCGGCGTTTTCATCTGCTCCGACGAAGAAAGGCAGGGATCCCCATGCAAGGCCAAACAGGATGGCAAGGAATTCCGAACGGCGAAGGTACTTGCCGCTGACCGTTTTGGGCGCCGGGCGCCCCCGCTTCAACAGGAAATCAATGACGAGCAGTGTGGCCAGGCAGAGATTGATCGCAATCCAGGCTTCAATATTTGTTTCAGGCACCCAGCGGTGAACAAGGAAGCTCGCCCCGATGGTGTTGACCAGCATGATCGTCGCCATGACCAGCTTGTGACTGGAAAAATCCATGTGCTGCTGCAGCAGGACCAATCGGTCAACCGCCGTCGCCCGGGGAATCGTGTTCCCGGTTACATAAGACAGAAATGATTTTTCCTGTTTCGCCATGACACCGCTATACACAGGCAAGGTGAACAATCCGGTCTACAGGCCCGAAGGGATTGGCAGACTGTGGAAACTTGTCGTTAACGCGGGTGTTAACCAAAGATAGATACTCTTAAACGGTTGCATATCCTGTCCCGGGTTCTGTAGCGTGCATTCCGATTGAGGAGAGTATAGTTCCGGTGTCCCGCCCTAAATCGCCTTTCAAAATAGCAGTCATCGGTGCCGGGCCTGCGGGACTGAGCACGGCACGCTTCATCAAGCAGGCCGGACACAAGGCGGTCTTGTTCGAGGCCGAAGACCGTCTGGGGGGCAAGTCTTTTTCCGTTGTCCGTGGCGATGCCATGAATGAGATGGGCACGTGTTACACCACCCGCTCCCACAAGCTTGTAAAGAAGTGGATGCGCCAGCACGGGATCACGCTGAGCCGCCTGGGTGAGGCGCGATATGATGGCCTGAAGGTCGTCGACTATGTCAGGACGGGTGACGGTCCGCCCATGGTGTTGCAGGCCCTGAAGTTCATCTGGGCTGCCGGGCGGCTGCGCCGCGATATCCGAGACCGACCAGACGATCCGGACGTGCGCGCGGAAGCCGCCATGACGACAGCGGAATGGGTGAAGCGACTCAACCTGCCGAAAATCGACCTTGCGTCTCACCGAATTCAGACAACGCAGGGTTATGGATTCACCGACGAAGCCACGATTGGCCAGACCGTCCAGTGGTGCGATCTGAACTATCTCCTGTCAGGCGTCCTCAACGACATGCACATGCCTGATCAGGGCTGGAGCGAGTTCTGGAACCGGTTCGCTCAGGATCTCGACGTGCGGCTATCGAGCCCGGTGACCCATCTCGACCGGTCCGGACCAAAGCCCGTGATCACGACGGCTGGCAAGAGCGAAGAATTCGACGCTGTGGTCTCCACCGTGCCGATGCAGAATTTCGTCAAGTTCTGCGCCGCAACGCGCGACGAGATGTTCATCTGCAACGGCATTGAATGGCAAAACTATACCACTACGCTGCTGACCTCGCCGGACTGGTTCGAAGGTCACATGATCATCGGCTATTCAGAGGCCAGCATGGACAGTACGCGGAAAGGAGCAATCCTGGGCGGTCGCCGCGAAGGCGAAAGCGAGGAACTGGGCGGTCGTCTCTATGTGACGGGCCAGTTTTCGACCGGCCTGACAGCGCCGGAACTTCGCGAGATCCTGCTGGCGGATGCGGAAAAGCACGGCTTTACCATCGAAAGCGTGATTCAGCAGAAGGTCTGGCAATACTTCCCCCAATACAAGGTAGAGGCGGTGCGCGACGGCCTTTTTGGCGCGCTGAAACGCGTACAAGGCCATCAACGTACCTGGTTTGGTGGAGCCAGCTTTTCACATGAACTGGTCTGCAGCGTTGTGGAACAGGCACAAGACATGGTGAAGGACATGCTCAACGAGCTCGTGCACGCCCCTGCTCCAGAGGCCTCATCGGAAACAGCAAAAGTGGCCGAGACGGTCTAGACAGTCTCGGATTCCGGCACCGCACAATATTGATCAATGAAATCCTGATGACTCGGCATCTGTGAGACCGCCTTTGAGATATTGGCCTCAAGGCCACCCAAGGCCGTCATCAATTGGTCATCTGTCATCAGATGGCCCATATGGTGATATCCCTTGGGCTTCAGCCGCTGACCGAGCATAACCTGCAGCCAGGAATCCACGCGGAACAAATCATCCGTCGCCTGATAGGCCAGGCCGTTCTCACGGAACAGGGAAATGCGCTGTGCCAAAGAATCTGGAACCGGCATATCGCGGCGCGCGCGCCAGAAGTCCGAGTCGTCGCGCTCAGTCAGCTTGTAGTGCAACACGATGAAATCGCGGATTTTCTCAAGCTCGCGTTCGGCCTGTTCATTATAGTGGTTCGCAATCGCCTCACTTATCCCGGCAAACGGGAACTGCTGGACCAGACGGGTCGCCCCGACCTGGATGAGATGGATGCTGGTGGATTCCAGTGGCTCAACGAAGCCGCTCGACAGGCCAAGCGCCACGCAGTTCTTGTTCCACACCTTCTTGCGACGACCGGTCTTGTAACGGATCAGGCGAGGTTCGGTCAGTGGCTCCCCATCGACATGGCCAAGCAGATATTCCTTTGCCTCGTCCGGCTGCATATTCTCGCTGCAGAAGACAAGGCCGTTGCCGACCCGGTGCTGTAGCGGGATACGCCAGCGCCAGCCTGCATGATGCGCGATGGCGCGAGTATAGGGCTGAGCGGGGCCGACCGAGCGCGTCTGCACTGCCAGCGCACTGTCGGTCGGCAGCCAATGAGTCCAGTCTTCATAACCCGTCTTGAGGGTCTGCTCGATCAGCATACCCCGGAACCCGGTACAGTCGATGAAAAGGTCGCCCTCGATACGTTCGCCGGATTGCAGTTTGAGCGCCGTGATGAAACCGCTCTCGCCATCCTGCTCGACTTCTTCGATCAGGCCCTCAACACGCTTGACGCCCTTGGCCTCGCTGAAGGTCCGCAGGAATTTCGCGTAGAGACTGGCGTCGAGATGATAGGCATAGTTTATGTTGGCCTTGTCGGACGTGAAGAACCGTCCCGCCTCTGCAGCCTGTAATTCGAAACAGTAAGCGTCGAGTTCAGCGCCAATGCCACGCTCCTGCGCGTACATCCAGATATTGTAGAATTCGCCCATCCAGTTCGACTTGCCGACCTGGCCGAAGGAGTGAATGTAGCGATCACCAAGCCCGCCCCACTCCTCGAACGCAATGCCGAGTTTGAACGTGGCCTTGGTGGCGCGCATGAAGTCGCGCTCGTCGATTCCCATCAGATGGTGGAACGTACGGTGCGTCGGGATGGTTGCTTCGCCGACTCCGACTGTGCCGATGGCATCGGATTCCACCAGCGTTATGTCCAGCAAGGGGCCAAGCAGGCGTGAGAGCGAGGCCGCAGCGATCCAGCCAGCTGTGCCGCCGCCAGCAATGACTACTCTCCTGATATTCTGCGTTTCCAATGTGATCCCCGGTTCTTTTTATAGTCTTCAGCGATTGAGCTTGTTCAGCAAGAGTGCACGGAGCCGCCGTGCCTTCACCTCGTCGAGCGGCCCGAGAATGCCCTGAGCCGCTTCGGGCAAGTGCGCAGCCGGCTGCTCGGAGGGTCCGAAAATATAATAGTCGAACAAGGCCTTCCAGGCCCGCTTCTCCGGCTCCGGACGATCCCGCAAGCTGAGTATGGCGTGCAGCAAGGTGTTCTGGGGCGTATCCATGAAGGCTGGCGACGTGTTCCACCAATAATTAATCATGGCCGTGAAGTCGCCGATGCCCTCAACACTGTGCCACCAGAGTGCTGGATAGAACAGTACATCGCCCGGCTCCAGCTCAGCCACCTCCCCAGCGGCCATGGCCTCGGCAAAGCGCGGGTAGCGCGCAAGATCTGGATCACGGAAGTCTACCATGCTCACGACCTGTCCGCCGGGCGTAGGCTCCAGAGGGCCGGGATAGAGATTGGCCACCTGCTCAGGCGGGAACAATGTGAAGCGTCGCTTGCCGACCATACAGCAGGCCAGATTGTTCGACATGTCGTAATGGGCTGAAGCAATCGTATGGTTCCCCATCCAGATGCTGACCATTGGCTTGTGCGCATCAAACATCGGGTCGTTCAGCACAAGGTCGTTCTCGTCGCGCATGCCCGGAAAGAAATTATCGAGATCGGTCGAACCAATATAGAAAGAGCGCCCGTCAGACGATCTTGCCGTTTCGCGTACCCGATCAAAGAAATCCGGCAACGGAACACGGTCGCGCTCAAAATTGAATCCGTCCACCGCCTCAGTATAAAAATACCGCCCGCCTTCTTCTGGCGCACTGCGATATTCCACGACCGGACGCCCGCCATAAAACGAGGCGATATGGTCCATGGCTGCGTCCAGTGACTGCAAGCCCTTCTGGACCAGAGGCCACTTACTCGCCACTCCTTTCAAGATGACGGGCTGTTGGTCGCGCATCAGCTGGTCATACGGTATGGCGTCCGGCGAAATGCCCGCCAGTTCCTTCGTTTTGCGCTGTATGTCCAGTGAGGACAAGGTTTCCTCCCAGAGGGTCAGCCGCCTGCTGCCCGTTTCGCGTTCTTCATATTGATCAGCCGGTTCACATTGCCCAACGAGGCCAGCACAAGATAGGCTGCGCGCAGAAATCCGCCACGATGGAGCTGTTGTAGCGCCTCCCCTTCCAGGGCGGCCAGCTTTTCTTCGTTCAGTGTAAAGAGGTCAGGCACCTTGTATTCAGTATGGTCATCAAGTTTGATGTCCAGTGATACAGGCTCGATCAAGCCAGCCTGCTCGAAAGCTGCAAACATGGGCGCGGTCATATCTGCGCCGACCGTAATCACGCGCAAGACCTGGCTGATATGCTGCAAGTATGGTGCATTGCCGCCATGCGCGAGAAAAAGCGGCTCGCCCTCCGTCTTGCTGACGCGCGGATTTTCTAGGTCCACATGGATCACCGGTTCTCGGCGGACCTCGCCATCGACTTCCTGGTTCTGGAAACCGATCATGAACGGGCCGCGCTGATGGATCGCGGGCACATAACGGGCCTGCCAGCGCGCACCATCAAGGAAGAGGTTTTCGCCCTTGTCGAGACCGAGCAGGATCACGCAGTAAAAAGCCCCCTCTTCGTCCTTTCGGAAGAAGATCGGGTATTCGCGCTGAAGCTCGGAAAACTCTGTCGGATAGACCGCTGCCTGATTGACGCTGTCGCCATAGGTCGCGCCAAAGCGGGTGATCACCTTGATATCCGGATGATCGATATTGTTCAGAAGTGCCATCTTGGCCATGAGGCGCCTTTCGGTGCTGCTTACGCTCGTTGTGCCGTGCGAGCGCGTTTCCGTCATGATGAAACAATCCTCCCATGCTTACAAGCGGGGGCAAAAAAGGCCGCTGCAAGCAGCGGCCTTTCCTGAATGTTCCAAGTCTCGTTCCAGTCGTCTCCGACTAGAACTTGTAGCGGACGCCAACCTGGTAGCGTGGTGCCAGCTCGTAGACATAGTACACCTGCTCCGGCACGCGGTGGTAGATGCGCTGGTCTTCACCAGTCAGATTGATGCCTTCGAAGGAAACGGCAATCTGCTCATTGATGTCATAGCTGACGTTCAGATCGTACTGACCGTAATCCTCAACATATGTACCAGACCGATCACCGCCTTGGTTCGTGTTGAGAAGGAACGTGTCACGCCAGTTATAAGCAAGACGTGCAGAGAAGCCGTACTTCTCGTAGATCGCAGTCAGGTTGGCCGTGTCGGACAGGCCGACAAGGGCAAACTGATTGTCGTTGATGCTAGCGGCAGGGTTCAGTTCCACATCGCCGTTCACCAGTGTGTAGTTCGCCTGGAAACCGAAGCCAGTCTCGCCGAAGAAGTGTTGCCAAGCAAACTCCATCCCGTCGATATTGCCTTCGCGATTGTTGACTGGTTGGTTGACACCAAACACGGCCAATGGATCGCTGCCATTGGACGCGACATCATACTGGCCAAGAATTTGGTCTACATAGCTCTGCGGCAATGCTCCGCCGACGAGTTGTGATTCAAACTCTGCACGGGCCGCAGCAGTATCTCCGCCATTTGCGTCAATCAGGGCTGTCAGCGTAAAGAGGTTCGCTTCAGACTGGTCAACGCCGAGCGCATTGATGATAGCCAGCGCATCACCGGAACGTGAGCCAGAAGCTCCTGAAGCCGGATCGCGAAGACCGAACAGATTGCGTTCGACAACACCGTTACCGATGAAGTTCTTCACCTTCTTGTCGAAGTAGCCAGCCGACACATAGCTCGTGTCGCCATAGTACCATTCAAGCGAAATATCGAAGTTTGTGGACTTGAGCGGCAAGAGACCAGGGTTCTGGGAATCACCGGTCAGCGATCCACCAAAGGCCGTCGGACGGTTTGGTGCATTCGCGGTCGTTGAAGCAAACAAGCTGCTGTAGCCAGCCCGGCCGATCGTCTTGCTGAACGAAGTCCGCGCAACCAGATTTTCCGTAAGGTCGATCTGGAAGTCGGCGTTCGGCAAGACTTCTTCATAGGCGCCTTTGCCCGACAGGTCCTGCTGGGCGCCAGACTGGACGATGAGGAAATCGTTGTCCGACTGCCACAAGATGCCCGATGGGATCGACTGAACGGTTGTCGACTTCACGTTGGTGTCTTCATAACGGACACCGATATTTGTGCGCGTCGGAAGCCCCATGAAGTCGCGCTCGATATTGAACTGAGCGTAGAAAGACAGAATTTCTTCCTGCACAGTATCATCGGACTCAGAGATGTTTACCCCGTTGCCGGCATACGCCGCTTCGAGGATCGGGTAGAGCTGAGTCGCGTCGACGCGGAACGCCGTGTCAGCCTGACCAACGGCCACATCGTCAAACAGGCAGGAAAGGCAGTAGGTCTGCATCACGCCTGGCGCGAACTGTTCGACATCACCCGGATTGGAAATCCCCCATGAACCGAGATCCTGCTGGGTGGTGCGGGTGGTACGATCCATCTGGCTGTCGCGGAAATTGCTGCCGACAGTCAAACTTGTGCGGTCATCGAAGTCCCACACGAAGCGAAGATCGAATTCGTCGATCTCGTGCTGCATGTTGGAAGAGTTCGAACGCTGCACCTGCGTACCAAGATCACCCGCATCCAGGACACCATTGCCGTTTCCACGAACGGAATCGTCAATCGTGTAGGACTGGATCGGCGTGCCACCTCGGAAATCAACTGAATGCTGGAGGATGACCGGCGCGCCCATGGTCACGAAAGTCGCCGTGTGGCCGAGCGGGTTGTTACCACCTGATTCAGACTTCGAACTATGCGCATCGAAGATCAGCGTTCCACGCTCAGAGAACTCCCAATCGGCATTAAAGCCGAAAGAGTTCAATTCATCCTTCGTGGCACGATTGGTTTGCTCGAAACCGATATCTTTCGAACCGTTATTGTTTTCCTGCATGAACACGGCGGTCGCAACAGGGCCATCATTGTCGAAAATGATCTGGTCCAACGGCGTGGCAAACCAGTTGGTTTGCTCATAGCGCAGTTCGTCCGACTCGTTCATCGCGTAGGTGTAGTCACCTGTCAGAGTGAGGTTATCGATTGGACGGAACTGAAGAACCAATTGGCCGTTCAAACGCTCGCGAGAAATATCCGAGAAGTCGTAGCGACTATCCTGCGGGATAGCATAAAGCTGGCCAGCAGCTGGTGGATTGGTGATTTGGGTAGAACCATCACCACGCGTATAGCTGCCATCAATTGTGCCGTCTGCGGATTCACGGACGATCCAGTCATTGACTTGCTGTGATGGCGCGCCGGAATCGCGCTTTGAATAGGATCCGAAAATGCCGATGCCGAAACGATCCGATGGGTCGGTCCAGCTTGCAAGACCAGACAATTCTGGCGTGAAGTCATCGCCGGCTTCCACGCTCGTGTCATTGATCGCCTTGGCTGAGAATGACGCATTCAGGCCTGGATCGTCGAAAGGTGTCCGTGTTTTGAGGTTGACCGTCGCACCAATACCGCCCGATGGCAGGATAGCCTGGCCGGTCTTGTAGACTTCAAGACCGCTGACACCTTCAGAAGCAAGGTTTGAGAAGTCGAACGCGCGATCTCCGCCAGCGCCGTAATTGCCGCGCGTACCGATGGCGCGAATTTTGGCGGTTGGCATGGTCCGGCCATTCAGCGTGACCAGGTTGAACCCTGGGCCAAAGCCACGAACGGTGATTTCGGAGCCTTCGCCGTTGACCCGGTTGATGGACACACCCGTGATGCGCTGAAGCGATTCCGCGAGGTTTGTGTCCGGGAACTTGCCGATGTCTTCGGCCGAAATGGCGTCAACAACACCATTGGAGCTGCGCTTGATGTCCATGGCGCGCTCGAGCGATCCGCGGATGCCCTGTACGACCACAGTTTCCTGCGTCAGTGTCTCTTCATTCGCGTCTTGCGCCTGCGCTGCCAATGGCAGGGCTGACAGCAGCGACACCGCGGACGCACTGCACAGCAGCGTTCCCCATTTTACTTTCCGTGCGGAATCCGCACGGACCTTGTCCGTGGAAACAGTCATTACAATCCTCCCTGAGACAGGCCACTCACGACGGTGGTGCCGGTCTTCAATGCTTGTCTCGGTCAGGCGGACTGCCCCTGCAATCCACCTACCCGACAGTCAGTGCATCACCAAATGTTTGCGCTATCAAGCCTTTCATGACGAAAATTTTGGATTGGTGTCACTCAGCACGTACCCGATGAAACCGATTTCACCGCTCTTGCAACAATTTTCTCCCCGTAGCTATTGGGACTTTCGCAATCCCGCGCAGGATTGAGCAATCGCGGTAGAAAATTTTTCAAAGACCGATTTTTCCGGATTTATGACAAGGTTGGCAAAAAGGCCACACTCTCGAACCCCAAACCCTGCGGGAATGAGGAATCGTAAACCTGCTGAGCAACTCCCCTCCTCTACGCGCTCCATCTCCAAAATTTATTGTGCGGACTCGATCAAGACGCCTCATTCACTGTGGCTCCACATTCGGTCGAGCCTTCCGGATCAAGTTGCACGCCTCATTCGGCACCGTCTTCGAGCGCCGAGAACTTCAGATGGATCAAGACACGTATGACCCACCCTGCCCCTGTTGACTTGCTCATCCGAAATGCATGGATCGTCACGATGGATGCGACGCGGCGAATTTATCGAAATGGCGCAATCGCGATCGTCGGAAACCGCATTCACAGCGTCGGTCAGGACAGCGAAATATCCGGCTCGGTCAGCGCTCGTGAGACGCTGGACGGCAATGGATTCGTCATCACGCCTGGATTCGTGAATTGCCACGTCCACATCACCGGCGAACCGCTGACCCGGGGAATCGTGCCAGACAATACCGACTGGGCTGAGAACGTCTTCGGATGGCTGATTCCGATGTACATGACCCAGACTCCTGCCGACGAACGCCTGTCGGCTCAGTTTGCGGCCCTTGAAATGCTCCGCACCGGCACCACGACTTTCATCGAGGCCGGCACGATCCTGAACCTCGAAGCTGTTGCGGATGGCCTTGCCGAAATCGGCATCCGCGGACGGATTGGTCAATGGCTGCAGGACCGCGCCTTTGCACCCGACGACGATCAGACGGCGCTGACTGATTCCGCGCTGTCGCGCATGGACGACCAGTCCAACGCCTACCCGCAAACAGAGGATTCACTGATTTCGGCTTGGCCGCTCCTGGTGGGCCACAACACGGCAACCGACGAATTATGGCGCGGCGCATCGGATCTTGCCCGCACGAAAGGCTTGGGTGTGAGCGCCCATATGAGCGCCGATCCGGCAGATCCAGAGTATTATCTCGAGACAGCCGGAAAGCGCGCAATCGCCCATCTGGCAGACCTCGACGCGCTCGGCCCGCACCTGTCCCTGACCCACGCGGTGCATCTGGACCAGAACGAAGTCGACCTGCTGGCATCGAGCGGCACGCATGTCACGCACTGCCCGATGACCGCCATGAAAGGCGGGTACGGGGCAAGCTCTGCCGGCCTGTTCCCCGAAATGGCCGCCGCCGGCGTGAACATCCAGCTGGGCACAGATGGCAACAATAATGGCAATACCAGCGATATCATGCGCGCCATGTTTGCCGTGGCAGGCCTGTTCAAGGATGCGCGCCGCGACGCAAGCCTGTTCTCGGCCTATAGCGTGCTGGAAGCGGCCACGATCAATGGCGCAAAAGGCGCGCAGATGGCCGACCAGATCGGGTCACTGGAACCTGGCAAAAAGGCCGACTTCGTACTGCATGATCGCAACCGGCCGGAATGGGTGCCGCTTTTCAACCCGGTCAACCAGCTTATCTATTCCGCCGATGGCCGCGGCGTTCACAGTGTCTGGGTAGATGGGCGGCGCGTGGTCGAGAACTACCGCTCCACACTAATTGACGAAGACCGGTTGCTTGCCGAGGTTCAGGCCGCCGGAATGGCGCTGGTCTCACGTGAAGGCCGCAGCGTGCCGTCAGAATGGCCAGTCCTTTGAGGAAAGCCCGAGACGACACAATCTGGAAATTCAGAGAAAATGGTGGGCGGTAACGGGCTCGAACCGCTGACCCTCTCGGTGTAAACGAGATGCTCTACCAACTGAGCTAACCGCCCCAATCCCGCTCAAATGCACGGGGTTGAGAGAAAAAGCAAGACGGCCGTTCAGTGTTTGAACGGCCGCCTGTCATAAGTCTCAATTCAGCCTAGTGAGGACGGGCCGGATCGGTCGCCTGATTACCCGGCTGACCGGACAATGAGGCCTGCAATGCGGCTTCATCTGCTTCTGACCACTCTATCGGCGACAAGGGCCGCGTCAGCGCGATGGCCAGCACTTCATTGATGTCCGAAACGGGCACAATCTTCAGGCCGGTCTTCACATTCTCCGGAATGTCCTCGAGATCCTTCTCGTTCTCTTCCGGGATCAGCACCGTCTTGATGCCGCCGCGCAGAGCTGCGAGCAGTTTCTCTTTCAGGCCACCAATCGGCAGGACGCGTCCCCGCAGGCTGATCTCGCCCGTCATGGCCACTTCCCGATCCACCGGGTTGCCGGTCAGCAGCGAGACAATCGCCGTTGTCATGGCAACACCCGCGGACGGGCCATCCTTTGGCGTCGCGCCATCGGGCACGTGCACGTGGATGTCGGTCGTGTTGAACACGGTCGGCTTGATGCCGAGCATGACAGACCGGGACCGGACCAGCGAGCTGGCCGCCTGGATCGACTCTTTCATGACGTCGCGGAGGTTGCCCGTGACCTTCATGTTGCCGCGTCCCGGCATCTTGACCGCCTCGATGGTGAGCAGGTCACCGCCGGTCTCCGTCCAGGCAAGGCCTGTCACCGCGCCGAGCTGGTCGGTCTCGTCGGCGAGACCGTAGCGGAATTTCCGCACGCCTGCGAATTCGGGAAGGTTCTCCGACGTCACCGTCAGGGTTTCGCCCTCCTTGTCAGACAGGATGCGGACCGTCTTGCGGGCTAGCCGTGCAATTTCGCGCTTCAGGCTCCGCACACCGGCTTCGCGGGTGTAGTACCGAACAAGGTCGCGAATGGCCTCATCTGCCACAATCCACTCCCCTTCCTTCAGGCCGTGATCTTCACGGACCTGCGGGATGAGGTGACGTTTGGTGATCTCCACCTTCTCGTCCTCGGTATAGCCTGCGATGCGGATGATCTCCATCCGGTCGAGAAGCGGCTGGGGCATGTTGAGCGAGTTCGCCGTCGTCACGAACATCACGTCAGAAAGATCGTAATCGACTTCCAGATAGTGATCGTTGAACGTCGAGTTCTGCTCAGGGTCCAGCACTTCCAGCAAGGCAGATGCCGGATCGCCGCGATGGTCCATGCCCATCTTGTCGATCTCATCCAGCAGGAAGAGCGGATTGCCCGTCTTGGTCTTCTTCAGCGACTGGATCACCCGGCCCGGCATGGAGCCGATATAGGTCCGGCGGTGGCCACGAATTTCGCTTTCGTCCCGCACGCCGCCCAGCGACACGCGCACAAAGTCGCGTCCCGTGGCTTCAGCGATGGAGCGGCCAAGCGAAGTCTTGCCGACGCCCGGAGGGCCCACGAGGCAGAGTATCGGTCCTTTCATCTTGCCGGTGCGTTTCTGCACGGCGAGATATTCCAGGATCCGCTCTTTCACCTTGTCGAGACCATAATGATCGTCATCAAGTTGCTTCTCGGCCTTGGCGAGATTGGTCTCGATTTCCTTGCGCGTGCCCCAAGGCAGGGCCAGCAGCCAGTCGAGATAATTCCGCACGACAGTCGATTCCGCAGACATTGGCGACATCTGACGCAGCTTCTTGATCTCGGCTTCGGCCTTCAGGCGCGCCTCTTCAGACAGCGGGGCATCCGCAATCTTCTGCTCAAGGTCGGCCAGCTCGTCGCGCTCAGCGCCATCGCCGCCCTGCTCGCCCAACTCGCGCTGAATCGCTTTCATCTGCTCGTTCAGGTAATATTCGCGCTGGGTCTTCTCCATCTGCCGCTTGACGCGGTTCTTGATCTTCCGCTCCATCTGCAACATGCCCATTTCGCCTTCCATGAGGGCGAAGACCTTCTCGAGGCGATCTTTCGCATCGGGAAGTTCGAGCAATTCCTGCTTTTCGGAGAGTTTGACAGACAGGTTCGACGCCACCGCATCGGCCAGACGACCAGGCTCGGTCAGCGCAGCAATCGTGGTGACGGATTCCGGCGGGATCTTGCGGTTCAGCTTGACGTAATTTTCAAACTGCTCCTGCACGGCACGCATGAGTGCCTGCACGTCATCATCGGTGCCTTGGGCCTCGTCATAGGCTTCGACTTCAGCTTCAAAATATTCGCCGCGGTCGTGCAGCTGGTTCAGACGCGCACGCGTCTTGCCTTCGACCAGCACTTTCACCGTACCGTCAGGCAGCTTGAGCAGCTGCAAAATGGTGGCAATCGTGCCGACCTCGTGGACATCATCTGAGCCCGGGTCGTCTATGGCCGCGTCGCGCTGGGCGACCAGCATGATTTCATTGTCGGCCTCTTCGATCATTTCGAGGGCCCGTACAGACTTGTCCCGCCCAACAAACAGGGGCGCGACCATGTCTGGAAACACAACGATGTCCCGAAGCGGCAACACCGGAAGGTTCTTTATACCTGGCATCTACAATGCCTCCTTCTTCAAATTGAGCCCCGACTGGGCGGCAGCTCAGGAAACCCTACCTGCCGATGATGGCAGGAGTCGGGCGTTTCACCAGATGTGGAGGGCGATGCAGGCCGGTTCAAGCCACCGGATGCTCAGGAAATTCCCTCTTCTGTGGAAACCGTCTCCTATCAGGGCATTGCGGCTTTTCTGGCCTTTTCGGTGCGGCTTTCATTTTTCTGATTGGCCAGGAAGGCAGAAAGCACGCCCAATCCCGTATCCGGGGCCTCGCCGGCGCCAAGCCTGCGCAACTGTTCATAATACCAGCCGATAACGCCAAAACCGTTCAGCGCCTTCACCAGTTTGATGGGAGAATTCGGCCCCAGCCATCCCGGCCCGAGGCGCAATGTTTTCTCCCATTGCGCGGCGGCAGCGACCTCTCCGGACAAGAGCTGTTTCGGCGTGTCCGGCTCGACACAGAGCGGCCGGCCAAGACCGATCAGGTCGGCCTCCCCTTCCGCAAGCGCCGAATTCATGGCCTCGGTCGTGCGAAATCCGCCTGTCACCATGAGTGGCAACTGGCTGCGCGCCTGCACTGCTTTGGCATATTTCAGGAAGTAGGCCTCCCGTTCGCGCGTGGATTCACGGACATTCTGCTCAAAAACCGGCTCCAGGCCTTCGCTGTCCATCATGCGGGGCTGTTCATAATTACCCCCGGATATCTCGACAAAGTCGACGCCAAGCTCGTTCAGAATGTCGATCACGCCGAGACAATCTTCAAAACTGAACCCGCCTTTCTGAAAGTCTGCGGAATTGAGCTTTACCGAAACCGAAAACCCCGGCCCTGCCGCAATGCGCGATTCCCTGACGCATTCGGCGAGGAGGCGCGCGCGGTTTTCCAGCGGCCCGCCATAGTCATCCTGGCGCTGGTTCGCCAGCGGCGACAGGAACGAAGAAAGTAAATAGCCATGCGCGCCATGAACCTGAACACCGTCAAAGCCCGCCTGCTTTGCAACGCTGGCGGCCCGGCCGAAGCCTTCGATCACGGCTTTGATCTCGTCCAAAGTCATCGCGCGGGGCTGACCGAATTGGCCGCCCGGCAAGCCCAGCGCGACCGGACTTGGCGCAGCGGGGCTCGGATTGATCAGTTTTGGCGTTTGGCGTCCGGCATGGCTGACCTGCATGATCATTGCGGCGCCATGAGATTTGCCAACGTCGGCCCAGCGCGAGAACATATCCATCTCTTCATTTGACGGCTTGCCGTCTATGACCACATTTCCCGCACGCTCGAGATGATTGCGGTCAATCTGGACATTTCCTGTGATCATCCCGCCTATGCCGCCTTCCGCCCAGCGGCGATACAATGTCAGATGGCTTTCAGTTACCCGGTTGCGAGGATCAGCGAGTCCCTCTGTCATTGCCGCCTTCACAAGCCGATTGGGGAATGTAAGCCCGCTCTCCAGGGTTAACGCCGTATTAATCGAGGCTGTCATCTTATGTTCTCCCATATCGACACTGAGTCGCCCGCCCTTATCGGAGACATCATATGGCAGCCGCCAAGCAAGCAAAGCTGTTTGACCAAATGAGTACAGAAAGTACCGGCTATTCCGCCAAGGATATCGAGGTCCTCGAAGGCCTTGAACCTGTCCGCAAACGCCCCGGCATGTATATTGGCGGCACGGATGAGCGCGCCTATCATCACCTCTTTGCCGAGGTGCTGGACAACTCCATGGATGAAGCGGTGGCCGGGCATGCCAGCCGGATCGAGATCAAGCTCGACGCCGATGGCTTCCTGGCGGTGAGCGACAATGGCCGCGGCATTCCGGTTGATCCACACCCGAAATTCCCGAAAAAGTCCGCGCTGGAAGTCATCATGACCACACTGCATGCGGGCGGCAAGTTCTCCGACAAGGCCTATGAGACCGCCGGCGGCCTGCACGGCGTCGGCATTTCGGTCGTCAATGCGCTGTCGGAACTGGTCGAAGTTGAAGTCGCACGCGACAAGATCCTGTACCGGCAGACCTTCTCGCGCGGCATTCCGCAGGACAAGTTGAAAAAAGTCGGCACGGCGCCAAATCGCCGGGGGACCGTGGTGAAGTTCAAGCCGGACTTCCAGATCTTCGGCGAAAAGATGCGTTTCCGCCCGGCCCGCCTGTTTCAGATGGCGCGATCAAAAGCCTATCTCTATCGAGGCGTTGAAGTACGCTGGAGCTGTGATCCTTCCCTGCTGCCAGAAGATTCCAAGGTTCCTGCCGAAGCCACGCTCTCCTATCCGAACGGATTGGCAGACCAGCTGGATGAAGTCTTCAAGGACAAGGCGACCATCACCGATGCAGCCTTTACTGGTCTTGTTGATCAAGGCGGCGAAGGCAAGGTCGAGTGGGCCATTGCCTGGACGCGCGCCGGCTTTGGCGAGGCGGACGGATTTTCACGCTCCTATTGCAACACTATTCCGACCCCGGATGGTGGTACGCACGAAGCGGGCTTCCGCTCAGCCATCACGAAAGGGCTACGCAATTTCGGGGAACTGACCGGAAACAAGAAAGCCTCCGAAATCACCGCCGAAGATATCATGGGCCATTCCGGCTTGCTCTTGTCTGTTTTCATCAAGGGTCCGGAATTTGTCGGTCAGACCAAGGACAAGCTGTCGACGACGGCCGCGTTCCGCCTGGTGGAAAACTCCGTGCGCGACCGGTTTGACCATTGGCTGGCCGGTAGCCCGAAAGAAGCCGACAAATTGCTCGGCTGGGCGGTTGAGCGCGCGGAAGAACGCCAGCGCCGCCGCAAGGCCAAGGATATCAGCCGCAAATCGGCCACCAAGAAGCTTCGCCTGCCGGGCAAGCTGGCGGATTGCTCCAACAAGGGGCCGGACGGCACGGAACTGTTCCTCGTCGAGGGGGATTCGGCTGGCGGCTCCGCCAAGCAGGCCCGCGACCGCAAGACCCAGGCCATCCTGCCCCTGCGCGGCAAGATCCTGAATGTCGAAAGCGCCTCGCTCGACAAGATGATGAACAATCAGGAGATCAATGATCTTTCACTGGCGCTCGGCACGGCGCTGGGCAAGAAGTTCGACATGGACGATCTGCGGTATGACCGCATCATCATCATGACGGATGCCGATGTAGATGGCGCCCACATTGCCAGCTTGCTGATCACTTTCTTCTATCGGATGACACCGGGCCTGATCGAAAGCGGACGCCTGTTCCTGGCCCTGCCCCCGCTCTACAAGCTCTCCAACAAGGGTACGATCGTCTACGCGATGGACGATGCCGACCGGGCCGAGAAAATGAAAGAGCACTTCAAACCGAACCAGAAAGTCGACATGACCCGCTTCAAGGGTCTCGGCGAGATGAACCCGTCTCAGCTGAAGGAAACCACAATGAACCCGGCGACGCGGACGCTTGCGCGGGTCACTCTGGAGGCGATTGACGATGTCGAGGTTCCGGCCGAGGAGCTGATAAACACGTTGATGGGCAAGAAAGCCGAATTGCGTTTCCGGTTCATTCAGGAAAACGCTGCTTTCGTTGAAGAGCTTGATATCTAGGTAAACAAGATTTGAAACGCCGGTAAGAAATTTCCTTTATTCGGAAAGACGATTCTAACCCTGTTTGGGTATGGTTCGCCCATCATGTTATTCGGACGCACCCTATTCAAACACGACAAGAAGCGCCATTCCGGGCGCGAAATTCTTGAGTCGCACCTGAATCGGTACATCCTCGCGCTGAGCATTGTTCTGGCGCTGATCCTTGCCAGCCACATCGTTTCCCTGACTGCCCTCCGCCAAGGTGCGCATGATGCGACCGCGATCAATATGAGCGGCAGCCAGCGCATGTTGCTGCAGCAAATGTCTCATGCCGCCCATGATTACGCCGAAGACGGATCGCCGGAGCTGCGGGAGAATTTGCGCGCCAGCATCAAATTGTTCGAGACGTCTCACTATGAACTTATCCGCTTTGGCGAAGATGATGCCGCACTTCAGGCGATCTATTCCGAAGGCGAAAATTCCATTCATACCAAGGTTCTTGAACTCATCAACAATGTGAACTGGGTTCTGGTCGACCGCCGGAATACGTCCGCGGCGCTTGAGGCAATTGAATATGAGGCTTCCGGCCCCCTCGCCAATCGGCTCGGAGAGGCAGCGGACGCTTTCGAAGCGCAGGCCAACAAGCGCGCCGAATGGCTGGGTACGATCCAGACCTATACGGTCCTGGCCCTCGTCCTGACGATTGTCGCGGAAGTGTTCCTGGTCTTCTGGCCGGCCCACAAGATCATGATCCGGGCCTTCAAGAAGTTGGACCAGCAACATAGCGAAGCCCAGGCAACACTGAAGCGCCTGTCCAATTTCTCCGCCGTGGCCTCAGACCTGTTCTGGGAAACCGATCTCCAGGGCAAGCTGATCTATGCCGAGGGCACCTTCCTCCAGAAACTTCAGGGCGGCCGCAATTCCCTGGTCGGGTGCAACTATCTCGACATTATCCAGTTCGATGAAGAAAACTCCGAGATCATGACCAATGCGGTTCAGTCGGCCGCGAGTTACGCCCGTGTGCGTGGAATTTTCACGGACGTTGATGGCCAGACCTATCACATGGATATGGCCGGCGCGCCGTGCTTTGACGACAAGGGTCGCATCACCGGCTATATCGGCACCTCCAACGACATTACCGCACAGGTCGAGAAACAAGAGGAGGTCCGTAAATTGGCCTATTCGGACCCCCTGACTCATCTCGCGAACAAGCGCGCCCTCGAAGAGCGTCTGCCGACCATGCTCGCAGAAGCCTCAAACACCGCGCCGCTCTTTATCCTGGCGCTGGACCTGGATGGCTTCAAGGCGGTCAACGACACATATGGTCATGGCGCGGGCGACGAAGTGCTCAAAGTCGTGGCGGCCCGGATGAAAGCCATTGTTCGCGACAGCGACCTGACCGTGCGCACAGGCGGGGACGAGTTCTTCATCGTCTGCAGCACATCGCCATCGCGCCTTGCCATTGAGGGCCTGGCCCTGCGGCTCAAGCGCAAGCTGAGCGAACCTTATGGCCTGTCGACCGGCCACCGCGTTCGCATCAGCACGTCCATCGGCATTGCTGCTGCGCCGTATGACTGTATGGGCGAAGGCCCGCTGCTGCACGCCGCCGACATGGCGCTGTATGAAGCCAAGCGCTGTGGCCGCAACCAGTTCCGCTTCTATGAAGATCTCGGGCCTTTCGTGGTCGACGAACAGGCCATGGCCTAGGGCCCCTTCTCTCCATTTCCTCCAGAACCTTTGGCCGGAGACGCGCCCCACGCGCTCCGGCATTTTTTTTGTGTTGTGAGGCAGGCGTCAGCCGGAGCTTTCCCAAGAGTCGAGCCCGGCGCGGATCTGCGCGGGCAGCAGCGTCGCAATCGCGCCAAGCTCTGGCGAGAGGCGGAAGGCGCTGGTCGCCGGGCCAACCGCCGGGCGCGGCTCGCCATGCTTCTGCAGGCGTTTGAGACTGCGCGCGAGGCGGAGGGCGTGGCCGTCCGGGTCTGCGATGACGCGCCGGAGCGCCGCGATCCGGGCCATCAGCCTGTGCGGGGAGACGGGTCCGGAAAGGGTTCGGGAAATGTCCGGAAAACCGCCCTCAATCATCTGGCGCGCGGGCAGCAGTTTCAACCGCCTTGGGTAAAGGCGCGGAAAGATAGCCAGTTCGACGCCGTCGGGCAGGTCCGGCTCGGGCTTTGGGTCAGGGGGCGCGGCGCGCGGGGCCGCCGGCGCGAGCGTCAGATTGAGCGCGAGGACCAGGATCAGGCGGCGGACAATGGTTTCCAGCATTTTGAGCCGCCCGGAAATCCGCCCCGCCACACTCCGCCCGATCATTTTCGGCCCGAGATGGAGGTTCGCCAACGCGGACGCGTCCAGCACGGCAAGCCCGGCATGTTCCAGCCCCCGTTTCAGAATGTCCGTTTGCGCGTCCATGCGGGAAGTATGGGGGAGCGGGCTATCAGACGGACAATAGAAAACTTCACTTGTCAAATCTATATAGGGGGGCTATGTAGATTAGGAGCCAGAGTGATGAACGCAATAATATGAGAAACTCGAAATCATTAGTCGATCTTCTTGAAGTCGCACTCCAAAGGCATCCACGCGGCTTTTGCGGAGCCGACGTTACCGCAGAGAAAGGAATGTTTTCAGGAACCGTCTATCCATTGCTTCGTCGCCTAGAAAAGGTTGGTTGGCTAACTTCGCTATGGGAAGATATAGATCCCGAGACTGAGGGGCGCCCGAAAAGGCGAATATTTACGCTTACCGATACTGGATTGAGCGAAGCGAACGTTCGTCTAAGGGCAAGGTCATCTTGGAGATCACCCAAGGCTGGGAGATGTACACCAATTGTCTCTTGAGTCTGGCATCGGCATTTTTTTCTCTATACTTGGCTTGGTTCTCGCCGTTGTTGTACCGTTTTTGGCTGAAAACTCCGATGAGGTCTGTGAAAGACTTATCCGTTTCTGGGTTCGAATACTGCCACGCGCATCGAGAGATTATTGGCAGGATTCGTGGATAGCAGAATGCCAAGAACTAAAAATTCGTGGACTGAACAACTCTACACCAAAAAATTTAACACGAATATTTTTTTCCGTCGACATTGGTCGGATCGCCATTTCAGAGGCATTTCTGTTCCATCAGGGATCAATTTCAAAGCGCCTATTCGATGTAATCTTGGCCTCAATCGTGTTGCTTTTTTATTTTCCGCTTTTAATTGCGGCAGCAACAATCGTCAGACTCCAAAATGGATCTCCAGCAATATTGAGGCAAAGACGGCGGGGACGAAATGGTAGGTACTTCCATATCTATCAAATTCGCACCATGGTTCCGGATGCTGATAAAAAACTCGCTCGATTTCTCAACGCCGATGCATTCGCGAGAAAAGAATGGAATGAAACAAGGAGGTTAACGCGGGACCCAAGGTACTCAGCTACTGGTCGATTCCTCCACCAGTCTGGATTCGCTGCATTACCGCAATTGGTGAATGTAATCCGAGGCGATATGTCTCTAGTTGGCCCGAAACCAATCAGTGCAGATGAAGAATGTCTCTATGGAAATGATTTGTCCATATACGATGGTGTTCGCCCTGGCATGATGGGCTTGCACGCTCTGGATAGAGACGCGAAGCAATCAATCACAGAACTGATGAGCTTGAATAGACGATACATTCTATTTCAAAGCCTAAATTCCGACATCAGAATTTTGATTCGATTTATTCCGAAACTGTTGATTGGGCAAATATAGTGTCCCGACAAATCCGTCTTTGCAATGATGACAAAGCCCAACTCAATGAATTGGGAAAAGAAACTTCTTGAAAGCAGATTTAAAAATCCTCCTCAAGGAAGCTATACCGTCAACTATCACGCGCATTTAGCGCGATTTTACTATCGTTGGTCATCATACTCAGACTGGGTCGGCAGTTGCGACAATTCTGGCTGATACCCATTACTCACATATATATCTGCTGGAACATCAAGTTCTTGATCATCGTCGTAGAGCACACGCACGCTATCTTGTGGACCCCATCCAAGCGGTTTCCTGTATAGACCCCTTGCCATACCTATTCTCCCCTTTTTTCCTTTATAGCATGATTTTAGCCCTAAACTATGGGTGACACACTGAAAACCATCGCCTAAATGCTCCTTATGAGCAAAAAGCTGAGAATCTTGGTCGCGCAGTTGAACCCGGTGGTGGGGGATATTCGGGGGAATCTGGAGCTGGCGCGGGGCGCGCTGGCCGAGGGCAAGGCCAAGGGCGCTGACCTTGTTGTCCTGTCGGAACTCTTCATCCTGGGCTATCCGGCCGAAGATCTGGTGCTGAAGCCCGCCGCGGTGGAAGATTCCATGAAGGCGGTGAAGGCGCTGGCCGCCGAGACCGCCGATGCGCCGGACATGATCATCGGCGCGCCGTGGATGGATGGGGCCAAGCGCCACAATTCGGCCGTCTGGCTGTCGGGCGGGGCCATCAAGGGCCGCTATGACAAGCGCGAACTGCCCAATTATGGCGTGTTCGACGAAAAGCGCATCTTCGATGCCGGCGAGGGCCCGCCCCCGGTGTTCGAGTTTCATGGCGTAAAGATCGGCGTCGCGATCTGTGAGGACATCTGGTATCCGCGCGTGCCAAGCGAGCTGCATGATGCGGGCGCCGACATGCTGATCGTGCCGAATGGCTCGCCTTGGCGCAGGACGGTTCAGGTGGAGCGGCACACGACCTTTTCCGCCTGGCGCAAGACGGGCGTGCCGTACCTGTTCGTGAACCAGGTGGGCGGGCAGGACGAGTTGGTCTTTGACGGCAGCTCCTATGCGGTCGATCATGACGGCACCGAGCACCAGCTGCTCGGCGATTTCGTCACCGGCACGGCGATGGTGGACTATGATCCGTCCACGCATTGTTTCGAAAGCGGCGCGCAGGCGGAGCTGACCGAGGGCTGGCATGCCGAATACCGCGCGGCGGTGCTGGCGCTGGGCGATTATGTCAACAAGAACAGATTCCCCGGCGTCGTGCTGGGCATGTCGGGCGGGATCGATAGCGCACTGACGGCGGCGATGGCGGTGGACGCGCTGGGGCCAGACCGGGTCTGGTGTGTGATGATGCCGTCGAAATATACGTCCTCGGACAGTCTGGAAGACGCGAAAGCCTGCGCCGAGGCGCTGGGCGTAAAGTACGACAGCATCAATATCGCCCCCGGCGTGGGCGCGATGGGCGAGATGCTGGCCGATCAGTTTGCCGGCACCAAGCCGGACACGACCGAAGAGAATATCCAGTCGCGCCTGAGGGCGGTGACGCTGATGGCGCTGTCGAACAAATTCGGCCATATGGTGGTGACGACGGGCAACAAGAGCGAAATGGCGGTCGGCTATGCGACGCTCTATGGCGACATGTGCGGCGGCTACAATGCGCTGAAGGATTTCTACAAGACCGAAGTGTTCGAACTGGCCAAATGGCGCAACACAATGGTGCCGCGCGGCGCGCTGGGCCCGGCGGGCGAAGTGATCCCGGAGCGGATCATCACCAAGCCGCCCTCTGCGGAGCTGCGCGAGGACCAGCGCGACGATGACTCGCTGCCGCCTTATGACGTGCTGGACGATATCTTGCGCGGGCTGGTGGACGAGGAAGAGCCGATCGAGGCAATCCTGGCGCGCGGGCATGACCGGGCCGTTGTGAAGCGGATCGAGCATCTGCTCTACATTGCCGAATACAAGCGCCGTCAGGCCCCGCCGGGCGTGAAGGTCGGCGGCAAGAATTTCGGCCGCGACCGGCGCTATCCGATCACCAACCGCTTCCGGGACGATTGATCGGCCGTTTGGCGCCTATTCGAGCGAGCCGGGCTCAACCCCTTCATAGGCGAGGCGGTTGGCCTCGGCATCCATGCGGATCTGCTCGGCATCTTCCGGGGCAATATCGCTCGCTTCGCCATAGGCCAGCATGGGCGATGGCACGATGCCGGGATGGTCGATAACGGATGCATAGAGCAGCCAGGGCTGCGTGCCGTCCGCGCAGGTGACGCGCACCCACTGGTCCTCAACCGTCGGCATGGAGCCGATATCGCTGATATCACGCAACTCGGCCTCGTTGATGTCATATTCGGCGCCGTCATAAGACACGACGGTGAACCCCTCCCCCAGATAGCGCAGGTATGTCAGCTGGTCGCCAGCCTTCAGGTCGAGCGTGTGGATGCCGCCATCGGAAATGTATTCGATGCTGGCATCCTGGTTGAGCGTGACCGGGAATGTCTTGGTCGCCACGAAGAAGCGCAGGTCATCGGCGTCGGCGCGGTCATAATTCCAGAGCTGGTAATTGGCGTATTGCGGCAGGGCGCAGCTTGTGTCGGCTTCATTGGCGCCATTCGGCACCGTCCAGGCAGGAACGGTCGTACCAGCATCCAGCACCGCAAAACCGGCCGGATATTCGCCGGGCCAGCCCGCGCTGACATACCAGCTCTCATCATATCCCGACAGGGCCTGATAATTGATATCATCGACGGGCGGCGCGGCAGGCTCTGCCTCCAGCGCGCTGTCGAGGTCTGAGGTCACCTCGGTCGTTGCGGGCGCCGGCGTCTCTGCCGGAGCCTCCGCACGCTCCTGCCCGCAGGCCGCCAACAGGCCCGCGGCGATCAGAATACAGCCCAGTCTCATCTACCTCTCCTCGACGGCGACTCACATGCCCGTCGCACATTAGCACGAACAATAGCAAGAATATGGCATCGGCCCTTGGCTTTTTGCGTGATTTGATGTCGAAAGCACGCTTCAAAACAGGTTTTTTCCATGACTGCACCGATTGTTCGCTTCGCTCCCTCGCCCACCGGCCGCCTGCACGTAGGTAACGTGCGCACGGCGCTGATCAACTGGCTGTTCGCCAAGGGCCAGCAGGGCAAGTTCATCCTGCGCATCGATGACACCGATACCGAGCGCTCGACACAGGAATATGAAGACGGAATCCGCACCGACCTGACCTGGCTCGGCCTCGTCTGGGACGACAGTTTCAGCCAGTCCAAGCGCTTTGCCGAATATGACGCGGCGGCCGACAAGCTGCGCGAAATGGGCCTGCTCTATCCCTGCTACGAGACAGCTGACGAGCTGGACCGCAAGCGCAAGATCGCGCTGTCGCGCGGCCGTCCGCCCGTCTATGACCGCGCGGCGCTGGAGCTGAGCGATGAAGACAAGGCGAAACTCGAAGCCGAAGGCCGCACGCCTCACTGGCGCTTCAAACTCTCCGGCGGGCGCGTCGAGTGGACCGACCTGGTGCGCGGAGACCAGAGCATCGACACGTCCAGCCTGTCCGACCCGATCCTGATCCGCGAGGACGGCTCCTATCTCTACACCCTCCCCTCGGTCGTCGATGATATCGAGGCGAAGATCACCCATGTCGTGCGCGGGGAAGACCATGTCACCAATTCCGGCGCGCAGATCGAGATCTTCAAGGCGCTGGGCGGCACCGCCCCGGCCATGGCCCACACGCCGCTGCTGATCGGCGCGGATGGTCAGGGCCTGTCGAAACGCCTCGGCTCGCTGTCGATGGGCGAATTGCGCGCGCAGGGCTATGAGCCGATGGCGGTCTCCAGCCTGCTCGCCAAGATCGGCACATCCGACAATGTCGAGGCGCGCGAAACGCTGGACCAGCTGGTCGCGGAATTCGATTTCGGCAAGATCGGCCGCGCCCCGGCGCGCTTCGACGAGGCCGAACTCTTGTCGCTGAACGCGGCCATCCTGCACGGCCTGCCCTTTGAGGCGGTGAAGGACCGGCTCGCCGATGTGGACCCCCGCGCCGCCGACGAGGCGTTCTGGACTGTTGTGCGCGAGAATTGCTCGCTGTTGCCGGACGTGGCCGCATGGGTCGAGACCGTGTTTGGCGAGATCACGCCTCTGGTGGATGCTGAAGACAAGGACTTCGTGGCGACCGCCGCAACCCTGCTGCCCGAGGGCGACCTGACGGGCGAGAGCTGGAGTCAGTGGGCGAATGCCGTGAAGGCCGAAACCGGCCGCAAAGGCCGCGGCCTGTTCATGACGCTCCGCAAGGCGCTGACCGGACAAGAACACGGCCCCGACATGGGCGCACTGCTGCCCCTGATCGGGCGGGACCGAGCGCTCAGGCGGCTGCAGGGCTAGCACCCTCCTCGTAGACTCCTGAATCTTTTCGAATTTCAAACTTTTTGGAACAAAGTCAGAACTTTTTCCTTTCCAAAAGGTGAATATTCTGGTTATGTTCTCTTATCGCAGATCAAGCGAAGAACAGGTTCAGCACACAGTTTCACGAGGGGTTTCAGCATGTCGGGTTTGGTGATCAAGGGATGTGAGTACAATCCAATTGAGTCCAAGGATGTCGTCTATGGCGACGGCTTCCGCATGGAGCTGGAACAGGCGATTGCGCTGGCCTCGACAGGCGTTGAATTCTGGGCCGCAGAGCGCGACGGCTCTGCCGCGCCCGTCTCTGTCGCCAAGAATGAATATGGCGAATTGATCCTCAGAACCGAGCCGACGGCCTACGCGGCCAACCCGCTTGGCGAGATCAGCGCGCCGCCGATCGTGCACCGCCGCTATCGCCCCGAAGCGCAGATACCTGCACGGGTCCACTCCGGTTACGCTGTCGCGGCCTAGTCACGCAGCGGCCCCTACCCTTTACATGTTTCCTTGTTTTCGCGCGTCTCCACACCCACTATCGGCGCGCGAGATTGCTCCGACCTCACCTGTCCGGAGCTGAAGGGCCACACCTGCAAGTGAAGGGTGGGGGTTACTCCGCCTCCAGATGAACCAGCACATCGCCCTCGGCGACCTGGTCCCCGGCGGCAGCCTCCACGGACTCCACCACGCCATCGCGCGGCGCTGGCAGGGTGTGCTCCATCTTCATGGCTTCCATCACCGCAACCGGATCACCCTTGGTGACCGTATCGCCCGGCTTTACATGCACGGCGAGCAGTTTGCCCGGCATCGGCGCACTGACCGAGTCGCCGCCCAGCACTGCTTCGACATCGGCGTCATAGTCCGGCACTTCCACAAGAACATTGTCGCCGCCGGTCGTCACCGCATAACGGCGCGGAGAGATATCTGTCACGAAGGGCAGCGGCGCGTCCGGATCGACGTCATGCTCGGACGGGTCAAACCAGTCTGCATCCGCGCCCACCGCCACGGCCGCTTTGCGCACAGGCGCCGCATTCGCCCGGAACCCATCCCGGATTCCCCATGGCGTGACGGCAGCGCTGTCATCCAGCTCGATGTCGCTGACGGCGAGAACGGATGCATGCTGATGCGCGGCGGGAGGCTGGGTCAGCGCATCCCCCTGCTCCGCAATCCAGTTCACATGATGCGTGCCATCGCGGAACGCGTCCGACTGGGCGCAGCGACGCAGGAAGCCGGTATTGGCCGGCACGCCCGAGAGTTGGGTGTGCGACAGCGTCTCGGTCAGCAGGTCAACCGCCGCGTCGCGGTCTTCTCCGTGCACGATCAGTTTCGCGATCATGGAATCATAGTTGGATGGTACGCGATCACCCGTCTCGAAACCGGCATCCCAGCGGATCGTTTCCCCATCAATGGGCTGCAACAGGCCGAATTCCAGGATCAGCCCCGCGCCGGGGCGGAAGCCATCGGCCGGGTCTTCGGCGCAGATGCGCGCCTCGATGGCATGGCCCATCAGCGGGATCTCGTCCTGCGCCAGCGGGATTTCCTCGCCGGAAGCGACCAGCAATTGCCAGGCGACAAGGTCCTGCCCTGTGATCATCTCGGTCACCGGATGCTCGACCTGGAGACGGGTATTCATTTCGAGGAACCAAAACGTGTCGACGCCCAGCGGCTTTGACCCGTCCACGATGAATTCCACCGTGCCCGCGCCCTGATACCCAACAGCCTGCGCCAGCTTCACCGCTGCGTCCGTCATGGCCGCTCGCACATCATCCGGCATGCCGGGCGCGGGCGCTTCCTCAATGACTTTCTGGCGGCGACGCTGAAGCGAGCAATCGCGTTCATAGAGATGGACGACATTGCCATGCGCATCGCCAAAGACCTGCACTTCGATATGGCGTGGCTGCTCGACCAGTTTTTCCAGCATGACCCGGCCATCGCCAAAGGAACTTTCGGCCTCACGCACCGCGCTTTCCAGCTCGGCCTTCAGCTCGCCCGCCTTGGAGACGAGGCGAATGCCGCGCCCGCCGCCCCCGGCAACCGCCTTGATCAGCAGCGGAAAGCCGACATCTTTCGCCGCCCTGGCAAGCGTTTCCAGCTCCTGCCCTTCGCCGCGATAGCCGGGCAGCACAGGCACGCCGGCCTCTTCGGCAATGCGCTTGGCTTCGTCCTTCGGGCCCATGGACCGGATCGCCTTGGCCGAAGGGCCAACCCAGATGAGGCCCGCTTTCTCGACGGCTTCGGCGAAATCGGCATTCTCGGACAGGAAACCATAGCCCGGATGGATGGCATCGGCGCCGGTCGCCTTGGCAGCGGCCAAGATGGCTTCGACCTTGAGATAGCTTTCGGGCGCAGGCGACGGGCCGATATGGATCGCTTCGTCGGCCTCGCGGACATGTTTCGCGCGCGCATCGGCATCGGAATAGACGGCGACTGTCGCAATGCCGAGCCCATGGCAGGTCTCAAAGATGCGACAGGCGATCTCGCCCCTGTTTGCGACGAGCAGCTTCTGGATCTTCAATGCGTGGCCCTCCCGGCGCCCGGTGGACCAAAGCCACCAGAACAAAACTGATTATCATCAGCAGATACCACGAACCGAGTTTCGATAAAGAGACCATCTGCCAGCCATGCTCTTGCCCGGGATAGGCCCAGGCGCGGGCGAATGTTCCAAGATTCTCAGCAAACCAGATGAAAACTGCTACGAGCAGGAACCCGATGACGAGCGGCATCGGCCTGTGGGCTTCGTCAGCGCGGAACCAGACCAAGCATGGCCCATAAACCATCGCCGTGCCCACGAACAGGGCGATCCGGACATCCGGCAGCCAGTGATGCGCGAAGAAATTCACGTAAATCGCGGTTGTCAGACTGGCTTGAACCCAGAGTGGCGGGAAACGGTCAAACCGGAAGTCGAAGATGCGCCAGACTCGCGCCAGATAGGAGCCCACTGCCGCGTACATGAAGCCCGTAAACAGCGGCACACCGCCAATGCGCAGGAAGCTCTCCTCGGGATAGATCCAGCTGCCATGATAGGTTTTGAACAGTTCCATGACCGTGCCGACAATATGGAAGACGAGGATGATTTTCGCCTCTTCCCATGTTTCCAGGCCCGTCCATAGCATCATGACCTGAATGGCAACCGCACCCAGCACGAGGAAATCATAGCGCGAGAGCGGCGCGCCTTCCGGATACCAGACAAAGGTCAGCAGCAAGAGCCCCAGCATCAGGCCGCCAAACAGACACGCCCAGCCCTGCTTGATGCCGAAGGCCACAAATTCGAACACGGTCTGGCTGACCGGGCCGTTCACGCAGCGCGCATGCAGCGCGGCGCGCGCGGCATGCAGGCGTTGTTGCGCGCGGGTCTGGGCGGGGACCGGTATCTCCATGCCCTCCTCTATCTGCAGGAAACACGGCGCAATCGGGGCACGCACCGGGCGAGGCAAGGGCCTTTGCCAGTCCAAATTCCACCTTTGACACCCCTGCCAGCTGTCGTAAGGGTTAATGCCAAGAAACCACGGGAGTGTCTTATGGCCTATGCTTCAGGAATCCGGATCAGCAGTGTCGCGGGAGTCATCGGCGCCGGCGTTGGCGGCTATATTGGTTACACGCAGGCGGCAGACGTCAGCAACCTCAGCCCCGTGGCCGGCGCGCTGATCCTAGGCGCCATCGGCTTCGTCGCGGGCAGCGCGGGTGCCTTCCTGCTGAAGTCGCTGATGCAGTTCGTGATCTACATTATCCTGTTTGGCATCGTGGCATATTTCTTCCAGCACCAGATCGAAGCGCTCACGGGGATAAACCCGATCAGCGCGACACTTAATCTGCTGGCCGACTTCGGCTTGCCGGTGGACTCCAAAGACAGCGTACTGGTTACCGACCCCAACTAGGCGGGCGCTTGTCGAGGAAGGCTTCAATGCCTTCCTTGCCCTCATCCGAGACCCGACGCGCTGCGATGCGCTTTGATGTCTCGTGGCTGAGATCCTTGTCGATGAATACGCCGGAGACATCGCGCACCAGTGCCTTGCTCTCGGCCACAGCACCGGGCGCAGCGGCAAAGACAAGATCGGCAAGGTGTTCTTCCATTGCCGTCATCTCGGCCTGGTTTTCCACGACATACTGAACGAGGCCCAGCTTCTCAGCATATTCGGCATCAAACGTTTCGGCGGTGGTGAACAAGGCCTTCGCCCAGCGCGCGCCGATGGCTTCGATCACATAGGGGCTGATCGTCGCCGGGGTCAGGCCGAGGCGCACTTCAGAGAAGCGGAACTTCGTGCCCTTCATCGCCACAGCGACGTCACAGGCGGCCACGAGGCCGGCCCCGCCACCCATGGCGGCGCCCTGCACCAGGGCAAGCGTCATCTGGGGCATGTCGTAGAGCGTGCGCAGCATTTCGGCGAGGTTCATCGCGTCGCGCTCATTGTCTTCGCGCGTATGCATCGCCGCGAGCTTCATCCAGTTGAGGTCTGCGCCCGCCGAAAAACTCTTGCCCGCGCCGCGCAGGATCATCATGCGAATGGTGCGCTGGTCGGCAATGGTGTGGAACGCATCGGTCAGTTCGGCGATCAGCTCGGCATTGAACGCATTGTGCACATCCGGCCGGTTCAGCGTGACAACCGCCAAGCCTTCCTGCGTCGCTTCGAGCGTGATGAGATCATAGTCGGAATCGCGCATGGGGATCAGTCCTGTTCAGGGTTGGAGGCCACTTTGCGGTAGTGGCTGGATGGGCGCAAGGCGCGCCGCTCGACAAGATGCCACAGCGCATAGCTGGCCACGATGACGAGAAGCGCCGACAGGGTAAAGCCGACCGCATGGCCGAATGCTGCAAAAGCGCCGACCATGACAAGGCCCTGCAGGATCGGAAAATGAGTGATGTAAACGCCGTAGCTGATATCGCCGAAGCGCGCCGCGTTCAGCGCAGGGCCTGGCAGGAAAGCCAGGCAGGCAATCAGGCCCGTCAGTCCGGCCGCGCGGAGCGGCTCCAGCCAGGGATGGGCGAAGGAGAGCAAGGTCAATGCGAGCCCCACCACGCCGAACCAGAGCGGCTTTGTCTGGGCCCGATCCCATACCTGCCACAAGGCAACGCCACTGGCGAAAAAGGCCAACTGACCCGGCAGCTGGCGCGCCGCGATAAGCGCGGATTCCCCCTCCAGAAAAACAGGCACCAGATGACGCCACCCCTCCCCCAACACATACAGGCCCACCAGGACGCTCCACTGCGCGCGGCGCATCGTCCGCAGCAGTCCGCCGATGATCGGCAGGATGAGATAGAATAGAACCTCGATCTTCAACGTCCACAACGCACCATTGACCTCTGTGAAGCGGTTGCCTTCGAACAGGCCCGGCAAATCCGGCGACAGGAAGTTCAGGAAGACGAGATTGGCACCCACATATTCTGCGACTCCACCAATACTGCCGCCCATCAGCAGGCTGATGAGCGCCGGGATCAGAATGACGACAGCATAAGCCGGGTAAAGTCGACGGACCCGCTTGCCAGCATAGTCAGCAAGGTTTTGCGACCGCATGAGCGAGCCGGCCACCAATGCGCCGGATACAATGAAGAAGCCTTGGATGGCGATCTCGGCAATTTGGCCCCAGGCGCGCTCCAACCCGCTCATCGGCGCGAGCGCGGACAGAACGATTGCATGATAGGCAAACACGGCCGAAGCGAGCGCCAGCCGGATGAGATCAAACCTGTTTGCTGCCAGTCGGTGCGCTGTCGCCATCGGCGCTGTTTATCGTATTCGTTCCAAATGGAAAGGGGCCCGCTGGACCGGCGGACCCCTTCAGCACCGACTGGGTGGGCAGCCTACCGAACCGGCAGGCCAGCCGCCGTCACGGCGCCTTGATCGGACCGTCCCCGCCAGGCAGCAAGGGCATCTGCCAGTTCTTCCTCGGACACGGTTCCATTCGAATTGAGGTCGAATTTCGTGAACTTCGCTTTCGCCTCCGACTCGCTGGCTGTGCCCGCGCTGTCGGAGTAGCTCACATATTCGTCCTCGCTGATCAGGCCATCATCATCCAGATCCAGCAACGAGAAGTCGGGCATCTCGCCCGCATGGCCCATCAGGGCCGTCATCATCGCCGCCGTTACCAGAAAGCTGCTACGTCTGACCATGTTCGAACTCCTTCTTACTCTATACGTCGCAGGGGACCGCGACAGGACTGAACATACTCGAAACAAGTGGTAATGATGCGTGAAAAGACGTTCACGACGAAGATGTAATGAACCCGGATCAGACGGCCTGCCCGCCGATCTCCTTCATGAACTCGAACCAGGATTCGACTTTTGATGGCGTCAAAGCGCCAACGCCGCCGATGATCGTGTGGTGCATCGGTTTGAAACCAGACAGGCCAAGCACGCCGCGCTCCAACGCTTTCAATGCGCCCGCATCCATGCCGAATCTATAGACCAGGTCGGGCATACCCATCGTCACGATAATGCGGGCCGAATTTCCCTTCATCATGCGCTCAGGCCATTCATGATCGGACTCGCCTGTTTTCAGGAAGAATTCTGCCCGGGCCGCCTGTTCGAAGAAGGCCTTTAGTTTGGCTGGCATACCGCCCATCCAGAGCGGGAAAGCGATGACGAGGTGGTTTGCGTTGGCGATCTTCTGGCGTTCACTCAGCACCGGCTCTGGCGGGGGCATTGCGAACTCTTTCTCAGAGTTGAGGAATGGCATGTCGAAATCTGCCACGCGGATGCGAGACACTGTGTGATCGGTCGCCTCGGCGCCCTCGGCATAAGCATCGCAGAGCGCGTGGACCAGATGGTCCGGATTGGGATCGGGGTGGCCATCGATGATACAGATAGAGCGGGTCATGGGGGTCAGCCTCCTGCCATGTGACAGGGAGCTTCTACCATTGGCCGGCAACAGATTTTATACGTAGAACCCCTACATCCGAAAGACGCCGAAGCCCCGATCCGGGAACGGAGCATTCAGGCTGGCGGAAAGGGCAAGGCCCAGCACGCGGCGGGTATCGGCCGGGTCGATGATGCCGTCATCCCATAGGCGCGCTGTGGAGAAATAGGGCGAACCTTCAGCTTCGTAGAGATCGCGGATCGGCTGCTTGAAGCTGTCCTCGTCCTCGGCAGACCATTCCCCGCCCTTGCGCTCAATGCCGTCGCGCTTGACTGTGGCGAGCACGCTGGCGGCCTGTTCGCCGCCCATGACGGAGATGCGGGAGTTTGGCCACATGAACAGGAAGCGGGGGCTGTAGGCCCGGCCGCACATGCCATAATTGCCGGCGCCGAAGCTGCCGCCGGTTACCACGGTGAATTTCGGCACGCTGGCGGTGGCCACGGCGGTCACCATCTTGGCGCCATCCTTGGCGATGCCGCCGGCCTCGTATTTCGACCCGACCATGAAGCCGGTAATATTCTGCAGGAAGACCAGCGGGATGCGGCGCTGGTCGGCCAGTTCGATGAAATGCGCGGCCTTCTGCGCGCTTTCAGAGAACAGGATACCATTATTGGCGAGGATCGCGACCGGCATGCCATAGAGGCGCGCAAACCCGCAGACGAGCGTCTCGCCATAGAGCTTCTTGAACTCATGGAATTCCGATCCGTCCACGAGACGCGCGATGACTTCGCGGGCGTCATAGGGCTCACGGACATCCTGAGGCACCAGACCATGCATCTCCGCAGGGTCGTAAAGTGGCTCTGCAGTCTCTGTCAGATCGAAGGGCTGGGGCTTTGGCGTGGCCAGCGTGCGGACAATGGAGCGGACAATGGCGAGCGCGTGAGAATCATGGGCCGCATAGTGGTCGGCCACGCCGGACTGGCGCGCATGCACATCTGCGCCGCCAAGGTCTTCGGCTGAGATCACTTCCCCCGTGGCGGCCTTCACCAAAGGTGGACCGCCGAGGAAGATCGTGCCCTGTTTGCGCACAATGATGGTCTCGTCCGACATCGCAGGTACGTAGGCACCACCCGCAGTACAGCTGCCCATGACGGCGGCGATCTGGGGAATGCCCTTCGCGCTCATCTGGGCCTGATTATAGAAGATGCGGCCAAAGTGTTCCCGGTCCGGGAAGACTTCTGACTGATGCGGCAGGTTCGCGCCGCCGCTATCGACCAGATAGATACATGGCAGGTGATTTTCGAGGGCCACTTCCTGCGCGCGCAGATGCTTCTTCACCGTCATCGGGAAATAGGCGCCGCCCTTTACCGTCGCATCATTGCAGACGATCAGGCATTCGCGCCCCTCAACCCGGCCGACCCCCGTGATCAGGCCTGCGCCGGGGGCTTCGTTATCATACATGCCATTGGCGGCCAGCGCACCGATTTCGAGAAAGGCAGAGCCCGGGTCCAGCAGGCGTTCGACTCGTTCACGCGGCAGCAATTTTCCGCGCTCTACATGGCGTTTGCGAGACGCTTCCGGGCCTCCGATGGCGGCATTAGCGGTTTTTTCTTGCAATTCGGCAAGAAGCGTCTCCATGGCGGCTTTGTTGGCGGCAAATTTGCTACCGGACACATCAAGACTGGATTTCAGAACCGGCATAACGCCTCCCACTGGAATTTTGTGCCTGCTTAGCGGCGCCCGGCCCACCTGTCACGCGGGCGTCATGCGAATTTGAAACACAGGGGATGAGCGAAAGGCTTTGAAAAGGGAATCGAAATGGGCATGTTCTTCAACATGGGCATTGATATCACTCCCCGCTTGCGGGCCATTGAATTCCTGAAGGATGTTCCGGCCCGCGCCATGAAGGCGGCAGGCAAGGAAGCCATCTGGTTTTCGGTCGCCGCCGGCAAGCCGCTCTATCTTGCCGGAGAACCCGCTGACACGCTCTATTTCGTCCTGTCCGGCACATTGGGCATCTTCCGGGAAGGCGTGCATGGAAAGTCCGAATTTGTCGGCCATATCCGCTCCGGCGAGCCGGCCGGCGAGATGTCACTCTTCCTCGGCGGGGTCGACCTGACCGGCGATGGCGTGCCGAACGATGCACCCCATACGAGTTCGGTTTACGCGCTGCGCGACACGGAACTGATCGGCGTCTCGCGCAAGGGCTGGGACCGGATGGTGAAAGCCGAGCCGGAACTGCTCGAATCCATGATCCGGGTGATTTTGCGCCGATTGGGGAAATCCGGTGATCGCGTTGCCAGCGCTGCGCCGAAAGTGTTCACGCTCGTCGCCACGTCACCGACGATCGACCTGAAGCTGCGGGCCCGGTCGCTGAAACAGGCATTGGAACGCCTTGGGCGGAAAGCCGTGATTGTTGACGAGCAGATGGGCGATGAACGCCCGGCTGCCTATTTTGACGAGCTGGAGCGCGCACATGACGTCGTGATCCTGATCTCGGCCATTGGCGACAATTCCTGGTATCGCCTGTCCATGCGCCAGGCCGACCGGATCTGGGTCGTGGGCCGCGCTGATGCGCGCCCCTCCAATCCATTGATGCCGGATGACCAGTCCCCTGCCCGCACGCTGAAACTGGTGGACGTCCTGTTGCTGCATCACAGCGATGAGCGCCAGGGAGCCAAGCCGGCCGAATGGATCGCCGCGTCCGGGGCTACCCGCGTCTTTCACTGGAGCCGGGTAGAAGGCCAGGATTGCGACCGGCTCGCGCGCATCATGGCTGGCGTCTCTGTCGGCCTGATCCTGTCAGGCGGGGGCGCGCGCGCCTATTCTCATATCGGCGTCGTTAAGGCGATGCGGGAACTTGGCCTGCCGATCGATTTTGTGGGCGGCGCCTCGATGGGCTCGGTCATCGCGGCCTGTGTCGCAATGGGGTGGAGCGATGCCGAAATCGAGCAACGCATCCGCAAGGCATTTGTCGATAGCAATCCGCTCGGGGACTATCATTTGCCCGTCGTCGGCATGGTGAAGGGCGCGCGCGTCGCAGCCCGGCTGAAAGAGCATTTCGGCGACGCGGAGATCGGTGATCTCGACATTCCCTTTTTCTGTACCTCGACCAATCTCACCAGCGGCGCCACGCGCATCCATCGCGAAGGCCTGCTGCGCAATGCGCTGCGGGCGACCATCTCGTTGCCGGGCATCTTGCCTCCGGTCGTGGACGGCAAGGATTTGCTGGTCGATGGCGCAGTGCTGAACAATTTTCCGGCCGATATCATGCGGGATATGCATCGCGGCTTTGTCGTGGGCTCTGATGTCACGCGCCAGCCGGAAAACATGGATCTGGAGGAATTTTCTGAACCGCCGAGCTTCTTCCGCTGGGTTTTCAATAACGGGTTTTCCAGCCCGCCCCCTATTGCCGGCCTGCTCATGCGGACCGCAACGATCCGTGCAGACACCAAATTCGGACATGACATGGCAGATGTTCTGGTCCTGCCACAACTTGCCGATGTCCAGCTGCGCGACTGGAAAGCCTATGACGAAACCGTCGAGTCCGGCTATGTCGCCACGATGAAGGCCTTCGAAGGGGCCACAATCAAGGAGAAGTGCTGTCCTGCTTAATCGACGGATTCATTCAAGCGCATGTGCAATTCCATGAGCAACACATCCGCATATCGTCGCTGGGTCAATCGAAGTCCAATTGCCGCTGCTTCCAGATAGCCATGAGACTTGTAATGCATTCCATCCGGATGTGCATTGACTTGAAGAGCCATTTCAACTTCTCGATAGCTGACCCACGCAGCCTGGGCCGCATCCAAGCTCGCTTCAAAGACAACCTGACAGCGTCGGTCATTAAAGCGGTTCCAATAGCCCGACTTGAGCCGGATGATTTGCTGCTGCGTAAGCTCATCCAATCGTGCGACTTCCATACCCATACAAACCCGCATGCCCCCATAGGAGCCACCCTTATCATCCATGCATTCTGTGAACGTCGAAGAACGACAATCGGTTAAGTCGATGGGTTTATCATAACCTACTCGGTCTCTAGCGCAGGATTCAATTTCCATCAGCGCGGATGACGCATTCTGCTTTCCTACGACGCTATCATGACCCGACTCTTCTGCTTCATCTGGTAAGCTAGCCGCTTTCGGCGTGCAGTCCGCATTGCTGTACGCGTACGCATACGTAGTTCCGAAACAATGGATCATCCGCTGTAAAACTCGTAAATTCGGCGAGGCCGAATCATATTCCTGCAGTACGTTGGCGTTGCGCTTTAACTCCTGCAGATCGTCCTCAAGAAACGCTATTGATCCGAGGGCATACTGGTTCCAGGCACCATAATTCTTACCCGCTGGCATGAGACTCTTGCGGAACAGAGCGACCGCCTCTGCAGTCTGCCCGGCGAAAGCGCGCAGCTGCCCCTCATGCCAATACAGGATTCCCACTTCTCCAGTATCTGATAGAGTAACATCACCTTGCTCGGCATCCCATTTGACGGGTTCGCCCTGCGCCTGCAGCCGTTCATGATACGCTCGAAGCAAGTCCGCAGCCTCCAGCCGACATTCCGGGCGTTCAGCAACGGATCGCCACCCCAGTCGGGGATCGTGATCAAAGGTGCTGTAGTCCAAGCTGAGCATTTTCTCCCGGTCAGGAATGCAGGCAATGACTTCATCCGCTCCCGCACGACCAAGAAGTGTCAGGCTGAGTATGATTAGGATCAACAAACGTAACATGAGCGCCTCTCGTCTCATGTTATAATGTTTCACTTTCGGATGGGATTCAAGCCGTTTCGCCGAAGAGTTCCCGACCGATTAGCCAGCGGCGGATTTCCGACGTCCCTGCCCCGATTTCGTAGAGCTTGGCATCGCGCAGCAGGCGACCGGTCGGGTATTCATTGATATAGCCATTGCCGCCAAGGATCTGGATCGCGTCTAGCGCGAGCTTGGTCGCGGTTTCGGCCGCATACAGAATGGCGCCGGCGGCGTCCTTGCGGGTCGTCTCGCCCCGGTCGCAGGATTTGGCGACGGCATAGACATAGGCCTTGGCCGCATTCATCTGGACATACATGTCCGCGACCTTGCCCTGGATCAGCTGGAACTCGCCGATCGACTGGCCGAATTGCTTCCGGTCATGAATGTAAGGGATCACGACATCCATACAGGCCTGCATGATGCCGGTCGGCCCCGCTGACAGGACGGCGCGCTCATAATCCAGCCCACTCATCAGAACGCCAACGCCGCCATTCAGCGGGCCCATGACGTTCTCTTCTGGCACTTCGCAGTCCTCAAAGACAAGTTCGCCCGTCTCCGATCCGCGCATGCCCAGCTTGTCGAGTTTCTGCGCGACCGAGAAGCCCTTGAAGTCGCGCTCGATCAGGAAGGCCGTGATGCCGCGCGAACCCGCCTGTGGCTCGGTCTTGGCGTAGACGACCAGCGTATCAGCGTCCGGCGCATTGGTGATCCACATCTTGGTGCCGTTCAGCACATAGCGGTCGCCCTTCTTCTCGGCCTTCAGCTTCATGGACACGACATCAGAGCCAGCGCCACTCTCGCTCATGGCGAGGGCACCAAGATGTTCGCCAGAGACGAGCTTGGGAAGGTAGCGGGATTTCTGGTCGTCATTCCCCCAGCGGCGAAGCTGGTTGACGCAAAGATTGGAATGGGCGCCGTAGGACAGGCCGACTGAAGCCGAAGCGCGTGAAATTTCTTCCATCGCGACCACATGTTCGAGATAGCCAAGCCCGGTGCCGCCCCACTCTTCCTCGACCGTGATGCCGAGGAGGCCAAGTTCGCCCATTTTCGGCAACAGGTCGCGCGGAAACGTATCCGTGCGGTCAATCTCTGCGGCGCGAGGGGCGATTTCGTTCTGGGCGAAACTTGCCACGGTCTCGCGGATCATGTCCGCAGTTTCACCGAGATCGAAGTTCAAAGTGGGATATGTGTTCGGAATCATGCCGCTGACTTAGCAAGACTTCCCCCGGCTGTCAGCCTAATCTTCCTGCGCCAGCATGCGGTACAGATAGTAGACCGAGACGAATAGGAGGAAGCCACCGCCCAGCGCCATCAGGGGGCCGGTATAGGTCTGGCTCGCAGCCTCGCCCATGCGCGCGCCCGATTGGGTGAGGATGCGGCGCAGTCCGTCATAAAGGCCAATCGTGCCGAGTCCTGCCAACAAGGCAAAGGGCAACCAGCGCCAACCGTGTGCGGGAGCAAAATCCTCTATCTCGGCCTGCGCGGGTGTTATCAGGCGCGATGTATCCACCTCGACCGTGGCCAGGTCATCGATCAGCTTCTGGCTTGTCGGCGGCACAGAGAGATTGTCGAGCGTGAGCCCCTCTCCCTGCGGATCCGACAGGTTTGGCGGGCGATAGGCGCGGCGGCGTTCCGACATGGAGGCTGGCGGCGCCGGAGCCGGTTCGCCATTGCCTTCGGGACCTGCCAGCGCGGAAACGGCGCGCGTAATCTCGTCAACGGTGGAATCACCTGTCGGCTGCGGGTCGGGCTCGCCGGATGCGCGGGAACCATTTTCCCCGAGTATGCGTGTCAGGCGCTGGGCCACTGCGCGGGCGGCGGCCTCTGGCGGGCTCTCGCGCTCGGCTGTGGCGCGAGCGCGGTTCTGTTCAGGTCGCGGCTCCAACACGATGGAAGTGTCCCGATTCCCGTTTGGCCCGGCAAGGCCGTCGCGTTCGGGGCGGACAAGCGCGCTCGGGATCGAAACACGGCGTTTGGGCGTATCCAGGAAGGTTGCCACTTCCACGGCGCGGCGGCGCACCAGTCCATCAATCACGCGGATCTGACCATCCACCCGACCCCGGCGCCAGCTACTCATGGCTTCAGCAGCAAGAATACGGTCACCGGAATTGAGGTGCGCGAGTACGTCAGAGGAATCGAAGGCCTTCAGACCGATATTGAAGGCGAACGAGACGAGCGCATCGAACTCGTTCTGGCTCAGCGGCGTGAACACCTGTTGCGCCAGATGGTTCTCGATCCGCTTCAGATCGTGAAAGCGCAGGATCAGTTCCGCATCAAAGGCGCTGACGGTCAGGCCAGCGCGTGCGGTCTCTGTATGCCCGTAACCGACCAGCCATTTGCCATCCGGCAGGCGGCTTGCGCGCGCACGAAAGCCCTCGAAACTCTGGATGAGTTCGACTCCCTTGTCGGACGTGCGCATTTGACGGGCCAAAAGCATGGCTCCCGTTTTGGGACAGTTTGACTTTTTACTACGGGCAAGCGCTGCAAATCTCGCGCCCATTCACCCGAGAGGCGAGATTTGGCCAAGAAGTGCCCAATTTACAGGAGCACGAGCGACGCCAGGCCAAGGAAACTGAAAAATGCCATCACATCAGTCAGCGTCAGCACGAAGACCGACGATGCCACTGCAGGGTCAGCACCAAGGCGCTTCAGGCCGAGGGGAACAAGAATGCCCGACAGGCCCGCCCAGATAAACGTCGCCAACATTGCCGCGCCGATCACAAGCGCCAGCTCGACGTCACGGAACCAGACCAGCGAGATCAACCCGACCCCGATGGCAAAGATGACTCCGTTGACGCAACCGCTGAACACTTCCCGGAAGATGGCGCGGCGCGCCGCAGCGCCGTCCAATTGCCGTTCGGCAATGGCGCGCACGGCAACGGCAAGCCCCTGGCTGCCCGCATTACCCCCCAGCGCCGCCACGACCGGCATCAGTACCGCCAATGCCACAACTTGCGCGATGGCCGCCTCGAACAGGGAAATAATGGCGGAAGCAATAAACGCGGTGAACAGGTTAACGCCCAGCCACGGCGCGCGCGCCTTAACCGTATCCCAGACCGTATCGGCACCGTCCGCCGAGGTCACGTTGAGCAGGGAGAGCAGGTCTTCGGCGTTCTCTTCCTGCATGACATCGACCATGTCATCGACCGTGATCATGCCGACAAGGCGGTCGCCTTCATCCGTCACAGGCGCCGCAGCCAGCGAATATTTGCGGAACTGGAAGGCCACTTCTTCCTGGTCCATCTCCGGCTTCAGAGAGGACAATGCGTCTTCCATAATGTCCGACAATTGCACATCTCGCGGCGTGCGCAGCAGCGTCGCCAGCGAGACGATTCCCAGCAGGCGATGGCCCGGATCGATCACGTAGAGCTCGTAGAAGACTTCCGGCAATTCCTCGCCGAGCTCCCGCGCATGGTCGATCGCATGGCCGACCGTCCAGTATTCCGGCGCGGCCACAAACTCCGTCTGCATGAGACGGCCGGCAGTGTCTTCCTCATAGGAGAGCCCCCGCTCCAGCTGGGCTCTGTCCACCGGGGCAAGGTCGTCCAGGATACGCTCACGGCGGTCATCTTCGAGGTCTTCGAGAATGGTCGTCGCATCATCGGAATCGAGTTCGTCGAGCGCGCTTGCCACCGCCGCGTCGGGCAGCACTTCGACCGCCTCTTCGCGATAGGAATCGCGCAGTTCGATCAGGATGTCCGCTGGCAGCTCGCCGCCAAGCAGTTCTACCGCTTCAGAGAAGGTATCAAAGGACAAAGCCTCCAGCGCATCGGCGGCGTCGGCCGGATGCATGCGCTGGAGCGTCCGCGCCAGCCAGCGCGTATCCTTTTCATCGACCGCATCGATGATATCTTCCAGCAGATCCGGATCGACGTTGGGCGTCTCAGCGGTCTGGGCAGGCTGAACGGACGTTTCTGTCATGGCGCCTCTTTGCCGGGGTTACGTGGCGTCGGCAAGAACCGAATACGTTGAGCTAGCCGGGATTCGCAGGAATCTCACAGCGTGCCCACAGTGATTGTGGTGGGTGTTGATGCGGGTGTGGGTCTTTGAATTCATTCATTCACTAAAATCGATCCTCGATCGATTTTAGTGAATGAATGGTGCGGTCAAGAGGACTCGAACCTCCACGGGTTGCCCCACAGCGACCTCAACGCTGCGCGTCTACCAATTCCGCCATGACCGCACTGGTCTTCATAGAGGCAGACGGGCCGTATAAGGCGACACCAGCACTTTGTGAAGCCCTGAATGTCGCCTATATGCCCCCGGTGATGCAGAAATTCCCCGACACAGAATGGGCCGTTTCAGACCGCCTGGTTCCTTATAAGGATGCGGTCCGATTCATGGAGGCGCGCGCCCGCGCGATCCGGGAGGATGGCGCGCCGGAACTGGTCTGGTTCCTGGAGCATCCACCGCTTTACACGTCAGGCACTTCTGCCAAGCCGGACGACCTGCGTGACCCGGCCCGCTTCCCTGTCTTTGATGCCGGGCGCGGCGGCCAGTATACATATCATGGCCCCGGCCAGCGGGTTGCCTATGTGATGCTGGATGTTGCCCTGCGGGGGCGGGACGTGCGCGCCTTTGTGCAAAATCTGGAGACCTGGATCATCAAGGCGCTTGCCGCTTTCAATGTCGAGGCGGGCCCGCGTGACGGCCGCGTCGGCGTATGGGTTGATCGCACGAAAGCCGGCGGGACACTGCGCGAAGACAAGATTGCCGCCATCGGTGTACGCCTCAAGAAATGGGTCAGCTTCCACGGTATTTCATTGAATGTGGAACCAGACCTCGAACATTTCTCTGGCATCACACCCTGCGGGATCGCAGACCCGCGCTATGGCGTGACCAGCCTGGTCGATCTCGGAATCCCTGCCGCAATGGATGATGTCGACCTGGCCCTGAAAGATGCTTTCGAGACCGTATTCGAAAGTCGGCTGGTACGCGCTCCCGATCCGATCAGAGAACCTGTCTAGGCTGTTTCGTAAGCTTTCAGGCGCTGTTCTTCCTGGGTCAGATCACTGCCTGTGCGAAACGGGCCAGCGCCACCATTCGGCAGGCGCGCAACATGCAGCAAGGTCCACAACATGACGAAAAAGGACGAGAGCGCCCAAAGCGGCATGGCCAGGCCCATGCCGCCGCCCATTGCCATCTGCATCTCTGTCGGTGGCGGTCCATCCGGACGGCGCGGGCCACGCGCGTCCTGCGGTGCCGCAGCATCTGTCTCTGCCGCCTCCCCGCCCTCTGCGGCGACAGTCTGTGCCTGAGCCGCCTTTGCCTGCTGGGCCTGATACTGCGCAGATCCTGACACCACACCTCCGGCAAATCCGAGCAAGCCAAGGAAGAGTGGGACGAGCACGATGGCGGCCTTCAGCGTCGAGCGGTTCGCTTCCGCAAACCGGCGCACATGCGCCACCCATGATGTGAACTCCGTGATGATCGTGAAGAAGAAGAACGGCAACAACAGCGCTGGCAGCGGAATGCCGACTGATTTGACCGGCTGCCACGCGCCTGACATGTCGGCGCCCGCAAGACCGGCAATGAAGGCCACAAAGACCGGCACGATGAAGAGCAGCACCCGCCCCATGAACATGAAGGTCCACGCCCGGCTGAAATGCAGCTTTCCGGTCATGCCCATCGGGTTGAACAGGGTCTGAAACCAGTCCATCCGGGCCGGGTCGTCCCGCTCATCCCTGATCCAGGGGCGATGCGCATCGATGGGGGTCATTGTGTGATGGGTCATGCCGGCAGGGTCCTCTGGAGTGGTCAGGAATAGGTGTTGGACATTGGGGTGCCGGATGTCGGCGGGCCATACCGGTTCGTTTCCAGATCGGTAGGCAGGCGTGCGGCGATGAAGCCGAGCAATGCGGTCGTCAGCAGGAAGCTGGCTAGCGAGGTCAGGGCGGTCAGGCGCTCGAATTCCTGAATGTTCTCAGTCAACGCATCCATCGCGCCGGACAGGTCGCTCCCGAATTGGGCATACATCTCGAACGCGACCGGTGACAGGATGGGCATCAACAGAGCGCTGACTATGCTGCCCACAATCCCGTAGCCAGCCAGGAACAGGAGATAGAACCAGCCCGAATGGCCAGCATCGTGCAGTCGCTTGGAGAACAGGCAGACATACACATAGACCATCGGATAAACGAGAATACCGAACATGGGCGAGATGAACGTGTTCGCCACTTGCACGATCATGAAGGCGGCCGTGATCACTGTGAGACCGCGCAGGAATGTGCGCGACCCGATACGGCCTTTTGACGACAAGAGGACATATCTCATGTCCATAGGATTTCAGTCTCCTCGATCCGGGTCCTCACACGGCAGGGCCATGTCGAACACTACGCGTCCTTATCAATAAACGATAAACTCTTGCAACAAAAAAGAGCCGGACGACTGTCCGGCTCCTCTGGATTTCGATTGCTGCGACAGCGCCTAAACGAACGTGTCTGCGGTACCAGCCATCGGATTTTTCGGGTCTGGGCCATACTTGTTCGGGCCAACCGTTCCGGGGATACAGGCAATTACAATCTGGGCAATCGATGCCAGGAAATTGATGAATGGGATGAAGCCGGCAATCACGAGACCGAGATAAATCCAGCCAGTCTGGTTGATATCGTGAAGACGGCGGATGAAGAGTGCGATGCTCGGAATGATCACGGCAAGGCCATACAAACCCATCAGCGCGAAGAAGATCATGCCGATCGGATTCATTTCACCTGTTTCGAAATTGCCGCCGAGGCCGAATGCGAGGGCCGCCAAGACCCCGAACACGATCAAATTGAAGAGTACGACCCACCAGTATTCCGAGCGGCGTGAGCGACCCTGAAAATCCACATAGCGGGAAAAGAACATTTTTACTGCATCTGGAAAACTGACCATCTCGGCCCCCTTTGAATTGCTTTCACCATGAAAGGCCGGTGCACTTTCGGTGCATCAGCGGCAAGGTCAAGGGATGACTCGTTAATCTCCCCCTGCCCCACAAGGCAGGATTCCGCGTCGATTTGGTTAGAGCAGGGTTAATAGTTCAGGCGTGAGCCGACCTTAGCCGAACTCCACCATGATCTCGTCGGCGGCCACACTGTCGCCAGCGCCGACATTGATGGCCTTCACAGTGCCATTGGCTTCGGCGCGGATGATGTTCTGCATCTTCATCGCCTCGACCACGCAGACCGCTTCGCCTTCCTGCACTTCCTGTCCAAGTTCGACATCCATCGAAACGACAAGGCCCGGCATGGGGGAAATGATCAGCTTGGACGTATCCGGCTTTTCCTTTTCCGGCAGGCGAGCGTGCAAATCGGCCACGTTCGGCGTGCAGACCAGCGCGCGCAGGGCAACGCCGCGATGACGGAACAGATAGCCTTCGGTCCGGTCAGCAAACTTCACGGCAAAGGGCTGCCCATCCAGTAGGCCTTCGACCAGATGCTGGCCCGGATACCAACCGGTGACCAGCGTGTGCGTCTTGCCCCCATTGATGGTGATCTCGGCTTCGCCATCGTCGCCGAGGTCCAATGTGACGGGGTGATGCTTGTCGCCCAGAATGACAATCCAGTCGCGGCGCGCATCCGGCGTCGGCGACATACGGCCGCTCGTATCGGCAGCGCGGCGCGAGAAGAAACCGTGCACATAGGCCGCAGAACAGATCAGCTGGATTTCCTGCGCTTCGGTCGGCTCCACGCCGTCAAAGCCGTCCGGGAATTCGTCCTTGATATAAGCGGTCGTGATATTGCCAGAGCGGAACCGCTCTTCGTCGATGACGGCCGCGATGAAGGGCATGTTGTCCTGAATGCCTTCAATATGGAACCGGTCCAGCGCCTCGCCATGCACGTCGAGCGCGGTGTCGCGATCCTTGCCGTGCGTGATCAGCTTGGCGATCATCGGGTCATAATACATGGAGATTTCGTCGCCCTCGCGGACGCCGGAATCCATACGCACCTCACCGCCAGCCAGCGCGCCTTCTGATGGCGCGTGGAAACGCTTCAGGCGACCAATCGATGGCAGGAAGTTGCGATACGGGTCTTCGGCATAGACGCGGCTTTCCACGGCCCAGCCATTGATCTTGATATCGGACTGTTTGAGCTTCAGCGTCTCGCCATAAGCGACCCGCAGCATCTGTTCGACCAGATCAACACCGGTGATCATTTCGGTCACCGGATGCTCCACTTGGAGACGCGTGTTCATTTCAAGGAAGTAGAAGCCCTTGTCGGCGCCAGACGCCACGAATTCCACGGTGCCGGCGCTGTCATAGTTCACGGCCTTGGCCAGGGCCACGGCTTGTTCGCCCATCTTCTTGCGGGTTTCCGGGTCGAGCAGCGGCGATGGCGCTTCCTCGATGACTTTCTGATTGCGGCGCTGGATCGAGCATTCGCGCTCAACGAGGTAGATACAATTGCCATGCTTGTCGCCAAGCACCTGGATCTCGATATGGCGCGGCTCAAGAATGAACTTCTCGATAAAGACACGGTCGTCCCCGAAGGACGCTTTCGCCTCGGCCTTCACGGCCGGGAAGCCCTCTTCGACTTCCTTGTCATTGGCCGCGACCCGGATGCCCTTGCCGCCCCCGCCCGCGGACGCCTTGATCATGACCGGATAACCGATTTCCTTGGAAATCTTCACCGCTTCCTTGGTGTCTTCGATCAGACCCATATGGCCTGGCACGGTCGACACGCCGGCCTCGGCAGCCAGCTTCTTGGAGCTGATCTTGTCGCCCATCGCTTCAATGGCGTAGGCGTTCGGGCCGATCCAACCGATCCCCTCTTCTTCAAGCCGTTTGGCGAACACAGGGTTTTCGGACAGGAAACCGAAGCCAGGATGGATCGCCTCTGCACCGGTCTGGCGAACCGCATCAATGATCTTGTCGGCAACCAGATAAGATTCTGACGCAGGTGACGCGCCAATATAGACAGTCTCGTCGGCCATCTCGACGGCCATGGAATCCGCATCGGCGTCTGAATAGACCACCACTGTCTGTACGCCCAGCCGTCGACAGGTCTTGATGACCCGAACTGCAATTTCCCCCCGGTTGGCGATCAGAATCTTTTTGAACATGCTGCCTCGATCCAATGTAAAGTCTTTCAGCGACTGCACTAAGCCGCCCGAAAGCCGATGTCCACAATTCCCATAGGGGAAGTCGGTTGCCACGATGCCGCAGATATGTTAGTAAGCGCTCACTATTTATGGAGATAGTTCTCATGTCCCGGATCATACTCGACCTCGATGCCCTGCTGGCCAATGGCCAGATCGACTCCTCCGAAGCCGCGCGCTTGCAGGGTTTCGCCCTGCCTGATCGCAGGAATGGTGTGCTGATAAACATTCTGCTGATTTTCGGAGCCATCTCGGTCGCCGGCGGCACAATCGCACTCGTGCCGAACGCCATAACCGGTCTCGTTCTGGCACTTGTCGCGCTGGGCGGCGCGGAATTCCTGCGCCGCAGCGCACGTGGAAATTCCCTGAAAACCCTCGGCATGGCGCTAACGCTTATGGGTACACTTGGCGTCGCAGGATGGATCGGATGGGAATTCCGGGAAGTGGATGATGGCACGGTGCCCACCGTACTGATCGCACTGGTCATGACCGCGGCAGCGCTGTGGTTCCGTTCGGCACTTCTGGCAGCGTTTGCAGTCTTGTCCCTCGGTGCCATTCTTGGTTCTGGCACAGACTACTGGCATGCCAGCTACGCCCTGTTCGTCGAAGAACCGACCATCACGATCCTTGTCTTCGGCCTGCTCGCCCTGGGTCTCTATCGTGCCCGCAATACCCTGTCAGACGCATGGAACAATCTGGTCACCGTCGCAGCACGCACGGCCATGTTCATGGTAAATTTTGCCTTTTGGGTGGGTTCGCTCTGGGGTGACCGGATTGGCGAACACTGGTTTGCGCCGCAGCGCTGGTCGGACCGGTCGGAATGGCGTGAAGCTGCCATTGCGATCCCCGACCATGTCTTCACCTTGGGCTGGATTGGCACGCTCGTCGCCATGATCTTTACGGCACGCCGGAACAGCTTCCTGTCGATAACCTCAATCGTGTTCCTGACCATCCATGGCTACACGCAATACTTCGAATATCTCGGCGCGAAACCGGAAACGCTGGTGATTGGCGGACTGGTTCTGGTGGGCCTGGCCGTAGCCGGGGCGCGCTTCTTCATGAAGCAGGACGTGGAACCGGCCTAGTCCTTGTCATCCAACTGCTCGATGCGCGCCTCGAAGTTGCGCACCCGAGCAGAAATCGAGACAAGGAATGCCGTCGACCAGCCGAGCAGCAGGAAACCAATGACGGATTCTGCTGCCGCCAGCATGCGCCAGTCCTTGTCGATCAGCACATCGCCATATCCCACTGTGGAAAAGGTCGAGGTAGAAAAATATACGGCTGTTTCGACATCCGGAAACGTACCCAGCGCCAGATAGGTCAGCGTGAACACCCAGATCTCGATCGAATGGATGGCAAACAGGCTGAGCAGGACAAAGAAGATGGCGAGCCCCTGCCCGACCACGGTCGACAGGTTCACGTGCGGCACGTCCCGCTTGCGGATCACCGCAGACAGGGCCACCAGTCCCGCGAAGTGGATGGCAAACGTAATCGCCACCAGCGCTCCCGCCACAATCAGATTGAGCAAGAGCATGGCGAAATCCTCCGTTTTAGCGTGCCGCGACGACCAATCCGGCCAGCAAACCTGGCGCTTCACGGTTGAGGAAGTCAACCAGGGTATTGCTCGCCGTGGTGACCGGGTTCGGTGGCGGGCTCTTGCGCCACCAGCCAGTACGAGGTGGCGGCTGGGCAGGCTTTGATTTCGCGGCGAGGCTGGCAGTTCGGCGGGCCAGGCTCGCCCTTTCCGCTTCCCTACCCATTTGCTCGAACCAGCTTCCCTTGTCGAATCCCAGCGCAAGACACCCGACAAACTTGCCGGGATTGGGATCGTTCGGGTCAAGCCAATGCTTGCGGTTGAGCGCATGGCGTTCCGTGTGGGGATTGGGATGCGCGCGGGCGACCAAATGGTTCCCGATGGCCCGTGCAAACAGGAAGTTCCACGACGGGTCGTTCTCGCTGCCCTCTATGCTCTCCTGTGTGTGGAAGAGGATCGCTGCCTCAGCCCGGCTGACCCAGGGCGCATGCTCCGGGCCCGAAAGCAGAAGCGTTTCAGCGACGTTCCCCACGGATGTTGCATCTGCCTGATTATCCAGGATCATCTGGTCGCATAAATGGGATAACACAATCAAACCGAACCCATCCGGCGTCCCGCTGGCTTTGCGCAGCAGCCGCATGAACAGGCCTGCCAGATTGCGATTGCGCAGCCTGTCCCCGATCGCGACCCGCTCCTGTAGCCAATCGAGATTGGCTGGCGTCAACGCCCCATTGGCGGTATCGCGGGCAAGCACATAACGCGCCATCACCCGAACAAACCGGCTGTCCCAGTCAGGGTCCGCTCCCCTCATTCGCGCATTGAAGTCGAACAGAGCCTGAGCCTCGGCATCAGATTGCGGCCCGCGTGAGCACATTTCCTGCGCGACCTGCCGCATATCCTCGCGTGATCGTCGCGAGACGGCCTGAATGCGTTGAATGATACTGGCCGACCTGACCATGGGTTGCTGTCTCCGGTATAGGCAGCGACGGGTACCAATGACGGGTTTCAGCTTTCTTGACCAATTCGGTGAAACCTGTTGCCACCATTGTTCAACGCCCCGTACATTCCAGCCCAGACACATATGAAAATTACGGGAGAAAACGCGATGACACAGCCAAAAGACCTCGCCGGGCGCAAGGCGATCGTAACCGGTTCAGCCACAGGATTGGGACGGTCAATCGCCTTGAAACTTGCCGAGCGCGGCGCTGATGTGATCATCAATTGCGCCAGATCCGTCGCGGAGGGCGAAGCGACCGCAGCGGACTGTCAGGCGCTCGGTTCGCAGTCGCGCCTTGTTCAGGCTGACGTGTCGACGGATGAAGGCTGTCGTAAACTGGCCGAGGCTGCGGCCCAGGCCGGGCGGCTGGACATTCTCGTCAACAATGCCGGCACGACCAAACACGCGCGCGACCATTCCGATCTGGACGCCCTGACCCGCGAAGACTTCCTGGACCTCTACGCAGTCAATGTCGCCGGTCCCTTTCTGATGATGCAGGCCTGCAAACCCCTGCTCATTGAAAGTCACCGTCAAACTGGTCGCGCCGCTGCTGTGCTGAACACATCCTCCATCGCGGGTGTTACGGGTATCGGCTCATCGGTGGCCTATGCGGCGACCAAGGGCGCGCTCAACACGATGACCCTGTCGCTGGCCCGCGCACTGGCCCCGGAGATTCGGGTAAATGCGATTTGTCCGGGCTTTATCGGCACGCGCTGGTTCAAGGACAAGATGGATGAAGAGCAGTATCAGCGCATGGAAGCCTCCGTTGCGGCCGCGACACCGCTCAACGTGGCCAGCGGGCCCGACGATATTGCAGATTCGGCCCTTTTCTTCCTGACCGATGCCTCTCGACACGTGACGGGAGAGACGCTTTTGGTCGATGCTGGCACACATCTTGGGTACGCGCCGTTGACCGCACGGTGACCAAAACCAGAGCGCACAAGCCTAAGGCATTGTCGCGCCTGCGTGCACAAAATTCTGGCGTTCCGGTTGCCGTCCCGCAACCTCCATATTTTTGTTTCTGATCCCGGATAAAGCCGCGTCATCGTGGTTTTGGCGCTGGCAACAGCGCGATTCAACAACGGGGTACTAAAACATGAAACAACAGCTTTTCCGCGCAGGGGTAGCACTTGCAGCAATGCTGGCAGTGGCTGGCACGGCAGCTGCCGAGGGAGAATGGTCCGGTAACGTCGCTCTCAGCACAGACTATGTCTGGCGTGGCGTCTCCCAGTCCAATGAGGACATGGCCATCTCCGGCGGCTTCGACTATGCGAACGGTATATTCTATGCGGGTACATGGGCATCGAATATCGACTTCGAAGACGGTTCTGACTCCAATGTAGAGCTCGACCTCTACGCCGGCGTCGCCAGCGAATTCTCGAACGGCGTCTCCTGGGATCTCGGCGTCATCTATTATTCCTATCCGGACTCGGATGATGAAGACCTCGACTTCGTCGAACTGCAGGCCGCTCTGGGTTATGCTTTCGAAGGCGGAGTTGAAGTAGGCGGCGCCGTCTACTGGGATCCAGACAATGAGAGCGTCTATGTTGAAGGCTCTGCGGGGTATGCCTTCACCGACGCTTTCGCAGCTGACGTATCCGTCGGCAACTACTCCTTCGATGGTGGCGGCGACTACACCAACTGGTCGCTTGGTGGCACCTATTCGCTGCCAATCGGCATCGATGTGGACCTGCGTTACTGGGATACCGACATCGACGGTACGGACATCGCCGACGAGCGCATTGTCCTGACTCTCGCAAAGAGCCTCTAGCGCTCGGATATTCTTCACAAACTGTGCGCGAGACATTGCCCTCCTTCGCGTGCAGTCTGGTGAAGGCCGCCGGTTCCCTCGAGAGCTGGCGGCCTTTATTTTTGCGCAATCCTCCTTAAGTTGGGAGTTCGACTCCACCCAGAAGAAAGAGCTCCCCCATGGCCGCTGAAATGAGCCCTGCCGACGCCGTGGGCGCGCTCGTTCCCGCAATCACCCTGTTGGGGTTCGGCGCGGCAGCCGCCCTGGTGTCCCGGGCGCTCAATCTCAGCCCCATCGTTGGCTACCTCCTCGCGGGAATTCTGATCGGTCCGGGCATGCTGAACCTGATCCATGAGAGTGGCGGCACGCATTTGCTGGCCGAGCTCGGCGTGGTCTTCCTGCTCTTCGATATCGGCATGCATGTCTCGCTCCGCGAACTGAAAGAAAGCCGTGGTGACCTGCTCGGCCTTGCCCCTGTCCATCTGTTGCTGACAGGCCTGATCAGTGCAGGCGCGCTCTATATGCTGGGCATATCCTGGCCGATTGCGATCGCGGTAGGCCTCAGTCTTGGCCTTTCGTCTACAGCGGTCGTTGCGCGGATCCTGACAGAGCGCGAGCAGAACTCGTGTCCGATCGGGCGCACGGCCACACATGTCCTGATCTTTCAGGATATTGTCGCCATCTTCCTGATGATCTTCGCCACGTCGCTTGGGGAAGGAGAGACCGCCGCCGGCCTTGCGGGCCTTCTGTCAGAATATCTCCTGAATGGCGGTGCAGTCCCGCTGGCGGCTGGATTGTTGCTGGCCTTTGTGCAGGCCCTGATCGCTTTCGGCGCAGCCATGCTGTTTTCACGCTACCTGCTGAACCCGGTTTTCCGGACGCTGGCAGCCACCCGCAATGACGAAGCCTTTACGGCTTTCACACTGCTGCTTGTGCTGGCGGCCGCCTGCGCGACTGCCATGATCGGACTTTCGCTGACCCTGGGCGCATTCCTGGCAGGCCTGGCCGTGTCCGGCACACCGTTTCGCCACCAGGTGCAAACGGAAATGGGACCATTTCGCGGGCTGCTCCTGTCCTTCTTTTTCATCAGTGTCGGCCTGTCGATTGACTTGCCGGGCCTGCTGAGAAACCTGCCGCTCGTCGTGATCGGCGCGTTTGGCATCCTGACGGTCAAGACTGCGCTCGGCTATATCGCCGCCCGCATGAATGGCTGGAGTGTGCCCGGCGCTACCCAGCTCGCTACATTGTTGGCACAGGGGTCGGAATTCACACTCGTCATCCTCTCATTGGCCTCAATCACTGCCAATATGCCCCCTGCCCTCATGGGCAGCCTGATCGCCGCCATTGCACTCTCTCTGGCGCTGGCACCGAGTTGGGCCATGCTCGGAGGCAAGCTCTCGCGCGAATTGGCGCGGCGCAAGCAGGTCACGATGGAAACATCAGGCGAACCTGCTGGCGAGCGGCCTGTCATCGTCATTGGCATGTCTGCCGCCGGGCGACTGGCCGTCGACGCTCTGATCGACTTTGACATCCCCTATATCGCGACTGACGGAGATCCCGACCGCTTTCTGTCTGCGGTCGCAGATGGATACAATGTCTCGTTCGGAGATGCCGCCAACATGAAGCTGATCGAAGCTGTGGGGGGCAGCAATGCGCGCGCGGTCGTGCTTGGAAAAGCGCGTTATGAAGTGTCCAAGGAAGTCACGCCCAGCATCAATCGCCGCTTCCCAGACCTGGTCCGACTCGTGGCTGTCGAAACCATCCATGATCTCGACCGATATCTCGAACTGAACATACGCGCGCACCTCGTGGCTGGAGAGCCCAAGGGAATTGAGATGGTCGCGGATATGCTGAGAGTCCTGGGCGTACCCGACAAAGAACTGGCAGATTGGCTCAGCCGCGAGGCCGACCTGTTCACGATCGGCGACGCGTCAGACCGTCAGGACAAGTCCGATGAGGAAGAAGCTGTGGTCGACGAAGCCGCCTGACCAGATTCCAGGTCAGGAATTGAGGGCGTTGATCGCATCATCAATCGTGGCGCGCGGACGGTCCATGATAGCCGCGATCTGGGCACGCTGTTCGATGGCGAGCCACAGGCCCAGCACTTCGACATCCACGACACGCCAGTCGCCATTCTTTTCAATAACACGCCAGCGCACTGTCTGAGGCGCCTCGCCGGGGCGAACGACTCGCGTTTCCACGATGGAATCTGTCGGCGTGCGATCCTTTGATCCGGTAACCGTGATCTCTGCATCGCGGAATTTTTCACGCTGGTCTTCGAAGCTGCTCAACAGATAGGTTTCGAAGGCGTCCGCGAACCTGCTGCGTTCCTGATCCGTGACGCGGCGGGCATATTTCCCGAGGGTGAAATTGGCGACTGTATCCAGGTCCATGGACTGGCGCAGCGTCTCGCGGCCCTTCTGAGGGTCGGCAATATGCTTTGCGGCGCCTTCGATTACGGCCTCCGCTTCCGGGCCGGCGAAGGCAGGCAGGGCCATCAGGCCGAGGGCAGTGGAGGCAATAAGGGCGCGAAACATGAGGGCTTGTCCTTGTGAATTCTCTGCGTGTTGCCCTCTAGATATGATCGAGATTGTCCTTTTGTTCCCCGAAAGCCGAAATAGGCTCTATGCGTTTTGGGAATGAAACCGGTGCTGCAGGCGTCGGCAGGCAGGCCCCCGACAGGCGCAGGACCTGTAGTTTCGGGCGGCGGCAGGACAGAATGGCTGGGTACATGTCATTTCTCCTCTTGGGCGAGAAACATGCAAGCCGTGTACCAAGGACGCGACCTGCGCGTTCTGTCTCGATCATAAGAGTCGACCAAACATGATGGCATGGTGCGGGCGGCCGGGCTCGAACCGGCAAGGCCTTGCGGCCGAGGGATTTTAAGTCCCTTGCGTATACCAATTTCGCCACGCCCGCATGGCCGATGCTGGACATAACGGTATTTTACGGGGGATGCTAGATTTCATCGTTGAAACCAGCAGAAAGAAGGACGACCTGCGCGTTGAAAAACAGCCTCCCGACACTCTGGTTCATCTCGGCTGCTCTGATGATAGTGACGGCCACAGCCATTCCTGCGTTTATCGAGCCAGACATGAGCAGGTTCGCCAGAACCGCTATGCTGGCATCCACCCTGCCGCAAGGCGTCCTGTCAGGATTGTCTGCGGTGGCGTTTGGTCTCGTGCATTTGCTCATCCTGCGGGTCCGGCCTTCAACGGCGGCCAGCGTATTTGGCGCGCTTCACCTCGGTGCAGCGCTGTTCGGTCACGCCGCGCAAATCAACGGACAAGTTCTACGGCAGCAGGTCATCCTCGGAACGCATGATGTCAGCAGTACGGCTCAGACAATGGGAATGGTCCATATTGCCAGCACCCTGTGTTATCTGCTCGGCGTCGTCTTCTTCATTATCGCGGTGGCCGTTGCGCTGAACACACGGCCACCGGCTGAAGATGTGTTCTAGCTGACCCGCTCGAACACGGCTGCGAGCCCCTGCCCGCCCCCGATGCACATGGTCTCCAAGCCATAGCGCGCCTCGCGGCGCTCCATTTCCCGGAGCATCGTGGTCAGGATGCGCACGCCGGTCGCGCCGACCGGATGTCCGAGCGAGATGCCGGAGCCGTTCACGTTCAGCCGCTCCATGTCGTCCTCGGAGAATTCAAGCGCCTTGGTGCAGGCAAGCACCTGCGCCGCGAAGGCTTCATTCAGCTCGATGACGTCGATGTCCTTCAGTTCAAGACCTGCCGTCTTGAGGGCCTTCTGGCTGGACGGCACCGGCCCAATTCCCATGACTTCAGGCCCAACGCCTGCAACCGACCATGAAACCAATCGCCCAAGCGGCTTGAGGCCATGTTTCTCTGCCGCCTCGCGCGTACAGACGATGCAGGCTGCCGCGCCATCATTCTGGCCGGACGCATTGCCAGCGGTCACCGTCGACTGATCGTCCACCTTGCCCCGGATCGCGCGCAGCGTGGACAGCTTCTCCAGAGAGGAATCCGGGCGAATGTGCTCATCCTGGTCCACGACCGTATCGGCCTTGCGACCTTTCACGGTGTACGGAATGATCTCCTCAGAGAACTTGCCCGACTTCTGGGCCGCAGCCGCTTTCATGTGCGAATTGTAAGCGAACTGATCCTGCGCGTCGCGCGTGATCTGATAATCACGGCGCAAATTCTCCGCCGTCTCGATCATGCCACCCGGCACGGGATGGTTCTTGCCGCCGGCTGTATAGCGACCGCGTGACAGGCCATCATGCAGCATCAGGCCGTCGCCCTTGATGTTCCACCGCATATCGATGGAGAAGAAGGGCGCATTCGACATGCTCTCCGCCCCGCCCGCGATGACAACGTCATTTGCGCCGGTTGCCACCTGCATCACGGCATTGATCACCGCCTGCAGGCCGGAGCCACAGCGCCGGTCGATCTGGTAGCCACCGGTCGAAGTTGTTAGCCCGGCATCCAGTGCCACCATGCGCCCAAAGGCCGGGGCTTCCATGGTCGGATAACATTGCGCGAAGATACAGTCTTCCACCGCCTCGGCGGGCAGCTTTGTCTTTACCATCAGCTCACGGATTACATGTGATGCCATCTCGTGCGCATGCACGGTCTTGAAGGCGCCGCCAAAGCCGCCAACGGCGGTGCGGACGGGTTCGCAAATGACTACGTCTCTCATGGTGCTCTACTCCTGCTGGTCCCGGCCACGCGCGGTGACCTGTTTGCGAGCCTCTTCCACAGCGTCTGCCGTCACAGATTCGGCATGAGCAATGGAGCGTTTGACTTCTTCCTTCATCGCGGCGGCGAAATTCATGCCATAGCCATCATCGATCAGCGCCTTGTATTGCTTGAGCAGGTCCGGCTGGGAACTGCACATGTCGTGCGCCAGCTTCATGGCAGCCGGCACGAGTTCGTCGGATTCGTAAACACGGTTCACAAGTCCCCAACGTTCCGCGGTGTGGGCATCGAGGAAGTTACCGGAGAAAGACAGCTCCTTGGCTCGGCTGATACCAATCATGCGCGACAGCTTCTGTGAGAGGCCCCAGCCCGGCACGATGCCGACGCGGGCATGTGTATCGGCAAACTTGGCATGTTCAGAGGCCAGCAGCACGTCGCACATCAGCGCCAGTTCGAACCCGCCGGTGATTGCAAAGCCGTTGATCGCGCCGATGATTGGCCAGGGATAATCGGCCAGTGCGCGCGCCATATCTATGGACTTGGAATCTTCGTCAGCGCCCAGGGCGAAACCGGTCTGGCCGGCCTCCTTCAGGTCGATCCCGGCGGTGAAGGCCCGCCCGGCACCAGTCAGCACAACCGCGCGGACATCCTTGTTCTCTTTCAGCTCGTTGAAGACGCTGACGATCTCGGCGCGCAGGGCTCGGTTCAGCGCATTCAGCGCGTCGGGCCGGTTCAGTGTTACGAGCGCAACCGGTCCGTCCAATTCGACCTTTACGATGTCTTCCGCCATGGGATCCTCCAATTTTCCTGTTTGCCTCTCTTAGCGAGGACAAGCGGGGAGGACCATGCTTGACGTTAGGGCGGTTTTGGAAGGGATCAGGCCCGGCGCTTGCGAACCAGATTCACAATGCCGATCACGAGAGCAATCACGGCGATTCCGGCCGCAAGGAAGAACAGGCCAAATTTGAGGGGCGTCAGCCACGCCTTGGCATCAAGCGCGTCGACCCATCCCGCCAAGGCCAGCACCTGAACCATGTTCTCAGTCAGGTCGGCGATCACGACCCCGAACGCTGGTAGCGCTGCGTACTTTCCCATGCCGCCAAAGAAGCGCAGGGCCAGTCCGCCGAGGAAGCCCCCATAAGCCAGGGGATACGCCGTATCCAGCAACACCGTCACCCAGGCATGGGCGGCACGTTGGGCGTCACTCATCGTGGCGATGATCGTTCGACTCATCTCCGGATCGGAGGTCATGTCGAGAAATGCCCCGCCCACCATTGGCCGACACAGACCGAAGCCTGCACCAATCACCAGCATCGAAACGAAGCTGATAAGGATCGCGGGGGTGCGCGCCAGAAAACTCATGCGTTTGCGTCCTCGACCCGCTCCGGCTGGACGCCCGTCGCAGAGATGATCGCTTCCAGCTTGTCAGTAATCATGGGGATAAGGCTTTCCTGTATCGTGCTGGCAACCAGGTGGACACCATTGTCACCAATGCCACGAAACCAGGGATAGGAACCGAGTGCGACGTCCGGCATCTCCTTGGCCAGCACGCCCAGCGGTTCGGCAATGTCACCTTCGCGCAAGCCCCTGCCCCGTATCGTGACCTTGTGAATGACTGCGCCTGTCTCCAGCCTCGGCCCGATATCTTCCAGCATGCCGCGCGCAACCGACGGAACACCCGCCAGGGTAAAGACATTCCCGGTCTGGAAGCCCGGCGCCCCGGACACGGGATTGGCCACGATCTGGGCGCCATGCGGAATACGCGCCATGCGCCGACGGGCTGGCGTGTAGTCTGTGCCCATTGCCTCATAGCGTTGGGCCAGCATAGCCGTGACTTCGGGATGTTCTGAAATCTCCACCCCGAACGCCTTGGCGATGGCATCAGCCGTGATGTCATCATGTGTCGGACCAATGCCGCCCGTTGTGAAGACATAGGTGTATTTTGCGCGCAGCGAATTCACGGCCTCGACAATCTCGTCTTCCACGTCGGGCACGATCCGGGTCTCCCGGACGGGAATACCGAGCGGCGCAAGATAGGAAGCAATCTGTTGCAGATTGATGTCGCGCGTCCGACCGGAGAGCAACTCGTCCCCGATCAGGAGGACGGCTGCCGTGGGAGATTCTTTTGTCATAAAGACACTTTGCCCAGACTGGCTTATTCTTCAAGCGCCTCATAGACGAGCCGCATCGATTCCTCACGAAAACCCGCCGGCTCCCCGGGTCGTGCGCCGAAGCGCTGGATCATGCCGATAAAGAATAGATCATTCTCCGGATCGATCCAGAACCATGTCCCAGCAGCTCCGCCCCAATAATAAGTGCCGGTACCGGCTGGGCTGTCCATGGCGACCGGATCAGAAATGATGGCGAAGTCGATGCCGAAATCGCGACGCTTCGGCGTGAAGACACTTCGCTGCGTGCCATCAAATTCCACGCCTGCATTTGGCGGCAACTGGTTTGTCCGCATCAGGGCCACCGTGTCCTCCTGCAGAATACGATGGCCGTCCAGCATGCCACCATTGAGCATCATCTGGCAGAACCGGGCATAGTCGTCGATCGTGGACACGAGCCCGCCGCCCCCCGATTCGAAGGCGATGGTGGACTGCCTGAACTGAACAGTCTCGGTGTAGAATGGCTCGAACCGATCCCGCTCGGAGGCATAATACACGACGTCGGATAGCCGATCATACTCCGCTTCGGGAACATAAAATCCGGTATCATCCATGCCCAGCGGCGTGAGGACATTTTCCTTGAGGTATTCGCCAAGAGACAATCCCGAGAATTTTTCTACCAGGTAACCCTGAATGTCGACCGAGACCGAATAGTACCAGATTTGCCCCGGCTCATGCAGCAAGGGGATACCTGCGACCTTGTCGATGAAGGTCTGCGGGTCAGGCGATTTGAGAACATTCTGCTCCCGAAACTGGGCATTGGCATAATCATCTCCACCAAGGCCGTAAGCGAAACCGGCCGAGTGACTCATCAGTTCCCGCATGGTCGCGGGGCGCGATGGGTCTTTCAGGATCGGTGTTCCGTCTTCATGCTCGCCCGCCAGCACTTTCAGCGCTTCAAATTCAGGGATGTATTTTGTGATCGGATCGTCGAGGTCAAACTTGCCATCTTCATGGAGCTGCATCAGGGCAACGCCTGTGATCGGCTTGGTCATGGAATAGATCCGGTACAGCGTGCCCGGTTGCACGGGTGTCGATGTTTCAACATCCCTCACACCGTACTGACCATAATGAGCAACCTCACCATCTTTAACGAGCAGGGCCTGAAGGCCCACGACATGCCCGTCCGAGACGAACTTCTGCAGGCGTTCGTCGAGCGCATGCAGTCCATCCGAGTTGAACGCCGTGGCGGACCCGGCAGGAGCGAGAGGCGGCCAGTCTGCTACCTCATTCTGTTCCGCCATTGCGGGCAGCGCCGCGAGAGACAGCGCCGTCAAGGCGAAGGCAAACCCGGTGAGACACCGACGACAGGCTTCCAATTTGAGCATTGCGCGCATTCCTTTTCTTCCCGCAGGACCAGACCATGACCAATGCATTTAGGAGAGACAAGCGGGAACGTATTGAGGCTGCGCGCATTGCATTTTTCAATACCCAATTGATTGAAAGGACACGCCATGAAACGTCATGCAACAGCCCATTGGTCCGGAAACCTCGCGGACGGCAAAGGCTCGCTCACGACGCAGAGCGGCGCGCTGTCCGATCACGCCTACTCCTTCAAGGCGCGATTTGAAGATGAGAGCGGCACGTCGGGTACTAATCCGGAAGAATTGCTCGCCGCCGCACATGCGGGCTGTTTCACCATGCAGCTCTCCCACCTGCTGGCCGAGAACGGAACACCTGCCACCGACCTGGATACGAAATGCATCGTGTCGGTCGTGCCGAAAGAGGGTGGCGGATTCGAAATCACGCGCAGCGCCTTGACGCTTACGGCCGTGGTTGAAGGCATCGAACAGGATGATTTTGACGCCATCGCCGAGAAGGCCAAGAACGGCTGCCCGATGTCGGTCGCCCTCGGCGCCATCGACATCACGCTTGGCACCCAGCTCCAGTAACCCTTTCAGAGGATCAAGACCCATGGCACCGGAACTCTTATATGGCGTAGGCGCGCTGCTCTTGCTGATCGCCCTGATCTGGGGGGTCAGCCGGGGCCGACTGAAATCCCGCACCGCGGAAGCGGTCAGCGAGGAAGGCACGCGCGAGATTTACCAGGAGCCCGGACGGTTTAATGACGAGCGGCGCGAAGAACTGAAACGCGCTGCAGAGTCTGCCGAAGCGGCCGCTGAAAAGCGCGACAAGACGGATGGGGCCTGAGTCTGATACTGTTTGGCAGGCCTGAAGGTGGAACTTAGCCGGGCAAATTGCTATCTAGGGGGCAGATACAGGTATTTCCGCCCCTGAAAGGCCCCGATTGATGACTGACACTTCCCTCCTGCTGCCGATGCGCACGGGCGAAATTCGCATTCACGATGCCGAAGGCTTCGCAGGTATGCGCAAGGCAGGAGGTCTCGTGGCTGAATGCCTCGATATGCTGGTGCCGGAAGTGAAGCCCGGCGTGACCACCGAACATCTCGACAATCTGGTGCGGGAATTCGTCATGGATCATGGCGCAACCTCCGCAACGATCGGCTATCGCGGCTACCGCCATGCCAGTTGCATTTCACTCAACCATGTCATCTGTCACGGTATCCCCAGCGCCAAGCCGCTGAAGGAAGGCGATATTGCCAATATCGACGTCACCCTGATCATTGATGGCTGGCATGGCGACCATTCGCGCATGTATGGCGTCGGCAATGTGAAGCGGAAGGCCGAGCGCCTGATGGATGTGACCTATGATGCGCTCATGGCCGGCATCGCGCAGATCCGCCCCGGCAAGCGCTTTGGCGACATTGGCGGCGCGATCTCCGAAATTGCCCGGCTGAATCGCATGTCGGTCGTAGAGGACTTCTGCGGCCACGGCCTGGGACGCCTGTTCCATGACGAGCCAAACGTCGTCCACTCATCGGATTACAATACCGGCCCGGAACTGAAGCCCGGCATGTTCTTCACGGTCGAGCCGATGCTGAACCTGGGCCGCAAGGACGCTGCGATCCTGCCAGATGGCTGGACGGCCGTGACTCGGGACCGCCAGCTGTCGGCGCAGTACGAACATTCTGTCGGCGTGACCGAGGATGGTGTTGAAATCTTCAGCACATCCCCGAAAGGCTGGCACCAGCCTCACAAGGTCCAGCTTTAGCGGGCGCTATTCTTCGGGCGGCGGCGGCATATAGATTGGCGCGGCTTCCGGAGGCATCTTCTCCATCGCAATCGTGATCCCGTATTCGGCTGCAAGCTGGCCGATTACAGCGCCTGCTGCTTCGGCTGAATCCGGCTTGGCCTCCGCAATGCGCGGACCGGCATCATTCATGAAACCTTCAAAAGACCCACCGGTGGTGGTCATGATCAGCCTCGTGGTCTCATCGCTGCCATTCCAGAACATGTGCGTGTTGCCCCGGTTCAACGCAGCGAAGTCGCCCGGATAAAGCGACAGGATCTCGTCGCCCGACATGACACTGAGCGCACCGGACACGACGTAGAAATACTCATCCTCGCGCGTATGGGTATGTGGCGGTGACCCAGGGCTGCGCGGAGGCAGTTCAAATTCGTATACTGTCACATCGCCCGACGATTCTTCGGACGACAGCAATAGTCGGACAGGATGGAACGGGTTCTCGATGGCCTCCCCTGCTCCCGCAACGACAAGTTTGTCGGGATGCGCGTGAACATGATCTGCTGAAACACCGCGATGGTCATGGTCTTTCGGCTGGGTCATGCAAGCAGACAGCGCCAGCAAGCCAGCGCTGCAAAGCGCGATTTTATTCAACATGTTTCATTCTCCCACGGATTGTCCCTGGGGGAAGTCTATCCGCGACCACACAATTCTCAAGTTCAATCTGGGGCCACGTGATCTAAGTCACTTTATCGAAACGTCATTTCATGGTTTTTCAACCATAATGAGCACGTCCCCCGAAGAACCCCACTGGAAAGGTCATCGCGACCGATTGCGAGGCAAACTGCTGACGCGCGGCGCAACCGCGCTGAGCAATTACGAAGTGCTCGAAGTCTTGCTCATGGCCTTCATCCCGCGCCGGGATGTCAAACCCATCGCGAAAGCTTTGGAAGCCCGCTTTGGCAGTCTGTCGGCCATCCTCGCTGCCCCGACATCCGACCTCATCAAGGTCAACGGTGTCGGCGAGACAGTCGCGGCGTATCTCAAGGCCATTGCGGAGCTCAACGCCCGGGCGTCCAGAGAGACGATCCAGAAGAAGCCCGCCATTTCCTCCTGGTCGGCGCTCATCGATTATGTTCGCACCGAACTCCAGCACGAAAAGCGCGAACAGTTCCGCATCCTGTTCCTGGATCGGAAAAACCAGTTGATCGCCGACGAAATCATGGGACATGGCACGGTCGACCATGCGCCCGTCTATACGCGTGAGGTCGCCCGCCGCGCGCTGGAGTTGCATGCATCAGCGCTCATTCTGGTGCACAATCATCCGTCAGGTGACCCCACACCGTCGCGCGCAGACATCGACATTACCCGCGAGATCATTGATGCACTCGATCCATTCGACATCACCGTGCACGATCATCTGATTGCCGGCACGGGCGGCGTCACCAGCCTGAAATCAGCCGGACTGATCTGATCAGGACACCAGACTGTCGCGCGCCATTTTCTGAACAGCCGTAATATAGACGGCCTGCGACCATCCGCATTCGAACCGCAGCTTTTCCCACACTTCGACTGACAACAGCGCCCAGAGCAAATCCGTTGCCTGTTCGACTGAATAGTCGGCCATCAGCCGGTCTGCGGACTTGAGCGCCATCACAGCGGCTTCACATCCATGCCGTACGGCTTGCATTCGGTCATTCCAGGCAGCCGCAGCGGCGTCGTCGGTGTCTCGCATGGCGATCAAGGCGCGTCCCACTCCGTGAATTTCCGGAATATAGTTCCCCCACGCCTCTACCCACAAATCCAGACGGTCCGTTCCTTTGGCCTTACGGCTCGCCGCAAGACGTTCGTCTATGTTTCGGACTTCGTCCATATAGCGCGCCGTCCCGGTCAGCAGGTCCGCGCGTGTCGGGAAATGAAGATAGACGGCCTGGCGGCTGATGCCCGCAGCCTTGGCGATATCGCTCATGCGTACGCCGGACCCGCCAAATTCCTCCAGCAATTTCCATGTAGCGCGCATGATTTTTTCGCGGGTTTCGAGATTCTCACTTGACATGATGTCAATCTATAGGCACTTGACGCCATGTCAACTTTACACCGTGTCAAGCAAAGGAGATTGAACATGACACAGCACCTTCATAACCAGACAACGCATCGCGGGCCTGTGCTCGTATTGGGTGGCACCGGAAAGACCGGTCGTCGGATTGTCGGCCGGTTGCGCGAGCGGGGTATTGATACCCGGGTCGGATCAAGGTCCGGCTCGCCCGCCTTCGATTGGGATGAGCCGTCCGGCTGGGACGCCGTGCTGGCTGGCATGAGCGCGGTATATATCAGCTACACGCCTGACCTCGCCGTGCCTGCCGCCAAGCAAGCGATCCGGCACCTTGTCGAACGCGCAAAAGCGCAGGGCGTGCAGCATCTCGTCCTGCTGTCTGGACGCGGCGAGCCAGACGCCCAGGCCTGCGAGCGCATCGTGCAGGAAAGCGGTCTCGACTGGACCATTGTGCGCGCCAGCTGGTTCAATCAGAATTTCTCCGAAGGCGATTTCCTGCCGCTGGTCCTGTCTGGTGACATCACACTGCCGGCTGGACATGTGCCGGAACCGTTCGTGGATGCCGAGGATATTGCCGACGTGGCCGTCGCGGCTCTCACCGAGACCGGACATATTGGCGAAGTCTACGAAGTGACCGGTCCCCGACTGATGACGTTTGACGAACTGGCCAGCGAATTGTCACGCGCAACCGGCCGCAAGATCAGTTTCGTCCGTGTGCCTGCTAATGAATTTCTTCAAGAGTTTCGCCAGGCTGGCGCTCCGGAAGACATGATCTGGCTGCTCGACTACCTATTCTCCACCATACTTGATGGCCGCAATGCCCAACTCTGTGACGGTGTGGAACGGGCCCTGGGCCGACCGCCAAAGGACTTTTCCGACTTCGCGAACGAAGTCGCCGCCTCCGGGCTCTGGAGCGTCGCTGCGTGAAGCCCGCCTCACTCACCCCGCATGTCCGTAGCTGACTGATCCTCTTCGGCGGGCATGCCACATCCAAGGAATCAAACTCATGACGACCCATCTCTTTGTCTATGCCTGCCTCACCATCGGTCTTTTTACCGCCCTCGTCGGCGGTGTGTTTCAAGCCTTCTCCGATTTCGTAATGGCCGGCCTCATCCGCGCCGCGCCAGCTGGCGGCATCGACTCCATGCAACAGATCAACCGGACAGTGTTTCGCTCGGCATTTCTGGCGATCACGTTGGCATTGGCACCTATCATGCTCGCCGCCTCCCTTTATGCCTGGCAAAGCCTGGAAGGGTCACCAAAGATCCTGATACTGATCGGAACCGCGATCTACATGACGGCCGTGCTCGGGGTCACCATGTTCGGCAACGTTCCGATGAATAAACATCTCGACGGCCTTACGCCTTCTTCGCCGGATGCCGCGATCTATTGGAAGAGGTTCGGTACCGTCTGGACAGGGTGGAACCATGTTCGCACTTTCGGGGCGATTATTGCGGCCATCTGCTTCCTGCTAGCTGCAACTGGCTTGCCCGACACCCTTACTGCCATGACTTAGCTCTGGCCGAACCGGCGCACCAGATTGGAAATACTCTTCGACAGAACCAGCATTTCCGGAGACTGAAGATCCAGCCTGCCCGACAGGCTGGATCGCAGATTCTCAAGGTCAAAGATGATCTCCCGTACCGCCGCATCTGGCACGCTGCTCTCAATCCAGCCAACACAGACGAGCCGCTTGCCGGAAGTCACCGGCGCAACCCGGTGCAGACTGGTCGATGGATAGAGCACCATGTCTCCCGCGTCCAATTTGATGGACTGGGTCATCCCCGCCAGATCGATCTCCAGCTCGCCCCCCTCATAGTCGCCCGGATCGGACAGGAAGAGCGTGAAAGAAAAGTCGGTGCGCAAGCGCGACTCCCCTGCTCCCATGAATGGATTGTCGACATGATGACCGTATCCGCCGCCCTCCTCGGTCCGGCTGACAATCAGTTTCGAGAACTGGCGTGGCTGGGCCGCCGCACGCAGAACAGGGTGTCGCTCCACCTTGGCCTTGAGGAGCTGGCGAACCTGCGCACCGGTACGGGATGTCAGATCTGCTTGCTGGTTGCGCTTGACCGCCCGGGCCATGCCACCGGCCGTTTCTGCGCCATCGCGCCAGCCGAGCGTTGCGACCAGATCGCGGACATCACGCAGGTCGGCCTCATCGAGTACGTTGGAAAGGGTCAAAAGCATGTTGCGCCTACTTGCGAATAATTTGCATTTGCGTCATTCAGCGCTATAGCAGATCGACGCAAAGAGGAAGTATATCATGGCCTTTGACACCAAACTGAAGCAGTGGACCAGTCTTGGTCTGGGCACCGTCCTGATGACTGGCGCGCTTGCAGGTTGCAGTGAGCCTGCCGCCCCTGCCGACGAGGCAGGCACAGAGATCGCGCAGCCTGAAATGCCTGCAGAAGTGGATCCAACCGCAGAAGCCAACACACTGGCCACTGAAGGCGGCGAAGGCGAAGGCGGTGTGACCATTGACGCCGCTTATACCGACCCGGTCGTCTACAAGGCCGCGCTGGCCATTGCAGCAGCCCACGTCCTGGCCGCGCGCGACGCCTACGCCAAAGGCGAAACGACCGCCGCGGCTGAAATGTACGCGCATCCGGTCTCCGAAGTCCTGTTCGACATGGAACCGGTCTTTGCAGCTCAAGGCGTCGCCGACTTTACCGACCTGTTTACAGACACGTCTACAGCGGTCTTTGCCGGGGAAAGCCAGGAACAGATCAACGCCCGCACGGACGCGATCCTTGCCGCGCTCGACAAAGCCGCCGAGAGCGCCCCCGCCACCGACATGTCCGATGCCATGGTCAGCGCCCATGTCGCCTCCGACCAGATCGATCGCGCATCCGACATGTATCGCCTGTCGCTCGATTCTGATTTCTACGAGACGTATCTGGACGGCTACGGCTTCTATCAGGCCGCCGAGCGCGCCTTTACGCAAGCGGAAAGCGACATCACGGCCGAAAATTCCGATGCAGCAGAATCCATTCGCGCGGCGCTTGGCCTGTTGGCTGAAGCCTACCCGACCGCGCTTCGCCCTGCCCCAATGGACGCTGATGCTGCAGACCTTGCCGTTGCGGCGTCGGAAGTACAGTTGGCGCTGAGCCAGTAGTGGCAATTTGACCTCCGCAAGGCCTTGCTCGCACGCTGTCGCAGAGTAAGGCCTTGCGCCCCCCGCACATGTCATTACCGTAGGGGGACATGTAGAGAGGCGCCGCCAAGACGCGCCCGGTATTTTCGGGAGGATTTTCGGCGGATGACCGACACGACAGCTGGCCAAACGGCCACGGGCGGACACATCACAGGCTTCGGTTCAAAAGGCTATCGCACCTATGTGCTGATCGCCCTGATGCTGGTCTACACGCTGAACTTCATCGACCGAACGCTCATTTCGGTCGTTGCCCAGCCGATCATCAACACATTTCAGCTGAATGACACGCAATGGGGCCTCTTGTCCGGGCCGCCCTTCGCATTGTTCTATGCCGCTATGGGCATTCCGATCGCGATGTGGGCTGACCGCGCCAATCGCGTATTGATCATTGCGCTCTGCATCATCGTCTGGTCCGTCATGACAGCGCTTTGCGGGGTCGCTTCAGGCTTCATCTGGCTACTCGTCTTTCGCGTCGGCGTTGCCGTCGGCGAAGCAGGCTGCACACCGCCCGCCAACTCTTTGATCACTGACTATTACCCCCCGAAAAGCCGCGCGGGTGCGCTCGGCATCTATTCCATGGGCGTCACGCTTGGCGGCGTGCTTGCGCAACTCTTCGGCGGCACGATTGCCGGCATCAAGGGGGCTGATTTCGGCAACTGGATCGGTTCGCTCGGTCTTGGGGGTTTGTTTGGTAATCTCGACTGGTCGACCGTGGAAGGCTGGCGTATCGCGTTTGTGGTTGTCGGCGCGCCGGGCGTGCTGATCGCGATCATCCTGATGTTCACCATCAAGGAACCTCCCCGCGGCTATTCCGACCCGCCCTCGGCAAAGGGCAATGGCAAGGCCCCTTTCTTTGATGCCTTCCGTGAATTTTCTGCCAAGCCGACATTCTGGTGGCTATCGCTCGGCGCCGCTCTGGTGGCCTTTGTCGGCTATGGACTGATCAGCTTCCAGGCACCTTTCCTCCAGCGCGTTCATGGTATTGATGTGCGCGACGCTGCCGTACTCTATGGCGCGCCGCTGGCTGCAGTTGCCGCTCTCGGCACATTCCTCGGCGGGTACATCTCGGAAAAGCTCGCAGGCCGCTTCTCCACGATCTCGGCATGGCTCCCGGGCGTTGGCCTGCTGATTGCCGTGCCCGCCTATGTTGGTGCCTTCTTCGCCCCGACCATCGAGATCGCCTTTGGTTTGTGGATCATCGCGGGCACGATGCACTACGCCTATCTTTCCAGCCAGTACATGGTCGGCACGGCCATTGTCAGCCCACAGTCGCGCGCCACCACGATTGCCGTGCTGCTGCTGATTGTCAGCCTGATCGGCAATGGCATTGGCCCGCTCTTTGTCGGGGCGATGAGCGATTTCTTCATGGGACAGGAAATCGGCAAAGCCGGCCTGTCAGCCTTTGCGGACGCCTTCAATCCGCGCCTCTGCGGCACGGACCCGGCTGCCCTCGGCGCGGAAGGCCCTGAGCTTTGCCGCGCCTATGCCAATGGCCTGCGCCACTCCATGGCCGCGACGGTCTTGTTCTTCATCGTCGCCGCATTTTGCTACTTCATGGCTTCGCGTTCATTCATGAGGGATCGGTACAATCCCGATTCCCCAGCCGCCGACATGAATTCCTGAAACACAGCGACGGAAAGACACAAGTAGAATGACAGACACGACCGCTGCGCTCGACGAGAAACCCGGTTTTGAAACCGGCTATCGCACCAAGGGATATCGCGCCTATGTGCTCGGCTCCCTGCTCATCGTCTACATCTTCAATTTCATTGATCGGTCCATCTTCGGCATCCTGACCGATCCGATCCGCAACAGCCTTGGTCTGGAAGACTGGCAGATGGGTCTGCTCGGGGGTCTGGCATTCGCCACGTTCTACACCACGCTCGGTATTCCGATTGCCCGTTTTTCGGAGAAGACGAGCCGCATGATGATTATCGTGGCCTCATTGACGATGTGGAGCCTGATGACCGTCCTTTGCGGATTTGCCGTCAGTTTCGCGACCATGTTTGCCTTCCGCCTTCTGGTCGGAGTTGGTGAGGCAGGGTGTACGCCGCCGGCGCAATCTGTCATCGCCGACTATTTCAAGCCCGGTAGTCGGGCGACCGCCGCCTCAATCTACGCGCTTGGCGTGCCGCTTGGTGGCATGTGCGCCGGTCTCGCCGCAGGCCCGATCAATGATTATGTTACGGGCGAGAATGTCCACGCCCTGCTGGAAGGCTGGGGCTGGACTTGGGTCGCCGACATGATCGACTGGAAGAGCCTCGAAGGCTGGCGCATTGCGTTCATTGCGGTCGGCCTGCCCGGCCTGGTGTTCGCGCTGATCATCGGCCTCACGGTCAAGGAGCCGCCGCGCGGCTACACCGATCCGCCGAATGCTGCGAAGCCGGAACGGGAATCCTTCGGCGCCGCACTGAAGAAGCTCAGCAAGAAGCCGACCTATGTGCATGTCGTCTTTGGCGCAGCGCTCGCCTCATTTGCAGGATACGGGATCGCGGCCTTCTCCACCTCCTTCCTGCTGCGCACGCATGAACTGACCCTCACACAAGCCGCCCTCATCTTCTCTCTGGTGCTGGGCCTGATGGCTGCCATTGGTGTGTTCCTGTCTGGCTTCCTCGCTGATCGCCTCGCGAAACGCTACCCGACGGCCCTGTCCTGGATGCCTGCTCTCGGCATGGGCCTGTCGGTTCCGCTCTACTGGCTCGGCTATCTCAGCCCGTCGGTCGCGCTGATGCTGCCACCGCTCATGGCCGCCGCCATGCTGCACTATTTTTATCTCGGGCCAATGTATGCCGTCTCAGCCGGCGTCGTGGATGCGCGCACGCGGGCGACCGCCGTGGCCATCACGCTCTTTGCCGTCAACCTGATCGGGCTCGGCCTTGGCCCCACCCTGATCGGTCTGTTGTCCACAGTGCTGAAGACGATGATGCTGTCGGGTGCCGATCTCGGTCTGACACTGGACCTCTGCAAGGAAGCTGCAAGCCTCAGCGCCGACCAGGTTGCCGCCTGTACCAGCGCCGACGCACGCGGCCTGCAATGGTCGATTATCATCTTCGCATCGATCTATGGCTGGGCAGCAATCCACTATCTGCTGGCTGGGAAGACGCTGCAGCGTGACATGGTCGCCAAGACCGCCTAATCGGTCTTCATGGCTGTTTACACTCAGGTTTCAGACGACGCGCTGGCGGCGTTTCTCGACGAATACAATCTCGGCAAGGCCCTGTCTTTCAAGGGCATTGCCGAGGGCGTCGAGAATTCGAACTACTATCTCGAAACCACGACGGGCCGGTTCATTCTTACCCTGTTCGAAAAACGGGTGAATGCGGATGACCTGCCCTATTTCATTGGCCTGAAACAGCATCTGGCGGGCAAGGGCTTCCCCTGCCCGGAGCCCATCCTCGCGAAAGACGGCAAAGCGCTCCGCACGCTCGAGGGACGGCCCGCGGTGATCGTGTCTTTCCTTGATGGACTCTCGCCGAAAAAGCCGACTCCCGCCCAGTGCCGTGGTCTGGGGGAAGGTCTCGCGCGGATGCATGTCACGCTTTCTGATTTTGAGATGACCCGTCCCAACAGTCTTGGTCCATCGGCATGGCCGCGCCTCTGGGCAGGCCAGTCGGACGAGGCCGAAAAACTGCAACCCGGCTTGTCAGCCCTGATCGACGAAGCCCTTGCTGATATCGCAGAGGCCAAGCCACAAAGCCTGACCCTGCCGCGCGGGACCATTCATGCCGATCTCTTCCCGGACAATGCGTTTTTCCTGGGCGAAGACTTTTCCGGCATTATCGATTTCTATTTCGCCTGCACAGATGCGCTCGCCTATGACCTCGCCATCTGCCTGAATGCGTGGGCCTTTGATGACAATCCAGGGCGCGGCGCCATCGACTACAATTATTCCAAGGGCGCAAACCTGATCGCAGGCTATGAGAGCGTGCGCCCGCTGCAGCCAACTGAGCGCGACGCCCTGCCCCTGCTGGCACGCGGCGCAGCATTGCGTTTCTTCCTGACGCGGATGGTGGACTGGACCTCGACGCCTGAGGGCGCCCTCGTAAAGCCCAAGAATCCCCTCGAATATGCCGGCCGCCTCGCCTTTCATCGCAAAGTGACGAGTGCGGAAGGCTATGGTGCATGACAGAGTTCGGACCAAATGGTGAGGTGGTTGGCACCGGTCCGTCTGACCTTTCGGTCGACTATCGAGCCCTCAGCAAGGACCGAAAGATCCGCCGTGTAAAACTCGGCCTGCTCTTGTCCTCCCTGGCGGCGTGCCTTGGCGTTACGCTGATCGGACTTTTCCTGACCTTTGTCTTTGGCGTGCTCGAAGGGATTGGCATGTTGCCCACCATGTTCGATCGCCCAAATAGCGGCTTCCTGTTCGGCATCCAGATGGCTGCGATGATGTCCCTGTTCAACTTCATCCTGTTCTTCGTCACCGTGCCAGCCGCGTGGCTGGCCATGGGTCTGTCCATCGGCAGGTTCCCACATCAGGGAATCGCGGCCCGCGCGCCCTACTTGCGCTGGGCCAGCATCTGGGGCGCCCTGCTCGTCGGTGGCACGACAGGGGGATTCGGCGTGACAGCGTCGCTGTTGACCGGCCTCGGCGCAGCCCTCACCGGCGCCTGTATCGGTGCGCTGGCCGGCCTCGTCTGCGGCCTGCTCTTTCTCGCCATCGTCAAGCCCGCGCAACAACTGCATGAGGCAGACATCAGCGTCTTCTGATGCTTGACGGACCCGCCAAAGCCCCGCACCTGAAAGCCATGACTGACAAGATCGAAATCTGGACAGATGGTGCCTGCAGCGGCAATCCCGGCCCCGGCGGCTGGGGCGCCCTGCTCGTGGCAGGCGACAACCGCAAGGAACTCTGGGGCGGCGACAAGGCCACCACAAACAACCGTATGGAAATGCTGGCCGTGATCGAGGCGCTGAACGCGCTGAAAGGTCCGTCCAAGATCACCCTGCACGTCGATTCCACTTATGTGAAAGACGGCCTGACCAAATGGATACATGGCTGGAAACGCAATGGCTGGAAGACCGCCGCAAAGAAGCCGGTCAAGAATCAGGATCTCTGGATGGCGATGGACGAAGCCTGTCAGCGCCATGACATCACCTGGAAATGGGTGAAAGGCCATGCCGGTGACCCCGGCAATGAAAAGGCCGACGAACTGGCCCGGCGCGGCACGGAAGAGGCGCGCGGACGCTAGGTGCCCGACACCAGTCTCTCTGCGGCTCGCTTCAGCGCCGTATCATCCAGGCTCTCCAACCTGACCATATCTACCGGCGCATCTTCGCGCCGTTTGCGGCTGCGCGCATAGAGTGGATCGTAGTGCCGGTCCATCAACTGGCGCGCCAGCGCGCGATAGTCTCCCGCCTCCGCCAATGCCTGCCACTCGGCCAGCGTCTCTTTCGACTGCAGGCCCTTCAGCTTGGCGAGCGCTTCCATCAGCCGGTCCTTGTCCCGGATGATGTCTTCATAGGCAGAGAGCAGGAAGTCTGCCCGCACGTCTGAAGGAACCCTCATCTCGATACGCGGCGCCGCCAGCATGGAGTGCCACAGGCGCCGGGGCACGCGGCACCGGCCGACCCGCGCGGACTCCGCCTCGACAAAGACCGGACGGCTCAGATCGAACTGACGCAACTGCTGCCAGATGCCGCTTTCGAACAAGCGCTGCGCTGGCTGTGGCGCGTCACCAAGATCACCAAAAGCCGAACCGCGATGATGGGCGAGACCTTCCAGGTCAATCACCTGCCCGCCCGCCGCTGCAATGGCCTGCAACAACGCCGTCTTGCCCGTGCCGGTTTGGCCATCGATCAGGCGCACCGGCAGCCGGCTGTCCTCATGCTCCAGCCCTGTTACGACTTCCCGCCGCCACGTCTTGTACCCTCCCTTCACCACGCCGCTCGGCCAGCCGACCGAGGACAGGATCGTCGCCATGGAGTTCGAGCGCATCCCGCCACGCCAGCAATAGACCAGCGGTCGCCAACTCTTCGGCTTGTCTGCCAGCGCGGTCTCCAAGTGGTGCGCAATATTGCGCGCCACAATTGCGCCACCGACGCGATTGGCGCGGAACGGGCTCTCCTGCTTGTAGATGGTGCCAACGCGCGCGCGCTCTTCATTCGACAGCACCGTCAGACTGATGGCGCCCGGCATGTGGTCATCCGCGAACTCGGCAGGAGAGCGCACGTCAATGATCGCATCATAGCGCGACAGGTTTTCCGGGCTGATATCCGTGACGGTTTCGAGATAAGGCATCTCTCTTCGATTAGCAGGTTTTGTTTGCCCCGCCAGTGCCCGGCGCGGTAAGCCTGCAGCCCGAGAGGATCCCATCATGCCCGACCATCACACTGAACCCCGCCTGACATCCCTCGCCCATGGGGGCGGCTGTGGCTGCAAGCTCGCGCCGAATGTGCTGGCGGATATTCTCAGTGAGATGCCCCTGTCACTTGGCCATTCAGACTTGATTGTGGACGCGGGCAAGAGCGATGATGCGGCCGTCTACCTCATCAACGAGACAACCACGCTCGTTGCCACGACCGACTTCTTCACCCCCATCGTCGACGACCCGCATACATTCGGGCGCATCGCCGCAACCAATGCCCTGTCGGATATCTTCGCGATGGGGGCGAAACCCATCTTTTGTCTCGCCATTGTCGGCATGCCCATCGGCAAGATTGCCAATGAGACGATCCGCGCCATTCTTGCGGGCGGGCGCAGCGTGGCCGAGGCCGCCGGCGCGCCCATCGCGGGCGGGCATTCGATTGACTCCGCCGAGCCAATCTACGGCCTCGTAGCCCTCGGCATGGGCCATCCCGACAAGTTGCTGTTGAACTCCAACGCACAGGCGGGCGATGTCCTGATTCTTGGCAAACCACTCGGCATTGGCATCTATTCCGCCGCGCTGAAACAGGAACTCCTCTCCCCTTCCGAGTATGACGAAATGGTCGCCTCGACGACACGGCTCAATACGCCGGGCACGGATCTCTCAGAAACTTCTGATGTTCATGCCGCAACCGACGTGACCGGATTTGGCCTGCTCGGCCATGCCAGCGAAATGGCGCGCGGTGCCGGCCTTCAGATCGTTATCGAGAAAAACAAGGTCCCTGTCTTTGAAGGCGCCCGTCGCCACGCTCAGTCAAGCATCAAGACCGGCGCGTCCGGCCGCAACTGGGACTCGGTATCTCATATGGTCACGGGTCAGATGTCCGCGATGGAGACCGACCTGCTCTGCGACCCGCAGACCAGCGGCGGGCTGCTCGTTTCCTGTTCGCCCGAGGCGGCGCACTCGGTATTGGAAACCTTCCGCCGCCACGGCCATGCCGATGCGGCCATCATCGGTCGGGTAGAGTCAGGTGCCGCCAGCGTTCGCGTTGAATAACGCAAGTGTGACCCCACAAGGTCTACGCTCATGCTAAGTCTGCTTGCTCAAACTTCAGGAGAATTTCATGCGCTTCAGCCTTGCTGCCATCTCGATCGCTGCGCTTGCCGCATGTGGCCCATCCGTGGCTGCGTCCGGCAGTCTTGCTGATGTCAAGGAAATCACCGCGCCTGCTGAAGACACGAAAGTTCTGGCAGTCCTGAGCTATGCCAGCTGGTGTGGCAGCTGCAAGGTGCTCGATCCCAAGGTCGAAACCGTGCGGGCCTCAAACCCGTTTGACGGCGCTGAGTTCTTCGCCCTCGACTATTCATCCAGGGACGACTCTGCCTATTTCGCAGACGCAGAGACCCTCGGCATCGCTGGCACGATGCGCGAAATCTTCCCGGACAAAATAAAGACCGGCCAACTCTATCTGATTGACCGGTCTTCTGGAGATGTGATCAGCACCGTGACAAAATCTATGTCAGAAGCTGAAATCGCTGCCGCGATCGAGGCTGCGCTATCCTGAGATTCAGGACGCCGTGCAGGCGCTGTCGTCCTTGTTCAGCTCACGGCGAACCTGATCGATATAGGTGCCCGTCATTTCGAAATCACTCCGAGTGATACCATAGGCCGGACTGCTGCCATCCTCGATGAAATCACTCATCAGGCGACCGGCGGCGTCTTCCAGGCCCAGGCTCTCATCTTCGCGAATGTCCGCCACGACCTGGCTGACTTTCAAAATGTCGGCCTGATCGTCTTCGGACTTATCAGCCAGCAGGGTCTGGTAGCAGCCGCAATAGACTTCGATCGTATCGCCGTCCTCGGCGAGATCTTCCACAATCTCCGGATCCCCCGCCAGCATGGTATTGCAAACAGATGCTGCGTTATTGTCGCTTGAGACGCCCATACCGCAGGCGGTGAGAGCGAGACAGGCACTGGCGAAAAGGGGGATACGGATCATGAGAAAGTTCTTTCAGAATGGATCAGGCCGGAACCTTGCCCGACAGCATGCCTGCCAGACGGTTTGTGATGATATCTTCAGCTTCTTTCATGATTCGGTCGATCAGTTCCTTACAGGTCGGAATGTCGTGGATCAGACCGGCGACCATGCCGCAGGACCAGGCACCTGCATCCATTTCGCCTTCTTTCATGATGCGCGGATAGACGCCTGCGACCTCTTCGATAATGTCTTCGAATTTGAGGTCTGCGCCGAGCTTGCGCTCTTTTTCCAACAGGCGCTCAACCGCAACATTGGTCAGCACGCGCTCGGTATTGCGCAGCGGACGCATGACAAGGCGGGTATCGAGTTCGGACGCGGCAACGATGGCATCCTTTACATTCTGGTGCACGGGGGCTTCCTTCGTCGCGATGAAGCGTGTGCCCATGTTCATCCCCGACGCGCCCATGGCGAGAGATGCCACGAGGCTGCGTCCATCCGCCTGACCACCTGAGGAAACGAATGGAATTTCCAGTTCATCCGCCGCACGCGGCAGAAGGATCATGTTCGGGATATCGTCTTCGCCAGGGTGTCCGCCGCACTCGAAACCATCGACGGAGACCGCATCACAGCCAATGGATTGTGCCTTCAGCGCGTGGCGTACGGCGGTACATTTGTGGATCACCTTGATGCCGTGCTCTTTCAGGATCGGCAGGACCTGCACAGGATTGTTCCCGGCGGTCTCAACAACTTTCACACCGCCTTCGATGATGGCTTTCACATAGCCTGGATAGTCCGGCGCGTTGACGACCGGCAGGAACGTAAGGTTCACGCCGATCGGCTTGTCAGTCATGTCACGACAGCGCGCGATCTCATTTGCGAGGTCTGCAGGGGTTTTCTGCGTCAGGGCCGTAATGATGCCGAGACCGCCAGCATTCGACACGGCGGCAGCCATTTCGGCAAACCCGACATAGTGCATGCCGCCCTGGATGATCGGATGCTCGATTCCGAACATTTCTGTGATGGCAGTCTTCATGGCATATCCTCCTTGTTTCCGGCCTATCCTTGGCGGAAGGACGGCGCGGAAACAAGGCTGACATTGGGTAAAGAGTGCAGGCTGGCCTTAGCTGACGGGCGACCAGGACTTGTTCGGTTTGCTCCGGCGCTTCTGACCGTTGCCACCCTGACGGGAGCCACCCCCGCCGGATTCGGAACGCGCGGCGCTTCTATCGCCGCCATCCCGTGATCCACCGGGCTTGCCGCCCTTGTAGCCACCTTTGCCGCCCCCACCGCCGGAGCGATTACGGTTCTGCGACTGGCCGCCCTGACGACGTCCGCCGCCCTGGCTTCTGCCACCGCCGCCTCGGCTCTGCTTGGTGTGCGGACCCGGCTCTTCCGGCAAGGACAGGTCGAGCGCCATGTCTTCGTCCAGATCAATCCGGTCGATCTTGCGACCAATCAGTTTTTCGATGTCACGCAGATATCCGCGCTCATCATTGCCCACGAAGGACAATGCAATGCCGCTTTTCCCGGCGCGAGCTGTCCGGCCGATGCGGTGAACATAAGATTCCGGCAGGTTCGGCATGTCCATGTTCACAACATGGCTGACGCCGTCGACATCAATGCCGCGCGCGGCAATGTCGGTCGCAACCAGGATCGGGGCCTTGCCCTTCTTGAAATTGTCCAATGCACGAATGCGCTGGTTCTGGCTCTTGTTGCCGTGGATCGCTTCGGCATACAGGCCTTCATTGGCAAGGTAGCGGACCACTTTGTCAGCGCCATGCTTGGTGCGGGTGAACACGATGGCGCGGTCCATGTCGTCCTCAGACAGGATTTCGGCCAGCAGGCGCGGCTTGGCCGTACCCTTCACCATATAGACCGCTTGGTCGATCTTTTCGGCAGGCTTGGAAACGGTGGCGACGGTCACTTCGGCCGGATCGCGCAGGAAATCATTCGCAAGCGAGCGGATTTCCTTCGGCATAGTCGCCGAGAAGAGCAGCGTCTGGCGGCGCGTTGGAATGGCCTTCATCACCTTACGGATCGCAGGCAGGAAGCCCATATCCATCATCTGATCGGCTTCATCCAGCACGACCGCTTCGGTACCGCTCAGATTCACGGCGCCGGTTTCCATATGGTCCAGCAGGCGTCCCGGTGTTGCCACCAATACGTCCACGCCGCGTGCCAGCGCACGGACTTGTCCGCCGGGCTTCACGCCGCCCACGACAATCGCCGTGGTCAGCTTCATCTGGCTACCATAAACACGTACGCTTTCGGCAATCTGGGCGGCCAGCTCACGCGTCGGCGCCAGGATCAGGATGCGGGCTGCCTTGGAGACAGGGCGGCCAGGATTGGACGCCATACGGCTGAGCAGCGGCAGCACGAAAGCTGCGGTCTTGCCAGTGCCGGTCTGGGCAATGCCCACAAGGTCGCGGCCTTCCAGCAGTGTCGGGATCGCCTGCTCCTGAATCGGAGTCGGCTTGGTATAGCCCTCAGCAGCAATCGCCTTGAGGACGGGCTCGGCGAGGCCGAGTTCGGTAAACTGTGTCAAATCAATACTTTCATGTGCGGGCGCCCAGCGGACTCAAAAGTCCGCGCGCCCTGTTAGGCTCTAAACTTTAGGAAGCCTGCTTTCGATCGGCATCCCGGTTGTTGGCGCACTCGACGCGAACCCGGAAAAGGCAACGATCAATGCGAGAGCAGCAGCTATTCGCCCTGCTACAGCGGCATATGGCACGCTTTTGTGCGATGCACAAACGATATTAGCCGCTCAGAATTTCCAGCGCGCGCCGCGTGGCATATCGGCCACAAGGCTTTTGGCGGCCACCATGAACACCCGGTCCTGCCCCAATGCGAAGGCCATGGCCCCTTCCGGGAAGATCGGTGCGAACGCTTCATCCAGCACGTTCAATCCGCCCGTAAAGGCGCCCATGGCGGGCATCACCAGCCGCGCGCCATCGCTGGCGAAGCAGCGCCGCCGTACCGAACGCCCCCGCCCGATGATCTTGGCGGCCGGATGCAAATGCCCGGACACCTCGCCGATTTCCCCCGTCGGCTCGTGCCGGAAGACCAGCGCCCCGATGCGCAGCACCTTGCTGGCGCGGCCGCCGAGATGGGCCGGCGGGTCCGGATCATGATTGCCCTCTACCCAGACCCAGTCATGCGCCGATGTCAGCGCCTGAATGCGCCGCGCATATTCCTCCGGCAGGCGCAGCTCGGCCGCCCGGTCGTGGAAACTGTCGCCCAGCGAGATCACGGTCTTCGGCTGGAGCCCGGCACAAAGTCGCTCGACCAGTGACAGCGTCGCGGCCGTATCGTAGGGCGGCAACAACTGGCCCCGCGCCGCAAACGCGCTCCCCTTCTCGAAATGGAGATCGGACACGACCAGCACCCGCTCGGCCGCCCACCACAACGCCCCCTCCGGCAGCGGTGTCAGCAGCTCCCCGGCCAGGTGCAGGTGTGTTTCAGAGGGTTTCTTGGCGGCAGCAGTCATGGACCATGAATTTGGCCCGCAATGGCCCGGGGGTCAACGTGGCACCCGCACGCCGCAGCGCGCAATTGACACATATTTCAACCTTTTCACGTAACCTAAGTTCAACCTGAAAGGTGGACCGACTTCATGGACCGGGATACATGCGACCTCTACATCTATGATGGCGATTGTGCGCTGTGTTCGCGCTTCGTGAGGTTTCTGGTTGCACACGATCCGGAGGGGTGTTTCGCCCTGATGACAGCGCAGTCATCGGCAGGTCGGAAAATTTATATCGCCCTGGGGCTCGACCCGGACGCCATGGAAACGGCCCTCCTCCGTATTGATGGCCGGCACTACCGCAATCTCGACGTCTTCACCGAAAGTCTCGCTGTCCTGGAATGGCCTTGGAAAGCCGCCATGGTGTTGCGCTGGCTGCCCTCCCCGTTGGCAAATTGGCTGTATCGCCGCATCGCGAACAATCGAAAACTATTGCAGGGCAAAAGTTGTCCAGTGCCGACACCTGAGATCAGGGCGCGCCTCATTGAATAGCCGCATACTAATCATTGGGGGATACGGGGTATTCGGAGGCCGCCTTTCTGCAGCCTTGCTTCAAGGGAATGAATACGATGTCATCGTCGCAGGGCGCAGCCTTCAGAAGGCAGAAGCGTTTTGCGAGCGACACGGCGGCATACCGTACACGATTGATATCGATGCAATCGATCTTACTGAACAGGTGCGCGGTCTGGCGCCAGCAATCATCGTCGACGCTGCCGGTCCTTGGCAGGATTATGGGAAAGATCCCTACAGAGTTGCACGCGCCGGCCTCGCCTGCGGCGCGCACTATCTGGACCTGTCCGACGATGCGGCCTTTTCCGAGGGCATCGCCAGCCTCGACACAGACGCGCGCACCAAAGGCGTGGTCATCATATCTGGCGTCTCAAGTGTCCCGGCCCTGTCGTCTTCGGCGACCGACGCCCTGTCGAAAGGCATGACGAGTATAGAGCTTGTCGAGAGTGCGATCACGCCGGGCAACCGCGCACCTCGCGGGCAATCCGTGATACGATCCATCCTCTCCCAAACAGGTCAGCCCCTGAAAGTCTGGAAGGCCGGAGCGTGGCGCCACGTGACCGGCTGGGGCGCAATTCGCTCTATCACACTGACTGTGCCGGGCATTCCTCCCCTGAAGAACCGCTGGCTCAGCCCTATCGGCGCGCCAGACCTTACGCTCTTGCCATCAAGATACGACGCCGCAAGTGTTCAGTTTTCTGCCGGACTGGAACTCAAGCTCATGCATGGCGGACTGTTCCTTTTGGGTAAGCTTGTTTCTCGCGGGCTCGTGAAATCTCTGACATCCTGGACGAGCGTGCTTCAACCGCTCGCCACCCTGCTGCGTCCGTTCGGATCCGACCGCGGGGGAATGAGGGTTAGCGTTACAGGAAAAACTGCACAAGACACCCACGAAAACCGTATCTGGACACTTATAGCAGAAGCAGGAGATGGCCCCGAAATTCCGACCGTGCCGGCGCGGATCATGATCCCCAAACTCCTGACCGGGCAAATCGACCCCGGCGCCAGACCTTGCCTTGGCGAATTCACATTGGATGAGGCCGAGGACGCGCTATCCTCCCTTAACGTGTCAACTGGACGGACCGATACGGAAATCACGCCCGTATTCAGGCAAGTCCTTGGTGGCGCCTTCGACAAACTCGCCGCTCCCCTTCAACACCTTCACACAGTTACAAGCGAGCATGTCTGGGAGGGCGAAGCGGAGATCCATCGCGGAAAAGGCTTTCTGGCTCTTCTGGCCAACAGACTTGCTGGCTTCCCGCCGTCTGGGCGAAACGTACCCGTCCGCGTCAGCATGGTGCGTAACCGGAACGGAGAAATGTGGACCCGCCAGTTCGGGACACATCGGTTCTCATCTCACCTGCGCCGCGTCGAAAAAGACGATAGCGGGATTATCCGTGAACGTTTCGGCGTACTGGACTTCTCGATCAGGCTGCTGGCAGGCGAAAACCAATTAGAGTTTCCGGTCATGCGAGCCCGGTTCCTAGGAGTCCCTCTTCCCCGCTTCCTCCTACCTGTCAGCAACACTCGGGAAACTGTCCTGCCAGACGGCTCCTGTCAGTTTGACGTCGCGATCTATCACTCCTTCGCAGGACTTGTTGCCCACTACAAAGGATGGCTGCGCCCGGCCGCCTAACTCATAGCATCTCTGACCAGATCGGCCTCCGCTTCGCCCAGGATGGCGTCCTGCACGGATGCGCCTGAAACCGGTTCCTTGCCGATTTCCAGCATGACGGGTACGGCGAAGGGGCTGATCTTGGTGAGCGCCTGATGGTCGATCTTGTCACGGATCCGCACCAAGGCATCTGACAGGCGGCGCACATCGAGCAGGCCCGTCGCCGCGTCCTGCCGGGCGGCTTGCAGCAGGATATGGTCCGGCTCATGGCTGCGCAGCACGTCATAGATCAGGTCGGAGGAAAAACTCACCTGCCGTGAGTTCTTCTCCTTGCCGGGAAGGTTGCGGTGGATCAGGCCGGAAATCTGGGCGCAATGACCGAAGGTCCGCTTCATCAGCGCGCTCTCATCCAGCCAGCTTTCAAGATCGTCACCCATCATGTCCGGATGGAACAGTGCGTCCATGTCCACTTCGGACATGTCCTCCATGCCCCACACCGCCATTGCATACTCACTGGCGACGAAACCGGTGGGTTTTGCGCCCATCCGCTCCAGTCGCCGCGTCAGCAACATGCCCAGCGTCTGGTGTGCCAGTCGCCCCTCGAACGGATAGCAGACAAGGTAATGCCGGTCGGCGCGCGGGAAAGTTTCGACCAGTAAATGATCCGCTGGCGGAATGGTGGATTTCAGCTTCTGGATTTCGAACCATTCGTGCACAGGGTCGGGCAACCCCTCCCATTGCGCTGGGTCATGGATCATCTTGCGGACGCGATCGGCCAGGAAGGTCGTCAACGGAAACTTGCCGCCATTATAGGACGGGATCGCCGGACGGTCGCCGACCGCACGCAGGACCAGCGCATCCATACCGTCCACGCCGACAAGCCGGAGCAATTCGCCCGCGAAAAGAAATGTATCGTCCGGCGTCAGGGTGGAGAGGAAATACTCCTCCATCTCGCCCAGCTTGAGTCCGGCCCGCACGCTGCGCTTTTCGCCCGGCTTTTCCTTGCCGATGAATTGCGCCAGCCGCACGGCTAGCATGGGCGATTCCACAATTGCGCCGACATTCATCCGGTGGGCCTGCGCGTCGCGCGCCGTGAGCGCCACCCACACCCCGTCCGGGCGACGTACAATACGGTGGAACCGGTCATAGGTCTTCAGCGCATAGCCCCCGCTCGCCACGAAATCGACGATCCGCTCATAGGTCTCCCAGTCGAGCCACGCATAGGGTGCGGCTCGGATAATATCCTCATAGAGTTCCTCCAGACGGAATCCGTCGCCACACGCCCGGCCCATGACATGCTGCGCCAGCACATCCAGCGAGCCCTCGCGGACCCCTTCCCCGTCAATCTCGCCGGCCTCGACCGCTGCCTCTGCCGCACGGCACTCCAGCACTTCAAACCGGTTCGTTGGCACAAGGACGGCCCGGCTGGCTTCATCCATCCGATGATTGGCCCGGCCGATGCGCTGGATCAGGCGCGCGGCCCCTTTCGGCGCGCCCATCTGGATCACGAGGTCCACCTCGCCCCAGTCGATGCCGAGATCGAGCGTGGACGTACAGACCACCGCCTTCAGGGCGCCAGCCGCCATCGCCGCCTCGACCTTGGTGCGCTGTTCCCGCGCGAGTGAGCCATGATGCAACGCAATCGGCAGCCCGTCCTCATTGGCGTGCCACAGCTCCTGAAACATCAGCTCGGCCTGGCTGCGCGTATTGACGAAGACGAGCGTCATCGTCGCCTTCTTGATGGCCTCATACACTTCCGGCACGGCAAATCGCCCGGAATGCCCCGACCACGGAATTCGCTGTTTCGAGATCAGGATATCCACATCCGCCGAGACACCTCCCTCGGCGGTCAGGACACGTACCTCCCCCGCGCCGGAGCGAACATCCAGCCAGTCGGCCAGAGATCGCGGCTCGCGCACCGTCGCAGACAAGCCAATGAAGCGGCAGGCTGGAGCCCAGCTTGCCAGCGTCGCAAGGCCGAGCGCCAAAAGGTCGCCGCGCTTCGAGGCCGCCATCGCATGGATCTCGTCCACAATCACGCATTTGAGGTCGGCAAAGAATTCCTTGGCATGATCGGAGGCAAGAAACAGCGCGAGCTGTTCCGGCGTGGTCAGCAATATGTCCGGCGGCGTCCGTCTCTGGCGCTGACGCACATGGGAAGGCGTATCCCCCGTCCGGCTTTCGATCCTGATGCCAAGCCCCATCTCCTCGACCGGCCCCATCAGGTTGCGCTGCACATCGGCTGCCAGCGCCTTCAGCGGAGAGATGTAGAGCGTGTGCAAAGCAGGCCGGTCAGAGTTTGCCGCCCGCTTGCGCTCACTCAGTTCGATCAGGCTGCCCAGAAAGCCCGCCAGCGTCTTGCCGCCGCCGGTCGGCGCGATCAGAAGCGCGCTTTCGCCCTTCAGCGACTTCTCAGCCAGCGCCAATTGGTGCGGCCGCGCCTTCCAGCCACGCCCGGCAAACCAGGCTTCGAATGGCTCCGGCAGCAGGAATGAGGAAACGGCGGAATCAGCCATGATTGAAATTAAAATCTCGCAAGAATTGCAGTAATCGGCTTGCTTTCACTATGCGTTCAGCTTGCCTCAGGCCAAACCTCTTTTTCAGACAACTATCATGAGGCCCGCCATGTTCCGCTCCTTTGCCGTCTCCGTCAGCCTGATCGCGCTTGCGGCCCCTGCCCTTGCCCAATCACCCCTGGAACAAGCCCTCTCCGCCTCTGCCGACGGCCCGCTCTATGCGTTTGATCTGACGCTTTCCAGTGACGAGGTGGACGCGCTCATGCGGGTCGATCCAAGCCAGCCGGAAGGCGAGCGCCTCAGCGTGATCTCACCTGAGCCTGAAGACTGGAGCGAAGACTTCGCCAAGCGGGTCGAAAACATGAAAGCCAATACGGACGGCGAAATCTGGTGTCAGGATTTTGCCGAGAACATTCCCGCCGCCGACGCAAAACTTGTCAGTGAAACGGACACCACCGCCACCTACAGCTTTCGGCCAAAGCCCGGCGCAGAGCCAGACGACATGGACAAGGTCTACAAGCACCTCATCGGAAAAGTCGTCGTGGACAAAACCGCCCCCGGCATCCTCAATTATGAAATGGTGGCGGAAAAGCCGTTCAAGCCAATGCCTGTCGCCAAGATCAAACAGTTCGAAATGAAAGTCGCGTGCGACCGCGCCCCGGATGGTCGCACCCACGTGGTCAGTCTTGATGTGACCGTCGAAGGCTCCGCCATGATGAAAAGCTTCAGCCAGTCCGACCGGCAGTTCATCTCGAACCTGACGCCGATCCCGAATTCCGGGACCGGCTCCAGATAGGCGCTATTCCTCGAGGCCGTACTTTTCGAGGATTTCTGCGCGGATGGCATCCTTCGCGCGATCAGAACGGGCCCGGCGCGCATCGATTGTGGCCTGGATTTCCAACTCGATCTGCTCGCGCTGGGCCGCTTCTTCAGCGCGGGCATCCTCGGCCGCCTGCAGGCTGAGCAGCACGTCGCGCGTGAACGCGTTGATATCAAACCGCGCCCCGCCAATCACATCAAAGCCGCGCCGCACAATGACGGCGTTCATGCTTGGCACGATCACGACATACTGGCCGCGATTGCCCGCCATGTAATAGGTGCCCGCCGGAATACCCTCGGCATTATTCATCAGCCAGAATTGCGCACCATAGCCGGGTCCGCTGGTTGGCTGTGCTGGTCCGGGGGCCGAAACGAATTGTGCCCAGCCTTCAGGCAACAAGCGCTCATTGCCCCACACACCGTCCTGCAGGTAGAGCTGGCCGACCCGGGCGAGGTCGCGCGCCGTAGACCAGACCTGGCTGGACGAGACGAAGTCACCATTCCAGTCCACTTCCAGCGTCGTGTGAACCGCGCCGATCTTGTGCAGCAGTTTTTCATACGGGAAGCGATGATAGGAATCATCCGTGCCCAGAGATTCCCGGAATGAGCGCATCGCGATCAGCGTGTCATTGTTGGAATACTTGAACCGCGTGCCCGGCTTGGCTTCCATAACTTTCGAGGCGGCCTGATCGACCACGCGTCCGCCGCCAAAATAGATCCGGTCCGTGCGCGAACCGGTTTCACCACTGTCGAGCCCGCTCGCCATCTGCAGCAGGTCGCGCAACGTGATCTCGCGGCGCGGGTCCGCGCCATTGTTCCAGTCGGCGATGACGGCCGGGTAATCAAGATCGATATGCCCGTTCCGCCGGGCTGCGCCGAGGATCGTCGCAGAAATCGATTTTGCCACCGACCAGGTCCGCTGCGGCGTCTCATGATCAATGCCGCGAGCATAGCGCTCGGCCACGACCTGTCCGTCCTTCACGACAACCACGGCGCTGGTGCGTGTGCCATTGCCATAGCTACGCTCGTCGAAAGCAAACGAGACCGGCGCTTCGAGGCGCTCGGCTTCTTCGATGCGCAATTGCACCTTAACATTTGAGCCGATGGCGCTGCCCCGGTCCTCGCCGGTGAAGTCCGGCCAGGCGGCAAAGCGCGGCAGGAAGTTCAGTGCGCCCTCTTCTGCGCCCACCGGCAGCTGGGTACAGCCGAAACCGGGACGCCAGGCCGCCATGCGCGGCGGCATCGTGTTGGAATAGGTCACCGAAACCAGCTTGCGCACAGGGTCGATCATCGCGTCCGGCAGCTTGTCGAAGCTGCGCTGGTAGTCGGGATAAATGCCCGACAACTCGTTCTGGCGGATTTCCTCCAGCGTCTGCCCCGCATTGAAGGTGGACGAGCAGATGAACCCGGCCTTGTAGCCGGCCGCCAGCGCATCATCGAGCGCCTGTGTCGATCCGCCCTCCTCAGCCAGAGCAGGCGTGGCCAGCACAGCCAGCGCAGACAGGGATACGAGACATTTCCGGATTGCGCGCATGCGTGATTCTCCTCTGGATCGGCCTGACTTTATGCACAGATGACCGTGTCGCAAGTGTGGCGGGACAGCTTTCGACTCAGTTTGGATATGTTTTTCGAAACTTCTTCCTTTAAGCGCACGGCGCGCTATCATAGCGGGAAATCGAAATCGTCTGGAGAAGGAAACAACATGAAGTTACGTGCTTCCGTCCTCGCCTCATTGACCGCTGCTGCGCTTTCGCTTTGTGCATGCACGCAAATGCCTGCGACCGCTCCGTCCGTCACTTCTACCGCGATCCTGTCCGACAGGGCACCTCTTCAGGATCTGCTGGATGCAGGGTTTGACCTGGAACACGTCAATGACGACTTCCTGTTTCTGAAAAGCGGGCCGGCCCTTTATCGCTGCCTGATCATCCCGGGCGAAAGGCCGACCTTTTGCACACGCCTGTCATAGATTGCGCTGCCCATGTACCGCCAGGCCCTTGGCAACGGCGCCGAAGCGGTCACTCTCAGAGACCACAGCATTGCCAAACCGCCCCGCCAACCGGGCCTGCACCAGCGGAATGAAGGTCGACCCGCCCACCATGACAATGTCGGTGATCTGGTTCGGTGACACACCCGCCTTGTCCAGGCAATCCACTGCCACCGCATCCATCTGTGACACGGCTTCGTCAATCAGGCCCTCGAACGCCTGGCGCTCTACCACACGCTCCAGCCGCAAATCGGGAGTGTCATAGACGAAAGCCTGTTGGTCGGTGTCGCTCAAGTCAATCTTGATCTGTTCGGTCCGCTTCGCATAGGCGTGGCCTTCATGGTGGCGCACAAGATGGTCGAAGGCCCGGATCGCCTGGCTGTTCGGGCTGTTCTGCACCATCCAGCCGATCCGCTTCTGCACGTCCCGGGCATAGAGCTTGTTCAGGCTTTTCCAGTCCGACAGGATCGAATATGGCGCAGACGGCACCGGCAAGCCGTTCAGCTCCAGCGTCTCGCCGTGCCCGAGCAGCCGCGACAGCTCGAAAAAGCTCAGCTTCTGGTCGAAATCATTGCCGCCCACATAAAGGCCGGTACTGCCCAGCACATCAAAACCGTCATTGTCCGGCGCGATGCGCACGACCGAGAAATCCGATGTACCGCCGCCGATATCCACGACGAAGACCAGCTTTTCCCGACCGCTCGGAAAGCTCACCGAACGTGCCGCCGCCACCGGCTCATCGAGGAACTCCACATGCGCCACGCCAGCATCACGCAGACAGGATTCCAGGATCGCCTGCGCGCGTCGGTCAAGGTCGGCATCCCGGTCATTGAACGAGACCGGTCGCCCCTGCACGACTGACTCCACCCGCTCGCCTGTCTCGGCTTCCGCCCGGGCGATCACCCGGCGCAGGAAATGCGCGATCACGTCCCGGAACGGCAAGCGACGGCGGCCAACATCGGTCGTCTCATCAATCAGGGACGAGCCGAGCACGGACTTGATCGACCGCATCAGTCGGCCTTCCTCGCCCGTTTCATAGGCCGCCACGGCTTCGGCCCCGATGGCATACTCTCCGGAGGCCAGCCCATAAAACACCGCTGTCGGGATCGACGTCGCGTCCGGCTCCAACTCGATCAGGCGGATGCCCTGTGGCCCGGAATATCCAATCGATGTGTTCGATGTTCCGAAATCGATGCCGATTTGCATGAGGGACTCCCGGACGTCTGAATTGCGACCCCGTCGCCTACCCCAGCTGCCGGCATTTCGGAAGAGGCCACACCCAGCCCCTTCCCCGTTCGGCCACACCGCCTACATTACAGGCATGCTGCGGCCAGACCTCCTGCTCCACCCGACCCCCAAAGGCCTCTATTGCCCGCCGGGCGATTTCTATCTGGACCCTGTGCGCGGCGCGGTGGACCGGGCCGTCATCAGCCACGGCCATTCAGACCATGCGCGCGGCGGCCATGGCAAAGTGCTCGCCCATCCCCACACGCTGTCCATCATGGCCGCGCGTTATGGCGACAGTTTCGCCAAGCAGACACAAGCGGTCGAATATGGCGAGGCGATCGAGATCAATGGCGTCACGGTCTGGCTCTCCCCGGCGGGCCACATCCTCGGCTCGTCGCAGGTCGTGGTCGAGCACAAGGGCCTGCGCATGGTCTTTACCGGCGACTACAAACGCCGCTGGGATCCGACCTGTCCCCAGTTCGAACCGGTCGAGAACACGCATGTCTTCATTTCCGAGGCGACCTTCGGCCTGCCTGTCTTCCGCCATCCGCCCACGGAACACGAGATTGACCGTCTGATGCGCTCGGTCGCAGACAATCCGGACCGCACCCATTGCATTGGCGCCTACTCGCTGGGAAAGGCCCAGCGCGTCATCAAGCACCTGCGCATGGCGGGCCATGACCGGCCGATCTATATTCATGGCAGCCTGGAAAAGCTCTGCAAGGTCTATGAGGCCGCGGGCGTCAGCCTTGGCGAGCTGCGCCCGGCGACGCTGGACGACATGTCAAAATCGGCGCGCGAAGTGTTCCGGGGCGAGATCATTGTCGCCCCGCCCGGCGCCTTTGAAGGCAAATGGGCCCAGCGCTTCCCCGATCCGGTCATCGGCTTTGCGTCCGGCTGGATGAGCGTGAAACAGCGCGCCAAACAGCGCGGCGTCGAACTGCCGCTGGTCATCTCCGACCATGCCGACTGGGATGAGCTGACCGACACGGTCCGCGAAGTCGACCCGCAGGAACTCTGGATCACCTATGGCCGCGAAGACGCCCTCGTCCGCTGGGCCGAACTCGAAGGCCGCCGCGCCAAGCCGCTGCGCATGGTCGGCTATGAGGAAGAGATGGGGTGAGTTGAGAGGTTGTTTCGCCTCTCCGGCGCATGCCGGAGTCTCGCCCGGCTGGCTCCGTCTGGCTTCGGCAGGAGACCCCGGCATGCGCCGGGGATGCGGTTTGTGGGATAGAGACCACTCCTCCCCCCGATGACCCCTGCGCAGGCAGGGGTCCATCTCGGAACGCCTCCCCATGTGCATGAGGCAGCTTCAGGAGATGGATACCTGCCTGCGCAGGTATCTTCGGGGTGAGGGTTTGGTCTCCAATCCGTCTGAGAACTCCCTGCCCCATACTAAGCATCTGCCCTCACAGGAGCCGGATCAGGTACCGTTCTGGTTGTGGGGGCAGGGTCAGGAGGGTGCGGGTGGGAGAGACGGTCTCGCCGGTGCCTAGGCAGGTCAGGCCAGGGTGGGCTTGCGAAGGCAAGTTGGGAATCCGCCTCGTCCGGTAGCCCGGGAGCAATCCCCGGATGGGCCATGCGTGGGAAAGCACGGTGGATCCGTTCGCGCGGCGTCGGTAACGAAGACCCGGGACCATGGGCCCCCATGAGGGTGCTCGCTGAAACTCCTGTCCGGCGCGGCGGGCGGTAACGCTCCATTCCGTAGCCATTCCAAATCATCCGGCGGAGCGCCACGGCGCCCGCTGCGCCGACGGCTCTGTGAGGGGCCGGCTACGAGATACCCGGATGGTTCGCGCCAGTCCGGCTTTGACTGCTGGCGGGAACACCGCAGACCCCCACCTGTCCTCCCCCTTGCAGGGGGAGGAACGCAGACAGCAGTCGCCTTGCTTGAGGGGCCGTTCTCCCCCTTGCAAAGGGGGAGCTAGAGGGGGATCGCGATTGCATGGCAATCGCCCCACTCCTCCGCAGGTAGGGGAGAATTGACCCTAGACCCCCACGTCCAGCATCGCCTTGTAGGCCGGGCGCACCTGCACTTTTTCCAGCCAGGCCCTGGTCGCGGGCAAGGCCTCCAGCGCGCCCATGGCCGCAGCGGACTGGACCTGGAACGCCATCAGGCAATCGGCGGCGGTGAAGCTGTCGCCGGCGAAATAGGCATGTTTGGCCAGGTGCCCCTCGATTGTCTTCATCGCCTTGGCCTGTTCGGCCTCCATGGAGGCGGCCAGCGGCGTGTCCAGCAAGCCCGCATTCATCAGGTAGAAGCGGAACAGGCCCGGCAGGAAGATCGCGCCCTCGGCGGCATGGACCCATTCCAGGTAGCGCGGGAAATCAGCCGAGTCCGCGCGCGGGTGAAGCGCATAGTCCGGGTCGTGTTTCGCCAGCAGGTATTCGGCAATCGCGCCGGTCTCCGCGATCACCGTGCCGCCATCTTCCAGCAGGGGCGACTTGCCCATCGGGTGAATGGCGAGCAGCGCCGCCGGGGCCAGCCGGGTTTCCGGGTCGCGGCTATGGTGGACAATCTCGTGCGGCACGCCGAGTTCGAGCAGCAGCCAGACAATGCGCTGCGAGCGCGAGGCGTTGAGGTGGTGCAGTTTCAGGCTCATGGAGGACTCCCCTAGATGGATTCTTGGCGCGGCGGCTCTATCTTAGGCGCATGCAGGCCTTCGCAGAACTTCTTGACAGACTAGTCCTAACGCCTTCGCGTAACGGCAAGCTACGCCTGATCGTATCCTATTTTCGCAGCGCCCCAGACCCCGACCGCGGCTATGCCCTCGGCGCGCTGACCGGCGACCTCGACCTGAAGAGCATCAAGCCCGCCGCGATCCGCGAACTGGTCACCGACCGGATGGACCCCGAACTGTTCCGCCTGTCCTATGACTATGTGGGCGACATGGCCGAAACAGTTAGCCTCGTCTGGCCGGGCGAGCGGCGCGCGAACCGCCCGCCGCCGCTGGCCGAGATTGTCGAAGCGCTGGACGGCGTGACACGGCCCGAGGCGCAGAGACTGGTCGCCAACTGGCTCGACGGGCTGGACCCGACCGGCCGCTGGGCGCTGCTCAAACTGATCACGGGCGGCCTGCGCATCGGCGTCTCCGCGCGGCTTGCCAAACTGGCGCTCGCGGATTTCGGCAGCGTGGACGTGACCGAGATCGAGGAGATCTGGCACGGCCTCGCCCCGCCTTATGACAGCCTGTTCGCCTGGCTCGAAGGCAAGACCGGTCGCCCCGAGCCGGATATTCGCGCACCCTTCCGGCCGGTCATGCTGGCGCACCCGCTGGTGCCGAAAGCCGAGCGCGATAATCCCGATGCGGTGGACCCGGCCCTGATCACAGCCGACGCCTTTGCCGCCGAATGGAAATATGACGGCATCCGTGTGCAGGCCAGCAGCGAAGGCGGCGTGCGGCGGATCTATACCCGCACGGGAGACGACATCTCCCATACTTTTCCGGATGTGCTGGCCGCGATGAGTTTTGAAGGCACGCTGGATGGCGAATTGCTGGTGCGCGCCGAGGACGGGGAGAGCGTGGCGCCGTTCAATGAGTTGCAGCAGAGACTGAACCGCAAGACCGTCTCGAAGAAACAGATGGATGCGCGCCCGGCCTTTATCCGTGCCTATGACCTGTTGCAGGCTGGAGACGAGGATGTCCGCCAGCTGAGCTTTCGGGAACGCCGGGAACGCCTGGAAGATTTCATCGCGAAAACGGCCAGCCCACGCTTTGACCTGTCGCCGCTCGTGCCCGTTACCGACCTGACGGCGCTGGACGCGCACCGCATGGAGCCCCCTGCCCCGGAGATCGAAGGCCTGATGCTGAAACGCTGGGACAGCCCCTATGTGCCCGGCCGCGTCAAGGGGCATTGGTATAAATGGAAGCGAGACCCCTGGCTCGTCGATGCGGTCTTGCTGTATGCGCAACGAGGCCACGGCCGCCGCTCCAGTTTCTATTCCGATTTCACCTTCGCCGTCTGGCGCGATGAAGACGGCGAGGATCGGCTGACGCCCGTTGGCAAGGCCTATTTCGGCTTTACCGACGAGGAGCTGAAACAGCTCGACAAATTCGTCCGTGACAACACGGTCGAACGTTTCGGACCTGTGCGCTCCGTGACGCCATCACTTGTTCTGGAAGTGGCCTTTGAAGGCCTGCAGCGCTCGGCCCGTCACAAATCCGGCATCGCCATGCGCTTTCCGCGTATCAACCGCATCCGCTGGGACAAGCCCGCAAACGAGGCGGACCGTTTGGAGACTCTAGAGGCAATGCTGCAAGAATGAAAAAAGGCCGGATGACATGCACCCGGCCCTTTCGAAACATATTGAAACCGAAAGTCCTTAAACGGACTCTTTCAGCTCCTTGGAGACGCGGAAAGCAACTTTCTTCGACGCCTTGATCTTGATGGATTCACCCGTTGCCGGGTTGCGGCCCATGCGTGCCGGGCGCTTGCGCACTTCCAGCGTGCCGAGTCCGTTTAGGCGGAAACGTTCGCCTTTCTTCAGGCGCTTGGTGATCCGATCAGCAAGGTCGGAGAAGATTTCTTCCGACTGCTTCTTGGTCAGGCCATGAGCCTCAGCCATTTCTGCCGACAGCTGGCGCATCGTCACCGTGGTTGGCGTCTTTGCAGCCGTCGCCTTTGGGGCGGCTTTCGGCGCAACTGCCTTGCGAGCAACTGGCTTCTTCGCAGCGACCGTCTTGGCAGCAGGCTTCTTGGTGGCCGTCTTGGCCGTGGTGGTCGCCTTCTTGGCGGCCGGTTTTGCAGGGGCCTTCTTGGCCGCAGGTGTCCTTGCCATAAGCAAATTCCTCTTGTGAGTCTCCGCAGAGATCGGGGCGTATAACGTGAAAACGCCAGCCTGCATCCCACTTTTTTCACACGCCGCGGATTTGCCCCATTTGAAATTCAGCTCATATGGAAAACATGAAAACATATTTGCCCCTGATCGTGATTCTTCTCGGCGTGCTTCAGCCCCTGTCCGGCGCGCTCGCGCCTGCACTGGGCATTGGCACACCGATTGGAAACGCCACACGTGACGTGACGCTTCCGGAACAGCCCTTGCCGGCGTTCTTTTCAATCTGGAGCGTGATTTTCTTAGCCTATTTTCTGTTTGGCATTTCCTACTGGCGTGCCCGCGAGCCCTGGATGGAGCGAATCGCGGCACCCCTTGCCTGGGCTGGTGCGTTCAACATCGTCTGGATGATCAGTGCGCAGTTGATCGCGTCTCAACCCCTGGATTTCCTGCTCCTTTTTCCAATCGCCATTGCCGCGTGGACGGCAGCATTTCGCATGGACCGTTTGCGTGAAACTGGTTGGAGCCCCAAGAAAGCTCTCGCAGATCTTACCGCCGCCATGCTGTCTGGCTGGATTACCGTCGCCATCGCGATCTCAGTTCCGCTGACCCTGCGCAGCTTTTCGAGCTTCGGGGCGACCGATTTTCCGTGGCAAATGCTCTGGATCACGCTGGTGACCGCCAGCATTTCGGCGTGGATGTTCGCCCGCTATGTCAGCCGCAGTTGGTGGTACTTCATTGCCCTGGGCTGGGGCATGATCGGGATCGTCCTGAACAATTGGTATGTGACGGAGATGAACTGGCTCGCCATTATCAGCGCAGGGGTGCTTACCCTCATTCTCTGCTTGCGCCTCTTTCGGGGTGCCGACGGATCAGTCATACCCGCCTGAGCAAACTGGACAAGCGGCGCAAACTGACGCTCTTTTGCCCATAGAAACAACGAGCCCGGCCACTTTATGGATTTCACCACAATCGCCCTGCCCGATATCGACACCACAGACTGGCCTGTCTGGCTGGCAAGTTCTTGGCCATTCATGGAGAAGTGGGGCGCCGTTGTCCTGGCCTGTATCCTGATCTGGTTTCTTTCGGGCATGGTCAAACGCATCATTACCGCCTTTGGGAAGCGCGTGACCGCCAAGGACAAATCATTCGAGGGATCGAGTTGGGATATTGCCAGTTCAGTCTCTCGCGTTTTCGCTTTGATTTTCATGTCTCCCCTGCCCCTTGGGCTCGCGGGCTATGACTGGGAAGCGATCATAGACAAGCGCGGACCAGGCGCCTTCGCTGCGGTCGCGATCCTGATCATTGCGGTGACCTTCGCGAACTGGGTTGCCCGATCAATGCGGAAAATGGGCAATCAGGCTCATATGCGTCACGGGGCCGATGATACGCTGTTTGCCTTCTCCGCTTCGCTCCTGAAATATCTGATCTTCGCCGTTGCGATCGTATTGGCACTGACCCAACTCGGCTTCCCGACGGCATCGTTGGCGGCGCTGCTGGGCGGCGCAGCGTTGGCCATTGGCCTCGCGCTTCAGGACACGCTGAAGGCGGTTGCGGCCGGAGTCATGTTGGCCATTTTCAGGCCGTTCCGAATTGGTGATTTCGTCACCCTGGCAGGCATGGACGGCGAAATCACTGATATCACGCCCTTCCGAACGACGTTCAAGCAAATCGACAACAAGATCGTCTCGGTCACCAATGACAAGGTCTGGGGCGATCCGCTGGTCAATCACACACGCCAGACACGTCGTCGCTTCGATCTCTACTTTGACATTTCCTATGACGACAATATGGATCATGCGCTCAAAACCCTGCTGGACACGACGAATGAGCATCCGCGTATTCTGGCCAAGGATGAAACCTGGGTCGGCGTGCATACGCTTGCTGATTGGAGCGTTCGGCTGCGCCTGCGCGCTTTTGTGGCGACGCCCGAATTCGTTCAGGTCCGCGCCGACATCACAAAGGCCGTCAAGGAAGCCTTTGATCGCGAAGGGATCACCATCCCCTTCCCGCATCAGGTCAACATGGCTTACCGGCCACCTGCTGAGTCGAGACCGGAACACGCGTCACAATCAGACATTACAGAGACTGAAGACTAGCCTGCCCTGACAGTAAAAAGGAGACCTCCATGCCCGAAGAGCTGACTGCAGCCGCGCTCTGGAGCGAATACAGCCCCTTCATCATTTCATTCGGCGTGAAAGTACTTGGCGCTTTGCTGGTCCTGATTATCGGTCTGCGCATCGCCGGCTGGTTGGCGGGCCTCGTTCGTAGCGCAGCGCTGAAGCGCGAAGGTATTGACGATACGCTCGGCAATTTCTTTGCCTCTCTTGTCCGGTGGGCCATCACGGCTGCTGTGCTGATTGCCGTGCTGCAGGTCTTCGGGGTTCAGGCCACCAGCTTCGTCGCCGTACTCGGCGCGCTGACCCTTGCCATTGGCCTGTCCATGCAGGGCGCCCTCGGCAATATCGCGTCAGGCGTCATGATCATGTTGTTTCGCCCCTACAAGCTCGGCGACTATATCGAGGCCGCTGGCGTTGCCGGCACCGTTAAAGACATCAATCTGTTCCAGACTGTCCTGGCCACAGTCGACAATGTGAAAGTCCTCGTGCCAAACAGTCAGGCCATTGATGGCGTCATCGAGAACTATTCCGGATACGATACCCGCCGCGCCGATGTGACCTTTGGCATCGACTATGATGACGACATGGACAAGGCCATCGCCGTCATCAAACAGGTGATTGAAGCAGATGACCGTATCTTCAGGGATCCGGAACCCTTCGTGAAGGTTGTTAATCTTGGAGACAGTTCGGTCGACATTGCCACACGCAGCTGGGTGAAAGCGGCCGATGTCTGGGACGTCAAATTCCACCTCATGAAGGCAGTCAAGGAAGCCTTTGACCGGGAAGGCATCTCGATACCCTATCCGCACCAGGTTGAAATCCAGAAGCAGGCGGCCAACGACTAACAGGCCCCACCATATACTATGTCGACAGATCCCAACTCAGAACTACCGGAAGTGACAGTTGAGCCGGTGCCGGAGCCTTTGCCGCCCCGCGCACCGGTCAAAGCGCCTCCACGCTCCTTGCTCGCGCGATTGTTCGGCATCTCGGTCTGGGGATCGCTGAAGCTGCTCGGCCTTTGCATTCTGGTCGGCTTCTTCGTGCTGGCGTCCCAGTTCAATCCGTCCAATCCGGACGTCGACATGGGCGCGGCCATCGCAAATGTTGCAAGCACGACCATGGCGGCGCTTGGCTGGGCAGTGCGCAATTTCTGGAAACCAGCCCTGGCGGGTGCGGCGGTGGTGATCCCTATATGGGTCCTGTGGCGACTCGTCAGTCTGCCATTCCGGAAGTAGATTCAACCGGCGCCCAATGCTGCGTCTGGCAGATCGGGCCGATGCAGCCCTTCACTTCCAGTACACCATCGGCCAGCAATTTGATCTTGGACCCGTAGGTCTTGCCTTCCTTCGGATTGTATATCGTGCCGCCTGTCCAGCCTTTGGCTTTTTGCTTGAACCCTTCAAGCATAGTCAGGCCAAGGATTTTTGCGCCCTTGGCATCGGTCGCCGTTTCGGGGGTCGCGTCGCCAGACACACTCGCCGGATCGATCCAGACGATGACGCCGCAAGGCGTTCCGTCCCCGCAATCGGAAATCCGGATGTGGGAATTTTCTTCCTGCGTCACAAAAGTGCCGAAAACGTCGAGCGGCCCCGCCCGGGCTGTACCCGCAGCAAATGCCGCGACGGCAACGATAGCCAATGCACGATTCATGGGTGCCTCCGCGCTCAACCGACTTATACTCATATCAGAAAAACAAACCGGGAGGAATTCAATGGACATGACAAAACTAATGTTTCGCGACGGCCTGATGGCCGGGGAACGCATTCTGGTAACAGGCGGCGGCACGGGACTCGGCAAGGAAATGGCCGAAGGCTTCCTGAAGCTTGGCGCGGAAGTGCATATCTGCGGACGGCGTGGACAGGTCTGCGAAGACACCGCAGGTGAGCTGATGGACAAGCATGGCGGCAAGGTCGTGCCGCATGCCTGCGACATCCGCGTGGCGGAAGCCATCACCGACATGAATGATCATATCTGGGCCAAGCACGGCGCGCTGACCGGCCTCATCAACAATGCCGCTGGCAATTTCATCAGCCGGACCGAAGATCTCTCAATCCGGGGCTTCGATGCGATTTCCAATATCGTGTTCCGCGGAACCTTCTATATGACCCACGACATCGGCAAACGCTGGATCAAGGAGGGTCAAAAGGGCAGCGTCTGTTCAATCCTGACGACTTGGGTCTGGAATGGCGGTCCGTTCGTGGTGCCGTCGGCCATGTCAAAGGCAGCCGTCAACACGATGACGCAGAGCCTCGCCGTGGAATGGGGGCGCTACGGCCTCCGTTTCAACGCCATTGCGCCGGGCCCCTTCCCGACGGAAGGTATGTCGAAGCGGCTGGCTCCGGATGCCGAAGGCGCCAAGCGCATGGATTCCGGCGCCGCCAATCCGATGGGCCGCGTTGGCGAGATGCATGAACTGGTGAATTTGGCCGTGTTCCTGATGGCGTCTGGCGCGGAGTATGTGAATGGACAAACCATCGCGATCGACGGAGCGATGTACAATGCATCCGGCGGAAACTTCGCTCAGCTGACCGCATGGGGCGACGCCGAATGGCAAGCCGCCCGAGACGCGATTGAAGCCACCAATGCGCAAGACAAGGCCAAGCGCACTGTTTGAGGCCTTTCAGGCTGGACAGTCGCGCAAGCAACACTAGGCTTCGGGCACGCAATCGCCGCCCGGAGCCTCACGCCTCATGACGACCCAATCTAAAGAACATGCCCTCGGCATTACCGCATTGGGGGAACGCCTGTCCGGAGTTTCGGGTCGCCATGCGGGCGTCGTCATTGGCCTGACTGGCTCGGTTGCCTCGGGCAAGACGACTCTGGCCAACCAGGTTGCTGCAGTCCTGGCCGGGGCACATACGGTGGAAACCGTGTCGACGGACGGGTTTCTCTATCCGAACACAATTCTGGAAGAACGCGGCCTGACACTCCGCAAGGGCTTTCCAGAAACTTACAATGCCGAGGCATTGGGTGACGCAATCGCCGCCCTCTCAACCGGCACAGCCGACTTTCCCGGCTATAGCCATGTCACCTACGACGTCGACCCGGGCATGACGCGAACCATTGCACAGCCCGATATACTGATCCTCGAAGGCCTTGGCTTCCAGCCATTGTCGCCGCCTCCGCGTCCTGCGCGGGAGCCGGACTACCTTGTGTACCTCGATGCATCAGAAGACGACTTGCTGACTTGGTATACGGAACGCTTCCATCGCCTCTGGCGCGCGGCTGAGACTGACCCGAGTTCATTTTATGCAAACTTTCTTCACATGACGGAACCGGAACTTCTCGACTTTGCAAAATCCGTCTGGGACCGCATCAATCTGCCCAATTTGCGCGACCATATCGCACCGCTGAAGCAAACAGCCGACATTGTCGTCCTGAAAGATGCCGATCATGCCATACGCATCACGCATGACAGGATCGGCTAGTCTTTCTAGGCGTTCGGCGTGATCAGGTATTTCTCGCCAGTCGCCTTGGCGTCATAGGCTTTCAGCGTTTCAAGGTTAAGCGCCTCAGCGAGCGAGATGCGCTTGGTGTAATGGCTGGCGAACGTGGTCGTCAGCTCATCCATCACACGCTTGTACATGCGGGCGCGGACTTCCTTGCCGGCCTTTTGCAGGAATGGCGTCAGCAGATATCCGCTAAGGTTCCACGCAAACCCTACGCCCGGAGGCACTTGGGTCGGTGACATGTCGAGCCGGCCATAGATAAAGACCTGCGTCTGCTGGCCGGAGCCATAACGCGAGTATTCCTTCATCTTGCGGCTGGCGGCCGCCTCCATCGCAATGAGCAATTGTCCGGCGAGCGGTCCGCCGCCAATCGCATCAAAGCCGAGCGTCGCACCGGTTTCCATCAGCGCCGCGATCAAGTCTTCCATAAAGGTTGGCGACGTAGAATTGACGATATGTTTGGCGCCGATATCACGCAGGATTTCGGCCTGCTCTTCCTTGCGGACGATGTTCACCAGCGGCACGCCATCCTTGATACAGATCTTATTCAGCATCTGGCCGAGATTGGATGCAGCGGCCGTATGCACGAGGGATTCATGACCCATTTCGCGCATAGTCTCGACGAAAGACAGTGCCGTAAGCGGATTCACATAGCAGGACGCGCCCTGCTCGGCCGTGGCACCTTCCGGCAATTCCATGACCTGACCGACATTCAGCATGCGGTATTCGGAATAGAATTCGCCGCCAAGTCCCGTAACGCGCTTGCCGAGCAAGGCTTGCGCCGCTTCGGACTCGCCTGCGGCGACAACCGTACCGGCACCTTCATTTCCGACACCCAGTGACTGACCGATCCGGGCCTGCATCGCACGCAAACCAGCTTCGGGTACTTTTGCCGTGATGACTGGGCGATCCGCCGTGCCACTCTGAACCGCCGTGCGAATATCTCCTGCACCAATCAACAGGCCGAGATCGGATGGATTGATCGGGGTTGCCTCGACCTTGATGATCACATCGCCCGGCCCCGGCGTAGGAAGGTCTACTTCAACCAGGGACAGTTCAAGTTCGCCTTCCGGCTTGATCAGCGAGCGTAGTTGCAGGCCTTTTTCAGGGAGTGTCGACATATCTTCGTTTCCTCTTTTATCTTCTATTCAGGGCTTGATGACCACTTTGCCCACAACCTCGCGATCAGTGAGCAAGCGGTAGGCTTCCCGCCAATTTTCCAATGGAAGCTCGGCATGGATACGCGGCCGGGTCTTGCCCTCTGCTGCCCATTTCCAAATCGCTTCCATATTCTCCTTGCCGCGCTCCGGAAAGCGACGGCCATACTCCCCGGCCCGTACGCCGACCACGGAGAACCCCTTTATCAGGGGCATGTTCGCTTTGACTTCCGGTATGCGCCCGGACGTGAACCCGACCACGAGCAAACGTCCATCAAATGCAATACAGCGAACGCTCTCGTCAAACACATCGCCGCCAACCGGGTCGAAGATGACATCTGCTCCGCGCCCGCTTGTGAGCGTTTTCACCTTGTCGCGAAAGCCTTGCGCCACGTTGATGGCATAGTCTGCTCCATGCGCGATGACCTTGTCCAATTTGGCGTCCGATGCAGACGTCGCAATCACGGTTGCGCCGAGCAGCTTTCCGACATCGACGGCCGCCATACCCACGCCGCCGCTTGCGCCGTGCACGAGCAATGTCTCACCGGGCTGCAAATTGGCCCGCCGCACGAGCGCGACATAGGCGGTCAGATAGGCTGCAGGATAGGCTGCCGCCTCCGCAAATCCCATATTGTCCGGCACAAGAGACAGGCTGGAGGCGGGCAGCAACGCAAATTCTGCGAAGGCTCCAGTCTTGTTGCCGCCGACCACCCGGTCACCCGGTGAAAACGCGGAGACGCCCTCTCCAACGGTTTCGACGATTCCGGCGCATTCCATGCCCTGGGTGAAGGGCAACTCCGGTTTCATCTGGTACCGGCCCTGACTCATCAGCAGGTCTGGGAAGTTCACGCTGGCTGCCTTTACGCGCACCAGCACTTCCCCTTTCCCGACCACGGGCACTGGAACATCCTGAACCGACAGTCCAGAAAAATCGTCCGTCACCGTATTACAGACGAGGGCCTTCATAATTTTGAGACGAGGTCTTTCACCATGTTGGCGATTTCCAGACATGCCTTGCGAGAGCCCGGCGAGAAACCGGAAAAGGCCGTGAAGGCATGAGGTAGCGTATCATAGCGCTTGTGAGTGACCTTCACGCCCGCACTTTTGAGGCGCTTGGCATAGTCATCGCCCTCATCGCACAATGGATCATGCCCCGCAGTAATGATGATCGCTGGGGGCAACCCTTCCAGCTCGGCGGTCTGCCCCGGCGACAGGAGCGGATCGGACATGTCGAAATCGTCCGGCAGGTATTGCTCCATGAACCAGTTCATCGTGTCTGTGCTGAGAGAGAAGGTTTCTCCGAATTCGGTGCGCGACGGGAATTCCTCGACCATGTCCACGGCCGGATAGATCAGCAATTGATAGACGGGCAGTGGCTTGTGTTCGCGTTGCATCTCCTGAGAGATGATGGCCGAGAAATTGCCACCCATACTGTCCCCGCCCACGGCCGCCATGCCTTCGGGCGCACCATACTTGCCAGCATTGCGCACGCCCCATTCATACGCGGCGATACAGTCATCGATACCAGCCGGAAACTTGTGCTGTGGGGCTAACCGATAGTCGACCGACAGGACCGGGCCTTTGGTGACGGAAGCAAGGATCGAGCACCATGCATTGCAGGTTTCAAGGTCGCCAACCACGCCGCCGCCCATATGATAATAGACCAGCAATGGCACAGAGGAGTCCTGGCCGGATGGCTTGTAGAGGCGCACCGGAATTTCGTTACGGTCGGGCCCGGGAATGGTAAAATTCTCCGTCGTCGCGCCAAGCTCCAGCGGAGCTTCCAACATGGCGAGCTGCTCTTTCACAGCCGCCTGCACGACTTCCGGTTCCAGGGTCGACATCGGCGGTGCGTTGCGGCCATTCCATGCAACCAGTTGCAATTGCGGCTCGAGGACGCGGCCCCGCACTTCGACCGGCTTGCCGCCGGCCATGCGCACCAGCAGGCCGTCCGGCAGTTTGAAGATGAATTTGGTGATTATCTGCTGCAGGCTCATGGTCGCCTCCCGTCCTGTCTTGTTGACAAAAAGCTTAGCCTTGCAAGCGCGTCCGCGCCAAGAGGCGTTTCTCCTTACTTCGCGGCAATCTCCCGCACGCCCGCCAGCAGCAAGGCCGTCGCGAATTCCGTTGCGCCGTCAACATCTACCGGGCGGCGCAGCAACATGTGCTCACCCATTTCACGGGCAATTCCGATGGCCGCAGCCGTCAGATAGGCTGTGTCGATCTTGGGGCCGCCCTCGCCGGACAGGACATGTTCCAGATCGGCGCGGATTTCTTCTGCCACGGCCAGCATTTCGGGCGTATCGACCCGCACCCCGATCAGGGCCAGATGCGGCGCGCCATTGCGGATCGGTTCTTCATTCTCGGTCGCGATGAAACCGAAATAGGCCCGATAGGCATCATGGACATAGGTTTCGAAGTCCGTGGCATAGGCGCGAACATCCTGCAGGCGTGAACGGAAGCGATGCGTGGAATCTTCGGCAATCGCTTCGAACACCTCTTCTTTCGACTTGAAGTAGTTGTAGAAGGTGCCGGCGGCGAGTTCGGTTTCCCGGATAATGTCGCGTACCGTCGTGGCCTCGAAGCCTATCCGCGCAAACACGCGGCGCCCCGCCTGCAGGATGGCCCGTCGGTTGGCAGCCTTGGATCTGGCCCGCTTTCCGGTTGAACCGGCCAGTGTCTTTACGATGGAGCTCATACACGCCTTTCCTGAGGGAAGCCCCACATCATGACCAAGGCGTCATCACCCGTCAACTTTTTACGCTGTTGACGGGAATTCTTTCATAAGCGCATGGCTAGCCCTGTCCAGTTTGCGTTGGCGCATGGCCGACACGATCACGCCGAACACGACGCGCAGGAAGATCAAGAAGACGACCCCCAGAAGCGGCTCGTTCGTCGCAATCGCGAATACGGCCCCAAGGATGATGGCCACGTGCAGGGTCACAATCCGACCATAGGGTGCGAACATTTCAACAATCGGCTGGGTTTCCCGGAACTCGCCTTTCATAAGAAAGTCTGTGAAGTAGATCACCAGATTGATCGCAATGATCGCAGCAACAAACCAGACCATCCCCTGCCCCGAACTCAACGCCCAATAGACCAATCCCGGCATACCGGAGCTGCCAGTGGTAGATCCGCTCGTCGCGAGTGCCTGGATGAAAACGCCGTGACCAAAACAGAACATGCCATAATGGAGTGTAAAGAATGGCACGATGAAGAGCACGGTAAACAGGTTCACGATGTTCCCGGCGAGCGTTGCAACCATGCGCAATACGGTAAACATGCCAATGACAAGGTTTTCCAGCCAGTAGAGCGCCACAAGCGGCGTTGCGCCCCAGCCGAAAACGAGCACCGCAAGGATCGGCAACAAGTCCACCAAGAGAACAGCCACCGCGATCGGATCGCGATAGGTTCGCGCAATCAGGTCAGGATCAAGGAAAGACTTCACTCGATCTCCAGATTGGGCACCAAATTCGGCATGGGGTCACTGGTTGGCTCGTAGCGAAAGGTGTGACCGGGTACCCAGCCATCACGAGTCTCGAATTCTGATTCCGACACCAGTGCGCCGTCTTCAGTCATGCGACCGGTCGAGCGCACGCCAATAATATCGCTCAGGCCGGTCACCTCTTCATACGCGGTCCAGCTGTTATCTTCATTGAGCGTGAAGCTGCCCGATGTCCGGAAGCCGGCACTGGTAATGTAGACATAGTCGAGCTTCTCCGACTTCTGGTTCTGCTGGACGTAAGTCAAACCGCCATAAGAGCCATCCGCCAGCACGTGTCGATTGACCAGAACCGAACCGCCCAGATCCCAGTTCCATTCGGAATAATCAGCCGGCTGGCCGCGCTCTGCGTCTGCCTGACTTGGTTCGCCGTACCAGCGCGTGCCCACCAAATCTGCCAGCATACCGAAATCCGCCGCGAAAGCGCTTTCCTCACTGATAGGTACGCTGGTCGAAACCGACTCTCCGTCTGGCATGGGCCCTGTCGTACATGCCCCGAGCATGAACGTCGACACGATGCCCGCGATCCAAAACCCCCTCATATCGTCCTCCCAGTCCCTAATAGGCCTGAGCATACTCATAAGGTGGAAATGAAAAAGGGTCACGCGGCATGAGGCCTTTGGAACCGCGCGGGTTCCTGTAGTCGCCTGTCAGGATTTCGAAGTGGATATGAATGGCGGTCGCATTGCCGCTGGCCCCCATGAAGCCAACGGGCTGGCCGAAGCCAATTGTTGCGCCCTTGGTAACGCCCGGCTGGATATAGGCGAGGTGAGCGTAACGCGTGTAAACACCCTTGCCATGATCGATCAGCACCATGTTGCCATACCCTGTCGAGACACGGGACTCGATGATTTTGCCCGGTGCACTGGCGTAAATCGTCCCCGCCGGGCGAGACTGCAGGTCGATACCATCGTGTCGCCTGCCAAAGCGCTGGCCAAAGCCTGACGTGAGACAGACATCATTTGCCGGCGCGGCGGCAAGCGGTATGCCGTTCACCACCACGATCGGCTTGTAGTTCACGACCCAGCCATCCTTGTCCACGATCGGCGAATTGGAGACCCGGATCCCGTAACAAGCTCGCAAATAGGCGTTCGGAGCGAAGGGTCCCTGCTCTGCCACAGTGCCCACGGGCGCCGCACCGACAGACGCGTCAGGGGTTTCTGCCGGCGGATAGTGTATCTTCACCGGCGCTGGCGACGCACAAGCAGCCAGCAATAAGGCGGCAGACAGGAAAGGCAATCGGGTCATGGGCCCTCTTTATACCCCCCGACCGGTTAACATCAGGCAACCACGCGCCCGCGCTTCGCCCCTTGTTCAATCTCTTTCTTCAGGTCTTTGCAATAAAGATTGAAATCGACCTGCATCCGATGACGCGGACTGTCATAGAAATGGCCAAGATGCTGCTGTTCATCTTCTTTTGTAATCCGCTCCATCTCCTGGATTGACGGAAACGCATATTCGCCGTTCAGCGCTGCGCCGACCAGTTTGGATTGTTGCTCGGCGAAGTTCACGAGCGTGGGCAATGGCTGCGCCAGGCCGAGGAAAAAGATGGTCTCACGTCCCGGTTTCACCATACGCTTGTAAAGCGGGAACACGTTTTCCTTTGGGGTCAGATCGTCCTGCTTCAGGAACGGGAACGTCACATTGTAGCCTGTCGCCCAGACAATCGCATCGATCTTCTCCCGTGTCCCATCTGTGAAGACCACACCGTCTCCATCAAGACGTTCGATACCCGGCTTGGGGCATATGTCCCCACATCCGACACGCGTCAGGAATTCACCGGATACGGATGGATGCCCATCGAGCGGCTCATGGTCCGGCTTTGGCAGTCCATAATCCTCCATCATGCCGATAGTCTTCTTGATCTTCTTGCGCGCCAACGCACGCCCAATCCCCGATGGCAACCAGCCTGGCAACACGGCCTTGTCGGCCGGCTGTCCATCCATGTATTTCGGCAAGACCCAGACACCTCGACGCATGGATATAAACAGGCGCTCGGTCAGGGGACGCTGGGAAAGCTCCGACGAGATATCCATGGCCGAATTCCCGCCGCCAACAATCATGGCGCGCTTGCCCCGGAAGTCATATGGCTCGAACGGATCCGTATAATTGTGCGAATGTACCTGATAACCATCGAACGACCCCGGATATTCCGGCATGCGCGGATCCCAGTGATGTCCGTTCGCCACGATAACGGCGTCATATTCGCGGCTTTCACCGGTTGATAGCGTCACTTTCCATCGATTGCCGGGCAAGTCCGCGACATCGGTCACCGCCGTGTTGAACGTGATTGTTTCGCGCAACCCAAAATGATCGACATAGTCGTGGAAGTATTGAAGCAGTTGGGAATGGTGGGGGAAATCCGGCCAATCCTCAGGAACCGGATAATCCTCAAAGGCAAGGCGCCACTTCGACGTATCGATATGGAGAGACTGATAGCAAGACGAAGCGCCGTTCGGGTTTTTGTAATACCAATTGCCGCCGATATTGTCCGACATCTCGAAACAATCATACGGGATGTCATAATCCTTCAGACGCTTGGCCATCGTGAAGCCGGAGCACCCTGCCCCAATGATACAAACCTTGGGCTTCGTCGCGCCATCAAATGCCATCTCATCTTCCTCCACATGAGCTCTTTGTTTTGCTCTATCGCCAATGATGTTATCCGGGCAGAACGACTCGTCAAACGAATGAGGACCATTATGAGCGATGACGCCGCGTCATCTCCCGCGCCTTGGGAGGTCATGAACGAAAACATAGACATGATCAGTGGCGGTATCCCGTGGGGACGCCGCATGGCGTTCCGGTTTACCCGTATTGAGAACGGTCATGTCTGGGGCCTGCAGCCCTGGAAAGAACGCCTGGTGGGTGATCCGGACACCGGCGTGATTCATGGCGGCGTCCTGACCGCATTTCTTGACAATTTGTGCGGTACGGCCGCCAGCTCTGCCCTGCCCAAACCGCGTTTCGTGGCGACACTGGACTTGCGTCTCGACTATATGCGCCCGGCTGACAAGGGACGCGACATTATTGGCGAAGCCGAATGCTATCACGTGACGCGGAACATCTGCTTCACCCGCGCTTGGGCCTATCATGAGAGCCGCGACAAGGTGATTGCCACCGCCGCAGGTGCATTCGCCATCAACAAACCGCGCTCGGTTGACAGCATGAGGACGATGTAGTGGCGAATGACATGGATACGACTGAACAGACGCGCGCCGATGAAGTCCGAGCCTTCATTGCTCGCACCCCCCTCGCTCAGGAAATGGGCTTGAGATGCGAAGTCATGGGCGACGAAATGACAATGATCATGCCGTATCAGGAAAAGCTGATTGGCAATTTCATGATCAAGGCCATTCACGGCGGTGCCATCGCCGCCTTTCTGGAACTGACTTCCCAAGCGCAGGTCTTCCTTGTAACCGAGCATCTTGAACGACCGCCGCGACCTATCAATCTGACGATCGACTATCTCCGCCAAGGCCACGCCAAAGACCTCTACGCCCGCGCAGAAATCACCAAGATGGGGCGGCGCATGTGTTCGGTCCGCGCAGAGGCGTGGCAGGATGAACGCGCCAAGCCGGTTACGACTCTGATGGCGCATTTCATGGTATCAGGGGACTAGAGCCCCGACTGAATGCAGGTGATCACATGAAACGAAGCTTGCTTGGACTTCTTGCGCTGGCTGGCTGCACATCAACCGGTCCAGTCGAACCAGGTCCGCCCGCGCACCCTTTAGCGTGGATTACAGGCTGTTGGATCAGCGAAAGCGGAACATCAAAGGAAGTCTGGTCAATTCCGGAAGCGGGCTACGTTTTCGGCTATGCGGTGACACTGGGTGATGGCAGCGTGAGCTTTTTTGAGCAGATGCGCATCAAACCCGGCCCGCTCTACGTGCTCAATGTCTATCCGGCGGGCGTTGGCCCGTCGAAATTCGTGGAAAGCCTGCAGGGGGACCAGTCGGTTACTTTCATCAACAGCGCACACGACTATCCGCAGCTAATTCACTACCAACGCGAGGGCGACACTCTGAAAGCGCATATTGCGCTGGAAGACGGGTCCAACCGGCGAGACTTTTCCTATCAGGCCTGCAACGACTGACACCGGCCCTCAGCGCCTGTTTGGGCTTTTCTTCATGTTTTCGGCCTAGTGTGCACCCTTGGACGACGGGGAGTCAGCACGCGGTGCAACCTGAAAATACATCGCTACGCTCGCGGCTCTCGTCACTGCTGCCGATAGGGACTTTTCTGCTCATTGCCATAGGTCTGCTGGCTGGCGACGCCGTTAATGGCAGCACGGTTCAGGATATTGACGACATCGCCCGGCGGCTGCAAATCGCCGACCTGCTGCGCGATGGTGAGTGGCATGATTTGACGTGGCCCTTTCTGGCGATGCCGGAGCCGTACGTCTCACCTTGGTCGCGTCTGGTTGATCTACCATATGTGCTGGTCACTTGGCTATTCCAGCCCGCTCTTGGACAGGATGCGGCGTTCGAGATAGCTCGTTTTGTCGTTCCACTGCTCTGGCTCATCGCATATGCGTGGCTGGCCGTGCGGCTGATCCGGGAGATCCTTGGGGAGCAGCCAAGCCTGCCGCAGATTGGCGCTGCGGCGGTCGCCTCCCTGTTTGCCGTAATCGAGTTCATGCCAAACCGGGTCGACCATCACAATGTCCAGATCGTCCTGCTGCTTGCGCTCTGCCTCGGGATCGTGTCGAAACATCGGTTTGCAGGCATTCTCGTCGGCGTCGCAAGCGTCCTCTCCATCGCTGTCGGCCTCGAGTGCGCACCCTACATTGCGCTCGCCCTTGCAGGAGTAGCTATCCACGCAGCCCTCGCACCAAATTCAACCATGGTGGCGAGGTTGAGCCTCACTGGATGGTCATTGTTGGCATTCACCCTGCCCGCCGGGCTGCTCCTGACCGGCGGGACACTTTTCCAGACGCAGTGCGATGCCCTGTCAGCCCCTTGGGCCAGCGCCTTGATAGCGGCTGGAGTCGTAGCTGCGGGCGCGCCTGTCATCTGGAAACGTCTTGGCCTGCACAGCCCGACCGCGCGACTAGGAGTGCTCGTGGCAGGTGCGCTTGTTGTTCTGGGCGTTCTGTGGACGGCGTTTCCCGAATGCCATGCAGGCCCCTACACCATGATCAATGAGACTGCCCATACTTACTGGATCTCGAATGTCATCCAGGAAAAGGGACCTGCAGGTGCCTTCGCACGTGGCGAGAACCTACTCGTGCTCATCTTCATGGTTCTACTGGCGCTCACACTCGGCGCATGGATGAACCCCAAGACTTACCGGTCTCCCGTTCTGATCCTACTGCTGATAGCTACGCTGGGCACACTGCTCACAGCCTGGCAAATGCGAAACTTCAAATTTCCCGCCGCGCTCCTGCCCCTCTTCCTCCCCCTGTTCATCGAGAGGGTAAGGGAGAATGGGGGCGCACGAAGAGCCATCGCGGTCTTGTTGCCGCCCGCGCTCCTGCTGGCCAGCTTCGCCCTGCTCATCAAACCAACAGGCCGGGCGCTCACCTTGATCGATTACATGGAGGGCGATGCATGCCGGGATGCCGATCTCTCCAGCCTAGAGACGTTACCGGCCTCTAGGATCATGGCACCGCTCGGCCTGTCTCTCACGTTGGCGGAATACATCTCCGACACAGGCTCCCCACACAAGATTGCCGCGATGCCGTTTCACAGAGCCTCCCCAGGCATCGAACGCGTCTTCCAGACCTTTGCGTTGACAAACCCGGAGCTGCGCAAGCAAGCGCTTGCACCTTATAGCTATGTAGCGATTTGCACCCTGCCTGAGACGAGAGCTGATCCGAGCGCGGCCCTTCTCTATGCGACCCTGAGTTCCAGCAAGGGCTGGCCGGGTCTTGTAGAAGTCTCACCAATAACCGGGTCACGTCTGAGACTTCTCGAGATTGATCACGATACGGTCGAATAATCTCGCGCTACTCGCCCAATCGTTCAACGGCGGCAGGTTCTCCATCGAACAAAGATACATATTGCTGCTTCACGGACTCACGGAACACTGATTGAGGAATTGTGACATGATAGGCTCCTTCCGCATATGAGCCGATGTCATAGGGGGCAAAGTGAACTGCATACCCGCCGAACCTGCCGGGCAGAGTCGATGGCACGAAGTTCACTTCCCCCGCCAGAACCATGTCAGCGCTAACCAGCTCCATCGCCTCGCTCCTGAAACGCTCAAGGTCTGATACATTTCCGCTCTTCTTGACTTTTTGCCGGGCTATTTCCGTCCATACTTCATTCATGTGCGTCTGAATGGCAGCCTGCGGTTCACGAAGAAAACTGCTGAGCCGCATCGGTTCGCCAGTCGCTCCGTTATAGAGCCGTCCAGCGGTGAAGTAATTTCCATGTGCGCCGCCAGTGAACGTATAATGGAAGCCTTCGAGGCTCACAACATTTCCACTCTCAGCTACGATATCCCAATTGATCCGTAGGCCATAGGCTCGGAAGTAATCCGGGTCTGCCGCTTTGTAGGCTTGGGCGTCTTCCGACATCGCCTCGATCCGGATTTGTGCATTCTCTACCAGATCCATGCCAATGGCTGGCGCCTTGGAGAATACGGCCTCATCAATTGTGACCTCAGCCTTGAGAAACTCATCATCGACGATGATCTCGCGGGGAAGTTCGTCTACCGAAGCAATGGTCGCTACATCAATCGCGGTGTCTTCTTCACCTGCCTCGTCAACCTCACTTGACGTTTCACTCACGTCCGACAAGTCCCGAACCTGTTTCTGACACCCAGCCGCCAGCAAAAGCGCCCCCGTCAACGCAATCAAGGCAAGTCTCTTCATGCAAAACTCCATTATAGGCTGAGCAACTCAGCGTCCCCGCCCTGTGCCGTAATGTTCACCGTCAGGGTGCGCTCAGTTGCGAAACGATGCAAGTAGTGCGGGCCACCGGCCTTCGGGCCGGTGCCAGACAAGCCATCTCCCCCAAAGGGCTGTACACCCACAACAGCCCCCGTCATTGACCGGTTCACATACGTATTGCCAACAGGATAGGCGTCGCGCACCTCCTGCTGAAAGCTTTCGAGCCGCGAATGAACGCCCAGTGTCAGTCCGTATCCCTTGCCTCTCATCATTGCGCCAACTTCAGCAATGTCATCCGGATCGTACCGCAGTACATGAAGGATCGGGCCGAACTTCTCCTCAGTTATCTGGTCGATGGAACTCAGCTCAATCAGCGCGGGACCAAACCCATAGCCCGTTTCGCCGATCCGGCCGGGCGACAATTGGTGCAACACGTTAGCCTCGTCCTTCATCATCTGGACATAGGCCTGAAGGGAAGCGCGGGACTCTGCATCGATCACGGGACCCAAATCGGTGTTTGGCTGACCGGGGTCACCGATGTTGAGCTCGTCCATCGCACCGATCAAGCCTTCGATCAGATGGTCTGCAGTCTCGTTCGGCAGGAACACGATGCGAAGCGCGGAACAACGCTGGCCCGCTGACCCAAAGGCGGAGTCAATAACATCATCTATGACTTGCTCTCTCAGCGCCGTTGTATCGACGAACATGCTGTTCAAACCGCCTGTTTCGGCGATCAGCGGTGTAATCGGACCGTCGCGGTCCGCCAGTGTCTTGTTGATGATCCGGGCTGTCGTCGTCCCGCCGGTGAAGCATACGCCGGATACACGAAGGTCGCCGATCAGCTTGGCGCCAACCGATTCTCCCCCGCCCGGCAATAGATGCAAGGCGTCACCTGGCAACCCGACCTTCTGGAACAGTTTCACCGCCTCGAACGCAATCAGGGGCGTCTGTTCTGCCGGCTTTGCCACCACCGTGTTACCCGCAGCCAATGCCGCGGAAACTTGACCCGTGAAAATAGCCAGCGGGAAGTTCCATGGACTGATGCAACAAAATACACCGCGGCCGTGCAGGGAGATGTGATTGGTTTCGCCAGTCGGCCCGGGTAATTTCTGCAGTGTCGTGAATTCCGCTTCCGCCTGCATGGCGTAGTAGCGACAAAAATCGACTGCTTCCCGGACTTCCGCAATACCATCCGCCAACGTCTTGCCGGCTTCGCGAGCCATCAGCGCGATCAGCCGTTCGGCATTTTCCTCAAGCGCGTCGCCCATGGCACGCAGATGTTTCGCTCGCTCCGCGCCGCCGAGCTCATCCCAGCCGGGCTGAAACCGGGTCGCCGCCGTTAGTGCCCGGTCGATATCATCATCCTGCGCTTCCCGGCAGCTGCCAAGAACGGTCTCGGTATCGAACGGCACGCGGATCATCTCTCCACCACCTGTGACCGCTTTGCCAGACACGATAGGTCCAGCCGCAATCGAAGGGCTGTCCCGGAAACTCTTGATCGCGGCGGCCATCTCATCGCGCACACTGCGCTGGCTGAGGTCGAGACCGGTGGAGTTGCGACGTTCAGCGCCATACAGCCGTGGCGGCGTCGGGATGCGCGGGTGACGTCGGGGACCGACCTCCACCTTGACGATGGGATCCGCCACAACCTGTTCAGGCGGCACGTCCGGATCAAGGAAGGAGTGTACAAAGCTTGTATTCGCGCCATTCTCCAGCAGGCGTCGCACCAGATATGGAAGCAAGTCTTTGTGCGCACCGACAGGTGCATAGACCCGTACGCGGCGGCCTAGACCGGCAGCCCCATAGAGCGCCTCTCCCATACCATGCAAGCGCTGGAACTCGAATGTCGAGTTCCCAATCTCATCAGCGAGCATCTCGATCGCGGCAACCGAGTGCGCATTGTGCGTGGCAAATTGCGGGTAGATGGCATCCTTGGCTTCCAGCATCTTGCGCGCGCAGGCCAGATAGTTGAAGTCGGTCCCGGCCTTTGTGGTGAAGACCGGGAAGTTCGGATAGCCCTCGACGTGGGCACGCTTGATTTCGCTGTCCCAGTATGCGCCCTTCACGAGCCGCACCATGAAACGATGGCCTGTCTGCTCGGCGAGATCTTTCAGCCGGTCGATCACATCACCTGCGCGCTTCTGGTAAGCCTGAACAGCCAGCCCCAGCCCGTTCCATTTCCTCAGCGAAGGTTCCCGCGCGAGCCGATCAAGAATCTGCAAGCTGAGCACCAGCCGGTCAGCTTCCTCCGCATCAAGACAGAGGTTGATATTGGCTTTCGCTGCGCGTTCACATAGCTCCAGCACGGACGGATACATTTCATCCATGATCCGCGCTCGGTTTACCGCTTCGTAGCGCGGGTGAAGCGCTGACATTTTCACCGACACGCCATTACCTTGTTCCGGCGCGGTGGATTTATCCTTTTCGGCGGCAACGCCATCAATCGCGTGCTGGTAAGCTTTCAGGTAACGCGCGGCATCTTCGGCGGTGCGGGCCCCTTCCCCGAGCATGTCGAAGCTGAAATGCGCTGCATCCCCTGCCTTGACCATTCTGCGTCCGCGCTTCTGGGCATCCTTCACGGTCCGTCCGAGAACAAACTGTTCACCCATGATGCGCATGGCCTGCATCATGGCAGCGCGGATGACCGGTTCACCGCTTTCGCGGATCAGGCCCTGAATAAACTTCGCGGGTCCTTTCTTCAGGCTTGCAGGCACACCAATTACTTGCCCGGTCAGCATCAACCCCCAGGTGGAGGCATTTACCAGCCAGGATTCGGACTGTCCTTGGTGCGCGCTCCAGTCGCCGGAGCGGATTTTCTCTGCAATCAACTCATCGCGCGTTTCGGCGTCGGGCACCCTCAGCAGCGCCTCGGCCAGACACATCAAGGCCAGACCTTCTGCATTCGACAGACCAAACTCCTCAAGGAAGCTTTCCATCATGCCCTTATCGCGGCCACGCGCACGGGCGGTCTCGACCAGTTCCAGCGCTCGACGCATGGTTGCCTGGCGCAAGTCATCGGATAGTGGTGTCTGTTTGAGCAGATCCTCCAGCAAGGCCTCCTCATCCGCAAACTTAATCTGGTCGAGTGCATGCCAGTCAATTTTTTCAAGCGCGAGCGTGTCAGCCATATGGGTACTGGTCCGGTAAGTGTGAGCCTGTAGGCGTAGGAGCAATTATCAGCCTGAATGTGGTGCAAACGGGTTAGTCCTGCCCCGATCTGCACCAATTTCGAATTATCTATATCTTTTCACATGACCCGATGCGAGAGAAGTTCAACGCATCCCGGCCTCTTTACGCAGTGCACCAACACGGCCACATTGGCGCGGGACTGGCTGAGGCTGTTGAAGGAGCGCTCATGCGCATCATGCTCGTTACGGACGCCTGGGATCCTCAGGTTAATGGCGTCGTGCGCACAATGAAGCGCGTGATCGAGGAAACCGAGGCTATGGGCCATGTCTGGGAGATTGTTCATCCCGGCCAGGGGTTTCGAACCATGCCACTGCCGACCTATCCGGAAATCAAGCTGGCCCTGTTCGCCCGGCGCAGGATTGAAGATCGGTTCCACGAATTTGAGCCCGACGCTATCCATATCGCTACCGAAGGCACCCTCGGCATGGCCGGGCGCGCCATGTGCCTCATGGTCAAACACCCCTTTTCGACCGCCTATCATACACGATTTCCAGAATATGTTTCAGCGCGACTACCGGTCCCCACCCGGGCTGGATACTCCTTTGTGCGCTGGTTCCACAAATATTCCGGAAAGGTCATGGTACCGACCCCCTCCATGGTGAAGGAGCTGGAGGCTCAGCGCTTCATCAATCTCGTCGCCTGGAGCCGGGGTGTGGACACCAACATGTTCACCCCGGAGCGCCGCATCGAGGAAGGTCAGCCGGGCGACCCGTTTGAGGGCCTGCCACGCCCGATTTTCCTGAATGTCGGCCGCGTCGCCGTGGAAAAAAACATCGAAGCCTTTGCCGAACTGGACTTGCCGGGCACGAAAGTGATCATTGGCGATGGCCCGCAGCGCGAGGAATTGCAGAAGCGCTATAAAGACGTCGTCTTCCTGGGCGCAAAGTTCAATGAAGAACTCGCGACCTGCTATGCTGGCGCAGATGTCTTTGTCTTCCCGAGCATGACGGACACATTCGGACTTGTTGTTCTGGAAGCCATGGCGTCCGGCACACCGGTTGCGGCTTATGATGCAACCGGTCCGCGCGATGTTATCCCGGGCTCCGATGCGGGGACGATTACACCTGCTGGCGGCAATCTTGCCGAAGGCGCTGTCGCCTGTCTCTCGCTCAGCCGCGCCACGTGCCGCGCCTATGCCGAGACCTATAGCTGGCGCGCCTGCGCCGAAGCCTTCATCGAGAATTTGCAGCCGCTGCCAGCCCCCGCCCGCAAGCGGTTCTGGCAAAAGATCAGGCTGCGCCGCCGGAAGAAGCCAACCTTGCCCAGCCTATAGCTATTCGCGGGCAACCCTTGTCTCGAGCTGTCGGGCCACCTCCTGCTCGGCAATGCGTAATTCATCCGGTAACGGGATCAGGCCCTTTTCGAGCAGATAGCCATCCGGCCCCATGGCGCGGTCTGATACAAATTCCTGAACGAATTCGGTCAGGCCCGGTACGAGCGGGATATTCTGGTTCTTCACATAGATGTACATGCTGCGCGACAAGCCATACTCGCCTGACGCGATGGCCTCGAAGGTCACCGGTACGCCATCCAGATGCGCCGCCTTCACGCGATCTCCATTCTGCTCGAGGAAAGAATAGCCTAGCACGCCCACAGCCGTTGGTGTCTTGATCAGCGACTGGATGATCGCCGTATCATTTTCACCAAGGTCGATCCACGCACCATCGGTACGAATCGTATGCGTGCGCAGCCGGAAGGCTGCCGGGTCAGCCTGCTTCAACGCCACCAATTCCGGCAAGGCAAGCGCGCCTTGCTCCATGCCGAGTTCGGTGAAGGCATCCCGCGTGCCAGATGTAGGCGGCGGGCCAAGCACCATGATTGGCTCGTCAGGCAAGTCGGGGTTGATTTCGGACCAGTTCTTGTAGGGATTGGGCCGGAAACCGCCCTGCCCATCCGGAATGTGAGCCGCCAGCGCGAGGAACACTTCCTCCTTCGTTAGGTCGAGAGTCGGAGCCTGACGAGCATTGGCCAGCACAATCCCATCGAACCCGACCGACAAGGCCGTTATTTCGGTTATGCCATTTTCGGCACACAGCGCCTGTTCGCTTTCAGTGATCATGCGTGAGGCGTCCGAGATCGACGGACGATCCGGTCCGATTTTCTGGCAGAATGTCTTGAACCCCCCGCCCGTCCCTGTGGTTTCCACTATGGGGGTCGGATAACGCGTGGTCGCCCCGAAACGCTCGGCAACGGTTGTTGCAAACGGCGCGACCGTGGAGGAACCGACTATGCGAATTTTGTGTGTGCCGTCTGCGCTGACAGGTGGCGGCGGGATGGTGTCCCCCGTGTCCAGATCAGACAGGTCAGTCCGGCCGCACGCAGCCGAGAACAAAAGAACGAGGGGGAAAAGAATACTGCCAATTCTGGCTGTCATGCGATCATGGCTCCGGCGAACGACATCTGGCTGAGGGGCGTTGGCACCCGGCCTGATGCCCATAAAGCAAGGTCCCTACCCGTTCAATGTGATGTGTGGGTGACAAAAATATCAGGTTGCCCGAAATTTTTGCTTGCATGCCCGAAAAGAGTCCCCTACATCGCCCCTCGAAATCGATGTGGCGGACATCTGGGCCAACCCTTAAACTGGGGGCCCCCTGTACTAACGCCCAAAGCTGGTTAAAAGCCCTTTGGAGGTTAGGTGTCATGCACTCCTATGCTACCCCCTATAATATTGTTGCCGATGCGCAGCCTGATCTGCCGGTATGGTGTTTCCGCCCTGAGCGGGTCACTGCAGCCGCAAAATGGTTCAAGGAAAAGTTCCCTGGCGAGCCATTCTATGCCGTGAAGGCGAACCCGGGCGAGCATGTGCTCGAAGCCCTCTGGGAAGCTGGCGTACGCAGTTTCGATACGGCATCGCTGCCAGAGATCGAACTGATCCATCGCAAATTCCCGGGCGCCCGCATGGCCTTCCTGCACCCTGTGAAGAACCGCCGCGCCATCCAGCGCGCTTATCACGAGTTTGGTGTACGAATTTTTGTCACCGACACGATGCAGGAACTGCACAAGATCCTCGAGGAAACCGGCTACGCCGAGGACCTTACGATCATTGTACGGATCGCTGTATCTTGTGACGGTGCTGCTCTGCCGCTGGCAGGTAAATTCGGTGCCAGCGCAGAAGACGCGACCGAGATCCTGCGTGAAGCCCGCCATTATGCGGACGAACTGGGCGTATCCTTCCATGTCGGCAGCCAGGCGATGAAGCCTACCGCCTGGTGGACGGCTATGGCCGATGTGTCCCGCATCATCATCGCGGCTTCGGTCACGGTTGATATCGTGGATGTCGGCGGTGGCTTCCCTTCGATTTATGCGGACAATCCTCCGCCATCTCTGGAAGACTATGCGGCGATGGTTGAGCAGGCCTTCGAGAACATGTTCGTTCTTGAAAACGCCGAGTTGTGGTGTGAGCCCGGCCGCGCGCTGGTTGCCGAGTCGGAAAGCCTGCTTGCCCGTATTGAGTTGGTGAAGGATGACGCGATCTACATCAATGACGGTTCTTATGGCGCCCTCTATGATGCAGTTCACGAGCGCTGGTCGTTCCCGATGCGGGCCCTGCCAAGCAATGGACGCACGCTTGGCCGACTTGTTGAGTACACCGTGTACGGCCCGACTTGCGATTCTACCGACAAGTTCCCTGCCAAAGTTTGGCTGCCTGCCGGACTCGAAGAAGGTGACTATCTGGAATTCGGAAACCTGGGCGCCTACGGCCGGGCCATGTCCAGTCGCTTCAATGGCTTCGGGGAAACTCTGGTCGCCCGCGTTCACGATGCGCCTTGGCCGAGTCTCTACAATGCGGTCGGCGCAGAAGTGATCTCGATCGGCGCGTCCGGCACACGCTGAACGTTAGGAAACCCGTACCGCCTGAGGACAAGCGCCAGATCTGGCACGTCTTCAGGCAACGAGGTCAGCCACGCATGGCCCCCAATTCCCTGCGCTTCAGTCTCTGGCGGAAGCACACGGATGGTCTGGCGCGCGATCGCCGCTCCTGAGTCAATATAGCTGACAGGCCGCGGGGCACTGGCCACCAATTGCGCCCGCACGAGCGGGAAATGCGTGCACGCCAATACGACCGTATCGATCCGGTCCCCACCCGGAGCGTCGAACATAGGCTTCTGGGCTGCCTCGAAGGCATTGATCGGCAGATCCTCGCCGCGCGCATGCGCCTCTGCGAGTTTCACCAGTTCGATACTGCCATGCATCACAACGTCCACATCTCGCGCAAAATTGGAAATGAGTTCAGCCGTATAGGCGCGCCGCACCGTTCCGGGGGTTGCCAGCAAACCGATAGTGCCGGTCTGGGTCAATTGAGCCGCTGGCTTGATAGCCGGTACTGTTCCAACAACCGGAATATCCAGAGCAGCCCGCACGTCCTGCAGAGCCAGAGTCGACGCTGTGTTGCAGGCAATCACAAAGACATCCGGCTTGACTTTATCGCACAGCGCCTTGGCAACGGCCGGCAAACGCGCCTGCAAGGCTTCATCGGACTTCTCACCATAGGGGAAAAAGGCAGAGTCAGCAGAGTAATGGATACCTAGCGCCGGTCCCAAGGCGCGTATTTCTTCCACAACGGTCAAACCACCCATGCCGGAATCGAATACCAACACTCTGCCCCGGGCGGGGGATGGCACGAAATTCGGCGGGAGCGTATCGGCAGGCATTGCAGGAATCCTAGTCGCATTCCGCTGTGGCGGAAACAGGGCATGAAATACGCAATGGCACGGGATTTGTTGTGCAGCGCAGCATTAAGCCCTATGTCTGTTGGAAGAATGTGAGGTAATGCAATGCTCGAACTCTGGCTAACTCCGTGGCGCGCGGGCCTGTCCATGACAGCTGCGACGCTCGAAACCCTGATTGCCACTCAGAAAAGCATGTCGGTCATGGCGCCCAAAGGCATGGCGACTCCGATGACCGAAGACAAATTGCGCGATGCGTTTCAGATTGCCGCTGACGTAAACTTGCGTCGCTGGGAAGACACTGCAGGTGCTCTGCAGAATCTGCCAAACTGGTTGCATGATCTGCACGCCTTGCCAGGCAATATGGTGACCGACTGGTTTGATGCAGCGCGCCGCGCACGCGACTAGTCGGACAAACCCTCCTCGCGCGCAGCAGGCAACCAGACTCCGAAAGCCGTCCCCTCGCCAATGCGCGTCTCTACCGAGAATCCGCCGCGATGATGGGCCATGATATGCTTCACAATGGCCAAGCCGAGTCCTGTGCCGGTGATCTTGCCCCCCCGGCTCTGATCGGCGCGGTAAAAGCGTTCGCCCAAACGCGGCAAGTGTTCACGCTCGATCCCCGGTCCCTGATCTTCTACGCGCATCCAGATGGCGCGCTCCTGCGTGCCTGGCCGGCTTGACGCGGGCAACAAGGTCATGCGCTCGCTGCTGGCCCAGGTCTGCCCCGCTTTCAAGCGTGCTTCGGCCATACCGGAGGCTATACCAAAGCTCAGGATTACCTGTCCGCCTTCCTTTGAATACTTCAGGGCGTTTGAAACGAGATTCTCCGCGACCTGAATCATCTCGTCGCGGTGGGCGATCACCGGCATGGGCCCATCATCCGACTGAACCACCAGCCGTACCCCCTTCTCCGCCGCGATGGCGCTGAAAGCATGTGTGGCATCGGAGACAATGTCCCGAAATTCCTCGCGTTCGCGCGGCGATACATGTTCAGAAGACTCGATCCGCGACAGGGACAGCAAATCTGCGATCAATCGCGACATGCGCTCAGTCTCACCGGCCATGATGGCCAGAAATCGGTCCCAGGAATCCTTGTCATCCTTGGCAGGGCCCCGCATCGTCTCGATAAAGCCCGACAGCGCAGTCAGCGGCGTGCGCAATTCATGGCTCGCATTAGCCAGAAAGTCTGATCGCGCCCGCGCGGCCCGGCGAACAGGGGTGAGGTCTTCCAGAACGACGAGCGTACGTCTTGCCCGGCCGGGTCGCGATACATGCGCCCGCCACGTCTCGTCTGGCCCGCTCTCGACCTCCACGGCCATCGGCTCGACCGTGCCAGTCTGAATCGCATTCTCGATCGCAGAAAGCAGCCCCGGCGACCGGATGACGGTACTGGCGCGGGGGTTTACACGCCCATCAAGCCGCAGAATGAACTCCGCCTCTTCGTTCATTGTGACAATGCGTTGCTCGTCATCAATCTCGAAAGCCGGCAGCGGCAATGCATCCAAAAGAATGGCAGATTCCTGAATATTCGGCTGAACGAGCGCTGGCTCAACCGAGAGCCGTGGACTGATGGGAAGGATCGTCGCGGTTCCCACGAAGATGGCTGTCGCGACGGACATGGCCACCAACAGGGCAGCAATCGCCTCAATCAGGCCAATTGCACCTGTAATCCACATCAAAAGAAGGATAAAACCGAAGCAGCACACAAGCGTTATGAAGTCTCTCGCGCGCCGCGAGAGGGCGCTACGAGCGGACTGTTTTGCGTCGGCTGACATGCCTTCGCTCATTCATGCTCCTGTTAACTAACTACTCAAAGACTTCAGGTCTCGAAGCCGCTAATACGCAACCAGACATCTGCCAAGCCCTTCACGACGTATCACAACCACAAGCGGCATTTGTGCAACTAAATGTAATTATTGAAAAACGATAATTTATCATTGACAGTCGACTAGAGCGGGCGTATCCGACGTCTGGAAAAAGGAGCGTTGCCGACGGCATGACACGATCAATTCTACTACTAGCCCCGGCAATTCTTGCGGCCTGCGCAACATCACAGGCAAATTTGCCCGGCATTGATGGAAATCGCGAGGAGATTTTTGCCATCGCGCCTGACGCTCCAGTGGATTGGGCGGCATCAGGTGTTGCTGGTCAGGCGAATACCGGCGACTGGCTAAGCCAGTTCAGCGATCCGGTCATGGAAAGTCTGGTGCGCGAGGCTCTGGCCAATAGCCCTACGCTTGAATCACGCGCCGCACTTGTCCGGGCAGCTGCTGCGTCAATCCGCACGGCCCGTTCTCAGCGTTCCGTCAGTATTGACAGCTCCATCAGCGCTGGAGTCACATCCAATTCCTTCGAAGTTGGCGGTGATCTTGATCGAGCGACGGACGGAATTTACGGTCTGGGCCTTGATGCGAGTTGGGAAGCCGATCTTTGGAACCGGCTCGGACGTGGTATTGCCGCCGCAGAAGCAGACCTTGCCGCAACCGAAGCCGACTTTGCCGCCGCCGAGTTGTCTGTTGCCGCTCAAACTGCAATTGCCTGGATCAATCTGAACGCTGCACTGGCGCAGGAGCGCGTGGCAGTACTGACTTATGAAGCACGCGACCGGGTTCGCATTCTGACCGAACGCCGATTCCAGCGCGGACTGGCCCAAGCATTGGATGTGCGCACCGCACGCAGCGCACTTGCTGGCGCAGAAGCCAGTATTGCTCAACGCCGTCAGCAATCAGGTGAGGCCGCACGTCGGCTGGAAATCCTGCTAGGCCGCTATCCGGCAACCGAAATCGAAGCCACGGCTGAATTGCCGGTGCTGGAAGCGCTGGTCGTAGAAGGCAATCCAATGCTGTTGCTATCGCGTCGCCCGGACGTGGCGAGCGCCGAAGCGAGTATCATTGCTGCCGGCCTGCGCGCGGAACAAGCGCGCCTCGCCATGCTGCCCGCCCTGCGCTTGACCGGCTCTATTTCTACCAGCGAGTCCGAATTTGCAGACATGGTCGATCCAGAGCGGATTGCCGCCCGGCTCGTGGCAAGCCTGATCCAGCCACTGTTCACGGGCGGGCGCCTGGACGCCCAGCGTGATGCCGCTGTGGCGCAAGCAGAATCAGCGATTGCGAGCTATGCTGGCATTGCGCTGACGGCGTGGGGAGAAGTCGAGGACGCTATCGCAGCCGACACGTATCTCGCCCTGCAAGAGGATGCGCAATTGCGCGCCTTGGAAGAGGCTCGCCTTGCCGAAGAACTGGCCGAGCGCCAGTACACAAGTGGTACGATCACCGTGTTCAATCTGATCGATGCCCAGACCCGGCGTCTCACTTCTGAGAGCCAGTTGGTTTCCGCGCGCGCATCGCGTGCTTCGAACCGGATTTCCTACCATCTAGCCCTTGGGGGCGGCCTGCCCGTACAGACTGCCTCGACCACCGTTCAAGCCCCGCAAGAAAGCGCCGCAGAATAGCGGCAGGAGAATAAGTCATGGGACGCCTCATTTCAGTTTTGATTCCGATCGGGATCCTCGCCGTGGTTGGTATCGGCGGCGTGGCCGCTCTGTCAGCGATCAAACCCAAACCTGAAAAAGCCGAGGAAGCCCGCGCCGGCCTGAATGTATTTGCAGAGCCCGTTCGCCAGGGCGACCTGACGCTCGTCGTGGAGTCGCAAGGCGAGGTAAGACCGCGACGCGAGATCATCGTGGCCCCGCAAATTTCCGGCCGGATTTCCTACGTATCCCCTGACTTCATCGATGGCGGTTTCATCAACAAAGGTCAGCTGCTCGTCCGTGTTGAGGCGGCTGACTATGAACTGGCAGTTGTACGCGCCCAGTCTACCGTGGCCAGCGCCCAGCAGGCCCTTGCCCTCGAAGAGGCCGAAGCTGAACTGGCGCTACAGGACATCGAGGACCTCGGTATTTCCGACGCCTCTCCCCTCGCCCGCCGTGAACCTCAGCTGGCAGGCGCTCGCGCAGCGCTGGAATCTGCCAGAGCCCAATTGAAAGACGCCCAATTGGCGCTTGACCGAACGGCCGTCTACGCACCTTTTGCCGGCCGCGTGCGGGAACGCAATGTTGATATTGGTCAAGTCGTCTCTGTCGGCCAGTCACTTGGCCAGATCTTCGCCAATGATGTTGTTGAAGTCGCCCTGCCGCTCAAGGACGCCGAAATGGGGCGTCTGGGCCTGCCCCTTGCCTTCAGTTCCAGCAAGGCCCAGCCCGGTCCGGATGTGACCTTCCGCGCCACGGTTGGCGGCGTAGAGCGCGAGTGGCACGGACAGGTCGTCCGGACGGCAGCCGCTGTGAATTCGCAAACCCGCCAGATCAATGTCATAGCCGAACTTCAGGATCCGTATGGCGCTGGCGCCGATGGCGACGCACCCATGGCACCCGGCCTTTTCGTGACCGCCATCATTCAGGGGGAAACACTCGAAAACGTGCTGATTGCACCACGCGGCGCTCTACGCGGAGATGATCGCCTATTCGTCGGCTTGCCAGACGAAGGCAAGCTGGCGATCCGCCAGGTGAAGCTGATCTACTCCGATCCTGATGGAGCCTATCTTGCGTCAGGTGTCGAGCCCGGTGAACTGGCCATCACCAGCCCCATCCAGGCCCCGTTCGAAGGTATGAGCATCACCGTCATGCAACGTATGGAAGATGGTACAATCACGATTTACGAGCCCGAGCGGACCGAGGAATCCTCCAGCTCCGGCGAGCCAGCAGCAATTGCGTCAACCACAGGTGAAGGAGCAGCCCAATGAGGGGGATTGTCGCCTGGTTCGCCCGTAACGCCGTCGCCGCAAACCTTCTGATGATCGTCGCCTTCACGGGCGGAGTTTTCGGCTACACCAAGATGGAACAGGAAATGTTCCCCGTGGTGAACATCACGGGTGCCTCGGTATCGGTTACCTGGAATGGCGCTTCGCCACAGGATGTCGAAGACCAGATCGTTACACGTATTGAAGAGGCTGTCGCGGACATTGACGGCCTCGACCGGATCACCTCGATCGCGAATGAAGGCTTCGGTGTCGTCAACATCAAGGGTCGCGACGATATCGACATGGACAAGTTTCTGGATGACGTGAAAATTCGCGTCGATCAGATCAACAATATGCCCCAAGCGGCGTTCCAGCCGCAGGTGACACGTTGGGAACAGCGCAACAACTATATTGGCCTGTCCGTCCACGGCAATGTGGACGCACGCACGCTGCGGCGCGTCGGCGACCGGGTTCGTGATGACATTGCCAACATTAACGGGGGTGAGCTGGCGCAGCTGGGCGGCGTTATCGACGAACAAGTCAACATCGAAGTATCGGAAGAACAATTGCGCCGATACGGGCTGAGCTTCAGTGATGTGGCCAGTGCTATTCGTCAATCCTCGCTGAACTCGTCAGGCGGCCGAATTGAATCTTCAACCGGCGACGTTGCCATCACGGCTCGGCAATTGGCCGACACAGCGGATCAATTTGGTAACATCATCATCCGCCAATCGACCGAACAGGGCACTATCCGCGTGGCCGACGTCGCCACGATCGATGACGGCTTCGCAACAGACAAGTTCAAGGCCACATACAATAACGAGCCAACCGTCTTCGTGCAGGTTCCCCAGCCGAACACGATGCACATTGTCGAATATACTGACGACATCAAGGCATATGTGGACCGCGCCAATGACCCTTCCAACGGCATCCTCCCGGAAGCCGTGAAGATCGACATCCTGTTTGACGATTCCGTGGCTTTCAATGCCCGTATGGATTTGATCCAGCAATCTGCATTGACCGGGGCCGTTCTCGTCATGCTGGTCCTGCTGCTGTTCCTGCGTCCAACTGTGGCCCTATGGGTCACGATCGGAATCATCACCGCTTTTGCGGGCGGGATTTTGCTCCTCCCCTATTTCGGGGTTTCCTGGAACATCCTTTCCACATTCGCTGTCTTGCTGGTGATCGGGGTGATCGTGGATGACGCCATCATAGTCGGCGAGAATATTCACCGCGAGATCGAAAGCGGACGGCGCGAAGGCCTGGACGCTGCCATTGTCGGCACGCAACTCGTGCTCAAACCGGTCGTGTTCGGCGTTCTGACCACGATCATCGCCTTCCTGCCGTGGGCATTCATTAGCGGCCCGACCCGGATGTTTACCCAGCAAATCACATTCGTCGTGGTCGCGGCCCTGATCTTCTCGATCATCGAGTGCATGCTGATCCTGCCGAGCCATCTGTCACATATGAAGCGCCAGTCCTTCGACGGCCCGTCTGGCAAATTGCTGAAGCTGCAGCACTCGATTGCAGACAGCCTGCTCTGGTTTGCCAACAACCTCTACAAACCCTTCCTCGAACTGGCGATCCGCTACCGCTATGCAACCGTCATGTTCTTCTTCTGCCTGTTTTTCCTGGCGACACGGATCACAGGTATGGGCATCGTACCCTTCAAATTCATGCCGGAAATCGAAGCAGACCTCGTTCGGGTCGAAATCGATATGCCAGACGGTACGCCATACACCCGCCTCGAACAGATCCGCGACCAGCTGCAAGCCGGTATCGACGTTACGATGGCGGAATCGATCAACCAATATCCGAACATAGAGGGTGGCCTGATCAAGGATGCCGCTGTCGTTGCGTCCGGGACGCGCGTCAATGCCTGGATTGGGGTCTTGCCACCCGAAGACCGGCCTGTCGGATTGCGGTCCAAGGATATAGCCGAACAATTACGCCTGAATGTCGGTGATATTCAGGATGCTGAAGAAATCAATTTCGATTTCACCTTCAATGATGAACAGAGCGGCGTGCGCTTTGCCCTCAACCATCAAGACCTAGACCGTCTGCGTGAAGCGGCTGCCGCAGTTAAAGAGCACCTGGCAACTTATGCCAACGCCTACGATATTGGAGACAACCTCTCCTCAGCCGCTGAAGAGATTCGTATCTCGCTGAAACCGGGCGCGGAAACGCTCGGCATCACGCTGGCCAGCGTCACCGACCAGGTCCGGCAGGCATATTATGGTGAAGAAGCCCAACGCCTGCCGAGAGATGGCGAGGATGTCCGCGTCATGGTCCGCTTGCCGGAATCGGCCCGGGAAAATCTGGACAGCCTGAATTCTCTTCGTGTTCGCACTTCCGATGGTCGCGAAATTCCGGTTACCCAGGTCGCAAACTTCGATTACGCACCAGGGATCAACCGCATCGTTCGTCGCAATCGCACCCGGTCAGTCTCAGTGTATTCTGAAGTGCTGGGCGACGGTGGGCGAAACCAGATCATGGCCTCAATGGACGAAAATTTCTGGCCAGACTTCGAGAAGACCTTCCCGGATGTCGAGCGCGGCGTGGCGGGCGGCATCGAAGAAGAACAGAAGTTCATGGAAGAAGTTGGTCGATTGATCCTGATTGCCATCGGCGCGATGTACATCTTGTTGGCAGTGGCTTTCCGGTCCTACGCTCAGCCACTGCTGCTGATGATGGCCCTGCCCTTTGCTTATTGCGGAGCAGTCTTCGGGCTCTGGATATTTGATACACCGATGGCCATGTTCTCGTTCTTCGGCATTGCTGCAGCCGCAGGGGTCGTGATCAACGACAATCTCGTCCTGATCGATTATGTGAATCGACGGCGGGATGAAGGCGCAGGTGCCGTTCAGGCGCTGGTCGATGGGGGCGTATCCCGCTTCCGGCCCATCCTGTTGACTTCCGTCACCACCTTTGTCGGCATCCTGCCACTGATTGCAGAAAAATCCGTTCAGGCACAATTCCTCAAACCGATGGTTGTGTCATTGGGCGCAGCTGTTGCATTCGCGCTTTTTGTCTCATTGTTGATGGTCCCTGCCCTTTACGCAGTCGGTGTCGAGATTGGCCGGATCTTCCGCTGGACCTGGGGCGGCAAGCCTTTCCGCCAGATCGGTGAGACCTATAGCGGAGAAGTGACCATCGACGAGGATGAATTGATTGGCACGAGCAAAGATGGCGGACTTGGTCCAATGGCTCCCGCCGAATAAAATGTACGCAACACGGTAAAGGCCCGCCCGGATCAGGCGTCGGGCCTTTATCCATATTACTGGAGAGACCTTAAATGAAACACCTCATGCTCGGGGCAGCGACCATTGCCCTCCTCACCGCCTGTTCGCCGGCATCCACGGAAGACACTGGTCAGTCAGCAGAGGCTGCGGCAGTAACATCAACATCCTCGAACACGCCGAACGAAGCAGGCAAATATGTCACCGCAGAAGGCCTGGAGCTGTCTGCTGCTGACTATTGGGGGGACTGGGGTGTTGACCTCACATTGCGCGATGACTCCATCGCACCCGGCGACAATTTCTACGCCTATGCCAATGGCAAATGGCTCGACAGTTTCGTTATCCCGAGTGATCGCACACGCTATGGCGCCTTCACTCTGCTGGCTGAAAAGTCAGAGCAGCGCGTACTCAATATCATTCAGGAGCTTGCCGAAGCCGAACCTGATCCAGCCACACTCGAAGGCAAGGTCGCCTCTGTCTACAACGCCTATATGGACGCGAGCGGTATCGAAACCGCTGGCCTCGCCCCCGCCACGCCCTATCTCAGCAAGATCAAGAATATCGATAGCCGGGAAGACCTCGCCAAGCTGTTTGCGGCAACGGGCTACGCCTCCCCTATCGCGGGCTGGGTCGATGTCGATTCCAAGCAGACCGACCAGTACATCTTCTATGTGACCCAAGCCGGGCTCGGCATTGGCGACCGTGACTATTATCTCGACGATACAGAGAAAAACCTTGAAATCCGCGCGGCCTACAAAGCCATGCTGACCAGCCTGCTGACAGAAGCAGGCTACGAGGAGGCCGAGGCGGCGGCAGACCGCGTGATCGCGCTCGAGACCCGTATTGCTCGCGCCCATTGGGACCGCGCAACAGGCCGGAATCGCAACCTCACCTACAACAAGATGAGCCGCGCAGAGTTGGAACAGCTCGCCGGAGACTTCCCGGTGGCGACGATGCTCATGGACCTTGGCCTGAACAGCGAAGAATCCTTTGTCGTGCGCCAGGTCACTCCGACAGCCGAAGAGATCGCAGAAAACGGGCTCACCGCGGAACAGATCGAAAAAGTCTCGGGCGGCGGCATAGGCGGCCTGTTCGAGATCATGCAAACCGCCTCCCTTGAGGACTGGAAGGCTTATCTAGCGGCTCACTTCCTGATCGATCACGCCGATGTCCTGCCCCGCCGCCTGGATGAGGCGACCTTCGAATTTTATGGCAAGAAACTGGGCGGTGCCGAAGAACAGCGCGAGCGCTGGAAGCGTGCAGTCTCAACCGTCGAAGGCTCCGTCGGAGAAGGTGTCGGCAAAGTCTATGCCGAGCGCTTCTTCCCGAGCGAGAACAAGGCAGCCATGGACGATCTGGTAGAGAATTTGCGAGCGGCCATGGCCAGCAATCTCGATGAGATCGACTGGATGGGCGACGACACGAAGACAGAAGCACATGACAAGCTCGCCAAATTCACCCCAAAAATCGGATATCCGGAGAACTTCGAGACCTATGCGGACCTGAATGTGGGCCCGGACGCCTTCGCCAACTCCATGGCGGTGAATGACTGGGCCTGGAAGGACATGATCTCCCAGCTCGGCCAGCCGATCGACAAGACCGAATGGTTCATGTTGCCCCAGACGGTGAACGCCTATTATTCGCCCAACCGGAACGAAATCGTGTTTCCCGCTGCCATCCTTCAGCCGCCTTTCTTCAATCTGACTGCAGACCCCGCCGTCAATTATGGTGCGATCGGCGGCGTCATTGGTCACGAAATGGGCCACGGCTTCGATGATCAGGGCGCCAAATCCGACGGAAATGGCACGCTCCGCAATTGGTGGACCGCTGAAGACGAATCCAATTTCAAGGCCAAGACCGGCGCGCTGGTAGAGCAATATAATGCTTTCTGTCCCCTGGACGATGGGGAAACCTGTGTGAATGGCGCGCTGACACTCGGCGAGAATATCGGCGATCTCGGCGGTCTTTCGATGGCATACAAGGCCTACAAGCTCAGCCTCGACACAGATGGCAACGGCACGATCAGCCCGGATGAGGAAGCGCCTGTGCTGGACGGACTGAGCGGTGATCAGCGCTTCTTCCTGGCCTGGGCCCAGGTCTGGCGGTCCAAGTACCGCGAAGAGGCAACCCGTCGCCAGCTGCTGACAGACCCACATTCCCCACCCGTTTACCGGGTAAACGGCGTCGTTCAGAACATGGCAGAATGGTACGAAGCCTTTGACGTGACGGAAGATGACGAGATGTACCTGCCGCCTGAGCAGCGCATCCGGATTTGGTAAACGGTTGTAAACCGTAGCATACACTACAGAAGCAGCGCTTTAGAGTGCTGCTTCTTTACTTGTCTTGAAGAAGTTTGGGTATATTCTGACCGAGCAGCCTGATTTGGCATGGCGGTTGCAAGAAAATCTTCGGATAAGGATTCCGCCCAAAATGAAATTGCTAAACCGCCTGTTCAAGACATCAAGTTCCGATTCCGAGGCTCCCGCCTCTGCGCGCGTAGAACAGATGGTGACGCCCGTAAAAGAACGGCCACGTCCCGTCCGTGCATCGGTCTATCGGGAAGCAAATATCGTTTACGAATCCGGCTACAAGCGTCGCGGTATCGTTCTGGACTATTCTGACACAGGCGTTCGCCTCCGGTTTCCGACCAATGAGGGCATGCCTGAATTCGTGACCCTTCATGCCAAGGGAGTGGGCCTGCAGGGCCCCGCACGCGTTGTCTGGCAAAAAGGTTCTGAAGCGGGTTTTCAACTCACGACCATCTAGGGTCGCACCCGTCCCTTCCCAATGTTCATTTGGCTTTTGGGCCTAAAAGGTCTTGAATGGCCCTTTCAACGCGAAAGGGACGCACCATGGCCATCATGAAATCAGAACAGATCATGTCGGAATCGACCAAATCCTTCGAGGATGCGATTCAGACAGCGGTCACACGCTTTGACGCCACCGTCAAAGGCCTCGCATCGGCTTACGTCAACGAAATGTACACCACAATCAAGAACGGCAAGATCGAAAAGTATCGCGTGAACCTCCAGATGACGTTCGAAGTAATGCCGCCCAAGGCCGACGACAAAGCCAAGCGCGCAAAGAAGAAGTAGGCCCCATTCGTGGCCAAGACGACGAAAACCTGGTTTTCGGAACTCGATCCGGCCCAATTCGAGATTGCGGAAAGCCTCCGAGCGCGCATTGAGCGGGCAGGCCCCGGCCTGACCTGCAAGCTCGCCTGGGGCTTTCCGTGTTGGAGTGGGACCGAGCGGATATTCTCGATCGCGGCATACAAGGACCGCTGCAATCTCCAGATATTCTATGGTGCCGAACTTGCGCCGTCCTTTCCAGACCGGATCGAAGGCACCGGCAAGGCTCTGCGCCATGTAAAAATCCATTCGGTCGATCAGATCGACGCCCAACTGGATCAAATCATCGAGGCGGCAATCCGGCTGGATGCAACCGATCCACGGCCTGTTCGATAGGAAGACGTGACAGCTGCGTGGTTTGCCCTATCATCTGACGTCAGATGCACAGGAACCTGCCCCCATGCGCCAATTCCTTGTCCCAGCCCTCGCCGTCGTTTGCCTTGTCCTGGCAGTCCCGACAGGAAGCCAGGCACAATCCCCTAGCAATTCGGAGAGTCCTTCAATGACGGCAACGCAATTTACGAGCATTGATGGAAAGCCAGTCAACCTTGAAGCACTTGATGCAAAGGCGATCCTCGTCGTGAATACAGCCTCCAAATGCGGCTACACCAAACAGTATGAGGGCCTTCAGGCACTGTATGAAGCGAAGCGAGCGGAAGGGCTCGTCATTCTAGGCATCCCTTCAAATGATTTCGGCGGGCAGGAACCCGGGACCGAGGAAGAGGTCCAGACGTTCTGCCAGCTGAATTTCGGCGTGACATTCCCGCTGACAAAGAAATACGCTGTGACGGGCGCTGATGAGCACCCATTCTATTTGAATGCCGTGGACATGCTTGGCGAGGCCGCGCAGCCGAAATGGAATTTCCATAAAATTCTCGTCGATGGCGACGGCACACCGCTCAAGGCCTACCCCTCTGCCACTACCCCATCGGATCCGGAACTCGTGGCAGATATCGAGGCGGCCCTCGGCGGATGACGCCTATCAGGCGCGCCACTTCACGACCGGAGTGATCCTGCCGTTACGGCAAGTTCGGGAATGGATCGCAGAAAGGCCCGCGCCTGCTCACCGGCTGCAGCACACGCTGTTTCAAGCTGCCCTCTATCCAGGCGCACTGCGCGAATACGTGCCCACGGGTGTCGTTGGAGATAGTAGTCAAGATTGTTCAAAAGCTCGAATTCAACTCGGTCTATCTGTTCGCTTTCGCTCGCTTCAAAGAAATACATTCGAGTTTGGGCCGCGCTCCAGCCCCGCTCGAAATGCGCGTGATAATGGCCCTCATCCTCGCCGAAACAATCGAAGCGGAGGACTTCGTCTTCGTGGATGAAAAGCGAAAACGCGGGCCCGCGCCCAATGGGCAGGACTTTCCAGAAGACGTGCAACTCTGCGTCTGGCGATATCGAGAATATTTTCAGATCGCGTCGGCTCGGAAATTTCGCGGTGTAACGTTCGTGGAGACGGAACTTGCGGAGGCGCCGGGACAATTGCCGACCAGCATAGAACATCCGAGATGGAAGCATTCTGCGTGCCAAGGCATAAGTCGAACTTGCCATTTAAGGTACCCATCCCCAGCGACATTTTCACCAGATTGCTCTCGTGGCTTTCATTGAAGCCGAAAATGCGCTGGCATTACAATAGAACGGCGACAACTTCTCGATTGCGCGCCCCGTTCGATGAAAAAATCTCCGCCAATCGCGTTTCGTGAACTCTTGACGAGTGAGGCCCGGACGCGCTTTGTGTTCGCACCTGCAAAAAAATCCATAGCGGAAGGAAACTCCATGTCTGAACAAGATCCCGTCGTCATCGTCGGTATGGGCCGCACGCCCATGGGTGGCCTGCTCGGCGACCTTGCCAGCCTGACTGCCAGTGAGTTGGGCGCCATTGCCATCGAGAAAGCTGTCAGCGAAGCAAAGCTGGCCCCCGGCGAGGCGAATGAAATCATCATGGGCAACTGCCTTCCCGCTGGCCAGGGCCAAGCTCCTGCCCGTCAGGCAGGTTTCAAATCCGGTCAGGACAAGGGCCTTGAAGCCACAACGATCAACAAGATGTGCGGCTCCGGCATGCAAGCTGCCGTCATGGGCCGCAATGCCATTCTGGCGGGCGACGCAAACATCGTGATCGCTGGCGGCATGGAATCCATGACCAACGCACCGCACCTGCTGAACGTCCGCAAGGGCCATAAATACGGCACCATGAACGCTCAGGACCATATGGCGCTCGACGGCTTGTCCGACGCCTACAAGGGCGGCCCTATGGGCGAATTCGCCGACATGATCGCGGGTGAGTACCAGTTCACACGCGAGCAACAGGATGCCTACGCGCTGGAAACGCTGTCGCGCGCACAGAACGCAACGAAAGAAGGCAAGTTCAAGCGCGAGATTGCCCCGGTCACCATCAAGACCCGCAAGGGCGAAACGGTCGTCGACACTGATGAACTGCCTCGCACTGCGATGCCGGAAAAAATCCCGTCGCTGCGCCCCGCCTTCTCCAAGGACGGCACCGTTACCGCAGCCAATGCCTCAGCTATTTCAGATGGCGCAGCTGCGCTCGTCCTGATGCGCGAATCTGAAGCCAAGAAACGCGGTCTCAATCCGCTGGCCAAGATCGTGTCTTCGTCCAGCCACGCGCACGAGCCTGAATACTTCACGACCGCGCCAGTGCCTGCCATGAAGAAAGCCTTGGAAAAGGCTGGCTGGAGCGTCGACGATGTCGAGCTTTGGGAAGTCAACGAAGCCTTCGCGGTCGTTCCAATGATCGCCATGAAGGAAATGGGCATCTCGCACGACAAGCTGAACGTGAATGGCGGTGCCTGCGCCATGGGTCACCCGATCGGCGCTTCCGGCGCTCGTTTGATCGTCACACTGCTCGCGGCCATGGAAGATCGTGGCCTGAAAAAAGGCATGGCCAGTCTCTGTATTGGTGGCGGCGAAGGCATCGCCATGGCGCTCGAACGCTACTAGGGGTCCGGCATGCTGGATGAAACCCGGATCCTCGACCATTTCACCGAACAGGCGAGATGGTGCGAGGATCTGGGCTCTCCTTTCACTGCGGCCCTGCTCCGGAAATTTGCCGAAGATTTTGAGGCCAATGGCCCGGTCGCGGATATCTGCGCCGACTGGACCGGCAATCCCCGCAAGGATGCCCTTGGCCTCAGGCTGGCCGGTGCCCTTCACCATGCCGTGCTAACCAACGCAGCACCTGCTCTTGCCGCGACTTATCCCGGCCATCTGGCGGAGTGGAAGATGGAGGCTGTCTGGGCCGAGGCCCAGCCTTGGCTTGCGGCGCACATCCCCGACATCCGCACCTTCATCAAGAGTCCCCCGCAGACCAATGAGACCCGCCGGTCGATAGCGCTCCTGCCCGGTTTTCTCGAACTTGCCGCAACCTACCGTATGCCCATGCACCTGCTTGAGCTCGGCGCGAGTGCGGGCCTCAACCAGAATTGGGATCGGTTCACCTATGATGGCGGAACCTGGCAACGACCGGGCGCGAGCGACGTCACGATATCCACGATCTGGAACGGACCCGAGCCCGCACATCTCGACGCCGCTCCAGTCATTGCTTCACGCGCCGCTTGCGACCTGAACCCGATTGACCTGACAAATGAGGCCGCCTTCCTGCGGCTCAAATCCTACACTTGGCCAGACCAGGCTGGACGACTGGCCCGTCTGGATGCGGCGGCAGAATTGGCCAGACATATGGGCGTTCGCGTGGAACAGGCGGATGCTGTTGACTGGCTCGCCCAGAAACTGACCAAACGCCCCTCAGAGGGCCTGACAGTCATTTATCACTCAGTCTTCCTTGTTTATCCGTCAAAAGAAGATGTTGCACGCATGAAGCGACTGATCGAAGAAGCGGGCGCAGCTGCCACCGAGACTGCCCCCCTCGCCTGGCTTTGCTTTGAACCGGAATCCCTGTTTGGAGGAGACCGCGCGTCTCCGCGCATGCAGACCCGACTGCAAGTCTGGCCGGGTGACGAACCCCGCATACTGAATGAGTCTGATGGACACGTCACATATGTGGACATGCCGTAAGACTATTCGGCAAATGCGTCTGCCAGTTCCCGAGCGAGCTTATTGACCGCCGCAACGCCCTCATCACTGAAACTGTTTGTGTTCACAATTACGACAAGACCTGCATCTGGCAGCAGGTAAACCGACGACAACCACATCGTATTCGACCCGTTATGGGCGAAGAGACGTCCATGCGGACCCGGCGCTGAGACGCCCCACCCCAACGCATAGTCGGATCCCGCGGTTGGATATGGCGTAAGCAGTTTCTGCTCGGTCTCATCTGCTTCCAGAAAGCCGCTGACAAAGCGCGCATGCGCTGCCAATGGCACATGTAACGTGCCAGCGGGTGCCAGCGCGGCCGGGTTATCCGCTCCGCTGCCGGTGCCCTGGCCTTTCAAACCTCCGAACAGGCCTTTTGCGTGGCCTTCAATCCCCGTCGGCGGCGGTCCGAACCCCCAACCTTCATTCTGGAGCACAAGCGTGGACAGGAACAATGTCTCGTAATTCTCGTGCCCCAGCCGCAAGGCTATCCGGTCCAGTGCTGCCCCCGCAATCATGTAACCAAGATTGGAATAGGTAAATGTTCCCGTTTCGCCGGCAGGCGGCTTTGTCAAAAAACCTCGCGCCAAAGCAGTGCGCTGAGTTTCGACAGGATCGTTGGAGCCGCGACTGGTCAGGAACCACATCATACCGGGATTGGCGGCAAGTCCGCTCCGGTGAGAAAGCAGATGCTCAATCGTCACATCGCCCCAGGCCGGATCCATCTCGTCGGCAAGGTCTGGCAACAACTCTGGCAGGGTCGCACCCCAACTCGCTTCACCCTGCTCTACGAGCCGACCGTAAAGCAGCGCGGTCAGCATCTTCGTGTTGGAGCCGATATGCCAGGCGTCACCCTGCTGGACAGCCCCCCGCTTGCCCTGCACGCGGGCTCCATCAACCGCGAGACCAAGAATGTCCCCATCGGCGTTGGCTATGACAGCCCCAAGAGCCACCAGCCCGGCATCTTCCCGAACCGTTTCGACCTTCTGTTGTAACTCCTCTGGCGATAGCGGTGCGGCCGATGATGGCAGCACCAGTACGGCAAGAAGTGAGAGGGATATCGCGGCGCGGATCATGGCATCCATAGTTCAGGCGCTAGCGTCATCGGTCAAGCAGAGGCAGGCTTTTTGATATCTTCAACCAGATCAAGCGGCAGGGCAGTCGTACGCTTTGCGACCCGGATCACGATACGTGATTGCACATCCGACACGAGGGCTGAGCCTAGCAGATTGTCCCGCAGGAAATTGTCATAAGCGTGCATGTCGGTCGTGATGATGTGGATCATGTAGTCGACCGCACCTGTAACCGTCATGCATTCGATGACTTCCGGCCAAGCCTGAACCATCTGTTCGAAAGCATCGAGATTTTCCCGGCTCGGAAGCGCCAGTTTGACGCTCGCCATGACTTCGAAATTCAGCCCGAGTGAGTTATTGTCCAGCAGGGTCACCCGGCCTGTAATGAAGCCGGCCTCTTCCATGCGCTTGATACGCCGCCAACAAGGCGATGAGGACAAGCCGACCCGGTCGGCAATTTCGGCGACAGACAAGCCGGCATCATGCTGGATGATGTCCAGTATTCGCGCATCTACAGCATCTAATTCTTGGGTCAATTTTGCTCGCTCTCTTAGGTTATCCGGTAAATTTTACCCCGGAATAGCAAAATTTGCGCAAGATAGGCAAGCAATTTCACGCGGTTTGACCAATAATCTGCCTAAACCCATCAGATAGGCATGCTATGCAACACCGCGAAGTCACGCTGGACGACAAATACGAGCTTGTCGAGGGAAAAGCCTTCATGACAGGGATTCAGGCGCTTGTTCGCCTGCCACTTGATCGAAAACGCCTTGATCTGGGCATGGGCCTCAACACAGCCGGCTTCATCTCTGGATACCGCGGATCGCCGCTGGGCGGTTACGATCAACAGCTTCGCGCCGCTCAAAAATGGCTGGATTCCCATGACATCAAATTCTGGGAAGGTCTGAATGAAGACCTCGGTGCCACCGCTGTGTGGGGCAGCCAGCAGCTCGGCCTGTTCCCCGGCGCGAAGTATGATGGCCTGTTCGGCGTGTGGTACGGCAAGGCCCCTGGCGTAGACCGGACGGGCGATGTATTCAAACACGCCAACGCCGCTGGCGCCTCCGACCATGGCGGCGTACTCGCCATCATCGGCGACGACCATAATTGCAAGTCCTCCACCCTGCCCTCGCAATCAGAGTTCGCGATGGCCGACGCGGAGATCCCAGTACTGAACCCCGCCTCCATCCAGGACGTGCTGGACTACGGCATCCATGGCTGGGCCATGAGCCGCTTCTCCGGAGCATGGGCCGGACTGGTCGCTCTCGCAGACACAATGGATTCCGGCGCTGTGGTAAGCGTCGATCTTGACCGGTTCAGTTTTGTCTGTCCTGATTTCCAGCTGCCTGAAGACGGCGTTCATATGCGCCGTGGCGACAGCCCGCTCGATAAGGAGCGGCGCCTGCGTCAGGTGAAGCTGCCGGCTGCACAGGCCTATGTGCGCGCCAACAAGCTGGACAATGTCATCCTGCCTTCGCCGAAACCCCGTGTCGGTGTTGTCGTGACGGGCCAGGCTGCCCGCGACGTGTTCGAGGCGCTCGCGGCGCTCGGCCTGTCACCGCAGGATGCAGGACGCCTGGGTCTCTCCGTGTACAAAGTGGCCATGCCGTGGCCGCTTGAACCCGAAGGGATCCGGGCGTTCTGCAAAGGTCTGGAACGTGTGGTCGTGATCGAGCACAAACGCCCTCTGATCGAAGATCAGCTACGCTCGGTGCTCTACGATCTGCCGGATGGCCAACGTCCGACTGTAGAAGGCAAGCGCGATCGCGAGGGACGCCCCCTGCTCTCCGATATCGCCTCCATCTCCATCCCGGAAATGGCTGGCGCGCTGATGAAGATCCTTCCTGAAGGTTGGGATACCAGCCGCGCCAACGCCTATTTTGATCGGATTGGCCGGACTGGCGAAGCGGCGCGCATCAATGCCTCCGAAACCATTCGCACCCCGCATTATTGCTCCGGCTGCCCGCACAATTCCTCCACCGTTGTGCCGGAAGGCTCGCGCGCGCTGGCCGGGATCGGCTGTCACTATATGGCGAACTTCATGCCGGACCGCAAAACCGACATGACCAGCCAGATGGGCGGCGAAGGTATTGCCTGGGTTGGTCAGCACTGGGCGACTGAAGAAGGCCATGTCTTCGTCAATCTCGGCGACGGCACCTATTCCCATTCGGGCAGCCTCGCCATCCGCGCAGCGGTGACTTCCGACGCGAACATGACCTACAAGATTCTCTACAATGACGCTGTCGCCATGACCGGCGGCCAGACAGTCGAGTCTGGTCAGACCCCGGCCCAGATCGCGCAGCAGGTGGAAGCTGAAGGCGTGGAGACGATCGTGATCGTCACCGAAGACCCGACCCGCTATGCCAATGTGAAAGACCTGCCGCGCCGCGTGAAGATCTTTGATCGCGAAGAGCTGGACGAGGTTCAGGTGATGCTGCGCGCAACTCCGGGCGTCTCCGTCATGATCTACGATCAGATCTGCGCCACCGAAAAGCGCCGCCGGTCCAAGCGCGGCCTTCGTGCACCGGACCGTACGCGCGTCGTCATCAACACCGAAGTCTGCGAAGGCTGTGGCGACTGTTCGATCAAATCCAACTGCCTGTCAGTGGAGCCGGTCGAAACCGAACTCGGCCGCAAACGGCGCATCAACCAGTCGACCTGCAACACAGACCTCTCCTGTTTGCGCGGCTTCTGCCCGAGCTTCGTGACGATCCAGGATGGCGAACCTGCCTGGCAGGACCAGCCCCGTCCGGAATTTGACGATGCCGGCCTGCCAATGCCGGAAACCCCCAGCCTCTCTGAGCCGTGGAACGTGCTGTTCACCGGCGTCGGCGGCACAGGCGTCACCACGGTCGCCGCCGTACTGGCCATGGCCGCGCATGTGGACGGCCATGCGGCTTCCAGCCTCGACATGACCGGCCTTGCCCAGAAGGGTGGTCCGGTGCTTAGCCACATTCGCTTTGCGCGTGAGCCGGAGCTGATTTCGACCGGCAAGGTTCCGCCTGCCAGCGCCGACCTCATCATTGCTTGCGATCTCGTCGTGGCGGCGGGGGGCGACGCACTGAACCTGATGGATGTTGGCCGCACGGCGGCCTATGCAAACTCCGACGTAACGCCAACCAGTGAATTCATCCGGGACCGGTCAAAACGGTTTGAAAGCGATCTCCTCGCCGCGCGCGTGAAACGGCAGGCCCGCGACTTCGCTGCCTTCGATGCCGAGGCCCTTGCGGTCGGTTATCTGCATGATGCGATCTATACGAACATGATCATGGTCGGTTTCGCCTGGCAGAAGGGCCAGGTGCCGATCAGCCTGCGCGCGCTCTACCGCGCGATCCGCCTGAACGGCACCAAGGTGGAGGACAACATGTCCGCATTCAATATCGGCCGGATCGCTGCGGCGAACCCGGAACGGCTCCTGCCTCAGCATGACCCACGCGGTCATATCGAAGAGAAAACGCTGGACGAGTTGATAGATGACCGGGCAGCGCGCCTCACCGCTTATCAGGATGCCGCCTATGCGGAGACCTATCGCAACATCGTCGCTCAGGTGCGCGCCGCAGAACATGGCGCTGGCCTCGGCGAGAAGCTGACCCGCGCAGCCGCCACCTATGCCTACAAGGTCATGGCCTACAAGGACGAGTATGAAGTGGCCCGTCTCTACACGGATGGGAAATTCGCTGAATACATTGCCAGCCAGTTCAAGGGCGGCAAACTCCGCCTGATGCTGGCCCCGCCCATTCTGTCAAAGACGGATGCAAACGGGCACGCCAAGAAGAAGCTTTTTGGCCCGTGGATGTTCCAGGTCTTCAAGCTGATGGCGAAGTTCAAGGGCCTGCGCGGCACGAAGTTTGACCTGTTCGGCTACACGGCCGAGCGCCGGATGGAACGCCAGCTGCGTGACGATTATCTCGCTGGCCTTTCCCGCATCGCGCAGGAACTGACCGCGAAGAATCATGAACTCGCCGTGGCGCTCGCCGAAATCCCAGACGATATTCGCGGCTATGGCCATGTGAAGGAAGCTGCCGCCGAAGTCGCCAAGGCGAAAGAGGCAGACCTCTGGGCTGGCTGGCCGGATGGCACGCTGCCCAAGGCAAAGACCACGCTGATCGCGGCGGCGGAGTAGGCCCCTACTCTGCCGGCTCGACCTGCACGTCGATAATGGTGCCCTTCTTGCCGATTTTTTCGAGCGTCTTCTCGATATCGTCGGACTCGACGGTGCGCGTATAGGTCTTGGTGCCGCCGCCAAATTTCTTGACTTTCACCTTCAGCTTGACGTCCTCCTCTGGGCCGTCCAGCGCATCTCCGGTGACGTGCACGACCCCAGAGCCGACCGCATAGGCGCCCTTCGCGGTGCCCTCGACCACGTCGCCCGCCACGCTGACGGGCACGGTCACGATCTTGGTGGCAAGGCAGGCGGGCAGCGTGGCAAGCATGCCGGCGATCAGGATTAGGCGAATGGCAGGCATGGCAAAGGCTCCTCTGGCTCTGGCCAGACTAGAGCAGATGAATGTTTAAGCCATGTTACGAAACGTGCAGACTAGTCCCGCGCCAGCGCCTCATCCATCAGGCGGGCCGTATTGGCGACGCCGTATAGCGCCGCGAAGCTGCCGAAGCGCGGGCCCTGGCTCTGGCCGAGCAGGACTTCATATAGCGCCTGGAACCATTCGCGCAGATTCTCGAACTCATGCTCCTTGCCGACCGAGAAGGTCAGCGTCTGCAGGTTTTCCGAGGTCGGCTCACCGTCAAACGCCTTGAGGCGCGCGGAGAGGTCTTCCATCGCCGCGCGTTCCTTGTCCGTCGGCGCACGATAGGTCTTCTGCGGCAGGACGAAGTCCTGATAATAGCTCATCGCATAGCCGGCGAGTTCATCGAGCAACCGGTTCTTCTCGGGTGAGGCGTCCGGCGCATATTGCGAGATGAAGCCCCAGAGCTGGCTCTTGTCTTCCGGGTTTGCCACCGCGACGAGGTTCAGCAGCAGCGCAAAGCTGACCGGCGTGGTCTCGGCGGGCGGGTTGCCGGAATGGATGTGCCAGACCGGATTTTCCAATTGGCGCGCAGGCTCCTCACTTGGATACTTCTCAAGAAAAGTCAGGTATTCGTCCACAGCTTTCGGAATGACGTCGAAATAGAGCTTCTTCGCCACGCGCGGCTTCTGGAACTGGAACAGGCCGAGGCTCTCATCCGGGGCGTATTTCAGCCAGTCCTCGACCGAGATGCCATTGCCCTTCGTCTTGGAGATCTTCTCTCCTTTTTCGTCGAGGAACATCTCATAGACATATTGCTCCGGCGGCCGCACGCCCAGGATGCGGGTGATCTTGGAATAGATCGGCGCATTCGCCTGATGGTCCTTGCCGAACATTTCGAAGTCCACGCCGAGCGCGGCCCAGCGCATACCGAAATCGGGCTTCCACTGCATCTTTACATGACCGCCGGTCACCGACAGCGTGAATTCCTTGCCGGACGCATCCTCGAACGTCACGGTCCCCTTCTCTCCGTCCACGGCCTTCATCGGCACATAGAGCACTTCGCCCGTGTCCGGATGGATCGGCAGAAACGGGCTGTAGGTCGCCTGACGTTCTTCGCCCAGCGTTGGCAGCATGACATCCATGATGTCCTGATATTTCCGCGCAGCCTCCAGCAGCATGGCGTCGAACCGGCCGGACTTGTAACATTCCGTCGCCGACAGGAATTCATACTCGAATCCGAACTGGTCGAGGAAGGCACAGAGCCGCGCATTCATGTGCGCGCCATAGGAATCATGCGTGCCGAACGGGTCCGGCACAGCCGTCAGCGGCTGTTGCAGGTATGGCTCCAGCTTTTCCGGGTTCGGCACGGTCGGCGGCACTTTGCGCATCCCGTCCATGTCATCCGACACACAGATCAGGCGCGTTGTGTACTTGCCGCCGGTCAGCGCCTCAAACGCATGGCGCACCATCGTCGTGCGCACGACTTCGCCAAACGTGCCGATATGCGGCAGGCCGGACGGGCCATAACCGGTCTCGAAGGTCACAGGGTCGCCAGCCTCACGCTGGCCGGCCTTGATCTGCTGCTCCACGCGCTGTTCCAGCTTGCGGGCAAGCTCGAACGGCCAGGCCTTAGCGGAATGGGCGAGCGTGGAGAGATCGGTCATCGGAAATGTCTGTCTTTATTGAAAAATGAAAGGTCCGCCGGACCTAGAGGCCGCAGGGGTTCCGGTCAAGCGGTGCGAACTTTCTTGTAAAGAATATTTGACATGTCAAAAATCTTTGACTATATGGGTCGTGTAAGAAATTTTTGACATGGAGACATCAAATGTCCTTTCACGAAAAATCGGCCTGGATCATGGGCCTGCTGCTCTCACTCACCGGATACTGGTACCTGTCCAGGGTCTGGGCCCTGTCGGATGCGCTGGGGGAAACCGCGCCGCCCGTCATCGGCCTGATCGCCGGGGCCACGATCATGCTGATCGTCGGGGCCGTGATCAGCCACATTATCATCGGCGTCATCAACCCGGACGAGGCCAGCGGCGATGAAGATGAGCGCGACAAGCAGGTGCTGCGCCGCGCGGGCAATATTGCCGGCTATGTGCTGGGCTTCGGCATCTTTGCTGGCCTGTGGAGCTATTACTTCCAGCGCGACGGCAATCTGTTGTTCCACATCGCGGTGGCCAGCCTGATCGCCTCGCAGGTGGCCGAATATGCCCTCACCATCCTGTTCTATCGCCGGGGCATGTAAGCATGGCCAAACGCCCCCCTATCCTGAACCGTGTAAAGGCCCTGAGAGAGGCCCATGACGGGATGAGCCAGGCGGCCCTGGCCAAAGAGATTGGCGTGACGCGGCAAACCGTGATCGCCATCGAACAGGGCCGCTACTCCCCCTCCCTCGAAAGCGCCTTCCGCATCGCGCGGGTCTTCGGCGTCAGCCTCGAAGACGTGTTCCAGTGGGACGAGACCGCCGAGGCATGACGCTCATATTCGAATGGCCCGGCGGCGCCCCCGTCCGGGCCATTCCGCATCTGCAACAAAGCGCAAAAACCGGATTGACAATCATTCGCATAGTCGTGCAAATGGTTCTCATGATCATCTGTGTCTGCAACCGCATCAACTGCAAGAGCGTCCGGACTGCCGTCGACGCCGGGGCCCGCAGCCCCAAAGCCGTGCAGGCGCATCACGGGTGCAAGTTCCAGTGCGGAAAATGCAGCTGCTCCATCGGCGAAATCATCTCCGAAGAAATGGACCAGCGCCCGGCCGCGCCAGCGCTCGTCGCCGCCGAATAGGCGCCCACCCCCTGAAATTGCAGGCCTTTGCGCGGTCAGCCGCGATACACACCCGATTCAAACCGTTCTCAGGCGCCGCTGCAATTGTGTCGCACTTTCATATGAAATTGTTTTTATTGGATTTTTTGTTGATCCCATGACACAATCACCCTAGGTGCTGGCCCATACGAAATCCACAAAGCAGGAGCTCCCCATGAAAGGCGACCCGAAGGTCATCGAATTTCTGAACAAGTGTCTCAAGAACGAGCTGACGGCGATCAACCAGTATTTCCTGCATTCGCGCATGCTGCACGATTGGGGCGTCAGCAAGCTGGGCGATTATGAATACAAGGAATCCATCGAAGAGATGGAGCATGCCGATTGGCTGATCGAGCGCATCCTGTTCCTCGGCGGCCTGCCGAATCTCCAGGACCTCGGAAAGCTGCGTATCGGGGAATCAGTCTTCGAAATCCTCGAATGCGACCTGAAACTGGAAAACGACGCGATTCCGTTGCTCAAGGACGCGATGGAATATGCTGAGAGCGTCCGCGACTATGGCAGCCGCGACCTGTTCGGAAAGATCCTCAACAATGAGGAAGAGCATGTGGATTATCTTGAAACGCAGTTCGACCTGATCGAACGCATCGGAATCGAGCGGTATACAATGCTCCAGTCCGAAGCGAACGGCTCAAAGGCCCAGGACTAAACGGCTCAGGCGCTGCTCTCTTCGGGGGCAGCGCCGGCTTGCGCTTCGGCCGCCTCGACGCGGTCCTGAAGCTTCTGCAACTGACGCTCGCGCAGCTCGTCCGAAAAGGCACTGGCGAACACGCCTGCCGGCAGTGCGACCACGCCGATCCCCGCAATAGCAATTACAGACGCCGCAATCCGCCCCAGCGTGGTGACCGGATAGATGTCGCCATAACCAACCGTGGTCAGCGTCGCGATGGACCACCAGATGGCGCGCGGGATGGAGCCAAACTCCTCACGCCCCTGCCCCACACCTTCGATGAAATAGAGCAGCACCGCCGCCACATAGACGAGCGCCAGCGCCATGGCGAGCGTGGTGAGAAGCTGCGTTCCCGCCCGCTTCATCGCTGCGCCCAGCACATCAAAAGCCGGTACGAAGCGCGCAATCTTGATCAGTCGGAACAGGCGGAAGACGCGCAGCGCGATCAGCGGAATGCCCCCGCCAACCACCATCACGATCAGTTCCGGCAGAAAGGCCAGCAGGTCTGCGATGGAATAAAAGCGCGTAATGTAGCGAAGACGACCAACAAAGCCCGCATATTCCGGCCTGAGACCCGCAATGGCGACGCGCAGGACATATTCGACGGCAAAGATGATGACGACCGCAACATTGAACCAGTCAAATACCATCTTCCATTCGGGAATGGCCAACAGGGTCGGCTCGGTCTCGAGCGCCAGGAACAGGAAACTCGCCAGAACGAGGCTGATAATGATCCAGTTGGTAACCGAAATGCCGGACTTGCGGGCTTCGGGCACCAGCTCATTATGCAACCAGCGATACAGCCCCATGCGAGTCCCCCTAAGAACGGTTCTTGTTGCCTAGCCTCTTAGCACGCCGCCTGTGCCCTTGGCGACAGAGGCTACCACCTTGTCCATCAGGGCCTGGATGTCTTCATCTTTCATCTTTTCCAGCGGCTGGACCGTCATTTCAAAGGCGACCGATTTCTGCCCTTCGGGCACACCGGTGCCCTCATAAACATCGAACACGTCCACTTTCGAGATCAGCTTCTTGTCGGCGCCTTGGGCATGGCGCACCAGATCTGCAGACGGGACAGACTGATCGACCACAAAGGCGAGGTCACGGCGGATCGGCGTCAACTCGGCACGTTCGAAGACTGGCTTGGTCTTGGTGTTCTTTGCCTTCATCTGCGGCAGCGCATTGAGGTTCAGTTCGAAGCCAAACATCGGCCCATCGACACCCATCTGTTTCAGAACGCCCGGATGCAGCTGGCCGAAATGCGCCACCGTCACTTTCGGGCCGAGCTTCAGGCTGGCCGCCTGCCCCGGATGCCAGTGCGGTTGAGCGGGCGCGGCGACCTGAAAGCGCTCGCCCGGCTGGCCGAGCGCATCAAGCACAGCAAACAGGTCAGCTTTCGCGTCGAAGGAATCATATGGTTCAGGTGCACCCTGCCAGTGCCGCTCATTGAACGGACGCACAAGCGCCGCCACGACGCTGCGCTGGTCTTTCGGGCCATCGCCCAGATAGATTGGCCCAGCCTCGAACAGGCGAACGCCGCGCTCGCCATGATTGGCGGCGCGCTGGGCGGCCTTGGCCAGATTTCCGAGCACGGATGGGCGCATATAGTCCAGTTCGCTTGCCACCGGATTGGCAACCGTCAGCGCGTCATTGATCTTGCCGAACAGCGCCGCGTCAGCTTTCGCCATGAAGCTCCAGCTGACAGTTTCCAGGAAACCGCGTGACGCCATCACCCGGCGGGCCGCGCGCACGCGGGCCTGCATCGGGGTGGCAATCGCTTTCACGCCGCCCTGGGGCGCTGGCAGGGACGCGGTTGGGAGCTGGTCAAACCCAACCAGGCGCGCAACTTCTTCCACGATGTCGGCCGACTGTTCCATGTCAAAGCGGAAGGTCGGCGGGCGAAGATACCAGGCATCACCCGCATCCTCGATATTGAACTCAAGGTCTTTCAGCATGCGGCGCATGTCAGCGGGCTTGACGGTAAGCCCCGTCAGGCGTTCCACATCGGCCGGATAGAAAGTCACCTTGTTCGGATTGACCGGCGCTTCGCCCGCAACCTTCGGCTTGGAGACGACCCCGCCGCCATATTCCACGATCAAGGCGATGGCGAGGTTCAACCCGTCCAGGCAGCTGTGCGGATCGACACCGCGCTCGAAGCGATAGCGCGCATCGGAATGGATGCCAGTTGCGCGGCCTGTGCGGGCCGTGCGTAGCGGGTCGAACCAAGCGCTTTCAAGGAACACGTCCACGGTCTCGTCAGAGACTGCCGTGGATTGTCCGCCCATCACCCCCCCCAGGCCGATGACGCCGCTGTCATCGGTGATGACGCACATCTCTTCGCCGACCTTGTAGGTCTTGCCGTCCAGCGCCTCCAGCACCTCGCCCTTGCGGCCAAGACGTGCCACGACCGGGCCGGACAGTTTGGACGCGTCATAGGCATGCAACGGACGAGCCCGGTCAAGCGAGATGTAATTCGTCACATCCACCAGCAGGGATTTCGGCTGGATGCCGACGGCCTTCAGGCGCTGCTGCATCCACTCAGGCGACGGACCATTCGTCACGCCGACAATTACGGCCCCGGCGAACACCGGACAAGCCTCGGGCGCGTCCAGCCGGATCTCGACGGGGCATTCCTTGGTGCCAACGACCTTCTTGACGTCCGCGTGCAGGAAGCGCCCTGCCCCGGCCGCGGCCAGGTCACGGGCGATGCCCTGCACGCCCAACCAATCCGGCCTGTTCGGCGTCACTTCGAAGTCAATGACCGGATCGTCCAGGCCAAGAGCGTCGGCTGCTGGCGTGCCGAGTGGAATGGCGTCCTCCAGATCGGCGATGCCGTCATGGTCCTCACCCGCTTCGATTTCCTTGGTGGAGCACATCATGCCATGGCTTTCGATACCGCGAATCTTGCGCGGTTTCTTGTCGAGCGCGAAGTCCAGGCCCGGAATGAACGTGCCCAGCGGCGCATAGATTGCGGTCATGCCCGCGCGGGCATTTGGCGCGCCACAGACGATCTGCTTCTCGCCATCTACCGTATCGACCGTACAGACGCGCAGCTTGTCCGCATCCGGATGAGGCTCAGCCGCCTTGACCTTGCAGACCGTAAACGCCGCCAGCTTCTCGCGCGGGTCCACAACCTCCTCCACCTCGAGGCCGGCCTGCAGCATGAGGGCCAGAATATCGTCCAGCGTCGCCTTGGTGGCGAGGTGGTCGTTCAGCCAGGACAGGGTGAATTTCATTGTCTATTCCACTTCCGAAATCGTTTCGGTGCCTGAAGCGCGCGGCGCGTTTGCCACTGCTTCAAAAAGGTCTACCTCACTGCGTTCGCAGCGTTTAACGCGTTCCGCGCGGCCCATCGTGCGCCCCATACCCAGGCCCCGGGTTATCCAGCATCTATCGAAAACCGAGCAGTAGCAGATCTCGGCGTCCAGCTGGCTCCACTCTGCGGCAACGGCGTCAAGTTGATCGCCCGAAATATCGTCACGAGACCAGTCGACCCTGAGCGGCTCCACGTTGGAACCTGGTGCTATGGCCCGGCCGATGAGGCTCGTCCAGGAAAGGTCATAACCGGACGGGAAACGGTCAACATAAAGGTTGAGGCTCGCGACCGGCTCACCATTCCTGAGCATGCGGACCTGCTCGATCAGGGCTGGACCGACGCCGCTATTGGAAACACGAATACCCATAGAGGCTGTGTCGACACTCGTTGAAACAAACCCGTCGATCTGGATCACGGGATAGACAGCACCATGCTGCTGCGCGCGCATGACCCGGCCCTGGTCCCAGGCGATGAAGACGGCAATTGCACTGGTCAGCACCGCGCAGATCGCAATCAGCATTTCCACTTTATTGCCGGTACCCATGCCCCCTGCTCCCTAGCTCAAGCCGCCACTGACGGACGGTGTCGACCAGGGGGCGAAGCCGTAATGGCGAGTCCATTGCGGGTCGGCTTCGAAGTATGGGCGAAGGTCCGGCATGCCATATTTCAGCATGGCGAGGCGGTCGACGCCCATACCGAAGGCGAAGCCCTGATATTCGTTCGGATCAATCCCGCAATTGCGCAGCACATTCGGATGCACCATGCCACTGCCGAGAATCTCCATCCAGCTGTCGCCTGCGCCAATCTCGATCGTCTCGCCCTTGCGGGTATATTTGACGTCCATTTCTGCCGACGGCTCAGTGAACGGGAAGAAGTGCGGACGGAAGCGCGCCTCGACATCATCCACTTCGAAGAACGCCTTCACGAAATCGATCAGGCAGCCTTTGAGGTGGCCCATATGAATGTTCTTCTCGATGACGAGGCCTTCGACCTGATGGAACATCGGCGTGTGCGTCGCGTCCCAGTCATTCCGGTAGACCCGGCCCGGCACGAGAATGCGGATCGGTGGCTTCTGGCTCATCATGGTGCGGATTTGCACGGGAGATGTGTGCGTGCGCAGCACTTTCGGCGCATCGCCTTCCAGCGCATGCATGAAGAAGGTGTCGTGCGTCTCGCGCGCCGGATGGCCTTCGGGGAAGTTCAGCGCGGTGAAATTGTGCCAGTCGTCTTCAATGTCCGGGCCTTCGGCCACCGTGAAGCCCATGTCGCCGAAGACGGCGGCGACTTCTTCGAACACCTGCATGACCGGATGCAACGCGCCGGCCTTCGGGCCCGGCGCCGCTGGTAGGGACAGGTCAACCGTTTCGCTGGCCAACTGAGCCTCCAGCGCGGCCGCTTCCAGCGCCTCCTTGCGGGCGCGGACGGCGGCATCGACGCGATTCTTCAGCGCATTCAGCTTCGGGCCATTTTCCTTGCGCTCTTCCGGGCTCATCTTGCCCAGCGAACTCATCAGGCCAGACACGCGGCCCTTCTTGCCCAGTTCGGCCACGCGCACATCGTCCAGCGATGCCAGGTCGCCTGCCGCTTCAATCGCCGCAAGGGCCTCTTTTTCAATCGTACTGATATCGGACACGGGGGTCGCTTCCCTTTGCTGTTCCAGCGGGCTTTTTAGGCGCTTCGCGCCCGCATGCAAACGCCCTTAAAGAAAAAGCCCGGCTTTGAGGGCCGGGCTTTGTCACTTGTGCCTTGCGGGCAGGTTAAGCGAGGGCAGCCTTGGCCTGTTTGACCAAGGCGCCAAATGCTTCCGGCTCGCGGATGGCGATGTCGGACATGACCTTGCGGTCAACTTCGATACCGGCTTTGGTCAGGCCGTTGATGAACTGGGAATAGTTCATTTCGTCGTCGTGGATTCGCACAGCGGCATTAATGCGCTGGATCCAGAGCGAGCGGAACTTCCGCTTTTTGACCTTACGACCGACATAAGCGTACTGACCGGCTTCCCAGACGGACTGGTGCGCGATGCGGAACGTATTCTTGCGGCGGTTACGGAAACCCTTTGCCTGCTTCAGAATCTTCTTGTGGCGGGCGTGGGCGGGAACTTTGTTACGTGAACGGGGCATCTTAGGCCTCCTAAATCAAGATCTTGAAGGATACGGGCCTAGAGGCCGTAAGGCAGGAATTTCTTCACAACGCGAGCAACATCAGCGTGAGAAGCGACTTTCGTGCCGCGGTTCTGACGAATGTACTTCGAATTGTGGCTCATCAGGCGGTGACGCTTACCAGCGACGCCGTGCTTGAGCTTTCCGGTTGCCGTGATCTTGAACCGCTTTGCAGCGGCCTTTTTGGTCTTCATCTTCGGCATTTCATCTCTCCTGTCGTCGAGCTCACACCGTATAGGCGGCCCAGGGTTCATGAGCTGGAGGGCATGCCGTTCGCCCAAACCGCTCGGAAGAGGCGGCTTATGACGGATCAGGGGCAGAGAATCAAGAGGCCAATATGCTGTTACTGCAGGCGATTTCGCACCGCGCGGCGGCGTGCTTCGCATTCGGCTCGCCGCTTTGGCATTTTGAGGCCTACCCAAGCCCGCCAGACAAGGAAAGGCAAAGCAAGCAAACCTAAAAGCAAGACGATATCCATAGGCTTTCCCCTGCCTGAAAGCGTAACTCCGAAATGCGGAAAACTCAAACGGGTCCAGGACCGTGCGGCTATTGCCCTTGCGCCCCCGCCTGAATAAAGTCGCAAATTGTTATAAAGTTTCAGGGGCTGCTTTCATGCGCACGCTACTTCTCGCCGCCTGCATGGCGATCTTTGTCATGCCAAGTATAGCTGAAGACGCCGGGAACGGGCCGAAAGACGCGCCTGAGGTGCCGGAAGCGCGGGTCTTCACCTCTGACCATTCGCTCCGGCTCGGCAGCAAGACGGTGAAGTACGAGACCGTCGCGAGCGAGACCTATCTGCGCGACGACACGGACGAGCCGACCGCCTCAGTCTTCTCGGTCTCCTATATCGACACCAGCACGACCAGCGCCGCCCAGCGCCCGATCACTTTCGTCTTCAATGGCGGGCCCGGATCAGCTTCGCTCTGGCTACACATGGGCGCGTTCGGTCCGAAACAGGTGATTACCCCGTCCGATGCGTCCGATGTCGGTGCGCCGCCCTATACAATTCGCGACAACCAGAACTCCCTGCTTGATGTCACCGACCTCGTCTTCATTGATCCTGTCGGCACCGGCTATTCGCGCCCACTCGGCGAGACCGAGGGCAAGGAATTCTATGGCGTCAATGAAGACGCCGAGAGCATCGCCGAATTCATCCGCATCTGGCTGACCGAGAATGGCCGCTGGAACAGCCCGAAATACCTGGCTGGCGAAAGCTATGGCACGACGCGGGCCGCCGCACTGACCGAAAAGCTGCAAGGCGGCTGGAACGGCATCGGTCTCAATGGCGTGATCCTGATTTCGGCCATCCTGGATTTCCAGACTGCGCGCTTTGCGCCTGGCAATGACACGGCCCATCTCGCCTTCTTCCCGACCGAGGCCGCCACCGCCTGGCATCATGGCAAGGCCAACAAGGCAAAGTGGAACAATGATTTCGATGCCTTCATCGAAGACGCCCGCACCTATACCACCGACACTCTGGCCCCTGCCCTGATCCGCGGCTCGACTCTCAGCGAAGTCGACGAGATTCGCATCGCGCAGGAAATGAGTGAGTTCATCGGCCTGTCGCCGGAATGGATCCGCCTTGCCAATCTCCGCGTCGATCCGGCTCGCTTCCGCAAGGAGCTGCTGCGCCGAGAAGGCTTCACGGTTGGCCGTTTTGATAGCCGGTACCGGGGCGTCGACAGTGAAGGTACGGCCGACACGCCCGAAAACGACCCGTCCGGCTATGGCATGGATGTCGCCTATGTCGCTGCGATCAATGACTATCTGACCCGCGAGCTGAATGTGGACTTCACCCGCCCGTACAAGGTGTTGACGGGAGAACCCGGCTCGCAGTGGAACTGGGATGTGAACCAGCGCGGCTGGCCATCCTATGTGAATGTCACGCCATGGCTCGGCAAAGGCATGCGCGAAAATCCTGATCTGCGCGTGCTGCTCGCCTCGGGATGGTACGATTTGGCAACGCCCTTCTTCGGCGCGGAAATGTCCCTGCACAAGAACGGTGTCGTGCTCGACCGGGTCCAGTTCGATTATTACGATTCCGGTCACATGATGTACCTGGCCGAAAGCGACGGAAAGAAACTCTCCGACGATGTACGCGCCTTCATCGAAGCGGGTCAGTAAATGCTTGGCGGCGGGGATACTGACCAAGCTATCCCCCGCCGTTTGACGGTTGCTGCTGCAGAAGTGGCGCCGTGAACTCGACAGGGACCCACAGGCAATAATCTGTGAAGGTCATCCCGGCGCGCAAATTCTCCGGGATGGGGACCTGACGAGTCCCGGCAGGCGGAAGAGACAGGGTCGCAACCTGCTCTGCTCCTGAATGCCCCTTCCCTGCGGCCTTGTCTCTCCGCACGCCACACACAAAAAAACCGGAGGGCGCAGGGCCCGTCCGGCTTATTGTGCTGGAGTCAGCAGCGCTGGCTTTAGCGCGGTGCGAGCACCATGGTCATCTGACGGCCTTCGAGCTTCGGCTCGAGTTCAACCTTTGCCATTTCATCGAAATCGTCGCGGACGCGTTTCAGCAATTCCATGCCGAGATGCTGGTGGGCCATTTCGCGACCACGGAAGCGCAGGGTCACTTTCACCTTGTCGCCACCTTCGAAAAAGCGCGTCATCGCTTTCGTCTTCACGCCATAATCATGGGTGTCGATATTCGGGCGCATCTTGATTTCTTTGAGTTCTGAAGACTTCTGCTTCTTCTTCGCAGCCGCCTTCTTCTTGCGTTCTTCGAAGCGGAGCTTGCCATAGTCTAGAATCTTGACGACGGGGACTTCCTGGTTCGGTGAAACCTCCACCAGGTCCATGCCTGCTTCGCGGGCCGCGTCCATGGCAGCCATAATGGGCATCACGCCCTGCTTTTCACCGTTCTCATCAATCAAGAGAACCTTGGCGGCGCGAATGTCGTCATTGATACGTGGGCCAGTGGATTTCTGTGGTCCACCGGTGTCTGGTCTGCGAGCTATGGCGAATCTCCTTTGTCGCTATTTCGGTAAGCTTCAATATGCCTGTAAATGCAGGCATCTTCAAGGCGGACGGGCATTCTATACTTCCGCGATCCCGTCAAGATGGCAGCACACCCAAAGCCCGAACCGATTGCCAGACATCGTCGACGCTCAACTCGGCCAGCGTGGGCGCTGAATTGATAATGATGGTCGTGTCGCCGCGCGGGGCCGCATGGTCAGGATTGCTCTCGGTCAGCGCGAACAGAGCAACGCCCGGCGCGCCGGCAATCGCCGCCATATGCATCGGGCCGGTATCATTCCCGACCACAAACAGCGCCTTTTCCGCCAGGGTCACGATCTGGAACAGATCGGTGCGCGTGGTCAGACTCTTTGTTCGCGGCTCCTGACGCACGATCTCATGCGCCAGGGGGCCCTCATCCTTGCCGCCAATAATAACCGGCGTAATGCCTGCATCGGCCACCCGTTTTGCCAATTCCGCATAGTTTTCAACGGGCCATCGCTTGGCCTCCCGATGGGCCGAGGCGCCCGGGATCAACAACATGTAAGGCTCTTCAAGGCTGAAATAGGCTGGCTGCAATCGCGGTGCGTCGCGCAGTTTTGGCCGCACCCAGGAAAGATCTGGCTTTGGCGCGGAATTGCCCAGCCAGCGGCCGCCCGGTGCCACGCCAGCCACTTCGAGCTGTTCTGCCAGTCGGTCAATCGAATGCATGGTGGCGCGCTCGCCATTGTCGTGGAAAAACGCCGCCTTTTCATGATGGCCCGACCAGAGCGGTGCCTTGCCGGTCTTGCTCAACGCGGTGAAATAATTCTTCGTGCGTCCGCTGGTCTGGAAATCATAGATGATGTCGTACTTGGCTTTGCGGATACGGGTAATCAGCGCAGCCGTTGCCTTCATGCTATCCGGCCGCCCGTCGGTCTCCACCGCGTCCACATAAGGGCAAAGTTCGGCAAATTCCTTGAAGAACGGCGTGGTCAGCAGCGTGATACGCGCCTTCGGGTGCATCTCGCGCACCGCTTTCATCGCGCCCAATGCCAGCACAAAATCGCCCAGTGCGCTGAGTTTGATGACCAGCACATTGAGGGCTTTTGCACCCGGATTGACGGGACTTGCCGGTTTGACCGGTTTTGCCATGCGAGCCTCGATTTCCCCTACTCCAGCAAGGTCTTATAGACTCCCAGTGTCGCCGCCTGAAGCCCCTGCTTTGAGAAATGCTGTCGAACATGTGCCTGTCCCGCCCGGCCCATGCCATCGCGCGCCAGTGGACCGACCGACAACAGGGCCCGAATAGCGCCTGCAAGCGCCTGCGCATTGCCCGGCTCCACCCGTGCGCCCGTCTCGCCTTCGATCACGGTTTCCCGCCCGCCGCCATGGTCAGCCACGATCACCGGACGCGCCATGGCCGAGGCTTCGGCGGCCACACGCCCGAACGCTTCGGGTCGCACCGATGGCGCCAGCACGATATCGCTTGCCAGATAGGCCGCGGGCATATCGGTAATGTGTTCAGACATGATAACACCCCGGTCCAGCCCGTGCGCCACCACAGCGTGCTCCAGCCGCGTAACATAAGCATTGCGCCCCTGCGCGTCGCCCGCCAGCACGAGCACCAGCTTGTCGCGCTCATCCGATGCCAGCATGGCCAGCGCCTCGATGGCAATGAGTTGCCCTTTCCATTCGGTCAAGCGTCCCGGCAATAGCAATATCTTCCGCGGATCATCCGCAAGTCCGAGCGCCTCGCGAATGGCTTTCACCCGCGCGACCGGCACATTGGTCGGATCAAACGCCTCCAAGTCGACACCCCGCGGAATGGTCACCACGCGTTCGAATGGCACACCATGCTCCGTTTTCACATGCTCGGCGATCCAGTTGGAGTTGGCGATCACGATGTCGCCCTGCGCCATGACCGAATTGTAGCGCTTTTTGAGTTTGGTCTTGCCCGAATAGGCCCCGTGATAGGTGGTCACAAACGGCACATCCATCGCTTTGGCGGCCCAATAGGCGCTCCAGGCAGGCGCGCGCGACCGGGCATGGACCAAGTCTACCCCTTCGCGCGCGATCAAGCGTTTCAGTTTGCCTTCATTCCGTTTCAGCGTGATCGGATTCTTGGATTTGGCGTCCATCCGGAACAACTCACCGCCCAGGGCCTCGAAGGCAGCTTCCTGGCGACCGCCCCTGCTGGCCAGCAGAGCCCTTCCGCCAGCCTGTATGATGGCTTCGGTGACTTCGAGCACGGTACGCTCCACCCCACCAGCCGACAATTCAGGGGCCACCTGGAGAATGGTCTTGCCAGTCAAATCCGGAAAATCGGGCAAGTCGTAATCCCTCCACTCGCTTGACAGGCGAGACAGATGACGGAACGGGAGAGGAATGACAACGACCTATTTCACCTCTCCCGAGGGTCGCCGCCTCGCATATCGCGCCTCGGCCCCGACCCATTCGCCTCTCACCTATGTCTGGTTGTCAGGGTTCAAATCCGACATGAGCGGCACCAAAGTGACTGAACTCAAAGCCTGGGCCACCGAGGCCGGGCATGGCTTTCTCGCCTTTGACTATTCCGGGCATGGCCTGTCCGATGGCGCCTTCGAGGACGGCACGATCTCGGCTTGGCGCGAGGATGCTCTTGCCGCCATCGACACACACAGCACCGGGCCAATCGTGCTGGTCGGGTCCAGCATGGGCGGCTGGATGGCTCTGCTCGCCGCCCTCGCCCGCCCGGACCGCGTGGCGGGTCTTGTCCTGATCGCTCCCGCACCGGACTTTACCGAAAAGCTGATGTGGCCGGAATTCTCCGCCGAAGCGCAGTCAGAGATCATGGAACAGGGCTTCACACAGCGGCCCTCGGACTATGATGAGCCCTACACCATCACCCGCGCCCTGATCGAGGATGGCCAAACCTGGCAGATCCTTGACGCGCCCATCGAGCTCGACATCCCCGTCCGCATCCTGCAGGGCATGCAGGACGCCGACGTGCCGTGGAAGCATGCGGAACGACTCGTCGACACGATCACGAGCGAGGATCTCGTCTTTACCCTGATCAAGGATGGCGATCATCGCCTGTCCCGCGAACAGGACATCGCGCGACTGAAGACGACCTGCGCCGAAATCGCCACTGCAACGCGTCCCTGACCTTTCCGCGAGTTAATCGGAACGATGGCCCCGGCCAGTCATTGATCTTGTGCAGGACGGGATGTTCCGTCCGCCCGCGCTCCCCCACCAAAGGTCGCAGCGCGGTGACCACACCAGATCAAGGAGACATGTTATATGTCAAATCAACGCGCCCAAGGTCGGAAAATGGCAATTCTCGCTGCAGATGGATTCGAGGAAATCGAACTCACCAGCCCGAATGAAGCTATCGAGGCAGCTGGCGGCGAAACGATGATCGTTTCGACAGAGAAGGGTTTCATCCACGCCAATCAACACCGCGAACATGGCGACAAATACCAGGTCGACTTGTCCCTCGACGAGGCGAAGGCAGAGGATTTCGACGCGCTGCTCATTCCCGGCGGCCTGTTCAGCCCGGATGCGCTGCGCACCAATGACAAGGCGAAGTCTTTTGTGTCGGACTTCTTCGCCCAGAAGAAACCGGTCTTTTCAATCTGCCACGGCCCACAGGTTCTTATCTCGGCCAATCTCGTGAATGGCCGCGAAGTCACCGGCTTCCCGGCGATCCAGCAGGACCTGAAGAATGCCGGCGGCATTGTGAAGGACCAGTCCGTCGTCGTCGACGGCGGCCTCGTGACCTCCCGCTCCCCGGATGACCTTGGCGACTTCAACGCCAAGATCGTTGAGGAGATTTGTGAAGGCAAACACGAGCGCCAGCGCGATTCCGTGACGGCATAGTCAAGAGAAGAAAATATCCCCTGCAACTGCCCCCTCCTCACGGAGGGGGCTTTTTCGTGCGTGAGGCTAGAGCCGGGAGCCGTCCAGTTCGATATCGGAATGGCGCCAGACAATCGCGAATGTCTTCTCGACCTCTTCGGCTGCTTCGGTCTTGCCCTGGCTTTCCAACGCCTTGACGAGACCCGACATGGACCACCCATTTCTCGGATACTCTTCAAGGTCTTTGCGATACACGCTTTCGGCCTCGGCGAACTTGCCCGCGGCAACGTAAGCCTCTCCGAGCGACTGCCGGGTCGGATAATACCAGAAGGGCGGCTCCATATAGGGCAGCGAATCCTGCGCGGTGACGGCCGCCGCAAAATGCGGGATCGCCTGTTCAGGATTGCCCTCTGCCATGGCTATTTCCCCTTGCAGGAGCGCATCGGCAATGCCGAGCAACACGCTGGCCGGATAGTCCGCCGTATCGAGGAAGCTGATCTGGACACTGTCTTTCAGACCGGCCAGCACAGCCCGGTCACCTGAAGCGCTTGTCACGTCGCCCGAACGAGCCGCCGCTACGCCCCGGGCGTAACGCCAGATGGCATTTGAATAATCAAGCGACTCCGGCGGCGCATCGGACGCAAGAATGTCATCCCATTGGCCGAACTGGACCTGAGCCAGAATCGGAATGGTCTTGAAGAATTCCACGGTCGGGAATTGCTCGATCTGCTCCAGCCTCACATTGTCTGCAACCTTTTGCGCGGCGTCGATGGCCATATCGCGTTGACCTGACATGCTGGCCGCCGCCCACAGGAAGTGGATATTGTGGGGATAGTACATCGCCGGATAAAATCCCTGCGCGTTGCATTGGGCGATATAGGCTTCATCCACGGAGGCCGCCGTGATGTTCGCCTTCGCGGCATCATCATAACGCCCGACACGCCAGTAGATGTGCGCCGGCATATGTACGAGATGGCCAGACCCCGGCACCAGATCGGCGAGCTGGTCGGCCGCGTTCTCCGCACGGCCCGGATCCTCGGATGCCTCGACCGCATGAATATAGAGGTGCAACGCCAGAGGATGCTCGGGCGACCGCTCAATAATGCCTTCCAGAGATTCGATCACCTTCACCGTGTCCGGCTTCGGCGCGCCATCAGCCGACCAGTAATCCCATGGCATCGTGTTCATCCAGGCTTCGGCATACATTGCCGCGGCATCATCATCCGCCGGATTTGAGTCCACATAGTCGCCCATCGCTTGTGCATAGGCGACATCCAGCGGCTCTCTCGACGTGGACGGATCACCATTGTAACGCGCAGCCATGGCAACGATCAGCGCCTTCTCCTGCTCCGTCGCACCACCTGACAATTCCTTAGCCCTGGCAATTGCCGCGAAAGCCGACTGCCGGTCTGCGTCCGACATCACGGCCTTGCCCTTGCTGGTCACATTGATGTTGGGGCCGGTGGCCATCGCCTCGCCCCAGAAGCACATGGCGCAGGTCGGGTCGAGCGTCTGAGCCGCCCGGAAAGAGCGGATGCTTTCGGCATGGTTGAAGCCAAATGCCAGCACCATGCCCTGATCGAAATATTTCTGCGCATACGGATTCGACGTGGTGATGGGGCGATGAAAATCCCCCATGCCGTCGAACAATGGCGCGCCAGCTTTCTCTGTGATCTCGGCCAAGCTCATCTCGGCGTCAGCCGCAGATGCGGTTTCAGCCGCTACCCGCTCCTCCGCGCTTCCAAACTTGTCAGTATACGCGCAGCCTGATAACGCGATCAGGCTTGCCGCGAGCAGCAAATATCTTGAAGTCATTTTTTGTCCCTCATGTGGCCAGAAGCTGACGAACATTCGTCACGGCCACACCCTGAGAGGGAGCCTACCACAATCCCGCGAAAGTGGAGGAAAACATCAAAAAATTTTCAATCCGATCCGCATTCTGCAGTCAATACAGCAGATAACCCCTCTCGATAGGTCGGATATACCGGCCGCCAGCCGAGCGCCGCTTTCGCGCGCGCATTGGAGACCCGCTTGCATTCGGCATAGAAACTGCGCGCCATCGGGCTGAGGTCTGCCTCGTCGAACGGGACTTCCGGCGGCCGCGCAATGCCGAGGAGGGTCGCCGCAAACGCCGTCACATCCTGCGGTGGCGCGGGCTGATCATCACACAAATGGAAAATTCCATGCAGGTGCGGTCGCAGGACCAACGCCTCCAATCCGCTGGCAATGTCGTCTACATGCACACGGGAGAAGACCTGCCCCGGTTTGACCGCCCGATGTGCCCTCCCATCTCTGAGCTTCTGAAAGGGCGAGCGACCGGGCCCGTAAATGCCCGGCAGGCGCACAATCCGCGCCGCGCCATCGGTCGCGTCCATCCACTGCCGCTCTGCCAGCACACGCGCCTTGGCCCGGTCGGACCCCGGATTAACGGGGCTCCATTCCATCGCCCAACCACCGCCAAGATCACCATAGACCCCAGTAGTAGACAGATAGGTCATGCTCGCGGCGCCCGGCTCCGAATAGGTCGCGACACGCGCCGCCGGGCATCCGCCCTCATCCGGCGGCAAGGTCACCAGCCAATGGGCGCCGTCTGGAATATCCGGCAGCCCCTGCCCGGACCAGACCTGTGCGGCAATACCTTCGGCGCGCAGCGTCGCCGCCTTGTCCTCGCTTCGCACGGTGCCAGAGACCTGTATTCCCTTGGCTTTCAGGCGTCTGGCCAAGTGCAGGGCACTATAACCAAGCCCAAAAACAAAAAGCAGAGATGTCGTATCTGTCATTTGCGCTGGTCGCTCCTGTCGGGTCTAAGACCCGTGTACAGTTTCCGGAGCGCTTGATCCATGTCCATCCTTGCCCTGGCCATCGCAACACTGGCGATGACGCAGTCCTCAAGCGCCACTATTGAGGCGCGCGAAGCCGACCGACTCGAAGCCTGCGTCGCCAAGATCGAAGTGGATGCCGAGGAAGCCTATGAGGATGGACTTGCCTGGATCTATCAGGGCAACCGGCCCGGCGCGCGCCAGTGTACGGCCATGGCGCTGATCGCGCTCGGCCGTCCGGATGAAGGTGCGGCGCGCTTGGAACAGCTCGCCAATTCGGTCGATGGCGGGTCGGTCGAGCAGCGCGCCGAATATCTCACCCAGTCCGGCAACGCCTGGCTTCAGGCTGGCGCGCCGGAGGCAGCCATCGTGACCTTCACCAATGCGCTGAAGCTGAAACCCGGCATCCCTGATCTGCTCGTGGATCGGGCAAGCGCCCATCTGATGCTGGAAGACTGGGCCGAAGCCAAGGAAGACCTTGACCGCGCCATCACGCTCGCGCCGAACATGAGCATCGCTCGCCAGCTGCGTGCCGAGGCCCACCTCAACCTCGACCAGTTGAATCTCGCCATGGCAGATATCGACGCCGCAATGGCTGCCGACCCGGAAAATATCGACACGCTCGTCCTGCGTGGCCGCGTCCGCGAAGCCATTCGCCTGTCGAAAGTACGCGTGCTGAGCCCTGAAATCATCGACTGACAAGAGCGCGAGCGTGCAGATTACTCCTCGACTGGAATGTCCAGCAGGCCCTGCGCTTTCATCCAGCTGATGAACTGATCAAACCAGCCATCGGCCGTCACACCGCGCTTGTACGATCCGAACCCATGCCCGCCGCTTGCATAATAGTGCAGCTCTACGGCTCCCCCACCATCTTTCCAGGATTCAACAAGACCAAAACCCTGATCTCCAAACAGGGAATCATCGGCCGCCAACGCCGCGAACATGGGCGGGACTTCGCCTGAAATATCGACCGGCGTCATGGGCCCATAAATATAGCCGATAAAATCCGGACGCGGCGCGTCGCCGTCTTTCGACGTGATACCGAGTGTTGTCATGGCCCCGGCTGAAAAGCCGAGCATACCGATCCGCGACGGGTCGATCCCCCACACCTCGCTGCGGGCTTCGACAAGTTCCAACGCGGCCTGTGCATCGACGACCGCCACGGATAGTCCTTCGCGAATGTCGATTGGCACCGTCTCAGGGGTTGGGGCGAACATGCGATCCATGTGTACGGAGAATTCGTCTTCCGGCACCGGCGTTTCCATCACTCGATACTTCAGCACAAACGCCGCAATACCGCGGTCCGCCAACCATTGCGCGATCGGATAGCCTTCATTGTCGATGGACACGAACTGAAACCCGCCGCCCGGCACCACGATGACTGCCGCACCGGTCGCGACTTCTTCATCTGGCAGGACCGGCAGGAGTGTCGGCTGAGTGACATTCCGCACCCATCTTTCGGTCCCGACATCTGTCCAGATTTCCCCGCCATCCGCGCCGGGTACATATGCGCCATGAAGTGGAATAGCACCCTCATCAATTTGCGCAGGCACACGGACCATGTCCGAACTCTGAGCAAGGGCACTTACCGGCAGCAGGAAAGCCGTCAGGGCCAACCAATATGTTCGCAACATGATTTCGTCCCTCGAAAATACGAAGCCTAACTGTACCGCGTCTGGAGCATCTGCCAAACCGCCCGCAGGCCGCAAGGCGCGCCCCCTTCCGGACGACCATATTTGCCGAGCCGCCAGGCCCAGACATCAAAGTGCATCCAGCTCTTGGCGTCGACAAACTCCTTCAGGAACAGGCCCGCCGTAATGGACCCGGCAAATCGCCCGCCCGAATTGACGAGGTCGGCAATCGGGCTCTTCAGATCCGCGAGGTAAGGGTCCCAGAGCGGCATGCGCCAGACCGGATCGCCGGATGCCTTGGCACCCGCTTCCATCGCGTCCGCCATGTCCTCGTCATCGGTGTAGAAAGGTGCAAGATCCGGCCCCAGCGCCACGCGCGCGGCGCCCGTCAATGTAGCGAAATCGATCAGCAGGTCCGGCTCTTCCTCACAGGCCCGCGCAAGTGCGTCCGCAAGAATTAGACGTCCCTCGGCATCTGTATTGTCGATCTCGACCGTCAGGCCCTTGCGACTGGACAGCACATCGCCCGGTCGGAAAGAGTTGCCGGCCACGGCATTTTCGACCGATGGCACGTAGAGCTTCAAATGAACCGGCAAATTCGCGCTCATGATCAGTTGCGACAGCGCAATCACATGCGCCGAACCACCCATATCCTTCTTCATGATCCGCATACCCGAACCCGGCTTGAGATCCAGCCCGCCGGAATCGAATGTCACCCCCTTCCCCACAAGGGCAAGGCTTGGGTGGGACGGGTCGCCCCATTCCAGTTCCATGAAGCGTGGCTCGAACGTCGCGGCCCGGCCAACCGCATGCACCATTGGATAGTTCGCCTCCAGAAGTGCATCCCCGACAATTGTGGTGAGTTTCGCGCCGAAACGTTCTGCAAGGTTTGAAATCGTGGCCTGAATGTCCTGCGGGCCCATATCGGCGGCAGGCGTGTTGACCAGATCGCGCAGGAGCGCGCAGGCATCCGCCTCGCGGCTCAGCGCGTCGGCATCTTCGTCTGCCGGAATCACCAGCTGAGGCGGCGTCGCCTTGTCTTTGAGATATCGGTCGAACCGGTACGCACCGTCTGCCCAACCGGCCGCAACCGAGCTGAACGCCATGCCACCTGCCTCGACTATGCGATACGATCCTTTTGGCAGTTTCGCCGACAGGCCAGCCACAGCCAGCGCATCCTGGCCCTTGCCCAGTCCATACAGCACCCGGGCAAGACCGCCTGCCTCCCCCGGCACCAGCACGATCTGTCCTGTCGCGCCTGTAAAAGCCTGCCCTTCAGCAATGGCACGCGCGGAGGGGAACGGATCGCTCTCCAGTGATTTGAAGGCTTTGGAAGTGTAGAGGAAGACGTCAACGGCGCCCTTCGGGTCGGCGGTGAAGCTCTTGTGCATGGAATTCAGCCCTTTCAGGGGGAAGAGTTAATGGAATCTGCTGAGGCGTTAACTGATCCTTGACGCCATTCAGTCCAGACTCGCTGGCAGTGTCTCAGATACAAACCCGGAGCCTGCTCATGTCCAGAGCCAAAACGTCACTGACTGCGCTGATCCTCGCGCTGGGCGCCTGCGCATCTGCCCCAGACCCTGAAGCAGAGGCCCAGGCAGAGATGGCCCGCGCAATTGAAGATGCGATGAAACCTGCCACCCCGGAAGAGATTGAAGCGGCAAACAATTCAGATCCGCTGACCAAGGCCAATTTCTGGGCCAATGAGCACACCAAGGATCCCAAGAATCTGGACGTGGCGATGACGTTCGTCTCTGCGCTACGCGGCATCGGCTCGAATGAGCGCGCGATCGAAGTCCTTTCTCAGACCCTGGTCATGCATCCGGAAAATCCGGATCTGCTGATGGCACTCGGCAAGGTATTTTCCGCCGAGGGCAACCTGAACGGCGCCGCGCGTGCCTTTGAAAAAGCCGCCATTGTCGCACCTCAACGCCCCGACACATGGTCAGCCTTCGGCATCACGCTGGACAAGATGGAACGTCACGGCATGGCGCAGGCCGCCTATGACAAGGCGCTGGCATTGGAACCGACTCGCACTGTGACACTCGCGAACTACGGCCTGTCTCTGGCACTCGCCGGAGACTTGCCGGGCGCCGAGGCGAAACTGAGACTGGCCGCCGACCAGCCCGATGCTGATTTGCGCGTGACCGAAAACCTCGCCCTGGTACTGGGACTGCAAGGCCGGTACGAGGAAATGGCTGAGGTCAGCAGCCGCTATGCGCCCGAGAGCATCGTAAAGAAGAATACCGCCCTGCTACAGGAAATGGTCCAACCAGTCCGGTCGTGGGATGCGCTGCAAGAGGCGCCCGAGGCCGTGGAGCCCCCTGCTCCTGCAAAGACGACCCAACCAAAAGCCAGTGTCACCAAACCCGTCAAATCAGAGACTCTCGCCTTGGCAGGCCCATCGTCTGAAGCGGAGAGCGACGATAGTGCCCCTGCTCCGGCTGCAACCGGCCTGCGGTTGCGCAGAACGCCTGGCTGACGAAACCATCCCTCCAGAAACGAAACGCGCCCGCCGGACCAGCCAGCGAGCGCGCTTCACTGAAGTCACCCGGACCTCAGCCCCAGTTCGTATCCGACTGCTCGATCGATGGCACTGACGCCTCGTCGCTGGCTTGCGAAGCCTTGAACCCGATATAGGCCGGGCCAAGCACTACGAGGAAAAGCACGGGCAGGAAGAACAGGATCATTGGCACGGTCAGCTGAGCTGGAAGGGCTGCTGCCTTCTTCTCCGCCTGCGCCATGCGCATGTCCCGGTTTTCCTTCGCCATCACACGGAGCGCATCGCCCAGCGGTGTACCGTAGCGTTCGGCCTGGCCCAACGCCATACAGACTGCCTTGATACCTTCATTGCCGGTTCGCTTTGCGAGATTTTCATAGGCTTGGCGACGTTCGGGCAAATAGGATAGCTCTGCAACCGTCAGGCCAAACTCCTCAGCAAGTTCGGAAGATGCCGAGCCGACTTCCTGACTGACCTTGGAAAAGCCGAGTTCGATGGACATGCCCGCTTCCACGCAGATCAACAGCATGTCGAGCGCATCCGGAAATGCCCGCATGATGGATTGCTGACGCTTCTGGGCGACATTGGAAATATAGATATTGGGCGCGTAGAAACCGGCCGCCGCGCCAAACAGCAATGAGCCATATTTCAGGACTGGTGCAAAGCCATGATCGTTCACGAAAAAGATGTAGAAGAACATCAGCAACGCGCCGACAAACGGCATGGTCATCCGTGCAAAGTAGAATGCCGACAATGGCCCAGGGCCGCGAAGGCCCGCCTTGGCAAGATTGTTGACGATGTTGGGATCTTCCAGCGCCTTCGCTAGGTTCAGTTTCGACGAAATGTTTCCGACAACAGAATCGTCCTTTCGACGAAGACCTTTGGGATTGTCCAGAGCTGCGCGGCTCTGCTTGCGCAGCTTTTCCCGCTGATCGGTAACCGCCTTCAGGCGCGTCTCAAGCTTGTCGGTCTGCAAGTAGGGGAGCAACACGGATATGACCGTACCAAAGACAGCGAGCGCGATCAGCAGGGCTGCGATCGCGTCAGGCTTGGCCAGTGATGCAAGAATGTCCGTCATCTCTGTCCCTTACAAATCGAAATTGATCATCTTGCGCATGACCAGGATGCCCATGGACATCATCACCACACCGATGGTTAGAAACAGATGACCCGTATCCGTCGTGAACAACTGCATGATGTAGGCCGGTGTCGTCATGTAGACGAGAGAGCCCACGACAAAGGGCAACGCCCCAATGATCATCGCCGACGCCTTGGCTTCGGACGACATGGCCTTGACCTTCTCGCGCATCATCTTGCGTGCGCGAATAACGCTCGACAGGTTGCCCAGGGCCTCAGACAGGTTGCCCCCGGCCTTCGACTGGATCATCAGGACGATCATGAAAAAGTTCACTTCCTGAAGCGGCACGCGCTTGTAGAAAGTGTTCAGCGACCGCTCCAGCCCTGCCCCCATGGACAGGTTGTCGGTCAGCATGGCGAATTCCGAGCGCAGGGGTTCAGGTGATTCCTTGGAAATGATTCGAACGCACTCGTTCAGCGGCAGACCGGATTTCACACCCCGCACAATGATGTCCAGCGCGTCCGCAAACTGGTTGATCATCTTCTTGTTTCGCCCATTGGTGGCCATGCCGAGCAAAATCCGCGGCAAGCCGACGGCGCCGAAGAAGAAGGCACCTCCGACCAGCGCTGGCCGGCTCTTGAACGAAATGCCGCTGATCACGAGCCCGTCGAAGCCGAGAATATAGACTGTGCCGCCGAGCGCCATGCCGAGCACAAGTGAGAAAATCCAGAAGGCGGAAACAGGCACATCCAGCCCTGCCTGCGTCAGGCGAGAGCTGAGATTCTGTGGACGAATGGACTTGCGACGCTCCTTGTCCTGCTTGCGCATCGTATCCAGCATTTCCTGGGTTTTCTGACGACGCTTCGCATTTTCGTCCATTGCCTTGTCGCGCTTGCTCGCGCCGGACCCACCCGTGCCAATCGCCTTGGCCCGCTTGCGCGCGGCGTCGGATTTGTCACCAGTCAAGGCGATGCCAAGACCAGCAATTGTCAGAAAAGCGAGCCCGCCGATGACGTAGATCAACATGTTTGCGTCCATGCGTCAGGACCCCAATGCATCGAGCGCTGTGGCGAGGTCACGCTCCATATTGTAATAGGACGCACGCTCCCAGAAGCGCGGGCGGCCAACGCCTGTGCCTCTATGCGTGCCGAGCACCTTACCGTCCGCGTCTTCGCCATCGATCTCGTATTTCAGGACATCCTGAAGTACAATCGTCTCACCTTCCAGGCCCATGACTTCGGTAATATTCATGATACGACGCGAGCCATCCCGCAGGCGCGATGCCTGAACGACCACGTCGATTGAGCCGACGATCATTTCCCGGATGGTTTTGGCTGGCAGCGAAAAACCACCCATCGTAATCATGGATTCGACACGGCTGAGAGCTTCGCGCGGGCTGTTGGCGTGCAGCGTACCCATCGAGCCGTCATGGCCGGTGTTCATGGCCTGCAGCAGATCGAACGCTTCGGGTCCACGCACCTCGCCCACAATGATCCGCTCAGGACGCATACGCAGACAGTTCTTGACCAGTTCGCGCATCGTGATCTCGCCGGAGCCTTCGATATTGGGCGGGCGGGTTTCCAGGCGCACCACATGTGGCTGCTGCAACTGAAGCTCCGCCGAGTCTTCGCATGTAATTACGCGCTCGGTCGGATCGATAAAGCCGGTCAGACAGTTCAACAGCGTGGTCTTCCCGGAACCGGTACCGCCCGAGATCAGGATGTTACAGCGCGAATGTCCGATGATACGCAGAAGTTCTGCGCCTGGCTCTGAAATGGACCCGAAGTTCACAAGATCCTGCAGACGCAACTTGTCTTTTTTGAACTTACGAATTGTGAGCGTTGGCCCATCAATCGCCAGCGGCGGGGCAATCACGTTCACACGTGAGCCGTCAAGAAGGCGGGCGTCACAGATCGGGGAAGAGTCATCTACGCGGCGGCCGACCTGGCTCACAATGCGCTGACAAATATTCATCAGCTGGGCATTGTCACGAAACCGGATATTGGTGCGTTCAATCTTTCCGTTGACCTCGATATAGGTCGTATCGGCACCGTTCACCATGATATCGGCGATATCATCGCGCGCCAGCAATGGCTCCAGCGGGCCGTACCCCAGAACGTCGTTACAAATGTCGTCGAGCAGTTGTTCCTGCTCGGAAATCGACATTACAACATTCTTGATACTGATAATCTCGACGACGATGTCGCGGATCTCTTCACGCGCGCTTTCGGCGTCCAGCTGAGCGAGTTGCGACAAGTCGATCGTGTCGATCAGCGCATTGAAGATGGTCATCTTCGTCGCGTAATACTGGTCTGACTGCTGGTTTACCTTGCGGACAGGTTCCGGTTTGGCTTCCGGCGCCTGCACGCGCACGGGTTTGGAACCACCCGCCGACGGAGGTTTCGGCGCGCCCTTCACCGGCACCGGGTCGGGCACAGGTGGCTTTTTGGGCGTCGGCTTCGGCTTCACCTCAGCCGCCGGGGCCGGCTTTGGAGCTGGCGCTGGTGCTGTTAGTTGCGCGCTTGAGGCAGGTCGTTTTCCAAAGGCCATATGAAATTCCCCCTAGGGGTCACTTTCCCAGCAATTTCTTAAGGAACGACTTCTCCTGAGGCTCCACAGCCCGGCCTGTCAGCGTGGATGCCAGATGGTCGATGGCCTGCGCCGACTTGGACGCCGGATCCGTTTCAGAGATCATCTGGCCGTTATTCGCGGCCGTACCGAACAGCTCAGGATCGAAAGGCAGAATGACATCCGGCTCTACACCGATGGCAGCCGCGAAATCCTTCACCGGAATTTCCGGACGTTTTGGCACTCCGCTCATATTCAGCACGAGGCGCGGTGGATGGTCGTTCGGCCGCTTCGCCTTGAGCTGGTCAATCATGTTCTTGCCGTTCCGAAGCGATGCGAGATCTGGCTGGCAAACCACAATCACTTCATCGGAGGCAATCAATGTGCTGAGCATCCAGCTTGACCAGATATGCGGCAAGTCAAGCACGAGGTACGGCACATTACGCCGTACGCCCTCAATCACGGTGGTGTAGGCTTCGTCCGGAATATCCATGATCTGATTGATCGTGGCGGGCGCTGTAAACAAGGACAGTCGGTCTGTCGGCTTGGCCAGCAAACGTTCAATAACGGATTCGTCGGCGCGCTCCGGTGCGAGCAGCGCATCAGCCACTGTCTGAGGCGTCTCCTGATTGAAGTCCAGAGCCGTCGTTCCGAAGGAAAGGTCCAGGTCCACAAGCGTGGTATTGACCTTGACGTTCTCAGCAAGCGCCCAAGACAAATTGTGCGCGATTGTCGAGGCCCCTACTCCGCCCTTTGCGCCCACAACAGAGATCTGCTTTCCGACAAATGGCGAGTCCGGGTTGACGAACAACTCACCGATTGAACGGATGATTTGCAAGGGCTGGAACGGCGGCACCAGATACTCACTCACGCCGCGCGCAATGAGCTGTCGATACAGCATGATATCGTTGACGGCACCGATCACCATGACTTTGACAGTCTCGTCGCAATGCTCAGCAAGCGCATCGATTTCACGAACAACCTGCCCAGCCGATTCCGACGATTCAATCATCAGCAGATTGGGAGTCGGATTCTCGCTCATATACGCAATGGCCGCGGGAATGCCGCCGGGGATGCATTCGACCGTAGCCCGGCCCATACGTCGGTCTTGCGCGCTGACTTCCAGCAGGCCGCGTGTTTCCGCGCGCTCATAGAACAGCTTGATGGATATGGCGGGCAACATGACGTCGCCACCGCTCGGCTCTGAATGTCCGAGGCCATGCGTATCATTGTCTGCAGTCAGGCCCATGGGTGCGCCTTCGGCAACAGCCTGGTCCACGCTGTCGTCAACCTCATTGAGGTCGATATCAGACGGTGTGTGGTCGGACATCGAATCTTCGGAAAAGACGTCCTCGAAATCGTCGTCGAACAATGCGTTTTCGTTTGACATTATCTACTAAGTCCTTCTCGTCCCCACTAGTTGCCGACCGCAGTCGACACAGAACCTGACTCGGCATCGCTCCGCTCGGCGCCGGTTGACTCGCCCTCGCGGAACTTTCCAAGGATTGTGCTTCGGCGCACGGGATCGCCCTCATCCAAAGCGCGCTGGCCCAACAAGTCGCCCGGATCCGATATCATTGCCGCAAGATTGGTCCGGATTGAGCAGCCAAGAGTAGGCAACTCATTGTTGGATGAAATGTCTGCCATGTTCAGGGAGGCGAGCGACGGGCAATCCGGCGCAATCGCATCATAGGCCTGATAAGCAAGGATCATCGGTTCCGACACAGTCGATTCTGCACCATGGCTGCTGCCCGAGATCTCTTCGTACTCCACGCCATTTTCCCACGCGATTTCGCGGGCTTCAGCAACGGCGGATACCGCGAGCTGGGGATTGGATGACGATTCCGGCAGCGACATGATCAGCGGGCCGTGGCCAACCGATCGGTAGCTGGCCACAAAGTTCTGGATGCGAGCTTTGTCACTCAGGCTCAGCTGGCTGGCCTCCGGGTGAATGTCGATCTCAAGAAATTCCGTGCGCTTTGCAACAGTAATGGGATTTCGATCAAGCGGCGTACCCTGAAGATATGATGCCGGCACGGCAGTCGGTGCCGCGCTGGAACAGCCCGTCACGGTCAGGGCGCCGAGCGCCGCGGCCAGAGCAAGAGGTGAAGTCAATAGCCTGGTCATCCTGGGTCCCCTACTCCTCAATAAATCCAACGGGTGCACGATAGTCGGAAGCGTCTACCTTTGCGCCGTTCTTGCCATATTGCTCATTGATCTTTCCGAAGAAGATGGTCTTGGCGTCCGACGCATTTGCGAAGCCATCTGCCGGTGTCCGCAACTGATCCTTGGACGTTGGATCCACCAGATACGGAGTGACGATCACGACCAGTTCGGTCTCTTCCTGAATGAAGTCACGTGATTGGAACAAAGCCCCAAGGATCGGCAACTTCTTCAGGCCTGGAACTTGGTCAAGGCTCTGACGTGACCGTGTCTGGATGAGACCTGCCATCATCATGGAGCCGCCGGACGGAAGTTCAATCGTCGATTCAGCGCGCCGCACTGACAAGGCTGGTAGTGTCACGCCCTCCACTGTCACAACATTGCCGGAATCATCAATCGTCGTTGTGCTGGTTCCCTGAAAGGCACCTTCTGACGAGAGCTCTGATACTTCAGTCGACACTTTCAGCGAAATGCGCCCTTCCGACAGCACGACCGGCGTGAAGCCGAGGCCAACACCATAGGGTTTGAACTCGACGGTAATGCGTCCGTTATTGTCCTGGCCGACAGGAACCGGGAATTCACCCCCGGCAAGGAATTTCGCAGCTTCGCCAGACATGGCGACAATATTCGGTTCGGCCAGCGTGCGCACGACGCCAATCCGCTCCAATGCATTGATTTCGGCCCCGATACTGGATTGCAAATCCGTACCGACATAGTTTTGGTAACCAATTGTGCCACCGAAGCCGCCAAGGCTCTGTCCCTGAACCGGATAGCTCAGTGAACTGCCGATATCGCCATTGAAAGAATATGGCAGGCCCGGCGCAAGCGCGGTGGTCCCGGAATCCACCGGCACACCGCTTCCATTATCCACAAACAGCTGCCGCTCCACCAATGCAGCCAGATCTCCGAAACCCGGCGATCCGGTCAAATTGATGCCCAACTGCTTGACGGCATTGCGCTGCATCTCGACGATGCGCACTTCCAGAAGCACCTGGTCTTTCGCAGCGATGCTGATCATGTTGATGACTTGCGTGTTTTCACCAGCCTGCACATAGGCTGAGACGAGACGCTCAACGGCATTGGACGCGCTCAAACTGTCCGCCGAACCAGTCAGAACAACGCTACCATTCATGCCCTCAATGCGCACACGGGCGCCGGGCACATGGCGTGCCACGAGCTGCTCCAGCGATGCCATGTCCATCTCGACCCCGATTTCGAGATTGAGGATCTGATTGCCGGCATTGTCGAATACGAACGCATTGGTCTGTCCAAAGCTCACGCCCCGGAAGATGATACGTTTCGCTGTCTGCACGACCGCGTCGGCAATGTCCGGATTGGTGATGACGACATCGGCGGCCGGAGTGTCGAGTTCGACAATCATCGACTTGTTCAGGCCGAGTGTGACCTGTTGGCTGTATTCCGATTGACCCGGATGCGTGATCCGTGTCCCCAAACTATCTGATTGGGCTTGTGCCACCGGAACGAGCGCAATGGCTGATGCCAATGCTGCAAGACCCGGTAAAATCCTGGACAATTTCATTTTCAGCTTCCCCCCGGCCCGGCATTTGATGCTTTGCCGTTCCGATAAATCAGAATGCCACCATTGCTGTTGCCGCCATTCTCAAGCATGTCGATCCGTGCTGCCCGGTCATAGCTATCCCCAACATCCGACCAGGGACGCAGCGATAGCGAAAGCGCGCCTTTGCGCTGCGAAAGCGCAATCAGTTCGGCTTCCTTGCTATCCACTTCCAACGTGGCCGTATTGCCCACTTGAGAGGCGCCGCCTTCATCATATGTCAGGTAGACCTGATCGATCGCCAGTACACGCACGTTCTGAATAATGGTTTCGGTGGCAGTTTGCGGCACCATTTCGCCATTCATCTGCATCGTGGCTTGATATGTCAGGATCACATCCACCCGATCATTCGGCAAAATAAAGCCGCCGGATGCCGATTCTGTAGATATTTCGACGGACATGGCGCGCATGCCGGGTTCAATCAACGCCGCCATCGTGCCCGTATCACCCTTCTTCACCAGCTTGCGAGGCAGGATCGGCTCATTCTCGAAGATAGGCACCCGCACGACACTGCCGGCCAGCTCCTCTATCGCCTCCGGTGAATCGGTCTCCGTGCGATAGCCAGCAACAATACTCTTTTCCGGCCAGTCCGCCCATTCCAGATCATCCACGGTCACGAGGTCACCGATGTCCAGGTCACGGCGTGCAACAAGCACTTTCGTCTCGGACACTTCGCGCGTTTCGACCACGGTCTGCTGCTCAGTCTGGATCGTCGGCGCAGGTGCCTGCGCGAGATTGCGGACAAGGAAAGCCGCCGCAATTGCGGCAACCGCAGCGCCGATCAGGATGATTAGACGAATTGGCGACATGAGGCCCCACTCCTCTGGAAACAAGACTCCGCGGACGGCCCTGAACGATTCAGAGTGGTCCGGTCAAAGGCGACCTTTTCACAAGGCCACTAAAGCATCGTTAACTGAAAAGACTGATCCGGCTTAATACATCGGTAAGAAATGGCGACTGGGGACCGGCGGCAAAAACACCCGCAGCAATCGCGACTCCATAGGGAACGCCCGCCTTTTCCTCGAAAGGGGCGCGGACAGCTCCCGGAACCACTTCAACCGGCATGGTCTTGCGAACCAGAATGATGAGGATGGCGCATGCGCCACCCGCTACAGCCATCACGAACAGGAATGTGATGCTGGCACTCGGCCCGACCCAAAGCATCACGGCAGGGATCATCTTGGCGTCCCCTCCCCCAACGATATTGAACGCGAACAAGCCGAACGCGATCAGGAAGGCACACAAGGCAGTAATAAGGTGTCCCCCGATGATTTCCATCGGAACGCCTGAAACGAACGCTGCCGGCACGAACAACACTGCGAGCGTCACGTTCAACCAGTTCGGAATCGTCAGGCGATTCACATCATGAAGCGCTGCAAAAACGCACAAGGCCAGGAACAGGCCGGCAATCATGGCCAGGATCATTGAGGGCTTCCTTCAAGTCTGTTGCGAAGCATGCTGACCCAAAAGATTGAAGGAAGTTTTTAAGCTCCGCCGTATGAGCATAAAAAAGAAGCCGCCAGGTTTTCCCCGGCGGCTCCATTTGTATAGCAAGACTAAATAAGTCTTGGTCTTAGGCTGCGTTCATGTCGTCGGCAACGCCCTGGAACTTTTCGTTCACAGAATTACCGAGGGCGGTAGCACCGCCGATGATAGCAACAGCGATAAGCGCAGCGATCAGACCGTATTCAATAGCCGTAGCGCCGGACTCGTCTTTCAGAAAACGTGCAAACATTGGAAACTCCCATCATGCAATTGTTATTGCCCCGGCAATAATCCTCTACCCGGAACATGACTGACACTACCGGTTCATTCTCAATATCGCGTGAAAGAAAACAGAAAATCCGTGAAGGCAAAACAGGGTTTCGTTTACCTTCTTAGTGCCCGCAAATATTGGGCTTTTGGTGATTCGGAAATTGCCGGTCCAGTCCCATATAATGACTAGAACAGCGAAATCTGGTCGTCGTGGGTACGCTATTAGGAAACGTGCAACCTTATTGGAAGAATGTGCGCGGGCTGAATTAAGTCTGGAGACAGCAAGATGAATCTGTTCGCGAAAATCTGCACACTGCCGGTTGCCGCTGCGCTTGTATCCCAAATCGCAGTCGCGGGCCCTCTGTCGGTAGAGGTGAACAAAACCATACCGGTTCACTTGCGCAGTGCAGCTGCCAGCGTCGTCCTGGGCAATCAGACAATCGCAGACGTTGCGGTCCATGATGAGAAGCTCATCTTCATTACAGGCAAGACGTTTGGCACCACCAATTTGCTGATTTTCGACAAATCTGGCCGCCAGATCTATTCCACAGACATCCTTGTTGTCGCGAATGAAGCGAATGTGGTGACGATCAACCGGTCAGGATCCAACTATACATATGACTGTGCACCTACCTGCCGCTCAACCCTCAGCGTTGGCGATGCTCCGGAGCACTTCGAACAGTATATCGATCAGCAAACGGGCGTGAAGGCACTGTCCGACAGCAATTGATTGACGGTTCGTACCGTTTCTCTGACCCGAATACATAAAATTCGACAGATTCGCGAAACTGGCTGATCACCCACATCTGATAGACACCTCACCTGATCAAATGGGTCTGTGTGGGTGACGACAATGACATTACAACTTGGCATTCTTGCGCCACGACTGCGCAGCAAGTTCAAGGCATGGTGTGAAAACCGGCGCGGTGCGACCGCCGTCGAGTTTGCGCTCGTATCCGTCCCTTTCTTCTTCCTGATCTTCGGCCTGCTGGAAATCTGCCTGATATTCATCATGTCCACAGTACTCGAACATGCGTTGGCGGAAGCCTCCAGAAAGATCCGTACCGGACAGGCCCAGGACAACAGCTTCACAAAAGTCGAGTTCCGGAACGAAGTCTGCTCAAAGTTCTACAATCTGCTCAATTGCGATGATCGCCTCTATATTGACGTGCGCTCGCTCGACAAGTTCAGCCTCGCCGACCTGACCACGCCGTTGGCCGGTGACGGTGAAATTGATGATACCGACTTCAAATATGATCCCGGCTCGGCCAATGATATTGTGGCTGTGCGTGTCTATTATGAGTGGTCCCTCATGACCCCGTGGGTATCGACACCTTTGTCCAACCTTCCAAACAATCGCCACCTGCTTCAGGCCAATGCGGTGTTCCGCAACGAGCCTTTCGGAGATTGATGACCATGACCAAGAAATCCCTGCTCTCTCGACTCAATCCCCGTCTCAAATGGCGCGGTGTGCGCGGCATTCGCTATAATGAGGAAGGCGTCTCTGCGGTCGAATTTGCGTTGATCGCACCAATCCTGATTTTCATCTATCTGGGCGCGGTCGAGCTGAGCCTGCTTATGCGGGTGGATCGCCGCGTCACATCAACCACGGCGAGCCTTGGCGACCTGACCGCACGTCTCGCAACGGTGACCGACGAAGACATGGAAGAAATGTTTGCCGCCGCAGAAGTCATGATGCAGCCATATGAGGCACAGAGCGCCACCATGCGGATCACCAGCATCGTCGACAGTGGAGACGGCAAGGCCGTTGTCGCATGGTCAGACGCCTACAAGATGACCGCCTATTCCAAAGGCGCGACGGTCACGGTCCCAAGCGGGATCATCTCGTCGCCAGGATCGATCATCTTGTCCGAAGTCGTCTATGAGTATGACAGCAAGATTGGTGGCTTCCTCAACACAACGATGACGATCGACGATGAATTCTATCTCCGTCCTCGCCGTGTCGACGCAATTGCCCGCGTGACCCTCGGAACTGGCGATTCTTTCGGCCCGACCAGCTAGGGTCCCCCTGCCCTCTATTCAGCAGGCGTCTTGGACACTTTCACGGTTGTCAGTACCGCAAAGCCGCAAAAGAACAGAAGCGCGATGGCAGACATGCCGACTCGCTGGCTGTTCGACCATGTCGTGAACAATTCGATCAGCAAGGGCCCGATCCAGACAGTGACGGTGCCCGCAATCGCATAAAGCCCGAAGAACTCCCCCCGCATATGCGTTGGTGCAATGTGGACCAGCATTGACCGGCTCGACGAAATGTTCGCCGTGGCGAACACGCCGATCAGCGCCCCGTTCAGCAGGTAGGTGACGTCAGACAGGCTGGAGAAAACGGGTGCCTGCCACAGTTCGCGGTTCTCGATCAGGCCGAACAGGATGGAATCCCGCGTCACGGACAAGCCAAAGAACAAGATGATGACGATTGCCATCAGCTCCATCAGGAGCGCATTCTTCGGCCCGAGCTTTGAGTCGAACCAGCCGCCCGCCACACCGCCAATCGCCGCCCAGATCGAGGCCCAGATTGCGTAGACGGTCAGCTCGACAATGCCCCAGCCGAGGAACAGGCTGACATAGACGGCCGCCAGTGCCAGCAGGGCAAACATGCCATCGGCATAAATGGTACGCGCAATCAGGAATTTGAACGCTTCCCGATATTCAGCTGCCTTGCGCACTGTGCGGATAACCCCCGCAGCCCCTTCTTTGACCGATGGGAAAAACGGGGTCCCCTTCACACCCGTATCTTTGGCGTAAAGGAAAAACGGAACGATCATCACGGCCAGCCATACCGCGCAGATCGGTCCGGCAATGCGGAAATGCTGGTACCGTGCGGTATCAATACCGAACAGGGGCTCCGCGAATGGCCAGTTCAGCATATCCGGCAGGGCAAACATGAAGACGATTGCAACGAACAACAGCGTCGCCGCCGCATTGCCGAGTGCCAAACCAAAGCCCGACACGGCCGGGAGGGCGCTTGGCCGGGCGGCGTCGGGAAGCATGGAGTTATGCGTCACCTCACTGAATGTGTAGGTGACATAGGCTGCGATGAGGATGGCGATGATTGTGACGGTGGAAAATCCGGATTCGCCAGGCACGGCCCACCAGAGCAGGAAGCTGAGCACAGACAGGACACCGAGGAACAGGATCAGGAGCGGCTTGCGCCTCAGGCCCCGGTCGAATGCCGCTCCGAGGAAGGGCGCCGTCAGCGCCGCAATCGCGCCCGCCCATTTTGACAGGGACGCCACCACGGCCTGTCCTTTTGCGCCAGCAACCTGGCGCGCGGTTTCCGGGTCCATCCCTTCCAGCTCTCCGCTGGCCATTATGTCCGCGCCAATGATGTCGCGGGCGAAATAGGGCGCGAACACATAGATGATGATGAGGATATAATAGGGATTGCGCGCCCATTCGAACCAGGCCCACGCAAAGCCCGTCTTGCCGAGCGCTCCGCCCTCCCCGGCCGTGTGCGCGCCTTGCGCAGCTACAATTGCAGCTTCTTCGTCCTGGCCGGGCGAAATGGATGTCTCGGTCATGCGGTATCCTCCCAAGTGCCGCTTGCCGGCATCTGTCGACTAGCGTGCACATTCGGAAAGAAAGTGAAAGCGGTTTTGCCGCTGTCGCAACGTCAGGCCGACAGCTTTTCCGCCAATTCGGCCGCGTACTTGGTGATGTCCCCCGCGCCGAGACAAACCACCATCGCGCCGGGCTCAGCCAGGGCTTTCAATGTCTCTGGCAACGCCTCCATGGACGGGATCGTTGCAGCACCGCGATGGCCATTGCGGACTATGCTGGCGACGAGGGTCTCATGGTTGAACCCGTCAATCGGGTTCTCGCCCGCCTCATAGACCGGCGCGACCAACACATGGTCAGCCTGGTCGAAACAGCGGGAGAATTCCTCGAACAGGTCGCACAGACGTGTATAGCGATGCGGTTGGCAAACCGCGATCAGCTGGCCTTGCCCCTGCATGGCGCGGGCAGCCTTCAATACGGCCGAAATCTCTACCGGGTGATGACCATAATCATCAATAATGCGGACGGGCGGCTTGCCTTCGACCGGCATCCATTCCCCGACCTGTGTGAAGCGGCGCTTCACCCCGCCAAATTGCCCCATCGAGGTCCGGATCTGATCGTCTGTGGCGCCTAGCTCCAGCGCGACGGCAACGGCGGCCAGCGCATTCTGGACATTGTGCTCGCCCGCCATCGGCAGAGTCAGCCCTTCGATCATCCGCGGCTGGGCAGAGCCGGGACGGCGCAGCGCGACATCGAAATGCGCGCCCGACAGATCGGTTTTCAGATTGATGGCGCGGACATCGGCCTGGCGGTTGAAGCCATAGGTGATGCGGCGCCGGTCCGTAACGCGCGCAGCCAATCCCTGCACTTCAGGATGGTCCGTGCACAGGACGGCAAAGCCATAAAATGGGAGGTTCTCGACAAAGGTATCAAACGCCTCGCGGAGTTTCTCCATGGACCCGTAATGGTCCATGTGTTCGGCGTCGATATTGGTGACCACGGCGCAGGTCGGGTGGAGCTTGGCAAAAGTGCCGTCGCTTTCGTCACTCTCGACCACCATCCAGTCGCTCTCGCCTGCCTTGTAGTTCGACCCATAGGCATGGATGATCCCGCCATTGATGACGGTCGGGTCGATATTTGCGCCATCCAGCAGCGCCGCGACCATCGAGGTCGTCGTCGTCTTGCCGTGTGTGCCCGCAATGCAGACCGTATATTTCAGCCGCGTGATCTCGGCCAGCATATTAGCCCGGCGCACGACCGGAATACCTGTGGCGCGCGCCGCATCAACCTCTGGATTGCCAGACTTGATCGCGGTGGAGATGATGACCGTACCGGCCCCTTCCACATTCTCGGCGGCGTGCCCGATGAAGATCTTCGCGCCCCGCTCGCGCAGGCGCTGGATATTGTCGGACTCGCGTATGTCAGAGCCCTGCACCTGATAGCCCATCGTGATCATGACATCGGCGATGCCAGACATGCCGATGCCGCCAATGCCGACAATATGCGCGGGACCAAGATCAAACGGAGTGGGAGAAGTCATGCAGGATCGTCCAAATGAGGAAACGGGAACGCTTAGCGATACCGTGACGCGGGAGCGCGAAGCAAGGACTGCTTGCGCATGACGCATTCATGAAATCCGAGGCGTTTTTCTTGAATGGGCATCGTGCGATCCCAAAATGACTGTAATGAGGCACAATTCGGGTGCTTCGTTGCGAGGGGAACCGCACTCATGAAAATGCATCTGGCCCAGCTCAATGTCGGCCATCTCGTCGCGCCGACGGATGATCCGCGCGTGAAAGATTTCATGGACAATCTCGATTTCATCAACGGGATCGGCAAATCCATGCCCGGTTTCGTCTGGATGATGGAAGGATCGGGTGAGCCCGGCCAGGGCAATACGGAAGCCAAGATCGATGGCGATCCGCAGTTCGTTGCCAATCTGACCGTCTGGGAAGACGTACAAAGCCTCGAAACCTTTGTCTGGGGCACGATCCACCGGAAATTCTACGAACGCCGCGCTGAATGGTTCGAGATGATGCGCGAGATGCATTTCGTCATGTGGTGGGTGCCAGAGGGCCACGAGCCGACACTGGACGAAGCACTGGAACGACTGGCCCGCCGCCAGCAAGATGGCGACACGGACGAAGCCTTCGGATGGGAATGGCTGCGTGAAGCCGAATTGCACAAGACGCACGCCTGCGCCCCCCGTGTAGCCTAAAGCTCAGCGACTCGTTCGGCCATGTCTGCCAGTTCTTTGGCGGCATTGACCTTGGCCGACGCCTTCGCGGCTGCCGCCCGTGCGCGCAGATCGTCGGCATCCTGCAGACGGGCCGTTATCAGCGCGCCCAGCAATTGCGGATAGAGATTGCTCTCCAGCACCATGTCGGCGGCGCCAATCTCCGTCAGGGCCTCGGCATTGGCGGCCTGATGATCATCCATGGCAATCGCCAGCGGAATCAGGATGGACGGCCGACCGACCGCGGCAATCTCCGATACTGTGCCGGCGCCAGACCGTGCGATGACGAGATGCGCCTGTGACAGCTTCTGCGGCATGTCCGAGAAGAACGGCGACAACTCGGCTTCAATCTTCACACGCCGATACATGTTATCGACAAAGGCATACTGTTCCTGACGCACCTGCTGGATGATGCGAAGCCGCGCCTGCAGCGGGGGCGGCACGAAATCAACAATCGCCGTCGGGATCGTTTCACCGATGATCTTGGACCCCTGACTTCCGCCCGTAATCAGGATGGTCAGCATATCGTCCGTGGAGGGATAGGGATCCTCCCGCCGCGCCAGTATGGCCTCACGCACCGGATTGCCGACGGCCAGATGCGCGCTCCAGGAGGGTAGCCTGTCGAGCCGCTCGAACCCGCTGGCGACCAGTTTGGCCTGCCGGGCAAAACGGCGGTTCACCCGCCCGAGAACAGCGTTCTGCTCATGGATGATGATCGGCACCTTCATGCGGCGCGCCGCAGCCAGTGCCGGGAAGGCCGGATAGCCACCAAAGCCTGCGATCAGGCTGGGCCGGGTTTCACGGATCAGGGTTTTCGCACGGGATATGCCCGCATTGATCTTCATGGCCGTCGCCGGCAGGGTCCATGGCTTGCGGAGATTGGGGGAAGAGGCCTGAATCTGTTCCAGCCAGTCTGCCGGAAATTCCTTGGCATATTTTGCGCCACGCTTGTCAGAGATCAGGCCAACCTTCCAGCCTCTTGCAATCATCTCGTCTGCAAAGGCTCTGGCGGGGAACATGTGCCCCCCCGTGCCACCTGCTGCGATGACGACAAGCTTGTCTCTGTCTTCAGCCATACCGGCCCCTTGTGCGCGTACCTTGTCCGCGCACAAGTGCCAGCGCAAGGCCCAGTGTCAATCCCGTCCCGATCATGGACGAGCCACCATAGGACACAAATGGCAGTGTCATGCCCTTTGGCGGGATAAGGGCCAGATTTACGGCAATGTTTATGGCAGCCTGAAGGCCGAATAGCGTGAAGAGTCCGGCAGCCGCAGCGCGCGCATAGCCATCTTCCACACGTGAACTGGCACGGAAGCCCCGCAGGATCAGCAATACGAAAACCGCCATCAGCATCAGCGCCGCGATCAGGCCAAACTCCTCGACCATGACCGCATAGATGAAATCAGTGTGCGCGTCCGGCAGATGGATCTTAACTTGCCCCTCCCCCGGTCCAACACCAAACAATCCCCCCCGGCCGATGGCTTCGGCGGCGCGGTCAATCTGGTACGTATCGGCAGAGTCTGGATTGATGAAGCTGTTCACCCGGTAGCGAACATGCGGCAGCAAGGCATAAAGCGACGCCGACAAGCTGACCCCGCCAACCGCGAACCCCGCCGCCCATTTCCACGGCAGGCCACTGACATAGAACGTCACGACGAAGGCCGCACTCAGCAACACCGACTGTCCGACATCCGGTTGCAGCAATAACAGGCCCAGCGTGACCGCATAGAACAGGAAGGCAATGATCGCCCAAGGCCCGGTTGGATACAGCTCTCGCTGCGCCAGCAACCAACCGCTCAGGACAATCAAGGCAGGCTTTACCATCTCGCTCGGCTGCAGGGAAAACCCGGCAAACCGCAACCAGCGCTGCGCGCCCTTGGCCTCGTGTCCCCAAACGAGAATGAAGAACATCAGGGCAAGGCTGACGATAAAGACCAGCGTTGCAAACCGCCGCGCCCAGGTCCGGTCCAGCATGCTGACCACCACCATGATGGTCGCGCCCAAACCGGCAAAGCAGACCTGACGGAACACAAAGAAGTATTCATCCGAATAGCCAATCCGCGCCGCCGCAGTCGGCCCCGCCGCAAGCGACATGAGCAGGCCAATGGCAATCAGGAAAAACGCACCGCCGAAGAGCCCCCAATCGAGCGTCCGCCGCCACTCGGTCAGCCAGGACATGTCCGAGCGTGCGAGCAATGGGGCGGATGCTACGTAGGTCAAGCCAACTCCTTCAACTCCTGCGGCATCATTGACTGGACGATGCTCCGGAACACATCTCCGCGATGTTCAAAGTCGCGGAACTGGTCGAAACTTGCACAGGCAGGTGAAAGAAGAATGACCGGATTTTCGTCTCCGACCACTTTTGCATCACGAAATGCAGCCTGAACTGCATTTTCGAGCGTGCCGCATGTTTGCAGGGCCACCTTGCCCTTCAGCGTTGCGGCGAAGGTTTCTTCGGAGTCCCCGATCAGATAGGCCTTCGTGATGTTCGGGAACAGCGGCGCCAATGGCTGGATGCCCTCAGCCTTCGAAACACCGCCTGCAATCCAGTATGCTTTCTTGTAGGCTTTCAACGCCTGTTCGGCGGCTTCGGCATTGGTCGCCTTGGAGTCATTGACGAATTTCACGCCATCAATCTCGCCAACCATTTCGAGTCGATGGGCAAGACCCGGGAAGGTGCGAATACCATCCATGATGGTCTGTGGGTCGAGGCCCAGCGCCCGGCAGGCGGCGTAGGCTGCCGCGGCATTCTGGTGGTTGTGACGGCCCGGCAGCGCCATGCAGTCGGAGAGGTTACCGACGAACTGCGCCTGACCGCTATTGCTGTCATAGAGTCGTCCGTCCACGGCGCTGACGCCCCGGCCGAGTGCATAGGTGGATGAAGCCTGGACAACACGCGCTGGTCCATTTGCCGACAGGCCGATGGCGATGGACTGGGTGATCACATCGTCAAAGCCAATGATCGCAACATCTTTCTCGGTCTGGTTCTGGAAGATGCGCATTTTCGCAGCCTGGTACCCGTCCATGCCGCCATGGCGGTCCAGATGATCCGGCGTGATGTTGAGCAGCACGGCGACATCGCAATGCAGGCTCTTCACCAGGTCCAGCTGGTAGGAAGAGAGCTCCAGAACATAGGTTGCGTTGGCGTGCAGTGGGGCAAGGTCCAGCACGCCTGTGCCGATATTGCCCCCGATGCGCGCATCACGGCCCGCATGTTTCAGGATATGCCCGATCAACGCGGTTGTGGTCGACTTCCCGTTCGTGCCGGTGATGGCCACGATCTTCGGACGGCCACGCTCTGGCAGGGCCTGCACAGCGCGGGCGAACAATTCCATGTCGCCGACGACCGGCACATTGGTCATTTCCGCCATCCGCACAATCCGGTGCGGCTGCGGGAATTTGTATGGCACGCCGGGGGAAAGGACGAGCGCGGCAAAGGTCTGCCAGTCGCGCTTGTTGATGTCTGACAGGGTCAGGCCGGCGGCCTCCGCCTTTGCGCGGGTCTCTTCATTGTCATCCCACGCATGAACACGCGCGCCCCCGGCCTTGAGGGCCTTGGCAGCCGAGAGGCCTGTCCGGCCAAGGCCGAACACAGCAACATCTCTTCCAGCATATTCAGTAATCGGAATCATGGGTCTCGGCTTACCTCAGCTTCAACGTTGCGAGGCCCGCGAGGGCGAACAGGACGGACAGGATCCAGAAGCGCGCCACAACGCGCGTTTCTGGCCAGTTTTTCTTCTGGAAGTGGTGGTGCAGCGGCGCCATGAGGAAGATGCGCTTGCCTTCCCCCGTCAGCTTGCGGGTGACCTTGAACCAGCCGACCTGTATCATCACAGACACCGCTTCCATCACGAACAGACCGCCAATGATAACCAGCGCAAATTCGTGCTTGGCCGCCACCGCAACGACACCCAGCATTCCTCCAAGCCCGAGCGATCCGGTGTCGCCCATGAAGACCTTGGCCGGATAGGCATTGTACCAGAGGAAGCCCATGCCCGCGCCGATCATGGAGGCGAGCAACACGGTCAGTTCGCCGGTGCCCGGCGTGAACTGGATGCCGAGATAGTCGGCGAAGACGAAGTTACCTGTCAGGTAAGCAATCAGGGCATAGGAGGCAGCCGCGAAACTCATCGGCACAATGGCGAGGCCATCCAGACCGTCGGTGAAGTTCACCGCATTCGCGCTGCCGACGACCACGATCATGCCAAACAGGATGAAGAAGCCGCCAAGCGGGAAGAAATAGTCATTTACGAAGGGCACAGCCACGCCGCCGGAAAAGGCCGGGTCGGCAGGCTCGACGCTTGTTTCAGGTGCCAGGCTGGCAATGCTCTCAGCCAATCCGTTCAGCGGGCCCCATTCGGCATGACCCGCTGGCGTGTGCGCGCCGTGCAGGCCCATGATGAACGCACAGGCAATCGCCGCTATGCCAAAGCCCGCGAGCAGGCGCACGCTCGCCGGAACGCCATCCGCGCTCTGCTTGGAAACCTTGGCAAGATCGTCAAGGAAGCCAAGAACGGCGTAAGACAGTGTCACGAACAGTGTGACCCAGATGTATGGGTTGGTCAGGTTGCCCCAGAGCAAGACGCCGACCACCAGGCCCAGCCAGATCAGGAAACCGCCCATTGTCGGCGTGCCCTGCTTCGACAGCTGCGCTTCCAGCGACAAGTCGCGGATCGGCTGGCCCTTACCCTGCCGGGCACGGAGGAAGTTGATGATTGCGTCTCCGAACAGGACGGTCACAAGGAACGCCGTCACCACGGCCGCGCCGGACCGGAATGTGATATAGTTCAGAACGTTAAATATACCGCTGTCTGCGGCCAGCCATTCGTATAGCATCACCCAACCTCTGCGGCGCCTTCTGCCCCGCGTTCCATCTTACCCATTGCCGAGTCGCTCCATTGGCGAATTCGGTCAGCTAGTTTCGCCATCCCGGACGCATTCGACCCCTTGATCAAGAGCACATCTCCATCTCGGAGCGCATTTTGCAGAGGATTCCACAGCTCTTCCCAATTGCGAGTCCAGGTCTGCTCCAACTGAGGCGGAAGTGCGTCCGAAAGATGAGTCATTTTGTCGCCTGCCAGGAAAATGGCAGCTGGCCCAGTATCCGCCACCGGATCCGCAAGCGCGGCATGTTCAGCATCCGACGTTTCGCCAATTTCGAGCATTTCGCCGAGCGCAATCAGCCGGCGTCCACTGCCCCGACGGGACAGCGCAGCCAATGAGGCCTTCATGCTCGCCGGGTTTGCATTGTAGGCATCATCGATCAGCGTAATGTGTCCACCCTGTGGCAGGGTGAGCTGTTCGGCTGTCCCCCGACCGGGAGGTGGCGTGTAACCGGAAAGTGCCTCGGCGCAGTCCTCGACCGACAGACCGGACTGGCTGGCGGCCAGAACCGCCGCTGCCGCATTCATGGCCCAATGCTCACCAACCGCATTGATCGTGACAAGCACCGGCTTGCCGACAATATCGAGCTGGATCCGGCTTTTATTGCCGTCTGTCTCATATCCGACAATACGCGCCGTCGCATTGGCGCTCCGGCCAAAACTCTCGAGATTTCCGGTCGGGCAGAAGCGCCGCGCGCGTCCGGCAAGATAGTCAAAGAATTCGTCATCGGCAGGCAGGATAAATGTCCCCCCGGCCTCCATACCGGTAAAGATATCTGCCTTCTCATGCGCAACTGCGCTGAGAGAGCCGAGCCCTTCAAGATGCGCCCCCGCAATACAGGTCACGATGCCGGTATGCGGACGAACCATCTGGCTGCGCGGCGCGATCTCGCCAGAAGTCGACATGCCAATCTCGAAAACGGCGCGCGTGGTGTCTTCCGGCATGCGCGCCAGAGTCAGCGGCACACCCCAATGATTGTTGAAACTCTTCACATTCCAGTGCGCCGGACCGAAGGCGCGATAGATCTGTGCCAGCATTTCCTTGACGCTGGTCTTGCCGGCTGAACCGGTCACGGCCGTGCGATGCGCGCCACAGCGGACCCGCGCGGCCACACCCATCTGCTCCAGCGCTTCCTGCACATCATCCACAACGAGCTGAGGTCCCTGCCCGACCTGACGCGACACGAGTGCGCCCGCCGCGCCCGCAGCAAAGGCCGCCTCGACGAAATCATGCCCATCGCGCTGGTCCGTCAGCGCCACGAACAGGTCGCCCGGCTTCAGGCTGCGTGTGTCGATCGACACTGAACCCGTCACAGAGAACGGATCCGTCGCCCTGCCACCCGTAATGAGCGCGATATCGGAAGAGATCCAGAGCGGCGCGTTCATCCGGCGCCGCCTTTCAGCGCATCCAGCGCCGTGTCCTGATCTGAGAACGGGATGATATCCGCGCCAATGATCTGGCCGGTCTCGTGGCCCTTGCCAGCGATCACCAGCGTGTCGCCTTTTTTCAGTTCGGCGATAATCGTCCGGATGGCCTCTCCGCGATCGCCAATCTCGCGCGCATTCGGCGCGGTTTCGAGAATGGCATGCCGGATCATGTCCGGGTCTTCAGAGCGCGGGTTGTCGTCGGTCACGATCACATCGTCGGCCTGACGCGTTGCGATCTCGCCCATCAGCGGGCGCTTCTTGGCATCGCGGTCACCGCCGCACCCAAAGATGACTTTCAGTCGGCCGGCTGTATGCGGACGAACGGCGCGGAGCAACACGTCGAGCCCGTCCGGCGTGTGGGCATAATCGACAAACACGCCCGCGCCTGCCTCGGTCTTGCCGACCAGTTCGAGACGCCCCTTAACGGGCTTCAGCTTGGACAGGCCGTCCATCACCGCGTCGACGTCCATGCCCAGCGACAAGCAGATCGCCGCCGCCGCCAGCGCATTCAACGCCTGGAACTCGCCGATCAGCGGCAGTTCGAAAGGCTTCAATTCGACATCGCGCCAGAACAGGTTGAGCACCTGCCCGGTCGCGCGCGGCATGATTTCGTCGATCCAGAGATCCTCGCCGCGCCAGCCGAAGGACACGACCTGCAGGCCATGATCGGTTGCGGCCTTCTCGAAGACCTCGCGATGGTCGCTGTCGGCGTTCACGATGGCTGGCATGCCCTGTCCGCCAAAGTCGCGGAACAGGCGCAGTTTGGCGTCGAGGTATTCTTCCATCGTGGCGTGATAGTCGAGATGGTCCTGGGTAAAGTTCAGGAAAGCAACAGCCGACAAGTCCACACCATCAAGGCGATGTTGCTCAAGGCCGTGGCTGGACGCCTCCATCGCACAATGGGTGACCCCTTGCCCGGCCAGTTCGTGGAGGGTCTCGTGAATGGTGACCGGATCAGGTGTCGTATGGCCGACATCAATCTTGCCCTTCGGGCCAATGGCACCAAGAGTGCCCATCGAGGCAGCCGACAGGTTTGCATTCGCCCAGATCTGGCGACAGAAATCCACCGTCGAGGATTTGCCATTCGTACCTGTCACGGCAGCGATCGTTTTCGGCTGCGCGACATGGAAGCGCTTCGCGGCGAGGGCCAGCGCGCGGCGCGGCTCATCCGCGATCACATGCGTAGCACCATCTACCGCAACGCCGCCTTCGGACAGGATCGCCGCAGCGCCTTTTTCGATTGCCTGCGGAATATAGTCCCGACCATCCGATACGGAGCCTTTCAGCGCCGCGAACAGATAGCCCGGCGCTACCCGACGGCTGTCAGCCGTCATGCCTTTGATTTCGATGTCTCCCTGCTCGACGAGCGGGAACAGGTCTTTCAGTTTGGTCACAAGGAACTCCTCTTCTCCTGGCCGGAGCGGAGGGCTGCGCCCGCCGGGCGAATATCCTCGAACCGTGGCGCAAGACCCAGAAGCGGCGCGACACGTTCTATCATTCGTCCCGCCGCCGGAGCCGCATTGTAGGCCGCCGTGGCGCCGGCCCCTGATCCGGCCTTCGGATCATCGAGGGTCACGATCAGGGCATATTGGGGGCGATCATAGGGAAAGACAGCCGCAAAGCTCGTGACATTGTGGTCATCATCATAGCCGCCAAGGATCGGCTTCTCCGCCGTGCCGGTTTTTCCCGCAACGCGATACCCGGCAACTTCGGCATTCTTGCCGGTGCCGGTGACGACCGCTTCGCGCATCATCACGTTCACCATTTCTGCCGTCAAAGCAGACATCACTCTTACAGGCGCAGGGCGATCCCGATTGTTCATGATCAGGGTCGGCTGAACCCGCTCACCCCCATTCGCAAAGGCCGAAAAGGCAGCCAGGAAAGACATGGGCGATACAGCAATGCCATGCCCATAGGACACGGTAGCAGAATAGAGATCGTCAAACCGCTCGGGCAGGATTGGCGCCGAGCTGCCCGCCAGTTCGATCTTCACCCGCTCCATCAGACCGGCGCGGATCAGGAAATCCTGCTGGCGCCGCGGCCCCAGTTTCTCGTTGATCCGGACCGTGCCGATATTGGAGCTCTGGGAAATGATGTGCGTGATGTCGGCATCGCCATGGAATGGGTGATCATCCTCAATCCGGAAACCGCGAATTTCCAGCGGGCGGCGCACATCAAACAATTCGGTCGGGTGCACCACGCCGGCTTCGAGCGCAGCGGCGACCGTGAAGGGCTTGAAGATGGATCCGAGTTCGTAGACCGCCCCGGTCGCACGATTGAGGCGTGACGGATCCGACATCGGAATATCAACTGACCGGTTCGGGTCAAAGGGTGGCCAGCTGGCCATGGCGCGCACTTGGCCGGTTTGCGCATCCAGCAGGATCGCGGCGCCACCTTCAGCTTCATGCTCGGCAGCGGCGATTGACAGCTCAGCCTCGACCGCTGCCTGCACGCCATTATCGATGGTCAGGCGGACCGGCTCTCCACCGGCGGCCAGACGTTCATTCTGGCTATACTCAATGCCGCCTGCGCCGAGGCCGTCCACATTCGTGTAGCCCAGCAAATGTCCGGCCAAGGTACCGCGTGGATAGGCACGGCGGCTCTCTTCCTCGAAACGCAACCCTTCAAGGCCCAGATCAAACACGGCCTTGCGCTGGCGTGGGGTCAGGCCGCGCTCTACCCAGACAAACTCACGGGTCTGATCTGACAGGCGCCGGGTCATCTCCGCCACGTCGAGATCCGGCAGGACCGTCGCGAGCGCTTCGGACACTTCGCCGCCATCCCAGATCAGTTTCGGATTGGCGACAAGCGAGTAGGCGGAGACGGATGTGGCGAGCAGTTCGCCATTGCGATCAACAATATCGGCCCGCACGATACGCTCGGCCTTCTGACCTGCCGCATGCGCAGGTGCCGCCCCGCCCGCAAGGGACAGGTAGCCGGCCTTGCCAGCCAGAACGACAAACAGCGCACTGACCGCGAGGCCAGCAAGCCGTGTCCGGTTCCGGGAGGCTTCGCTCACTCGGGCACCTCCCCGTTCTCGGTGGATGCAGGCGCCGGGACGCTCAGGCTGTTGGGCTTGCCAACCAGTGCATCCAGATCCCCCTCGGAAGCCATCTGCTCCGGCTTGGGCGGTGCCATACCCAGTTCGGTGCGGGCATATTCCTCAATCCATTCGCGGCGGCTCATGTGCGACAGCTCGGTTTCCAGCAGCGCCTTTTCCTGGCGCGCCTCCTCGATCTGCGCCTCAACCGCCATCAGCTCAGCCGCGGTGTCCTTGGCGCCATATTTGGCACGATAGAGGCTGACAATCAGCAGGCCGACAACGACCAATCCAAACAGAAATGCGCGGCGGCTCATAGGGCATCCTCCAGGTCTGACAGGGGCGGCAGATTCATGCCGTCGCTGGCCTCTTCTTCGATGGCGGGTGCGCTGGTACGGATTGCGGCCCGCAACTTGGCGGAGCGTGCGCGCGGATTGCCTTCAACTTCGTTATCAGACGGCAGAACCGCCTTGGAAACAGCCAGCTCGAACGTGGAGTCGGGGCCTTTCTGCGCAACCGGCAAATGACGCGATCCGCCGCCCATCTTGCCGGCACGGTTCTTCAACCACTGTTTCACCATACGGTCTTCCAGCGAGTGGAAGGCCACGATCACGAGACGGCCGCCCGGACGCAGCAGGCGTTCGGCAGCGTGCAGCGCACGGGCCAACTCTCCCAGCTCATCATTCACATACATGCGGATGGCCTGAAACGTCAGCGTCGCCGGGTGAATACGCGCGCCCTTGCGCCCGCCCACGGCCTTTTCAACCGCATCGGCCAGTTCGGTGGTTGTCTCGAACGGCGTGTCATCACGGTGCAGCACAATCGCCCGGGCAATCCGGCGTGCCTGGCGCTCTTCGCCAAGACGGAAGATGATGTTCGCGAGGTCGCGCTCACTCATCATATTGACCACATCCGCCGCCGTTGGGCCTGTATCGCCCATGCGCATGTCCAGTGGACCATGCTTCATGAAGGAAAAACCGCGCGCAGCCTGGTCAATCTGGAAACTGGAAACACCGATGTCGAGCACAACGCCGTCAACATGTTCATATCCCGCCGCACGGACGATGTCGTCCATTTCGCCGAAGCGACCGAGCAAGGGTACGAGGCGTTCCGTCTTTTCCGCCATCTTCCGGGCGCGCTCAATGGCATCCACATCGCGATCAATGCCAATCAGGGTGCATTTGGAAGACCCAAGAATGGCGCGGCTATAACCGCCGCCGCCAAACGTGCCGTCAACAATGATCTCCCCATCCCTGGGGGCGAGCCATTCCAGCACTTCATCCAGCATGACCGGTTTGTGGCCAGGGTCGGGAGCGAGGGGCGCGTCCTGTGTCATCAGCTGTCGCCCCCATCCACGAGTTTCAGGGCGGCACTCCCCGAGGCCTGCTGGTGCAGCACTTCGGAATAGGCATGCCCGAGCGCTTCCAGCGTGTCTTCTTTCGCAGCCTCGGCGGCCATGGCGTCGAAATGTTCAGCATGGCGATCCGGGTTCCATATCTGGAAACTGTCCATATTGCCCGCGAATTTGACGCGATCGGTCAGGTTTGCCGCCTTCATAAGCTCGTCAGACAGTTTGATGCGGCCCGTATCATCCATCTTCAGGTCGGCAGAGCCCGCGATGATGCGCGTGACCAGGGCCTTGCGGGCGGGGGAGTGCGGGGCGAGCCGGGTCAGCGTCGCCCGATACATTGCCATCAGGGCCTCACCGCCGCCTTCCAGACAACCGGATCCGTCGAGCGCCGACCAGAGGAAAATCCGGTTTCCACCGCCCAGCGCAGCGCGAAAGGAAGCGGGTATGGAAACCCGACCCTTTGCATCAATAGCGCTTTCATAGGTGGAAACGAACACCCGCCAACCCTGACTTTGTCTGCCTAAACCCCGCATGGGTAAACCATGTCTTAACGTGGAGTATCATGGGACAGTATGGGTCTCAATGGGCACTGTGGATGAATCGAAATATCCACATCCGTAAATCACCGGAACAAAGATAAAATATTACAGGAACATACCGGAACGGTCGAATGGGCCGAAATGGGCGGCCGGTAATTTTCCTTTCTGAATCAGGCCGCTGCCCTCCCCTGCTGTGACGAGAAAGGCACGGGGGGCGGAACATGTCTTTTTCTGCTGATTTCCACAGCTCGTTTCGGCAGTGCCCAGTATCTGTTCGTTTCGGCCCCGTATCACTTCGCGAATGCTTCGAATCGCAAAAAAAGCCCCGAAGCAATGCTTCGGGGCCTTTCCATGGGTCTTGGAACATTCGCCGCGCAACTAGCCGGCCGTGACCGCCTCAGCAGCCAGCACGCGGGCGACAGCATTGACCACAGCGCCGATGCGGATGCCCGCCTGGATCTGCTCGGTCGACAAGCCGTGCTTGCGCAATTCGGCTTCATGCGCATCGAGACACATGCCGCAGCCATTCACGGCGGACACACCAAGGGAATAAAGCTCGAAGTCCGCTTTCTCGATTCCCGGCGCACCGATCACGTTCATGCGCAGCTTGGCTGGCAAGGTCTGGTACGTCGAATTGCTGATCAGGTGGATCGACCGGTAATAGACATTGTTCATGCCCATGATCGCGCTGGCAGCTTTCGCAGCCTTGATCGCTTCGGGGCTCAGCTTTCCGTCCGCTTCCGCTTCCAGCGCCGTCAGCGTCTGGGGTTCACCCACAGCATGGGCACAGGCGAGGAAACAGCCATATTTCTGTTGGTCGCTCAACAGGGTCTCGTTCATCAGCGAGCCGAGATTGAGCTTCAGATCCTTCGCATAGTCAGGCAGCGAAGATTTCAGGGACTCGATAGACATGAATCCTCATCCTTCCGGAATTCGTTGTTTTGATGGGGTGGGGGCGAATGGGTCCGACAAGCCTTGCAGGCTAGAGGGGTGGGAGTGCCAACGTCCGGAACTGGGTGGACGGAAGGCCTGCCGGACCTTTCGCGACGCTGAAGGGAAGATGCCTCATGGGTGGGGGAGGGAGTGAGACATCTTCCCGGAAGTTTCAGCGTTGCGCTCTATCTATGCGCAACCTAGGCAGCTGGTTCCAAAATATCTCCGCCAACCGGACGATTACATGGGCACAGCTCATCGGTCTGCAGGGCATCCAGCACGCGGAGCGTGTCTGCAGGGCTGCGGCCGACGTTCAGATTGGTCACATAAACGTGCTGAATCACGTTGTGCGGGTCGACAACATATGTCGCGCGATAGGCAACGCCTTCAGACGGCTCACGCACGCCAAGACCATCAACCAGCTCACCGCGGGTGTCCGCAAACTGCCAGATCGGCAGCTCTGCGAGGTCTGCGTGGTCGCGGCGCCATGCCAGCTTCACGAACTCGTTGTCGGTGGACCCGCCGAGCACAACCGCGTCGCGGTCTTCGAAGTCGCCGGACAGGCGGGCGAATTCAGCGATTTCAGTTGGGCAAACGAAGGTGAAGTCTTTCGGGTAGAAGAAGATGACTTTCCATTTACCCTCAAAGGAATCCTGCGTGATGGGCTCGAATGCGCTTTCGCCATTCTGCTCATGCTGCATGAATTTCGGCTTTACGCCCGTGACTGTGAACTCGGGAAGCTTTTCGCCAATGCCAAGCATAGTGGATCTCCTGGGATAAGATGTTGAGGCTGCCGGAACGGTGGGCCCGGTGGCCGTGCTTTCTCGCAGTTGCGGCAAAAAGGAAAATTGATAATTCCCATTGCCGGTATAGATTGTCTCTATGATTATACCGACCCTTCGCCAACTGCAGTATCTAGTGGCTCTTGGAGAGACCGGCTCGTTCTCTCGGGCCGCCGAGGCGTGCTATGTGACGCAGCCCACCTTGTCAGCCGGGATCAAGGAATTGGAGGATTTGCTGGGCGTCAAACTGGCCGAACGCGAACCGCGCGGCGCCAAGCTGACTCATGCCGGAGAGCTGGCGGTTTCGCGCGCCAATGCGCTGATCAATGATGCCCATTCCCTGGTCCAGTCGGTTCAGAGCGCCGGCGCTCTGCTCACGGGCCCCTTTCATCTCGGCGCGATCCCGACCATCGCGCCCTTCGTCCTGCCAGCGGCAGTCCGCGCCCTCAGCGAGCAATATCCCCAGCTCAAACTCTACCTGCACGAAGAGAAGACACCGCGCCTGATCGACCAGTTGCGCACGCGCACTCTGGACGCCGCCCTGATTGCCCTGCCCTGGGACGTTCCGGGCATCGAGATGCTGCCGCTATTCGATGATGAATTCCTGTTTGCCGCGCCCGCTTCACACCCGCTGGCCAAGAAGAACGGCCTCTCGCCAGAAGACCTGGCGGGCGAGAACCTCCTCCTGCTCGAAGACGGGCACTGCTTGCGCGATCATGCACTCTCCATCTGTCGCATGAAGACCGGCAACGGCACTGATCAGGTGGCCGCTACTTCACTCGGAACATTGGTCAACATGATTGCCGGGGGCCTTGGCGTCTCGCTCCTGCCCAAACTCGCCACAGATAACGGCCTGAACATCGGACCGGACGTCGCCGTACGCGAATTCGTCAGTCCCGTGGTCGGCCGCCAGATCGGTATCGCCTGGCGCACCGGCAGCCCACGCGAGGCCGATGCCCGCAAGATCGGTGAAATCGTCAAGGCCGCCACCCGGCACTAGACCGCTTCCCCTCTGATAATCGGGATTTCATCTTGACGGTTCCCGTGGCCAAGCCTAATCATATAACGCGTTATATAACTGATTATGGAATCCCGTGATGAGCCAGGATATTCTCGCACAAGTTGGCTATCTGGGCCTGGCCAGTCGGCTGAAGCGTCTTGCCGACTGGCTGCAGGCAGAAGCTGTCAGCGTGTTCGACAATCGCGCCTATCCGATCCAGACGACGCACTTTCCCTTGATCGCCGCGCTTGAGGCCAACGGCCCGCTCAGTGTGAGCGCGGCCGTCGAGGCCACCGGCGTTAGCCAGCCCGCCATCACGCGCATCCACAATGCGCTCCAGAAGATGGGCCTGACCGACACGCGCCCGATTGAGGGCGACAATCGCCAGAAGGAAATCTTCCTCACGCCTGCCGGGGAAGCGCTGGTGTCCGAAATGCGCGCCAGCTTCTGGCCCGCCGTTCAGGAGGCCGCCGAGCAACTCTGTCTCTACCCAGACCATGACTTGCTGGCGGAAATCTGCCTCGTGGAATCGCGTCTCGCCGAGCAGCCCCTGTCGGCGCGGATCGAGACCCTGGCCAATCCTGCGGGCCTGAAGATCGTGGAATTCTCGGACGAACTCGCCCCGCATTTCGACCACATCTCCCGCGAATGGGTCGAGGAGATGTTCCGGCTGGAAGCGGAAGACATCGCCATGATCGAAAACCCACGTGCCAAGGTGATCGACAAGGGCGGCACCATCCTGTTCGTCGAGGATCCGGAACTCGGCATCATTGGCACCTGCGCGCTGATGCCCATGGCGGATGGCAGCGTGGAACTGACCAAGATGGGCGTTCTGGCCTCCGCGCGCGGTCGCCGGGCGGGAGATTTCCTGATGCGGCAGATTCTGAAGCGCGCCCGCCAGATGGAAATCCAGGATCTCTTCCTGCTGACCAATTCAAAATGCGCGTCGGCCATCCGGCTCTACGAGAAATACGGCTTCCGGCATGATGACGACATCATGCGCCGCTATGGCCACCGCTATGAGCGCTGCAACGTCACCATGTCCTATGCGATGCCTGCCCGCTCATAGAAAAGCCCCGCCGGTGGGGCGGGGCTTTGTCGCCGATCTGTGCCGGCATCTCCCTTTGGCCTTGGCCTAGCTCGCTTCGCGCTCCTGGCGCACATCGAGATCATATTCGCGGACCTTGCGATAGAGCGTCGAGCGGCCAATGCCGAGACGACGCGACACTTCACTCATATGGCCTTCATAGAAGTCGATGGCATACTGAAGGATATCGCGCTCGATATCGCTCAGCGTGCGCAGCTCGCCCGCCTCATCCTGAATGGCTACCGGGCCGTTCTCGCCGGACTGAACGGGCTCGGCGATATCGGGGGCCTTGTTGAAGGGCGATGAAGGCAGGTTGCTCACATCCGGCATCTGTCCGGAAATCTGAGGGAAATCCTGCGGGCGCAACTGGTCGCCATCGCACAGAACCACAGCGCGGAAGACAGCATTCTCCAGCTGGCGGACATTGCCCGGCCAGTCAAAGGCGTACAGCATCTTCATCGTCTCGTCGGCCACACCGGTCACTTTCGCGCCTTCGCTGGCATTGAAGCGATTCACGAAATGGTCGACCAGCGCCGGAATGTCATCACGGCGTTCGCGCAGCGACGGCATGTCAACCGGATAAACATTGAGGCGATAGAACAGGTCTTCGCGGAATGTGCCTTCGGCAACCTGTTGCGACAGATCGCGGTTGGTTGCGGAAATGATCCGCACATCCACCTTGGTCGGGCGGCGCGAGCCAACGGCATCCACCTCCCCTTCCTGCAGGGCACGGAGCAGCTTCACTTGTGCATCCAGCGGCAACTCACCCACCTCATCGAGGAAAAGCGTGCCGCCATCGGCCTCGACAAACTTGCCGAGCGCTTTTGAGACGGCACCGGTAAAGGCGCCTTTCTCATGACCGAACAGGATCGACTCGACCAGGTTTTCCGGGATCGCACCACAGTTCACGGTGACGAATGGTTTCCCGGCACGGTCAGATGCGCCCTGAATGCAGCGGGCAACAACTTCCTTACCCACACCACTTTCGCCCAGGATCAGGACGGGAATATCAGAACTCGCGGCGCGTTCGGCCAGACGCACGACCTGGCGCATCGGCGGCGCGGTCGCGATCATGTCGTCAAAGCTCATGCCGCCTTCGGATTTGCGCGAGAGGCGCTTCACTTCCCCTGACAGGGATTGCAATTTCAGGGCGTTGCGGATCGAAACGACGACGCGCTCCGGATTGGCGGGCTTCACGATGAAGTCCACCGCGCCGCGGCGCATGGCCTGAACGATCGTGTCAATGCCGCTGGTCGCCGTCAGCATGATGACCGGCAGGTCAGCGCGCTTGGCCGACAGGCGTTCCAGCGTGTCCATGCCCGACAGGCCCGGCATGGTCAGGTCCAGCAGGACCACGTCGATGCCATCCTTCGGGTCAGAGGCAAGCGCAAGTCCCGCCTCGCCATCCGGCGCCGTGCGACAGGCAAATCCAGCCTTCTCGACCGCAGCCTGAAGCAGGCGGCGCTGGGTCGGATCGTCATCAATTACAAGCACCGTCTTGGCCATTGCGATTACTACCTTCTCTACAAGGAACCGACGGATCGCCCGTTCCCGAAACCAGATGTTTGATACAAAGCGGAACACATCCGTCCCGTATCGTTACGCCCCGTTCTGACACAGCGAGGTGGAAGTCTGGTTGAATCGAAAGGTGAAATTTGACGCAAATCTGAAGTGTGCGTTGCGCGCGCAGGCTCTCGCGGGTGCGGCCTCACCTTCGAGCTGGCTGCCATGGCCATGCGGCACGGACACATTCACGAAAATCGTGGCGCTCATCCACACGGTTTATTTCAGATTGTTACAAAGTGAAAAACCTGAAAGTTTCTCTCAGACCCGGTGGTTTTCTCGTGCCGATTGTATCCCCCGCCCCACTTCACATCCATGCCCCTGTAGCGCGCACAACACGATGCGGAAGGCGGACCAGCCCCGATCGGATACGTCCTGCGCCCTTTGGCCCCCAGTCGTGAGCGACAATATCCGCAAGCGTGACGGATCAACGAATCATAAAATCGAAGCCCGCTCGGACATGAGCGATTCCGGTCTCGATCCGGGCATCGACAAGGGGGGGAAAACTTCCTAGAGACCGTCCCTTGTTCGGGCCCACAAGCTCGAACCGGATTATAGTAGCTGCGCGGGTTTGGGGACGCAGATATGCAGGAAAAGAGACAGTCTATTTCTAGCGCACAAGACACGGAAGAGGACACAAGCGCAGATCCATTGCGCGACGCACTCAGGAAATCCTTTGAGGAGAGTCTGAAAGCGCCCCCCTCTGCGAGACTTGAAGAGCTGATGGCACAGCTGCGCTCGAAGGAACGCAGCCAGGATTCGGACACCAAAGATTAGGCGCGGACGCCGCGTTCAGTGACGGAACGCAGGCTGGCGGATCGGTTCGGCCAGAATATAACCGGCCATCGCGCGATCAAACTCGACCCCGACCGCCGGGCCAACGCGCCAGCGCACCGTGCAATCGACCTGGAAATGCGGCTCGGACGGGGTCCGGCGCAGCAGCAAGTGGAAACGGTTTGGCAGATCGGCCCAATCGCCGACTTTCAGACAGGCCCCGTGGACCGATAAATCCTGCACGAGAATGCTGCGCGCCTCGCTATAATCCATCAGGACAACTCGCCCGGACGTTTGCAGGCGAACGCGCGTGCTGCGCCGCAATTCGGCGGGGGCGGAATCGGCCTGGGTCGGAACGGAAACGAGTTGGGTCATGCCCCTACTATGCCCCAGCCCCCATTTGGTTCATTTTTTCCTACCCTGACGAGAGTCCGGGCAATCTGGCCGCCTCGGCCGACGCGCCGCCACGATCAGACAAGGTCCAGCGCGCGCAGCACGGCGCCCTGATCATAATAGGGGCGTTCGCAGATAATCCGGTCACTGCCCGGCGCGAATTCAAACGTTGCCGCCATGCGCACCTTGAAACGGCGCCCGGTGGGCTCAATCATGGTCTTGCCGACCTGTAGCGGGCCGGTATGCGTGCCCGTCAGCCAGAACTCGACCAGAAGTTTGTCGGTTGCCTCATCAACGGCGATCGAGATGATTTCATTGTCCTGATCCGGAAAGGGCGTGCGCGACAGTTCGAAATAGCGCCGCACCGCGGCCTCCCCGTCGAACACCTGCCCGCCGCCATGCATCTCATACCGGGGATGCGCGAACGTCGCCATCACCGCATCCCAATCATGCGTCACCTCCAACGCCATATGGTTACGGACATTCGCGATACGGGCTTCGGTCAGATTGGTCATTGTCTTCCCCATTCATTTTCTTTGACCTTCACCCTCGATCCAAGGTTGCGCAAGCATTAACGAAAGGTAAAGTTCAACTTGGGTGAGGAGGACGGTGTACATATGTCTCTCGGAGTTGAATTTGGGTTTCGGCGCCCGCAATGGATGGGATTTAAGTCCCTGGACGCGTCGGATGGCATCCGAACAGGGGCCGTGGTCTCGATGACGGCGATATGCCTGCTTCTTTGGCCGCTATCAGACGCCGACCGACAACAAACACCGAATTATGCCCTGCTGGCCGCCCTATGGGTGGGAGCTGTGGCGGCGGGACTTTTCCGGAGTCACCAGATATGGGCCCGTCTACATTCCGCGCTCGCCGTGAACCCCTCAAGGCGTACGCGCAGTAATGAAAAAATCATCGCCCAAGGCTTGAAAGAGCTGTTCGTCTATCTGCTGCTCTCACTTTTGGCCCTGTCCGTGCTGGCCTTCGTATCTGGCAGCCCCCTGATTTCGGAACTTGAGCATATACGATTGCGAGGCTCGGACGCGGAACGCAGTCTTCTACATATCGCAATTTATTGCGCCTTTTTCGCGGGGGCTTTCCTTCCAATTTTGACAGCCATCGCACGCATGGCTGCAGCAGAAGCCAAGCAAAGCAAGTCGCCTTTGTTCAGGACAGATGTCGTGTCTCGCAACTCGTTGATCACGAGCTTCATAGCCATTGGCGGCATTCTCCTTTTGGCGTGGGCCGCTGGCGCCGGGTTCTTCTCGATTGATCAGGATCTGGGTGTCATCATCTACCTTGTAGTCATCATCGCATTCCTGGTTTTCATAATCGCGCCACATCTCACGCGTCATCTGAATCAAAACGAAGAAAATCGCACAGCACGGGCGAGCACCGCAGCGGGCGGCATCGCCAGTTTTGCTCCGGAAGTATGGGTCAGCCGACTGGATTCGATCCTTGTCCGGCTTGTAGCCCCCTTGTCCGGCGCAACCCAGCATGGAGCACCCGTGCCTCACCTATTGGTAGTCGGTCTGATTCTTCCACTATCCGCCATCGGCTTCGTTTTGAGCAGCCCCTTTGGTCTCATCCCCATATTCCTTGCAATGTTGATCGTTATAGCGCTCGGCAGGAGATGGGCATGGGTGGAAGCAGACAGGGAAACAGCTTCACGCCTTCAATCGACAGACTTCCGAAAATCGCAGGATATTCATATTGGCTTTGACAACGACCTCAAGGATGAAGCCCTATTGGGCTATGTTTCCTTCTTTGTTTTGGTCCCCTTGGCGCTGTTCCAGATAGAACAGTTCAGCTTTGCTTTCGATACGGAGCAATCTCTTGCAAGCATGCCCCCCACACAGCAATTCTACGCGTGGATCAGCTTCTTTGGCGCAGAACTGGCGAAGGCCGTACCTTTTGTCGATTGGTGGGAAATTTATCAGGTCGAAGTAAACACCCCCATTTCAGTATCCGACAATGTCGGCAACCCCACACTCGCCAAGCACCTGACCTTCGCCGCACGCGCTCTGGTCGACCTCGTGATCATGGCGGCTCTATTTCAGGCATTTGGCATATGGCAACGCAGCCGCGCCCAACAGCGCCTGTACGATGCGGGCCACATCAACGCTTTTGATCCCTTCACGGAACAGGAATTCTTTGAACGTGGCATACGATACGACCACAACGAAAAGAAATACATTCCCAAGCCCAGCTTCAGAAAGCGCGTTGAGAAGCATCGAGAAGCCAGAGAAGAGCTGAAGCTTCCCGCATTTCCTTACAGTCCACGCCGACTTAGCGAGCTGCTGAACTCTCCAGACCCTGATCTGAAGGCAGGTGCCGAATGGATGGTAAGTGAGTATCGGGTACTTGCCGGGCCACCTGCCGAACAACTTTCACAGCTGGAAGAACAATGGCGGCAGCCTTGCGACTTCCGAGAGCTGTACACTCAATATCGGGCAACCAGCCACCCGCAAAGGAGGGCTGCTGCCAAAAACACGATAAGAAACGAAAAACTGAAATTCGAGCGACTGTTAGACGACCTGATTGAGGCCGGAGCGAACAATAACAAATGGTTCGCTCTGAACCAAGCAAACACCCTACTGAAGCTTCTTGAGCATATCAGCAACTTGCCTGAATTCGTCTACGCGCACTCCCTGGCGATCGACTATCTCAGCGAACGGCGCGGTCAATTCATTCTGCTTGCTCTTGCCTCCCACACACTCACTGACACTGCCGACTCCGTAGCGCCTGCTTGGCGCCGTCAGATCGAGGGAAAATTCAATCGCGTTCCGAACGTCGTTCTAGGCCGCAGTGAGATGCGTCAGATTGTTTATGACGCGATGGAGCGGTACGCAGACCTCTGTTTCGCGTGGCGGGAAATTTCGAGAATCGAAGAAACCATGAGCTTTTTAGAACTTATGGCCCAGACAGATGCCGCCGCCCCCGCGCGCTTGAAGGCCGGAACTATCGCCAACCAGTTGCGCAACCGGCTTACAGACCTTCTATCCACCACACCGAACACAACAAGAACACCCTAGACACCTCCCTGCCCGCGCCCCATATCGGGGGTATGGCTCCTCCTCCTCCTTCCAAGGGCGTTTCCGAAGCGCCCAGCGTGTTCTCGCTTGATGGCTTCGCGCGCGATGCCGCCGGCGCCCTTCCGTCCGACAACTGGACGCCCCACCGGCCTGACCGCGACTGGGTCAAGCTGGAGGGCGGCAAGCGGTTCAAGGTGCATTCCGAATATGAGCCTGCGGGCGACCAGCGCACCGCGATCCCCGAACTCGTCGAAGGCATCGGCGCGGGCGAGCGCGACCAGGTCCTGCTCGGCGCGACCGGCACCGGCAAGACCTTCACCATGGCCAAGATCATCGAGGCGACCCAGCGCCCGGCCCTGATCCTCGCCCCCAACAAGACGCTCGCCGCACAACTCTATGGCGAGTTCAAATCCTTCTTCCCCGAGAACTCGGTAGAGTATTTCGTGTCCTATTACGATTACTACCAGCCCGAAGCCTATGTGCCGCGCGCCGATCTCTATATCGAGAAGGAATCCTCCATCAACGAGGCCATCGACCGGATGCGCCACTCGGCCACCCGCGCCATCCTCGAGCGCGACGACGTGATCATCGTGGCGTCAGTCTCCTGCATCTACGGCATCGGCTCGGTCGAGACCTACACATCGATGACGTTCAAGCTCGAAGAGGGCCAGCGCATCGACCCGCGCCGCGTCGCCGAACAGCTCGTCGTCAACCAGTATACCCGCAATGACATGGCCTTCACCCGCGGCACGTTCCGCGTGAAGGGCGACGTGGTCGACATCTTCCCGGCCCACTTCGAAGACCGCGCCTGGAAGCTCTCCTTCTTCGGCGACGAGCTGGAGAGCATCACCGAGTTCGACCCGCTCACCGGCCGCACCATGCAGAAGCTGCCCGCCATCAAGATCTATGCGAACAGCCACTATGTGACGCCCCGCCCGACGCTCAACCAGGCCATCGACAAGATCAAGGCGGAGCTGAAGACCACGATTGCCCATTTCGAGGCCAATGGGAAACTGCTCGAGGCCCAGCGCATCCAGCAGCGCACCCAGTACGATCTCGAAATGCTCGCCGCCACCGGCTCCTGCAACGGCATCGAGAACTATTCCCGCTACCTCACCGGCCGCAAGCCCGGCGACCCGCCGCCGACCATGTTCGAATACCTGCCCGACAATGCCCTCGTCTTCACCGATGAGAGCCACCAGACCGTGCCCCAGATCGGCGCCATGTACAAAGGCGACTTCAGCCGCAAGACCACGCTGGCCGAATACGGCTTCCGCCTCCCCTCCTGCATGGACAACCGCCCCCTCAAATTCGAGGAATGGGACGCCATGCGCCCCCAGACCGTCCACGTCTCGGCCACGCCCGGCAAGTGGGAGCTGGACCGCACCGGCGGTGTGTTCACAGAGCAAGTCATCCGCCCCACCGGCCTGATCGACCCGCCGGTCGAGGTCCGCCCCGTCTCCGAGGATGGCGCCAACCAGGTTGATGATGTCATGGCCGAGGTCAAGGATGTCGCCGCCAAGGGCTATCGCAGCCTGATCACGACGCTGACCAAGAAGATGGCGGAAGACCTGACCGACTTCCTCAACGAGCATGGCGTGCGCGTGCGCTACATGCATTCCGACATCGACACGATCGAGCGGATCGAGATCATCCGTGACCTCCGCCTCGGCGTGTTCGATGTTCTGGTCGGCATCAACCTGTTGCGCGAGGGGCTCGACATTCCCGAATGCGGTTTTGTCGGCATCCTTGATGCGGACAAGGAGGGCTTCCTCCGTTCAGAGACGAGTCTGGTCCAGACCATCGGCCGCGCCGCGCGCAATGCCGATGCCCGCGTCGTGCTCTATGCCGACCGGATCACCGGCTCGATGGAACGCGCCATGGAAGAGACCAGCCGCCGCCGCGAGAAACAGGTCGCCTATAATACCGAACACGGCATCACGCCGACCACGATCAAGCGCGCCGTCGCCGACATTCTCGGCGAACTCGGCGAAAAGCCCGGCAGCGCCCCGAAAGCCCGCGGCCGCGGCAAGGACAAGACCAAGTCACGCGGCGTCACCGAAACAAAAGCCTTGCCACTTGCTGGCGAAACCGGGCACAACCTCAAAGCCGCCATTGCGGATTTGGAAAAACAAATGCGCGAAGCCGCCGCGAACCTCGAGTTCGAAGAAGCTGCGCGCCTCCGGGATGAAGTGAAGCGGTTGAGGGAAGAAGAGTTGGGGTTATAGGTCTGCCAGCCCAACAAGAAAGTCTATGCTTAGTTCCGATAAGCCAACCCTCAACACCTTTTTTGATTTGCTTTCACCAAATCAGTATGCTGTCAAATCTATTACAGTCACATACATTGCCGGCCAAATCCGCGGCACATGGTACATAATAGCCGCGCGAATATTTATTCGAAACACACGATTAGAGACTGAGCCATTCTATTTGCAAACTGAAAATATTATTGCAGGGCGATTTGGTTTTGAAGAGTTGCAAGAAGACATTACGGAATTTATCAGCAGGTGCTGCGATGGAAAGTTTAAATCTGATCGGCAAACATTTTTGATCCTTGGGCGCGATGACCGCAGGGTCGAACCGAATGTTTATTTTGATCCTTTCCACGCTGAAGGAGGGCAAAACAGGATCAGCGTGCTGGCGCTTACTGGCAGACCACTCGCCGACCTAAGAAACAGTCGTGATGTAGTGCTTGAGTTGAGAGCGGCTGATACGCCATTCAATAATTTTGAGGAGCTAGTAAATGAACTGAGTCTCGCTGGAGCCGTGTCCGATACTCCCAAAGTTGAATTCGTAACATATCAATCCGCAGCAATCGTCCCCGATGTATCTAGAATTGAGAATGACGTTGCACACATTACAGTTAGATTGGCCAAAGAGCTTGACCCTCGGCTGTTTAAGCTAGGTGTCCGCCAATTGGGGGGCGGTCGCACGTTACGATACTCCCTATCCGGATTAGATTTCGAATGGACCGACGGTGAAGACTTTACTGAAGGCAGAGTGAGCCGACCACTTGAACCGCAAAATGTTCTGCAGTGCTTCGTAAACTATAATAACGTCAACTACGGATACTACTGGGTAATTGACCCGAATCTAACGCCAAATGTTCGGTATGCTGCACTAGCTGGATTTGATGAGAAACTATCTGAACTCAAGGACTGGCTTATCCCCGAGGCACCCAGTCGAAACCATTCTCGCCAATTTGAGATAGCATTGGGTCGATTTTTCTGGATTTTAGGCTTTTCTCCCATGCAACTGGACTCGCCAAATAACTCTAACGACGTACCCGACCTTCTTTTAGTCGATAGCAAAGGTCGCATTGTAATGGTCGAAGCTACTGTAGACATTATCAACAACAAAAATAAGCTAGACAAGCTGGCGGCACGTCATCGTGCACTTCGAAATTCTCTTGAAAGTCAGGGGCTCAACCACGTCGATTCGCTACCAGTCATCGTAACCCGCTTGGGTAAAGATGCAGTCGATTTCGATAGAGATCGCGCAGCAGAATTATCTATCGGTATATTGGCTTCAGAGGATATTAAGGCCCTATTGGATACGGCCCACATTCCCTCAGATTGCTCTATTGTATTTGATACGCTCAGCGCGAGTATTGACAGGGCAAAACAAGAAAGAATGGGAAGTCTTCAAGAGCACACTATCGGTAAATGATACCGTCGAGCGCGTCGTGACCCGCCCTACCTTCTCTTCTTGTCATCCCGGAAAGCGCACCGCGCTTATCCGGGACCCAGCCGGGCAGTCCGCATGCCGCCTCTTCATCCTTCGACTCCGGCTTTCACCGGGGCGGGCCCCGCTCTGAATGAGTCTGCCTCTTGCGGCCCCTGCGACGCGCTCATGCTGAGCGACGTCGAAGCACGGGCGCTGGCTCCGCGTCGTTCCGGCGGAGGGCACGACGTCCGCCAGGGATACGGTGTGTGGGGACAGAGGTGCGTGCTTCCCTCCTGGCGTCATCCCCGACGCGAAGCGTCTGGGGATCCATCTCTGAACGGGATGGCGGAAGCGTCATGGAAAGATGTGCGCATGAGGCACCTGCGGGAGATGGCCCCCATATGGCTTTGCCATCGGGGTGACGACGTAATGGCGTGCGGGAAGCAGAAGCCCGGCGCTTGCGCTTGGGCAGCCTACGCGGAAATCGCGGTGCGATTTCTGATCGCTACACCTCACCATGATACCCATACCCGTTGGCGTGGCACCATTGGATGAGGGTCGGGAGGGTGGCTTGTTCGGCCTTGAGGAAGCCGCCGACCTTTTCGGCGAGGGCGTGATGGCCCTGCAGGGTCAGCGTGGTGATTGCCTGGCGTAGCAGCGGGTGGAAATTGCGGAACCAGCCCATTGCCGCGAGCTGGAGGAGGAGTTCCGTCAGCTCCTGATCACTGCCCTCATCGTCCGGATCCACCGCCAGGACCACTTCGCGCGTAATGGCCAGCCGTTTCTGGAAGGTGGCCGAGACCACCCAGGGCAGATGGTCTGGCGGCGTGTCCCCCTCCTCCCAACAGGCGCAGACCTGTAGCGCGGCGCGGTAGAGCGCGGCATTCATCTGCGCCTGTCGCATCTGCTGGGTTGCGGCCTCAGTCGCGGCGCGCACCGGGGCGGCAAAGCTCTGCAAACTGGTCAGGCGGCGGGCCGCGCGCATGTCCTGCTCCGCCTCCGGAATATATCCCGCCTCCAGCAGCGCGCCGACCCGGGCGCGGGCCAGCGTGATTTCCTCATCCGTCTGGCTGCGCGGCGTGAACGGCTCATCGCTCTCTTCGTCCTCCTCATCCCGCAAGAGGGTGCGCCGCGCGGCCAATTCCGCCTGCTGGCGAATTTGGTCGGCCTCGTCCTGCGCCTTGGCGGCGGCGGCCTGACGGGCGGCAATGTCCTTGTGGCGAAAGCCGTCTTCGCGCGCCCATTTGGTCAGCGTTGACCAGGGCAGGTCCAGCCGCCGGGCGATTTCCCGCATCGGCTCGCCCGCCTCTGCGGCCTCGCGGGCCAGATGGCGCAGGGCGGTCAAGCTCGCCGTCGTGCGGCGTTGGCGTTTGGCGGGGCTCGGCGCATCATTCATGCCGGGCAGACTGCCACGGGCGCACCCCCATCGGATTGCGCCGGGGGCAAGGCCCGGCGCGGCGGGCGATCTCGCCATCAAAGGCGGGGGATAGCGACGCGCCCCTCCCCCATTACCCGGACATGGCCCAAAGTTCTGGACCAGTTCGGTACCAGTTATGGACAGTTTATGGGCTCTTTATAGGCCAGATTCGGGGCCCGAACGGCGCGCCTTATCCCCCGGTTACCGCGCCCGCTATCAGATAAAGGATCACCGCAATTCCGCCCGTCACCAGCGCATAGGGCATCTGGGTACGGACATGGTCAATATGGTCACAGCCCGCCGCCAGAGAGGCGATGATCGTCGTGTCGGAAATCGGCGAGCAATGGTCACCAAACACACCGCCGCCCAGCACCGCCGCCAGCACCAGCGAAGGCGGCAGGCCCAGCGCGGCGGCCAGCGGCATGGCGATGGGGATCATGATGCCATATGTGCCCCAGCTCGTGCCGGTCATGAAGGCGGTCACGCCCGCCACGACGAACAGCACCGCCGGCACGATGATCGGCGAAACAAATTGCGCCGCGACGCCTGACAGGAACGCCCCCGTGCCGAGCACGCGGAGGCTGTCGCCCAGCGCAATCGACAGGAACAGGATCGTCACCACGGGCACCATTTCGGCAATGCCCGCAAAGCCCCGTTCCTGCAGTCCGCCCTTGGGAAAGGCCTTGCCCATCGCCAGCAGCACGGCCGCGACCAGCATGGCCAGGCAGATCGCCCACAGGATCGACTGGCTGCCGCTGCCGGCCAGTATGTTGCCGCCGCCCGTCCAGGCCATGAAGGCCAGCGCGCCGAGGATCATCACGGCCAGCGGCAGCCACATGTAGATCGCGCGGGTCGGGGCGATGGGTTCCTCGTCTTCGGCCAGCACGCTGCGGCCCTGCCCGGCGGTCTTCATCGGGCCGAAGACGCGGCCTGTGAACACGGTGAAATAGACGCCGACCAGTGTCAGCAGGGCATAGAAATTCCACGGGATCGTGCCGGCCACGACGCCGATCGGGCTCTCGAAGCCGAACGGCTCGACCAGGCCCAGCGCATAGGCGCCCCAGCCATTCAGCAGGATCAGTGTGCTCACCGGCGCCGACGTGGAGTCGATGATATAGGCCAGCCGCTCCCGGCTCAGCCCATGCGCGTCGAACAGGCGCTGGCCCAATACCCCACTGCTGAGCAGGCTGACATTGGTCTCCACAAAAATAACCGTCCCCGCAACCGCCGGAGCAAGCGCCGCGCGGCGCGGGGTGGAGGCAAGGCCGCGCTTCATCAGGCCACTGACCAGCGCCTCGACGCCGCCGGAATCGCGCATCCATGCGATCAGCGCGCCGATCAGCAGGCAAAACAGCAGGACGCGCGTATTGCCCGTGCTCTCGAACACACCGACCGCACGGTCGATCGCGCCCAGTGCGCCCATGCCGGGATGGAAGCTGGCGATCAGCGTCTCCGAAGCCAGCAAGGCGAGCCCCAGCGCAGCATAGACATTGCGCGTCACCAGCGCGACGAGGATCGCCAATACCGGCGGCAGTACAGTCAGGATTTCCAGGGCCCAGCCTCCTTGTGTGCAAGCCCCTCACCTAAGCGCATTCGTCGCCCGATGCCCAGCGCCCTGCGTGCATCGAGAGGTGCAAGCCGGGATGTGACGCAGAAATGCGCGGATTCAGGCCGCCATCACAAAACTGTGAAATTCTCCTCAGAAGGGACTCGACTCATGCCCGTTTTTGGGGAATCATTTCGGTAAGCCAACGACATCCAGGCGGGAGCAGACCCGCTTCAGGAACGGTGGCAAGTACGTCGCCCTCGCAGGAAGGGCCAGGCCAGAAGCAAGGTTGTGAGAGCAGCGGCGCAAAGGGTTTGGAAGGACCGCGAGACAAAGCAGGCGATGTCTTCGATCAGGGGAGCTAGACCCCGGAGCGAAGGGCTGTGAGGCGTGACCGGAGCGCGATCCGAAACACGTGACCAAAGGAAAATCCCTTGGGATTACCGGCGGTTAGGTCAGGACAGCACGTAATTCGCCCGTGCGATTACATGTCTGAAACTGATCCGGGAGACGGCCTTGGGCGCATGCCCGCTCGCAAGAATGTGGCGGCGACCAGACCGGATCCTGACAAAGGGCAAAAGAAAAGGCCCGCTTCCGCGAGCCTGATCTGGAACCCGGTGTCCATCGAGGACCGACAACGAGTGCATGCACAGTGTCTCGGTAGTCTGATTCGAAACACCAGAGAAGGTGTGATCGTCCGCGATCACACCTTTTTTGCGCCCGGTGAAATTCAATTTTCGCGCCTCAGGCGAACTCGCGCACAGTCATGCCCGCAACCTCCCCTGCCCTTCACGCGTAACTTCAGCGAACCCACCCAGAAACCCCGCTATACCCGAAAGGCCCCTTCACCATGCTCGCCCTGATCGAACCCGTCTTCGGCCTGATCGGCGCATGGGGTCTGTTCGCCGCCATCGCGCCGAAGTTGCGCACGGAAATCTGGTGGATGCGTGTCTGGGTCTATGGTCGTCTTCAAACCTGCCTTGTTCTCCTCGCTGCAGCTGCCCTCCACATCTCACTCTACCCTGCCGCCGAACTCGGCAATGCCAGCCTGCTGATGGCCTATGCCGTCGCCTTCCTCATCTGCGCCGCAGACATTCAGCCTTACCTACCGGGCCGCAAACGCGAACTGCGCCGCGCGAAAGCAGGTGCCAACGGTACGCCGCTCTCAATTCTGCTGATAAATGTGCTGCAGGAGAATGAGGACCACACCGCCGTCATTTCCCGCATTCGCGACAGCCATGCCGATGTCCTCTTCCTGTCAGAAACCAATGCGCGCTGGCGCGATGTATTGTCCGACCTCGAAAAGGACTATCCCCACACCTACCTTTTGGACAAGGAAGATCATAACGGCCTTCTGTTCTATTCACGCTACCCGATCAATCAGGCCCAGGAACGCTATTTCTGTCAGGATCACGTGCCGTCACTCACGATGGACATCGACATGGCTGGTAGTGAGGTGCGTCTTTATTGCATCCACCCACGCCCGCCACGCCCCCGCGACGACACACAGCATCTTGATGACGAGTTGATGATCGTCGCCGATGAATTGCGCGAGCAGGAGCGTCCTGCTCTGGTGATCGGCGATTTCAACGAAGTCGGCTGGTCCTGGATGGTGCGGGAGTTCAAGCAACATGCCGGCCTTTGCGATCCCAAGCGTGGACGTGGTCTCTACAATTCCTATGGCGCGAAAAACCCTTTCTTGGCTTGGCCGCTGGACCACGCCTTTGTGACACGGGATTTCGACCTCGTGACCATCCGGCGCCTTCGCCCATGCGGATCAGATCACTATCCCATGCTTTATGGTTTTCAACTGCGGTCGGTTTGATTGGCATCCCTCTGATTACTGTGTAGGTTCTGCTTAACCATAAACAGGGGGATGGTGATGCGGCCAGTTACACTCACTATCAGCTTGATGGTCTTGGCGACCATCCTCGTCGGGTGCGAGACCTCGGAGACCGCTCAACGCGCGCCCGCCTCAGTTGAAGTCGTCACGCCCGACCCCGGTCCATCAGAGCGGCAGGAGATGCCCACAGCGGCCCCTTACCGTCCGGAGCAAAAACCTCCTCGCCCCACCGCACCGCCACCTCCGCCACCTCCGCCACCTCCGCCACCTCCGCCACCTCCGCCACCTCCGCCACCTCCGCCACCTCCGCCACCTCCGCCACCGGCGATGGTCGAAGACGAGCCCGACTGGTCAACAGGATATGGCGGATATGGAGATGCCGGATCCGAGTGGGGCTATTCCGACGAAGAAGACGCCTACGAAAATGAAGCCTCGGCACCGGCTGATGAAATCGACGATATGCGTGAGCTGTACGCAGATGATCCCGCCATGCTTGAGTTGCTCGCAGCCCTTGAGGAAGGAGATTTCTCGGATCTTGAAGCCACCGCGGCGGGTCCGGGCTATTCCGAAACCTGCCAAGCGGAGATTTCCGCACCCCGGACCTTGCTCGTTACCTGTACAGATATGAATGCCGAGACGTTTACGCAGGCCACCCATCGCATCGATGGCGACCTCATTACCACGCTGGATGCGCTCGCCATTGATCTTGCAGGAGACGGTTATGCAGTCGGCATCGTCGAAAAGCCGCTTTGTTTCTGGAGCGAGACCGTGACGCTGGACGACGCCCAACTCATACGGCCGTGCCCAGAATGGGACTATCGATATTCAGAACTCGCAGCCGAAGCGGCGAACGATTTCGACAGTGGCCGCATCGCACACCATGCGCCGGAACAGATGGTGCTCGGCCAGCCCTATTTCCTCGAAGTTGCCATCCAGCCTCTTCAGCGCAACACGAGTGAAGCCGAAGTGGATGAATCGCTACGTGGCATTATGGGCACGGGCCTTGCGCCAGGCAGCTCAGAAAGTGCCATGTCGCTCCGCTTTGACACCGTCCGCGCAAGCCAGGTGATGACGGCCTCGGCTTCCGGCGAGGGTTACGACTTCGTCGCCACCACACCTTCTGAGCAGCCTGTCTTGCCTGGGTCGCCAACGCTCTGGCAGTGGCAGGTCACGCCACGCCAGGCTGGAACGCCCAATCTGACCTTCACCGTATCGGAAACTGTCGATGTGAATGGCGAACGGTTTGCCCGCGCCGTGAAAACCATACCACTCTCAATCAAGGTCACATCGATTGAAGAATTGCTGGTCGATCCGGGGCCGGTTGCTGAAGCAACCTCGGTCGCAAGTCGCTCCCCTGCGCCTGAAGCTGACATGGCCTCCACCCTCAGCGGCGCAAATACACTGTTGGCGCCCACCAACGCATCAAACCCGTCAACGCTTTCCAGCCCCGCCGATATTGCCAACGCGGCGACCGGCCTGTTGCCCGACACCGAGATCGCAGGCTGCACATGGGTCGCCGGCCCGAATGCGGACCGTCAGGCAATGGTGCTCAGCAATCTGGCCTATACGCCCCCTGTCAGTCGCCTGACTGTGACCCATGACGATGGCGACCGGATCACCGCGGCACTGACTGGCGTCGGCTTCTCGGTCCTGCAATGCGAAGATCTCGGCCAACGCCAGACGGTTCGCGCGTTGAGTCTGCTCGGCCGCATGGCCAAGACACGCAAGGATGCAGGAGCCTATCCGGTCACCTTCTTCTATTATTCGGGTCATGGCGTGAACGTCGACGGTACGAACTTCATCTTGCCGACCGATATTCCCGGCGCGTCACCGGACGACATTCGCGACTTTGGCGTCAGTTTTGAACAGATCTTCAACCGTGTCTCGACCACAGTCGCACCGACTTCGTTCATCGTCTTTGACGCCTGCCGAACGGTAATGGATGATCAGAGCCGTGGCCTCATGCGAGCCTACAGCCCGGTCGGCTGGGCGTCCGGCGTGTTCCAGGCCTTTGCAACGGAACCCGGCAAGACAGCCGCTGATGACGGAGTCTATTCTGAAGAACTCTCCGCCCTCATCAGCACACTCGATGATCCGGCCAATGTCGTGTTCAAGCGTGTCCAGGATGCCGTCGCTGCACGCACCGGACAGAAACAGCGCCCCATCTACACCGATGGCACAACGGGTGGCGACTTCTACTTCGTTCAGGACAGCAACTGAGCAATGGAGCGCAAGAAAGAAGCCGCCGGAACACGGTTCCGGCGGCTCTGAAGTTCAATCTGACAGTCTGCGTTACGGGCTGACCGGCACCGGCTCTTTCGGAGCTTCCGGCTGAGGCGGCTGCGGTGGCACCTCATTCTCGATCAGCGTGTCTTCCGGCTGCGGCGCCGACCCGGACACCGCACAGCAGCGAACCTGCATTTCCAGCACGCGGCTGTTGAAGCGGCACTGCTCGTCATTGATCTCTCGCAGGATAGACATGCCCCCTGCCCGATAGGTGTAGCGGGTTTGCGTGCAGCTGGTCAGCGCATAGCCGGGCCGGCAGGAACCCGTGTCGGAATTCTGTATGGTGCGGGTTTCGCACTGGACTTCCTTGCCATTAGCCTCTTCGGCCAGCGCCATCGCCGCGTCCGCGCGCGCGCTCGCCGCATCTGCGCTTGCCTGGGCTCGCGCAGCCGCCTCCGTAGCGCTATCCGCCATGTTCCGAGCCTGTGACAGACGCATATCAGTATCGGCCAGCGCGGTGCTGTTGCCGTCGATTTCCATTTTCAGTTTGCAAACAGCCTCGTCGGCCTTGTCCGGATTGGCGCAATATTCGCCGACTGTCTGTTCAGCCGGCATCATCTGGCACCCAGCCAGAAGTGCCGTTGCAGCAATCGCACCTGCGAGGAATTTCCCACTACCCATGATTTTCTCCAATTCTTTCCCCTGCCGGGATTTCCGGCATTCAAGGGGGACGGAACTGGAGCGTCAATGCCGCTCCCGCCTGAGGGGAGTCTTAGGCTTTCAGCTTGTAGCCCGACCGAAACATGAGCCAGACAGCGAATATGCCTGCAACAGACAGCAATCCCGTTACCCAGACCCCAACAATCACGGAGCTGTTAGCAACGCCCAGGAAACCATACCGAAACCCGTCAATCATGTAGAAGAAAGGGTCCAGCAGAGCCATTGTGTAGAAGGGTTCCGACATGACCTTGATGTCGTAAAACGTGCCCGACAGGAATGTGAGCGGTACGATCACGAAATTGGTCACGGCAGACAAGTGGTCGAATTTGTCGGCCCAGATCCCACCGATGGCACCTAGTGCGCCAAGCGCGATCGCAGATGTGATGCTGAACCACAGGATTGGCCAGACATGCGCCACGCTGAGATCAGCAAGGCCGCTGAGTTGGATGCCGATGGCGGAAATAAAGGCGACGAGCAGGCCGCGCACAACCGATCCGCCGATAAAGCCGATGGTCAGCTCCATGGGGGAAAGCGGCGGCATCAGGAAGTCGACATAGGTGGAATTGAACTTCGCCTGCACGAGGCTGGAACTTGTGTTCTGAAACGCATTCTGCAGGATCGCCATGACAATCAGGCCAGGTGCGAGAAACTCGATATAACTCAGCCCCTCGAAATCACCCGTCAGCCGACCGCGCTCGCCGAAGGCCAGCTTGAAAACCGTCATGAAAAGAAGTGTCGTAACGACCGGCGCAAACACGGTTTGCATCCACACTTTCAGGAAGCGGCCGATCTCGCGCTTGAACAGGGTCCAGAGTCCCAACCCGTTCATTTTGCCATACTGGCGGACAAGGCGATGGGCGGAGGTCTGGTCAGCAGCTGTATCGGTCATGCGCAGTATCTAGGCGTCTTTACCTGAGTCTGCGAGGGGCAAGACGCGGAAAAACTTCGGAAATTTGGCTGCCTCGCTTTTGTCCACAGGCTGATGCAGTTAACCACAATATGTAGAAAGCCTGTGGAAAGCCTGCGCTGCATGTTGTGTTTCGTTTCGCTGCTGATACGATATCTAGGTGCTGAGCGGATGACGTGTATCAAGTCATCTCAATATATAGGGGCTGATGGATCGTAAGTGTTAACGATCTTGAACCGAGCTGGGAGACATCAACCATGTCCTGGACCGAAGAACGGGTAAGCGTGCTGAAGAAACTTTGGGCGGAAGGCCATTCGGCTTCCCAGATTGCCAAACAGCTGGGCGGGGTCACTCGCAATGCTGTTATCGGCAAAGTCCATCGCCTGGGCCTGTCGGGTCGCGCGACACCATCCCGCCCGGTAAAGCGCCCCCCACGGCTGGCCCGTCCGAAGCCGCGCGTGTTGCCTGATGGCAGCGTCAAGGTGGCAACCCCGGCAACTCCGGAGACCGCGGCTCCGCGCCCGGTAGAGCGCACAGAAGTGATGGCGCCGCTGCCGCCGCTGCAACAGGCTGACGGGGAACCCGCATCGATCCTCACGCTGCGCGACTCCATGTGCAAATGGCCGATTGGGGATCCAGCCGATCCGAAATTCGCTTTCTGCGGACGCAAATCTGATTGCGGTCCATACTGTTCCGAACATGCGAAAGTGGCGTTCCAGCCCGCACGCAAACGGGACAGCCGCAAAGGCGCCTATGATTATGTCCGCCGTATTGCCGGCTAAACCCGGCACGCATTCTTATGGCTGACTGGAAGCCCCCGAAGTGTTTCTTCGGGGGCTTTTCCACTCCCGGCAGGGCCACCCTCGCCTTCCGCGCAAAACGCCGTTAAGCCAGACACGTGACCACCGAAACCACCCCCGACACCATCTATGCCACGCCCGCAAACTGGGTCGCCACCGGCACCGGCGCACAGGGCAATCTGTTCCTCACTGGCCGCGCAGGTACTGGCAAGACCACGATGTTGCGTAAGTTCCTGGCAGGCGCGGGCGAGAAGGCCATCGTGCTGGCTCCCACGGGTGTGGCGGCCATGAATGCCGGCGGGCAGACGATCCATTCCTTCTTCAAATTCCCACCACGCCTGATCGAGCCCACGGACATCAAGCGGCTGCGCTCGACACGGCTGGTCAAGGCCATCGACACGATGATCATAGACGAGATCTCGATGGTCCGGTCTGACATGCTGGATGCCATCGACAAAAGCCTGAAGCTAAACCGCGCCTCCAAACGGCCCTTTGGCGGCGTGCGCATGATCCTGTCGGGCGACCTGCACCAGCTGCCTCCGGTTGTCTCGGGCCAGGAAGCGCCGATCCTGCGTGAGCGCTATGGCGGAAGCTATTTCTTCAACGCACCTGCCTTCAAAGATGCCGAATTCTCCCTGCTGGCCCTCAAACATGTGTTTCGGCAGGCCGAACCTCGCTTCCTCGCCTTGTTAGGCGCGCTGCGCACCGGACGGGTCACCCCAAATGACGAGGCCGTGTTGCGCGGACTGGTCAGCACGAGATCTGCTGTCGAAGCCTCTGAAACCCATGTTGTCCTGACGCCCAACAATGCCAATGCCTACCGTATCAACCAGGCCCGGCTCGAAGGCTTGAATACACGGTCGCAAACATTTGAGGCTGACGTGCAGGGCCAGTTCGATGAGAAGGCCTATCCGACCGAAGCCGACCTCGAACTGAAAGAAGGCGCGCGGGTGATGCTGATCAAGAATGATCCCGAAGGGCGCTGGGTGAATGGGACTCTGGCCACAGTCGCCGGGTTTTCCGGAACCCGCGTAATTGTCGAGATCGACGATCATGTCTACGAAATCGAACCGACGGCCTGGGAAAAATACCGCTACGAATTGGACCCCGAAACCAAAAAAGTGAAGCGCGAAGTGGTCGGCACATTCAAACAGATGCCGCTGCGCCTTGCCTATGCCGTGACCATCCACAAGGCACAGGGCCTGACGCTCGACAAGGTCTTCATCGATTTCGATTCCGGTATGTTCGCCCACGGACAAGCCTATGTCGCCTTTTCGCGTGCGCGATCTCTAGATGGCTTGTCGATCAGTCGCGAGCTGCGTCCGCGAGACCTCGTGCTGGACCGGGAGGCTTTCGCTTTCGGCAAGCTCGACACGATCGAAGATACCGATGCCTATCTGCTCGCACGCTTCGCAAAGGCCGATGGCGCCCTGATTTAGGCCATTCCGAGGCATTAACCTTTCACACACAATGACGCCGCATTCTGATCATCTCTTATACTCCGCAACAAGAGAAAGACACGTCATGAATGCCATCATTGAACGCCGTCAGCGTCGCTGCCTGCTCAGGCGCGACATGGGCGCAGCAAGCGAACGCAAGACGCTGTCACAAGTGGCTGCACAAAGACGGCGTATGCGCATCCCCGGCGGCGGCGGCAACTAGGCCAGCTTGCGAATTTCGTCGGACAGCTGACGCTCCTGATCGGTTACGATCTTTTCCAGAACCCGAACACGTTCCTTCAACCGGTCGACCTCACCGAGGACGCGCCGGATGTCTTCGTCCGCGCCCTTGTCGGATTTGGCGTTGGCTTTCAGTTTCAGATAGTTGTTCACCACACCTGCGCCGACTGAAATCAGCACAATGAGGACGACCATGACAATCGGGTCCATTCGGTAACTCCCCTTTGTATCGTTTTTCGATATATACAATTCAGGCAAATCTTACAAGAAAATTTGCCACCTGTCGCGGACTGGAACTTGGCCAGGTCTTAGCGGAGGCCGTCGATCTCGCGACGCAAACGACGATCCCGGTCGAGAATGATGGCTTCCAGCGTGCGCACACGCTCGGCCAGATTCGCGATCTGATCGGCATCTGGTGACGCTTCAGGCGGGCGGGACTTCCCGGACCGCGCGAGTGAGACGATCACCAGAACAAAGACAAGAAAGACTAGGAAAGACAATGAGAGGCTCCTTTTCTGACAAGACGTTGGTACGAAAGTCAGTCGTTTGGAGCTCCCCGTCTGTTAGATGGATCCGCAATTCGGCGAATGCACCGCTCTCCTGAACTTATCGATATTCAATATGTAAGGAGGGGTGAACACATGTTCAAGAAGAAACCCGGATTATCTTCCGGTTGAGCCAAATCCGCCGGCGCCGCGGTCCGTCTCGTCCAGTGCGTCCACTTCTATCCATGCCAGTTGAGTGACCGGCGCAAGAACCAGTTGGGCAATGCGTTCGCCGCGCTGGATGGTAAAGGCATCCTGTCCGAGATTGATCAGGATCACCTTGATCTCACCGCGATAATCGCTGTCGATCGTGCCGGGCGTGTTCAAACAGGTCAGGCCATGCTTGGCTGCGAGGCCGGAGCGCGGGCGCACCTGAATTTCATAGCCTTGCGGAATGGCCACTGACAGGCCGGTCGGGATCATCGCCCGCTCACCGGCCTGCAGCAGGATCGGTTCTTCCTGCGAGACCGCCGCGCGGACATCCATGCCGGCTGAGCCGATGGTTTCATAGGCTGGCAGGTCGAGCCCCTCGAAATGGGGCAACGGGCGGACGGAAACGTTAACCTTGGTCATGCCCTAAGCCGTTGGCGGAGTCGCATATTCGAGTCAAGCAGATAGGGCTGCGGGCGCTAGTCTTCGTCCTGATGCGCCTCAAAGACCTCGTCTTCCCACTCCATCGTGTCGCCGCGCATCAGCTGATCGTGCTGGCGCTCGGACTCCGGCTTGCGGTCCATGAAGATCGTGTTGTCGATCCCGTCCAATGTGGTTTTCGGAATGCCGTCATTGCGTTTCAGGAAGCTCTCAAACGCGGAATCATCCGGCAGGGTTGAGCGCAGCTGGCCGTCATAGGTGCCGTCGAGCCGGTTCTGCTCGTCCCGGTCGAGGCCGGCATTGGCGGCGTCCTTATAGGCTTGTTTGGTGGCATCGAGATCGCAATTGGCCTTGAGTCGCTGGTCTTCGGTGAGCTTGTGGCAGAGTAGCGCGCCAAGCGCGCCGCCCCCTCCCCCGGCCGTAGCTGGCGGCAGGGAAAACTCGATGCCCGGCACGCGCACGGGAGGCGGACGTCCTAAGGGTTGGGGCCTGGCAAAAGGCTGCGCCGTGGTGGCAGGCTGTTGCACGGGTGGCGCAAGGGTCTGCAGCGGCGCATCAGATGGTTCCGGCAGGATGATCGCTTCGTCCGGGTCAGGTTCCAGCTCCGCGACATCGGGCAGGTCTACCTCGGGCACCGGGTCAGGCTGAGGCTCCAGTTCGAGCGGCGCTTCCGCAGCAGGCTCCATTTCGGGGTCAGGCTCAACCACCGGGTCAGGCACAGGTGGTAGCGTTTCCTCAACGGGTTCTATTTCAGGCTCAATCTCCTCGACGAGGTCTTCCGGAATCTCTTCAGGCTGTTCGTCGGGAATACTTTCAGGCAGATCCTCAACCGATTCATCGGGAGTCGCTTCGAGCAATTCCTCAGGCAGGACTTCGGCCTCAAGGTCCGGCTCGGCGTCTTCAAGGGGGACTTCCAGCGTGTCCGGAAGCTCGTCTGGCAGCTCCTCCGGGTCTTCCATGGCCGGTTCTTCGGGGATGTCTTCGACCGGCAGGCCTGGCTGAGGATCCGGCAGCACCTCCTCCTCTACGGCAAGCGGCAAGGGCTCCGGCTCAGGGATCGGATCGTCGATGACGAGGTCCACCGGCGCTTCGGGCGGCGGCAGAGCCTCTTCCATGACCAATGCCGATTCCGGGATCGGCTCAGGATCCGGCTGGGGCAACGGTTCCGGATCCGGTTCGGGGAGAGGTTCGGGCTCGATGTCCGGCAGCGGCTCCGGCGGCAATTCCGGCACAGGCTCTGGCTCTGGCTCTGGCTCTGGCTCTGGCTCTGGCTCTGGCTCTGGCTCTGGCTCTGGCTCTGGCTCTGGCTCTGGCTCTGGCTCTGGCTCTGGCTCTGGCTCTGGCTCTGGCTCTGGC